>Ga0315912_10000013_pt1 | contig 617201 bp, 482 predicted proteins | sample VfabasoilMG_FD_204469 | JGI IMG/M metagenome (GOLD analysis project Ga0315912, IMG submission 204469) | Garden soil microbial communities collected in Santa Monica, California, United States - V. faba soil | ecosystem: Environmental > Terrestrial > Soil > Garden | place: USA: California... | reverse complement strand
GGCCGCCAAGCTTTGCCGTCCCGCGCGGGTCGGCCCACTTACTCGGTCGACGGTTGCGAAATTCCAGCGCGGATATCAAGCCGTCAGCAGCAGGTCACGCTGCGAAAACGGCGAAACCCGAGTCTGACCGGCGAAGATCGGGGCTCCGGTGCGAACGCGGAGCAAGCCCGCGAGGCACCGACGGAGTGAGGATGCTGGGTCAGAAGAGATCATGGGACGTGCGAAGGCATGGTACCGGACGAACGGTCTACCTCTTCGGCTCGTACCGCATCGCCACCGCCCCCGAGCGAAACTCCAGCCGGCTCACGAGCTTCAGGTCGATGTGCTTCGATAGCCCCGCGAACAACGTCGGCCCATGGCCCGCGAGCCTGGGGTGCACCACGAGCTCGTACTCATCGATCAATCCCAGCTCCGCCAACGCCAGGGGGAGCTTCACGCCTCCCACGAACAGTCCCCTCCCCGACTCCTGCTTGAGCTGCTCGACGGCCGTCGCCAGATCCCCGCGCACGAGCTCCGCGTTCCAGTCGACTCGGTCCAGGGTGCTCGACACGACGTACTTCTTTGCCGCGTCGATCGTCCGGGCGAAGGGCTCCGTCCACTCGGGCATCGCTTCCATCCGCACCGACGGCCGCCACGCGGCCTCCATCATTTCGTAGGTCACGCGGCCAAAGAGGAGGGCATCGGCCTGTCCGAGGTTCTCGACCGCGTGACGATGCAAGTCTTCGTCCGCGAGCATTGCACGATGATCGCAGCACCCGTCCAACGTGACGTTGATGGAGTACCGAAGGGGTCGCATTGCCAAGAACATACCGCCGATGGGTCGACGAGCAAAGCAACCCGAAGCGAAGCTCACCCCGAGGTCCCGCTCGGGAGCGCCTGGGCCTCATAGGCCTCCATACATGCTCTCGGCAGCTCGAAGGCCCGCTTGGGGATCCGAACGCGCGTCTCGAGCTTCACGACGGTCGTTCCGTCTGCGAGCTTTCGCGGGATCCCGAAGCTCGTGAAGCGCTGAGAGCACTGCTCCGCCTCGGGGCCGCGCGACAGGGCACACCGTCGCGCCTTCTCGAGCTCGGAGTACTCGCGATGGAGCGCAGCCACCCAGTGAGCGCAAGCCCGTGGCGTGAGCTCGGGATCGGCGGCGCAGAGGCGATCATGGGCGAATCGGTCGCCCGCGGTGCCGCGCTCGCGTTCCGCTTTGCAGCATTGCGTCGCGAGCTTGCAGCGTTCCTCGCTCCTGGCGTTTTCAGCCTGCTCATCGAAACGAGCGTGCGAGCCCTCGGCCTTGTATGCGAGGCAATGGCCGTGCCCGCCGATGGAGTGCGCTCCCCTTCGCTCGGCGGGGGCACTCGAGACCATCACGGCCATCGGGGAATGGTATTGCCATAGCTCCTCCTGGACCGTGATGCGCGTGTGCAGCGTGACGACGTCGAGGTGCTCTGGGTGCTCCCGCGGATCCACGACGATGAACCCGTCTTCCATCCACGCGGCGGTCGCCACGGGAACGCTCGCCGAGAGCAAGGGGTGACCGTCGACGCTGGTGACCTCCCATGCGGCCTCGAATTCCGACAGGACTCCGTCCTCACTCAAGATCTCGATGCGATCTGGACCGATGAAGAAGTGGTCCAGCGTTCGCGCGGGGCTCAGGTTGATCGTGCAAAGCTCGGACTGGAACCAACCCAGCATGGCCTCGGGGACGGCGAACGCCGGCACGGGCTGCTCGAGCGATCTCGCGGGCGGTGGCGTCGGGCTGGACATCGGCGCTTCGGAAGCGGAAGTCGATGCACATGCAGTGATCGAAATCGCGATGAACGCGTGGCGCAGCCCTCGGCGCATCCCTACGTGTCACGGAGCACGTGCCCCGCGGGTTCCAACGCTCATCGCCCTCGATCAACGCTCACGGTCGAATTGCGTGCACTCCTCCGCGAAGTACGCCGGCTGCGTGCTAGAGTGGTGGCATGGGCATGGAAGCTCTGCGCGCGCGCCTGATGTCGTCGCTGACCGTCGCCCTCGGGGTCGGCTGTGGGCCGAGCGTGCCGCCCGACGACGGCGAAGGCAGCACGTCGACCGGCACCGACATGCACGGGTCGTCGGGCGCCGGCGTGACCTCCACCTTCGGAGGCTCGACCGGCGCCGAGGCAGAAGTCGACGTCGACGTCGACTCGGGCGTGGAGCCCCCCGAGCCCGACATCGGTGGTACTCCGCCGCCCGAGCCGGGCTGCCCACCCCAGCCCCCGCTACCCGTCGAGGAGTGCACCGTCGAGCTCCCGCCCGACGCACGGCTCGTGTTCTATTGCATCGATCCGGCCGAGGGGCAGACCTGTGAAGCCTGGGCGCAGGGGTTCGAAACGACCGCCACGCCCGAGTGGGTCGCCATGGTCGCCGAATGCCTCGACTACTGGTGCGCCCCCGAGATCGAAGCGATCGGCTGCGGTCCGCTGCCGGACACGGGCGACCAGTGCTGCTTTTGGTTCATCGATGTCAGTATGCCATGCCCCCCGGAGGGTCGTCCGTTCGTGATCGACGGGCGCGAGCGCCTCGCCATGCTCGCCGACCGCGACGACTGGGCCGGCGGATCCGGCGGGTTCGTCGTGGCCGAGCCCACCATGCATCGCACTGCGATCGCGGCGGCATGGGCCGAGCAAGCGCTGGCGGAGCACGCTTCGATCGCTGCGTTCGCCCGCTTCATCCTGCAGCTCCTGGCGTGCGGAGCCCCGCCATCGCTGGTGAGCTCCGCCAACGTCGCGCTGGGCGAGGAGATCGAGCACGCGCAGCTCTGCTTCGCGCTGGCCTCCCGCTTCGCCGGCCGGGCCATCGGTCCCACCGCCCTCGACGTGCACGGTGCGCTCGCGGGCTCGGACGATTTCGACGAGGTCGTGCTGGCGACCGTTCGCGAGGGTTGCATCGCCGAGACGATCTCGGCCTGGCGCATCACGCTTGCGGCTCGCTACGCACGCGATCCATCGCTGGCCGCAGCGCTCGAACGCATGGCAGCGCAGGAGCTCGAGCACGCGGCGCTGGCCTGGCGCTTGCTCGCGTGGGCGCTCCCCCGCGCGAGCGCGTCGCTACGGCAACGTGTGGCCACCACGCTCCGCGAGCCGGCGCGCCATGTCCCCCGTGCACCCGCGCTCGCCGTGGGCGTGCCCGACCGCGAGTGGCGGGCCCACGGGATCCTGCCGCGGTCCGAGCACGCCGCGGCTGCGCAGCATGCCCTCCGCGAGCTGGTCGCGCCGCTCACCGATGCGCTGCTCGGCGAGCAGGTCGCCTGCGCATGGGCGGTGTGACGAGCGGCGCTTGCTCCGACGCGAGCGTGGCCTGCCGCTCGAGGCCTGGTCCTGCCAGCAGCGGCGTCACCCCCACCCCGTCGTCAGCTTCGAGTCCTGTCACGCCCACAAGGAACGGCCTTCCAGGTAGCCTGTGAGGCTGTTTTCAATTCTGGGGCTGCTCGGCAGGTGTCCGACGAGCGAAGTCGTATCGTAGAGCGATGGTGCAGATGCCCACTGCGTCCGTTCGAGCGCTGCGCGATCGGACATTCGCGGCGTTGCGTGCCGGACGGAACGAGGAGGCGCGCACGCTGTGCACCGAAGGGCTCGCCGCTCCCCACCGGCTCGACGGAGTCGACGACGACAGCGATGGGGAGCGGATCGCCTTGCTCGAGCTCGCGATCCTCTTGGCCCGGCTGACCGGCGCCAAGCATCCGAGCCGGGCGGTCTCGGCCTGCCTACCGCACGTGGAGCGGCAGTACTACGAGGCGTTTGCTGACGGGTTTACGGGCGACGGCAGCTTCGAGCTCTTCGTCCATGCGCTACGCGCGGACCCGTATCATCCGGCAGGCCGCTACGCGCTCGCGCAGGTGCTGGCGACGCGTGGGAGCTACGACGAGGCAGCCGGCCACCTCGCGATCATCCGCACCGACGGCGATCCCGTAGCGTTCGAGCGCTACGCTGGCGATCCGGTGTTCATGCCGATGGCGGGGCGCATCGCGGAGGTTGCCGCCAGATATCCGCGCGACTGCCACGCGCTGTGCATGATCGAGCTCAGTCCGGTGTTTCGTGCAGCCGACGCGCGCCTGGTACCACGACCGGGCGCGGAGCTGTTCGTTGCGCGTGGCGACGACCTCGACATCGGGCGCATGCTCTGCTTCGAGAACGGCTCGTTCCCGACCGACGCGGACCCGGCGCTCTACTTCTCCATGGCCGGAGATCGGCTCTATTTTCGCTATCGCAACCTGCACCGCGCGTTCATGCGCCTGGCCCCGCTGGTCGAGGACGTCGAGATCCTGGTCTGGAACTGGAACACCGGCGGATGGCTCGAGGTCATCGAGATCGCCGGTGGCCGCTGCTCGATCGAGCGCCGTCCGACGGCCGGCATCGACACCGGCACCTTTGCCCGCATCCAGCTCATCGAGGAGCGTATGCGCGCTCGCCCGGATCAGACCTCCTACTGCGAGGCCTTGGCCGAAGAGCTCGCGTTCCTGGCCTGCAACGCGATCGATGAGGGGCCGCCCGCGCCGGATGATACCGTGCTGGCCTGGGCCGAGCGCGCCCTCGAGCTTGCGCCCGAAGGGCCGTCGGCCGTCGACGCGCGGCGTGCACGGGAGACGGTGCTCGGCCGGCGAAGCTCGGGCGCCGGCTGAGGCCCGAGGCCAGTCGACCCCGTCGGGTGATAGGCTCGTCCCATGGCGCATGGCTTGCGACCACGGCTGAGTATCCCGAGGCTCCTCACCGTCACCGTTCTCGGCATCGTGGCGGGTTGCCCGAGCGACGACGGCAACGACACCGGCAACGAGTCCGAGGAGAGCTCGAACACCGGGCCACCGGCGCTGCCCGATTGCCAGGCCAACGCGGATCAGACCGCCTGCGAGGGTACGGAGTCGTGCGCGTGGCAGCCCGATTACGGCGGCTGTGTCGTCGACTGTACGCTCATCGAGGAACAGGCCACGTGCATCGATCAGATGTGGTGCGAGTGGTTCGAGGAAACCTGCTCCTTCGAACCGCTGGCATGATAGTCGATTGGCGGCCCGGTCCGGGTCGCGAGAAGAAGGAACCATGACCCGAGGCGAAGAGCGCATGAGCTCGGCGCGCTCGACCCACGGATTCGTCCGAGGACCCATGGCTTCGGGCACGAGCTCGCCAGCGGCTCGCTCCGGATTCGTCACGACGGGCATCCTTTGCCATGATGGGGCATGCATTCGCATCCCCAGGCCACCACGCCGCCCCGCCCCGGCTGGTACGCCGATCCCTGGAACCAGAGCCAGTGGCGCTGGTGGGATGGCTGGACGTGGACCCTGCACGTGCGCATGCAGGCCAAGAAGCCAGCGCTGCCCGGCTGGCTCAGCGTCCCGGTGATCGTCGCCTCGATCCTGATCGTACCCGTGGTCGGGCTCGCCGCGATGACGGTCCCCATCGCCGTCGGGCTGACGCTCATCCCCGTGGCCATCGTGCTGCCGGTGATGCTGTGGCTCGATCGGGTGGAGCCGGAGCCGGCGGCGGCGCTCGTTCACGCGTTCTTGTGGGGCGCGACGGTGTCCGTGGCGGTGGCGTCGATCTGCAATGCGACGGTGAGCGCCATGGGAGGCGAGGTGCTGGCCGCCGTGGTCTCGGCCCCGCTGGTCGAGGAAGCGATGAAGACCGGCGGAATCCTCTATGCCGTGCGACGCCGCGAGGTCGACGGCCCGATGGATGGCCTCATCTATGCCGGCTGGACTGCGGTCGGCTTTGCGGCGGTGGAGAACGTCGAGTACTTCGTGCGCGCGCACAGCGAGGGGCAGCTCGCCGCCGTGTTCGTCCTGCGAGGCCTGCTGGGCCCCTTCGCACATCCGTTGTTCACCGCGTGGACGGGGCTCGCGATCGGTGGGGCGGTTGCGCACGGGCGCCCGGTGTTTCCGCGCTTGCTGTGGGGGTACGCCCTGGCCGTGCTCAGCCATGCGCTGTGGAACGGGTCGGCCGTGGCACCACAGCTGCTCGGTGCTGCGGGCGTGCAGATCCTCGGCGCCACGATCCTGGCGTTCGTGCTGCTCTTCACGACGTTCGCCGTCACGCTCTACGTCGTCCGTCGCAAGGAAGAGCGTCGCTTCCTCGCCATCGTGCCATGGCTGGCCGATCGCTACGGGCTGGCCGTGTCCGAGGTTGCGCTGTTCGGTGACCTCGGGGCAATGGCCAAGACACGTCGTCGAATGACCGCAGAGCAGCGCCGGTGGTTCGATCGCATGCACGCAGCCCTGGGGCGGCTCGCGGTGCTTCACACCCGGCCAGGAACACCCGATCCGGGCGCCCAGCAAGCGCTGGCGGAGCAGCTCCAGCGGGCGCGCTTCGGCACGAGCGGGTGAGCAGGTGCGAGCCACAGAACGCCGTTCCTGGCCATCTTTCGGATTTCGACCGGCACGCGTGAACGATCCGCCCCGCTCGCGCATACCTGTGCCTGGCACTGAAATGAGCGCCCGGGACCGCGCCGACGAGGACCTGCTCGCCGCCACGCGCGGAGGCGACCTGCGCGCCTTCGACGAGCTCTATACGCGCTACGAACGGCGCCTGTTCGGCTACCTCCGTCGCATGGTCGAGGACCGCGACCTCGCCGAGGACCTCTTGCAAGACGTGCTGCTCACCGTGATCCGCGACCGCAGCTTCGACCCGGCCAAGGGGCGCTTCGCGGCGTGGCTGTTCACCGTGGCCCGCAACCGCTGCCTCGAGCACCACCGCCGCGCGGCGGTCCGCGAGCCCGGGGCAGCGCTCGCGGACGCGAGCATCGGCGACGACGTCGAGGCCACCGTCGATCGCCTGCAGCGCGTCCGCACGGCCCTCTCCGGCCTCACCGATGCCGAGCGCCAGCTCCTCTTGCTCAAGCAGGTCGGCGACCTCACCTATCGCGAGCTCGCCGACATCCACGGCGTGCCCGAGGGGACGATCAAGTCGCGGCTGCACGCGGCCACCCAGGCGTTCCGACAGCGCCTGGCGAAGATCGGGGAGCGCTAGCCCGGGAGGAAACGACCATGGAATGTCGCGACTGCGAGCCCCAGCTCATCGACTACACCTGTACGCAGCCGGATGACCCGGTCCACGCCGAGATCACCCGCCACCTGGCGAGCTGCCCCGATTGCGCGCTCGAGTACTGCCGCCTGCGCGCCGACCTGGCCGGAATCGTGGAGGCGCATGCCGAGGCCCCGCATGCCCGCGTGTACCACCGCCTGCGCCGACGCGTGGCGGCCGAGGTGGGCGAGCGCTGGTGGACGCGATCGCGGCGTCTGCTGCTGCGCCCGGTCCCGATCTACGGCGCCGTGCTGGTCAGCCTGGTCCCGCTGGCGCTGTGGCTGACGGGCCTCGCGACGAGCCGCCAGAGTCCCCCACCCCGCGCGCGCGAGCTCGCAGCGCCGCACGCCGAGTTGCTCGGCGACTACGACGCGATCGCGCTGCCGCAGCCGCTGCGTGACGTGCTCTAGCAAGGACGACGACGCCATGACGACCAAGACGCTCACCACCACCCTCCTCGGCCTCCTCCTCTTCGCCTGCGACGACCGCGAGGATCTCGAGCCCATCGACGCGGACGACGAGCTCGCCGGCCGAGCCGCGCCCGTCGTCCACGAGCGCGGCGAGCCGCGCCCGTCGCACGCCGCGGCCCCGTCCGCGCCGCAAGCCCCCGCCGAGCCGCGCGCGGTCGTCCCCGGCGCCAGGGCGGCGTTCGAGCAGCTCACCACGCTCGTCGACACCAAGTACATCGGCGGTCCGCTCGCGGAGGACGAGCTGTGGACCGCCGCGATGGAGGGAGTGCTGGCGCGCCTCGAGCAGCTCCCCGGCCACGAGGTCAACACGCTCATGCCCCCGCGCGAGCACCAGGAGCTGCGCATCGGCACCTCGGGGCACATGGTCGGCGTGGGCATCATGATCGAGCGCGTCGCCGACGTGGTGGTCGTGCGCGAGGTGCTGCCGTCCGGGCCGGCCGAGCGCGCAGGGATCCGGGCCGGCGACAGGATCCTCGCGATCGACGGCGCGCGCACCAAGGAGCTCGAGCTGGCCGCGGTGGTCGAGCGGATCCGCGGTGCCGAGGGCTCGCCGGTGGAGCTGTTCCTCCAGCGCGACACCGAGGAGTGGAACGAGACGATCACCCGCGGCCTGGTCGAGGTCCCGAGCGTGCAGGCGAGCGTGCTGCCCGACGGCATGGGCTACCTGCGGATCACCGCGTTCTCCGAGCAGACCACCGCCGAGCTCGACGCGCAGCTCGCCGCGCTCGCCGAGCAGGGCGTGGGCCGCCTGGCGATCGACCTGCGCCACTGCCCCGGCGGCCTGCTCGACCCGGCGCTCGCGGCCATCGCTCGCTTCGTGCCGCCCGGCAAGACCGTGCTCACGATCCACGCGCGCGAGGGCGAGCCGCAGGTGCGGATCACCGAGGGCGAGCACCCGTCGCAGGCGTGGCCGCTGGCCGTGCTCGTGGGGCCGGGCACGGCCTCGGGCGCCGAGATCCTCGCCGACGCGCTCCACGAGCACGATGGCAGCGTGCTCGTCGGCCAGCCCACGCTCGGCAAGCGCACGATCGAGGCGATCCACGAGCTGCCCGAGGGCTGGGCGGTCAAGCTCTCGGTCAGCCGCTTCGCCACCGCCTCGGGCGAGCGCCCGCAGGGCGCGGGAGTGGTGCCCGACATCCGCATCCCCACCGACGACGATGGCAAGATCGTCCCGATCGGCCAGCTCGACCCGACAACCGACGCCGCGCTGGCGGCCGCGATCGAGCTGCTGCGCGACTGACCGAGTGGACCGCCACGGTGCGGCCACCGGGCGACGGATGCGAGCATTCGCCGCTCCTCGCTCACGGCCCGTCGACCACGAAGATCACCACCCCCGGCGACGAGCTCGGAAGCTGGCGAAATCTCTCTCCATCCCCACCGGGTTGCTGCGACACCGCTTGCTCCGGCCGCTCGGTCAGCCCCAGCGCGGCAAAGCTCGGGTGGGTCGCCGAGGCCAGCAAGTCGGTCGCCGGCGCCGGCGGGCTCGGCCTCACCGCGAGCCACACGAGGAGCGCAGCCCCGACCACGCCGAGCCCGGCCACCAGCGGCATGCGCCAGGCACGACCCTCGGGTCGCTCGAGCGCGTCGATCCGCGCCATCAGTCGGTCGAGCCCACCCGCCGGAGGATCGAGACGTTCGAACAGCTCGGAGTCGTTATCGGGCATCGTGCTTGCCTTGGGGAGGATCGAGGCTACGCCGCAGTCTCGTCAACGCCTCATTGCGTCGGGAGCCCACGGTCCCTGGTCGAACACCGACGATCTCGGCGATCTCGGCGTAGCTCAGCTCGCCGAGCTCGCACAGGACCACGACCTCGCGCAGCCGCGATGGGAGCCGCTCGAGCGCAGCTCGCAGCTGGTCCCGCGCCTGGCCCGAGAGGATCGCCTCGTCGGGGGCCTCGGACGCGGTCGTCGCGTCCTCGAGGCCCACGAAGCGCCGTAGGCCCAGCCACCGCCGACGGCTGATCGCGAGGTTGATGGCGATGCGGTAGACCAGCGCCTTGGCCGTGGCCGGCTCCACGCGGGCTCGCAGCTTCCACAGCCGAACGAACGCCTCCTGCACCAGCTCGGCTGCGTCCTCGCGGTGCCACACGTAGCGGAACACCACGTTGTAGAGCGGCGCCTCGTGCTCCACGAACAGCAGCTCGAAGGCTCGGCGATCGAGGGCCATCGCGTGGTGCTCTACTGCACAATGGAGACGCCTGGCTTGGCGATGTAGAGCAGCATCCCATCGGCGGTCCCGCTGCGCCCGATCACCGCGACCTGGTCGGGCGTGAGGCTGAGGCGGGTCCTGATGCGGTCGTGCACCTTGTGCTCCGAGGCGTGCACCTGGATCTCGATGTCGGTGATGAGCAGCGCCTCGCCCGAAGCCGAGCGCATCTTGTACTCCGTCACGGTATTGGAGCCTTCGGACTCTTCTCCCTCGAGCGCGCGCAGGCCGTGGGTGTCGAGCACCTCGAACGACATGGCTCCCCACTGCTCCTCGACGGCAGCGAGCGCTGGCGCGAGCAAGGCGGGCGGCGCGGGGCCCTCGTCCTCCCCCGCCCTGCCGAGCACCACCCAAAAATCGACCGCGATCGAGCGCGGCGTCGCCGAGAGCCGCTCGAGCACCTGGGCCAGCACGGGCTCGAGCGCGGTGTGAATGGTGGCCGGAGCGGTGACCACGATCGTATCGCCGTCGACGATGGTCACGTTGGAGTCGGCATCGAGGATCGAGCGCACCACCGGGAGCACCATCTCGGCCTTGCCGGACACGTCGTATACGCGCGGCACGATGGGCTCGGAAGGCGCGGCCGTGGCGGTCGTAGCGGCCTCGGCCGAAACGGAGGGCGCCTCGGCGGGCCCAGTGGCGGGGCTGGAGCCGGGACAGGCGCAGCCGAGCAGCAGCGCGACGCAGACGGGAAGGATGGAGTGCTTCATGGGGCCTCGCGGGCCTACTACGCCCGAGGCCGCGATTGCTTCGGAGAAAGTGGATATGGGCGTAGAACCCTCGTAATCAGCGTTCCTGGGGCATCTGACGCTCAAGGCCACACGAATCGCAGCATCTCGCCGACCTCGCTGTGCTCGTGGCCCTCGGCCGGTCCGTCCAGGCGAAAGCCGCTCGCCAGGGCCACCCCCTGCGAGGCCGCGTTCTTGGCGTCGGTGATGATCACGATGCGCTCGACCGGCAGCACGAGCTCGGCATGGATCACCGCCATGCGCACGGCTCGGGTGGCGTAGCCCCTGCGGCGATGGGGCGCGAACACCTGATACGACACATAGGCCGCGTCCCTGTGCCGCCGCAGCTCGACGCCGCCCACGAGCGTGTCGCTGCCCACCGTCCATGCGCCGAAGCAGCGCACCGGGCCGTCCTCGCGCCACGAGCGAGCCCACGCCTCGATCGCTCCGTCGACGTCGGCGCGCGTGGACGGGCGCGGAAACTGGAACCATCGGCGGATCTCGTCGTCCTCCCCCGCAAGCCAGGCGTCGGCATCGTCCGCCCGCAGCGGACGCAGCCGCACCACTCCGTCCGCGAGCTCGACCCCCTCGTCGGTCACCCCATCGACTTTGCCGCTGCCATGCACCCCGGGCAATCGCGAAGAACGCCGATCGCAACCACCCGGTCCAGTGCACGCACTATCCAACGCGCACGTCGAGCCGCGCGTCCGCGGCAATCCGCTCCTCCGGCGTCAAGATCCCCTGGAAATTCAGCGGGTCCGCCGCGCACACGCTCGACGGCTTCGCGCCCGGGCGTTGTGACGCCGTGCCACGGATCCGACGCAGCATCGCGATCGCGTCGGGCAACGCATACTGCTCGCCGTCGAAGCCGGCGACGAAGCGGCCACCGCGGATCTCTCCGCGGCGCTCGAGGTCGCGGCACGCCCGGGCAATCTCGCGCCAGGGCAGCGGGATGCGCTCGCGTGCGAGCGTCTTGCGGAACACCACGCCCGTGCGGCGCAGCAGCCGACGCGCGACGAACTCCGCGTCCGTCGCGGTCGAGTCCGGCTCGCCCACTCTGCGATCGAGCAGGCTCCACCGCCCCGTCGTCACGCTCGCATGGCGCTTGGTCCACGCCGGCGACAAGAGCGAGCGCAGCCCACCGAACGAATCGCAGGTGATCCATCCGCCGGCCACGAGCTCGGCCAGCCCGTCTTCGACGTCGACCAAGGGCAGCTTCGCGGCGCGTACGATCTCCTGCACGAACGACGCACCGTGCGAGCGCAGCACCTCGAGCACGGTCTTCGCGATCGGGTCGAGCTCCGGCCGCACCGTCGCGGAGGCCACGCGCACCCACGATTCCAGCTGCTCGCGCGGCACGAGGGCGATCGGCGAGCGGCGCACCGGCGACTGTGCCGCGCCCCATAGCCGCCCCCACGCCACCGTACCGCCGAGCGTCAGCTGATCGAGCCACTCGCGGCGATAGCCGTTCACGCGCGCCGGCAGCACGCTGTCCTCCCACGCGGCCGCCGGCACCTCGAAGCCGGCGAGCTGCTCCACGACCTCCGCGACGCCACCCGGCCCCTCGAGGCGATGCCCCGGGTCGACGTGCTGCCAGCACGCGAGGAACTGCAACAGCTCCGACGCCGTGACCGGCTCGATCTCGCGACGCAGCCGGTCGAGCGTGTAGCGATGGATCCGCGCAAGCAGCCGGCGATCGCACCACACCGTCCGACCGCCGATGCGCGCACGCATCACGACCCCCTCGGACTCGAGCGCCAGGAGCAGCGCCTCATCGTCGGAGGCCGGCGCGACGAACACGGGGCCCGTGGCTTCCAGTCGGCCCCGCAGCACCGCCTTGGGGTCCCGCGATGCCTCGACCGCGAACCACCGATCGCCCTCGCGCACCACGCGACCCGCGAGCGCGAGCTCGGTGATCCACGGGCCCCACCCGCACGTCTCGAGCTCGTGCACCGCGGCGTAGCCCATCCACAGCAGCGCCTCGTGCAGCTCCTCGGCGTCCTCCGGGTGCGGCCACGCCTCCTGCCGCACGCGCTCGACCGCCGCGGGATCCAGCGCACCGAGCTCGTCGGCCGTGCGGATGTCGAGGATCCGTCGGCTCATCACCGCCTGCGTGCGTCGCTCCTCGAGCGGCGCGTCGTCGAGGAACGTGTACGGCGCGCTCGCGAGGATCCCGCGCGCGAACGCGGACGGCTCGGGCGTGTCGATCGCATGGCGCTCGATCGAGCCGTCCGCGAGCCCGCGCAGCACGGCGAGGAATCCCTCGCAGTCCATCGCCTCGGTGAGACAGTCCTCGACCGTCTGGCGCACGATCGGATGGTCCTCGGGCACCTCGATCGGCCCGCCGGGCAGCGTCTCGGGACACGCGACGGCCGCGGGAAACGCAGCCGCGAGCAGATCGTCGGCCTTCATGCGCACGAGGTTCGCGGGCAGCCGCTTGCCGCCCTTGCGGCGCTCGAGCATGAGCGACCGCTGCGTGTTCCAGCGCCAGCGGATCGCGAACATCGGCGCGGCGAGCAGCGCCTGCACGAGCACGTCCCTCGCGGTCGCCTCGTGCAGGTACTCGAACACGTCGGCGAGCGCGAAGCTGTGCTGCGGCCCGAGGCTCAGCACGATCGCTTCCTCGTTCGCCGCGGCCTGCAGCTCGAAGCCGAAGCCCACGCAGAAGCGCTTGCGCAGCGCGAGCCCCCACGCGCGATTGATGCGGGAGCCGAACGGCGCATGGACCACGAGCTGGGTGCCGCCGCTCTCGTCGAAGAATCGCTCGAGCACGACCTTGCGCTGGGTCGGCACCGCGCCGAGCGCTGCGTGACCAGCGACGACGTACTCCGCTATTTGTAGCGCCCCGGCCTCGTCGAGCCCGGGCCCACACGCCGCGCGTAGCCACGCGACCGCGGCCGCGAGCGGCGAACCATCGCTAGGCACCGCCGCACGCGCACACTCCTCGCGCAGATCGGCCAGCGCCGACGACAGCTCGCGCGTGCGCCCGGGCGCCTCACCGAGCCAGAACGGGAGGCTCGGCGGCTGACCGCGCGCATCCGCGACGCGAACGATGCCGGGCTCGACCCGGACGATGCGCCACGAGGCATTGCCGAGCTGGAAGACGTCGCCGGCGTTGGACTCGATCGCCCAGTCCTCGTTCACGGTGCCGACCACGGTGCCGTCGGGCTCGAGCTTGACCTGGTAGTCGGCGGTATCGGGGATCGCCCCGCCGGACATCAGCGCCATCAAGCGCGCGCGTCCGGTCGCTCGCACGCGGCGATTGACGCCGTCGCGATGGAGCAGCGAGCGCCGGCCGTTGTCCGCGTGCAGGCGCAGGAGCGCGTCGAGCTCGTCCTGCGAGAGCTCGCGATACGGCCACGCGCGTCGCACCGCCGCGAGCAGCTCGGCCTCGTCCCATGGCTGGGCCACGCACTCGGCGACGATCTGCTGCGCGAGGATGTCGAGCGGGCGGAGCGGCGCGGGGGTGCGATCGAGCAGCGACGAGCGCACGCAGCGGAGCAGCGCGGCGGCCTCGACGAGCTCGTCGAGCGTGAGCGGGAAGATCCGGCCCTTCGGCGTGCGCCGGAGCGAGTGCCCGGAGCGACCCACGCGCTGGAGCAGCGTGGCGATCGAGCGCGTGGCCCCGATCTGAACGACCAGATCGACGTCGCCGATGTCGATGCCGAGCTCGAGCGACGCCGTGGCCACGAGCGCGCGCAGCGACCCGGCCTTGAGGCGCTGCTCCGCGACGAGCCGACGCTCGCGCGACAGGCTGCCGTGATGGCTCGTGACCGCGTCGTCCCCGAGCCGCTTGGTGAGCTGCGCGGCGATCCGCTCCGCCATCTTGCGCGTGTTCACGAACACGAGCGTCGTGTGGTGCTCCTCTACCAGCTCTGCGAGCCGCCCGTAGATCTCGTCCCATTGCTCGTGCGAGCACACCGTGGACAGCGGTGAGGGCGGGACCAGGGCGGCGAGATCGAGCTCGCGGAACGTGCCAGCGTCGACGAGCTCGCACTCACGGCCCGTGCCGACGAGGAACGCGCCGACCTCGGACAGCGGCTTCTGGGTCGCCGAGAGGCCAATTCGCTGGATCGGGCGCCCGACCAGCGCCTCGAGCCGCTCAAGCGACAGTGCGAGATGCGAGCCCCGCTTGTCGCGAACGAGCGCGTGGATCTCGTCCACGATGACCGTGCGCGTGTCGGCCAGCATCGCCCGCCCGCGCTCGGACGTGAGCAGCAGGTACAGCGACTCGGGCGTGGTGACGAGGATGTGCGGCGGCCGGCGGGCCATCGCGGCGCGCTGTGACGAGGGCGTGTCGCCGGTGCGCACGAGCACGCGTAGATCCGGCAGCGACGGGTCGAGCGCGCGGATCTCCGCGAGCGGCGTCTGCAGGTTCTTCTGCACGTCGTTGGACAGCGCGCGGAGCGGCGATACGTAGACGACGAAGGTGCGATCGGCGAGCTCCGGTCCCTCGCGGAACAACGCATCGATCGCGGCGAGGAAGCCGGCGAGCGTCTTGCCCGCGCCGGTGGGCGCAGCGATGAGGACGTGCTTGCCGGCGCGAATGTGCGGCCAGCCGTCCCGCTGCGGAGCGGTGGGCTCACCGAGGCGCTGTTCGAACCAGGCGCGAACGGCGGGATGGAAGCTGACGAGCGCGGACAAGGGGCGAGCATGCTACCCGAACGATGCGCTCACGATCGCCTCGAGCTGGCGCTCGAAGCCCTTCGACGAGCCTCGGGCTTGGCCCTGCTTTCTCGCTTGCGCGCGGTAACGCGCGGCTCCGGCGACGTCGCCGCGCTGCACGACTCGCCAGTCTGCAGTGCTAGGTCGGGGATATGACGAAGAACGGCAAGGGCATCAACGGCAGCAACGGCAGCAACGGCCACTCCATCGGCACCTCGTTCCGTCGAGCGCGCCACTTCCAGCACATCGGGAGGCGCGCTCCTGGCGAGCGCCTGCTCGTGGCCGCTGCGACCGCGCAGGGCGGATATTTCGTCGTGACCGGGCTCTGGCCGCTCGTGCACATGCCCTCGTTCGAGGCAGTGACGGGCCGCAAGCGCGAGGGTTGGCTGGTCAAGACGGTCGGCGGCGTGGTCGCGGTGATCGGGGGGGTGCTGCTCGATGCGGCCCGCAAGCGTCGGGTCGATCGCACTGCCGCCACCCTCGCCATCGGTAGCGCCGCCGTCCTCGCCGGCGTCGACGTCGTCTACGTGGCCAAGCGCCGGATCTCGCCGGTGTACCTGCTCGATGCGGCGGTCGAGCTCGGGCTCGTGAGCCTGTGGGCCGCGGGCATGAGAGCGCAGCGGCGCCGCGCGTGGTGAGCCGCGGCCGAAAACGGTCGAGCACTGTCACATCGACGACGTTCCTTCGCCAAGCTCTATCTTTGCCCCTGCCGACTCCCGTCGTTCACGAGGCCGGCTCGTGCCGCTCGGTCCAGCGCGCCGCGAGCTCGGTTGCCACCTCGGGCCGCTCGCGCACCGGCACTTGGCGCCCCGCGGCGCGCTTGGGCAGCGGCGCCCGGCAGTCGACGCCGTGTGCCTCGAGCCTGGTACAGATGTCGCGATCCTTCTGCGGATCGCGGACGATGAAGCACTCGGACCGGCCGAGCTCGACCATGCACCGAAACCGGCCCGCGTAGACGGCCTGCACGTCACGCAGGTCGCGAGCCCCCCACGTGAGCTGGGCTCGCCGCACGATGTCGAGCGCGACGATCACGGACGCCTCGGGGCTGCAGAACGCAGGATCCTCGCCCCGACCGGGCCACTTGTCGCGATGCCACCGCGTCGAAAGGCCCAGCACCCCGAGCCCGGACTCGTTCTCGCCGAGCACGTGCCGCACCGACGGGGACCACGAGCTCTCGCGTGCGCCGACGGCCTTGACGAATGCGCACGTCATCGCCGGTGCATGCATGCCCTTGCAGGCCGCCCCGACCCGATCGCGCACCTCGGCGCGCTGCTCCTCGCTCCATCGCAGCGGTGGGCCATCCACCGGATCGCAAGTGCCGATCTGTGGCTCGGAAGCGACGGAGAGAACGAAGGCGAGCAAGGTCGTCAGCATGCTCCACTTCGGTAGCAGATACGCGATCGAGAGCAAGCAGAAAACCGCTTCCATCGCCGACCCGAACGCCCGATGGAGCTTGATCTCGACCCATGGCAAAGGCGCTTGGGCAAGCGCCCTCACGGAACCGGATGACACCGAGCGCGAGGGTCGGGCATGCTCCTCACGCATGCGGCTCTACGACTCTCGCGTTCCTTCGGGCAACGGCTACAAGGTCCACCTGATCCTGCGTCGGCTCGGCCTGCCCTACGAGACGGTCGACCTCGACATCCTGGCCACGCCGTCGGACACGCGACAGCCCGAGTTCCTGGCCAAGAACCCCAACGGGCGGATCCCGGTGCTGGAGCTCGACGACGGCACGTGCCTCTCCGAGTCCGGCGCGATTCTCTATCACCTGGCCCAGGGCACGCCCTGGTGGCCGGACGCCCCGATCGACCGCGCCCGCACGCTGCAGTGGATGTTCTTCGAGCAGTACAGCCACGAGCCGTACGTCGCCGTGCTCAAATTCTGGACGTACTGGGGTGGGCTCGAGCGCGTGCGTCCCGAGGACCTCGAGCGCTGGCAGACACGCGGGCAGGCTGCGATCGACATCATGGAAGCGCACTTGAACATGCGAGCGTTCTTCGTGACCGATCGCTGCACGATCGCCGACCTCGCGCTCTACGCCTACACCCACACCGCCGACGCGATCGGCTATACGCTCGGGCCCGCCGTGCGTGCCTGGCTCGAGCGCGTGCGCAGCGAGCCGGGGCACGTGCCGCTCAAGCCCGATCCGACGCGGTGACGAAGACGTCGCGACCGATCACCGTACCGAGCGTGCTCGGCACGGCTCACGCGACGGCAGATTTCGTGATGAAACGATGACAGCGTGGGACGGCTCGCGGCTCGTATGCTCGCGGCCGCGATGGGTTGGCGGATCGTCGAGCGGAACATCGGCCGAGCCGGCGGGGAGCGCCAGCGAAACGCTCGGCAGCGCGAGTGGGATCGGAAGTATGGCGACGGAGAGTGGGCCGTCGGGTACGTCATCGACGGCGAGTTCGTGCGGCAGGAGGACGCGCTGGACTCGGTCTACTACCGCAGCTACGAGGCGTACTTCGAGGAGCATCCCGCGGAGCTCGACGAGCTGCTCGCGACGGCGAAGGTGCTGCGCAACCCGCATGCAGAGGCCACCACCGGCGTGGATCTGCAAGTACCGGCGATCATGACGTACCTCGAGCGGCACGGGCTCTCGCTGCGAGGGCGCGAGGTGGTGGACATCGGCACGTGGGAAGGGCGGCACTCGCATGCGATCAGCGTGCGGCTGAGCCCGCTGCAGATCCCGTGCGCGCTCGCCCCGAAGCTAACGCTGGAGAAGTTCTGGCAGGCCAAGAAGTGCCTGGCGGTGTGGCAGGAGGAGGGCTGAGCCCCCGCGCCCCTTCGTCGAGACCGCGCGGACGCCCCGCGCCATCGTACGCGAGACCCCCTCACCGCGACACGCATGTCACGGGCGACTGCGCGCGACCAAGGAGCCGCACTGCTCGTCCGTGAACACCGTCCGCCCGCGAGCGAGCGCGACATTTTCGTCAGTCTTGCCGCGCTCCGTTGCGGGTGTATGGTCATGCAGCACCGGCCGCCCCACGCGGCCTCGCATGCTCGGCATGGCCTCGGACTCGGTGGTGATGGTGATGGATCGCTCGCGCTTGGCATGCCTCGCCGTGGCCGTGGCAGCCGCCTGCACCCCGCCGGCGATGCCGGAGGCCGACGACCCCTGCGGACCGGGGGCCCGGCAGGACGAGCAGAGCGGCGCGTGCGTGTGCGAGCCGGGGTTCCACGGCGATCCCGACGTCGAGTGCCCCGCCCACGCGGATCTGTGCGGCGAGGCGGAGGCACGCCTCGAGCACCCGGTCTGCGTGCACACCATCGACGACGAGACGCAGTGGGCTCGGCTCTCGGTCGGCGGTGGGCTCGTGGGCGGCGGCACCCGGCGGCTGGGCAAGTACATGGTGCCGGCCGCTCCGACCTCGCGGCTGCCCACCGTGTTCTCCGATGCGAACTACTACCGCCTGCACTACTGCCTGATGTCGACCGGCTTCGCGCCGCTGTTCCCCGGCTTGACCACGGCCGATCACGCGCGGCTGATCCTCACGCGTACGGGGCGCGAGTTCTACGCCGGATCGATCTACGAGCTCGAGGCCACCGGCCCCGCTCGCTTCGGCTTCTCGATCGAGACCGCGAACCGCCCCGAGGAGATGCTGCCCGCCGAGACCGTGTATACGGTGTACCGGCAGCTCACCGATCGCTTCGCGCTCGGCGAGCTCGGCTACGTCCCGCGCGGCACGCTGCAGGAGGACACCGCCGCCGGCTGGTCCGACCCTCCGTTCGAGGTGCTCGCGCTCGCGGCCGACGGGGTCGCGTACGAGGTCTACACCCCGGGCATCGCCTACGGCCGCGTGCGCACGAGCGCCGGCGACGAGCCCACCGGCCACGGCTGGCAGGACATCGTGGTGTTCGACGAGGTCCCCGCCGACTGGGAGGGGGTGCTCGCCGCGGCCGTCACCGGCCAGCGCCAGGACGTGCTCAGCCACCTCAACGTGCTGTCGGCACAGCGAGGTACGCCGAACTTCTTCGTCGACGACGCCATCGACGCGTTCGCGCAGTTCGAAGGCCAGCTCGTGCGCGTGGAGGCCGACGCCGGCAACTACACGCTCACCGCCGCCACGCAGGCCGAGGCCGAGGCGTACTGGCAGGTCCACCGCCCGGCCGCGGTCGTGGAGAACCCCGCCGAGCTCGAATATGCCGAGCTCGAGGCCTTCACGGAGATCCCCACCGACACCGCAGAGGAGCGTGCGCTGGCCCGCTCGCGCTTCGGGGCCAAGACGGTCGGGCTCGCCACGCTGTCGCGGCTCATCGACCCGCGCCACCAGACCGTGGGGCTCGGTGTGCCGTTCCACTGGTACGGCGAGTTCATGAGCGACAACACGTGGCTCGTGGACCTCGGCGACGGCCCGGAGCTCCACAGCTACGCCGACACGATCGCGGCCTGGCTCGAAGACGAGGCGTTTCGAACCGACTCCAGTGTCCGCAGCGAGCGGCTCGCCCAGCTGCGCAACGAGATGCAGACCAACGGCGTCGTGCCTGCCGCGCTCGTCGAGGCGCTGCACGAGCGCATCGTGACAGTGTTCGGCAGCGACACCGTCATGGTCCGGATCCGCTCGTCCTCGAACGCCGAGGACACCCCCACGTTCAACGGCGCCGGCCTCTACGACTCGACCAGCGCGTGCGCGGCCGACTCGCTGCCCGGAGCCGACCCTGCCGTGTCGGCGTGCGACCCGACCAACGAGCGCCGTACGCTCGAGCAGGGCCTCGCAAGGGTGTGGTCGAGCCTGTGGAATTACGGTGCGTTCGAGGAGCGCGACTACTACCAGCTCGACCACGCGTCGATCGCCATGGGGGCGACGATCTCGCTGCGCTATGAGAGCGAGCGCGTCAACGGCGTGGCCTTCACCGGCAACCCCATCGACCCGCAGCAGCCGCGCTTCACCGTCAACGCCCAGCTCGGCGAGGTCGACGTGGTCAGCCCCACCCCCGGCGTGACGGCCGAGCTCTCGCTGCTCACGATCGCCGGCGGCGAGGTGGTGGAGATCGAGCGCATCGTCCCGTCCACGCTCGTGAGCAGCGGGCAGACCGTGATGAGCGACGCCCAGCTCGAAGCGCTCGGCCGCGTGATGGCCGAGCTCGAAGCGAGCTATCCGGTCGACTACCAGGTGGAGGACGCTCCTTCGCCGATCCTGGATCTCGAGTTCAAGATCACCGATCACGACGAGCTCGTGATCAAGCAGATTCGTACGTTCTTGCCGACCGCGTATGCGTCGGATCCCACTTGTCGATAGATGATTAGATAGAGGCCGACCATGACACACCTTCGCCGCTTCGCCCTCGCCTGCACCCTCGCTGCCGTGCCCGCCTGCGGGCCCCTCCTCGAGGGCTCCGACACGGCCTCCGACACTGGCTCGGACTCCGCCTCGGACTCCGCCTCGGACTCCGCCGAGGGCAGCACGACCACCCCGATCCCGCTGAGCTGCGTCTACGGCGAGGAGGTCTACGACGAGGGCGAGGAATTCGAGACGCCCGATGGCTGCGTGAGCTACCGCTGCGAGGACGGCGGGCTCACGGTGCTGGCCGACGAGCGGTTCTCGGTCGCGGGCGAGCTCGCGCTGGCCACCCAGGCCGATGTGGACGCGCAGGTGTGCCTGTCCGTGGTCGAGGGCAGCCTGACGATCACGGGCGACGCCGCCGACCTCGGGCCACTGGCCCAGCTCACGCGGGTCGGCGGCACGCTCACCATCACGGGCAGCGAGGCGGTGAGCTTGAACGGGCTCCAGGCGCTCGGTGAGATCGGCGGCAGCATCGTCATCTCCGACAATGCGGTGCTGACGACCCTCGCCTTCCAGGTCTACATGAGCGTGTTCGGGGACGTCACGATCCAGAACAACGATTCGCTCGCCTCGCTCGCAGGCGCCGAGTTCATCGGCCAGTGCAGCGTGTGTGCGTCGGTGGTGCCGAGCCGCGACATCACGGGACCCCGCGACCCCGATGCGGAGCCCGCCCCTGGAGGCGACGAGGGCGGGGCCGACGAGCCGGGGGGTGGCACCTTCTATGGCGCGATCCTCATCGCCGACAACGACGTGCTCGTCGACATCCAGGCGCTGAGCAACCTCTGGTATGCGTGGAGCCACGTCCGCTTCCGCAACAACGCCGCGCTCACCAGCCTCGTCGGGCTGCCGCTCCTGGAGGTCCAGGGCGACCTCGAGATCACCAACCATGCCGCGATGAGCACCATCGACGCCGAGGCATTCGCGGCCGGCATCGACGTCTGGGGGGTCACGATGCTCTGCGGCAACCTGGACGGTCTGGCCTGCCCCTAGCGCCGGGAATCAGCCGAGTGCTTGGGTGTCCACCGTCCACCCCACGCGGAAGGTGTTCGCCTCGTCAGTCGAGCCGAAGTGGCTGAGGGTGATGGTGAGCACCCCGTCCACGACTCGAGCCGATGTGTCGGCTCCGTTCGGGATCACCAAGGGCACGAGGGTCACCAGCACGTTCGTGCGCTGCCGGAATTCCGGCCACAGCGACGGTGCGATGTGCGGCTGGAGGAGCACCGTGGTCTCGGCCCGCGGAGGTCCGGACTGGAGCATGTGGACGAAGCCGTCCGCTACCCCCGACACGAAGCGCTCGTGCTGACGATTGCCGAAGGCGAGCTGGGCGACCAGCAGGCTCGCGACGGGGGAGAGCAGCCCCAATAGCGAGCTCGGCCCCGCTGCGATCCCTAGCCACTTGGCCGCGTCGCCGAGCAGGCCCCACGCCACGTGGTTGGCCGCAATGAGCAGGTTGCCGCGGTCGAGCAGGTTGCCCTTGGTGCCGAACGCCGCGGTCTGCATGGTGGTCGCCGCGTCGTTGAGCTTCTGCACCCGCGCGGCGGTGGTCAGCGAGCTCAAGTTGCGCTCGAGCGCGCCGACCCGGCCGGTGACGAGCCGACGGGTCGAGCGAGCATCGAGCTGCAGCTGCTTGCGGCAGCTCGCAAGGCCGCTATCGAGCTCGCCGAGGCCCGACGTCAGCGTCTCGAGCAGCGCGACGTCGCCACGCGACTGCAGCTCCCCGAGCACGCGGATCAGCTCGCGCTGCGTGGCCTCGAGCTCGCGCAGCCTCGCCGCGAGCGCATCGATCGCCCCGGCGTTGTGCCGGATGGCCCCGAACGCCCGTCGCGAATTGTCGTCGGAAGCCCGCGCCAGCGCGATCAGCTCGCCACGCTCGGCCGTGCGCACGCGGATGCTCCGCCCGGACGGAGCCCGCAGCTGCAGCACGCGCTGGAGCGACCGGGGCGCGCCCGGCCGCGCTCCTCGAATCGCCACCGCGGTCGTGGGGGTCGCGCCGGCGCTCCGCAGCCGCTCGAGCGCCCCGGTGATCTCGGCATCGACCCGCTTGCGGGCCGTGGCCACGAGCCGGCCCTGCGGCGCACCGGCCAGGCTCCGAAGTCGCCTGCGATCGCGCACGAGCGCGTCCGATACGCGGCGAAGCACGGCGTCGGTGGGCTTGCCCCCCACGCGCCACGAAGCGACCGGGTCGTCGTCTGCCATGAGCGGTGGCATCATAACCCTGGATGCGCTCGGCGACGATGGATCGACCGTGCCCCACGGAGGACCGTGGATCTTCCATGGATCTGGCGAGCTTCTTCGATCGCGTGGTCGTGATCAATTTGAACCGTAGGCCCGATCGCAGGGAACGCTTCGAGCAGCAGCTCTCCGCGGTGAATTGGCCGTTCGCTCCGCCCCAGCGGGTCGAGGCGATCGATGGCTGCCTGCACGCACCCCCGCGCTGGTGGATCGCCGGTCGGGGAGCCTGGGGATGCCATTGCACGATGCTGGGGATCATGGAGGCCGCGCTGGCCGACGGTGTGGAGCGAATGCTGGTGCTCGAGGACGACGTGTGCTTCGTCCCCGACCTCCACGAGCGCGCACTGCGGTTCCTCGCGGCGGTGCCCGACGACTGGGATCAGATCTACCTCGGGGGCCAGTTCCTCGTCCGTCACCATCCTCGCTACACGGTCGTCAATGCGGAGGTCGTGCGCCCGTTCGAGGTCAACCGATCCCACGCCTTCGGCGTGTGCCGTCGGTTCCTGGCCCCGCTCCACCGCCACCTCGCCGACCTCGACGGGCACGCTCACTTCCCACGCTTGCACGTCGACCATCGCATGGGACAGCTGCACCGTACGGGGCGCTTTGGGATCTATGCACCGGTGCAATGGCTCGCCGGGCAGGCCGAGGGCCACAGCGACATCCTGGGGTGCTGGGCGCCGCAGCGCTTCTGGCACGAGTGATGGGTCCGAGACCGGCGCCCACATCGCCCACCGCTACCCCGACGCGGCCGTGGACCCGCGGCAAGCCACTCGCGAATCGGTGCTTCGGGCGCTGGCAGGGTCTCTGGTCGGCCGACGGCAGGTCGTGCAACGATGACGCGGTGCCGCAAACACCCGCGCTCGCCCACGCCCATTTTCGAGAGCACTTCCATGCGTGCGCATTCATGATGGGACCAGCGGAGGAACGGGCCGTGATCGATCCGTTCCTGGTCGAAGGGATGGCGTGCGGGGAAAAGGCCGCGTACATCGTCGACCCGCAGCACCGCGACGAGCACGACGCCCGCCTCCGGCCCTCGGCCCCCACCCCGGACCTGCTCGAGGTGACGACCTGGAACGACGCACACCTCAAGGGAGGGTCGTTCGATTCGAAGCGGATGATGGCCTCGCTGGAGGAGATGATCCACGAGCACGCGAGGACCGGACGCCCGCCGATGCGCATCGTGGGACAGATGGGGTGGGTATTCTCGGAGCCGCGCGGCATCGAGGATCTCGTCGCGTACGAGGCGACCGTCAACGAGGTGCTCAATCGCGGCAAGACGCCGACGGTGTGCGTGTACGACGTGCGCCGACTGAGCGGCTCGATGATGATGGACCTCTTGCGCGCGCATCCGCTGACCGTGATGAACGGCGTGCTCCACGAGAACCCGTTCTACACGCCCGCGGACGAGCTGCTGCGCGACATCCAGCGACGCCGCGCGATGAGCTGACTTCCATGTCGGGCGCACCGTCCGCAACCGCAGCCGATCGCCAGCAGCGGCTGCGCAACTGCATCCGCGATCTCGCGGCGCTCAACGCTTTGCCATCGATGTGCGTCGGTCGATCGCCCGAGGAGGCGCTCGCCGTCGTCCTCGACGCGCTGCCGACGGCCCTCGATTGCGACCTCGTCTACATCGTGCTCCCGGAGCCGACGCCGAGGGAAGGCGCCTCGTTTCGCGGCGCCCTGCTCGGCGACGCCGAGCTCGCGGAGCTGAGGGCGGCGCTCGCCGACGAGAGCAGCGCGCAGGGTCTCGTGACGATCGCCTGGACCGGGCCGCTGTGGTGGGTCGACACCGACCTCCCGATCGGCACCGAGCGCGGGCGACTCGTCGTGGCCCGGTCCACGCCGCTGGACGCGGAGACCGACCGCGTGCTGGTGCGCAGCGCCGCGAACCTCGTCGGTACGACGCTCGAGGCGGCCCACGTGCTCGACGCGGCGCGCCGCAAGGACGAGTTCCTGGCGATGCTGGGCCACGAGCTGCGCAACCCGCTCGCCCCGATCCTGACCGCCGTCGAGCTGCTCGCGCGCCACGAACCCGTGGCACGCGAGCAACAGATCATCGAGCGACACACGCGTCACCTCGCGCGCCTGGTGGACGATCTGCTCGACATCTCCCGCGTCACCCGTGGCCTCGTCGAGCTGCGGAGCGAGCCGGTGTCGCTCGCGTCGGTCCTCGACCGTGCGGTGGAGGTCGTCGGCCGCCTCGTCACGCGGCAGCACCACCGGCTGCGCGTCGCGAGCGCGCCCGACGTGACGCTGCAGGGCGATCCCGTGCGGCTCGGGCAGGTCTTCGGGAACCTGCTCACGAACGCAGCCAAGTTCACACCACCGGGCGGGACGATCGAGGTCTCGATCGAGAAGCTCCCCGACCGGGTGCGCATCGCGGTGCGCGACGACGGTCGTGGGATCGCTCGCGATCACCTCGCGCGAATCTTCGAGCCGTTCGTACAGGTCGACCGGGGGCACGACGCCCACGGCGGCCTGGGTCTCGGCCTCGCGATCGTGCACTCGCTGGTCAAGCGCCATGGGGGCACGATCACGGCGCACAGCGACGGGCCCGGCCGCGGGGCGGTGTTCACGGTGGAGCTACCGGTAGTGGAGCGGCAAGACCAGGTCTTGGTGACGCCGCAGGTACGAGCGCCGCTCGTGCGCGCGGGAGTACGGGTGCTGATCGTCGACGACAACGAGGACCTCGCGGAGCTCCTGTCGCTCGCGCTCGATGACGTCGGCTTCCGGACGGCGGTGGCGTACGACGCCCGGAACGCGCTCGCCACCTGGCAGAGCTTCGGACCGCACGCCGCGGTCGTCGATCTCGGCTTGCCCGGAATCGACGGTCTCGAGCTGGCGAAGGCGCTGCGCGCCGAGTACGGCGCCGGGCCGACGCTGATCGCCGCGACGGGCTACGGCCAGGGCAGCGACCGCCAGCGCACGACGGAGGCGGGGTTCGACTGCCACTTCTTGAAGCCAGTCGCGCTGCAGGAGCTCGTGCGGGCCCTCGACGATCGCGTGGTGGGGCGCGCCACCAGCGCGCCCCGCTGAGCAGACGCGAGAGCCCTCAGCGTGACGCAGAGACCTCCGGCTTGACGCGGACGTCGACTCGTCGATCGCTCGGCCACTCCGAAGTATCGGACGACGCCACAGCTTCCCCCATCGAGTTGATCTCGAGCTGCGTGGGCGCCACGCCGTGGTCCCGCAGGCACTTCGCGACCGACTCGGCGCGCATGAGGCCGAGCTCCTTGTTGTACTCGTCGGTCCCGCGCGGATCGGTGTAGCCGACGAGCTCGAGCTCCTTGCCGTGGAGCGGACCTTCGGTGATGCACTCGGCCACCTCCGCGAGCACGTCATGGGCGTGCGAGGTCACGACGGTCGAGTCGAACGCGAAGAAGGCCTCCGACTCGCCCACGTTGCAGGCGGCGGCGAGATCGGGAGCGAGCCGGACGCCGGTGCGCGCGAGCACCGAGGCGTCATAGTGGCTGTCGCTCTGGTCGTTGCGCGCAGGTGCGGCCTGGGCCACGGCATCGGCATCTTCGCCGGTACGAGCCTCGGCGTGGGCGGTGCCTGGCACGGTCTCCTGCTTGCACGCAGCCGGACCAAGGAGCAGCAGGGCGCCGCAGAGCGCTGCATTCAGGGTGGACGATGGCTTCGACATGGCGGCCGCCTCATGCAACGACACGGCCATGACGAAAAAACCTCGTAATCTCCAATCAATCGACCCGTGGGCCGCGTATGGGGCTCGCGGGCCACTGAGCGCATGCGCTCGATCGTGCGGGTCCGTGAGCAACCCGCAGGGTGCATGCCCATGGCAAGCTCGGTCCACCATGAAGACCCGGGCACTTGCCATCGCATGCGTGCTGGTCGGTTGTCGCGACGACGGCTCGCTCGCCGAAGACTACACCGGCGATTGGGGAACGAGCTCGACGGCGAGCACGGCGACGAGCTCGACGGAGGACGGCGTCGGCGAGACCACGACCGGAGCCGCCCAGGGTCCGACGTTCGCCGACGACGTCGCGCCGATCCTCGCGCAGCACTGCTGGAGCTGTCATGCCGAGGGCGGCATCGCACCGTACTCGCTCGTCGACTACGAGAGCGCCGCAGCGCTCGCGGCCGCGATCGTCGCGGAGACGCAGAGCCGCACGATGCCGCCGTGGCCGCTCGACGCGTCGGGGAGCTGCCAGCAGTTCGTCGACGAGCGCTGGCTGACGAACGCCGAGCTCGAGACGCTCGCGGCCTGGGTCGACGCCGGTACCCTCCCCGGCGATCTCTCGCTCGTGCCGCCGCCGCCCGGCGAGCCGCCGGGTCTCGCGCAGGTGTCCGCGACGATCGCGATCGAGGCGTACACGCCCGAGGGCAGCCCGCCGGACAACCCGTTCGACGACTACCGCTGCTTCGTGATCGATGCACCGTCGGCGACCGACACCGTGCTCACGGCATTCGAGGTGCATCCAGGCGTCGTCGAGCAGGCGCACCACGTGGTGTTGTTCAGCCTGGGCACCGCCGAGGCCGAGACCGAGGCGCTCGGGCGCTCGGGCAGCGACGGACGCCCGGGCTACACCTGCTTCGGCGGCGCCGGCGTGGGTGCGGCCGAGATCGTCGCCGCATGGGCACCGGGCGTCCGCGTGGGCCGGTATCCGGAAGGCACGGGGGCGCGCGTCCCCGGTGGTCGGCGGCTCGTGCTGCAGATGCACTACAACCTGAGCACGGGCGCGAGCGAGGACATGACGAGCATGGATCTCGAGCTCGACGACACGGCGACGCCGCTGCGCACGGTGCTGGCGATCGACACCGAGCTCGCGATCCCGCCCGACACCCCGCAGCACGTCGAGTCGAACGTCGACAGCTTCGGCTCCGATCCGGTCACGCTCGTCGCCGCATTCCCGCACATGCACCAGCTCGGGCGCACGCTGCGTGTCGAGCTCGACGACGGCACATGCATCATCGACGTGCCGCGCTGGGATTTCCACTGGCAGCAGACCTACAGCTACACCGCGCCGGTCGTCGTGCCGGGCAACGCCCAGGTCGGGCTCAGCTGCGTCTACGACTCGACGGGCGTCGCCGGGGTGACGACCTTCGGCGAGGGCACGTCGGACGAGATGTGTGCGGTGCAGTTCTTCGCGCTGCCGTGATGGCATCGGGTCGACACGGGTGATCGTGAGCGGTGGGTCGTTGCGATGCCCGACGCAGCCGCAATAGCGAGAGCTGCCAAGCGCTCGGGGTGGTCGATCCCGAGCATCCGCGTGCTCGCTTGCGCGCCTCGTCACGGTACTAGCCCGAGGCCAAGCGATCGTGGGACCATGGCCGCCTTCATGCACCGCGACGATCGCACCTCCAACCTGATGTTCTTGCTCTCACTGCCGATCATGGCGACCGCCTGTCCCGCCGGCGACGACACAGACCCCACCACCACCAACAACAGCTCGGTCGGCCCCAACACCACCGACGACACGGGGCCCGCCGAGACCAGCACCAGCAACGGCAGCGCCGAGACCAGCTCCAGCAGCCGTGGCGACGACATCAGCACCACCGTCGAGCCCGGTACCACCACCGAGGAGCCCGTCGACACCACCGGCGAGTACACGTGCGACATGCTGCCCCCGCTGATGGGGCCGGTCAGCCAGGCCTGCACCGACTACGCGGCCAAGAACAACGAGTGCTACTACGACGGCGGCCTGTCGGCCGAGTGCCTCGAGCAGTACGCGGCCTTCTGCCAGTACGGCATCGAGTACTCCGCGATGACCTACGGCGACGCCTGCGGGATGGCCTTCGAGGACCTCTACACGTGCCTCTCGATGCTGACCTGCGAGGAGCTCGGCGACGACACGGAGGACTGCACCGAGGCCGGGATGGCGATCGACACGAGCTGCGTGAAGATGTAGCCCGGTGTCCGGGCCCACAAGGGCGGCGCCTCAGCCCGCGGGCACCGTGGCGCAGCCGAAGATCACGTGGACCGAGGCTTCCTCGTAGCCCTGGATCGAGTCACAGGTCTGGGGGCACAGCACGATCGAGGTGGGGGCCAGCGGATCGTCGTAGTACCAGCCGTTGGCGACCGCTCCGCAGCCAGCAGCGTCGCTCACCCACCCGATCGCCAGCGTGCCGCCGACGCCGTCGGAGAACTCCACGTTGACCTGGTCGGCCTCGAACTCCTGCCCGGGCGGCAGCAGCGGGATCTCGTACTCGCACGCCAGCGACGCGGTCGCGACCACGCCGCTCGCGAGCTCGTCGAAGATCGCCTGGAAGTCGTTGCTGGTGATGCTGGCCACTTGCCCGCCGGTCTGCATGGCGAGCTGCTCGTACACGTCACCCGAACCGTTGATGATCGCGTGGAGCACGAAGTCGTCGAAGTTGGGATCGAGCGCGGTGAACTGGTCGATGAACGCCTGCGCGGTCCAGTCGGAATCGTCGTCGGTGATCACCAGCACGTGGGTGGCTGCGGTCGGCCGCAGCGCGGGCATGTAGTCGGGATAGTGCGAGACCACGCGGGAGAGCGCGCTGTGGCTGCCGACCCAGTTGTCCACGCGCCAGTAGCCCGGCGGGTTGTGATCGGCGTTGGGGCACAGCCCGCTGCCGAGCGGGGGTGGGACGCAGATCCCCGAGTCGCTGTCGAACTCGAACCCCGAGATCATGATGACGTGCGGATCGACGGCGGCCCCGGCGATCTGGCTCGAGAACGCGTTCATGCTGGCCTGCACGCCGGCGATCTCGTTGGCCATGCTCACCGAGTTGTCGATCGCGATGATGATGTCCGCGGGCTGGTTGCCGATCACCGCATCGGTCACGAGCTCGGCGCACTCCTCGGGGTCGTCGACCCCGCCGTCGTCGGCCGAGCCCACGTCGAACCGGCCGCCGGCGTCGTCGTCCGCATCGTCGTCTGCGTCCGCGTCGTCACCGTCGTCGCCGTCGTCGGCATCCGCACTCCCGGTGGGCTCACCGTCGTCGCCCTCGGCATCGCCGAGCGACGGTCCGAGCCCGGGGCCCGGCGAGCCTTCGCCGCGACCCCCCGAAGGATCACCGCAGGCGGCCGTCAAGAGCACCATGCTGCACGACGCCACCATGCAGCGCCTCCACGTCCCCAGCTCGAGATCCACGGGTTCACCATGATCGACAGCGCGCCTGGTGACAACCGAAAACCGCAAAATTCGGCCAAATTTGGGCACTTTGCGCAACGTTCGGGCGAACTGCTCAGCGCTCGTGCAACGAGTGGCGCAACCGTGGAGATCCCGGGACCCGTCATGCGAGCGATGCCAGCTCGCGGGTGAGCTCGGCAGCGCCGACCTCCTTGCAGCCCGCGGGATTCTGGCCACACCAGAGCGGCGAGAATTCGTCGCTCCCGGCCGCCTCGGCCTTCGCTCGCAGCGGCAGCATCGCGGCCGCGGCGAGCGGGAACGCAGGTGCCGCGGGCTGGAGCGGCCCGAGCTCGCGGACGGCCCGGTTGACGATGCCGCGGGCCGGGCGTCCGCTGAAGACGTTCGTCAGCGCGGTGTGCTGCACGGCTGTGCTCCGGAGCGCCGCACGATGCAGCGAGCTCGTCGTCGCCTCGGGACACAAGAGGTACGCGGTGCCGACCTGCGCCGCCACGGCGCCGAGCGACAGGGCCGCCGCGACGCCGCGAGCATCCGCGATGCCGCCGGCGGCGATGACGGGCAGCTTCACGGCGCGGACGACCTGCGGCAAGAGGGCGAACGTACCGAGCTGCCGCGTCAGGTCGTCCGACAGGAAGTGCCCGCGATGACCACCGGCCTCCAGTCCCTGGGCGATGACGGCGTCGACACCATGCGCCTCGAGCCAGCACGCCTCCTCGACCGTGGTGGCCGAGGAGAGGATCCGTGCGCCCGTGCTCTTGACGCGCGCGAGCAGCTCGGGAGTCGGAAGGCCGAAGTGGAAGCTCACGATCGCGGGCTGGAATTCGTCCACGACCGCAGCGGCGGCGACATCGAACGGAAGGCGACCCGGGCTCGCCGGGATCGCGGCGGGGTCGATGCCGAGCTCGCGGTAGTAGGGGCCGAGTCGCTCACGCCATGCGTGCGCAACGGCCTCGTCCGGCACGGGCGAGCGGTGCGCGAAGAAGTTGACGTTGAACGGCTTGCTCGTGCCCGCCGCAAGCGTCCCGAGCTCCTTGCGGAGGCCCTCGGTGGTCAGCATCGCACCGGGCAGCGACCCCAGGCCTCCGGCATTGGACACCGCAATCGCCAGCGCGCTCCCCTGCACGCCGGCCATGGGAGCCTGGATCACGGGCAGCTCGATGCCCAAGAGCTCGCGAAGCCGGCTCATGCGATCCTCCTCGATCGCGCGCTCGGTTCAGGCCGGGCTCCACACGGCCAGCTCGTTGCCGCTGGCATCGGCGAGGTGGAAGCGGCGACCACCGGGGAACGCGTACGGCTCGCGAACGATCGCACCGCCCGCGTCGCGCACCGCGGCGAGGGTCGCGTCGAGGTCGCGCGAGAACAGCACCACGAGCGGTGAGCCGCCGGCCTTCCCTTCCCCCTGGGCGAGGCCGCCGACCTCCCGCGTCGATCCCACGATGCCCGCATAGCCGGGCCCGTAGTCGTTGAAGCGCCAGCCGAAGGCAGCGGCATAGAATCGCTTCGCTTCGGCGACGTCGCGGACGGTGATCTCGATGTAGTCGATCGCGTGATGCTCGTGCTCGGCTGGGTCGCCCATGGCTCGGGCATACCACTTTCCGGAGGTCCACCTCGAGTTGAGATTCCATCGTCCGCGTGGTGTGATGAGGGCATGCCGCTACGGACCTCGAGCTGGATCGCCCTCATGCTTCCGCTCGCGTTCCTCGGCGGATGCGCCGGACCGACGCCGACGCCCACCCCTCCGCCCGAGGCCGCACCTGCACCCGAGCCCGCGCCCGCCGTCGAGCCGACCCCCGCTTCCACCGCGCCCCCGCGTGCCGGTGAGTCGCGGGTGCTGCGGGGCGTGCTCCGCTACACCGAGCTGCCGCGGCACAAGTCGGTCGAGGCGTTCCTGGGGCAGGACCTGACGCTGAGCGCGGACGGCGAGTCGTGGAACCTCGGCGCCACCGAGCAGGTGACGCAGGAGCAGCTCGTCGCGCTCGACGGCCAGCGCATCGAGGTCACCGCGACCTATGTGCCCCCCACCGCCCCGGACCCGAACATGCAGGCGCCGATGGACGGCGACGAGCTCATGAAGCACCCGGCCCGCTGGGACGTGACGGCCGTGCGCGTCGTGGGCGAGGCGGAGGAGCCCCAGTCGGCCGAGCCCGCGCCCAAGCCCGGCCTCGTCGAGCGATACCAGGAGGCCAAGCGCCAGTCCGTGTGTGTCGAAGCCGTGATGATTGCGATGGCGGTCGAGACGTACCGCATGATCAACCCGGGCAAGTGCCCTCCCAACGTCCAGACGCTCGTGGGGGCGAAGATCATGCCGAAGGTGCCCGACAGCGCACCGAGCTGGTCGATCGCCTGCCTCGAGACCGAGGTGATCGTGAGCGCCCCGGGACGCGACGAACGCCTGGGCACGGGCGACGACGTCGCCCACAGCAGCGCGCGACCCACGTGCGACTAGGGCGTCACAGCTGTGCGCCCGTGACACTCGGGGAGCCCCGTAGGCCGCCCGCCGCCAAACCTCCTGGACGCCATTCCAGAGCGGCTCCCGGCCAGTGTGGGGGACCTGGCGTCCGGCTTGCACGGGAGGGAGGCCATGCAGATCGTCCGAGTGCGCCAACGTGACACCCTGGTCACGCCCGAGCCCGACGCTCCGGTCCGCATGGCTCGGCAGGGAGCCATGCATCGCTCCGCGACGTGGTACCCGGCGGCGGTCACCGAGAGCCACGACGAGGGGCTCCAGCACGAGCTGCGGCGCCTGTTCGACGAGCGCCTCGCCAACGCGAGCGAGATCTCGATCTCGGTCGTCGAGGGCTGCGTGCTGCTGGAAGGCAGCGTCTCGTGCGCCCTGGTCAAGCTGTTCGCCGAGGACCTCGTGTTCGCAATTCCCGAGGTCCGCGATTGCAACAACGCGCTCGTCGTGAAGACCAGGAGCGGCGCATCGCTCGCGGCCTGACCGCGCGCGGCCCACTCGTCATCGATACCACTATCACTACGTTCAGCGCTTCACTCCAACACTCGACTCCGTGAGCCCACTGGCTACGAAGAGAACAGAGGATCACTCCAATGCGTACACGTGCCATCGCCCCCACCCTCCTTGCCATCACCTTCGGGCTCGCGCTCGGCTGCAACAAGAACGACGGCGCCAAGGCCACCGCCAACCCCGGCGACGCCGAGGCCACCGCAGAAGGCGAGAACGCCGAGGCCGAGGCCGCCAGCGATGCGGATTCCGCCGCCGCGAGTGCCTCCGAGGACGACGCCAGCGCCGCTGCCTCCGCCGAGGGCGAGGGGACCGAGGCGAAGGCCGAGGCAGACGACCCCGATGGGAAGTGAGCCCATGTCGCTACGTCCATGGCTCCTCGCGCTCGTGGGGAGCCTGGCCGCGGCCGCGTGCACGCAGCACGCGGCCGAGGGCCAGGCGGCCGCTCCCCCGCCTTCCCCCGTCGCCCCGGCCGACATGCCCCCCGACACGCCCCCCGACACGATCGAGGCGGAGGACATCCGCATCGATCTCGCCCCCCACGGCATGGCGGCATCGATCGCCGCGCCCGACGGTGCGCAGGTCCACGCCACCAATGACGGCGTGGAGCTCAAGGGTGGCGACGACTTCGACCTCCTCGTCAGCCGCGGGTCGCTCGATCCGCTCGCCGAGAAGGCCAGGATCGTCCACAAGTACGGCGTAGGGTTCCGTCGCTTCATCCGCGACCGCGGCACCGAGGTCGTCTACGAGACCTCGTTCGCCGGTGAGAATCGCTTCCATTTCTTCCTCACCAGCGACGTCGATGCCCCGATCGCCCATCACTGCCGCACGCCCGAGGCCGGCGTGGCCTCGTTCGAGGCGATCGAGACGATGATCGAGGCCTGCCGCGACGTCCGCTTCCGCGCGGACATCGATCCGGAGAGTAGCGTCTCGATGGCGAGCCCCGGCAAGCCGTCGGAGCGCTGATCGGCTCGCCACCGGCGTCATCGGCTCCCGTCGTGGCCAGCGTGGCGAGCCCTCGCTCGTCCGCGCGGCGCCTCGGCTCTCGCAGCCGTGGCGCTGCGCACCACCCGCGAAACGATCGTGCTAAGCGTGCCCGGATGCCTCGCATTGGCGGGATCGGTCGCGTGTGCGCCCTCGCCCTCGGGCTCGTCGGGGGCTGCCCTTCGTCGGAATTCATCTGCAACGACGACGCCGACTGCACGGGCCTCGACGGCGGTGCATGCGAGGCCGACGGCTACTGCAGTGTGCCCGATCCCGACTGTCCGTCGCAGCGACGCTATGCCGCGCACTCGGGCCCTCGCTCGAACGATTGCGTGGACGAGGACGTGGCCGAGGGCGGAGCGACCGAGACCTCGGACGGAAGCGGCAGCGACGGCAGCGACGACAGCGATGGCAGCGACGGCTCGACGACGGTGCCCGCGACCAGCACGGGCACCGTCGACGACACCGGGAGCAGCACCGGCCTCGAGTCCGAGCTGGTGCTGCACCTCCCGTTCGACGACGACGACTTCGAGGCGAGCGCCGGCGCGGTGGACGTGGGGCCGTTTGGCCTCGATGCCACGTGCGGCGAGCTCGGCTGCCCGACGAGCGTCGATGGCGTCAGCGGCCGTGCAGCCCTGTTCCAGGGCGGCCAGCGTTTCGAGATCGCCGGCACCGACCCGCTCGATCTCACCGAAGGGCTCACGATCGCGGTGTGGGTGCGAGACCTGGCCGGCGATCCCCTGGCTACCCGGGTCATCTTCAGTCGACTGATCGGCGATGGCTTTGCCGCGAGCTACGAGCTCGAGTTCTACGACTCCACGATCACCGCGGCGGTCGCCGACACCGACAATCAGGCGCTCGCCTCCGTGCCCTACGAGCCCGATCCGATGCAGCCCTGGATGCACCTCGCGGTCGTCGTCGACGGCGCTTCACTGCTGCTCTATCGCGACGCCGAGCTCGTCGCCTCGAGCGATGGGGCCGTCGTCGGGTACCAGGACTCGGCCCTGATCGTGGGGGCCGACGAGGACGGAGGCGGCAGCGTGAACGACTACTTCGTCGGCGAGCTCGACGAGCTGCAGATCTTCGCGCGCCCGCTCTCGCCCGCCGAGCTCGCGGAGCTCGTCGCGAGCATGCGCTGACGCGCGCTCCATCATTCAGTAGAGGTACACGGCACCAGCGCCGGCCGCGGAGTCATTTGGCCTGGTCACCGTCGATGCCGATGGCGTTGCTGTCTTCGTCGTAGGCGCCGACGGCGAGGGTGTTGCCGTCGCCGGAGCGACGGCGAGGACATCGCCCTCGCTGGACAGCGCCACGTGGATCCCGAGCAGATCGTTCGCGCTCGCATTGGAAGCCTTGACGTACGCCTGCTGCGACCATGCATCCATGTCATCGCGCACGAACAGGTAGACGGCACCGGCATCGACTGCAGAGTCGTCGGCCTCGTTGCCGCCGATGCCGGTGGCATTGCTGTCCTCGTTGGTGGCGCCGACGGCCAGGGTGTCGCCGTCACCGGACAGCGTCACGCTCCAGCCGAACATGTCGTTCGCGCCCGTATTAGGCCTGGTGCGTCCAGGTACCCATGGCGTCACGCGTGAGCACGTCCACGGGCTCGGCGGGCACACAGGCCGCGAGACTGAGGACGACCGGCCACGACACCCAATGGGCTCGAGCGAGGCGTGCGCCCGAGACCGATCCATTCTCGTTACCAGCCTTGCTCGTCCAGCGCCCCATGTCATCGGCACGATACCCGCGATCGTCGGCCCCACACGCCCGGAAAGCGCGGCTGAGGTCGAGGATGGGTAGGACGCGGGTGATCGACCGCAGTTGCACGGGCCCCGAGGTCGTGCGCGGCCATGGGGTGGGAGATGGCGTGTATCCTCGGCCCCGATGGCATCGTCGCGCACGGCGTCGGCCGAGGCGTCCCCGAGCCCGACTTCGGTCGGTACGCGCAGGTGGTCGGTCGATCTCGTGCTCGCGGGGTGCGGAGGGTTGCTCGTGTTCCTCGCCGACTACCCGGTCGAGGTGCCGTGGCTGCAGCTCGTGGCGTTCCTACCGCTGCTGGCGGGCTGCATACGCGCCCCTTCGTGGCGACACGCCGCGGTGCTGGGAGGAGTCTTCGGCCTCGCTCGCTTCATTCCGCTGGGCATCATGCTCGATGGGCTCGCCCTGCCCCTGCTCCCCGCAATCGGATTGTCGCTCTACCTCGTTGCCCTCGACGCGGGCTTCGCCGCCTCGGTGGTCGCGATGCGGCGCTGGCCCGCGGTGAGCTTCGCACTCGGCGTCGGGGCGAGCTTCGCCGTGATCGAGTGGATCGACGCAAGCTTGCCGATGTGGGGCACCGCGCGCAGCCTCGCCCGCTCGTGGGCAATCGCCCCGGAGGTCGTGGGAGGCCTCTTGCGAGGCGGAGGTCCGGCGCTGGTCGCATTCGTGATCGTCGCGGCGCAGGCCGCCCTCGTCGCCAGGCGCAGGCGGGGCAAGTGGCCTGCGCTCGCCGTGCTGGCATTGCTGTTCGTCGTGACGACCACCGTCGGCCGCTGGGACGTGCCGACGAGCTCCAATCGGCTGCGCGTGGGCGCAATAGGTTGGCCCAAGCGCGGGGGCGAGACCGAGGCCGAGCGGCTCGTGGCCGAAGCCGCCGACGACGGGGCCCGGCTCGTGGTGCTGCCCGAGGCGGCCTTCACCGTCGATCCCGGGGAGCGCGAGCGATTCATCGCGCGCTGGGGAGCCGTCGCGCAGCGTCATCGGATCCACCTCGTGGTCGCCTTCATCGACCGCGACGCGCCCGGCAATCGCCTCGTCGTGCTCGGCCCCGATGGCGCGCCGGTCGGCCAGTACACCAAGACGCACATGATCCCCGTGTCGGAGACCCTCCCGTCGGGTGGCGGCGAGCTGCTCGTATTCGAAGTGGACGGCGCACGCGTCGGCACGTTGATCTGCCAGGACGACAACTTCCGCGATCTCACCCGCGCCTACGTGGACCGAGGCGTCGATCTGCTCGTGGTCCCGACCAACGAGGGCCCGCCCGCGGTTGCTCCCTATCACTACCGCAACGCACGCCTGCGCACGCTCGAATTCCCCGTGACGCTCGTCCGCGCGGCTGCGCGGGGAACCAGCGCCGTGGTGACGGCGGGCGGCGAAGTGATCGCGTCGGTCGAGCATCCCATCGAAGGTGCGGGGGTCGTGGTGGCCGATGTGCCCTATTGAGCGGGCCGGGCAGAAGCCCGCGGCTCACCGTTCGCACGCGAGCTCCCTCGGCTCCCCTAACCACCTCACGACGCCGCCGGCACCACCTCGACCACCTGCCCCGACTCGAGCGTGTCCGGCGGCTGCACGATGAGCTCCTCGCCCGGGCTCACGCCGTCGAGCAGCTCGATCTCCTTGCCGAAGTCGCGGCCGACCTTCACCGGCACGAGCGTCACGGTGCCCCCCACGACCCTGGCCACCAGCGTGCCCTCCTTGCGCACCACGAGCGCGCTCGCGGGCACCACCGGGGCCGGATGCTCGCGCGGCACGTGCAGCGTCACGTACACGAACGACCCCGGCAGCACCTCGCCCCCCGGCACGTGCACCTCGATGCGCAGGGTCCGGGAGTCCTCCGCGAGCACGCCGCTCGTGCGGCTCACGCTGCCCTTCACGGTGTGCGCCGGGTCGCGCGGCGAGTACACGTCGGCCGCGATCCCGAGCTCCACGTCGGCGGCATGGGCGTCGGGCACGTCGACGAGCACCCGCAGCGTCTCGACCTCGGCCACCTCGAACATCGCCGCCCCGCCTGCGCTCGCGGGCCCCACGAGCGCCCCCGGATCCACGAGGCGGCGCGTGATCACGCCGGCGAACGGGGCCACGATCTTCTGGTAGCCGCGCAGCGCCTGCAGCCGCCGCACCTCGGCCCGGCGAGTGGCCACCGCCGCGCTCGCCGAGTTGGCCTGCGCCAGCGCGTCGTCGGCCTCTTGCTGCGACGCAGCCCCCGAGCCGAGCAGCGAGCGCACCCGATCCGAGGTGGAGGTGACGAGCCCCACGTTGGCCCGCGCCTCGGCGAGCCGCGCCTTGGCGAGCCGGATCTCCTCGGAGGTCTCGGGCGCATCGATCACCGCGAGCACCTGCCCCTCGCGCACGCGATCGCCGATGTCGACCAGGTTCTCGCGCACGAACCCGGTGGACTTGCTGTGGAGCAGCGACGATCGCATCGGCGTGGCGGTGGCGGGCAGCGTGACGTCGACCACCGCATCGCCCGCACGCACCGTCACCACCCGCACTCGCCGGGGCGCCGTGGCCTCGGCGGCCATCCGTGCCCGCGCGTCCCGCTGCTCGAGCCGCGGGCCCATGCCGATCGCCACCGCACCCGCCAGCGTGGCCACGAGCACCGCCGTGGCCTTCCACGCGGTGCCACGGCCCTTCGGCGCCCTCCCGCTCGTCGTGGACGTGGTCGTCGCCTCGGTCGTCTCGGGAGTCGTCATGGGGCCTCCAGCGGGTGCGCTGAGCGTGAGGGGCTCGGGAGCTCGAGATCGGGGTCGACCACCGGAGGCTGCCACTTGGCCGCGAGCAGGCTGTACACCACCGGTACGAACCCCAGCGTGGCGATGGTGGCCCCGGCAAGGCCCCCCATCACGGCGCGCCCGAGCGCTGCGTTCTGCTCGCCGCCCTCGCCGAGCCCGAGCGACATCGGCAGCATGCCGATGAACATCGCCAGCGCCGTCATGAGCACCGGCCGCAGCCGCACGCGCCCCGCCTCGAGCGAGGCCTCGATGGCCGTGAGCCCGTGGGCGCGCTGCTCGTTGGCGAACGTGACCACCAGGATCGAGTTGGCCGTGGCCACCCCGATGCTCATCACGGCGCCCATGAGCGAGGGAATGCTGAGCGTGGTGCCGGTGGCGAACAGCACCAGCACGATGCCCACCCCTGCGCCCGGCAGCGCCATGAGGATAATGAACGGCAGCTTCCACGACTGGAAGTTGACCACCATGAGCGCGTAGACGAGCAGCGCTGCGAACGCGAGCCCGAGCCCGAGCCGCGAGAACCCGACCTGCATGCTGTCGGCCTGCCCGCGCACCGCGATGGTGGCGCCTGGCGGCAGCCCGCTGCGATAGCGCGCCACGATCGTCTCGATGCGCGCCACCGCGTCGCCGAGATCCACGTCCTGCACGTCGGCGCGCACGTTGTACGTGGGCTGCACGTTGGTGTGGCTGATGAACACCGGCGTGGTCCGGCGCTCCACGTCGGCGATGTCGACCAGCAGCTTCTGCCCGCCGCCCGCCGTGGGCAGCGACAGGCCCTCGAGCGCGTCGATGGAGCCCACGCGGTGCTCGGGCACCTGGATCGCCACCGGGTATGCGTAGCCGCTGTTGGGATCGGTCCAGAACGTGGGGCTCACCTGCGTCGACGACGACACGTAGAGCAGGAGGTTCGCCGCCACGTCGCGCTCGGTCAGCCCCACCTCGCCCGCGCGCTGGCGGTCGACGTCCACGTGCAACCGCGGGGCCGAGACCACCTGGTGGAGGTGCACGTCGACCACCCCCGGCAGCGCGCGCAGCTCCGCCTCGAGCTTGCGTGCGGTGGCGAGCGTGACATCGCGCTGCGCCCCCGACACCTGCACGTCGATCGGCGATGGCAGCCCGAAGTCGAGGATCTGCGTGACGATGTCGGCCGGCTGGAAGTAGAACGACAGCTCGGGAAACTCGCGTGGCAGCTCCTCCCGCAGCTCCCGCACGATGTCGGCGGTGGAGCGCGAGCGCCCCTGCGCCAGGGTGATGAGGATCTCGCCGTCGGCGGAGCTGACGTTGGCGCTGTCGGTGAGCGAGAGGTTGTAGCCGCTCGGGATCCCGATGAAGTCGAGGATGCTGACGCGATCCTGCGCGGGCACGATCGTGCGGATCTCGTCCTCCACCCGCGAGAACCAGCGCTCGGTCTCTTCGATCCTGGTGCCCGGCGGCGCCGTGACGTGCAGGCGCACCTGGCCCGCGTCCACCGGCGGGAAGAAGTCGCGGCCCACGAACGGCACCAGCGCCACCGTGGCGGCCACCACCACCCCGAACATCGCGAGCACGGTCCTCCGGTGACCGAGCGCCCAGTGAAGGTGTGCCACGTAGCTGCTGCGCAGTCGCTCGAACCCGGCCTCGAACCCGCGGTGCATGCGAGCGAAGAGGCCGCGCGCGGGCGCGACCTCGGCTCCGGCCACCGGATGGGTCGGGTGATGATCGAGCAGGTACTTGGCCAGCGTGGGCACGAGCGTGCGCGACAGGAGGTACGACGCCATCACCGCGAACGCGACCGCCATGCCCATGGGCAGGAAGATGAACTTGGCGGGGCCCTCGAGGAACACCACCGACACGAACACGATGCTGATGCAGAGCGACGCCACGAACGCGGGTACGGCAATCTGCTGCGCGCCGTCGAGGATCGCGCGGGTGAGCCGCTTGCCCATCGCGAGGTTGCGGTGGATGTTCTCGATCTCGACCGTGGCGTCGTCGACGAGGATGCCGACCGCGAGCGCGAGCCCGCCGAGCGTCATCACGTTGATCGTCCCGCCGAACGCCCGCATGCACAGGAGCGAGATGATCACCGCGAGCGGGATGTTGACCGCCACGAGCAGCGTGGCGCGGAGGCTGCCCAGGAACAGCAGGATCATCGTGGCGGTGAGCAGCATCGCGATCACTCCCTCCACCACCAAGCCGTCGATGGCCCGCGTGACGAACGTGGACTGATCGGACAGCAGCTCCACCTCGAGCCCCGCGGGCGCCGCGGCCCGGATCGTGGGCACGAGCTCCTTGACGCGCGCGGCCACGTCGGTGGTCGAGGCATCGCCGGTCTTCATCACCGAGAGCACCACCGAGCGCTTGCCGTCGCGACGGGCGATGTTGGTCTGGATCGCGTAGCCGTCGTGGACGTGGGCCACATCGCGGAGCAAGAGCTCGCGGCCGCTCGCCGAGGGCAGCGGCACATCGTTGAGCGCGGCGATCGCCTCGGGGCTGCTGTTGAGGCTGATGCGATACTCTCGCTCGCCGATCTTGGCGGCGCCGGTGGGCAGCGTGAGGTTCTGCTCGAAGATGGCCTGGCTCACGTCGGCCGGCGACACGCCATGGGCACGCATGGCCGCGGGGTCGAGGTCGACCGCGATCTGCCGGAACTTGCCGCCGCTCGGCAGCGGGAAGCGAGTGCCGCGGATGACGCTCAGCATCGTGCGCACGCGCTGGTTGACGTGGTCGAAGATCTCGGCCTCCGACAGCGTGTCGCTCGAGAACGCGAGCTGCAGGATCGGCACGCTCGAGGCCGTGTAGCGCAGGATGAGCGGCGGCACGATCCCCGGCGGCATGCGGCGCACGATCGTCTGCGAGGCCGCGGTCACCTGCGCCATCGCGGCCGGCACGTCGGCATCGGGATGGAGATAGAGGCGGATCACGGAGATGCCGTCGAACGTCTCGCTCTGGATCGTCTGGATGTCGCTGACGTTGCCCGAGAGCGAGTACTCGCTGAACAGCGTGACCTGCTGCTCCATCTGCTGCGCGGGCAGGCCGTTATACGTCCACACCACGCTGATGACCGGGATGTCGACCGCCGGCAGCACGTCGGTCGGCGTCTGGCGGACCACCCACACCCCCGAGAGGAGCAAGAGCAACGCCATCACGACGAACGTGTAGGGACGGCGAAGCGCGAGGCGGACGATCCACATGAGAGGCTCTTCTGGTGGTGTGGAGATGACCGTCTAGTCAAGTAAACTGCGCAAATCACGCGGAAAAGAGCACCCAATTCCCATCCCTCACGCGCGCGGCGGGGTGGCGCGGACGAGCGCGAAGGCGGTCTCGGGGATCCGTCGCAGCACGTCGAGGTCGTCGTGGACGCGGGCCTGGGCGAGCGCGCCCTCGATGTACGCGAACAGGTTCTTGGCTTCCACCGCCGGATCGCCCGGCGGCACGAGGCCCTCGGCCTGCGCGTCGCGGAGCGCAGTCTCGAGGTAGCGGCGCAGCGCCACGATGATCTCCTGCGCCTTGGTGGCGATGTCGGCCGGCCGCTGCACGCACTCGCTGCCGACCGAGTTGTGGAAGCAGCCCAGCACGCGCCCGTACTGGCCCTTGATCTCCGTCTGCCGCGTCACCACGTAGGCGAAGTAGCGAGCGAGCCGCTCGAGCGGCGGCCGCGAGGCGGAGAAGATTTCGTCGAGGAACGGCCGCCGCGTGACCCAGTGCGCGTCGAGGGCCGCGACCACCAGCTCGTCCTTGCTCGCGAAGAAGTGGTAGAAGCTGCCCTTGCGCACGTCGGCGCGCTCGCAGATCGCATCGACGCTCACCGCCCCGTAGCTCGAGGTCCAGATGAGATCGATGGCCGCCTGCAGGAGGCGCTCGCGAGCATCGGTGCGGCCCACGATGCAGGTCTACTTGACTGATCGTCTCCGCGCAAACGCGTGATTGGCGCCGGCGCTATGACCCCGCGATCGTGAAGGCGCCGCCACCCTGGCACTGGGTGCACCAGACGTTCTGGCCCTTGCGCCGCCACTCCGCTTCGCCGAAGCACAGCCCCTCGAGGTCGTCGGGCAGCACGGCGTGAACATGCCCCGCACGACACGGTGGGCTCGAGACCGGCGGCAACGCTCGCCGAAGCCGCGTCGTGAGCGACGGATTGATGAACACCGGGATCGAGAGCCGGCTGCGCGACACCGACGGGTTCACCACGCGGTGCGGCGTCGCGACCAGCCGGCCGCCGGTGACGAGCTGCAAGAGCTCGCCGATGTTGACGAGCCAGCTGCCGCGCACCGGCGGCACCGCGACCCACTCGCCGGACGGCCGCTGCACCTCGAGACCACCGACGTCGTCCTGCAGCGTGAGCGTGACGAGGCTGAAGTCGAGATGCGCCGCCACCCCTGGGCGGCGTGCGTGGTCGCCGGCCTGCGGGTGGTACCCGATGTGCTTCATCAGCACATACGGCGAGTCGCCGAGCCACGCCTCGGCTGCGAGCCCGAGCGCAGCTGCGATGCAGTCGAGCAACCGCGTGCCGGCCCGCTCGACCCAGGCGAGGTACTCGAGCATGCGCACGCGCCATGCGCTGTCGGCAGGCCAGAGGTTCGGCCCCTGCAGCCGCCAGAACGGCTCGTCGCTGGCCACCGGCGGCAGCTCGCGACCGAAGTGCAGCTGCTCGCGCCAGTCGCGTTCGTCGTGCATCTCGCTGTAGCCGCGAAAGTGGGGCGAGCGCTCGATCGCCAGCTCCTGCTTGGCCGCGCGCGGCAGCGCGAAGAACCCGGCGACGTCGGCCAGCGCTCGCTCGCAGCGCTCCACGGGCACGCTCGCGTCGCGCACGAGCGCTGCGCCTGCCTGCCCGAACGCCGCCAGGAGCTCCGCGGGTGACACCGCCGAGAGCTCGAACGATGGCAGCGTCACGACGCCTCTTGCATGAGCGCACGCAGCCACTCGCGCGCCTCGGGCAGCCTCGCGATCGCAGCGGCCGAAGGTGCGCCCCGCTCGTAGAACCCCGCCGCATGCTTTGCCTGCAGCTTCGCGGCGTGCGCTGGTGTCGCGAGCGCGTCGGAGAGCACGGTGACGTCGATCGGCAGGCTCTTCTCGTGCACCAGCTCGAACAGCAGCCAGCGTGCCGCCGTCGCGAGCTCGTGCTGCTCCTCCGCACTGATTGCATCGAGCCAGCCGCGCACACGCAGCGCGCGCTCGGAGGCCTGCTGCCAGCCGACCATCGACACGTGCGGCCGGGCCTGCGGGATGAAGCAGCGATGCTCGCCCCGCTCGGCGTCGAACGTCGAGCCGGCTCGATAGGCGTCGGGGATCGCGATGCCACGCGCGAGCAGATCCTCGCGCACCTTGAAGCGCGCGTGGTCGACGTCGTGGAAGAAGAACTCCGCGGGCGACGACATGCGACCGTCGGCCCAGGTCGGGCGCGAGGCGACACCGAGCGGGTGCACCGGCCACGCTCGGCCCACGATCAAGTCGTCGAGCGAGTGCGAGGCGCTCGTCGGCACGACCAGCACGTGCGGCCAGAGCCCCAGGAGCGGCTCGAGCTCGCCACACGCCTTCGGGACGTAGATGGCGTCACCCGATGGCGGCAGCGCGAGCACGTGCTCGGCGACGAGCCGCACGAGCCGGCGATAGCGCTCGCCGTCGCGAAACCATGCGGTCGGCAGCCAGAACGGGCCGACGCGCACGCAGCCTTCGTCGCGCAGGCGCTCGAGCTCCCACGCCAGCACCGAGCCGGGCTCCGCCGCCGAGATCTGCAAGAACGGCTCGCCGGTCCGGACGCCATCGACGAGCCACTCGTCGTTGGCAGCGAACGACCAGCGCGCGACCACGTCGGCGAAGTACTGCTCCCCGCTCGCCCGCTCGCGCTCCGCCAGATCACCGAGCCGCCCGATCACGTGCACCACCCGAGGCGAGGCTAGCCCACATTCCTCAGTCGCAGGCACGGCGCTAAATGCGCAGATATGCTCGAATGCAGGCACTCTTCCCTTGAAACGCCGTTCCTCATCCGCCCCCGCCGCATCGACATTCGAAAGCGCTCGTTCGTCGGTCACGAAGACGATGAGCTGGGCTCCAACCATTCGTGAAGACGATGTCGATCAAGCAAGGTTTCGTGGGGCTCGTGGCAATCGCGTTCGGCTGCAGCGTCGACCCCGAGAGCGAGCTCGAGCTCGAGTTGGAGGACGAGCTCGCCGAGATCGTCGAGAACCTCCGCCTCGCGGGCAACCCCGAGGACGAGATCGATGTGCGCGACGACGGAACCGTCGTGCTCGGAGGCGACGCGGTGGTCACCCTCGAGGCCTCCCGCGAGATGATCGGGCACGCGGGCCACGAGGACGGCGACGACGACCTCGAGCTCCGGCAGTATCGCTCGACCAACCTCGTGAGCTCCTCGGTGGATACGATCTGCATCGACGGCTCCGGGATCACCGGGCAGCTCGGCACGGCCCTCGACAATGCGATCGCCAACTACACCACCCTCGGTCTCTCGTTCGACATGGTGCGGACGACCGGGCTGGTGGCCGGCTGCGACGCGCTCATCGACATCCAGCTCGTGAACGGCACGTCCGCGTCGTCGGGATTCCCGTCGGGCGGCATGCCCTACGACACGGTGAGCATGGGCGACGACATCCTGCCCGGCTACGGCCTGGCCGCGGCCACGCACGTGCTCACCCACGAGCTCGGGCACTGCGTGGGCCTGCGCCACTCCGACTACTACAACCGCTCGGTAAGCTGCGGCGGCGCGGCGGTCAACGAGGGCGACGCGGGTGTCGGCGTGGCCCACGTCTCCGGCACCCCGACCACCGCGACGCTCAACGGCTCGATCATGAACGCCTGCTACAACGCGGGCAGCACCGGGCAGTGGACGGCCAGCGACCTCACCGCGCTCGCCACGCTGTACACGTCGACCGTCCCGGCGGCACCGAACCCGCTCACGAAGATGTCGGACAGCTGCTACGGCGCTCACTGGATCGACTGGTCCTCGCAGCCCGGCGCCACGTCGTACCAGCTGTGGCGCTCGACCAGCAGCGGCTTCGGCGGTCCCGTCCAGCTCTACTCCGGCCCCAACACCGACGCCGACATCGAGGTGTCCTCGGGCACCTGGTACCTGCGCGCGCGGGCCTGCAACGCCAGCGGCTGCGGCGCGTGGACGAACCAGGTGTCGGCGACCCGCGTCAACTACTGCATGTGATGGCCGCAACTGTGATGGCCGCGAGCGCTCGGCCTGCCGCGCCGTGACGGCGTCGGCTACTCCGAGCCCGCGTCGTCGATGGCGCGTCCGATCTCCTCCATCCAGCGCTCGAGGCCCTGCAGCGTGGCCTCGAGCTGCCGGGGCGAGCCGGACAGCATGCGGAGCGCCTCCTCCAGCCGCGCTCGTCCCCGGCGCAGGCGGCTGGCCACGGTCCCCGGGGGAACGCCCAGAATCTCGGCGATCTCGGCCCGCCCCAGCCCCTCGAAGTGGCTGAGCTCGAGCACGATCTGGGTCTCGATGGGCACCGCACGCAGGGCCGCGAGCAACAGCGCTCGCTCCTCGGCCAAGGCGACCACCGAGCTGGGCGAGGGACCGAGGTCGCGCAGCGAGGTCGTGCCCAGATCGACCTCGACGTCACGCGAGGCCCGCTTGACGTGCTCGCGCAGCACGTTGTGCGCGATGCCGAACAGGTAGGTGCGAAAGCTCGAGTCTGCCCGAAACCCACCGAGGGCTCGGGCACAGCGCTCGAAGGTCGTGCTCACCAGATCCTCGACGTCGACCTCGCGCACCGCCTTGTTGGCGAAGAACCGCGAGATGGCCGCGAGGTAGCGATCGACCAGGCGCTGGCCCGCGGAGCGGTCGCCTTCGGCCCACCGCCGGTAGAGCTCCTCGTCCGCGGCCACCCGCCGACACTATCACATCGCCGCCACATTCCTGCGCGAGAGCCGGGCTCGCACGCGCCCAGAAAGCGCCGCACTCACGGCTCGTCGCCCGGACCGGCGCGAAGCTCGACGGCTCGCTCCGCCCAGTCGCGCAACGGCTCGCCCTCCGGGAGCGCGATGCGGAGCAGGTGGATCAGCCCGTCGCCGTCGCCGACCACCAGCCGCTCGCCGTCGGGGCTGATGGTGAGCGCAGTGATCCAGTTGTGATCGTGATGATGGGGCACGCTCGACGTGGTGCCCGCTCGCGGGTCCCACACCACGACGTTGACGTCGGTCACCACGACGAGGTGATTCCGATCCACGTGCAGGCGGGGCAGCGGCGTATGCATGGGCTGCAGCGCCTGGGGGTCGAGCACCCACTGCTGGTTCGTGGCGAGATCCGTCGCGCGAAACCGCCGCTCCGGGACCACGTCGATGAACGCGCTCCCATCCTTGGTGACGAAGCTGAAGGTCTCACCCTCCAGGCGTGCCGCAGCCGCGGGGTGGAGCAGCTGGGCCAGGGCCTCCCCCGCGCCGCGCCCCAAGTGCTCGAACGACACGCTCCGCACGCGAATCTCGGTCATGGGGCCGATGCGATCGGTCTGCAGGTCGATCACGGCGAAGCGAGCGGGCACGCTCGCGGGCGCGTCGGCGCCCACGACCACGAGCAGCGCGTGCGCATCGGTGAACGCCAGATCCGCGACGCGCTCGAGCGACAGCGGCAGCGCACGCACGGTCCCGTCGGGCGCGCGCACGTCGATCCTCGCACCGTCGCTCCAGGCGAGCGTGCCATCGGGGGCTGCCGCGAGCGCCGTGACCTCGGCGCCGAGGTGCACCAGGATCTCGCCGGTGCTCGTCGCCGGATCCCACAGCCGCACGGTGCCGTCCTTGGCGGCCGAGGCCAGCCGGCGCCCGTCATCGGTGAAGACCAGCTCGGACACGCGGGCCTCGTGCCCCGCGAGCGTCGGCGGCGGCTCGAGCGGGATCGGCCACCGCATCAGCCGGCGGGTCCCGTGATCTTCGTGCAAGGTCACGAGCACCTCGCCCCCGGGCTCGAGCGCCGCATCCGTCAGCGGGATGTCCATGCTCGGCGACCACGACACGCCCCGCGCAACGTCCCAGACCTTGGCGGCCCCATCGGTGAGCGCCAGGAGCCGCCGGCCATCGCTCGAGAACGACAGGAGCGCACGCCCGAGGGGTGGCACCGCGAGGCAGCGCCGCTGCCCGTCGTCGAGGCTCACGATCGCCAGGCAGCGGTCCGGCGCCTCGCTGCGTGGCCAGACGGCCAGGTGGGTGCCGTCGGGCGCGAGCGCCAGCGTGACATGGGCAGGCGACGGATCGTGGACCAAGCGCTGCAGGCTCTCGGTGTCCCATGCGTAGAGCTCCCCGGCCGTGCCGATCGCGGCCAGCCGGCGCCCATCCGCCGACAGCTCCATCGGGCCGGCGATGCCACCCGCCAGCGACGTCGAGCCCTCGGGCCCCCAGACCTCGAGCTGGCCGGCTTCGTCGATCGTGAACATGCGCCGGCCGTCAGTGGCCATCAGCGTCGGTCGCAAGCCTTCGCGGTGCTCGATCCGGTCGACCTCCCGACCGTCGCTCGCCGACCACAGCGTCAGCCGCGGCGACGCATAGGTGCCGATGCGGGTGCCGTCGGCGGACGGCACGAACAGCTCCACGTCCTCGGCACGTAGATCCATGACGTGCTCCTGTCCGTCGTGCCACAGCGACAGGCGCCCCTGGTCCGCGTGGGACGTCAGCGCCACGCGAGCGTGAGGCATCAAGAGCTCCACGTGACCATCGACCCGCCACTCCAGGCCCTCGGCGGGGCTCCACAGCCGCGAGCGCTGCTCGCCGGGTTCCTCGACCACCACCAGGCCCGCCGCCGCGCGCCGCAGGCGAAGACCTTCGGGGATCTCGAAGATCTGCGCAGCGATCCCCCGTGCGTTCGCCGCGAACGCGAGCGAGCGCGCCTCGGGGCCCCAGCCCGTGGGGGACAGCCCACGCAGCCGGATCACCGCCGCGGTCGGGTCGGTGCGCAGCGCGAGCTTGGCCTCCGCGAGCGTCACCTCGTCGGCACGCTCGTGCAGCTCGAGCTCGGCTTGCCGCGCGCGCTCACTCTCCTCGTCGCGCTGGCTCTCGAGGTCGCGGGTATGGCTCTCGTGGGTCTGCTCCCGGGCTCGCCACGCCTCGAAACCCACGCCCCCGGCCGCGACGAGCCCCACCATGCCCAGCACCCCGGCGAGGCGACGCGTGGAGTAGCGCGCGCGCTCGAGCGCCACGAGGAGCGCATCGATGGACGCGAAGCGGCGCTTGGGATCGCGCTCGAGCGCACGCATCACCACGCGTCGCACCGACGTGGGCAGGCGTCGACCCGCAGGCGGGGGCGCGACCTGTCCGCTGGCGATCGAGCGATAGAGGTCCTGCAACGACTCGCCCGCGAACGGGCGGCCACCGAGCAGCGCCTCGTAGGCCACGATGCCGAACGCGAACTGGTCGGTCCACGGCCCGATCGCCTCGCCCCGGACCTGCTCGGGGGCCATGTAGCGGGGCGTGCCCACGACCGTCCCGGTGCGAGTGAGCACGGCCCGTGTCGTCTCGTGGCCTGCGCCCTCGTCGTCGCTGCCGTCGAGCGTGATGGTGAGCTCCTGGAGCATCTTCGCCACGCCGAAGTCCACCACGCGCACCCGACCGTCCTCGCCGACCAGCACGTTGTCGGGCTTGAAGTCCCGGTGCACGATGCCCTCGGCGTGCGCGGCCGCGAGGCCTCGCCCCGCCGCGAGCAGGAGGTCGACCGCCTGCCGCCACGAGTGCTCGCCCTTGGCCAGCCAGCGCCCCAGGGTGGTCCCCTGCACGTGCTCCATGGCGATGAACAAGTCACCGTGGTGCTCGCCCACGTCGTACACCTGGACCACGTTCGGGTGGCTCACCTTGGCGAGCGTCTTCGCCTCGTGCAGCAGGCGGCCGAGCGCGTCGTCCGAGGCCGTGCGCGAGCGGTACAGCAGCTTGAGCGCCACCTTGCGGTCGAGGCTCCGGTCGTACGCGGCATACACCATGCCCATGCCGCCCACGCCGATGCGATCGAGCACGGTATAGCGCCCCACGCGAACCGGGTCGTCGTGCTGGAACAGCTCCTCGTGTACGCGGTGCCGGATCCGGGCCAGCTGCAGCTCCCCGACGAGCCCGTCGCGAGCGAGCGTCTCGGCGGCTCCGTGCACGGCGGTGGCAGTGGTGGACGTCGGCTCCAGTGACTCTTGGGCGTGGGCCATGGTCGGCGGCTCGGAGTGGTAGTGGCCCGGAGCGTCGAGGGTGATTCCGTGCGAGCCAAGAAATCGCGCGCGACCGTCGGAAACGAAGAATCCCCGCTATACATGGGCAAATCGCCGTTTTCCACCGGGCCCGCTCTCGATCCACGAGACGGATGGGGCCTACGGTGCACTATCACCGCCCATGACCCATGACTTGGCCTCGTTCCTCCCTGCCCTGGCCCTTGCCGCGGTGCTCCCCGCGGCATGCACCGACCCGTCGGGCACCGACACCGACACGACCAGCGACACGACGACCAGCGGCACGAGCACCGGCGGCAGCGAGGCCCCGAGCACGGCCCCGGCCGACACCGAATCCTCCGGCACCCATGGCTCGAGCTCGGCCGACGACAGCAGCTCCTCCGATGCGACCGGTGCGCTCGATCCCTGCGCGATCCCGGGCTGGGGTCCCGAGCCGATGTTCGACGAGCCACCGGGGCGGTTCACGTTCCGTGACGGGCCGGGGTACCAATCGGTGACCGGGTTCATCTCCGACGGGCCGCGCGTGGACTTCCACGAGGAGAGCGAGCGCCAGGGCGCCTGTCGATTGCTCGAATACACCGCGAGCAGCTGCGAGCCGGCCTGCGAGCCACCGGCGGTATGCATCGGGGAGGCCTGCATCACCGAGCCACCGGGCCTGTCGGCGGGCGTGGTGACGCTCGCGGGCGTGGATGGCGAGCCGATCGATCTCACCGAGGACGCGCTGCACAGCTACTACTGGGATCGCGCGGGTGACTTCATGGCCACGATGCCGAGCCTCGACGCGGCCGGAGCCGAGGTCGACGCGTTCGAGCTCGCGGTCTGCCCCACGACGGCACCGACGCCGATCGGCGACTGGTCCGGCTTGCTCGCGGCGCGGGCCCCCGGCGAGGCCATCACGCTCACGTGGTCCGATCCGATCGACAGCGCGCGGATCTACCTGCGCATGACCACCGGCATCGGGACCCACGGCGGAATCTCCCCGGTCGAGATCGAGTGCGAGGGCCCCGACGTCGGCATGCTCGAGCTGCCCGGCGCGTACCTCGACGCGCTCTATGCCGAGGGCTGGTCCTGCGGTGAGTGCGGCGGCAACGACCTGGTGCGCTACCACGTCGACGAGGCCGACGCGGGCGGAACGAGCGTGCAGCTGCGAACGGAAGCGACGGCCGGATTCTGGTTCATTCCCTGAATCGGCCGTCGCTGCGCTGGGCTACCCCTCCGACAGCTGGCCCCCCGCGCTACCGATCGAAAGCCGCTTGAGCAGTGCCGGCACGTCCACGTTGCCCGCGGCCTTGAGCTGCTCGATGAGGCTGGCCACCTGTCCGGCCGTGGAGACCCCGGCCTTGCCGCCGTCGCCGACCACCGTGAGCTGGTCGATCCGCATCTGGTGGACGGTGCCCACCATGATGCCGATGAGCGTGCGCAGCTTCTCCATGACGAAGATCTCGCGCGCCTGCCCGCCTGCGGCGAGCCATGCGTCGACCAGCCGGTGCATGCCTTGCGCCGTGGCGTCGGCCTCTTCCTTGATGTCGGCGACCTGGCCGCGCGCCTCGGCCTCCTTCTTGGCCTTGTACGCGCGTGCGGGGGCCACCACGTCGGCGTCGAGCTGGAGCTTGACCTGCTCGATGCGGGCGCGCTGCACCTCGATGTCGGCCTCGGCGCGCGCGATCTGGGCCTCGATCACGCTGCGCTCGCGGGCGACCTCGGCGGCCCGGCGCGTGCGCGCCGACACGATCCGCTTCTCGGCCTCGGCCTCGACGATCCCGCGCTCGGCCTTGAGCTGGGAGATCTGCGTGCGCGAGAGGTTGTCGGCCTCCTGGATCGTCGACTCGGCCTTGCGCTCGGCCTCGGCCTTGCGGGCGTCGCGGATGAGCTCGGCGCCGCGGGCCCGGCCGCTGGCCTCGAGGTAGCCCACGTCGTCGGACACGGTCTGGATCTTGAGGGTATCGAGCGCCAGACCCAGCGATTGCAGGTCGACCTCGGCCTCCTCGATGAGCTCCGCGGCGAACTTCACCTTGTCCTCGTTGACCTCCTCGGGGGTGAGCTTGGCGAGCACGCCCCGCAGGTTGCCCTCGAGGGTCTCGCGCGCCAGCTGGATGATCTCCTGCTTGGGCTTGCCGAGGAGCCGCTCCACGGCGTTGTCGAGGCCCGGCGCATCACCATCGATCTTGATGTTGGCCACGCCCTCGATATTGAGCGGGATCCCGTCCCGCGAGTACGCGCCGCGGACCGCGACGTTGACCACCATGTTGGTGAGGTCCATGGTGTCGACCTTCTCGAGCAGCGGGATCCGGATCCCCCGGCCGCCGCGGATGGCCCGGTAGCCGACCTTCTGATCCGCACGGCGCTGGGGGCCCGAGAAGATCACGACCTCGGACGGCTGGCAGATGATGAGCAGGCTCATGATCGAGAGGCCAATGAAGAGCAGCGCCACGACGGCGACGATGGCGATGATGATGAGCGGTTGCATCAGCGCACCTCTCCTTCACGAGTGACAGCAGCGGTGGATGGTGGTGTGAGGGGCCGCTTGGGGGGCGGCAGCGGCTCCCGTCGCGGCTGCTTGCTGCTCTGGGTGAGGATCGCGACCACGTCGATGCCCACGGTGTCCTTGATGCGGTCGAAGATCTCGGCGATCACGGCCGGGTAGGCGCCCACGTAGCGGGCGAGCGTGCGACCGTCGCCGCCGTCGATGAGGTTGACGCGCCCGATGTCGAGCCCCTCGGTGGCCCTCGCCACATCGGCGAGGATGTGGTCGATCTGCTGGACCAGGAAGATCTCGTGGGCGTCGCTGCCCGCGAGCTTCCAGGGCTCGTACAGCGCCTGGAGGGCCTCGGCCTGGGCACGGCCGGTCTCGGCCTTGATGGCCGCGTCGCCGACGGCGTGCAGCTCGTGCGCGACCTGATCCTTGTCGGCCGGGATGATGACCTCGGCCTCGAGCCGCAGCCCCTCGAGCTCACCGCGGATGCCCTGCAGCCGCTGCTCGGCCACGGCCCGCGCCTCGAGCCCCGCGGCGATCGTCTTCTCCTCTTCGGAGCGGGCCCTGGACTCGAGCTCGGCCTTGTAGCGGGCGAGATCGTTGCTCTCCTCGACGATCCGCGAGTGGGCCTGCTCCTGCGCCACGCGGCCGCGCATCTCGGCGTCGGCCACGATCTGATCGGCCTCGCGCTTGGCGTTGGACTCGGCGATCTCGGCGGTCTTGTGGACCTCGGCGATCTTGATGCGGCTGATCGAGTTGAGGTACTGGACCTCGTCGGTCACGTGCTGGATCTTGAACGTGTCGACCTGCAGCCCCATCCGGCCGAGGTCGTCCGCGACCTCGGCCTTGAGGTTGTCGGCCAGCTTCTGCCGGTCATGGTTGACCTCCTCGGGGGTGAGCAGCGCCAATACGCCGCGCAGCGTGCCCTCGAGCGTCTCCTTGGCGACCGAGCGCAGCTGATCCTGCGGCCGCCCCAGGAAGCGCTCGATGGCGTGGTGCACGAGCTGGTCATCGTTGGTGATCTTGACGTTGGCGACGGCGTCGACGTTGATGGGGATGTTGCCCTTGGCGTAGGCGCCGCGGATGTGGATGTCGATGGGCATCACCTTCATGTCCATCGAGTCGACCTTCTCGAGCAGCGGGACGCGGAACGAGCGGCCGCCGCGGATCACCCGGAAACCCACCACGGTGCCGTCGGCGAGCGCCTGCTTGCGCCCCGAGAACACGAGGACCTCGTTGGGCTTGCCGATCACCATGAACTGCTTGACGACGATGATGATGAGGAACAAAGGGGCGAGCACGCTGCCCGACCAGATACCGACGTTGATCAATGTCTCGGGATCCATTCACTTCTCCGACCTGTAGAGGGTCTCTTCGGGTGCAATCTGGGCCTTGCCGGCCTCGTCCAACCCGAGCACGACCACGCGTGTTCCGGCGGGAAGAGCCAGGGGCTCGGGGGTGGAGGCGAGCAGGAAGCGCTCGCGTCCTGCCACCTTCAGTCGAATTCGCGAGACGCCACCCTCGCGCAGGGGGAGCATCAGCTCGCCCACCTGCCCGCTGTAGTCGCCGCCACGCGTGGTCTCGCCCACGGGCTTGCGGAGCCAGCGGATCATCGCGGCGCTGAGGGTCCCCACGCCGAGGCCCGTCCCTGCGCTCAGCATCGCCACGAGCGGGACGCTGGCGCTGGAGAGGGTGGTCAGGAGGGTGCCCGCCAGGCCGAAGAAGGCCGAGCCGAACGTCCAGAAGCGGAACGAGAGGAACGGCAGCCAGCGCCTCGGCTGCTCGGGAGCGCGGGTGACGAGGCCGTGGCTGCCCTCGGCCAGCGCGAGCGCATGGGTGGAGTCGAGCGCATGCTCGGCGTCCGCGTGGGCCTCGGCGTCCGTATGGGCGTCGGCGTGGCCATCCGCGTGATCGCCACCCACGTGGCCGTCGACGTGATGACCGAAGGCACCGGTCGACGAGAGCCCGACGAAGACACCACCCACGACCAGAGAGGTCAAATACACCGTCAGCATCGGGGCTCGTTCCGCGCGCCGAGGTTTTGCCAGCTTTGTCGCGGGCCTGCACGCGATCCGAGCAGGTACGAGCGTACGCCGTTCATCGGCGTGGCTCGCTGGTGCCGAGAACGTGGCGACGCGTCGCGAGGGCATCGATTCGTCGTTCGGTGCACGTTCGCCCGCGCCAGGACGCGCGCTTGCGCTCGGCCGGGGCTCGCCGTCGCGCGGGTGGGCGGGGAACGGACTGGCCGGTCATGGCTCGCAACCCAGGCCGTCGTGATCGCTATCGAGGCCATAGTCGTCGGACCCGAGGACCGTCACCGGTGCCACCCCCAACGCGATCACGTCGGAGCAATCGAGATCGTCGACGATCGGTAGACACGGCGCGTACGAGGGATGGCACGCGTCGGGCCCGCGGCTCGTCTCTGCGTCGTCGTCGTCCCCGAGCCGCGAGTCGGTTGCACCGAGACCGGTCGAGCCTTCGTCGGATCGATCGCTCGAGCCGAGCTCGGCAGAGCCATCCCCCTGGTCGTCACCGATGGGTGCACGCAGGCAGCCGCTCGCGAGCACACCGGCCACGAGGAGGATCGTCGGCTCGCGTCCCGAGCTCACGGCTGGTCCGAGCTCGAGCCGCCGGAGCCCCACACGAACAGCATCGCGCCGATGCCCGAGAGGATGAGACCGAGGGTGCGGCGGCCGAGCGCGAAAGCGAGACCACCGGCCATGATGAACAACAGGGGGAGCTTGGATCGCTGTCGCTTGGACATGGTATCGCCCGAGTGGAGCCACGATACCATGGATGGCGCGGCCCGTGCCTTCTGGCCGCTACTCGCTCGACACTCGCACGATCATCGGCTCGTGATCCGATCCGTGCGTGCCTTCGACGACGCGCGCCGCCTCCACCACCAGGCCCCGCACGTACACGTGATCGAGCGGCCATCCCTCGTACCGCGTCCGCCCATCCGTCTTCGACCGAGCCCCTCGCCGATTGTCGAACACCGACCGCAGGCCCAGCCGCGCCGCGAATTCCTCGACCACCTCCATCCGCGCCCGGTGGTGCGTGTTGAGGTCCCCCGCGAGGATCACCGGCCCGCGATGCGCTCGGATCACCGGCTCGAGCGCCCGTAGCTGCGCCTCGAGGGCCTGCGCGCGCCGGAAATTGATCCCGTGCACGCATACCACCAGCAGCGGCTCGGCCGCGCCCTCGACCGCATACGTCGCTGCGATCGCAGCCTTGGGCGTACGCAAGAGCGGCTCTGCAGCGAGCGTGACGAACCCTTGGTGCCAGCGCGCCCGCGCGGTGCTGCCCACGACCACTCCGGTGGCGGGTGCCCCCCGGCGCCATGCGAACGCGAAGCTCGGGGCCATCAGCCACTCGAGCTCCGATCGCACCGCGAGCGACTGCGTCATCCGCGGGGCGGTGTAGGCCTCCTGCAGGAGCACCAGCTCCTTGTCCGCGACCAGTGCTGCGAATTCACCCGGCCACGCCGCACGCTGGGCCTTCTTCACGTTCCAGACCAAGAGCTCGATGCCGTGCCGGGGCAGCGCGGCGACCGGCTCGCCTGCCGGCACCCTCGACGCCGACGGAAGCTCGTCGCCACGCGGATGCATCACCGCACAGCCACCTGCCAGCAACAGCAACACCCCCGCCGCCAGCCCCCGGCGGCGACGCTCCAGCTCGGACCTCACGGCACGCAGGCGCACGGCAGACGGCCACACGCTCATCCGCGAGCCCACCCGGATCGTCCGGATCGTCGTCTACGCCCGCGCCCGCAGAGCCCCAGCACGACCAGCACGACCGCCGAGCGCGACGATCCGCTGCGGCACGAGCACCCGCTCTCGCCCTCGCCGGTCGCCGGCGGCGTGCCCTCGCCGGTCTCCGTCCCCGCGGTCCCCGTGCCGTCGTCGACCACCCCGCTCGATCCCCCGCTCGATCCCACCTCCCCCGTGCTCGCCTCCGGGACCATCGGCGCTCCCGCCTCGATCCAAAGGTGGCTGGTGACCACCCGCCGGTCGCCCTCCACGAACAGCTCCACCCGCACCCGCTCCTGCCCCGCCGCGGGCGCGACCAGATCCCACTGCACCTCGGCCGGGTCGCCGTCCACCGCCACGAGCCCCTCCTCGGCGCCGCTGCGGACCAGCCGGACCTGCTGGCCGTCGGCCCCGGTGATGGTCGCCGTCAGCACCACCATGTCCGCGCGCACGGTGTCGCCGTCGAGCTCCCCGTCGACCGACAGCACCACCATCGGGTCCTCGGGGCCCTGCAGCTTCACCACGGTTCGTCCCGCACGCACGCCGTCCACGATCGAGGGCACGTCGAGTCGCTCGGCATACACCATCGTCGTCGCGTTGCCGATCGGGCTGTCGAACGGCCCGAGGTCCACGCCGGCCTTGTGATCGTCGCTGCCCCCGATCGCCGCCACGTGCCGTCCGGTGGCACAAAGCTCGTCCCAGAACGCGAGGCTCGGCCCGCTGAATTGTCCGGCGATCGGCTCGAGCCCGCCGGTCGCGATCTCCACGGCATCGATGAGCTCGGCGTCGAGCGCATGCTCCCACGCACACCCGATGCACAGCGGCCCGAGGTCCAGCGCGGGGTGATTGATGGCGAACAGCGCCCCCTGGTCGTGATAGGCCGCCGCGGCGCCCTCGATCGTCACCCCCGGCTGTCCGAGCTTGTGGTCGACCCAGCTCGTCGCACCGATCCCGTTGGCATGCCCCGCATACGTCGTGAATTCCACTCCCGGTACCAAGAGCACGTCGGGATGACGCCCCTGCGCGTCGGCGAAGAAGTCCTGCCCAGTATGGGTGTTGTGGTCGCTGATCACCACGAAGTCGAGCCCGCTGTCCGCCGCTCGCGTGGCGATCTCGTCGAGGTCGGGCCGGGCATCTCCGCTCTCCCGCGAGTGCACGTGGAAGTCCCCCGCGTACCATCGCGCCGTGTCCGCCAAGGCGGGCACGTGGGCGTAGGGCGTGCGCTCGGGCTGCGGCGCGAGCGTGGCCACGTCGCGCAGCACCACCTCGATCGCGTACTCCCCCGGTGGATCGTCGATCCGGGCCTTGCCCACCACCACCGCCCACGTCCCGACGGGAATCGGCCCGGGGACGTAGCTACGCGATGCCGCATCGATCCCCACCACCGCCGGCTCGTCGTTGCCGCCGCCCCACCCGCGAAAGCCGTCGGGATCTTGGAGTCCCCAGTCGAGCACGTTTTGCCCCGAGAGGTCGTCGTGCCGCACCTCGATCTCCACGATCCCCGCGGGGACCTCGAATTCCACGAAGAAGTGATCGAGCCCGTCGTCGGGTACCTGCCCCGCGAGCGGAATCACCGTCTCGTCGGCCCGGGCGGGCGCCATGGCGAGCCATAGCCCCAGCCCCACCACCGGCCCCGCTGCTCGGCTGCGCATCGTCATGCCGCCAGCCTACGGCATGCCGACCGCGGACGTGCCTCGGAATCCGCACCGAGCAGCTTGCGACCCGCGCAGCCCATCGTAGTACCGCCCTTGTCGCCCGCCGTGGGGCGTTGTCGTGGTGGCATCGGCGAACGGCGAGACCTCGTCGAGGAGAGGAGAACGGCACATGCCCGAGAAGAAGACCGTCGAGCGCGCCAAGAAGGCCAAGCGAGAGGGGAAGTCCCCGAGCACTCAGGCCGGTGAATTCGTGCGTGAGGAGATCCACCACATCCGCGAGGGCAAGCACGGCGCACGCTCCCCCGAGCAAGCGATCGCGATCGGCCTGTCGAAGGCCCGCCGCGCCGGCGTGAAGGTCCCGCCCGAGGGGGGGGCGAAGAAGAAAGCGGGCAAGAAGACCGCCAAGAAGCGCACTGCCAAGAAGCGTACCGCCAAGAAGACCGCCACCAAGAAGACCGCCAAGAAGCGCACCACCGCCAAGAAGACCGCCAAGAAGCGCACCGCCGCCAAGAAGACCACCAAGAAGCGTACCGCCAAGAAGACCGCCAAGAAGCGCACCGCCAAGAAGCGTACCGCCAAGAAGACCACCAAGAAGCGCACCGCCACCAAGAAGACCGCCAAGAAGCGCACCGCCAAGAAGACCGCCAAGAAGACCACGGCGCGCAAGCCGTCGCCCACGCGCTCGCGCGCCGCCAAGCGGGCGCTCCGGCAAGAGGGTCATAGCGCCGCATCGCACTCCGCCCTGGCCAAGCACGCTCGCAAGGCGGCCAAGCGACACACGGCGGCGGAGCGCTCCGCCGCCGCTCGCAAGGCGGCGAGGACCAAGGGCGCGGAAGGCCGCTCCGCGGCCGCTCGCAAGGCGGCGGAGACGCGCGCCGAGGGCTCGGCGTGATCGATGCACGCGGCCCGGCGAAAGCACGGGCCGCCGGGCTCGTAGCGGATGCTCGATCCGGCCGGCGATCAGCGACCAACACCTGATATCCTCGGCCCATGGGTCGTTCGAGACGGAGCTCATCGCTGACCTGCGCGGCGCTCTCCGTGTTACTGCCCGCGGGTTGCGGCCCCGAGGTCCTCGAGCACGCCGAGCTCGACGAGCTCTGCGGCCAACCGGCACCGGTGCGGCTGCTCGAGCTGCCCGACGAGCCGCTGACCTACTCCAGCCAAGTCTCCCACGTCGACGGACGGCGGATCCTGCGGGTGTCGTTCGCCGGCGACACGGAAGAGCGCTTCGGACCGCCCGTGGGGCGGATGGAGCTGTGGTCGGTCGGCGAGTGCGGCGAGTCGCCGCGCTTGATGGCCGACGAATTCGACTCCATGGAGCTCTACCCCGAGGTGTGGCCCGACATGAGCTTCGGGTGCAACCACGACGTCGGCGACGTGACGACGCTGGATCCCGAGGGCACGCGCCCCCCCAACGTGGTGTTCAGGCTGTCGGATTGCCGTGGACTCGAGACCCCCCACGGAATCGTCACGGTCGAGCCCCACGACGAGGACCTCGGCGCGCTCGTCCTCCAGCCGTGGCCCGACGATCCCTGGACGCAGACCGCGGTCCCGCAGGTGCTGCTCGATCCGGTCCGCATCCGCGCCGTCCCGAGCCACACTGGACCCGAATTCTACGAGGTAGTGGCCGTGCTCGACGACGAGCTGTTCGCGATCACGCCGGACGACGAGCTCGTGAGCCTGTCGCTGCTCGATGGCACGCTCGTGGTCGAGGCCACCGGCGTACGGGAATTCGAGGCCTCCCGCGATGGCCGCTTCCTCGTGTGGCAGGACGTCGAGGTCACCAACGACGACGAGGAATGGCCCGCCGGCGCGGTGTTCCTGCGCGACCGGATCTCCGACACGAACACCTACCTCGTCGACACCATGCTCGCCGCCACCCAGCCGAGCGCGTTCACGTTCATCGAGTCGAGCATCCTGCGGCTCCGCCTGGGCTACATCAACCGCGACCCGGAGCGCTACTGGCTGCTGCCGTCGATGACCGCCGTGGATCTGCCAGCGCCGCTCTCCGCGGGGTATCGGCTCGACGACGGCCGCCTGCTGGTCTCGAGCTACTTCACCGGCCCCTACTCGCTGTTCGACATGGCCACCGAGCAGGTTCGAACGCTGTTCGATCACGACGGCACTGCCAGCGTCCACCCGGACGGGAGCGGCATCGACGTGCTCCAGTGGGTCGAGTGCTGCATCAATCAGGACTTCGGGGTCACCGAGGGCCCGCTCTGGTCGATCCCATGGGACGGGCCGCGCGAGCTGCTCGCCCACCGCGTCACCCAGGGGTACGTCGAGCTCTCGGAGGGCCGCTTGCTCACGACGGTCGACGTAAGCGCGGAACGAGTGGGCTCGATGATCGTGATCGATCCCGAGACCCTCGACGAACAACTTGTCGACGACCACGTGCTCACCGGCTTCAACGACGTCGAGAACGAGGACGAGGTGATCTACGGGGTCACCGACGGCGAACGCTCGGGCGTGTGGCTGACGAAGCTGGCGCAGCCGCACTAGCCCCCTCTCCGGTCGCAATCCCGGGCGTGCGTCGTCTACGCCACGCCCACTGCCGGCCCCGCCCCTCGCGTTCGTCCGCCGGGTGCCGTACCGTTCGGCCGCTCGCGACCGCGCCCGCCACCTGCCATGCCCACCCGCACCGCCCGCCTCTCCCTCCGCCTCGCGCTCGCCCTCGCGGTCCTCCCCCTCGCCTGCGGTCGCGGCCCGACCGAGCCCCCGCCGCTGCCGCCCGGCGGTACCACGCCGCCCGCGACCGACCCGGCCGCCAAGCCCGAGGCCACCGCGCAGGATGCCTGCCGCAGCTGGGCCGATCTCGACGTCGGCACCCTGCCCGCGCTCCCGCAGACCCCCTACACCTCCACGTTCGAGCACGTGTGGCGAACCGTGCTCGACAAGCACTACGACCCCACGCTCGGCTGCCTCGACTGGCCGGCGGTCCGGGTCGAGTACGGCACCAAGCTCGCCGAGGCCAAGGACGAGGCCGCTGCGTTCGACCTCATGCGCCAGATGCTGGGCCGCCTCGGCCAGAGCCACCTCGCCGTGATGCCGCCCCAGGAGCGCGTCGCCGGCGAGCCGCGCGCTGCCGTCAAGTCGGGCGATGCCCGCGTGCCGATCGAGGTGCGGGTGCTCGGCGGCGAGGCGGTCGTGGTGAAGGACGCGCTCGATGGCAAGAAGAGCGGAGTTCCGCGCGGCGCCGCGCTCCTGGCCGTGGACGAGCTCGAGCTCGCCCCCGTGCTCGCGAGCAGCAAGCAGCACACCACCCGCGAGGTCGAGGCCACGTTCGCCGCGCGCCGCGTCATCGCCTCGGCGCTCTCGTGCCCTGCCGGCGCCAGCAAGACCCTGCGCTACCAGCCGCACGGCGCCAAGGCATCCAAGACCAAGAAGGTCGCGTGCCAGCCGCTGAAGGCCGAGCGCGTGACGCTCGGCAATCTCAAGGACGTGCCCGTGACGCTCGAGCACCGCATGCTGCCCAAGTCCAAGGTCGGCTACGTCTCGTTCAACATCTGGATGCTCCCACTCCAGCCCAAGATCGAGGCTGCGATCGCGGAGCTGCGCGCCAAGGGCATGCAGGCGCTCGTCATCGATCTGCGCGGCAACCCCGGGGGCGTGGGCGCGATGGTGGTCCCGCTCGGGCGGCAGCTCTTGTCGGAGGCCACCGCTCTCGGCGCCATGCACATGCGCGAGGGCGATCAGGTGTTCAACGTGGCCGCGGGCACCGACCCGTTCACCGGCCCCGTCGCGATCCTCGTCGACGAGGGCACCGCGAGCACCTCCGAGATCTTCGCCCAGGCGCTCCAGGACCTCGGCCGCGCCACGGTGTTCGGCGCCGTGCCGTCGCAGGGCGCCGCGCTGCCCTCGGTGATCGAGGAGCTGCCCGGCGGCGGCATGCTCCAGTACGTGGTCGCCGACTACAAGAGCCCCAAGGGCAAGGTGGTCGAGGGCAAGGGCGTGACGCCCGACACCATGGTGACCGAGACTCGCGAGGATTTCGCCGAGGGCCGCGACCCGGTGCTCGACGCTGCCCTGGCTGCGCTCCGCGGGAGCTGACGCCCGCCACCCCGCACTGCTTGCCACACGTTTTGGCCACGCTCTGCCACCCCAACGCTCGAAGGAACAAGCCCCCATGCTGCGCCGACGCATCGCCCTCCTCTGCCCGCTGCTCCTGTCCGTGTCGCTCGCCTGCGAGAAGCCGCCCGCGACCGACACCACCACGCCCACCGATGCCACGCCGCCCGCGTCCGAGGCCAAGACCGAGACCCCGCCGCCCGTCGACGCGCCGCTGCCCGCGGCCGAAGAGATCCTCGCCAAGTCGGTCGACGCCCTCGGCGGTCGCGCGGCCATCGACGCGGTGAAGTCGAGCTACTCGGAGGCCAGGACCGAGATCAAGCAGCAGGGCATCAACCTCGTGTCGCGCACCTGGATCAAGGGCGACGACTTCTACATCGAGAGCGACATGCCGGGCGTGGGCCTCTCCCAGATGTGGAAGAAGGGCGACGAGCTGTGGTCGCAGGACCCGATCAACGGGCTGCGCAAGCTCGAGGGCAAGGAGGCCGACCAGGCACGCTGGGTCTCCGATCCGCTGCTGGCGGCCAACTGGAACAAGTACTTCGAGAAGGCCGAGACCATCGATCGCACCAAGAACGGCGACAAGGAGCTCTACGAGGTCAAGCTCAGCTCGGAGAGCGGCGACGAGATGGTGCTCTCGTTCGACGCCAAGACCTCGCTGCCGGCCGGCCAGGCGTTCAAGCAGGCGACACCGATGGGCGCCATCGCATTGCGCATCACCCTCGACGACTACCGCGACATCCAGGGCGTGAAGGTGCCGTTCCGCGCGGTCACCGACGTGCAGCTCATGAGCATGGTGCAGACGACCGAGAAGTACGAGGTCAACGTCCCGGTCGACGACGCCAAGCTCCAGCCCCCCACCCCGGGCGCCCCGGCCGGGCCCACCGAGGGCGACAAGGGCAAGGGCAAGGGCAAGGCGAAGGCCAAGGCCAAGACGAAGACCAAGACCAAGACCGAGACGAAGACCGAGCCCAAGGCCGAAGCCGAGGCCGGCGGGTAGCCGCCCGGCGGCGGGCTCGACGACCCGCGAGCCTGGCCGCTCGTCAGCCCGCGGCCGCGGCGAGCTGGGCGAGCGCGTGGCTCGGCGGGGGCGACGAGACGTGCCCCGCATCACCCTCGGTCTTGCGCTCCGCGGCGCGGGCTCGACGGCGGCGGCGGTTGGCGAGCGCGACGCGAGCGGTGCCGGGAGCCCGGGTGAGCAGGGCCTCGACGCGGTCGCGGAAGCCACGGCTCGAGCGCAGCTCGGTGCCACTCTGCAGCACCACCGTATAGTCGCCGCCGGCCCGCGCATCCACCGTGCGCACGGCATCGACGTTGACGATGGCCGAGGGGCGCACGCGGACGAACCGCTGCGGGTCGAGCTTGACCTCCATGGCCTTGACCGTGTGCCGCACCAGGTGCGTCTTGCGGTCGGTGTAGATCTGGACGTAGTTGCCCGCGGCCTCGACCCACACGATCTCGTCCACCGGGACGGTCAGCGTGCGCTGGCCGTCGCGGAGCACCAGCCGGGTCGGGTAGGCACCGTCGCCCTCGAAGGAAGCGGGTGAGGGTTCCACGTTCGGGCACAACGCGCCCCCCGCGGGTCGCTTACAGCCCACGGATGCTCAGTGGCTGGTTTCGCACGAGCAGCGCCATTTCCGCACGAAACCGGCCAGCGGGACGAATTGGCTGGAATCAGCGTTCCGCGACCGTCAGCTGCACCAACCGATAGTTGTTGGTGCCGTGGTTGTGCACGTGCAGGTGGATCGGCGAGCCCACCGGGAGATCGGCCGAAGCGGTCCACGTCGGGCGGAGCTGGCCGGCCTCGGCGGGAATCGGCAGCTCGGTCTCCCACACGATCTCCGAGCCGAACGCCACCGCCACGTGGGCGACCGCGTCCCCGTCTTCGGAGTAGAGCGCGTCGTGGAGCAGCACGAGCTCGAGCTCGTCGCCCGCGTGGATCGGCGCCAGCGAGTCCTGCACGAACGCCCCATAGAGGCACAGCTCCGTGTTGACCTCGAACAGCCCGGTCTCCACGTCCCAGCCGATCTCGCACTGCACGAAGTCGGGGCGGTGGTCGGCGAACGGATCGTCGGCGGCCTCGTCGAGCACCCATGACTCGGCCCACACCAGCGGCACCGGCGGCCCCGGCTCGCCGTCGCTGCTCGCGGCCGAGTCGCTCGACGATCCGATCGAGCCCGTGGTGCTCTCGTCCTCGGCCACGCCCGGCGGGCCCTCGCCGTTGCACCCCGCGCTCACCAGCATGCCCACGCAAAGCCCCGCAATGGCGCCCCGCCTCCGCCCCTTGCCGTCCCGCATCCTCGGCCAAGGTACCAGACCGCCGCCGTGCCGCGGCAGCCCGCCAAATCCGCGAGAGCGCACGTCGCCCCTCCGATCCCCACCGCGCGTTGCTGTGGCATCGTGTCCGCGGCGGAGGGGTGCATGGCGATCGAGGACCGCGCGCGAGAGTGGACATCCAACGAGGAACGGGCCGCCAAGGGCCGCCTGGGGCCGCTGGCGACCATGCCCGGCTCCCACGTGCTCTTCGCCGCGCTCGTGCTCGGCGGCTGTGGCCAGCCCGACCCGGGGGTGCCTTCCGAGGACACGGATGGATCGTCCGACACGGGCGTCGCGAGCAGCAGCAGCGGCGAGGTGCCGGCCGACGGCAGCAGCAGCACTGGTCCGGCGCCGGACGACGAGGTCACCTGGCATGCGCACGTTCGTGCCGTGATCGAGCGCCACTGCGTCAGCTGCCACCAGCCGGGCAACATCGGGCCGTTCTCGATGACCACGTACACGGACGCGCACGCCTTGCGCGAGTCGATCGCGCTCACGATGGAAGCGGGCACGATGCCGCCGTGGATGCCCGCCGACGACTGCCAGGACTACCGAGGCCGGCCGACGATCACCGCCGACGACGTGGCGCTCGTGCGCGCGTGGGTCGACGGCGGCGGGCCCGAGGGCAATCCCGACGACTACCAGGCTCCGCCCGCGCCCGAGCCCATGGGGCTGTCGCGCGTGGACGTCGAGCTCTCGCTGCCCGAGCCCTACCTGCCCACGCAGCAGCCCGACGACTATCGCTGCTTCCTGCTCGACTGGCCGCAGGCCACGACCACCTACGTCACCGGCTTCCACGCCAAGCCCGACGACCTGCGGACGGTGCACCACCTCATCACCTATGCGATCGCGCCCGAGCAGGTCGCGGAGTACGACGCGCTCGAGGCCGCCGACCCTGCGCCGGGCTACACCTGCTTCGGCGGCCCCGGTGGTGCGATCACCGGCCCCGAGTCGGCCGGCACCTGGCTCGGCGCATGGGCCCCGGGCGGCATCACCGGCGACTACCCCGAGGGCACCGGCATCAGGATGGATCCCGGCTCCAAGGTGGTGATGCAGATCCACTACAACACGGTGGTCGACGACCTTCGGCCCGACGCGACCGCCGTGGAATTGAAGCTCGACGGGGAGGTCGAGCGGGTCGCCTTCACGCTGCCGTGGGCCGACCCCGAGTGGCTGTTCGGCAACATGCCGATCCCCGCCGGGCAGGCCGGGGTCGTGCACACGTGGGACCTCGATCCCACGGCCGTGATGAGCTACTTCACCGACGACATCCCCGCGGGCGCCCCGATCGAGCTCCACTCGGTCGTGCACCACATGCACAAGCTCGGCACGCGCGGCGAGCAGCGCATCGACCGTGCCGACGGCACGACCACGTGCCTGCTCGAGCTCCCCCGCTGGGACTTCGACTGGCAGCAGGCGTACTTCTTCGAGAAGCCCATACGCTTCGAGCCCGGCGACAACCTGCACCTCGGCTGCGAGTGGGACAACAGCATGGGCGAGGGCACCGTCAACTGGGGCGAGGGCACCGGCGACGAGATGTGCCTCGGGGTCTACTACATCACTGCGGCGGAGTAGCGTCGGGCTCCGCGGGCTCCGCGGGCTCTGCGAGCTCCGCGGGCTCGGTCGACGGCTCGACGATCACGATCGACTGTTCCACGATCACGACCGCTTGTTCCACGGGTACAGCCGGCTGCTCCACGGGGACGGGCGTGGGCAACCATTGCAAGGTCGGCACCGGTTGTTCCACGGGGATGGGCGATTGTTCCACGGGAGGCGGCTCGATCACCTCGTCGCCGAGGAACAGCGACGACTCGCGGTACCAGCCGAGCCCGCGGACCACGAAGATCTTCGTCACCGCCGCCGCGGGCAGGGCCAGGAGCACGCCCATGAACCCGAACAGCTCGCCGCCCACGAGCAACGCGAACAGCACCCACACCGCGGAGAGGCCCACCTTGTCGCCCACCACGCGCGGGGTGATGACGAGGCCCTCGAGCGCCTGGATGATCCCGTAGGCCACGAGCACGCCGAGGAGCTGCCCGAAGCCCGTCCAGTAGACGAGCGACATGATCACCCCGAACACGAGCGCCGTGCCGCCGCCCACGTAGGGGATGAACGACAAGAGCCCCGCCGTCAGCCCGATGAGCGCGCCGAGCCGCACCCCCAGGATCGTGTAGGCCAGCGAGTAGAGCACCGCGAGGATCAGCATCACGATGAGCTGGCCGCGGATGAACTCACCCAGGATCTTGTCCACGTCGCGCGCGATCTCGACGACGAGGCCGCGGTAGCGCAGCGGCACGAGCTCGCGGGTGCCGATGATGATGCGGTCGAAGTCGTAGAGCAGGTACGCCGCGAACACCGGCACGAGCACGAGGCCGGCGAGCGCGCCCAGGAGCGAGAGCGTGCCGCCGAGCACCGACTTGAGCACCGTGCCCACCGGCACCGCCGCTTGCTTGGCGAGCTCGCCTGCGTCCACGTGCATCTGCGCCAGCGCCTCGTCGACCGAGCGCGGCACGGGGATCCCGAGCTGGGTCAGCCACGGCTCGACGACCGCGATCAGCTGCGCGGCCTTGGCCGGCAGATCGCGAAAGAACCCCACGAGGTCGCGGATCGCCCCCGGCAGCACGAGCGCGAGGAACAGCGCGAGGCCCCCGAGGACCACGGTGAGCATCACCGCGATGCCCACGGCTCGCGAGTGCCCGCGGGCCTGGAAGCGATCGACGACGGGATCGAGCATGTACGCGATGAGGAACGCGAAGAACACCGGCGTCAGCGCGCCGCGCAGCACGTAGAGCAGCAGCCCCACGGCGAAGATGGCCGCCGTGGCCACCATCCAGCGCGGGAAGATCCGTCGACGAGGCTCGGGAGAGGGCATGGCGCCCCTTCTTATCACCTTGGCAGGCGGCAGGGCCGAGGCGCGAGAGCAGGCTCGGAAGCGTGCCGGGGGGTCGGCTTTTCGAGGGCTCGGCGACGCGGTGTACCATTGTTTTGCTTGAAGCCGGAGTCCAAGAGAGCCCGCGCGATGGGGCTTGCACGCCGGCTGGCCGCGGGGGTGCTGCAGCGGGTGGCGCGGGAGGTGGAGCGGCTGTCGGTGGTGATCGAGCCGGTACGGGGTGCGATTGCCCTGCGGGCGCCAGGGCGTGCCGAGACCTCGTATGCCCGAGAGCCCCTCTCGCACGCACCCGAGAGCTCCTCGACCGTGCTGGAGGCCTCCGCTCACCCGCCCGAGCCGCCCTCGCACGTGACCGAAGCGGATGCACCCGAGCCTCCCTCGACCCAACCGATCGCCGAGGCGCCGCTGCACCCCCCCGCCGTGGCCATCCCGCTCGGCATCGAGCAGGTCGACCACCTGCGCGGCAGCATCGAGCCCCAGCTCGCATTCCTCCGCGAGTCCTCGGCATGGCAGCAAGCCGAGGATCCTGCCGAGGTCATCCGTCGCATGCGGGTGGCGACGCGCCGCCTTCGGGCCTTCGCCCGGCTGTTCGCACCGATGCTCGGGGACAAGCGCGCCCGCAAGCTGGAGCGACGCCTACGGACGATCACGCGAGGCCTCGGCCCCATGCGCGAGTGGGACGTGCTGCTCGGCAGCCTCCGGGTCCAGCATGCGACCGCCGAGCCGCTGGCCCGCGCGGCGCTCGAGCACGTGATGGGCTGGGCCCAGACCGAGCGGCGCAAGGCCGTGCGTCGCGCCGACGCAGCGCTCGCCGAGGTGGACGTGATGGGCTTGGTGGAGGCGCTCGACGCCGAGCTCGACCGCGTGTGCGGACGGCTACTGCGGCTCGACGAGCAGCTCCCGACGACGGCGAACGTGCTGCTCGAGCCCGAGCTCGCACGGGCGTTCGAGGGCATGCCCAAGCCCCGAGACGACGCAGACATGGCCGCGCTACACGACGTCCGCATCCGTGCCAAGCGGCTGCGCTACGCGCTCGAGCTGCTGGAGCCCACGCTACCCGAGGACCACCGGTCGCTGCGACCACTCCTCAAGCGCGTGCAGGCCTCGATCGGCGAGCATCGTGAGGCGGCGCAGCTCACCGAACGGTTGCACGAGCGCCGTATCGCGCTGGACGCCAAAAGCCTGAGCACACTCGCCGGGGCGCTCGAAGCGGTGGAGACAGCATCGGTCGGGCGAATACAGCATGCGTTCGAGCTCGTCATGCGTGCGCTCGATGCAATGGACACCAACTACATACCATGAACCGAGCAGACGAGCCCATCGTAGCTTCTCATTCGCACGAGCACCTTGCCGCGATCACTGTACCTACCAGTGAGCAGCTTCATCGTCGCCAGGTTTCCCGTGATGTTCACATCCAACAATTCCAGGAATGGAACGAAAACCCCCGCGGCCTGGTCCCTGGATGCCCTTTCCATGAGAGACGTTCGGTGGCTCCAATAGTCGTTCAGCTTCGAGTCATGGAGGCCAATCACGGCTTCGATGGCCGCTTGCCGCGTCCCACGCTTCGTCAGGAAGACGATGGCGTTGAGATCACCTTCCTGCTCCTCCCTGTCCAACGAGCCCAGATCGTTCGATAGATACACGATCTCGGTGACAGTCTGAAGCAACTGAAGCTCCTCCAGTAGTTGCTCTTGCTCCGTCGAGAACCGTATCCCCATCATCGCCACCCACATCTTCACGTAGGGGACGACAGCCACTGTCTCCGCCCGAACTCGCTGGAATTCCTCGAAGCTCGACGGTTCGGACGTCCGCTTGGACCTCACACCATTGCACTCTTGCCCGAATGCCGCTTCGAAATCCCTAGTATTACCCGCCGCCGACGCGAGGGACTCGAGAAACGAAGCATAGAACCGATAGGCGGGGGATGGTGGCTCGCCGCTTCGATTCGAGCCGGCTCCAGTGAGGAATTGGTGGAACACATCGAAGTCGGCGTCTGCCATGTCATCGAGCAACGCAAACACCATGAGGAACTTCGAAGCGACCAGCCTCTGGTCCATCGTGGAATTCGGCGGCGAGCAAAGGATCCCAAACATGGCCGCAAAATGTGCTCTTCGCCGATAGCCATCCTCGCTGGCAAACAGCCCGGGATATCCAATGGCCCACTCATACACGGAGCGAGTCACCTCGGGATGCACGGCCAACAACCAATCCTTGTCTTGCGGCATCGACACCTCGTCAACATCCAGGTGGCACTAGCATGCTGCGCAGCGTTCGATGTAGGCTCCCGCTGTGCTGAGCGGAGCACATCGGGTCCTCCTGCGTCGAACCGAATGGAGCTCGCGCTCTACGATGACATGGTCTAGCGGGTGAGGCTCTCCCAGGACGGACCACCAGCCTTCGAGATCAAGTCCTTGATGAGTGGCTCGATCACATCAGGATCTGCGCCAAGGTAGGAAATCGAATCTCGCAAATTCTGCCACGAAAATGGCTTGACGTTGATGCCAAACCACGACATTGCGGTCAGGATCCCTCTCACGACTGGACTCTGCAGCACAGCAGCGAGGCTCCTGCCCTTGACCGCCTCGGCAATCGCTTTTCGTTGGACACTGTTGATACCCACGGAACCAATCGACAGACCCAAGACCGATTTAGTCGTTTTCGCTCCGACATCTGCAACGAAGCGATTCCAGACCGAGTCCGGGATCGCACCTTCCTGAGAGAAGGAAACGATGAGTTCCCCAACGACGAACCATGAATGAAACGATGGCTCGCCGTCTCTCGGCAATTCGAATCTGGGAGTGGAGCTCGACATTTCGGTGAGACCTCGTATGAGGACCGAACGAACTGTACCACAAGCCAACACCCCTTCGTGAGGGGACAACGTGCGCGAACTCACTGCTCAGTGTTTTTACTACAGAATTTCTATCGACCCTACACTTGCTCTTTGATTCGAACTCATCCGTCGTCTCAGGGGTGGACTTCAGACGGGTCTGATCAGGCTTTGCCGAATGCGACGTATGTGACGTTGTTTTCGGAGTCTCGAGTCGTCCCCGATTCCGGCAGGTCTTCCTCTACCAGCGCCGGAACGGATCCCCGCCCCTGCCACTCGTGCACCGCCGCCATCGCGAACGCAGTCGCCATCACGCGGCTGCCGAAGTACACCTTCTTGCGCCCGTAGCGGAACAGCGCGTCGTTCGACCAGCAGCCGTCGCCTTCGCGCGCGTCGACCAGTCGCTGGCCCTCGCCCTCGTCGTCGATCCCGAACCAGGCGCACAGCAGCACTCGCTGGGCCACGTCGATGGTGTCCTTCGAGATCCCGAGTCGCTTCTTGACGGCGGCCTTGAGCGGCTCGAGCAAGATCTCCTCGGTCTCGGTGGGAAAGCAGTGCACGACCCGGCCGAGGAAGTAGAGGAACGTGTCGGGGCTGTGATAGTAGCGGGTGCCGTCGAGGTAGGTCTCTTCGATCAGTACGCGGCGCACGTGCTCGATGGTCGCTCGGGCCTCGCTGCCGCGGTTGAGCTGGTGGGCCAGGAACAGCACGTTGCAGCAGACCACGGCATCGACGATGCCGGCACGCTCGCCGGTGGGGTCGAAGTAGGTCTCGATCACGCCGCTGGGGCTGCGGTTGTTGAGGATCTTGTCGAGCGCGCGATGGGCCCGCTTGCGGATGCGATCGCCCGAGACGCCGCCACGCAGGAGCACCGAGAGGCCCACGGCCGTGCAATCGGCGTCGGCGGGCAGGCGCTCGTGCTCCTTGAAGAAGTAGAACAGGTGATCCTCGGCGAGCTCGCGCTCGAGCATGTTGAGGACGTCCCGTATCATCGCCGCCTGCTGCGGCTGGTCGCGCTGATCCACGAGCAGGTCGGCCACGATCATCGCGGTGAACGACTCGGGGTGCACGAGCTCGCCGCCCTTGAGGCTGCGCTCGCGACCGACGTTGCAAGGGAAGTGATCCTTGCCCTTGCGCCACGCCAGGCGCATCAGGTTGTGCGCATGGGTGAAGTCCACCTGCGCCGCCGGCTTTCCCCCTGGCTGGCGCGCGGGCTCGACTTCCGTCAAGTTCCGCATTTGGTTCTGCATCGTCCGTCCCCCCGAGACCATTCGTTGGAGCCGACTCGGCAGTTTCCCCCCTGCCTTCGTCGACCCGCGAGCCGTCAGCTCATCACGGCGTGCGTGAGGGAGGCGATGCGTTGCTTCGGTGGCTGTACGTTCCGCATATCGTCCCCCGTCCCCTGCACCTTCATGGAATCCCTTCACCTCAACTCGTTGCCGAGTCCCCTTGAGGAGAAGGAGCCATGTAGGTGTCTTCGATACTAAATGGATGGCCCCCCCGGCGACAACCCTTTTTTTGTCGGGGATCCTTGTGTGCATGCCATTCATGCGTGTCGTCAAGTCACGGCGGCCAGTGCGTGGAACGCAGTAAGATGGTGATTTGACGCATTTTGCTCACCGGCCGACGGGCCGGTGGCTGGATACTGCATGCAGAAGGGCGCATGAACATGCGTGAGCTGGCGCTCAGCTCGATGGGACACCCAGGGGAGACTGGTAGGCCGATCTCCGATCCACCGGCACGACCTCGCCGTACATGCGGCCGAGCCATGAAGCTTCGCACCTCACGTTCCATGCTCGTGCTCGTTGGCGCGCTCACTGTCGCTTGCGGTAATGCCGCACAGCCCACCGTGCCCGCCGCCGAAACTCCGGTGGCGGCCGCGACGGCCACCAACGACCCCGTGGCCGCCCTCGCCTATGCGCCGGATGCCTCGCCCACCGGCCAGCGGATCGCCGAGGCCCAAGCTGCGCTTCGCGAGCACCCGCAATCGGTGGAGGCACACCTGCTGCTCGCAGCATCGTTGATGCGTCGCCAGCGGGAGACCTCCAATGCGCTGCTGATGCGCTATGCCGAGGACGTGCTGGCCTCGGCTCGCGTGCTCGCTCCCGAGGACTCGCAAGTGCTGCTCATGACCGCGATGGCGCTGCAAGATGGTCACCGCTTCCGCGGAGCCGCCGAGCTGGCGCAGCAGGTGCTGGCGGCCGAGCCCGGCAATGCCACCGCGCACCTCGTGCTGGCCGACGCCCAGCTCGAGCTCGGTGAGCACGAGAACGCGATGGACTCGGTGCAGGCCGCCCTCAACCTCCACCCGGACCTGCGCAGCTACAACCGTGCATCGCACCTGCGGTGGCTGGTGGGCGACTTCGACAGCGCGCTCGCGATCATGGAGCTCGCGCTCGACTCGGGCAGCGCACGCGATCCCGAGGCGAGCGCGTGGTGCTTCGTGGATCTCGGCACGATGTTCCTGCACCGGGGCGACCCGGAGCGCGCGCTGGCCTCGACGGAGCGAGCGCTGACGCTGGTGCCCGAGTACGTGCCGGGGCTGGTGCTCAAGGCCCGGGCGCTGGCGCGCGCCGATCGCATGCCGGAGGCGATCGCCACGCTGCAGCAGGCGGTGGAGCGAAAGCCGAGCGTGGAAGATCTGCTGCGGCTGGCCGAGTGGCACGAGCAGCAGGGCGAAGCCGCGGCCGCGACGGAGGTGCGGGCGCGAGCGGAGCAGCTCGCGGACGACGACCCGCGGCCGATGGCGCTGGATCTCGCGCGACGCGGGCTCGAGCCCGAGCGCGCGGTGACGCTGGCGCGCAAGGAGCTCGAGGCACGCCGCAACATCGCCGCTCACGACGCGCTGGCGCTGGCGCTGGCGCGCGCCGGGCAGCACGAGGACGCGCTGACGTCGATGCAGGCCGCGCTCGCACTCGGCACCGCCGATGCCAACCTCCACCTGCACGCGGCGCTGGTGCACGCGCTCGCCGGCCGCACGGATGCGGCCCAAACGGCGTTCGCAAAGGCGCAGACGATCGACGCGCACGCCGACGCTCGCCTCGAGACCGAGCTTCGCACGCGGCTGGGAGCGGCCTAGCCGTCGCGACCTCGAGCACGACCTCGCCTCGTACTGCTCGCTCGCCGACCTCGAGCACGACTCGCCGACCTCGAGCACGACCTCGCCTCGTACCACTCGCTCGCCGATCTCAAGCACGACCATGCGACGCACGATCCTGTCCTTCGCGCTGCTCTCGTCCCTTGCCACCGGCTCGTGCCACGGCGACGTGCCGGCGCCGGCCGAGGACGCGGCCTCGCCGGCAGCCGCAGCCGCGACGGACGTCGATCCGCGCGACCAGTATGCGCTGGCCCATGCGATCGCGCAGGCCAAGGCGAGCCGTGAGGAGATCGCATCGGCGCTGGCCCGCACGCGTTCGGAGTGGGTCGGCCGGCGCTACCGCTGGGAGCTGGCGTTCATGCCGACGCTGTGCGCCGACGCTGGGTCGTGCGTGATGATGCCGTTCGATCACCACCGCGATCCCGAGCACCCGATCCGCCAGGGCTGGCTGCCACGCCTCGAGCTCGGGGACAGCGAGCGGAAAGCGCTCCACGACGCATGCCAGGGTCATGCGCGCTGCGTGGTGGATCTCTCCGGCCACCTCGGCCAGCTCGAGCTGTCCACCGAGCAGCCGACGTCGATGACCCTCTCGCAGGTTCGGATCCACGGCGTTCGCGAGGCGGCGCCCGGCGAGTCGTGGGTGCTCGCCCCGCGCACGCCCATCGCGTCGCGTCGTGCCACGACGGCGGCCACGGGCTGATCGCACGGCCGCCGGCGGATCCCATGGCCGCCGCGTGGGGTGGTGTAGAGTGAGCACGGCCGCCCCATGGAACGATTTCGCCGCGTCTCCAGCCTGTGGAGCTGGCTACCCGCGTTTCGGGCGGTCGCCGAGACGCAGCACCTGCCGACGGCGTCGGCCCAGCTCCACGTGAGCGCGTCGGCGCTGTCGCGCACGATCCGGCTGCTCGAGGAGGACGTGGGCCGGCGGCTGTTCCTTCGCAACGGGCGACGCATCGAGCTCAACGAGCCGGGACAGCGGCTGCTCACTGCCGTGCGCAACGCGATGCGCATGATCCACGAGGGCCTCCTGGCCATCGAGGGTGCGGAGCTGTCCGGGCCGGTCTACGTGGCCACCGCAGGCCTACCGACCACCGCGTACGTGCTGCCCGGGCTGCGGAGGCTGCGGCAGGAGCACCCGGGGCTCGTTCCGCACGTGCTCGACCACGACGATCGCGAGGTGGGAGCGCTGCTCCTGCGCAGCGAGGTCGACGTGGCGTTCGTGACCCGCCCCGTCGCGCATGCGCAGCTCGCCCGGCTGCACCTCGGCGCGGTGTCGAGCGGGATCTACTGCGGGCCGGGCCATCCGCTCCACGGCGCGACCGAGGTGGGGATCGGGCAGGTGCTCGCGCACGGGTTCGTGGCGCTGGCGCTCGACGACCGCGGGCTCTCGCTCGAGAGCTGGCCCGCCGCGCTCGAGCGGCGGGTGAGCATGATCGTCTCGCAGCTCGGCACGGGGCTCGAGGTGTGCGCGAGCGGGGAGCTGCTCGCGGTGCTGCCCGACGTGGTGGGCGGCTCGCCGTTCCATCGCGAGCACCTCTACCGCCTGCCGCTCGAGATCATCCCTGCCACCGATCTGTTCGCGGTGTACCGCACCACGCTGGCGGAGGGCGGCCGCGCCGAGGCGGTGACCCGCGCGGTGGCGCAGGAGCTCGCGGCGAGCTAGCGATACCCGGCGGCCTGCAGCTCGAACAGCCGTGCGTAGCGGCCCCCGCGGGCGACGAGCTCGTGGTGGGTGCCCTGCTCCACCACCCTGCCGTGATCGAGCACGACGATGTGATCGGCCATCCGCACGGTGGAGAAGCGATGGGAGATGAGCACGGCCATCTTGTCGCGCGACAGCCCCCGCACGTGCTCGAACACCTGGGCCTCGGCCTCGGCGTCCATGGCCGCGGTGGGCTCGTCGAGCACCAGCACGTCGGCGCGGCTGCGCATGAATGCGCGCGAGAGCGCGATCTTCTGCCACTGGCCGCCCGACAGCTCGCGGCCGTTGGCGAACCAGCGCCCGAGCTGGGTGTGATAGCGATCGGGGAACTCCTCGATGAACGGCGCGGCCATGCCCTGCTCGGCGGCCACGGCCCACCGCGCCTCGTCGTCGAATGCCTCCACGTCGCCGGCGCCCACGTTCTCGCCCACGGGTAGCTGGTAGCGCGCGAAGTCCTGGAAGATCACTCCCACGCGACTGCGGAGCGCGACCTCGTCCCACTCGCGGATGTCGAGGCCGTCGACGAGGATCCGCCCCGCGGTGGGCAGGTAGAGCCGCGTGAGCAGCTTGATGAGCGTGGTCTTGCCCGAGCCGTTCTCGCCGACCAGCGCCAGCGCCTGCCCGGGCTTGAGGTGGAAGGTCACGTCCTGCACGGCGGGCGCGTCCACGCCGGGGTACGTGAAGCTCACCTCCTCGAAGCGCACGCCGTCGCCGGGCTTGGGCCCCACGCCGGCCTTGCCGCTCGCCGCCGGGACCTCCTGCTCGAGGTACTCGTAGAGGTTGGACAGGTAGAGGTTGTCCTCGTACATGCCACCGATGCTGGAGAGGCTGGCCGAGACCGCCGACTGCCCCTGCTTGAACAGGAGCAGGTACATCGTCATCTGGCCGAGCGTGATCGCTCCAGCCACCGCCTCGATGCCGATCCACGCGTAGGCCCCGTAGAACGCCGCGGTGCCCACGAGCCCGAGGCCGAAGCCCCATACCGTGCGCCGCAGCGTGAGCCGCCGGTCCTCGTCGTAGAGCACGTGGAAGATCTCGCGGTAGCGCTCGAGCAGCCGCGGCCCGAGCCCGAAGAGCTTGACCTCCTTGGCGTGCTCGTCGCTCGCGATCACGGCCTCGAGGTACATCTGCTTGCGGGTCTCGGGCGAGCGCCAGCGAAACAGCCGGAACGCATCGCCCGAGAACTTGGCCTCGGCCACGAACGACGGCAGCCCCGCGCCCACGAGCAAGAGCACCGCCCACGGCGAGAGCTGCCACAGGAGCACCGCATAGCTCGCGAGCGAGATCCCGTTCTGCACCACGCCGAACGTGCGCCCCACGAGGCTGAGCGGCCGGCTCGAGGCTTCGCGGCGGGCGCGGGTGAGCTTGTCGTAGAACTCGGAGTCCTCGAAGTGCCGCAGCTCGAGCGTCAGCGCCTTATCGAGGATCATCACGTTGACGCGATGACCGAGCTGCGCCCGCAGCAGCGACTGGCTGGCCGAGAGCCCGCGCTGCACCGCCGCCATCGCGACCACGAGCCCACCTTCCACCAGCACCCAGCGCAGCACCTCGCCGCTCTCCACCACCCCGGTCGCTTCATGGGTCGCGATCCCGGCGACCACCGAGTCGACGATCAGCGCCCCCACCCACGCCACCGCCGCAGGCAACAGCCCCGCGATGAGCGTGAGCCCAGCGAGCGCCAGCATGAGCACGCGGCTCGTGGCCCACACGAGCGACAGCGCATGCCGCCCATACCGAAACACCTCGAAGAATTGCCGAAGAGGACGCGTGCTCGATCGCTCGGGCGAAGCCACGCCGTAGTTCTAAGCCCACCCCCGCCACCGCGCATCCCGCCCATCCGACCGGGTCCCCTCTCGGCGTCGCCTCCGCTCCCCAACCCCGAGCCGTTCCGGACGCACCACATAGCCCGCTCGCAGCACCGCCCCCCAAAGTACTGGGCTCGGGAGCATCCGAGCCCCTCCTTACGTCCCCACCGCCCGCTTGCTCACCAAGTTCCGCAGCTCGCGAATCGAGAACGGCTTCTCGATGTGCTCGTTCGCCACCGACTCGAGGAACTCCCGCGCCTTCGGCGTGAACGCCCCACCCGTCATGAACACGAAGCGCTTCCCATAGTCCGGCCGCGCCTGGTTGATGTGCGCATAGACATCCATGCCCGAGACATCGGGCATCATGACATCGCAGAGCACCAGATCGAACTCATTGGCCTCGCACGCATCGATCGCCTCGCGCCCGCTACCGGCGACCTCGACGGTGTGCCCACCGAGCGCCCGCTTGATGCCGGCCCCGATCGACGGCTCGTCATCGACGACGAGGATCCGCAGCGGCTGGGCCACCGCCACCTCGTGCGGCCGCGACGGATCGCGGCGACGCATCACCGGCACGTCGGAGGCGGGCAGCATCACCGAGAACGTGGAGCCCTCGCCCACGCGGCTCTGCACCTTGATCTCGCCGCCGAGCCCCGTGATGATGCCGTGGCAGATCGAGAGGCCGAGGCCCGTGCCCATGCCCTGCTGCTTGGTGGTGAAGAACGGGTCGAAGATCCGATCGATGATCTCCTCGGAGATGCCGGTGCCGGTGTCGGAGATGTCGACGAAGACGTTGCCCCGCTCGGCGCGAGTGGCTACGCGGATGAACTGGTCGCCGTAGGCCTCCTCGGGGATCGCGTGCGCGGCGTTGACGAGGAGGTTGAGGAACACCTGCGTGAGCCGGCCGGGGGCGCCGCGCACGGCCGGAACCTCGCCGTAGTCCTTTTCCAACCGCGCGCGGTGGCGGATCTCGTTGTCGGCGATGTCGATGGCCGCGTCGATGACCTCGTGGATGTCGACGGCCTGCAGCGCCTCCTCGTCGGCGCGCGCGAAGCTCCGCAGGTCGCGAACGATGCGACGCACGCGGTTGGCCCCCTCGGCGGCCTCTTGCAGCGTGCGCTGGATCGTCTGATCGAAGCCGCTGCCGTCGGGCAGCTTGAGCTGGCCGAGGTCCTCGCCGAGCAGCTCGAGGTTGGCGAGCACGTACGCCAGCGGATTGTTGATCTCGTGGGCCACGCCCGCAGCGAGGCTGCCCACCGAGGCCAGCCGGTCGGCCTTCTGCAGGCTCGCCTGCATGCGCTTGCGCTCGGTGAGGTCGCGCGCGAACGCGACGAGGTACTCCTCGCCGTCGAAGCGCAGCACGTTGGTGGAGATCTCGACGGGGAACGAGCGCCCGTCGCTGGCCTTGAAGTGCGACTCGACCTTGCGCGTGCCCGAGGCCCCGATCGCCGCCCAGCCGAGCCGGTGCTTCTGCAGCGACGGATCGATGTCGGTGACCTCCATGGTGAGGAGCCGCGCCCGCGGGTAGCCGAGCGCCGCACAGGCGGCATGGTTGACGTAGCAGACCCGCCCCGCGCGGTTGATCCAGAACGCCGGATCGGCGGCGTGGTCGATCGCGAACTGGGTCAGCCGGAGCTCGCGCTCGGCCGCCTTGCGATCGGTGATGTCCTCGAACATGAGGAAGCTGGCGCGGGCGCCGTCGAACATCGCCCGCGTCATCGGGATGACCCACGCGGTCATGCGGCTGCCGTCGCGGCGCAGGAACTCGGACTCGATGGGCGGCGGCGGCACGTCGGTCCGCTCGAACCGCTCCATGCGCTTGCGGGTGGCCTCGCGATGCCGGCGGGGCACGAGATCGAGCAGCGGCTGGCCGAGCAGCGAGCTGCGCTCGTGGCCCAGCGACCGCACGGCCGCGGCGTTGACGTAGACGATGCGCTCGTCGCAGTAGGCGATGATGCCGAGCGGGGCGCGCTCGATGACGCGGCGGAAATCGACCTCGGAGCGCGCGAGCGCCTCGCGGGCCTGGCGGTGGCGGGCGCTGTTGGCGAGGTGGCGCTCGGCGATGCGGACGCGGGTGAGCAGGAGGTTGGCGTCGATGGGCTTGATGAGGAAGTCGTCGGCGCCGGCGTCGAGCACCTTGGTGAGGTCGCGGGTGCCCCCGCGGCCGGTGATCATGAGGATGTAGGGATGGTCGCCACCTCGGATCGAGCGGACCTTGGCACAGAGCTTGAGGCCGTCCATGCCGGGCAGCACCATGTCGATGACCAGGAGCTCGAACGGCTGCCGCAGGTGCGCCACCAACCCCGCGTTCGCGTCGGCCACCGCCGTGACGTCGAGGCCAAGCCGGCGCAAGCCGCTCTGGAGGGCGTCGCGCTGGAGTGGATCGTCCTCGACCAGCAACGTGCGGATGGAGGTGTCTGCCCGGGCTTCGGCGACCATCGTTCGAGCCGTAATACTACTCCCAAACGATCGGTGCACGCGCCCCCGGTCCAAGACGGACCCGGACGTACGGTGGAATAGCCCGACGTGGAACCGCGCCGGCTGGCCTCCGGCCCGGTCGTGACGTCCGATGAGCCGTCCGACGCCGGGCCCCGTGCGATCGCGCTCGGACGCAGGCCCGTGCGACCCCCGGTGGGGCCCGCCCCGGTGGACACCGCAGGGGTCGAGGTCGGGCGGGGTGGTCGAACGAGTCGGGGACGGCCGGTAAAGAGGTACGGCTGCCCCCGACCCCACGGCCCCACGGCCGCGGCCGGCCGTGCCAGGCGGCCACGCCAGCCGGCCACGCCAGCCGGGCAAGATGGCCGGGCAAGCCGGGCAAGATGGCCGGGCAAGCCGGCCAAGCCAGCCGGCCAAGCCAGCCGGGCAAGATGGCCGGGCCTCAGCCGAGGCCGGAGGTGCCTTCGCGCGGCGGCGCCTCGCCGGGCCCGGCGTCGTCGTCGGCGACCCCGAGGCTCTCCTTGAGGGCGGCCATCAGGTCGATGACCTGCGCGCGAGCGGAGGGCACGGGCGCGGTGATGTCCTCGCCCTCGACCTTCTTGGCGATGAGGGCCTCGACGCGCTCGCGCACCTCGTCGCTGTACTTGGCGGGGGCGAACGTCTTGACCGCGCCTTGGCGAATGAGCTGCACCGCGAGCGCGAGCTCGGCCTCCTTGACCTCGCTGGTCTCGATGCCCACGTCGGCGATCGGGCGGATCTCGGCCGGGTAGTGCAGCTGCTGCATCACGATCCCCTGCGACACCGGCCGCAAGAGCACGAGGTACTGCTTGCCGCGGGCCGCGTGCTTGGCCAGCGCCGAGAGCCCCGTCTGGCGCAGCGCCGCGGCCAGGAGGTGGTACGCCCGCGCCGCGCCGCCGTCGGGGGCGAGGTAGTAGGCCTTGGCGTAGTAGATCGGATCGACCGCACCGAGCGGGAGGAACTCGGTGATGTCGATGCCGCCGCTGGTGCGCTCGGCGACGGCCTCGAGCTCGGCCTTGTCGAACGTGACGTACTGGCCCTTGGCGAACTCGTAGCCCTTGATCATCTCCTCGCGCACCAGGACCTTCTCGTCCTTGGGGCACCAGAACTGATACTTCACCCGCGCGCCGCACTCGCGGTGCAGGTTGTTGAAGTGGAGCGCGTCCGACGGCGATGCCGACGGGAACAGCTTGACCGGGATCGAGACCAACCCGAAGGCGATCGTCCCCGAGGCAATGGCACGGGCCGGCATGAGGGCGATAGTATGTCCCCTGCCCTTCGCCTCGCGCCACTCCATGTCCGAGCCCAAGGACCGCTCACCGCTCTCTACGTACCGAGCCAAGCGCTCCGGGGATCGCACGGGCGAGCCGCTCGGGCAGGCCGTGCCGGCGCCCGCGGCCCGGCCCGACGACGCGGCGCGGCTCTACGTCATCCAGATGCATGCGGCCCGGCGGCTGCACTGGGACCTGCGGCTCGAGATCGACGGGGTGCTGCGCTCGTGGGCGGTACCGCGCGGGCCGTCGTTCGACCCCGCCGTGAAGCGGCTGGCCGTGCTGACCGAGGATCACCCGCTCGAGTACGTCGACTTCGAGGGGATCATCCCCGAGGGCAACTACGGCGCGGGCGCGATGCTCGTGTGGGACCGCGGGGTGTGGGTAGCGCTCGAGCCGATCGCCGAGGGCTTCGCCAAGGGCAAGCTCCTGTTCGAGCTGCGCGGCCACAAGCTGCGCGGGGTGTGGACGCTGGTCCGCACCAAGGGCACCGCGGGCCACGGCGGCCACGGCCACGGGGCCCATAGCCACGGAGGCGGCGACGGCAAGGAGTGGCTCTTGGTCAAGAAGCCCGACGCGGCCGCAGTCGCTGGTCATGCGACGGGCGCCGACGATCGATCGATCCTGTCGGGGCTGACGATCGAGGAGCTGCGCCGCGGCAGCGATCGCGGCGCAGAGCTGCGGGCGCGGCTCGTCGAGCTCGGGGCGCCACGGCGGCCCGTGGACCCGGCCAAGCTCGAGCTGATGCTCACCGAGACCGTCGAGGAGCCGTTCTCGCGCAAGGGCTGGGTGTTCGAGCTCAAGTACGACGGCTACCGGATGATCGCCGCGCGCGTCGGGCCGAGCGTGCCGCTGACCGAGCCCACGCCGTCGACGCGGGGGGCCTTGCTCCGCTATCGCAGCGGCCTTCAGGCCACGCACGCGTTCCCCGAGATCGCGCGGGCGGTGGCGGCGCTGCCGTTCGAGGGCGTGGTGCTCGACGGCGAGGTGGTGGTGCTCGACGACGACGCCAAGCCGAACTTCCAGCGGCTGCAGCGGCGGGGGATGCTGCTGCGGCAGCACGACGTGGTGCAGGCGATGCGCGAGCACCCGGTGTGCTACTACGCGTTCGATCTGCTGGCGTTCGAGGGCTTCGATCTGCGGCCCTTGCCGCTGCTCGAGCGCAAGGCGCTGCTCCGGCGCGTGCTGCCGCCCGCAGGCGCGCTGCGGTACGCCGATCACGTGCCCGAGCGGGGCGAGGCGCTGTTCGAGCAGGTGCGGCGGATCGGCCTCGAGGGCATGGTGGGCAAGCGCGGCGACTCGAGCTACGAGGGGCGGCGCTCGTCGGCGTGGGCGCGGGTGCGGGTGGAGAAGACCGACGACTTCGTGATCGTGGGGCTGACCGAGCCCGAGGGCACGCGCGCGGCGCTGGGCTCGCTGCACCTCGGGGCCTACCGCGGGGACGCGCTGGTGTACTGCGGGCGCGTGGGCACGGGGCTCACCGATGCGCAGCTGGTCGAGCTGCGGCAGCGACTGGATCCGCTGGTGGTTCCGAGGCCAGCGTGCAAGATCACCGTGCCGAGCGGTCGTCGCGACGTGTGGGTGGAGCCGCGGCTCTGCTGCGAGGTTCGGTTTCGGCACCGCACCGAGGACGAGCTCTTGCGGCTGCCGGTGTTCATGCGCATGCGCGACGACAAGCGGCCCGACGAGTGTCGGATCCCCGACGGACCCGGCGACGGGGGAGCGCGCGAGGGCGACGACGTGGGCGAGCCGCTCGCCGGGGACGCCGCGGCGATGGAAGCAGCCGCGGCGGCCGAGACTGGAGCGGTCGACACGCGAGCGATCGAGGTGGCGGCGGCGGCGACGACGAGGGATCCGGCGACGGCGACCGGCGACTCGAAGACGAGCACGGCCGCGACGACGGGCGCCGCGACCGAGGACGAGCTCGCCGCGTATGCCGACGAGATCGACGAGTACGCCGCCGATGCTCCGGGGCAGCTGCGAGCCGAGCCCGAGCTGCTCGACGAGCCACCCGGAGCGTTCGAGGTGCCCCCGCCCTCGCCGCACGTCGTGATCTCCAACCCCGGCAAGCTGTTCTGGCCCGAGTCGGGCTACACCAAGCAGGACCTCGTCGACTACTACCGCGAGATCTCGCCGTGGCTCCTGCCCTACCTGCGCGACAGGCCGCTCGTGCTCACGCGCTATCCCGATGGCATCGACGGCAAGTGGTTCTTCCAGAAGAACGCGCCGCCGTTCGTGCCCGACTGGATCAAGACCCAGGTGATGTGGTCGGAGCACGAGGGCCGCGAGGTCGAGTACTTCATGTGCAACGACCTCGACAGCCTCACGTACGTGGCCAACCTCGCCACGATTCCGCTGCACGTGTGGGGCAGCCGCCTGGCCGACCTGCCCCACCCCGACTGGTGCATCCTCGATCTCGACCCCAAGGGAGCGCCGTGGGAGCACGTGGTCCGCATCGCGCGGACGATCCATGCGCTGTGCGACGAGGTCGGGCTGCCCAACTACTGCAAGACCAGCGGCTCCACGGGGCTGCACGTGCTGGTGCCGCTCGGGGGGCAGTGCACCTTCGAACAGTGCCGCGCGCTCGCGCAGATCCTCGGGCGGATCGTGTCGGCACAGCTGCGGGACATCGCCACCGCCGAGCGGAGCAAGCGGGCGCGCGAGGGCAAGGTCTACATCGACTACGTGCAGAACGGGCACGGGCGGCTGCTCGTGTCGGCGTTCTCGGTGCGGCCCAAGCCGGGGGCACCGGTGTCGACGCCGCTCTTGTGGGACGAGGTGGTGCCGGAGCTCGACCACCAGGCGCTGACGATCAAGAACGTGCCGGCGAGGATGCGGGCGCTGGGACGGGATCCGCTGCTGCCGGTGATGTCGGAGCGGCCGGATCTGCGGGCGGTGCTGGGCAAGCTGGCGGCGCGGCTTCAGTGAGCGTGCCGGCGACGGGTGTCCGCGGGCATACGGGCGGACTGCGACGCGGTACGCTCCGCGGCGATGACCACCACCGATGAAGCGCTGCGGTTCCTCGCCACCGAGGGCTCGGGAGAAGTATCGGGCTTGCTCGCGCGGGCGAAGCAGCCGCTGGCGCTGTTGGTGCTCGCGCACGGGGCGGGTGCGGACATGCGGCACGAGTTCATGGCCGACGTGAGCGCGGCGCTCGTCGAGCGAGGGCTGTCGGTGCTGCGCTATCAGTTTCCATATACGGAGCAGGGCAAGCGGCGGCCGGATCCACAGCCGCGGCTGGTGGCCACGGTGCGCGCGGCAGTGGCCGAGGGGGTTCGGGTCGCAGAGGGGCTGCCGGTGCTCGCAGGGGGCAAGTCGCTCGGCGGGCGCATGAGCTCGCATGCGGCGGCCGACGGAGGGCTGCCCCAGGCGCGCGGGCTGGTGTTCTTCGGGTTTCCGCTGCACCCCGCCGACGACGTGGGGACCAAGCGAGCGGAGCACCTGCCGAAGGTTGCGCAGCCGATGTTGTTCCTGCAGGGCACGCGGGACGAGCTCGCGGAGCTGAGCCTGATCCAGCAGGTGGTGGACGGGCTCGGGCCGCGCGCGCGGATCCACGTGGTGGACGATGCGAACCACTCGTTCGCGGTGAGGAAGACGCGGGGGCACGATCCGGCGGCGGTGATTCCGGGGCTCGCGGACGCGACGGTGGTGTGGGCGCGGGAGCTGTTGGGCACGAGGCCCGGCGAAACGACGTAAAGCCGGGTCTCGGGTTGCCGCGAGCGGTGCGACTTGGTCACGGCGCCGTCGATCGGCCATCATGCGCCCCATGAAGACCACCGAGCACGGCTGGACCATCATCGACGCCGACGCAGGCGTGCTGTCGTACAGCTACGAGTTCAGCAAGGGTGCCACGTCGAACTGCTTCACCGCGAGGCTCGCGAGCGGGGGCCTCATGGTGGTGAGCCCGCCGACGAAGGTCTCCCGCGAGATCGTGGACGACCTCGCGCCCTACGGCGCCGTCGAGGCGCTCGTGGCCAACAACGGCTTCCACCACCTCGGGCTCGCGAGCTGGCGCGAGCTGTTTCCCAAGGCGCGCTGCTTTGCGGCCGCGGGCGCGAAGGCCCGCATCACCAAGCGATCGAAGGATGCCGGCGAGCTCGAGTCGCTCGATGCCCTCGAGCCGCTGCTCGCCGAGGGCGTGGCCGTGGTCGAGACGGCGTCGAGCAAGTGCGGCGAGACCTGGGCGCGGGCGAAGATCGCGGGCGGCCACGCGTGGTACGGCTCGGACATCGTGGCCAACATGCCCAAGCTGCCGCCGAATTTCGTGGTGCGGCAGCTGTTCAAGTGGACCAAGAGCGCGCCGGGCTACCGGCTGTTCAACCTGGCGCACAAGATCGTGCTCAAGGACAAGAAGGCCACGCTGCGAGGGATGCTCGAGGACGTGCGCAAGCACCCGCCGCGGGTGATGGTGCCGGCGCACGGCGAGATCCTGAGCTCGGAGTCGCTGGCGACGGACACGGAAGCGCTCTTGGTGGCGGCGATCGCCTGAGCGCTGGCGGTGGTCCGAGCCGGTCACCCGTATCCTCGGTCTCGCGACCGCGACGATTCGGGGTCACGGCGCGAACACACGAAACAGCGCGAGCACGGCCTCGGCCTCGGCCTCGGCGAGCGTGAAGCGCTCGCGGGTTCGACCAACGCTCACGTAGAGCACCGCCGGTGTCCCCGGAACGCTCTCCACGTGGTTCACCTCGCCGTAGGCGAAGTCGGGATCGACACCCCATCGCTCGTCGGTGTGCACGAAGCAGGCGCGATCCCGCAGCATCACGAGGTAGCCCTCGCCGGAGGAGCGATCGGCACGCACGGCGAGCTGGATGTCGGGGGCATGGCCGAGGTGCTCCGCGAGGGTGTTGCGCAGCGACGCGGATGCCGATTGCGACGAGCCGCCTACCGGGGTGTACACGGGCGCGGGTGCGGGCGCGGGAGCAACCACCGGTGCAGGCGCGGCCACCGGTGCGACCGACTTGCCCTCGATCGCTACGACCAGCGCTTCGGGCCACCTCCTCTGATCGCGATAGCCCTCGACTGCGTCCTTGCACTCCTTGAGACCCCAGCCGGTCAGGGCGCGCACTTCCTTGATCGCGCCGATGAGCTGGCCCTCCGCGACGAGCTGCTCGATGGCACGCAGGGGGTCTTGCCGGATCGAGGCCTGGGGCGGTGGAACGAGCTCGGACGCCAGAGCAGCGCCCGTCCGATAGGCCGCAGGCCACTCGCCGTGGGCCTCGAACCACTCGACGGCATCCTTGGCGTCCTTGAGGCCAGCGCCGGTACGGGCGCGGAATTCCTTGATCGCGAGGATCTTCTGACGACTGGCAATGATGGCCTCGATGTCGTGGAAATCGGTCATGGGGCTCGACCGTAGGGTCGCATCCTCGGCCCGGCCTCGGCCAGAGCGCGCCGGGGCACCCACTCAAAATAGGTAGACCGCGCCGGACCAGGTCCCGCCCTCGTCGGCCTGGTTGCCGCCGACCCCCGTCGCGCTGCTGTCCTCTCCCTCGGCTCCCACGGCCAGCGTGCGGCCGTCTTCGCTCAGCGCGACCTGACGGCCGAAGAAGTCGTCCGGATCCGCGTTCGAGGCCTTGACGTAGGCCTGCTGCGACCATGCCCCGACTCCGTCTCGCTCGAACACGTACACCGCTCCCCAGAGCTCCGAACCGTCTTGGGCCTCGTCGCCTCCGATGCCCGTCGCGTCGCTGCCTTCCCCGTAGGCTCCCACGGCCAGCGTGGTGCCGTCTCCACCCAGGGCCACGCCATAGCCGAAGAAGTCGTCCACACCGGGGTTGCTGGCCTTGACGTACGCCGCTTGCGACCATGCCCCCATTGCGTCTCGCTCGAACACGTACACCGCCCCGGCATTCGGCGTGCTGTCGTCGGTCTGGTCGCCGTCGATGCCCGTCGCGGTTCCGTCTTCCCACCCGGCGCTCGCGGCCAGCGTATTGCCGTCTCCGGAGAGCGCCACGTTCCAGCCGAACCAGTCGCCGACGTCGGGGTTGCTGGCCTTGACGTACGCCTGCTGCGACCACGCTCCCATCCCGTCTCGCATGAACACGTACACCGCCCCGGCATTCGACGTGCTCTCGTTGGCCTGGTTGCCCCCGATGCCCGTCGCGTTGCTGTCTTCCGACAGGGCGCCCACGGCCAGCGTGGTGGCGTCCGAGCTCAGCGCCACGTCGTGGCCGAAGACGTCGCCCGCGCCGGTGTTCGAGGCCTTGACGTACGCCTGCTGCGACCACGTCCCCACCCCGTCGCGCGCGAACACATACACCGCTCCCGCGGTCGACATGCTCTCGTTGGCCTGGTCGCCCCCGATGCCCGTCGCGTTGCTGTCCTCGCCCGGCGCCCCCACGACCATCGTGTTGCCGTCGGCGGAGAGCGCGATGCTCTCGCCGAGCTGGTCTTGCTCCCCGGGGTTGCTGGCCTTGACGTACGCCGCTTGCGACCACGCCCCCATTGCGTCTCGCGCGAACACGTACACCGCTCCCGCGCCGTCCATGCTGTCGTCGGTTTGGTTGCCTCCGATGCCCGTCGCGGCGCTTGCTTCGCCCACGGCCCCCACGACCAGCGTGTTGCCGTCCGAGCTCAGCGCCACGCTCGTGCCGAAGTGGTCGCCTCCGTCGGTGTTCGAGGCCTTGACGTACGCCTGCTGCGACCACTCTCCCACGCCGTCTCGTGTGAACACGTACACCGCGCCCGCGGCCACTTCACTGCCGTCGTCCTGATTGCCGTCGATGCCCGTCGCGCCGCTGTCCTCCCAGTCGGCCCCCACGGCCAGCGTGTTGCCGTCGGCGGAGAGCGCCACGTCGTGGGCGAACTGGGCGTAGCTGTCGATTCCGCTCAGGCCCGTGTTCGAGGCCTTGAAGTAGCCCACCGCGTCCGCGAGCGACCCCACCACGTTCACGACCGCCGAGTCCGTACACCCCGCGTCGTTGCACGCCCGCAGCACGTAGCTCGCCTGCCAGCGCAGGTAGAGCGGCATCTCGAGCGAGATCGACTCTCCCACCATGTCTGCGCCGAGCTGGACGAACGGTGCTCCCTGCGAGGCGCTCTCGAGCAGCTGGTAGTGCTCTGCTCCCGCCACCGCCGGCCAGGAGAAATCGAAGCGCTTGATCGGGGAGGAGCCGAGGCTCAACACCGGGGCCCCGGGGATGCAGCCACTGGTGTCGTAGGAGCACCGCGAGCAAGCGAGCGTTCCATCGATCATCCCGAGGTCCTGGCACGTGGCACCGGCGAGGTTCGTACCGTCGCACTCCTCCTCGGCCTCGGCCTCGATGATGCCGTTGCCACACTCGGTCCGCGTGCAATCGGGGTTGCACGTCTGCGTGGCCCCACCCTCGTCGCACTGCTCTCCGGCCAGCTCGTTGAGCAGGCCGTCCCCGCACTCCGCGGGCGTGCAATCCTCGTCGCACGTCGCCGAGGCCGCCCCGTCGTCGCAGGCCTCGCTCGCCTCCAGGAGGCCGTTGCCGCACACCGGCTCGCCGCTCGTGTCGTCGGCTCCGGTTTCCTCGCTGGTGAGCCCGCCCCAATCGTCCGTGGACGCAGGCGGCGAGCCGTCGTCGCTGGAACCGTCACTCGTGTCCTCGGTCTCGAGCACCACCAGCGGCTCCGTGCAGCTCGAGCCTGCCAGCGCCACGAGCATCCACATACCCACACCCGCGCTCGTGCGAACGAGCTCGTTGCATCGGACCATGCTCGGAGATACGAGCGCCCGCACGGCCGATCGGACACGGTCGCCGACGATTCGGTCTTCCGGTACGGCGCCCGCCTCGCACTCTTGCTCACACGACCACGGTCACGGGGCCGCCTTGGGCTCGAGCTGGTGCAGGGTGATGGCGTTGCCCTCGCTGTCGAGGATGTTCGACATGCGGCAGTGTGCGCCGCAGATCGCACTCGGTCCACACCCCGCCGGGCAAGGCCAGGCCACGGGGCAGGCCGAGGGCTATTCCATGGAAGGCACGGGCCCGCGTCGAGTCGACGACCGGGAGCATGGTGAACGCGACCTCGAGGAACATCGCGTCGGAGCCATGGAGGCAGACTACCATTGCGAGGGAAGAGCGAATGGACATGCCGCGCACGAGTGACTCTCCGGCGATCGATCGAGCCCCTGCCGCGCTGAGCGTGCTCCTGCTGGCCATCATGGCCTGCTCCTCGGACCCCGGCGGTCGCGAGCCCGGCTCGTTCGGCGACGGGACTGCGACCGGCGGAGGCTCGACCACGAGCACCGGCAGCAGCGGCCTCGACGACGACACCAGCACCGGCGACGAGGGGCCCGTCGGCACGCGGCGCACCGAGCTCGCGGGTCACCCGTTGCAGGCGTACCCGTACGGTCGCAGGGTCCAGGACTTCAACGACGACGAGTCGATCGTCGTCGCGATCGATCCGACGCAATTCCCTGATCTCGACGGGCGCACCTGTGACGTCCACGTGGTCGCGGCCAAGAGCGCCGAAGAATGGGAGCAGGACGGCGAGCTCGTCGACGTGCGACCGGCGGGCCCGACGGAGCTCGAGATCCACGGAGAGCTCGCCGACACCCGGCTCACGATCGCAGAGCCGGGCGAGCTGTCCGGCGACGCCGGCACGGGGCTCGGTGTCGCCTACGACGTCGTGCTCGACTGCGATCGAGACGGCAGCCTGGGTCCGAGCGACGTGATCGATGGCGGTGGCGAACGGCCCGGGCTCTACCGGACCCACGACCTCACCCTCCCCGGGCCGCTCGAGGTATCGGTATTCGACGCCTACGGCGGAGAATTCCTCGATCAGCGTACCTTCCATCCGACCGACGTCGCTGCGATGGGCGAGCTCCCGCTGGTCGTCGTCACGCATGGCTGGGCGTACAACCATACGTACTACGACTACATCGGCGAGCACCTGGCCTCGTATGGGTACATCGTCATGTTCCACGAGGCCGACGTGCAGGACGGCGGCCCCGAGGGGACGCTGTCCGCCGCGCTCAACACGCTCGAGAACACCGACGATCTGCTCGCCAATCAGGATTTCCTCGGCGACGGCGTGCTCGATGGCCACATCGACGAGCACCGCATCATGCTCGTCGGACACAGCACCGGCGGCGAGGCGGTGGTTCGTGCGGTGACGGAATTGCGCAATGGCTCTTTCGTTTCATCAACCTTCGGCTACGATGACATCAGGATCGTCAGCAGCATGGCACCGGTGTCCTGGCACCCGCGCATGGTGATCGATCCCGGTGACGTGAACTATCACATGTTCGTCGCCGGGGCCGATGCCGATGTCTCGGGTGCGCCCGAGCTCTCGTACACGCAGTGCCGCTCGATCTACGAGCGCGCGGTGGGAGCCCGCCAGCTCACGTACATCCACGGGGCTGGACACGGCGATCTGCTGGGTTGCTGTGGCGAGCTGTTCATCGACGAGAGCGCGCCCGATCTCATCGGCCGCGCCGAGACCAACCGCGTGGCCCGCGGGTACCTCCTGGCGCTCGCCGAGCTGTACCTGCGCGAGAACCCGGCGGCAGAGGAGTACCTCACCCGTCCGTTCGCCGACTTCCACCCGCAAGGGATCGCGGCAAACGTGGTGGTCACCAACGAGTACCGCGCGGCGCGGGCCGGAGCAGTGGTGCTCGACGACTTCGAGAGCGAGACCGCGCTCGACCGCAGCAGCTCCGGCGGCGCGGTGAGCTTCGACGTCGCCAACGTGGCCGAGATCTTGATGCAGGACAACGACGGCTCGCTGGCGTGGACCGGCTCGCAGCCGTCCAACGGGATGACGCATGCGCGGCACGAAGGCGACGATCCGCACGCGATCGTGTTCGACTGGAGCCCCGGTGCCGATGCGTTCTACGAGCAAGAGGTGACCCTGGAGCACCGAGACTTCACTGCCTACGAATTCCTGTCGCTGCGCGTCGCTCAGGGCACCCGCCATCCCGAGACCGTGGCGCTGGCCGGGCCGCTCACGTTCACGGTGACGCTGCGCGACGAGGCGGGGGCCAAGAGCTCGATCGGGCTCGACGACCGCATGAGCGTCAGGCCGCCCTACGCACGCGACGGGTTCGGCACGGGGACCGGCTGGCAGAACGAATTCACCACGATCCGGCTGCGGATCCGCGATTTCCTGGTGAGCAGCGAGCTCGATCTCTCGCGGATCGAGGCGGTGCGCTTGGACTTCGGGTCGAGCTTCGGGTCCAGTCAAGGGCGGATCGGGCTCGACGACCTCGAGCTGGTACCCTGAGCCGATGAGCGACGAGGCGACCACCGAGGCGACCGAGCCCGACCGCACCGTGGGCCTCTGGGGCGCGGCGGGTGTCGGCCTCGGTGCGATCGTCGGCGGAGGGGTGCTGGTCCTCGCGGGGGTCGCATTCGCGACCACCGGCCCGAGCGCGATCCTGGCGTTCGGGCTCGACGGCATGGTGGCGGTGCTCACGGCGCTCACCTTTGCCGAGCTGGCCACGGTGTTCCCGGAATCGGGCGGAGCCTACACGTTCGCCAAGAAGGTGCTCACGGTTCGCGCTGCGTTCGCCGTCGGCTGGGTGCTGTGGTTCGCGTACATCGTCGCGGGAGTGCTCTACGCGATGGGCTTCGCCGAGTACGCGGCAGCGGTGGGCACCGACGTCTCCGTGGCGCTCCACGGCAGCGCCCCACGCTGGCTCACCGGGCGCTCCGTCGTCGTCGCGCTGGCCCTCGCCGCGACCGCGACGTACGCCGTCTCGCTCATCCGCAAGGCGAGCGGCGGCGGCCAGTGGGAGACCGTGGGCAAGATCGTGCTGTTCGGGGTGCTCATCGCCGTGGGCCTTTTGGCGCTCGTCGGGGCCGAGTCGGGCACGGTGGCTCGTGGCATGACGCCATTCTTCTCGGCCGGGTTCGGAGGGCTGTTCTCGGCGATGGGCCTCTCGTTCATCGCCCTCCAGGGGTTCGAGCTCATCGCCGCGATCGGGGGCGACGTCAAGCGCCCCACCTGGACGATCCCCCGCGCAATGCTGCTGTCGCTGGGCATCGCGATGCTCATCTATCTCCCGCTCTTGCTGCTCGTACCCACGGTGGGCGTGAGGCCCGGCACCACGATCACCGAGATGAGCGCGCAGAGCCCCGCGACGCTCACGGCCGACGCCGCGCGGCAATTCGCGGGCGCGGCCGGTTACTGGATGGTGATGGGAGCAGCCATCCTGTCGACGCTCTCTGCGCTCGCGGCGAGCCTGCTCGCGGCCAGCCGCGTGGCCCTGACCATGGCCCGCGATCGAACGCTCCCGCGCGTGCTCGCGCTCGACCACAGCACTCGCAAGACGCCGATCATGGCGATCTATGCGTCGGCGCTGGCGATGGCGGTGATCCTGCTCATCGTCCCCAGCATCGCGGCAGCCGGCGCCGCCGCGAGCCTCATCTTCCTGGTGTGCTTCGCGCTGGTGCACTGGATTGGCTTCCTGGCGCGCAGGCGATCCCGAACGAGCCCGCCGTTTCGGACGCCGTGGTTTCCCGCGGTTCCGGTCGTCGGCGGTCTCGCCTGTGCGGCGCTCGCCCTCTACCAGGCCGTGGCCGAGCCCTCGGCGGGCGCGATTGCGGCGGTGTGGCTCGGCCTCGGCGTCACGCTCTATGTCGCGCTGTTCGCCGGGCGAGCGCGCGTGGCCGATGCGTTCGCCGAGGCGCACGACCCCGAGATCGCCGTGCTCAGGGGTCACAACCCGGTCGTGCTGCTGCCGGTCACCAACCCCGCGAGCGCGGCCGGGCTGGTCGCGATCGCCAACGTGATCACGCCCCCGGTGGTGGGGCGCGTGGTCCTGCTGTCCGTGATGCGACGGCCCGTACCCGCCGACCTCGAGGGTGGCGCCACTCCGCAGGCGCTGCTCAACGCCGAAGCCGTCGTCCGTGCCGCGCTCGTGACCTCGCTGGCCTCGGGCCACGCCCCGGAGACGCTGCTCACCGTGGCGGACGAGCCATGGTCGGAGATCGTGAGGGTCGCGCGATCCGAGCGCTGCGAGTGCCTGCTGCTCGGGCTCTCGAGCCTCGAGGATCCCCGCGGCGTCGCACGGCTCGAGACACTGCTCAACGACGTCGATTGCGACGTGATGGTGCTTCGCGCCCCTGCCGGTTGGTCGCTCGCTCGGGTCACGAGGATCGTCGCCGCCGTCGGAGGCCGCGGCGGGCACGACGACGTCAGGGCGCGGCTGTTCGGGAGCCTCGGCCGCGAGAGCGAGCGCGAGCTGGTGTTCGTCCAGGTCGTGGCCGCCGCCACGCCGGACGCCAAGCTGCGGCAGCTCGAGCGCCAGCTCCACGTGTTCGCCGAGGAAGAGACGCACGGGCATCCGCGCGCCGAGGTCATCGCGCACGACGACGTCGTCGAGGCGCTCACCGGCTTCGTGGGGCCGAGCGATCTGTTCATCCTCGGGCTGCAGCAGCACCGTGGGCAGCGGCTGTTCGGCGAGGTCGCGGTCAGGGTCGCGAGGGGGACCGATGCGGCGATCTTGATGATCAGCCGCAAGGCCTAGGGATCGGACGCCGCACGAAATCGCGAGCTTTCGCCGCCGCCGCGGCCGGTTCATACTGCCGGCCAGCGGAGCGAATGAAGGCGTTCACCACCACCCATGTCGTGCTCGCGGTCGCGCACGCGCTCTGCTGCGGCTGCTCGTCCTCCGATTCCACGCCCACCCGCGAGGCTCCACCCGCTGCGAGCCCGCCGCCGGTGGGGCTCGAGCAACCCGCTGCGCTCGAGCCACCCGCGCCGTCGGAGCCATCCGCTCCTGCCGAGGCCGCTCCCGCCGAGCCTACTCCACCCTTGCCCGACGCCCCGCCCATCCCCGGCTTCGTGCTCTATACCCTCGAGCAAACCATCATCCTCCCCCTCGACGGCTCCTCGCCGACGCTCGCTCCGGGCCTGTGGGTGCAGGACGATCGCGTCAATCCGCCGTCCATCACCCACGCGCTCGTGCTGTCGCCGGAACGCACCGAGGCGCTCGCGCTGCCGGGCTGCCCTTGCAGCGCGCTCTCCGGGGCCTGCGACCAAGACGGCATCCAGCTCCGCCGCTTCGATCCCCGCACCGGCGCTTTGCTCGACGACCAGAGCGACGACGACTGCGCGTGCATCCGCCAGCCCGACGTGCATGGCTTTCCGCCGTTCGTGGCCGACGATGGTCGCGCGTTCCCGGCCTGCCAGGGTGAGAGCGACAAGGCGATCGTCTCGCTCGTGGGCGGCCTGCTCTACTCGATCGGCTGGGACTGGAACGGCGCCTGCGGGGACAGCCTCAGCGTCTACGACGCGATGAACTACGATCTCGCGCTCGTCGCCGATCCGCTCCCGCCCGAGCTCACGAGCGATGGGATGCGCCTGGTGGGCTGCTACGCCATGGATGCCGCCGTCATCGAATGGCCGTGGCCCGTCGGCCGCGGGGGCGAGAAGATGGAGCCCGACGACTGCGAGCTCGACGAGAGCGACATCTTCATGATCCGCCGCGGGCAGCTCTGGAACGTTCGAGACAGCATGGGCCACGCGGGCGGCTGGCGCTCGTTCCACCAGCGACCCGCCCGCCCCGACGATTGCCCGACCATCAACGACGCGTGCGGCGACCCCGAGCCGTTCCGCACCGTCGCCAAGCTCGACGATCGCAAGCGCGAGCACTGGATCGCCACCGACGGCAGCATGGCCGTCACCGCGGTGAAGCAGGCCTATTCGCTGTGGAAGCGTGATGCTGCCACGCCCATCGAGCACGAGCTGCCGGGTGTCGATGCGACCCGCGACCTGCTCGGCGTACGCGCCCATGCCGACGTCGGCCGGCTCCGCACGGTGATCGCCGGGCATTCCACCCTCGGCACCCGCTCCTCTCGCCGCTCGCCGGAGACGATCGAGACCGACCAGTGTCACGAGCTCTACCAGGCCGAAGAAGCCGCCAAGCCCGGCCCTCCCATCGAAATTCCCAAGCGCAGCGCCCACGCCTGGGGCGAGGACTGCTACTCCAGCCTGCGCGCCGAGCAGTGGAATTGGGCCGAGAAGAGCTGCCTACGGGGTCTCGCCGTCGCCACCGAGGCCGGCACCAAGGGCGCGCTGCTCTACAACCTCGGCCGCATCGCCGAGGCGCAGCACGCGATCCCACAGGCGATGGAGCACTACCGCGACTCGCTCGCGGCTCGGCCTGGGAACGCGACGGTGAAGCAGCGGCTCGCGAAGCTCGAGCGGGGGAAGCCTCGATAGTCGTCCGATCGGCCTCAACCGGCCTCGGGTGCCTCGGGCGTCTCGGGTGCCTCGGGTGCCTCGGGTGCCTCGGGCGCCTCCGGCTCGTCGGGTGCTTCGGGGGCCTCCGGCTCGGCCGGTGCCTCGGCGCTGGTGTCGACCTCCTGGGGCGGCGCTGGCGGGCCGCCATACTTGGTCGCCATCGCCCGACACGCACCGAGCGTCGAGATCGCCGCGGCACCGATCAGCACCACGCCGACGCGGGCGCGGCTACTGGACGCGGGCGCGGCTACTGGACGCGGGCATGGGTCGGTCGCAGAACGGACAGACCCCGGCATCGACGCGAACGTGGCGAGCACAGTCGGGACAAGCAGTGAGGCGCACACCCGAACGTTAGCAGCTCTTCGGACCGAGCGGCGATCGATCGAGATCGAGCGTCCTCGGGCCCGATCCACCGGCGCGTGAGCGCGCGGCATCGGTCATGGGGCGGGCTTCGGCTGGAGCTGGTGCAGGATGATGCCGTTGCCTTCGCTGTCGAGGATGTTCGACATGCGGCAGTGCGGGCCGTGGATCATCTCGCCCTGGTAGACCACACCCGCGGCCCGCAGCCGCTCGTTGAGCGCGTCGAGATCGGCCACCTCGAGCGCCACGCTCCCGCCGCCCGGTGCCCGCGCGGACTTCGGGTCCGGGTGCTGGAACAGCGCCAGGCAGCCACCGCCGGGCAGATCGTACTCGGTCCACACCCCATTGGGCGCGCCCAGGCCACGGGTGAGGCCGAGGACCTCTTCGTAGAAGGCACGGGCCCGCGTCGTGTCGACGACCGGAAGCATCGTGAACGCGACCTTGAGGAACATCGGCGTCGTCGTCATTGGGCGGGAGGCATAGCGCATCGCGAGGCCGATGGGAACGCTCGGCGAGCGTACGGCGATGCCGCGCCGCACGAGGCGGGATCGCATGCTGGGGCCGATGGTGAAGAGGCTCGTGCTCGAGTGAGATAGCATGAGGCCAATCATGAGACTCATCCCTTCGCTCGAGCTTGCCGCCCTTACTCTGATGCTGGCTTGCGGTGACGATACCGGCACCACCGGAACCGATGCCTCGAGCACCGGTGGCACCGCGGCGTCGACGACCACGACGACCGACCTCTCGACCGGAGGATCCACGAGCACCGGGATCGGCACGACCGACGGATCCTCGACCACCACTGCCGACTCGCTCGACTCGGGCTCCACCACCGCGTCCGATCCCACCACCGACTCGGGCTCCACCACCGCGAGCGTCGACCCCATGGGCCTGTCGTTCTTCGTCACCAGCGTGGGCAGCGGTGATGCGGGCGGCGATCTCGGCGGTCTCGAAGGTGCCGATGCCACGTGCCAGACCCTCGCGGAGGCCGTGGGCGAGGGCAGCCGTACCTGGCATGCCTATCTCAGCACCAGCCGCGTCGACGCGCGCGACCGCATCGGCGCGGGACCCTGGTACAACGCCGCCGGCGACATGATCGCGGCGGACGTAGCGTCGCTCCACGCCGACGGGCTCTCCAACGGCGATCCCCAGCACATGCTCGACGAGAACGGCGACACCGTCCCCGGAAGCGAGCACGACATCCTCACCGGCTCCCAAGAGGACGGTACGCTCCTGGACGGCTCGACCTGCGACGACTGGACCTCCAACGGCGGCGGCGACCAGGCGCGCGTAGGCCACTCCGACATCCCCATGAACCCGATGTTCAGCCCGTCATGGAACTCGGCCCACGACACGCCCGGATGCGGACCAGGGGACCTCGAGGGGGTCGGAGGCGCGGGGCGGCTCTATTGTTTCGCGATCGACTGACGCGAGACTGCCGGGCAGATCGTACTCGGTCCACACTCCGTTGGGCGCGGCCAGGCCACGGGTGAGGCCGAGAACCTCCTCGTAGAAGGCACGGGCCCCGTCGAGTCGACGACCGGAGGTGGCGATTCCCTGCTCCTCGCGCTCCGTCCCTGCCCCGTCCGCTCGAACGGGGCCTTGGATCTCGCTATGCTGTACGCCGATGGCGTTGCTGCTCGACAAGGTCGCTCGGCGCCAGGCGGGCATCGTGACCTACGGGCTGGCGCCGCCCAAGCAGGACACGGCACCGCACGAGCTCGCGTCGATCGCCGCGCGGCAGGTCGCACGCATCGCCGCGCTCGAGCTCGACGGCGTGGTCGTCTACGACCTGCAAGACGAGCAGGACCGCACCACCGAGCCGCGGCCATTTCCGTTCCTGCCGACGATCGATCCGGCGAGCTGGGCCCACACGCAGCTCGGCGTGCTGACGGTGCCACGGATCGTCTATCGCTGCGTGCGCGGCGACTCGGCCGCGAGCTTCTGCGCGTGGCTCGAGGGGCTGCGCGCGCAGGCGCACCCACTCTGCGTGTTGGTCGGCTCGCCGAGCACCCGTGCACCCGGCACCCTCGCGCTCGACGAGGCCTACGCGCTCGCACGCTCGCACGCCCCGGAGCTCGTGATCGGCGGCATCGCCATCGCAGAGCGGCACGCGCGGCGCTTCCAGGAGCACGAGCGCATCCTCGCCAAGACCCGCGCGGGCTGCCGCTTCTTCGTGACGCAGGCCGTCTACGACGTGACCTCGACGAAGTCGCTGCTCTCCGACTACGCGCTCGCCTGCGAGGAGCGTGGCGAGCGGCCAGTACCGATCATCCTCACGTTCGCGCCATGCGGCTCGACGAAGACGCTCGCGTTCATGAAGTGGCTCGGCATCGAGCTCCCACGCTGGCTCGACAACGACCTGCGGCACGCGGCCGATCCGCTCGCCGCATCAGTGCGGCTCTGCGAGCGCATCTTCACGGAGGCATGGGAGTACGCGTGCGAAAAGGGCGTGCCGCTCGGGGTGAACGTCGAGAGCGTGTCGATCCGCAAAGCGGAGATCGAAGCCGCCACGGAGCTGCTGGTGCGCTTGCGCAGGGTGATGGCCGTATGAGGAGGGGCCACGCCCGATTCGACATTTCGCGTGTGCGGTCTGGTATCGTACGGCGATGAAGCGCTGCAGCTGTCTGCTCGTGATTGCTTGGCTGTGCTCGGCGTGTGATCCGGGGGGCAGCAAGGGAGATGCTCCGAGCAAGGCTGCTCCCGAGGCCACCAAGGCTGCTCCCGAGGCCACCAAGGCCGCTCCGGGGCCCACCAAGGCCGCTCACGAGACCACCGCCGAGGCGAAGGGCGGTGCGGCGGCGGTGCCAACCGAGCCGGGCCCGCGAGCCGAGGGCGAGCGCTGGCGTACGACCCTCGCGGAGGCCAAGGCGGCCGGGCTGCCTCCCCTGGCCTTCAGCTTCACGATGCCGCCGGCCGCGGGGATGATCGGTAGTCGCTTCGGCAACGGCGACTACGTGACCCTGAGCGGGCCGCCGGGCGGCACGTTGATGCTGCGTATTACTCCGGCGACGGTCGGAGCCGATCCGGCGGGGCTCGTGGATCGCCAGGGGTCGACCACCGTGCCTCAGGAGGTGGAGCTGCTCGGCGCCAAGCAACCCGCTGTTGCGTGGGTTCACGGCGAGAGCATGGCGAGGACCTCGTGGTGTGGCGTCATTCTCGCGCCCACGGGTGCGATCGCGGGTGCGCCCGCGCTGCTGCTCGAGCTCGGCATCGGCCATTACGAAGGGGAGGCCTCGTGCACGCCGACGATCGAGGACGATGCGCTCGGGGTGATGGCGAAGAGTCTCGTGTTCGAGTGAGCGCGGGCCGGCGATGGGCAACTCATCGGCCAGAGGTCGTATGCACGACTGCCGCCACGGCAGTTGAAGCCCATCGCGGCCAGGAACGAAGGGTAGGTCACGCCGTGTCCACCGTGCCGGAGCTGCCCGACGTCAGCCTCGTCCTCGAGCGCGCTCGGGTCGAGCTCGGTGTGCGCTTCGAGCCGAGGGACCTTGCGCTCGAGTGGAGGGAGTGGCGGTGGATGGCCGTCGTCTCCGAGGTCGTGATCCTCGTCGCCCCCACGGCGGGAGGGTGGGAGCGCCTTCGGCGAGAGGCCGCGCTCATGGTCGCGGCGAGGGCGGTGGTCGGGCCGCCGATCGCGTGCATCCTGTTGGAGGATCCCGGGAGCTTCGTGCAGATGCGGGAGCGACTGTCGGGTCTGCACGGGCACGCGATCGAGCGCCGGATCTTCGGCACTCCGACGGATCCTCGGATGAGAGCTGGCCTACGGTACGCGCCCGAATGCCCGCTGACGCGGTGGGGCGAGGCGCTCGCGCAGGACCTCGGCCGGATCCTTGCGCGCTTCCACCGAGCGATGACGGCCACGGAGGGCCGAGCCGCGGGATTTCGGCCGTATCGCATCGACTGGGAGGAGGTCGAGCGAGTGCTCCATGCACTGCCGGGCCTCGAGACCATGACTCATGCGGCGCGTGCCGCTCGCGCCTGGGACGAGTCCCGGACCGTCGAGGAGGTCGTGATCCACGGTGACCCCCACTTCTTCAACGTGTTCGCGGCCGAGGATGGGCGTGTGTCCGGGCTCGTCGACTTCGGCGACGCGGCCGTCGGCGAGCGCACCGAAGACCTGCGGTACCTCCATTCGAACGGCACCCGCTTCGCGCGGATCGCCGTCGATGCCTATGCCGACGAGGCGGAGACCGCCATCGATCCCGAAGTCGTCGCGCGATATCACGTCTGCAGCGCGCTCGAGCACTTCGCTTGCTGGGATCTGATGACGAGGCAGGGGCGAACGAGCGGGATCGTGGAGTGGACGTCGGCGGCCCTCCACGCGCTGGTGCCCGAGTGGGTCCGTTGACGTCGCGGTCTCCACACCTCGTCCAAACCGTTGCTCGACTCGATCGCGCTGAAGCGCCATCACCTCTCGCCTGGCTGTCAAGCCGGACACTGCCGGAGCCCGCAGAAGCGGTGTCGCAGTTGCGAAGGGTCGTGCGCCTCCGCGAAGCGATCATCACGCCCGCGGCAGATCGGGCAGGTCGATGAACCAGACATTGCCGGCCGCGTCTCCGGCGACGACGAGATGCTGGTCGACGCAGGCGACGGATAGGAACGCGGCGTCGCCGTAGACGGCGACGAGGGTTCGTCCCGTAGCGACGTCCCACACCCGCATCGTGTTGTCGTGCAATCCGGAGACGATGCGGCCGTCGGGTAATACCGCCAACGCATTCACCGAGTCCGTGTGGCCGTGGAAGGTGGCGATGAGTCGCTCCGTAAGCACATCCCAGACCCGCACGGTCTCGTCGTCCGAACCGGAGACGACGCGGCCGTCAGGCAGCACCGCCAGTGCTCTCACCCGACCCGTATGACCCTCGAGCGTGGCGACGGCTCGTCCCGTCTGCACGTCCCACACACGCACGGTCTGGTCGTCCGAGCCGGAGACGACGCGGCCGTTGGGCAGAGCCGCCAACGCATGTACCGAGTCCGTATGGCCACGAAGGGTGGCGAGGGCTCGTTCTGCCGTCATGTCCCATATGCGCAGCGTGTGGTCGTGCGAGCCGGAAACAACGCGGCCGTCCGGCAGCACCGCCAACGCACTCACCCAGCCTGATTGGCGGAGAGTGGCCAGAGGCTGTCGTTCCTCGGTGCTCCACACACGGAGCTTCGCGTCCCACGAACCGGAGACGAAGCGGCCATCTGGCAGCACCGCCAGCGACTTCACCACGAGCTGCGGATCGTGGAAGGTGTCGAGGAGCCGTCCCGTCTGCGCATCCCATACCCGTAGCGTCCGGTCGTCCGAGCCGGAGACCACGCGACCGTCGGGCAGGACCGCCACAGCATTCACCCAGTCTTGGTGGCCGGGGTGGACCGTGACGTGCTCCGCATCGATGTCCCATACTCGGATCGTCGCGTCGGAGGAGCCGGAGACGACGCGGCCGTCGGACAGCACCGCCACCGCCGTGAGTGGGCTCTGGTGACCACGCAGGTTGGCGACGGTTTGTCTCGTCTCTACGTCCCAGACCCGCAGCAGGGCGTCTCCCGTCGCAGCAACCAGGCGGTCATTGGGCAACGCGGCCAGGGCAGTCACCGAGCCTTGCTCTTCATCGATCGTGGCAAGGATTCGTCCTGTCGCCGTGTCCCACATCAGGATCTTGCCCTCGCTCGCACCGAACACGATCCGCCCGTCGGGCGATACGGCCAGGGCAATGATCGCGCCCGTTGCTCCTTCGAGCGTGTGGCTCGCGTGCCCCGTCTGCACGTCCCACACCTGCACGATGCCGTCGAGCGTGCCGGAGACCAGGCGATTGCTGGACAGCACGGCAAACGCCTTGACGACTCCTCGTGCGTGAAAGGCGACGGACGATCCCGTGTGCAGATCCCAAACCCGCACCTCGTGGTTCGCGGAGCTGGAGACGATCCGGCCATCGGGAAATACCACCAGCGTCACTACGGTGTCCTGGTGACCTTCGAGCGTAGCTACGGCTGCTCCCGTCGCCACGTCCCGCACGTAGATCGTTTCGTCCGCGTCGAAGACGACATGCCCCTTGGGCGTCACCGCCACGGTACGTACTCCGCGCGGATGGCCATCGAGGATGGCGAGGGTTCGACCGGTCTGCACGTCCCAGACCCGCACCGTGCCATCGAGGGAGCCGGAGACGAGGCGGCCGTCGGGCAACACTGCCAACGCCGTCACCCAGCGCCGATGACCGTGCAGGATCCGTGGCGTCCCGCGAGCCTGGAGCGGATGTCGAAGCCTCGGATGCTCGAGCAGCGCATGGTCGAGGCCGACCAGCGTCCCGATGAGCTCGGGCGCATTGGTGAGCGCGCGATCGTGCAGCAACGCCGGCAGCGCCTGCGGCACCTCGTTCGCCCAGTGCGCGCTCGCGGCTACCAGATGGCCGAGCGTCGTCAAACGCCCGCAGGTCTCGCCATCCTCGCATACCTCCGCTGCGAGCCGAATGTCGCGCTCGATGGCGACCGCCCCTTCAGCACATGCCTTCGCTGTCAGGTAGCCGACGTCCATCACGCATTTGGTCGCATCATCGACATGGCCGGCCGCAACCAGATGCGCCACCCGGTGCCGCAATGCATAGCTCCGCCGGAACGCATCGCCTTCCAGCGGCCAGGCAGCAAAGCAAGCCAGCCTCCGGTGATGCTCCCCGACCGCCCTGGGCAGCTCGCCGCTCACCAGCTCACGAAACCCTTCGTGGAACAGCCGGTACGCCGGGTGCTCGTGCCAACGCTCTTCGTGCAACATCTCTCGCGCGTAGGGAAGGAAGTCGTGCTTGGCACGGCCCTCGCCCCACTCCAGCAAATTCTCAATCACAGCTAGCGGCAGCCCCTCTCGGGCCGCGCACAAGAGCGACAGGCCGGTATGGACCCGCTGCCACCTGCCCTCGGGCAGCTCCCCGATCCGCTGCCACAGCAAGGCCAGCATCCCCTCGAAGCCGGTGGGGACGTCCTTCTCCGACCGCTCGGTCGCGCCATGCCATTGTTGGTGCAGCTTGACCGCGTGCAGCAGGTTGCCCTCGGCACGCTCGACCGCCACCTGCACCAGCCGGTCGGGGAGCGGCGGGCTCGTGCGCTCGCGCATCGCGTGCCAGTACTCGTGAACCGCCGCTTCGTTGGACGCGGCGCGCTCGTCGAGGTCGATCCGGGTCGATGGGCCACCCCGCAGCTCGAGCCAGCGCAGGTGCGGATACCTCGGCCGCGACGCCGTGACCACGAAGACCCGCGGTGGCACCTCGATGGGGAAGATGTCCGGCAGGGGATTGCGCCCGCCCAGCGCCATCGCTTCATCGAGCCCGTCGACCAGCAGCACCAGTTGATCGTCGCGCTGCTCGAGGACGGGCAAGAGCCGCGTCAGCAGGCGTTCCAGCCGATTCGCGGGCGTGTCCTCGTCGTCGTGCAGCTCGGGGAACCGCCACTCGATCTGCGCTGAAAGATTGGCTCGGATCACCTCCGGCTGATCCCACTCGGACTGCGGGCGGATGAAGTGCACGGCGGTGAGCCGCTCGGCTTGCTCGCGTTGCCGCAGCCATTCGTTGAGGATCGCGCTCTTGCCGAGGCCTGGCCCTCCCATCACCAGCAGCCACCCCCGCTCGTGCGCAGAAAGCCACTGGTCGATCTCGTCCAAGATGTCCGTGCGCCCGAAGAAGCCCTCGTGGCGGCTGCGCTCGAGCGTGAAGTCGACGAGCTCGCCGCGGATCCGCGCGAGCACGCCGATCCGCCGGCCCACGTCCGGCCCAGGCTCGAGGCTCGCGACGAGCTCGGGGGCTTGCCCGGTGATCCCGGCCACCAAGCGGGCGAAGCCGTCGGGCTCTGCGAGATCGACCCAGGTCTTGGTCCGGAGGAAGCCCTCGACGTCCTGGCTGCGCGCGCCGGAGAGCAACACCGGGATGACCCGGAGGTTGCGCCTCTGGACGCTGTAGACGAGCGCGAGCTGTTTCTCCTCGTCGTGCCACGCACCCATGCCCTTGGGGCCGATGAAGACGGCGACGGAGCGGCTGGTCGAGATGGCGCGCTCGAGGGCGGGGATCCAGGACTCGCCGGGGACGAGGTGCCAGGAGTCCAGGAACGGGTGCAGGTTGGCCTCGTTCCGTAGGCGGTGCGCGACGTCCTCGACCGCGGGTTTGTCCGCAGAGCTATGCGAGAGGAAGACGTCGTGGGTGGTGGGCATGGGGCGTCAACCGAGGTCGGGCAGGTCGATGAACCAGACGTTGCCGAGTGCGTCTCCGGCGACGATGAGATGTTGGTCGACGCAGACGACGGAGAGAAACGAAGCATCGCCGTAAACGGTGGCGAGGGTACGCTCCGTCGGCACGTCCCAGATTCTCAGTGTCTTATCGTCGGAACCAGATATGACACGACCGTCGGGCAACGCTGCCACTGCGTGCACGAGGCTTTTGTGGCCAGAAAGGACAGTGGCCGTTTTCTTCTCCACGTTCCATACTGCTACCAGCCCATCGTGAGAGCCGGAGGCGACGCGACCGTCGGACAACGCCGCCACTGCCACGACCGAGCTCTCGTGCCCTTGGAGAGTGGCGACCGTTTGTGCTGTCTCCACGTCCCACACCCGCAGCGTGGTGTCGTCGGAGCCGGAAACGACGCAGCCGTTGGGCAACACCGCGATTGCTCTCACCGGCCCCGTGTGACCTTCGAGGGTGGTGAGGGTCACCATCATCAATTCCCAGTCAAAGAAATCGTCCCCCTTGGTTGGCTTGTCCCAGCACACGTTCCAAATCCTCACCGCCTTCGCATTCTTCAGGGGCAAGTGGCCTGTCTGGGTGGCGATTTTTTGGGGCGTGACCTCCCAGACTCGCACCGTTTTGTCGTCCGAGCCCGAGACGAGGCGGCCGTCGGACAACACCGCCACCGCATTCACTGGGACGGAACGGCCGCCGAGGGTGCCGAGGGTTTTTTCGGTTGTGACGTCCCAGACCCGCACTTCCCCGTCGTACGAGCCTGAGACGAGGCGGCCGTCGGGCTGCACCGCCAGCGCTCTCACCGGGCCGGAATGGCGGGAGTTGGTGAGGTCTGGTCTCAACTGCCCGTCCCACATTCGCAGCGTCTGGAGGACTTGTCCGGAATGCACATCCCACACCCGCAACCTATCGTCGGTCGAGCCCGAGAGGCGACCGTCGGGCAATACCACCATCGCCCTCACCGGGTCCGAGTGGGCCTGGAGGGTGGAGGTTCGCTCCGACTGCACGTCCCACACCCGCAACGTTTTGTCGTCCGAGCCTGAGACGAGGCGGCCGTCGGGCAACACCGCCACTGCTCTTACCGGGTCCGAGTGACCGCGGAGGGTGGTGAGGGTCCGCTCCGACTGCACATCCCACACCTGCAGCGTCTGGTCGGTCGAGCCCGAGACCACGCGGCCGTCGGGCAACACGGCTACCGCCCTCACCCAGCTCGTGTGGCCCTGGAAGGTGGCGAGGGTCCGTCCCGATTGCACGTCCCACACCCGCAACGTGTTGTCATCCGAGCCTGAGACGAGGCGGCCGTCGGGCAACACCGCCACTGCTCTCACCGGGTCCGAGTGGCCGCGGAGAGTGGCGAAGGCTCGTCCCGACTGCACGTTCCACACCCGCAGCCTCCTGTCGTCCGAGCCCGAGACGAGGTAGCCATCGGGCAATACCGCCACTGCATTCACCGCGCCCTCATGGCCTTCGAGAGTGGCGAGAGTTCGTCCCGATTGCACGTCCCACACCCGCAGCGTCTTGTCGTCCGAGCCTGAGACGAGGCGGCCGTCGGGCAACACCGCCACTGCTTTCACCCAGCTCGAGTGGCCCTGAAGAGTGGCGAGGGTTCGTCCCGATTGCACGTCCCACACCCGCAGCGTCCGGTCAGACGAGCCCGAGACGAGGCAGCCGTCGGGCAACACTGCCACCGCATTCACCACGCCCGAGTGGCCTTGGAGTATGGCGAGGGTTCGTCCGGACTGCACATCCCACACCCGCAATGTGTTGTCGCTCGAGCCCGAGACGAGACGACCGTCGGGCAACACCGCCACCGCAGTCACCACGCCCGTATGGCCCGGCAGAATCCGTGACATCCCGCGGACCTGAAGCGGATGCCGAAGCCTCGGATGCTGTATCGATGAGCGGGTGGGGTCGCGCAAGTCGTCGATGAGTTCGGGCGCGTTGGTCAGCGTACGGTCGTGCAGCAATGCGGGCAGTGCCTCCGGCACTTCGGCTGCCCAGTGTGCACAAGCGGCCACCAAGTGGCCGAGAGTCATCAAATGTCCGCTGGCCTTGCCGTCCTCGCATGCCTCCGTCGCAAGCCGAATATCGCGCTCGAAGGCAACCACCCCTTCGGCACGAGCCTTCGCCGTCAGGTAGCCGACATCCATGCACGCCTTCGCGGCCTCATCAAATAGCTCAGCCTCGACGAGGTGCTCCACCCGATGCCGCAGCGCATAGCCCCGCCGAAACTCATCGCCTTCGACCGGCCACGAGGCGTACTCCGCCAGCATCCTGCGATGCTCACCGATCATCTCGACGAGCTGCTCCTCCACCACCTCACGCAGCCGCTCGTGAAACGGCCGGTACGCAGGTTCCTCATTCCACGGCTCCTCGAGCAGCATCTCTCGCACGAGCGGCAAGAGGTCAGCCCGGGCATCTCCCTCGTCCCAACCGAGCAGCTTACCCACGACACGGAGCGGCAACGACTCGCGCGCGGCGCACACGAGTGACAGACCCTGCCGCGCCAGCTTTCTCTGCTCCCTGGGGAGTTCCTCGATACGCCTCCACAGCTCGCCGAGCATCCCTTCGAGGCCGCGAGGCACGGCGTCAACCGACCGCTCGGCTTCGGCCGCGCTCCACAGTTGGCGCAACTTGACCGCGTGCAGCAGGTTCCCCTGCGCACCCTCGACTGCCGCCCGTATCAGCGCGTCGCTCAATGGCGGCTGCATCGCCTTACCGAGGACGCCCCAGTATTCGCGCACGGCCCTCTCGTTGGACTCGGCGCGCGCATCCAGATCGAGCCGCGACGACGGCCCGTTGCGCCGGTCGAACCATCCCAGGTGCGGATACTGAGGCCGCGATGCCGTAAACACCAACACCCTACCCGGCACCTCGAGCGGAAAGATGTAGGGGATCGGGTTGTCCTTCCCCGCCATCATCGCCTCGTCGAGCCCATCGACGAGCAGCACGAGTCGCTCGTCCCGCTCGACGAGCACCCGACTCACCCGCCCGAGGAGTTGCTCGAGCCGGTACACCGGATCCGCGTCGGGATCGCGCTGCTCGGGGAACATCACCTCGATCTGCGCCGCGAGATTGCGCTGCACCACCTGCGGCTCGGCCCAGTCCAAGTGACCACGCCGAATGAAGTGGAACGCCGTTCGCTGCCCCGCCGCCTGCCGTCGCCGCAACCACCGATCGAGCAGCGCGCTCTTGCCCAGCCCCGGGCTCCCCGTCACCAAGAACCACCCGCTGTCACGTGCCAAGAGCCACGCGTCGATCTCCCCGAGCACGTCCTCGCGCCCGAAGAAGCACGTATGGCGGCCACGCTCGTTCGAGAAGTCGATGATCTCCCGCTGCACCCGCGCGAGGACCCCCAGCCACCGCACCAAGTCCGGCCCCGGCTCGAACGCCGCGAGCAGCTCTTGCGAGAGCCCGCCGACCGCGGTCACCAGCTTGGCGAAGCCGTCGTCCTCTCCCAGATCGATGAAGCTTCGCAGCCGCAGGAACCCCACGACGCTCGCCTTGCGCGCCCCCGGCAACAACACGGGGATGACCCGCCGCTTCTCCTCCTGCACGCTGCGAACGAGGCCGAGCTGCGCCTCCTCGGCCTGCCAAGCGCTCACCCCCGCGGGCCCGAAGAACACGGCGACCGTCTTGCTCGCCTCGATCGCCCGCTCGAGCGCGGGGATCCAGCTCTCGCCCACCACCAGGTGCCACTTGTCCAGAAACGGCTGCAGCTGCGCTTCGTTCCGCAGCCGCAACGCGATCATCTCCACCGCCGCCGTGTCGGAGCCGTTATGCGAGAGGAAGACGTCGTAGCGCTCGACCATGCTCGCCGCTTCGAATCATGCCGCCCGCCGAGCCAACCGTCACCCGACCATCCTAGGCGCCCACCACGACGCCCTTTCCTCTCCCCGCTCGCCCCTCCCCTCCACGGCACCAAAGTGCCACCCCTCTCCCCGCTCCACATCGGGACGCCGCCTCCCCACACTTTCCCCTTGCATCCGCGCCATCCGGATCTTTACTCCCCCAACCCCACCCCTCCCCAACCCCCCACAATCCCACCCCGAGACCCTCATGCCCTCCAAGCTCGTCACCGATCGCCAGAAGTCCGCCGCCGCCGTGATCGCAGCCGCCCGCACTCACGGCCCGCGTGCCGCCTCCACTGTCGCCTCCACCCTCTCCCCCCTCCTCGCCAAGTCCGAGAAGCACCCCGATCTCGCGCTGCTCGTCGAGCTGTCCGCCCGCACGCTCGAGACCGCGATCACCAAGCTCGTGCAGGCCGACACCGCGCACGAGGCCGAGCTCTCCGACGACGCAGGCCCGCGTACGCGTCGAGACGAGCTCGCCACCAAGCTCTATGACGACCTCATCGAGCTCAAGGAAATCGCCACGGGCCTGCTCGGCAGTCCTGCGCTCGCGCTCTTGCGGCTCGAAGGCACGACCCCGCGCGATCCGGTCGTGCTCGTGCGCCATGCCGAGGGCGTCGTGCAGGCGCTCGAGACCGCCAAGCTCCCCAAGTCCCGAGTTCGCGGCGCCGCGTTCCATGCCAAGGACTGGTCCGAACGTCTCACCGAGCACACCGAGGCCTTGTCGTCCGCACTCGGCGACGTTGCCCGTGAGGCACGCGAGGCCGAGGGCACGCTCGTCGCCAAGAACCGCGCCCTCGCCGAGCACGACCGCACCTTCGGCGACGTCGCCACGCTCGTGTCCGCCGTGCTGCGCATGGGCGGCGACACCGAGCTCGCCGCCCGCGTGCGCCCGTCGTCACGCCGCCCCGGCCAGACGGTGGAGCTCGCCGAGGGCGACGCCCAGCCGCCCGCGCCCGAGCCCACGACCGACGCCTGAAACGCGTCCGTGTAGTGCGCTACGCCCGGTTCGTCCGTTCGCATCGCCTGCGAGCACCCTCCCGCAACCCAAAGCCCCGTCCGCACTCGCTGCGGACGGGGCTTCGTGCATGCAAATCCCGTCCACATCCGCTGCCGACGAGGCTCCACGACGCCAAATCGCGTCCGCATCGGGTGCGAACGCCCTCGCTCCCTCGCGAGCCACGTTCGCATCCGATGCGATCGCGATTGGGTACCCCTGCAACGCCGTTTACGAGCCTTTCCCCGCCTGCGCGACCTCGGCATGTTGCCCTTCGTAAGGGTTTCCCCTATCATGCTCCGAGCCAGGCTCGAACGGCTCGCCCATGAAGCGAATGTTCCACTCCAACCTCGCGAGCCCGACCGGAGCACTCCTCGCCGCCGTCGCGATCGTGCTGCTCTCGTGGTCCTGCAGCCGCTCGATCGAGGACGAGGAGCCCCGCGAGTTGGTCGAGCATCGCATCGAGCCGTGCCGGGAGCGGTGCACGGCCCAGCTCGACCCCGAGTGCGGGGCAATCATCGAGGAGCAAGTATGGCGGTCGGTCGACGACTGCGCGGAGGACTGCGCAGCGGTAGACCCCGTGTACGCGTGGAACTGGGGTCGTCGAGCCGATGGCACCGATGCGTGCGCGGAGGAATGGATCGCGGCCTCCGATTGCGTCGTCGCCCTGTCCTGCGAGGAACGGCTCCGCTTCTTCAGGGAACATACGCCCGACCCCCATGACGACTACCCCTGTAAGGAAGAGGTCGATGCCAAGCGGCACTGCTTCTACACGGAGCCGAGCCTCGAGCGAGTGGACGACTGACCATGAGACCGCCCCGTACCCTGGTCTTGTCGCTGGCGCTCGGCACCCTCGCGTGCTCGAGCCCGTTTCCGTGCAACCGCTATTGCTGGAGCCATCAGCAGCTCGTGACCGACGTCACCGACGAGGACATGAATGGGGTTCCCGACGGCCGCTTCGATATGACGTGCACGAGGTCCATCGATTCCGAGGATTGGTACCCGCCCCTCCCCCCCTTCGGCTGGTACCCCGCCGAACAGTGCATCCCCGCCAACATCCACCAGATCATCGCCCGCACCGTCACCTCCATCCAAGACCCCACCATCGACGCCAGCCAAGCCTGCGACGTCACCGATCTACAAATCTACGCCGACTTCGCCCAGACCCTCGCCCTGCAAGCCCGTGACGCCTGCGTGGCCCACCTCTCCTGCAACGGCGCCCCCGCCGGCTGCGACATCGATCCCACCACCCCCGAGAACGACGCCTGCACCGTCTCCACCGCCGAGGACCTCTGCAACCAAGCCGTCTTCGCCCCCGCGCTCACGGCCCTCACCGATCTCACCAACGGCCCCGACGCCGCCCAGCCCCAGCGCGACGGCACGGTGATCCAGTACGTCGACGACCCCGCAGACTGCCAGCCGCTCCTCCAAGAAGACACCGACGGCCCCCCCGGCTGTGACGACCCCGGCGGCGGCAACGACAACGACGACGGCCTCGACGAGAGCGGCAGCGGCACCACCACCGACGGCTCCATGCTCGGCCCCTTCGGCGACATCGACACCCTCGTCACCTGCACCACCCCCACCTCGTGCGCCGTCGACCCCGAGCTGTTCGCCGCCGTCGAGGCCAACTTCACCGTCTTCCACGACGAGCGCGTCCAGCTCGAGCCCGTGAGCATCCCCGAGCTCGGCAAGGGCCTCCGCCTCTCCGGCCTCGATCGCGGCGAAGCCTCCCAGCACCTGCTCACCGCCCTCGGCTTCCAGAACGGCGACGTCCTCACCCACCTCGACGGCGCCTCGCTGCTCTCCGCCGCCACCGTCGAGCAGCTCATGCTCGACCTCCCAACCACCACCACCTGGACCCTCACCGTGCACCGTCGAGTCGGCTCGACCTGGACGACTCATAGCCACACCATCACGCGAGCCCCGTAGCTCGCCGTACGCCTACTCGCCGACGCCCGCCGACGCCCCGCGCAACCACAACGCTTGCCCCGCCGCCCCCAACCCGGCCCCAGCGGGATACGCAAGAAGATCAGCCCACTCGAACGTCGTGCCGAACACCAACGCGAACAGCGGATGGGCTCGGTAGAGCTCCATGGGCACACCGGTGGCCTGAAACACCTCGGCACCGATCCCAACGATCGCCCCGGCGATGAAGAGCGACCGCGGCGACACTTCGGGGCGGAGCAAGACAATCAGGCAGCACACGAGCGTGTCCCACAGCGCCACTCCCACGAGGTTCGAAACCACACCGTCCAAAACGGCGCGCACGCCCAAGCCCGCCGCGATGGTGACGACCCCGACGCACACGGTCGCGAGACGGTGGCGATTGGGCGTGGTCATCTGCCGAGCCCCTCGACCAACAGCTCACAGCCGAGCCCGCCCGCCCTCGCGCCAGGCGGGCGATCGCGTCTTCTCCACCGCGGGCAGCCGCCCCATGCGATCGTGGTGCGCGGCCACGCCTGGGACGAACGACGGATCGAGCCCCAGATACACCGCGGTCGCGACATACGCATGCGCGACGAGATCCGCCAGTGTGGGCTCGACCCCAGCGAGGTAGGGCGCCTCGCCCAGCGCGGTCTCCATGCGCTGGAGCTCCGCCACGAACGCGTCGCGCAGGCGCGCGAGCGTGGGAGGCTCCACCTGCTCCTCCGGAGTCCGCATGAGGTAGGCGAACAGCGCCATTCCGGCCGTCTTGAGCTCGCCGGTCTCGTGCAGCCGGGTCAGCGCCCGCGCCAGCGCGGCGGGGCGGTCGGCGGAGGGCAAGAGCGGCGGCGTGGGACGGGTGAGCTCGAGGTACTCGAGGATCGCGAACGTCTCGCTCACCGGGCACCCGTCGTCGACGAGGATGGGAATCGTGCCCCGGGGGTTGAGCGCGAGCACCTCGGGCCGCCTGTGCTCACCACGATCGAAGGCCAGCGCGTTGCGCTCGTAGGTCAGGCCCTTGTGGACGAGGACCATCTCGACGATCCACGAGGGCGGGGAGACGTCGATCAGACGCACGCTCTCGGGAGCGGCGATGTAGAGCACGAGGGGCACGTCGTCGGAGTATCATGCTCCGGCACACGTGAGCCGTAGCAAGCAACCCCGGCCTCCCGACACCACACTGCGCGCCCACTATAGGCAGATCATCGGCCACAGATCATAGGCGCAAGCAGCGCTACCTGCGCCACAGCAGTTGTTGTTGCCCGGCGTGCACTGATTGCCAGTCGGGATGCAGCAACCGTAGCTCGGGGCAACCATGCATTGGTTCGGGATGCAAAACGGAGTACCCGAGCTCGCCCACGCATTGTAGTCGGCGCAGGTCTGGCCGCCGAAGTCGGTGCCGTCGCAGTCCTCCCCGGGATCGAGCACCCCGTTGCCGCACTCGTAGCACTGGCTCGTGTCGAACGTGCACGTGTCGCTGCACGAGAGCGTCCCACCGCCGTCCAGCCACGGCAGCGTCGCCGGTACCAACACTTCGCACGTCTGCCCTGCGAGGAGCTCGCCGTCGCACTCTTCTCCGGGGTCGAGCGCTCCGTTGCCACACGTCGCGGGACTCGAGTCATCCGAGGACGACTCGCCGGAGTCGCTGCTCGCCGGCACGTTGCCGCTCTCCCCGGTCGATGGGGGCACCGTAGGGTCGCAAGCGAGCATGAAGAGAGCCCATCCCACCGCGACACACCCTCGCGTCCATTGCATGCGTTGCATCGATCCTTGATGGAGGAACGCACGCGCGGTGTCAACAAGGAGCTCGGGCCCGCAGGCCGAGCGCCGCCGCCGTTTGTCGCTTGGTGTAGACCACGATGGTGGGCGCGTCAGTCATGCGCCGCTCCCGGCGAAGCGCGTCGTCGTCGGCGCGCCTCCGCCACCGAGCTTCGCGTCGCCATACGCCACTCTCGGACCTTCGCGCCTCCGAGCTCTCGAGCGTACCGAGCTGCGTCTTCGATGCTCGCCGCACGCAGGACGTAGCGGTGGCGTGGCGTCCCCTCGAGCGCGCCGCCGGTCAGCACCACCCCCTGGCCTGCCAGTGCCTCGACACGGGCCTCGTCCGGTGACGTCTCGATGTCCACGACATAGAGGCTCGGTGCGGTCTCGGGCGCCCCGAGCCCGTCCAAGCGCAACGTCCAGGCTTCGATGCTCCCGGGCTCGACCTCGAGCACACCATTTCGGATGCCGGGATCGTTGGCGACGAAGTCGTCGACCTCGGCATGCGAGCCCACGGCGAGCACGTACATGCCGCGCACCCCCGGGTCGGCTTCGGTGATCGTGCCATTGGCGACGAGCAGCCCGGCCTCGTGGGTGCGCCGGACATAGGCGAAGTGATCGGCAAGGTCCTGCTCGCCGACGGCAAGCCCCGCTTGCCAAGCGGGTCCATCGATCAGGAACAGCACGTGGACGGTCTCCGGTGACGCGAGCGGCTCCACGACGGGCGACACTGCAGCTGGCTCGCCCGACTCGGTCGGCGGCGCGGGTGACCGACAGCTCACCGTGAGCAGCAGTACGAGGCTCGATGCGAGGCTTGGCCCGATTCGGTGGATGCGGATGGGGCGATGCATCACGGACCCGGTATCACGCTCACGGAAGCTTGGGCAGGTCGAGGTCGGACGATCCGAGACGCGGCGGCCGTCGGGCAACCCTCCCAGTGCATCGCCCGGGCCCGACCGATCACGCCTCTCGCCTCGCTGTCAAGCCATCCGCCGACCACCCCTATGGAGCCGCGTCCCCGCCCATGCTCGCCCGTCCCCCTTCCCCGCCCACGCTCATCCGCACCACCGCGCTCGGACTGAGCCGGTGGTCAGCGGCGGGACCCACGCCCTCGCTGCTATAGTGCCAACCCCCTCCCGCCCGCCCAACCGGCGGCGGATGCAGGCGACGACGGAGCGAGCATGGCGAAGGTCGAGAAACGCGACAGCGGCAGCAAGCCCAGCGGCACCAAGCCCGGCGGCAGCAAGCGCGGTGGTACGGATTCCTCGGGCCTCGAGCAGTCGTTCACGGCAGCGCTCAAGGCGGCCCGGAGCGCGCTCGACAGCGACGACGCGTGGGATCACCTCGAAGAGCTCGCGGACAAGCTGCAGCGTCCCGACGAGGTCGCGGCGCTCTACGCCGAGCTGCTCGGCGGCAAGCTCCCGGCCGAGCAGCGCACGCGGCTGGCCAAGCGCGCGGTGCAATTCCACGATCAATGGTTCGGCGACGACCCGCAGGCGATGCACGACCTGCTGTCGAAGATCCTCGTCGCCGATCCCGATGCGCTGTGGGCGTTCGAGCAGCTCACCGTGGTGCTGTCGGTCGCCGAGCGCTGGGCCGACCTCCTCGCGCTCTACGATCGCACGCTCGAGCTCACGAGCGACCCCACCCGTCGCAAGAAGCTGCTCGACGACGCGGCCCACGTGGCCAAGGACTTCGCCGACGACCCGGGCCGCGCGGTCGACTACATGCAGGCGCTGCTCGAGCTCGAGCCGAGCAACACCAAGCTGGGATCGGCGATCGAACGCCTGCTCGAGCGGCAGCGACGCTGGGAAGATCTGGTCGAGCTGTGGCAGGCCCAGATCCCGCGCCTGCCGGTCGACGAGGGTCGCAACACCCGCGTGCGCATCGCCGCGGTCTTCCTCGACCACCTCGAGGCCGGCGGCCCCGCGCTCGACGAGCTGCGGGCGCTGCTCGACGAGTCGCCCGGGCACCCCGGCGGCTGCGCCCAGCTCGAGCGGATCCTCGACTTCGAGCCGGCCCCGGGCGAGATCCGCCTCGCCGCGCTGACGCTGCTCCGCACCAACTACGACGCGGTCGACCGCGGCCGCGACTTCGTGGCCGCGCTCGAGCGCGCGGTGAAATTCGCCGAGCCCGAGCAGCGCACGGCCCTCCACCGCGAGGCCGGCGCGCGCCTGGCGATCCTCGGGCTCGACGAGCAGGCGATCGGGCACTACGGGGCGCTGCTGCGCGAGTCACCCACCGACACCGACGCCCGCAAGCAGCTGCGCGAGCTGGCCCGCCGCTCGGGCCTGCACTCGCTGCGGGCCGACGCGCTGGTGGTTGCGGCCGAGGCCGCGTCCGACGACGGGCAGCGCATCGCGCTGCTGCTCGAAGCAGCCGACCTCGTGCAGGCGTCGCTCGGCGACACCGATCGCGCGATCGGGCTCTACGACCGCGTACTGGCGCTGTCGGAGGCCGATCCGGCGCTGGCGCTCTCGGCCGCGCATCGCCTCGACGAGCTGCTCGCCAGCGCCGGCCGTGCCGGTGATCGGCTGGCCGTGCTCGAGCGGCTGGCCCAGCTCGAGCGCGCGTCGTCGGTGCGGCGCGCGGTGCTCGGCGACGCCGGTCGCCTCGCGGACGAGCTCGGCGATCCGGACCGGGCGCTGCTCGCCTGGCAGTCGCGGCTCGATGCCGACGCCAAGGACCTCGAGGCGCTCGACGCCACCGTGGAGCTGCTCGAGAAGCACCAGCGCTGGGCACCGCTCGTGGAAGCGCTGCGCCGCCGCGCCAAGGCCGTGGCGCTGGCCCAACAATCCCGCTCCGACCTCGTGCGGGTGGCCGAGGTGCAGGAGCGCAAGCTCGTGTCGGCGGGCGACGCCATCGACACGTGGCTGCAGATCCGCGAGCGCTTCGGCGACGAGGACGACGTGGTCGCGTCGCTCGACCGACTGATGTCGCAGACCAGCCGCTTCGCGGAGCTGGCGAGCATCATCGAGCAATCGGCCCAGCGCAGCCGGCTGGGCTCGGCGGCGCTCCTCTCCCGGCTCGGCGACGTGCACCGCCACGAGCTCGCACAGCCGCAGGAGGCGGTGCGGTGCTACGGCGAGGCGCTCGGGGTCGATCCGAGCGACGCCAACGCCCGCGCGGGCCTCTTGGCGCTGCTCGAGCAGCCGGGCCAAGCGAACGCGGCCGCGGAGCTGCTCGCCCGCGCCTATCGCATCACCGACGACTGGCAGCCGCTGCTCGACCTCGTGGAGGTGCGGGTGGGCAGTGGCGAGACGCGTGCAGCGGTGGCGGTGCTCCGCGAGGCCGCGGTGCTGCTCGAGCAGCGGAGCGGCGATCTGCCCGCGGCCCAGGCCGCGATCGCCCGCGCGCTGGTGCTCGACCCCTCCGACACGGGCCTCGAGCACGAGCTGATGCGGCTGGCCGCAGAGACCCAGGACTGGACCGCGGCGGCCGACACCTACCGCCGCGCAGTGGAGGAAGCAGGGCCGAGCCCGGCCCGCGCCGCGCACCTCTATCGCAACGAGGGCGAGCTGCGCGAGCGGCTCGACGACCACGAGGGGGCCACCCGAGCCTACGGCGCCGCGGCGGAGTTCGACCCCGAGTCGCTCGTCACGCAGCGCGCGGTGATCCGCGTGGCCGCGGCCGGAGGCGGCTGGGCGCCCGCTGCCCGCAGCGTGGTGCGGCTCTCCAAGGTGCGCGGCGTGGTCGACGAGCAGGCGCTCGGCGACCTGGCCGCGCGCGCCGACCGACAGGGCGCATGGCCGCAGGTGTCGGCGGGGATGGCCGAGGCGCTGGCCGACATCGAGCTGCCCCACGATCTCGGACGCGCGTTCGAGGCCACCTGTGCGCAGTGGTTTCGCGATCGCTGCGGCGACGCCGACGCGGCCGAGGCCGCCGCGCGCCGGGCCGTGCAGCACGATCCGCGCCACCAGGACACGCTGGCGCTCCTGGCCGATCTGCAGCGCCGCCACCCCTCGCCCGAGCTCGTGGACACGCTCTTGCGGCTCGACGACCTCGCCGATCGCGATCTCGACGCATTGCACGAAGCGGCCGAGGTGGCGCTCGAGTGCGAGGCCCGCGGGCAGCTCGACACCGATGCCACCCGCGAGATCGTGGCCCGCCTCTACCGCAAGGCCTCGCGCCTGTTCGGGCGCGGCGAGGCGGCCACGGGCCAGCGCCCGCCCGCCGAGAGCACCAGCTGGGCACGCGAGCAGCTCGTGCGCGGGCTCGTCGACGACGGCGACAAGCGAGCCGCGGTGGGCTTCTTGCTCGAGGCCGCCGAGCTGCCGGTGGAGCCCACCACGGTGCAGGAGCTGCGGATCCACGCCGCGCGCCTGCTCGCCGAGCAGGGCGACGCGGCGCGGGCCATCGACCTCTACGATCGCGTGCTGGCCGACCGCAAGGACGACCTGCCGCTCGTGCAGGAGGCCGCGCGGCTGTGCGAGCAGCAGGGCCGCGTGCTCGAGCTCGTGGTGCTGCGGCGGCGCGAGCTCGAGCTCACCCGCGACGGCTCGCGCAAGCTCGAGCTGCGGCTCCTGCTCTCGAACCTCGCCGGCCAGCTCGAGCGGCAGGGCGGCCGCGTGGAATCGCTGCGCGCCAACCTGACCGACCAGCCCGGCCATCCCGCCTCGGTCGAGGCGCTCGTGGAGGTGCTCTCCGACAAGGGCCGCTACAGCGTGCTCGCCGACGTGCTCACCGAGCAGGCACAAACGCTGCAGGACGGCGGCGCGGCCGAGGCCGCGTCCGGGCTGTGGGCGCGCGTGGCCAAGCTCTGCGAGGAACAGTTCACCGACAACCCGCGCGCGATCGAGGCGCTGCGCCGCGTGGTGCAGCTCCACCCGAGCAACCAGGCACTCGACGACCTCGCGCGCCTGCACCTCGCGCAGGACGAGCCCGGCGAGGCCGCACGCTGGCTCGAGCAGCGGCTCTCCACCACCGACGGCACCCAGCAGGTGGCCGTGCGGCTGCGGCTGGCACGGGCCCAGATCGCGGCCGAGCGCCCGCTCGACGCCATCGCCACGCTCGCGGAGGCGTTCGCCGACGCGCCGCGCAACGGCGAGGTCCGCAAGCTCTTGCTCGGGCTCTACCGCCGCGGTGAGCAGTGGGAGCCGCTGGCCAACGCGCTCACCGTGGCCACCGAGCACGTGGGCGACACCGCCACGATCCTCGCCTATGCCCGTGAGGCAGCCGAGATTTACCACGATCGTTTGTCTCAGCCGGGCCACGCGGTGCCGGTGCTCGAGCGCGCCCACGCGCTCGCGCCCGACGATCGCAAGCTGCGGAGCATGCTCGCCGAGGGCCTGCGGGTGGCCGGACGCCTGCCCGAGGCCCGCACGCTGCTCACCGAGCTCATCGACGACTTCGGGCGCCGCCGCTCACCCGAGCGCGCGAGCGTGCACCTCCAGCTCGCACGGGTGGCCCACGCCCAGGGTGACACGGCGCAGGCGCTCGACCAGCTCGAGACCGCGTCGAAGATGGACTCGGGCAACCCCACCATCATGCGCACGCTGGCCGAGATGTCGCGCGAGGCCGGCGACCTCGACCGCGCCGAGCGGGCCTACCGGGCGCTGCTCGTGCAGGTGCGGCGCCAGGGCGAGGACGGCAGCGCGGCGGTGATCGGCGCGGCCACGGTGCTGTTCCAGCTCTCGTCGATCTCGGCCGAGCGCGGCCAGGCCCAGCAGGCCGAGGAGCTGGTCGAGTCGGCCCTCGAGGCGCTCGCGGCCGACGACGCGCAGGCACCCGAGCTGCAGCGCTCGCTGGCCGAGCGGGGCGAGCACGCGGTGCTGCTGCGGGTGCTCGAGACCCGGCTCCAGCACGTGAGCGAGGGCCGTCGGCGCGCCGAGGTGCTGGCCGACCTCGCGGGGCTCCACGAGGGTCCGGAGGGCGACACCGCCAAGGCGCTCGACGCCCGGCTGCAGTCGCTCGAGCACGACCCGGGCTCGCCGACGCATCACCAGCGCGCGCGCGAGCTCGCCGAGCGCATGGGGCAGCTCGACCGCTACATCGAGCACGTCGACGACCTGCTCGAGCGGGCGCGCCGCAACACCGACGTACACGTGCGCTGCGAGCTGCTGTTGCGGCTCGGCGAGGCGATGGAGCGCCGCAAGGACTTCGATCGCGCCGGCGAGCTCTACCAGCAGGCCGAGGCCACCGGCGTGCGCGAGGTGGACGTGTGGCGCGCCTCGGCGCGGCTGGCCGGGGCCCGCGGCGACACCGAGGAGCAGGTGCGGCTCCTCGCCCGGCTCGCCGAGCTCGGCGAGGACCAGAGCGAGACCAGGGCCGACGCGCTCTACCGCATGGCCGAGGTGCACCTCAGCCACGAGGACGGGATCGAGGAGGGCGTGGCGACGCTCCGCCGCGCGTTGGCCGACCACGCGCGCCCCGAGCGGGCAGCGCGGATTCTGAGGCGCGCGGCCGAGGCCCACTCGCCGAACCTCGAGCTGCTCGAGCTCTACGACAGCGTGGCCCGCAAGACCGACGATCCCGCGGTGCTGCTGCACGCGATCGAGCACCGTGCCGGCTATGCCGAGACCACGCCCGAGTACGTGCGCGAGGGCGTGACGCTGGCGCTCGCGCAGGGCGCCTCCGAGCGCGCCGAGACCCTGATGCTGCGCGCGGTGGAGCTCGCGAGCAACGTCGTCGACGGTCAGGGCCGCGTGTCGTGGGCGCTGCTCGGCCTCTCGCGGCGGCGGCTCGACAGCGGCGACCTCGCTGGAGCGGTCAAGTGGTTCGGCGAGGCCTCCGAGGTCTCGACGCTGACCGAGCTGCTCGAGCTCGGCCAGAAGATCGCCGAGGTGGCGATGGGCGAGGACGGCGACCCCTCGCTGGCCGCCACGCTCTACGAGAGCCTGCTCGAGCGCGATCCCACCGCGCGCGCCGCGTGGGAGCCGCTCGCCGACATCTACCGCCGGCTCGACGACGTGGAGCGCCTGCGCCGCTTGGTGGACGAGACGCTCGACGGCCTGCAGGACACGTCCGAGCGCAACGCGCTGCGACTGTTGCTGGTGGGCTGCATGCTGCCCAAGCCCGAGCACCAGGACGACGCGCTCGAGATCCTGCGCAACGTGCTGCTCGAGGACCCCGAGCACGCCGAGGCGCAGCGACTGATGGCCGAGCACCTCATGCGCACGGGCAACCGCAGCGAGCTCTTGGATCTCCTGCGGCAGCAGCTCATGAACGCGCAGGGCCGTGGCGACGCGGCTGCCGTGAAGGCGGGCGCGCTGCGGCTGGGCCAGGAGCTCGAGACCGAAGACCCGCTCGAGTCCGCGTCGGTGTACCGCAGCGCGCTCGAGGTGGCGCCGCGTGACCCGGAGCTCTTGCGTGCGCTCCTGGGTCACCTCGGCGGCGAGGACTCGCAGGTCGAGCGCGGCGAGGTGCTCGACCTGCTCGTGGAGGTCGAGGACGTGGACACGGGGGCCGAGCGAGCGCTCGAGCTTGCCGATCTACGACTCGTGCTCGAGGACGGCGCTGGCGCGCTGGCGGCCCTGGTCAAGGGCTACGGCCGCAAGCCCGCGCACCCCGTGCTGCGCGAGCGGCTCGAGCGGGCCTACGAGGCGCAGGGCGACTTCGCGGGCCTGGTGCAGATGCTCTCGTCGGCCGCGGCGACCGAGCCCGACGCCGGGATCAAGCGCTCGCTGATGCGGCAGGTGGCGGTGCTGCAGCGCGAGCGGCTCGGGGACACGGCGGCGGCGATCCGCACGCTCGAGGCGATCCGGGCGCTCGCGCCCGACGACGCCGAGCTCGCCGCCGAGCTCGTGTCGACGCTGGTGGCCGCGGGCCGGCTCGACGACGCGGGCAAGCTCGTGGGCGAGCAGCTCGAGAAGGCCTCCGACGACCAGCAGCGAAAGCCGCTCCTGGTCAAGCGCGCCGAGCTGCGCAAGGCCTCGGGCGACCTCGACGGCACGATCGCGGATCTCGCCGCCGCGCAGGCCATCGATGCCTCGCTCACCCAGGCGCTCGCCGACGCGATCGATCTACGGCGCGAGGCTGCGTCGGCGATCGGCGACACCGAGGCCGAGCGCGAGATGACGCTACGCTGGGTGCAGCTCCAGCTCGGTGCCGGCAAGGGTGACGAGGCGCGGGAGCTGCTCTCGGCGTGGACCGAGCGCGAGCGCAAGGACGTGGACGCGCTCTGGCTGCTCAAGCAGGTCGACACCGCCGCCGAGCGCTGGGATGCGGTGGCCAAGACCTGTGCGCGGCTGGTGGCGGTGGAGACCGCCGACCGCCAGGCCGACGCCGCAATGGCGCTGGCGGAGGCCTGCGTCGCGCTCGGGCGGCTCGAGCTCGCGCGCCCCGGCCTCGAGCACGCGCGCCGCAAGCAGCCCGAGCACCGCGGCATCCGCCAGGCGCTGGCGCAGGTCTACGAGGCCACCGGGGCCGGCAGCGAGCTGGCCAAGCTCCTGGCCCAGGAGGCCGAGGAGACCCCCGAGCCGCACAAGCGCCTCGAGATCCTGCGTCGCGCCACCCAGCTCCACCTCGAGCAAGGCGAGGTCGATCAGGCGCTGCCGCTCATCCGCCAGATCATCGAGCTCGCGCCCGACGACCTGGTGAGCTCGGTGCTGCTCATCGACGCGCACATGTCGATGGGCGAGCTCGACCCCGCCGAGGCAGCGCTCGAGCGCGCCATCGAGGCCACCGGCGGCAAGCGGAGCCCCGAGCTCTCGGCGCTGCTCCACCGCAAGGCCCGCATCGCAGGAGCCCGCGGCGATCATGCGGCGCAGCTCGACCTCTTGCAGCAAGCATTCAGCACCGACAAGAGCAACGGCCAGGCCGCGGCGGAGCTCGCCGACCTCGCCGAGGCGCTCGAGGACTGGGACCTCGCGGTGAAGGTGCTGCGCACGATCACCGTGCTCGACGAGTGCCCGATCTCGCGAACCGAGGCATTCCTACGCCAGGCCAAGATCGCCCATCGCCGCGGTGACCGGCAGCGCGCCGTGCTGTGGGCCAAGAAGGCCAAGCAAGAGGAGCCCGAGAACCAGGACGTGGTGGCGTTCCTCACCGAGCTCGGCGAGAGCTAGCGAAGCGCCCTGGCCTCGCCATCACCGATACCCCCGAAGACCTCATCGAGGCGCTTGGCCCCGAGCACCCGCAAGCCCCACGCGCGCAGCTCCTCGGCCTTGCCCGCCCGCACTCGCGCCTGAATCGCCTCCGCTGGAGGCCCAAAGAGCGCGCCGAGCTGCTCGAGCAGGAGCGTGGCCTGTCCTTCGTCGCGGCCAGCGTCGCGGCCCTCGGCCCAGCCGGCATCGCGGCCCTCGGCCCAGCCAGCATCGCGGCCCTCGGCCCAACCTTCCTCCCGACAGGCCTCGAGGTCGATCCGATGGAGCTTGCGCTCATCCTCGCGCTCGAGGGCAAGCCGGCGTACCTCGGGGTCTTGGGAGATCTCCTTCAGAGTCTGTATGGCGACGGCCATGATGGGATCCTCTGCGGCGAGCTGGGCGAGCGCCTCGGGGTCGTCGTAGCCGACGAAGAACCGCCGCCAGCGCTCCACGAGGACATCATAACCAGTCACTTCTGCAGACGGTAGCGCCGAGAGCTGGAGGACGTGGATCGACAGGTGCTTGCCGAACACGATGCCCCGCCGGCGCTCGCGCAGCTCGAAGATCGAGTGCAGCTCATCGACGAGCTCGGGGAACAGGGGCTTGGGGAGCCACACGATGACCTCCGACGGGGTGAGGCGACCATAGTCCTGCCCTCGACGGAGCTGGTCCACGAAGTCCCGGGCGACGTAGTACACCAACCGACCCGTCAGGGCCGGATTCAGTCGCACCTGCATCTCGATGATGGCGCGAGAGCCATCGTCGAGGACCACCCGGACGTCGAGCACGATCTTCTTGTCGCGAGCCTGCTCGCCAGGAATGTCCGGGTCGATGATCTGCACCGTGCGAATCGGGCGGCCCAGGACGCCCTCGAGCATGTGATGGAGCAGCTCCACCCGGCGAGTGAGCATCGTCTTGAAGATGAAATCGTTCTTGGGGTCCAGCAACCCGAGCTGAGCTGGCTCCGCTGGGTCCGGCTCACCGTGGAACGGAAGGGCCCGGAGGATGGGATCGGGGGGGTGGAGATGCACGGTGGTGTTCATCGGCCACCGCCGCACATCGTTGCGTGGGATTCGGGGCGGACCGATCGGGCTACCGGGCCGCCACCCAGCGCCCCGCTGCGATCTCCACCACCAACCCGTGCGCCTCGGCCTCGGTGAGCGCCACCAGGGCCGCCCGTGGCGACGGGAGCGTCTCGAGCCCGAGGCCCACCGGGCCCGCGCTCACGAGCGCCGCCTGCAGCCACACGAGGTGCTCGGGCCACGCGGGAGCCTCGGGCACCGGCGGCGCCTCACCCTTCGCCGCCGCGCGCAACCACGCATCGACGGCCCGCACCAGCGCCTCCGGCTCCGCGGGATCCCACGCCAGCGCATGGGCGCCCTCCGCCACCAGCAGCGCCGCGCCGGGCGACCCGGTGATCACCGCCCGCGGCAACCCCCGCCGCCGCGCAAGCGCTGCCGTGATCATGGTGCCCGAGCGCGGCGCTGCCTCGATCACGGCCACCGCGTCGCACAGCTTCACCATCACCGCGTTGCGGCTGGCGAACATGGCCCGAACGGGCACGGTGCCCGGTGGGTGGACGTAGAGCACCCCGCTGCCGGGCGCGGCGGCGATCTGCTCGAACAACGGCGCATGCTGGGGCGGATAGGCCCGATCGGGCCCACACGGCACCACCGCAAGCTGTGGCACCTCGGCCGCCAGCGCCGCCGCATGGGCGTCCCCGTCGATCCCCACCGCTCCGCCCGATGCGATCGACCACCCACGCCGCCCCGCGGCATGCACCAGCGGCTCTACCGCGTCGCGAAAGCAGCGATGCGCCGCCCGGCTGCCCACCACCGCCAGGCGTGGCGGTGGCGGCAGCTCGCCGGCGAGGTGGAAGGCATGCCGGCCCCGTAGGCCCAGCGTCTCGGGATGAAGCTCGGAGGTCTGCACGCAGCCTTCATCGGCCACGCCTCGGAATCGTTGCAGACCGTGAGCCGAGCCGTGGGTGGGTTACGGCCCGCAGACGGTCACCTTGTCCGCACAGCAGTCGCCATAGTACGCGCAGGACGCGTCGCACCAGCAGCCGGTGGCCGATTGCCCGCCACACGACCCGGCGCACGGGCTCTCCGCGGGCGCGGCCAGCGAGCAGACGTAGTAGCTCTTGTCGTCGCAGTACGAGCCGTGGCAGCTCACCCCCGTGATGAACCGGTTGGAGCCCTCCGGGCTGCCATAGGCCGGCTGCTCCTCGGAGTGGAGGCTGCTCCACGTGCAGTCCACGAGCGGGACCGGCTGCCACACGCCGTTGACCAGGCGCGACGGCGTCGCGCACTCGAGCTCGACGCTGTCGCAGTGGCTGCCGCTGCAGTGGATCCCGGTCACGATGCCCGACGCACCCGCGTAGTTGCACACGTGCGAGTAGCTGGTGTCGTAGCGGTACCAGCCCTCGGAGGTCGTGGTCGAGTAGCCGCTGTTCTCCTCGGAGAACCACCCCGAGGTGTTGTAATTCATCATGAGCGTGCCGAAGGGCAGCGTCTCGCAGCGGACGCGCACATTGTCGCAGTAGCCGCCGCTGCACTGGATGCCGCTCACGGCCAGATCCTGGTACGCACACTCCGCCCAGGGGCCACCGCTCTCCTCGGACACGTACGAGGTCCAGCTCACCGCCGCCACGACCGCCGCCGGGACGCCGAGCGCGAGGACGAAGCTCGACAGGGAAAGAATGGTCTTGATGTTCACGCGTGGTCTCCCTCGAGACCTCGCACGCGTGTCGAGCAGGAGCGCCCGAGCCACCGTTGGCGAGGTTCCGACGCCTTGGAGAGACTGCGACGCCCTCGAATCGATTGCGCGAATCGATCGACCCGGGTCATGTTCTCGCGCGACCGACCATGCAGTGGCCAGCCCACATCGGGGTCGGTGTCAGCCGCCGATCCGGATCTTGCCCTTGCCCTCGGCCTTCCCGTCGCCCCGCTTGGTGCTGCCGCTGGCCTCGATGGTCTTGCTCTCTCGCACCGGCGCCGGCCCGGGGTCGGCCTGCGTGCCGCCGCGGTCGAGCCCCGGCCCGCGCAGCTCCACGTGATCGCCCCGCTCGAATTCCCGGCGCGAGTACGTCGAGACCGCCAGGCTCGTCGTGGGCAGCACCTGCACCACGATGAGCGCGCCGATCACCCGGCGCGGCCAGCCGTCCTCGTAGGGGATCGGCAGCTCGCGCTTCTTGGTGTACTCGTCGCCCTTGCGGACCACCTCGAGCACGTTGCCGACCTCCACGCCGTCGGCCTCGCCCATGCTCAAGATCACGAACTGCTCCTCGCCCGCGAGCACGTCGAGCTCGCCCTTGCCACGCTCCTTGCGGAGTCGCTTGCCCCGCAGCAGCGGAATTCGCGAGGTGCCGTTGAGCGTGGCCACCACGATGCCCGCCGACGCGCGAGTGGCCGGCAACGGGTCCACGCGGTCGAAGCGGCGCTTGAGCGGCCCCACCTTGAAGCCGCGCTCGATCGGGTTGAGCGCGCTGACCACCGTGCTCTCCACCGCCTTGCGGGCCACGGTCTCGATCTCCACGTCGCCCACGATCTCGACCACCCAGCCGAGCACCTCCTTGCCGTCGAGGCTGTAGACCTTCTCCTGCGGCGAGTAGACCACGAGCCGCTCGCCGGGGATCGGCGGGCTCGCCTTGTCGTAGTCGAGGTACGCGGTGTCGAGCGTCGACAGCATCACGTTGGCCTCGCCGCCCCCGATCACGGTCATCGCCGACTCGAACTGCTCCTTGTCGACGAACGCGGTGCGGGTCAGGAGCACCGGGTCCTCCTGCACCCGCCGCGGCACGCGGGTCTTGGAGAAATTGAGGCTGGGCTCGGTGTCGCCGATCCCGGGCTCCTGCGGCGCAAACGGATCGTAGAGCCGGATCCGATCGCCCGGGAAGATCCAGTGCGCGTTGGTGACGTGGTCGTTCCACGACCACAGCTTGGGCCACAGGTACGGATCCGAGAGGTAGTACTCCGAGATGTCCCAGAGCGTGTCGCCGGTCTGCACCACGTGGAACTCGGGGACGCTGAGGTCGCCGCGAAAGTCCTGCAGCACGTTGGGATCGGTGATCGTCAGCCCGCTGATGAGCGAGCCGTCGGGCCCCACCGTGGTGGCCGTGGAGCCGTAGGTCTGGTCGGGAGTCGCGTCGCGCGACTGCTCGGTGTAGCCGGGGTCGTAGTTGCCCTGCTCGGGCGGCGTGTCGGTCGGCGGCAGGCCGAACGCAGCGCCGAGCGAGGGCGACAGCGTCCGCGGCGGCGCGTCGGTCTCGGGCCCCGGGTCTTCGACCGGCTGGGCCGCGTGGACCGGCCCGACGGGCAGCACCGGCACCACGATCGCGACGACGAAGGACCCGACGACGGGGCCGACCAGGGGACCGACCAGGGGACCAACCAAGGGAATGGTAGGGCGGCGCATGATCATGACTCCAGCTCCGACAGCTTGACACGGGCGATGTCGCTGGCGCGCGCGCCCGGATAGGCCGCGACGAGCTCGCCGAGCACGTCGCGGGCGTTGGCAATGTCGCCGAGCTGGCGATAGCAAAGGCCGATCTTGAGCAGCGCGTCGGGAGCCTTGTTGCCGCCGCCGTAGCGCTCGATCACCTCGGTGAACGCCGCCAGCGCATCGGCGAAGTGGTCCTGGTCGTAGGCCGCCTCACCCTTCCAGTAGAGCGCGTTGTCGGCGTAGTCGTGCTCGGGGTGCCGCTCCGCGAACTCGCCGAACGCCCCCTCGGCCCGATCGGAGTGGCCCGACTTGTAGATCGCCATGGCGGCCTCGTACTCGTCGATGATGGCCTGGCCCTTGGCGCTGCGGTCGGGGCGATCGGGCGCCGCGGGGCCGGCTCGGACCGTGAGATCGACCAGGCGCGTGCCCTCGAGTCGGTAGCTGCGCGCGGCTTCGGACGTGGCGGCGGGCACGTAGCCCCCGTCTTCGCCGTCCGCCTCGGGCTCGGGATCGAGCGAGGGCTCGGGCGCCCGCGCCGGGCGCCCGGTGGGCGGAGGAGCAAGGCGCACGACCGGGAGCGAGCGGCCGTCGGGGAGCGTGTGCTCGCCCTCGACCTCGGCCGCGGCCGCGGCCGCGGCTGTCTCCAGGCCCGCCCGCGAGCCGGGCGAATGGCTCGTGCTGCGGCCTTCGAGGTAGAGCACGCGATCCTCCAGCATCTGCACGCGCCGCCGCAGCGCCGCATTGTCGCGCCGCACCTGGATCATGGGATCCTCGGTCGGCGCGTGCGTCGCCTGCGGGGCTGCCGCACGGGTGGCGCAGCCGCATGCGAGCACGAGGATCCAGGCTGCAATCGAGGGCCGGGCGATCATGGCTTGCCCGTCAGGCTATCAACCGGTGCGGCAGCCACCCAAAAACCCCACGAAACCCGGCGGTGGCGCATCACACGCGGTCGACAATTGGCCAAGCTTTCATCCTCCACTCCATTTTCCAAGATGCAGCGACTCTTCGACTCCGTCCGTCTCCCGTCCATTGCGCTGGCCCTCGTCGCGAGCCTGGCTGCGCCCCTGCCCGCCCACGCCGACGAGGAGGGCAAGGCCGGGCGGGTGACGGAGCTGCGGATCAACACTCCGGGCAGCGACGCCCACCCCTCGTTCCACGGCTCGATCATCCTCAAGCTCGTGGGCTCGAGCACGCTGGTCGAGTACCGCTGGGGCGGCTCGAGCTGCCCGCGGCAGACGCTCAGCGATCCGCAGATCCAGGTGCTGGCCCACGCCTTCGTCCAGCGCACCCGCACCAAGCTGGTCCCCATGTACACCATGGAAGAAGGCTCGGGGACCCGGTGCCTGGTGGGCTTCACGCTCGCGGCGGGCTGACGCACCGCGAGCTCGGCACGTTCCTGCGCTGGGCCCCGGCGGTGGGGCGGTGCTTGCTGGGTGACGACGCGGGTGGGCTCGGCGAAGCGGACGTGCGCGCGGCGTGGCGTCACGGACAGCGGGGGATCGCGGCGCGGCTGCTCGTCTCGGCCGTGCGCGAGGGTTTGGTGGGTGGGGCCGTGCGCGGTGGGGCGCTGGTTATCGAGGGCGATGCCGAGGGATTGCCGCTGCGGCGAGGCGGCGTGCTGGCGCTGCCCGTGCCGGATCTCGCGGCTCCGCGGCCACCGTGGCTCGAGGACGTGCGGGTGCTGTGGGAGCGGATCGCAGCCGGGCTCTCGCTCGACGATGCAGCGTGCCGGCGCGTGGAGCAGGAGCTCGCCGACTCGGCGTTCAACCTGGCGCTGGCGCGGCTGGCCGAGGGACTGCGGCCGGCGTGGGCGCGGACGCATCCCGAGGATCCGCGCGCCACCGATCCCGAGCACTGGGTGACCGAGGGGCACCCGTGGCACCCGATGACCAAGACGCGACTGGGGCTGGGGCTCGCGGAGCACGCTCGGCTGGCGCCGGAGCTCCAGGCCGTCACGCCGCTGGCGGCGGTGGACGTGCGGGCCGAGCGAGCACAGGCGACCGCCGAGCTCGGCGAGCGGCTCGAGCCGTGGCTCGGCAAGCCTGCGCCGGGCTGGGTGCGGCTGCCCGTGCATGGCCGGCAATTGCCCCGGCTCGCGCGTCGCTTGGGCGATCGCTTCGGCCGCGACGTGGTGCCGGTGATGGGCATCCGCGACCGTGGTCGCTCGCTGCTGAGCCTGCGCACCGTGGCCTTCGAAACGCCGGGCACCGGACCGCTGCACCTCAAGCTCGCGCTCGGGGTCCACACCACCAGCGCGCGACGGGTGGTCTCGCCGATGAGCGTGCACAACGGGCCGCGGGTGAGCGAGCTGCTCGCGCGGATCCAGGCCGCGGATTCCGAGTGCGCGAGCCCGCTTCGGATCTGTGCCGAGACGATGACCGGGGGCCTTCGCTCCGAGGTGGACGGAGCCGCGGAGCTCGGCGTCATCGTTCGCGACGCCCATGCCTTCGTCGGTCCCGGCGGCGCGCCGGCGTGGGTCTGCGCGGGTCTCGGCGCCGCCTCGCCGCTCGACGGGCGAACGGGCGTGGCGAGGCTCTGCGACGGATTCGAGGGCCCCAAGCCCGAGCGCGCCCGCGCGATGATCGAGCGGTACCTCGCGCTCCTCTGCCCTCCGCTCTTGCGCCTGTGTGTCGTCCACGGCGTCGCGCTCGAGGCCCATCTACAGAACATGCTCGTGCACGTGGTCGACGGCCGCCCGCATGGCTTCGTGATCCGCGACCTCGGCGGGATCCGCATCCACGGCCCACGCCTCCGCGCCCGCGGCTGGTCGTTCGAGCCGCACCCTGGCTCGTTCATCGTCACCGACGACCTCGACGAGCTCCGCGGCAAGCTGGCCCACACCTTGGTCCACGCCCACCTCGGCACGCTCTTCGCGTGGGTCGAGGAGCTGATGGGCCTGCCCGAGGCCGAGGCCTGGGCGCTCGCCCGCGCGAGCGTGGCCGCGTGCCTGCGCCGCTTCGCGGCCGACCCCGCGCTCCGCCCCGCGTGCGAGGCCGACCTCGACGCCTGGCTCGCGCCCCGCGTGCGCGCCAAGGCGCTCCTGCGCATGCGCATCGTCGATGCGAGCAGCGACTACGCCTACGCCGAGGTCGACAACCCGCTGGCCGTCGCGGACGGTCGCAGCGCGATGACGGCCAGCCCGCCGTAGAGCAGCGTCTCCATCACCTCGTCGAGCCTGGGCTCCCACACGGGCCCTGCGAACGCGCCCGGCAGCGAGGCCGTGGCCAAGAGCGCGAGCCCGATCGCATCCGCCCGCCGCGGCAAGCGGCCGGGGGCATCGCCACGGCGCCAGCCCATCACGCCGACGATCATCACCAGCGGGATCGCGAACAGCACGTAGCTGCCGCCCTTCCAGGCGTTGTGGAGGTTGCGGTGGCCGACCGCGCCTCGCATGGCATCGGCGAGCGGCGTGAAGCCGAGCACGCCGCCCCAGTCGAGCTCCTCGCCCAGCATCACCGCACACGTGAGCGCGAGCACGGCACCGAGCCAGCGCTCACGGCCACGAGATTGCCACGCGGCGACGAGCCAGCCGAGCAGCGCGAGCACCAGCAGCCAGTGACCGAGCTGCTCGAGCGGCCCCTCCTTGGCCGCGAGCGCGGCGACGGTGGTCGGGTGCAAGAGCACGAGCGGGCCGAACACCGCGAGACCCACGAGCACCACGATCCGCACGCTGCGAATCTACGCCAGTCCTCACGTAAGGTCTCGTTCCCGGTGGTGATCGTCGATACGACCGGCGAGCGTGTGGCCTGGGACCTCGAGCAGGGCCGCGTCTACGACTCGCCCGACGGCGGCGGGTCCTGGACCGAGCTCGCCGCATCCTCGTATCATTCCCCGAGACGAACGCCACCCAGTCCTTGGCCAGTGCCCCTGCTATGCTGTCGACACCACCGCCATGAGCCACGGCGTGCCCAACGACACCCATCCGAAGATCCACGCCATCCTCATCGAGGGCTATCGGAACATGTCACCTTCGCAGAAGCTCGAGTGCGTGTGGGGACTTTGGCGCAGCGTACGGCAGCTCGCGCTCCTCGACGTGCGCCGCCGTCATCCGAACGCCGATGCGCGCGAACAGGAGCTTCGGGTTGCGTCACGCTTCATCGAGCCCGAGCTGATGGCTCGCGCGTTCGACTGGGATCCACGCAAGGTCGGATACTGATGTTCGAGGATCCGAACCTCGTCGTCTCGAAGCTCGGGGTCGTGTTCGATGCGCTCGGGATCCGATACGTGGTGGGAGGCTCGGTCGCCAGCTCACTCTACGGGATCCCCCGTGTCACCCGGGACGTCGATCTCGTCGCCGATGTCCGCCTCACCCATGCCGATGCCATCGCGCGAGCGCTCGCCGAAGAGTTCTACGTCGACGCCGACATGATCAGAGAAGCCGTTCGGCACCGCTCGTCGTTCAACGTCATCCACTTCGCCACGATGTTCAAGGCCGACGTCTTCGTCCTCAAGGGCGACGCATGGTCGCTCGAGGAGATGTCACGTGCTCGCATCGAGGAGCTCGACGTTCCGGGCGGTACGGCGGCCATTCGATTCGCAAGCCCGGAGGACACGCTGCTGCACAAGCTCGTCTGGTACGAGATGGGGAACCGGATCTCGGATCGACAGTGGGGGGACGTGCTCGGCATGCTCGACGTCCAAGGGGATGCTCTCGATCACGAGTACCTCGATCGCTGGGCGCCGGTCCTCGGAGTGGTGGAGCTGCTCGCCCGCGCGAGACAGGAGCAGCGCGGGGGCTCATAGAGGTTCACCTAGCCGTCGCGGTCCCGGGATCCCACTCCCAACCCACGCGCGAGCTCCACCTCGGCACACGGCGCCGAAGCCCCCGGTCGCTGCACGCAGTAGGCCACGAACGCCTCGAACACCGGCCGCGGGGTGCCCTGGGTGGGCAGCGCGTGCAAGTGCAACGCAGGCAGTACGTTGACCTCGAGCAGGGCCGCTTGGCCGGGGTACCACCGTGCCGGCGGCGGGTCGAGGAACGCATCCTCGGGCCCGCGCAGATCGACCCCACCCACGTCGACCCCGAGCAGCGCGCACGCTCGCTCGCACAGCTCCGCCCAGCCGGGGTGCAGCGCGTCGGTCACGTCGATCGTCTCGGCCTCCTCACCCAGGATCTCGACCTGTGCACCCACGGGGAGCGGTACGTCGAGGGCCACGCCGTGGTGAGCCAAGAGGCGCTCGAGCTCCTCGTCGATCTCGAGCCGATCCAGCGGGTCCAGGCCCGGGTGCTCCCAGCCGCCCCGGCGCGGATCCTCGTTGAGCGCGTCGATCCCCGCCGCCGGGCTCACCACGCCGTCGCCGACGAGCAGCGGTCGATCCACGCGGGCTGCGGCCTCGAAGCGCCCGCCGATCACCGCCACGCGGATGTTGACCCCGGGGATCTCGGGCTCGACCACCGCTTCCTCGTCGAGGTCGTCGGCCCTCGCCTCCTCGCAGGCCCGCACGAGCGCCTCCATGCTCGTGATCCCCAGGCACACCCCGCGCGCCCGGTTGCCCCAGTTCGGCTTGACCACCAGCCGGCCGTACCTCGAGAGCCACGCTCCGAGCTCCGCGTCACCCTCATCCGCCGGGGCGTCCACGAGCCGGTCGGGCACGCACGGCAGCCCCTCTGCCGCCAGCCGCTGCCGCGACACGTGCTTGTTGTTGCTCAGCGTCTGCGCGACCTGGGTGAGGAACGGCGAGCGGGTCTTGCTCACGATCACCGCGTGCGGCGGATCGCGAAGCGGGTCGCGCAGCACCACGAACCAATCACTCGGCTCGCTCGAGAGCGGCTCGGCGATCACCCCCAGCCGCTCCGCCGCCGCGATCACGAGCTGATTGGTGCGGCTCCAGCTCACGGCCCCGCCCCTCGGCGATAGGTCACCAGACCATCGCCGCGCAGCACCCGGCCGGGCTCGGCCAGGCCCCGCTCCAGCCACGGCGGCTGGGTGAGCAGCGCACGGTGCATCGCGCTCGAGTAGGCCCGCAGCCGCTCGGTGGGCAGCCGGGCCACCCGCGCCTCGAGATCGTCGGGTATCGCCTTCGGCGACCGCTTGGCGCAGAGCGTCACGCTCCAGATGCAGTGGAACGAGGGCACGTGGATCGGGATCATGTGCACCCACGCGAATGCCTCGCGCAGCGTCGAGTACACGGTCCGCGCCAGGTGCAGGTCGTGGGGATCCAGCTCGCCCGATTGCAGCACGAAGATCCCGTCGTCGGCGAGCGCCGCAGCGGCGCGCTCGAAGAACTCCACCGTGAACACGTCGACCGCCGGGCCGTCCTCCACGGGATCGGTCACGTCCATCAGGATCACGTCCCACGGCTGCGCCGGCGGCTCCGCCAGCGTCGCCTGCACGTCCTCGATGCGCAGCGTCACACGTGGGTCGTCGAACGCACCGTCGCTCCACGCCGGCAGGTGCTCGCGGCACACCTCGATCACCTCGGGATCGAGATCCACCGCCAGCACGTGCTCCACGGTGGGATGACGCAGCAGCTCCCGCAGCGTCGCGCCCTCCCCTGCCCCGCCCACCAGCACCCGGCGCGGCGCGCCGTGGATCACCATCGCCGGGTGCACGAACGGCTCGTGGTAGAGCGCCTCGTCGGCCTCGGTCGATTGCACGAGATCGTCGATGAACAGGCAGCGACCGTAAGTTTCAGTCTGTGCGACCAAAAGCTCCTGGTACGGGGTACGGCGCCGCGCATGGACCTCGTCGATGCGAAACTGAACGCTCATGCCCGCGTCCCAGGGCTCGTGGAGGATGTGGCTCACGGCCAGCTCCCTTCTCGGTCGGAGCCGCGGGGATCTCGACCCCCGCGGCGGTACGGGTTAGAACGAAGCCACCGGTGGACGACAGGGCCCCACGCGCTGCGTTGGTCGTGGGCTTTCGCGGCGGCGTGGGCCAGGCGCTCCTGGGGCTGTGGACCCGCCACCCCGCGCTCGCGGAGCTGCGAGCGCGCACGCGCGAGCTCGTGCTCCTCGACGCGGAGGACGGGCCACCGTTCGACGCTCCGGACACCCGCACGCTGCCCGCCATGGCCGTACGCTCGGCGGCCGAGCTCGCGGAGCTCCTCCGCACGCACCCGGTGGATGCGGTCATCGATCTGGCCGAGCTCGGCACGTTCGACTGCATCGACGCCTGTGCGCACGCGGGCGCGAGCTACGTGTCCACGAGCCTCGAGCTGTGGCCGCACGAGCCTCCGGAGCATGGTGTGCTCGAGCAGGCGCGGCAGCTCTTGCCCGCGCACCGCCCCACCCCGCCCGCGGGCAGCCACCTCGTGGGCACCGGCATGAACCCCGGGATCGTCAACGCGCTCGCCCGCGCGGCGATCGACGCGCTCGCCGACCGCGTCGGCGTGGCCGCCGACCCCGAGGCGCTCGAGCTGCACGCGCTGCTCGTCACCGAGGAAGACACCACCGAGCGCAGCGACGACACGAGCGACGCCGGCCGCTTCGCGATCACCTGGCGCCCCCGCAGCTGCCTCGAGGAGCTGCACGAGCCGGCCGCCGCGTACGTGCGTGCGGGCCAGCCGATCGCGCTGCCCCACCCGCCCACCGCGGCCCGCTACCGGGCCCGCTGCGGCGATCGCATGGTCGAGGGCCTGGTCGTACCGCACGAGGAGCTCCTGACGCTCGGCCACCGCTTCGCATCGCTCGAGCTCGGGTTCGTGTACCGCCTGCCGCCCGCCGCCCGCCGATTCCTCGCCGCACCGCCGCCCGGCGATCCCATGGCCTGGCCGTCCGCACGGCTCTACCCGCCGCACGCCACCGCGCTCACCGGCCGCGATCGCGTGGGCGTGCTCCTCTGCAGCCGCCGGTTCGGCGAGCTGTGGCTCGGCTACGACACCGCGGTGGAGCAGGGCCTCTACTACGGCACCAACGCCACCGAGCTGCAGGTGGCCGCCGGGGTGCTCGCGGGCTGGGATCAGCTCGGATGGGTGCCGGGCGTGCACACGGTGGAGGAGCTCGACGGCGCGCGCTACCTCGAATACGTGAGCGCGCTGCTCGGCCCGCCCGTCGTCGTGCACGACCCGCATGCCCCCGTCACTCTACTCCACGACCGTCGCGTGGAGTGACCGGCGGCTTGCCGCGGCCGCGGCGGGCGAGCGTGCGCGCCCACAGCATCGAGAGGCCCGAGGTCACGAGCGCGAGCAGGCCCACGCCCACCGCGAGCATCAGCGCCGTGCCCACCGGCCCGAGGAGCTCGCCGGTGTGCAGCCGAAACAAGAGCCGCGTCAGCCCCGCTGCCGCCGCGTGCGTGCCGAGCACGCGGCCGTCGGCCGCGAGGTACACCTCGGTCTCCGCGTCGTCGTCGAGCCACACGGTGTACGGCTCGCCCTCCCCTTGCGGCAGCCCGATGTCGGTCGCGGGCGAGCCGTCGCCCGCCGCCTCGGCCCGCGCCACGAGCTGTTCGAGCGACAGCCGCTCGCCGCACTCGGGCGCCACCGGCCGCGCGGGCGACAGCTCCGCGCGAAACAGCAGCACCCCCCCGGTGACCGCCGAGAGCACCAGCACCGCGGCGCTCGGCAGCCCCACCCACTGGTGCAGCCGAAACCATGCGCGTCGCTTCATGGCTGGAGGCTCCTCCGTTGTCGACGCGCTTGCTTGCGCGCGTCGCGACGCTCGTTGGCCCGCGCCTGCGCGTCGAAGAACCAGTGCTTGATGTCGATGGTCACGTAGAACGTGCGCGGGCGCTGCGGCAAGAGCCCCTCGTTGATGTCGTCGGTGCGATAGTACCACTCCGCATCGAGCGCGTTCTTGACCCCCACCGTGAGGTTGACCGCCCAGTACCGCGGCAAGAGCACGCGAAAGCGCGTGTATGCGTCGACCAGCGTATAGGCCGGGATGAGGCCCACCGACGCGAAGTACGGCTCCGGTACGGTGCCGGCGAAGTTGGAGAACTGCGTGTCCGACCACTCCACGTCGCCGCCGATCGTCACCGCGCGGCAGTCGTCGTCGCCCTCGACCCCCTTCATGAAGCTACACGACCACGGCAGCGCATAGCCGAGGCCCGCCCACACCTCGTGACGCGGGTACCACGGCAGCTCCTTGCCGAGGTAATTGAGCGAGCGGTGGATGACGCTGCGCGTATAGGTATGCCCGGCAAACACCTCCGAGCCCGTCAGCGAGTCCCAGAGATCGCCCGGCGCCCACTCCACCTCGGTCTCGAGCCCCGCCGCGTACGCGTCGCCCACCCACTCCACCGTCTCGAGCCCGATGTCCTGCATGTCGCGGAACGAGCGGAACCACGCCGTGGTCTCGCCATAGAGGCCCACGAGCTCCTCGAACCGCACCCCGAGCTCGATGGTGTCCACCGTCTCGGCGCGGATGAAGTCCATGGTGTTGAGCGACGCCCCGAGCTGCGTGAACGTGGGCGGCGCGAACGAGCGGGCGTACGCGACGAACGTCGACACCTCGTCGCGCGGCGACCACCACAGCGACACCGAGGGCACCACGCCCAGCGCCGTCTGCGAGATCACGCTCTGCGGGCCGGTGCGGAGGTTGTCGCGTCGCGAGAACCGAATCACCTCGGTCCGCAGGCCCCCCGTCAACACGAGGGTGTCGCCGAGCAGGTGGTGGGACTGCTCCACATAGCCCGCCAGCGCCCCCGTGCGCGCATCCGCGTCGCTGTAGGCCGAGAGCATCGCCGGGTTGTCGCGCGCGACCTCCGAGCCCCCGAGCTGCGCGAGCTCGAGCGTGCCGCGTGCCCCCATCGTCATGTCCACGAACGGCCGCCCCTCCTCACCCAGCCGAATCGCGTAGCGCGGCTCGACCCCGATCGTGTCGTAGACCCGCTTGATGCGGCGAACCGTGGGCTGCCCGTCGATCGTGCGCAGATCGGTCATGCGCGTGAAGCGATCGCTGTGGTTGTAGTAGGAGAACAGCTGGAAGTGCCGGTCTTCGCGACGGCGCACGCCGAGCTTGAGCGCCTCGCCTGCCCGCCAGCCACCGAACATGTCGTCGGGGCGCAGCGTGCCGAAGCGATCCATCTCATAGGCCTCCCGCGTGAGCCCACCCGGGATCCCGCTCTCCTCCCAGTAGGCGTGCGAGGTGGAGGCGAGCGTCACCCGCGGGTCGATCTCGTAGGCGAGCTTGAGCAGGCCCGAGTGCACCTGCACGTTGCTGTTGGCGCGGAAGCTCTTGCCCGCCTGCGGCGCGTACTCGGCATAGACCCCGAAGCGATCGACGGTGGTGCCGAAGCCCGCGGCCATGAGCGCGTTGCCGAACTGATCGACGCGCGTCGAGACCGAGGCCTCGGGCGTGAGCGGGATCGGCTTGGTCACCAGGTTGAACACGCCGCCCGAGGTCTGGGGGCCGAACCGCACCGAGACCCCGCCACGCACCGCATCGATGCGCTCGAGCGAGAACAGCGAGACCGGGAACAGCGACAGCTCGGGCTGCCCGTACGGCGCCATCGCCAGCGGAATTTCGTCGAGCAGGACCGTCGCGTTCTCCGACAGGTCGGGGCTCGCCCCGCGCACGCCCACGTTGAGCTTGGTCGACGTGCTCCCCACCCCGGACAGGCCCTCGAGCGACCGCACCCCCGGCAGCTTCGACAGCGCCTCGGAGAACGAGGCCGCGCCGCGCTGCTGGATCTCGGAGCGCTCGACGGTGGAGCGACCCGAGGCATGGCGGAACACCTCGCTCGGATCCCCCGAGCCGAACGGATCGGCCGTGACCTTCACGAGCCGCACCGAGCCCTCCTCCGCCGCGGGCGCGCGAGCGGGCGACAGCTTGGCCGGCGGCGGCTTGGGTGACGTCACCGTCTCGAGCGGCACCGCCTCGGTCGGCACCTCCTCGGTCGGCGGCTCGCTCGGCGGCTCGCTCGGCTCTTCGGGAGGCGCGGCTTCGGCCGACGGCTCGCTCGGCTCCTCCTCGCGCACCTCGGGCGCAGCCTCGACCGGCGGCGCAGCAGCAGCCACCGCAGGCACCAAGCCCACCGCCAGCAGCACCCCTCCGAGCCGCCACGCCCTCCCCGTGCTCACGTCCTGCATGGCCATGGACGGAAGCGCTAGGCGCCCTCGACGACGACGCGCGTGGCCCCGCGCACCCGCAGCGAGACCTCGTAGTCGGGGAAGTGCGGGCTCAGGTCGTCGTGCTCGGTCACGGTGTGCGCGGCCTCGTCGAAGCGGTAGACCTTGCCCAGCACGTCGATGCCGTAGAGCTGGCCCTCGATGCGCACGAGCCCGTCCATGTCGACGCCTTGGACGATGCCCTCGGCGGAGATGCCCTCGAACGTCGGCTCCGAGACCCGCTCGCCCTCCGCCGGCGCGACGATGCGATAGAGGTCCTGGCGCGCCATCGTCATGATCTCGGCCGACTCCGCCCGCACCATCCCGAGCAGCGCCGCTGCGTCCGCGTCGGGCGCCAGGTCACCCGCAATCCCGAGCTGCGGCGGGAACTCGGCCCACGGCCGGCACAGCACGTCGCACGCGTAGTACTCGGGATCGTGGGTGAAGTCGTTGTCGTAGAGGCAGTGACCCTGATCGAGCACGTCGAGCGCGATGCGATACACCGCGCCGTTGCTCGGGATGCCCGAGCCACCCATGCCGCGCACGCCGAGGAACAGCTCCTCCCCGAGGAACTCGAGGCCGCTCACGCCCTCCTGCCAGTAGCAGGGATCGGTGGTGGGGCTCGCCGCGTCGCCGGGCAAGAGTGCGAACCGCTCCACCCCGATCTCGCCGCGGCTCGCCGTCCAGTCCTCGACCTCGAGCCGGGCCACCCCCCACTCGTCGTTCTTCACGTCGAAGGTCACCGCCATGAGCCCCACGGTGGGCGACCACGCGAGCTCCCGCAGCGTGAACTTGGCGAGCGACCCGTCCTGCACCGAGATCTGCCCGAGGCGCTCGTCGAGGCGCAGGTGCCCGAGCTCGGCGAGCCGACACGCGTTGCCCCCGTCGTCGCACTCGCGGTCGGGATCGTAGAGCCACAGCGACGGCCCGATGAACGTGCCCGGCTCCGCGAGCGACAGGTTGTTCTGGTAGAGCGCGTCGGCGTTGCTGAGCCGCCCGTTGACGAACAGCATCAGCTCGCCCGAGAGATCGTGCGTACAGGGCTCCTCGCAGCCTCCCCCGTCGTCGGCGGGTGCGGGCAGCGGCTCGAGGTCGATGCAGCCGCTCATCACGAGCCCGGCCCCCATGGCCACGCCGATGATGATGAAAGCCCTTTTCATTTAGATGTTGTCTACCCTACCGGTCCTGGGGGATCAAGGTGACGCAACCGGAGCCGGTTTACGTGAGGGTACGCGCATTCGGACCCGTCATTCTTCTATAGAAATTGATATCCATTATCAATATAATGAACAACGATGATGACGACGCTGACCGATCGAGAAGTACGACCGCCCCGCTCGTCGCTCCGAGACCTCGCTCGGCGACCGCGATACCGCGCTAATCGCGGGTAGGTTTTCGCCTAGGCACCGAACAGGGCTTGCACGAGCTGCAGCGAGCCAGCGCGTTGCAGCCGCGCCTCGAGCTGGCTGCGGATCGCCGGATCGCGCCATACCGCGCGATAGAAGTCCTCACACCCCGACGGGGCGAACCACTTGGCGAGATACGCGTAGGCATGAGCCTTGTGCTCGGGTCCCGCCGTGACGGGCGCGGCGTGCAGCCACTCCACGACCGAGACGCCCCGCGCCGGCTCGGCCGCGACGATCGACGCAGACACGAGCCGCTCGAGGCTCTGCTGGGACGGTACCCCGAGATGCCCGACGGGATCGTCGCACTCCCACACCAGGGACTCGACCACCACGTCGTCGATGGTCACCGCACCAGCCTCGGATGCCAACGAGACCGAGCGCCGAGCTGCAATCGATTGCACCACGGTCCCACGCGGTGCGACCGCAGGTGCCTCACAGTCGGCATCGAAGCACAGCAACAAACGCGCGACGGGCCGCGCCGGGTGCCGATCGATGTAGGTGCCCGCGATCTCTGCGAGCATGCTCTTGCCGTTGCAGGGGTGCACACGAACGAATCGATCGTTGGTGGCCCGAAACCCGTACTGACCGCTGGTGACCGAGGTCCCCCACGGATCTCGACGCGCCTCTCGACAACCGAGCGTGGCGAGCCACTCGGCGAGGAAGGCTCGATCGTCGAAGCCTTCGCACAGGATCACCGCCTGTTGCTGCATCAGCGAAGGTCCTCCGCCACGTCGGCGCGAGCCGCCTTGATCTGGTGGCCGGCGAGCCGTCCGCTGCGGAGCCGTCCGTCCGCGAGCGCGAGGGTGAACAGTGACAGCTGCGGGATGTCCTCGGGACCCGCCTCCTCCACCAGCATGTCGATGAGCTCGAGGCTATGGGTGGTGAGGATCACCTGCACACCACGGCGCATCGTGGCCAGGAGGACCCGTGCAGTGAGTCGCAGCGCGGCCGGGTGCTGGTAGACCTCGGGCTCCTCGACGAGCACGCTCCCGCCGGGCAGCGCTGCGAACTCGGTGGCGAGCTGCACGAGCGCCTGCACGCCATCGCCGGCCACCCCGACCGGGATCGCGCCGCGCTGCCCTTGCACGACGTAGAGCGCCGGGCTGCCGTCGTCCTCCGAGAGGATCTCCACGCTGGAGAGGTCGGGAACGAGCTCGCGTAGCACCGCGATGATCTCGTCGCGACGACCGAGGCGAGTGGCCTCGGAATAGGCGCGGTCGAGCAGGATGGGCAGCCCAGGATCGACGAGAACGATCGAAGAGCCCTCACTGAGGTCGAGCCTGCCGCTGGTGACGTGTTCGTTGCTGCCGTCGAAGGCCACCCAACCGACGACGTCCACATCGGGGTGCTTGCGCGCCGCCCACTCGGTGACTTGCACTTCGATGTGATGCGCGTAGCGCTCATCGAGCACTGCTCGCTGGAGATCGTTCGCGGATAGTGGAACGGGCCCTCGGCGCCACCGAAGCGTGCATCGATCCTGCCCATCACTTCCGTGCCCGATTACGATCGTCGCTCGCGGCTCCTTGCTGTGCACCAGCCACCGCGCACCGAAACGAGTTGCGCTACGACGCTGTACAGCCTGGGCAATCGCCTCCTCGGGCCTCGCCGACGCCGCGATGAGCAGCGCATCCAGCACGGTGCTCTTGCCGCAGCCGTTGACACCCGTCAGCACCGTCAGCGAGGACAACCCCTCCAAGGTGCCCTCGCGGATGCCTCGCAGGCCGTGAATGCTGATCGACTCGATCATCTCGGCTCGTCGAAGCTCGTTGTACCGCGAGGCACCCGTCCAGCGCGGTGTCGCCCCCCGAGATGATCTCTAATTTCGGTGACCTCGACCAAGAGGCAAGGGATATCGGGATGAGCATCGATTCTTATTTTGATATTGACTTTCATATTCCTATTGGTACGCTCCTCATCGTCCATCGCCCCTCCCCACCGGGCCGGCGGGGCTCCCCCGCCTCGCCGGCCCTCCCCGTGCTCGCCATGTCCCACGCCCTTCGCACCCTCGTTCGTACCCAGACCTTCCACATCGAGCTCTGTGACCACTGCGGCGTCCTCCACGTGAGCATCGGGCCGGTGACGCTGCGGCTCGAGCCCGGGGCCGCACGTCAGCTCCGCGCGGCGCTCGGCGATGCGCTCGAGCGGCTCGAGGCTCCGGCTCCCGATCCCTCCCCGACCACGAGCTTGCACAACTAAACTAAGATGAGAGACCGAGCTGGCCCGAGCACGTGCGACGCCGCGCACGTGGCTTCGCGTTGACACCGGTCGGCGCCCGCGGCTACACCCGAGCCGCCGTCGGTTCCCTCGGCCTCGTGCCGGGGGACGCAAGAGGGAACGCGGTGAGACTCCGCGGCTGTCCCGCAGCGGTGAGCAGGAACGACCGTCGCACGCCTCCGACCTCGCGTCGGGGGAAGGCACTGGGCCCTCGGGCCCGGCAAGCCGCGACCAGTAGGACGAGACCTTGCCTGCGAGCCCGAAGACCTGCCGAAGGCCCTCGTCGTCGCACCCGCGCCGGCGAGGACCCGGCTCGGGTCCGCGTCGACGGCCACCGGGGCGCATCACGGCGATCCTCTGCCCGCGCCCTCGTCCGTCCCTCGCTCCCGGCCCCACCGCGAGGACACGGACGACACGACGCATGCGCACCAACACCGCCCACGCCCTTCCCTTCTGCCTCCTCCTCCTCCTCTCGTCGGCCGCCGCCTGCAGCGACGACGACTCGAGCGCGACCACGAGCGGCAGCTCCACCAGCACCGGCCCCGACGCCACGACCGGCAACACCACGGTCGTCACCACCGCGGCCGACACCAGCACCACCGCCTCGGACACCGGCACCGGAGCCACCAGCACCGGCACCGGCACCAGCACCGGCACCGAGACCGGCATCGACACCGGCTCCACCGGCACCTCCGACGGCAGCACCGCCACCGACAGCTCCACCGGCGCTGGCGCGCTCGAGATCGCCGGCGAGTGGTTCGAGGAATTCGGACCCGGGATGGGCGTCACCCACACCATCGACGAGCTGCAGTGGGACCAGCTCTCCGACTTCGGCGACGCCCTGTTCCACGTCGATTCCTACGACAACGACGCTCGCTGGGTCGTGGCCCAGGGCGATGCGGCCAACGAGTTCTTCCCGGGCCTCTGGTCCCGCTTCGACTGGAGCTGGGACGGCGACGCCCTCTACTACTGCACTGCGATCTACGACGCGGAGACGGTCGAAGACGCGCTCGGCGCTCCGGCCTCCGACCCCGGCGACCTCGACGTGGGCTGTGGCGGTTTCTCCTGGAGCCTCCTGATGCCGGTTCGGTAAGGCCCCGGGCGGTGCGCCATTCCGCCCTACGGGGCGCCGTGAGGCGACGGCACGAACGGCCGTCATGGAAGCCCTCGACATGCATGGCCCCCCGGTTCCACCATGGCGGCCATGGATCGCGACGGCATGACCTCCACCTTCGAGGGCGTCCTGGCGACCTTCGGGCTCGATCCCGAGCGTTGCCGCGAGAGCGAGGCCTGGTGGCGCTTCCAACCCGATGGTCTGGAGATGCAGGGCGGCATCCATCGCCAGGGGTTCCGAGTGATCTGCTCGCTCGCGAAGCTCGACCCCGACGTCAGCATCGACGAGGTCTACACCTCGATCACCGGACGCAACGCCACGCTCCCGCTCGGGGCGCTCGCCGTGTTCGCCGAGGCCGACCGCTACCTCTGGGTCCGCAGCGAGCTCGCGTTCGCCGATCTCTCGGCCGAGACGATGAAGGCGATGATCGAGGCCTGCATGGCGCTCGCCCGCTCGCCCACCGCCCAGTCGCTGCGCGCCAAGTACCGCGCCTGGTGAGCTCGCCTGGTGACCGCGCCTGGTGAGCTCGCCTGGCGCTCCGTCAGCCCGCGTCGGGCAGATCGGCCGACACCGCCGGCGCGCGCCCGAGCGCGTAGCGCAGCAGCCAATAGCCAAGGCTCAGGAGCCCGAGCCCCAGGCCCGCCACCACCCCCGCGTCCACGATCCCGCGCCACGGCTGGTCGAGCGTCCGGATCGCGAGCACCAACAGCACGATGCCCACCACCAGCAAGCGCGCCACCCACAGCCCCCGGCGCGACGCGTGGAAGAGCGACATGCAGAAGAACGGTGCGAGCACGACCCAGAGCGGCCGCGGGTGCTCGCGCAGGTACGCCGCACGGGCGACCACGCGCGGCGAGAACCGGCAGTGGAACCCGCGGTAGCCCTCGGCGTGGGCGTTGATCGCCACCCATGCCCCGAGCACGACCCACTGCGTCGCCGTGAGCCCGCCCTCGATCGCCTCGATCACCAGCGGCGTCAGCCGAAAGAGCGGCTGGGCCACGAGCACGATCACGCCGAGCACGCCCCACAGGAACGCGACGCGGCCGATTGCGCTCTTGGCGCTGTCCTGCGCGAGCACGGTGCTCTTATGACACGGCTGGCGCTCGAGAGTCACCGCGCGTCGACCGCGAGCCCCTCGCAGCGGGCCGCCCGTGGTACGACTCCTCGCTGCGGTGGATGCTCGAGCCCACGACGACGAGCCGGGGCGTGCGTCCGAGCTCCACCCCGTACGGCTCGTGGGCACCACGATCGCGGCCCTCCTCGCGATCGTGGGCGTCGCGGCGGCGCTCGGCTACTGGTTTCGCGCGCCGCTCCTGGCCGCCGGGCGCTGGTTCGTCGAGACGCTCGGCGGGCCGGGCATCGCGGTCGGGTTCTTCTTGCCCGATGCGTTCGCGCTGCCGATCCCCAACGACGCGGTGCTGGGGCTCGGGCGAGCGGGGCACATGCCCGCGGGGCCGCTGCTCGCCTGGGCGTGGGCCGGCGGCATGACCGGGGGCTACGTGGCCTTCCGCCTGGGGGGCCTGGCCGGCCGCACCCATGCCGTCCAGCGCTTCCTGGCCGGGCGCGGCCGCGGCATCGCGCGCGCGATGCAGCGCCACGGGGTGGCCGTGGTGGTGATCGCCGCGCTCACGCCCCTGCCCGACTCGCTGGCCGCATGGGCGGCCGGCTCCACCGGCCTGCCGCTGCGGCCGTTCCTCTTGGCCTCCTCGCTCCGCATCGTCCGCATCGGCGCAGCGCTCTTGCTCATCGACTGGGGGCTCTGGTCCCTCACGTGAGGCTCGTGCTCCGCGACCTCTTGCCGCGCCCAGAGGCGTGATATATGGGCGCCGCGATGCCGCGCAGAAGCAAGATCACCATCGTCGGAGCTGGAAACGTGGGAGCCACGGCGGCCCACTGGGCCGTGCAGCAGGAGCTCGGGGACGTCGTCCTCGTCGACATCAAGGAGGGCCTGCCGCAGGGCAAGGCGCTCGACCTCGCCGAGTCGGGCCCCGTGGTGGGCTTCGACAGCAACCTCGTGGGCAGCAACGGCTACGACGCCACCGCCGACTCCGATGTCGTGGTGATCACCGCCGGCGTGCCGCGCAAGAAGGACCCGGTCACCGGCAAGTTCACCAGCCGCGACGAGCTCGTCGACATCAACCGCCAGATCGTGGGCGGAGTGACCCGCGAGATCGCCAAGCGCTCGCCCAATGCGATCCTCATCTGCGTGAGCAACCCGCTCGACGCGATGTGCCACGTGATGCTCGCCGAGTCCGGGTTCCCGCGCGAGCGCGTGATCGGCATGGCCGGCGTGCTCGACACCGCCCGCTACAAGACCTTCATCGCCATGGAGCTCGGCGTCAGCGTGGAGGACATCCACGGCATGGTGCTCGGCGGCCACGGCGACACCATGGTGCCGCTGCCCTCGCACACCTCGGTCGCCGGGATTCCGCTCCGCGAGCTGATGGCCGAGGACAAGATCGAGGCCATCATCACCCGCACCCGCAACGGCGGCGGCGAGATCGTGGGCCTGCTCGGCTACTCCGGCTACTACGCGCCCGCGGCCGCCAGCGTCGCCATGGTCGAGTCGATCGTGCGCGACAAGAAGCGCGTGCTGCCCTGCGCGTGCCTCTGCAAGGGCGAGTACGGCTACCAGGACCTGTTCATCGGCGTGCCCGCCATGCTCGGTGCGGGCGGGGTCGAGAAGATCATCGAGATGAAGCTCGGCGACAAGGAGAAGGGCATGCTCGAGATCTCGGCCAACGCCGTGCGCGAGGTCGTCGCGCTCCTGCCCTATAACAAGTGATCCCACGCTCGACGGTCGTGGTGCCGTGCCCGGGTCGTCCTCGGGCACGGCGCTCCGTCCCGCCGTCAGGAGACCTCCAGCATGAAGATCCACGAATACCAGGGCAAGGCCCTCCTCAAGGCCCTCGGGGTCCCCGTCCCGCTGTCGCACGTGGCGTTCTCCGCCGCCGAGACCGAGCGGGCGGCCCGCGAGATCATCGATCACACCGGCAACCAGGTGGTGGTCGTCAAGGCGCAGATCCACGCCGGCGGTCGCGGCAAGGGCCGCTTCAAGGAGCACCCCGACCTCGGCGGCGTGAAGGTCGTGCGCGGCGCCGATCAGGCCAAGGCCATCGCGCAGCAGATGCTCGACTCCACGCTGGTCACGATCCAGACCGGGCCCGAGGGCAAGAAGGTCGGGCGCATCCTCGTGGAGCAGGGCATGGACATCCAGCGCGAGCTCTACGTGGCCGCCACGCTCGACCGCGCCACCGGGCGCACCACGCTCATGGCGTCCACCGAGGGCGGCATGGAGATCGAGGTCGTCGCCGAGAAGTCGCCCGAGAAGATCCTGCGCGAGTCGATCGACCCCGCGACGGGGCTCCTGCCGTTCCAGGCCCGCAAGCTCGTCTACGGGCTCGGGATCACCGGCAACGTGGCCAACAAGATGGCGAGCTTCCTCGGCAAGCTCGCGGCCGCCTACGACCAGCTCGACTGCTCGCTGCTCGAGGTGAATCCCCTCGTGATCACCGGCAGCGGCGACGTGCTCGCGCTCGACGCCAAGGTCAACTTCGACGACAACGCGCTCTACCGCCACAAGGACGTCGAGGAGCTGCGCGACCCCTCCGAGGAGGACGCGGCCGAGCTCGAGGCCAAGAAATTCGACCTCAGCTACGTCAACCTCGACGGCACGATCGGCTGCATGGTCAACGGCGCGGGCCTGGCCATGGCCACGATGGACATCATCAAGTTCTTCGGCAAGAAGCCCGCCAACTTCCTCGACGTGGGCGGTGGCGCCACCGTCGACCGCGTGACCGCGGCGTTCAAGATCATCACCCGCGATCCCAAGGTCTCCGGGATCCTCGTCAACATCTTCGGCGGGATCATGAAGTGCGACGTGATCGCCCAGGGCGTCATCACGGCGGTCAAGGAAGTGGGGCTCAAGGTCCCGCTGGTGGTGCGCCTCGAGGGCACCAACGTGGAGCAGGGCAAGCGCATGCTCGAGGAGAGCGGGCTGCCCATCACCACCGGCACGTCGCTGCGCGACGCGGCCCAGAAGATCGTGGAGCTGACCCCATGAGCGTCCTCGTCGACAAGAACACCAGGCTCTTGGTCCAGGGCATCACCGGCAAGACCGGCGCGTTCCATGCCCGGCAATCGCTCGACTACGGCACCCAAGTGGTCGCGGGCGTCACCCCCGGCCGTGGCGGCGAGAAGTTCGAGAGCGAGGTGCCGATCTTCGACACCGTGGCCGACGCCGTGCGGGAGACCGGGGCCAACGCCTCGGTGATCTTCGTGCCGCCGCCCTACGCCGCCGACGCGATCATGGAGGCCGTCGATGCCGGGGTGCCGCTCATCGTGTGCATCACCGAGGGCATCCCCGTGGCCGACATGGTCAAGGCCAAGCGCTACCTGCAGGGCCGTACGAGCCGCCTCATCGGCCCCAACTGCCCCGGCGTCATCACCCCCAAGCAGTGCCGCATCGGCATCATGCCGGGCTACATCCACCAGCCCGGCCGCGTGGGCGTGGTCTCGCGCTCGGGCACGCTCACCTACGAGGCGGTGCACCAGCTGACCACGCTCGGCCTCGGTCAGACCACCGCCATCGGCATCGGCGGCGACCCGGTCAACGGCACCAACTTCGTCGACTGCCTCACCCTCTTCAATGACGATCCCGCCACCGAGGGCATCGTGATGATCGGCGAGATCGGCGGCAGCGCCGAGGAGGACGGCGCCGCGTTCATCAAGGCCCACGTCAAGAAGCCCGTGGTGGGCTTCATCGCGGGCACCACCGCCCCGCCCGGCAAGCGCATGGGCCACGCCGGAGCGATCATCTCCGGCGGCAAGGGCACGGCGGAGGCGAAGCTCGAGGCCATGCGCGAGGCGGGGGTGAGCATCGCCGAGACGCCGAGCGACATCGGGAGCACGATGAAGAAGGCGCTCGGCTGAGCAGCGCTCCCATGGCCTCCAAGAGGCGCTAGCGAAAGGCCGCGGGTCCCCTGGAGCCGCGGCCTTTCTCGCTCTCATATCTCGTAGCCTTCGCACTTTATCTCTCGCAGCCTTCGCGCTCTACTGGGTGCGTGCCCAACCCCATCCTCGTCCCTGCCCTCGCCCTCGTCTGCTGGACCCTCGTGATGTGGGTCTGGCTGTATGCGACGCGGATCCCCGCGATGAAGGCCGCCGGTCTCGACCCGGGCAAGGTCAGGGAGAAGAAGGAGCTCGAGGTCCTGCCTCGCAAGGTGCGGCAGGTGGCCGACAACTACAACCACCTCCACGAGCAGCCGGTCATCTTCTATGCGCTGGTGTTCTACGTGCACCTCTGCGGTCAGGCCGACCCGACCAACGTCGCGCTCGCGTGGACGTACGTGGGCTTTCGGGTGGCGCACAGCCTGTTCCAGGCGCTCGTGAATTTCATCCCGGTGCGCTTCGTCCTGTTCATGCTCGGGTCGCTCGCGCTCATGGGGATCGCGGTGCGCAGCGTGATCGCGACGCTCGCCTGAGCGCTGCGAGCGGCCACGCTCACGGGCGTACGAGCCACCGCGCACCAAACACGACCAGCAGCATGATGATCGACGCGACGGCAATGGGGCCGAGCACGAGCACGAGGTAGACGAGCCCACCGAAGCGACCGGGGATCGGGATCACCATCATCAAGCCCAGCAGCACCGCGACGCCGAGCGGGCCGACGAGCACGCGCTCGGCAACACGACCACAGCGACGTCCTACGGTCGCGTCGGCGCCAGCCTGGAGGATCGATACGCCGATGCGCAGCACCTCGACGGCGCGAGCGGTGAGCAACGCCGCGACCAGCGCCCCGCCTCCGCCGAAGACGAGGGCCGCCGGCAGGCTCCCGAGGCGGTGCATCTCGCCGCCGAGCACGAGCGAGAGCCACGCGGCGAGCACGAGCGGCACCACCAGCTGACCCGCCCACAGGCACGACCACACCGCGATTCGATGGCCCGGCGGCCTCCACCCGCGCCGCACGACCAGGTAGACGAGGCTCGGCAGCACGGCCGACCCGAGCAGCCAGAGCGCGATCCGGAGCCACTGCTCGAGGTCCTGCATCGACGACCAGAGGGTAACAGATGCGCGCTCGCGTCCACCGGCGAGCGCTCGGCCGTGCTGCGGCCGCGGCCCTGACACCCGTGTCGCGCGCGCGGTGAATGGTCCAGCCAAACGCGGAGGAACATCGCTCGGCCGCGTTCTCGCCCGGGCGCACCCGTGACATCCGCGTCAGCCTTGCGGGCGCGGTCCGTGCCCTCTAGCTTCATGACTGCGGTGGTTCGTCGCGTGGATGGAGCCTCATCCTGGCGCTGGTGCGTGGCCGGCCTCGCTGCCGTGATCACGCTCGGCTGTGCCCCGCCCGCGCGCGATCCCTGCGGGCCGGGAGCCGCCTTCGACGCGACCAGCGACGCCTGCTTCTGCGAGCCGGGGTTCCTTGGCGATCCCCGAGTCGAGTGCCCGCCGCACGAAGATCTCTGCGCGGAGGCGAGCGAGCGCATGCAGCACCTCGTCTGCACGCACACCATCGACGACGATGCGCAGTGGACCCGGCAGTCGGTGGGCGGTGGCACGGCGCTCGGGGGGATCCGGCGCATGGGCAAGTACATGGTTCCCGCCGGGCCCTCGGCCCGGCTGCCCACCGTGATCGCCGACGCCAACTCGTATCGGCTGCACTACTGCCTGATGTCGGTCGCGTTCGCGCCGCGGTTCCCGGGGCTCACGCCCGGGGACTATGCCGAGCTCATCCTCACCCACGCGGGGCGCGAGTTCTACGCAGGGTCGATCTACGAGCTGCAGACCCCCGACCCCACGCGCTTCGGGTTCTCGATCGAGACCGCCGTGCGCCCCGAGGAGCAGGTCGACGCCGACGCAGTGTACACGGTCTACCGCCACCTCGCCGATCGCTTCGCCCCCGGCGAGCTCGCCTACGTCCCCCGCGGCACGCTGCAAGAAGCCGCCGCGGGTGCGTTCGTCGAGCCGCCGTTCGAGGTGCTCGTGGTCGACGGCGAGGAGGTCCCCTACGAGGCCTACACGCCCGGGATCGCCTACGGCCGCGTGCGGCTGCGCCCCGCGGGCGAGGCCAGCGACGCGGCCGGTGCGTTCGGCTGGCAGGACATCGTGGTGTTCGAGGAGGTACCGGTGGACCTCGAGGGCGTGCTCGGAGCCGCCGTCACCGGGCAGCGGCAGGACATCCTCAGCCACCTCAACGTGCTGTCCGCCCAGCGCGGCACGCCCAACCTGTTCGTCGACGGCGCAATCGCGGCGTTCGAGCAATTCGAGGGCCAGCTCGTCCGCCTCGAGGCCCAGGCGACCGGCTACGACCTGGTCGTCGCCACCGAAGCCGAGGCCGAGGCGTACTGGCAGGAGCACCGGCCCGCGGTGGCCGTGGACAACCCCGCGCAGCTCGACCACGCCGAGCTCGACGGGTTCGCCGAGATCCCCACCGACACGCCGCAGGCGCGCGCAACGGCGCGGGCGCGCTTCGGGGCCAAGAGCGTGGGCCTTGCGATCCTCTGGCGGCTGCTCGACGCCCGCTACCGAACGCCGGGGCTCGGGGTGCCGTTCCACTACTACGACGAGTTCATGACCACCAACGCGTGGGAGGTGGATCTCGGCGATGGACCGGGGATCCACAGCTACGCGGAGACGATCACCGCGTGGCTCGAGGACGAGGAGTTTCGCACCGACGCCGAGGCCCGCAAGGATCGGCTCGAGCAGCTGCGCGGGCACATGCAGGCCCATGGTGTCGTGTCGCCCGCGCTCGTGGAGGCGCTGCGCGAGCGCATCGTCGAGGTCTTCGGGAGCGACACCGTCATGGTGCGCGTCCGCTCGTCCTCGAACGCGGAGGACAGCCCCGCGTTCAACGGCGCGGGCCTCTACGATTCCACCAGCGCGTGCGCGGCAGACTCGCTGCCGGCGGCCGATCCGCTGCGCTCCGCGTGCGATCCCGGCGAGGATCCGCGCCGGCTCGAGCGCGCGCTCGTGCGGGTGTGGTCGAGCCTGTGGAGCTTCGGTGCGTTCGAGGAGCGCGACTACTATCAGCTCGATCACGCCCAGATCGCGATGGGGGCCGCAATCTCGCTCCGCTACGAGGACGAGCTCGCCAACGGCGTCGCGCTCACCGGCGACCCCGTCGACCCCCGCAGCGGCCGCTACACCGTGAACGCGCAGGCCGGCGAGGTCGACGTGGTCAGCGCGACCCCGGGCGTGACGGCCGAGCTGTCGTATCTGACGCTCGCGAGCGGCGAGGTCGTCGAGATCGAGCGCGCCGTCGCGTCCACGCTGCTCCCGAGCGGGCAGACCGTGCTGAGCGACGCGCAACTCGAAGAGCTCGGCGCCGTGATGGCCGCGCTGTCGGAGTCCTACCCCGTGGACGTCCCGCCCGCCGACGGCCGGCCGCCGATCCTCGACCTCGAATTCAAGCTCGAGAGCGACGGGCAGCTCGCGATCAAGCAGATCCGTACATTCACGCCTTCACCGTACTCCCCCGACTCAACCTGTCTCTAACGGACCAGCCATGAAGTACCTCCACGCATTCCCGATCCTGTGTGCCCTCACCACGACTCTCGCCTGCACCGCGGGCAAGGGCAGCGACGACCCGCAGCCCTGTCCCTACGGCGTGGATATGCTCGAGGACGGCGAGGAGATCGAGTCGCCCGACGGCTGCATGACCCTGGCCTGCACCGACGGGATCGTCGTCACCGCCGAGGATCGCCGGGCCGTCGTCACCGGTGATCTCGAGCTCGCGTCGCAGGAGGCCGTGAACCAGCAAGCCTGCCTCGGGGTGGTGGAGGGCACGCTGCGGATCTCGGGAACGGCGGCCGACCTGATACCGATCTCCTCGCTCTACCGCGTGGGAACCGGGCTCGAGATCACGGCCAGCGAGGCGGTGACGCTCGAAGGGCTCGCAGGCCTGACCGAGGTCGGCGGGAACATCATCGTCGCCGACAACGCGTCCCTGACCGCGCTGTCGTTCCAGCCCAACATGAGCGCGTTCGGTGACGTGACGATAGAGAACAATGACGCGCTCGCCTCGCTCGCAGGCGCCGAGTTCATCGGCCAGTGCGCGGGCTGCATTGCGGTCTCCGGGCGACCCACCGAGCTCACCGAGCACCTCGGCACCGCGCTCGAGCCGGCCGGCGATGCCGGCGCGGAGCCGTTCGGTGGCACGTTCTACGGCAACATCACCATCGCCGAGAACGACATGCTCAGCAACGTGCTGCCGCTCGGCAATCTCTACTATGCGTGGAGCAACGTCGTGTTCAAGAGCAACGCGGGGCTCAACAGCTTGACGGGGCTGGGGCTCGTCGAGGTGCGAGGCAACCTCGAGATCAGCGGCCATGTGGCGATGCCCACCGCCGATGCAGAGGCGTTCGTGCTCGGCGTCAGCGTGCTCGGAACCACCACGATCTGCGGGAACTTGGACGGCACCGCCTGCTAGCTCGCGCCGCGCCGCGGAGCAGCGCGCTCGCGATCGAGCGATGGCGCCTCGCTCGGTCTTCCCCTACGATCGACGCGTGACCCCGTCCCCGCAGAGCCAGCACACGGTCGACGACGACGCGACCGTGGTGCAGGGCCCGGCGCAGACGGGACCGGGCATGGAGCAGGACGAGGAACAGGCTCCCCCGCGCACCCTCGGTCGCTATGCGATCATCGACGAGCTCGGCGTGGGGGGCATGGGTCGGGTGTTTCGGGCCTACGATCCCGAGCTCGATCGCGAGGTCGCGCTCAAGCTCCTGCGTCGCGTCACCCGCGATGCGCGCTCGCGCCTGCGACGCGAGGCCCAGGCGATGGCAAAGCTGTGCCATCCCAACGTGCTGCCGATCTACGACGTGGCCGACGACGGGCGCCGCATGTTCATCGCGATGGAGCTGGTGCGTGGCCAGAGCGCGCGCCAGTGGCTCGACGGGGGCATCCGGCCGTGGCAGGACGTGCTCGAGCTGTTCATCGCGGCCGGCCAGGGCCTCGCGGCCGCGCACGAGGCCGGCCTCGTCCACCGCGACTTCAAGCCCGGCAACGTGCTGCTCGGCGAGGACGGGCGCGTCCGCGTGATGGACTTCGGCCTGGCCCGCGGCACGAGCGAGCCGGCCGAGGGCTCGCTCATGGGGCGCTCCTCGGAATCGTGGCCCCCACGCGGCCTCGACGAGGGTCACAGCAGCATCATCGCCCGTGCGGCGAGCTTCAGCACCGACAGCCACGACGGCCTCGCGTCGCTCGCCGACGACCTCACCCAGATGGGCACGGTGGTGGGAACCCCGGCCTACATGGCACCCGAGCAGCACCTCGGGCACATCGCCGATCCCCGCTGCGACCAGTATGGCTTTTGCGTGACGCTGTGGGAGGCGCTCCACGGACGGCGCCCGTTCGAGGCCGACAACGTCGCGGACTGGTACCACACCAAGACCACCAAAGTGCCCAAGCCCGAGTCCGAGCGAGGGGTGCCCCAGTGGCTGCAGACGGTGGTGCTGCAGGGCCTCTCGCCGCGCCCCACCGATCGCTTCGAGTCGATGCCCGCGCTCCTCCATGCGCTGACCCAGGGCACGCGTCATCGTCGGCGGCTTCGCACGCTGGGCGCCGGGCTCGGGGGGGTGGTGCTCCTCGGTGGCGTGGCGCTCGGGCTGCAGGGCACGCAGCGGCTGTGCGCCGGTGCCGAGGACAAGCTCGTGGGGATCTGGGACGGGCCGACGGCGAGCGTGGTCGAGCGTGCGGTGCTGGCCACGGAGGTGGCCTACGCTCCCGACACCTGGGACCGCGTGGCGCCCCAGCTCGACGGCTACGCGGCACGCTGGCAGGCGGCCCACCAGGACGCGTGCGAGGCCACCCACGTGCGCCACGAGCAGCCCGAGGCGCTGATGGACGCGCGCATGCGCTGCCTCGAGGATCGCCGTCGCGGCCTGCGAGCGCTGGTGCGCACGCTCGAGGCGGCCGACCCCGAGATCGTGGAGCGTGCCGTATCGGCCGTGGGCGCGCTGCCGGCGATCGAGCCGTGTGCCGACCCGGGCTACGTGCAGGCGCAGGCGCTCCCGCCGAGCGATCCCCAGCAAGCCGCCGAGGTGGAAGCGCTCGAGGAGGAGCTGGCCCGCATCAAGGCGCTCGGCGATGCCGGCCAGGCGCAGCGGGTCGAGCAGGACGCCCGCACCGCAGTGGAGCGAGCCACGGCGCTGGGACACGCTTCGCTCGCGGCGCGGGCCCGGTTTCGGCTGGGCTGGATCGAGGACGATCTGGGCCACTACGACGCCGCCGTGGAGGAGCTCGAGCAGGCTTACTTCATCGCGCAGAACGAGGGCCTCGACGCGCTGCAGGCCAACGTCGCGGTGCAGCTCATCCACACCACGGGCAGCAAGATGGACCTCATCGAGCAAGGCGAGAAGTGGGCACGCTTCGCCCAGGCCGCGCTCGAGCGTGCGCACGACCCCGAGGTGGAGGCCGGCTACCTCGGCAACGTGGGCCTCTTGGCGCTGGACCGTGGGGACTATCCGCAGGCGCTGGCCCTGCTCGAGCGCGCGCTGACCCTGCGCGAGCAGCAGCTCGGCCGCGATCACCCGCAGGTCGCCTCGGTCCTCAACAACCTGGCACTGGTCTACGACGGCATGAGCCGCTTCGAGCAGGCCAGGCAGCTCCACGAGCGAGCGCTGTCGATCCGCGAGCATGCGCTGGCCCCCACGCACCCCGAGGTCGCCTCGTCGTTGCTCAACCTGGCCAACATCGACCTGTCGCTGGCCGACCACGCGCTGGCGCGAGATCGGCTCTTGCGTGCGCTGGCGATCTACGAGGGCGCCTACGGGCGGGAGCACCCCATGGTCGCCAGCACGCTGGTCAACCTCGGCAACGTCTACTCGGAGCTCGGCCAGCCCGAGCGCTCGCTCGAGAGCTATCAGGAGGCGCTCTCCATGCTCGAGAAGACCCAGGGGGCCGATCACAGCAACGTGATCGGCACGCTCGCCAACCTCGGCAACGTGTACCGCACGCTCGGCGAGCGTGAGCTGGCCAGGGCGCACTACGAGCGGGCGCTCGCGCGGCTCGAGAAGGTGCGGGACAACGAGTTCTTGCACGCGATCGTGCTCGCCAACATGGGCACGATGGACTTCGACATCCACGACCTCGCGGGGGCCGAGGCCCACGCGCTCGAGGGGCTCGCGCTGCTCGAGGCGACGATCGGCGTGCGACACCCACTCGGCGCGCTGCTCGAGGCCAACCTCGGGCTCGTGCGCTCGGCGCAGGGCAAGCACGACGAGGCCCTGCGCCTGCATCGAGAGGCACTCTCGATCCGGCGCGAGCTACTCGGCCCGCGCCACCCGGAGACCGCGATCTCGCTGGCCCAGCTCGGTGATGCGTTGCTCGACGCGAGCAAGCCCGCCGAGGCGATCGAGCCGCTGGAGGAGGCGATCTCGATCCTCGAGGAAGAGGGCGGAGCGCCCGAGCCCGACGACCAGGCCGCGGTGCTGCAGCAGGCACGGTTCGGGTTGGCGACGGCGTGGTGGGAAGAGGGTGTGGATCGGAGCGGCGCACGGGCGACCGCGCAGACGGCCCGGGACGCGCTCGAGGGGCTCGCGGGGGACTACGGAGAGGCGCTCGCGGAGATGGATGGGTGGCTGGCGGAGCACGCGGAGGCGAAGAAGCGGCGGCGGTGAGCTGCGGGTGGTGATGGCTGACCGCCGGCCTCGGGCGACGCGAGCGTCAGTCGGAGCTGCTGCTGCCGGACGAGCTGTCAGGTGACCCGAATCTCCATGGTAGGATGACGAATCATGCTGCTGGCCCTCGTCCCTCACGACGCCGTAGTTCGGGGCCCGTACTTCCCGCCGGCGACCGACGGGTCGTATGCCCTGGCGCCGCTGGTGCTCCTGCTGCTCGTGCTCTCGGCGCTCTACTGGATCCAGCGTCGCCGGATCCGCGCCAGCTCGCGCCGTCGTGGGGGCGTGCTGGCCAGCTTTGCGCTGTCGGTGGCCCTGGGCAACGCGCTCGTCGAGCTCGACGTCATGCTCGATGCCAACCGGCCCATGGTCATGGCCATGGACCGGGGAGATTGCCATCGCGACGTCGAGGATCTCGGTGACGGGCGGCTGCCGCCCGTTGCCGGAGGGTCCGAGGCCTCGTCGAGGGTCTAGGCTCAGCTCGCCGTCGCCATGGGGGCTCGCGGTCGCCGGTAGCGCACGGTGACGTCTTCCTCGCGCGCGCGGACCAACGGTCGCAGCGTGATCGCCTCGGTCCCGCGCCCAGCCACCACGGGCCGCGGTGCCGCGGCGTGGTGGAACCCCGCGCGTGCGCGCAGGCGATCGACCACCGGGTTGTTCTCCTCCACGAGCACGCGCTTGGCCGGCGGGGCCGGAGGCGGTCGCCGGGCGAGCCGGCGCGGGTCGGCCACGCGGGTGGCGGAGGACTCGAGCTCGGCCTCGCTCGGGGTGACGCGGCGCTCCACCGGCACGAGCCGGCGCGAGTCGGCCACGCGGGTGGCGGAGGACTCGAGCTCGGCCTCGCTCGCCATGAGCTGCTGCTGCATCGCAACGAACCGCTGCCCGCCGGCGACCCGGGTCACGAGCGACTCGAGATCGGGCTCGTGCACCACCAGGCGATCGATCGCATCGAGCTCGACCGCCGTCTCGGGGATGAGCGGGGCCTGGGGCTCGGGCCGGGTCTTGGGCAGGTCGAGCAGCGGGTTGCGAGCGATCACCGTCTCGCCGGTGATGATCGCGGTCTGCCAGCGGATGGGCTCGGGCACGAGCGCCTGCGCCACGGCCGGCAGCTCGGCGACCTCGTCCTCGCCGTCCTCCCACGTCGCGAGGAAGCGCAGCAGCTCGGCGGCCTCGTCGGTCCGGCCATCGTCCATGTAGCGCTCGGCCAGGCTCTCCACGCGCACCACGGCGGCATCGTGGCGGCCCATCGCCTCCTCGAGCATGGCGATGTCGATGTCGAGCTCGAGGCGCGCGGGGTCGAGGTCGAGCGCCTTGTCGAGCAGGCTCATCGCGCCGACCCGCTCCTCACGGCTCGCAAACGCCTCGGCCGCGGCCACCAGCCCATCGACGGCCTCGCTTCGGCGACCCTGCCCCGCCAGCGCCGTGGCGAGCCCCAGGTGCGCCCCCACGGCCATGGGATCGATGCCCAGAGCTGCGCGAAACGCACCAATCGCCAAGGGATAGCGAGCCATCGCGAGATGGGCCTGAGCTCGGGCCATGGGGATTTCGACGGGACGGGCGAGCATGTATGAAATGTAGGCAAGAGTCGGGCCAAGCGGCTCGATCATGAGCTTCCGTGTGTTGGGGCACGGGTGGTGGTGGGGTTGGGCAAGTTGCGCAGGCAAGTTGCGCAGGCTCGGGGGCGCGTTGCTCGGATGGGGGCGGAGGGCTCGAGGAGCCCCACCAGCTCGCGAATCGGGGCTCGAAGGGCTGGTCGACCATGGCTCCGGCACCGCGAGCGGTAGCTCGTCGGCGAGCCTGAGGCATTTCCCTTACCGGGATCGGTGGCTCGTGGGCTGGTCGCAAGCCCCTGCCCCACCGGCGTCGGTCTGTCGCCGGCTGGTCTATGGCTCCTGGCGCACCGACGGCGGTGTCTCGTCGGCGGGTCCTTAGCCCCTGACGCACCGACGGCGGTCCTGCGCCGACTGGTCGCAAGCCCCTGCCCCACCGAAGTCGGTGCCCGTCGAGCCTGTGGAGGTATTTCCCTTACGGCGATCGGTGCTCGAGGGGTCCGCGAAAGTTTTTTTCGTCCCGGTCACTTTTTTCTCCGAACCGACGCAACGACCTCTCGGAGCGGCCGATGACCCGCGCATGAGCCGAACATCCAAGTCTCTCTCCTCCACCCCCACCCTCGAGACCATCATCCTCCAGGGCGCCCCCAAGGCGTTCGAATCGGTCCGAGACGAGATCGTAGCGGTAACCACCGATGCTTTGGTCCACATCAACCTCGACGTGCCGCGTACGGCACGGCGCGGGCTGGTGGTGGCCGAGCGGGTCAAGCCGCTGTTCCCGGAGCTGTCGATCATGAGCCACCTCGACTTCGCCACGGTCGAGAAGCTCCCCATCTATGCGCTGGCGCTGATGCACGCGCACGCGCAGGCCGAAGCGCCCGACGAGAGCAAGGTCCCGCTGGCCGTGCTGCTCGCGGAGGCCGTCCCGCTGCGGGCGGACCTCTTGCAGGTCGCCGAGATGCTCGCCCACTTCGGGCTGGTCTCGAGCGAGCAGGTGGCCTTCATCCGCCGTGGCCAGGGCCACGCCGACACGGCGGCCGACGTCTCGGCCCTGGGCGTTCTGCTCGGCGATGCGTGGCCGAGCATCAAGGGGAAGGTCGTGATCGAGCGCAAGAGCATCGATCGGGCGATCGTGCTCGGTGCGGAGCTCCAGCGGGCGATCGGCGTGCGCGAGTCCGACGAGGATCCGCTCGGCGAGCCCACCGACGCTCGCCGCATGCGGGCGAAGGCGTTCACGCTGTTCATGGCCGCCTACGACGAGTGCCGCCGCGGCGTGAGCCACCTACGCTGGCACGAGGGGGATGCGACGAGCATCGTGCCGTCGCTGTATCCGCGCCGCGGGGTGCGGCCGAGGGGCGAGGAAGTGGGTGGGGATGACGTGGGGAGCGAGCTGCGGGATGGGGGCGGCGTGAGCGAGCCGGCGGACATGCTGGTGGCGGCGCCGGTATCGGTGCCGAGGCTCAGCTTGGTGGGAGAGACGGCCGTGGACGCACTGGTCGCCGAGTGAGCTCGGGGGCGCCGCGAGAGATCGCGGCGCCCCTGGTTTCGTGGAGCGCGGTCGGCCTGGCCTCCGGCGCTGGCCGCACGGCACCGGCCCGCTTGACGCCCCCCGAACCGGCGTTAGACCGACACACGAGGGATGCCATGACCAAGCAAGTCCAAGGCGAAGGCAACTACGAGGCCGGCCGCGAGTATCAGCGCCGCACCAAGCGATTCACCGAGCAGGAGGACGTCGAGGGCGCCGCCCGCGAGGCCAAGGAAGCGATCGAGGACGAGGAGGAGGGGCCCGAGCTCGAGCGCGCTCGCCAAGAGACCAAGGACGTCGCGGATTACGAGGATGTCTGACCTGTTGCTGCAAGCCAGTGTGGTCGTTAGGTGAGCTCGAGCTGGAAGAGGCGAGAGCGACCATCCCATGCGCACAAGGCAATTGTGTCACCGTTGGTGCCACAATTGCCTTGTCGCGGTCGCTCACCCGCTCCCGACTACCGCCTGCACCACCGCCTCCGCCGCTCGACGCCATCCGCCGAGCGTGCGTTCGCCCAGCGCGAGCTCCACCACCTCGATGCGAATCACCTCTCCGCTCGCTCCTACGAGCTCGAACGATCGTCGATCCGCCACCACCCCCGCCGGCACCACCAGCACGGCTCGGCGCGCGCCGGTGACCCAGCAGTAGGTGACCATCTGCTGGAGGTTGCCGGACGAGATCCTCGTCTTGTACTTCGCGTCCACCACCACTGGAACACCGGCCACATCGGGCAAGAACACGTCGATCTCCATCCGCCTCTGCCCTTCGCTCCACGCTCCGCCCCCGGGTCGAGCCACCCGCACGTGCTGCTTGGCCACCGCGCCGAGCCCCGCGTCGGCGAATGCCCGCACCACCGTGCGCTCGAACAGGCTCGCAAGGTTCACCATGAACCCTGGCCCCCGCAGCCCGTCCCCGTCGCCGAGCCCCCCGTGCCGCAGCAGCACCCGCGCGAGCGCAGCGCTGGCTGCGAATGGCTGCTCGAGCCGCGACAGCGGGGTCTTGCCCGTGAGCATCGACGCATCCACCACCGGCGCGACCTCGGCCAGGAGCGCCCCGAGCTGCGGCAGGGTCACCCCGGCCGCGCGCCGTAGCTCGGGATCACGATCGACTCGCTGCACCGCCGCCGCGAGCAGCCGGTTGAGCGGAGTCTGGGGCAGCCGCGCGAACACGATGCACGGTACACGCGACAGATCGCCCCCACCCCGCGAAAGCCGTGCGAAGTCGATCCGTCCGCGTACCACCGCCGACTGCACCGCTTGCCGGTGATACGCCCGCAGCAGCCCCGACGTCTGCACCGCTCGCCAAGTCTCGAGGCAGAACACCCGTGCGACCAGGCTCCCGAAACCCGCATCGTCGCCGAGGTCGGGGACCATGCCCAGCCACTCGAGCGCGTCGAGGGTGGGGTCGGCGTACGCGAGCCACCCGAGCAACGAAGCGCCGTCGGCCTTGCGCGAGCGGATGATCCACGTGCTGCCGTCGGGCAGCCGCAGCTGGCCAGCGACGCGAACGATGCGGAGCTGACGACGGTCGCGACGCACGTGCCTGTCGAGCGCTCCACGCAGGCTCGCCTCGTCCTCGGCCGAGGCCGAGAACGGCTCGTTCTCGAAGACGGCTCGGATCACGCGGAGGCGTCCTCGGCCGCCTCGCGCTGCACGTCGGCCTGGTTGACGAGCGCGTCGGCGACGATCGCCGTCCACTTGTCGCGGGCTGCGTCGAACCTCACCGTGTCGCCGAAGAAGTACTCCTCGAGCAGCGGGCCCACGTCCATCTCCCAGAGGCGGACGAAGGCGTCGGCCGCGTCGGGCAGCGACCGCGAGAGGAAGAAGCTGTGGCCCAGCACGTGCTCGCGCCCGAGCTGCGCCGCGAGCCACGCGTTGAACGCGTCGAGCACCACGGGGCCTACCTCGCCGAGCACTCCCGTACCACGTTCCCGGCCGATGACCTCGGAATCGGGCTCGACCCGCACGAACCCGAAACGCCGGCGCAGCGCATAGTCGACCAGCGCCACGCTACGATCGACCGAGTTCATCGTACCGATCACCACCAGGTTCGAAGGCACCCGCAGCTCGCCGCCCAGCGCGAGCGCGACGGCCTCGTCGCGGTACTCGAGCGCGTAGAGCAGCTCTCCGAAGATCCGCGCCGGGTCGCCGCGGTTGATCTCGTCGATCACCAGCACGAAGAACGCATCCGGCTGGTCCTCCGCCGCCTTCGCCACGCGTCGGAACGGGCCCTCGTGCAGCTTGTACTGCAGCTGGGTCTGGTTGATGTCGGGCCGCATGCCCTGCACGAAGTCCTCGTAGGCATAGCTCGGGTGGAACTGCACCAACCGGAAGCGTCCGTCCTCGCGGGCTTCGTCCTCGCCCGTGAGCGCGCGGGCGACGAGCTTGGCAACGTGGGTCTTGCCCGTGCCGGGCGGTCCGTAGAGGATGACGTTGCGCGGGATCGAAGCGTCGGGCGAAGGGCCGAGATCGGGCCGCAGGCGCATCTGCAGCTGGTCGATCAGCGCCTCCGGGAGCACGCCGTATAGAGCCTCGTGCAGCGAGGGCCACACCGGCTCGGGCGGTGGCGTGCCGTTCGAAGCTCGCGGGTCGCCCTCGACGACGACCTTCGCCTTGGCGCCACGAAACGCTTCGGCCTGCCACTGCCCGCGCTCGGCTTCGAGCCGCTCGCGTCCGCGGCTGGTGATCACCCACTCACCCGTGCCCGTGTTCTCTGCCAGCCCCTCGCGGCCGAGGTCGTAGAGCATCCGTGCGGCTCGGAACCTCCACACGATCTCGCCATTGGGCATGACGCGCCGATCGCCGGGGAGCATGTCGCGACCGAGCTCGCGCTCGATGTGGCCGAGGATGTCGCGATTGAGCTTGTGCCCGGCCGCCATCGCCGAGAGCGCTGGAATGTCGTACATGTGAAAGCCACTGACCTCGATCGACTCCGCGACCGCGCTGGATCGCGAGGGGCGCGTGGCCTCGGGTATTTCGAGCTCGACCTTCAGGGCGTCGTTCGCATGCGCCGCGGCGTAGGCCTCGCCGAGCGCCGTGAGCTCCCAGCGACCGTCGTCCCGGACCACTACACCACGTTTCTTGAGCGAGTCGCGTGCCCAACCGAAGCGGTTGTTGTTCTCGAGGTAGTCGAGCTGCTCTGGCGTCAGCTGGTCGCGAAGCAGCTCACGGATCTTGGCCACCACGTCTCGTGAGCGACCGCCACCGCCGAGGGTGGACATCGCTCGCACGATGGGGATGAAGAACTCGCGGTGCGACCGGCTGACGGTGCCGAGCAACGCCTCGAGCTCTGCGAGCTCGGGCTGGCCTGCTGGCACCTCACCCTGGCCGCGATCCGCCGGGCGAGGCAGCGGGCGGCCGAGCTCGTCGTCGAGATAGGCAAGCAGCCCCGGGGAGTGCGAGCCCCAGAGGCTGGTGTCCCGCGCGCTCGCGGCATCGACGAAGGCCAGCGACGCCTCGCGGAGGCGAGGCCATAGCGCCACCACGTCTTCCGCAGGCAGGTAGAGCTCCAGGGCCGGACCCGTGGACTTGAATGCACGCTCCCGCACGAGACGAGCCCCGAGAGCGGCTCGCGTCGCCTCGTCGACCTTCGCCGGATCGACCTCGAGGAACAGCATCTCGGGCAGGACCACCGCCACGTGAACCGCTCCCACGTTGACGCGGATCAGCGTGCCGAACAGCGTGACCGCCCACTTGCGATCGCCGCGGGCGTGCGCTCGCTCGATGAGCTCGCCGAGCACGCCCAGCACCGCGGCGCGTGGGCCGGGCTGTGGCAGTAGCCGTTCTGCCACGTCGGCAGCTACGGCGAGATCCTCGCGATCCACCGCCTTCTCGCCTCCGCGCTCGTGGGCGTTGATGGCGGCCTCGATGCATGGGCGGATGTCTGGGAGCATGGAGTGATCGCTACACGATCGTCAGGAGGGCGTACAGCGCGAAGATGCTCTGGTGCGGAAGACAGTTTGCTGCAGGGCAGGGCTTCGGAGGGTCACTACGACGATGACCCGTCGCCGTTCGGCTGGCCCCTGCTTCGCTTCCGTTGCTTGCTCGCGAACGCCTTTTTCTGGGCGTCACCGACCGCCCCCCCCACAGCGGACAACCACGCGCCTACTTGACGAGCGCTGCTGGGGTTCTTCTTGGCAAACTCGTAGAAGCCCTCGAGCGTCGCGACGATCGTCCCCTTGGGGCAGTCGGGACGAATCAGGACGTGTACCCACTCCCCCCATGCAGCATCCTGCGGGATCGCAGGCTTTTGTTCGCCTTTGCTGACCCGGGTGAATCGAGAACCCGCGAGCATCTCACCGACGGCTACTCCCCACGCATTGGCGATGCTGCACAAGATTCCGATGAAGGTTGGGTTGTTGTTCTCGACGCAGTCGAGATCGAAGCACCAGTGCCCGCAGAGCAGGAAGAGGCTCGCAGGAGGATCCGCCGGTGGCTTTGCACGCCGGCCCTCTCGCGACGTCTCGTTGATGTCATCGAACGCCCCGTCGAATGCGAGGATGATGACCTGCGGTAGGGACTGATGGTTGGCGAGCTCGTGCAGCGTGAAGCCTCGCGATCCCCACATGACTGGTAGCTTGGTAACCGGGGTGCGCATGACCATGGCGAGCACGCCGGCGAGCTCGAAACGGCCAAAGCCATCGAAGGTGGCCGCAATCTTGGTTTCTTGCCGCGCGTACCATGCCTGCATGGCCTCGGGCGAGACTGCCACGATCCCTTCGTCTCGAGCTGCCTTGGTCGGAATGCCTTCCACCACACCGAGCACGGGGCAACCTTCGAGCCTCCAGCCCAAGCGGATCCCACGAGTGACCATTGCTTGCGCTGTGTTCTCCGCCCACGGCGGCTTGATACACGCCCGACCCATGATCTCCTTCGAAATTGGATCTTCGATCTGGTCCATCAGGCTCGTTACATGGTCAGCCTGGCAACCGCATCTCGCCAGCGTTCCTGCGCACGCAGCTCGTCACGACCGCCGGGATAGGCTGCGGCGGTCATGCCGAGGTCGTGGGTGAGGAGCGCTCCACCGAGTACGAAGGTCTCGCAGGGGTTGAGGGCCAGATCGCCGCCTCCGATGAGATCCACGAGCTCCCAGAGCGCATCGAGGTGGGTGATGTCGTGAACGGTGAAGTCGGGTAGGTCGCGGGCGATCTCGCCCGCGAGGGTTTCGGCCTTCTCCCGCATGCGCCGAAAAGCCGTGCGTAGCCGCTCGCGGGGGAGCTCGTCGGGATCGTCGGTGCGACCGGCGAGCGATGCCTTCCAGGCACACGTTCGTTCGTAGCTGGACGTGGTCATCGGGGCCTCGAGACGTTCCAATGGGAGGGTGGACGTGTTGCCGATCAGCTGACCGCGGCGAGCTCGAGCAACCGCGTCATGAATCGATGCATCCCCTGCTCGACCGCCGTCCAAGGCTGCGCCAAGTCGACGCCGTCAGTGCGCAGCTCGTTGGCACCGTCCGCGACGACGAGCTGTGCACCTGGTTGGTGGAGGTCCGGATACACGAGCACCGCCGTGCGGAGGCTCAGCGCACGGCAGTAGGCCAGCGCCTGGTAGAGGTCGGCAGAGGATGGATCGCCGCGGTGGAGCTTGTACTTGGTGTCGGCCACGAGCCGCAGCGTGGGTCCATGATGGAACAGCAGATCGGGGTACATCTTGAAGCGACCATGGCCGTCCAGCGATTCTCTCCCTTGCGCGCGCACGCGCCAAGGCGGAGGCAGGTGCTTCTCGAGCCACTTGGCCATGAAGCTCTGGAAGAGCGAGTCCATGTTCACGAGGAAGCTGCCCATGGGTAGAGCGCCGGGGCCGTCCTCGGCCCCGCGGGCCTCGAGGATCAGCCGGCAGATCCCGTGGATCACCTCGTAGGGGGCATTGAGGCGGTCGTAGACGAATTGGTCGAAGTCCGTAAAGCGGAACCGCCGCGGAGTGAGTCGGCGAAACGACACCCGCAGCTTTCGAAGCCGCCGGTCGAGGTCCCGGGCATTCGTGGAACCAAGCTGGGAGAGCGTGTAGGCGATGACCTGGTTGAGGGGAAGGTCGGCAGTATAGTCCTCGTAGCGGCAGGCGAGCGTCGTGTTACGGCCTGGGGACGTACGTAGCTGCTCGTCGAGCAAGAGCCGCCCGCGCAGCATGCCTAGGCGCGCCGACTGCTCGACATAGCCGCGCCGGAGGCCCACGCGCACGAGCGTCTCGACGTGCTGCGTGAGGATGAGGACGAGTAGCTCACGGAGGTCCTCGTCCTCCGCCTGATGTACGAGCTCGGGCCGGAGCTTGGCCAGGCCGTGCGCGTAGCTGAGCATCGCGAACAGGTTCCTCGTGCCGCACTTGGGGCGGATGCGAAGCTCGACCCCGGGCGCCACGATGGTACCCACCACGGCGCGCGTCTCGAGTCTCCAGCGGTTGCAGGTGGAGGTGGGGCGCACGCCGAGCACCTTCGAGAAGTGCTGCTGCAGGTAGCGCACGTCCTCGTCGCCAAGCCGCTCCTCGCGAGCCTCGTGCTCGCGCAGGACGATGCTCCGCATCTCAGTCACTCGCGGGCTCCTCGGGTAGAGTGGTCAGCTCGCCCTCCACGAAGCTCTCGTGGCGAAACCGCATCACCTTGTCGCGCTTGCCGTAGAAGTACTCCTCCAGTGTGGGCTCGATGCTCCGCTTCCACACCCGCTGCAGCGCGAGCTCGTCGAGCCTCTCGAGCATGAAGTGGGCGTGGCCTATGAAGAGACTCTCGTCGATGCCCTCGTCGCGCAGCGCGTCGTTGAGCTTCTGTAGCAACCTGGCCACGTCGACCATGCGCGGGGCGTGGGTAGTGAGCCAGTCGCGCAGACGCTCGGGATCAGGTGAGAGCGCAAAGAAGTGGAAGCGGCGGCGTAGCGCGACGTCGACCAGGGCGATCGATTGGTCGGCGGTGTTCATGGTGCCGATCACGAAGAGGTTCGTGGGCACCGAGAAGGTCTGGCGGGAGATCGGCAGCTTCAGCTCTTGTCCGCGACGCTCGAGCAGGTAGAGCAGCTCGCCGAAGATCCGCGGGAGGTTGCCGCGATTGATCTCGTCCACCACGAGCACGAAGGTCTCCTTGGGGCGCCTGCGGGCCTGGTCGCATAGCTCCCGAAAGATCCCGGGTTCGACGCGGTAGCCGACTTGGCCTGCGCTGGGGTCCGAGCCCAATGAGACCACCGGACGGATACCTTCGACGAAGTCCTCGTAACCGTAGGACGGGTGGAACTGCACTACGCGGATCTCGCCGCCGTTACGGGTGAGGTAGCGGGCGAGCCTCTCGGCCAGGAACGTCTTGCCCGTGCCAGGGGCGCCGTAGAGGACGAGCTGGGGCTTCTCGGCGAGGAGTTGCTCGAGCTCCTCGAGCTCGGTCTCGGCGAGGAGGGTCTCGAGCATCAGAGTGTCGCGGTCGTAGATCGGCACGACCGCAGGCACGGGAGGCTCGGGCGTGGCGTCCTCGGCAGGGAGTGGCGCAGGATCGTATCCGAGACGCGGCTCATCGAGGCGGGGTGCCACGGGTCTGGCGGCCCCCCTGCGGGCCGCCGCCATCAGCACGAGATCGGTCGCGTGCACCGGCACGTGGTACGAGCGTCGAAGCTCGACGAGCCCCTTGGCGTACTCAAGGTAGCTTGCGCCGCGACGCCCGGTGACGGTGCGTCCAGTGATGACCGCGTAGCCCTTGGCAAGCCCGGTCATGATCGGGAAGTGGCGCTCGGGCTCGCGGATGTGGAGCAGCATCGTGGGCAGCGAACGTCCCGCCCCCGGTACATCCTTGATGGCCCAGAAGTCGTCGAGGACGTGCTCGACGGCCGCGTCGGTGGTCGCTCCCCAGAGACGGGGAATCCAGCGATTGAGGGCATCGGTACTGGCCACGATGTCGTTGGCCAGCGAACCGACGAACCCTGGTGCGAAGCGATCAGCCTTGCGCCGCCCGTTGCGGTGATCGACGTTGAAGAGCTGGAGAAGATACCGGACATCCTCGGGGGTGAGCGTGCCGAGGCGCTGCTCGACGAAGGCCCGCGCCTCGTCGGCCGCCGCGCGACGGGCCTCCTCGCGCTCGGGGGTAAAGGTGGCGAGGCCTTCGACAACGAGCACGGCGGTATCGGTGGCAGTGGACGGTGATTGGACCATGGGTAGGCGGAAGCGAACGTTACGTTCGAGACATCGCCCATGATACGCTCGGCGAGGAGGAATGGGCTCCTCATGAGCGAACCCGACGGCAACGTGGCCTTCAAGTGCACCTACCACGACGGCGGCCTGGCGCGGGACGGGTTTGGTGGATTCGAAGGCACGTGCTCCAACGAGAACATTCGCCACAACGTGCGCGCGGGCCGAAGCTGGTGCTCCCACGAGGAGTGTAAGTGCCGCCAGTTCTCGGATGCTGACTTTCGTGGTCGCCGCCCCAGGTTTCCGTGCTACGAGAGCGAGGTCTTCACGAAGTGGCAGTTCGGATCCGGATACTATAGCCGCGGCAACCGAGCTGGAAGCACCATTCCGATGACGGGAGCTCAGCGGGGAAAGGTTGCGCTGCTCACTACGCGCCGATCAGACCACACGCACGAACGCGACAGAGTCGTCTTCGGGATCCTCAAGATCAAGGACATCGAGCCGCAAGAGTCATGGGGGGTGGTGGTCCGCGGAGATCGTAAGTGGTCCCTCCGGTTGCCGGAGGACGTGGATCTCAAGCTGTGGATGTTCAAGCGAGGCGATCCCGACTGGCGCATGGGCCTGTTTCGCTACGTCACGGACCGAGAGGTCTGCGACCTCCTACACACCCTCGACCGGCGGCTGCGGAGCCCACGAGAGCACATGATCGTCGAGCACCTCCTCGAGTGCTGCGGCGGGCTTCCCCCGCGTCGGCGACTCTCGATCCTCGACGACCAGGATGACCGCCGCGAGCTCCGTGCGAAGTATGGCCCCGGCGGCGAGGGTGAGCTGCACCGACGGCTCAAGGAGCACGTCCATGCGCATCCCGAGGTGCTCCGCCTCGGGATGTGCCGCCATGCCCATATGGAGCTTCGGTTCGTGACCGGCGACCGAGTCGATGTGGCCGTGGAACTCGCGGACGGATCGTGGTGCGCCGTCGAGGTCGAGGTGGAGGGAGAGCAGGCCACGCTGATGGGCGCGCACCAGGCTCTCAAGTATCGAGCCTTGCTCGCGGGACGCACCGACGATGGCGTGGACGTTCGGGCGACTCTGGTCGCCTACAAGATCCCAGCCATAGTGAGGGCGTTCTGCGAGCGTCACGACGTGATGGCCCTGGAGCTCGATCCCGCGGATCAGCGCCGACGCGTTACGTGAGCGTCATCCCTGCGACGGAGGCCAGCGGCTGTATCGGGCCGCCAGTCTACGCCGCCCTGGATGTAGTATGAGGTGCTGCTGCAGATGTGCGAGCACTTCGACCGACCGGGTGCCGGGGTTAGGAGCACCTCGGTTGTGAAGTGACTCGTAGGCGGACAACCAAGCCCTCCCGTGGTCTTCGCCTGCGTCACCTGCTACCTTCCCCACCCGCCCCGATGGTCTACATCTCCAAGGTCTACACCAAATCCGGCGACGCCGGCGACACCATGCTCGCCTCCGGTGGCTTCGTCCGCAAGCACTCGCTCCGCATCGAAGCCTACGGCGCCGTCGACGAGCTCAACGCCTGCATCGGCCTCGTCCGCGTCGAGCTCGCCCGCGACCCACGTCGCAAGGGCGCCGAGGTCGTGCTCGACGAGATCGATCACCAGCTCTCCCGCATCCAGCAAGAGCTCTTCAACCTCGGAGCCGAGCTCGCCACCGCGGAGCTCGAAAAAGCCAAGCTCCGCGTCGAGGACCGCCACGTCGATCGCCTCGAGAAAGAGCTCGACGCCTGGAACGGCCCGCTCCCTCCGCTCCAGTCCTTCATCCTCCCCGGCGGCGGCTCAATCGGCGCGAGCTGCCACCTCGCGCGCACGGTCTGCCGCCGCGCCGAGCGGCGCACCGTCGAGCTCCACGACACCCCGGGCGAAGCCGTCCGCCCCGAGGCGCTCCGCTACCTCAATCGCCTGAGCGACTACCTCTTCGTGCTCGGCCGCGCCGCCGCCCATCGCATGGGCGACGCCGAAGTCCTCTGGCACCCGGCCTCGACCTGAGCGAGCCCCAAGCGCCCCATGTCTACCCTCCGCAAGTTCCGCTACGAGTACCCGCCGATGGAGCCCCACTTCGTGGAAGCCCCGGCGCCCAAGGCCGTCGTTGCCTTCATCAAGCGCACGTACCCGCACAACTACGACGAGGTGCTGCCCACGCTCGTGGAGATCCCGATGTGGCCGGAGTTCTGGAAGCAGCTCGACGACGCCGGCCGAGTCATCCCGCGCAACCAGCGAGGCTGAGCAGACGCCGTCGCAGCCCGTGCGGATCCTCCCCCGCCACCCCACGCCTGCGACCATCCGCCGCCACCGCCAACTCCCGCCTCGGCCGGCCGAACCGCATTCCAGCCCGCCTGCCGCCCTTGCACCCGGCGCGCGGTCGCCCCTATAGTCCGCCCCGTGACGACGCACTTGCCCGTGGTCGGAGGGCACGCGAACGGCTTCGGTGCGACCAAGCGCACCGACGGGTGGTGGGTCGGTCCCGCCGTCACGTTCGTGGTGTTCTCGACCTTCGTCCTCTACACCACGTGGGCGCTGCTCCAGGGCACGCACTACTACTCGGCGCCGTACCTGTCGCCGTTCTACTCGCCGGTGCTGTTCACCGAGCTCTCGCAGCCGGGTGCGGCACCGATCGAGCACGCGTGGTTCGGCACCTGGCCGACCTGGTGGCCAGGGTTCCTGCCGCCGTCGCCGGCGATCCTCATCCTCGTGTTCCCGCTCTCGTTCCGGATGACCTGCTACTACTACCGCAAGGCGTACTACCGGTCGTTTGCCGGCTCGCCGCCGGGGTGCGCAGTGGGGCCGCTGATGACCGGGCGCAAGTACCTCGGCGAGACGAGCCTGTTCCTCATCCAGAACCTCCACCGCTACGCGCTCTACTTCGCGTTGGCGTTCATCGTGGTGCTCGGCTACGACGCGATCATCTCGTTCTCGCGCGGCGGGCAGCTCGGCATCGGCGTGGGCTCGCTCGTGCTCACGCTCAACGTGGTGCTCATCGCCTGCTACACGTTCGGGTGCCACTCGCTGCGGCACCTCGTGGGCGGGCGCTCGGACTGCATGTCGTGCGGGCAGGCCACGGTGGCCTACGGGGCCTGGAAGAAGGTCAGCTGGTTCAACGCCCGCCACATGCAGTTCGCGTGGGCGAGCCTGCTGTGGGTCATGGTGACCGACCTCTACGTGCGCCTCTGCTCGATGGGCGTCATCCGCGACCTCAACACCTGGAACTAACGACATGCTGGACGTCTCCGAGATCCAGACCATCGACACGGACGTGATGGTCGTGGGAGCCGGCGGGGCTGGGCTCCGCGCGGCAATCGAGTGCTCGGCGCAAGGCCTCAAGACCGGCGTCATCTCCAAGAGCCTGCTCGGCAAGGCCCACACGGTGATGGCCGAGGGCGGCATGGCAGCCGCGATGGGCAACGTCGACAAGCGCGACAACTGGAAGGTGCACTTCCGCGACACGATGCGCGGCGGCAAGTTCCTCAACGTGTGGCGCATGGCCGAGCTCCACGCCCGCCAGGCGCCCGATCGCGTGCGCGAGCTCGAGGAGTGGGGCGCGGTGTTCGACCGCACCAAGGAAGGCCTCATCAGCCAGCGCAACTTCGGCGGGCATCGCTACCCGCGGCTGGCCCACGTCGGCGACCGCACCGGGCTCGAGCTCATCCGCTCGCTGCAGGACCACGGGATCCACCAGGGCATCGACTTCCACATGGAGTGCGCGGCGCTCGAGCTGCTCAAGGACGGCGACCGCGTGGCGGGAGTGCTGGCCTACTGGCGCGAGACCGGGCGCTTCGTGGTGTTCAAGAGCAAGGCGGTGATCCTCTGCACCGGCGGCGGCGGCAAGGCGTGGCCGGTGACGTCGAACTCGTGGGAGTACACCGGCGACGGGATCGCGATGGCGTTCGACGCGGGCGCGGAGCTGATGGACCTCGAGTTCACGCAGTTCCACCCCACCGGCATGGTGTGGCCGCTGTCCGTGAGAGGGATCCTCGTCACCGAGGGTGTCCGCGGCGACGGCGGAATCCTCAAGAACAACAAGGGCGAGCGGTTCATGTTCAACTACATCTCCGAGCGCTTCGCGCCGGAGACTGCGGACACCGAGGCCGAGGCCCAGCGCTGGCTCGAGGGCGACAAGAACGCCCGGCGCCCGCCGGAGCTGCTCACCCGCGACGAGGTCGCGCGCGCGATCACGGCGGAGGTCAAGGCCGGCCGCGGCTCGCCCCACGGCGGCGTGTTCCTCGACATCGCATCGCGCCGGCCGGCGGAGTTCATCAAGAGCCGGCTGCCGTCGATGTACCACCAGTTCAAGGAGCTGGCGGAGGTCGACATCACCAAGGATCCGATGGAGGTGGGGCCCACGCTCCACTACTTCATGGGCGGGATCCGGGTCGACGCGGACTCGCAGGAGACCACCGTGCCGGGGCTGTTCGCGGCGGGTGAGTGCGCGGCGGGGCTGCACGGGGCCAATCGCCTGGGCGGCAACTCGCTGTCGGACCTCATCGTGTTCGGGCGGCTCGCCGGGGTCGGCGCGGCCAAGTACATCGAGGGGCTCGAGTCGAGCCCCAAGGCCAGCGACGAGCAGATCACGGGCGGAGTGCGGCGCGCGACCGAGATCCTCAACCGCGAGAAGGGGGCCAATCCCTACGTGCTGCACGGCAAGCTGCACGAGGTGATGGCCAAGGGCGTCGGGATCGTGCGCAAGCAGGAGGAGCTCGAGACGGCCATCGAGGAGCTCGAGGAGCTCAAGACCGAGGCCAAGACGCTCAAGGCGCCCGGAGCCAGCCAGTACAACCCGGGGTGGCACGAGGCGCTGGCGATGCGCTCGCTGCTCATCACGTCGGAGGCGGTGACCCGCGCGGCGCTGATGCGCGAGGAGAGCCGCGGCGCCCATACCCGCCTGGATTTTCCGGGCGAGAGCGCGGAGTGGGTCAAGTACAACGTGATCATCAAGCGCGGCGCGGACGGGGCGATGGAGATCGAGAAGCGCGCCAAGCCCGAGGGGCCGGCCGCGCTGGTCGCGATCGCCAACGCCAAGATCGAAGACCTCGAGGCCGGCAAGGTCGGCGCCGACGTCTGATCGCGAAGCTCACCAGAGGACGAAACCATGGCCAAGCGTTCATTCCGGGTGTGGCGCGGCGACGCCAAGGGCGGCGAGTTCGAGACGTTCGAGGTGGAGGTCGACTCGGGCATGGTGGTGCTCGACGTGCTCCACCGGATCCAGGAGCGCAACGCCAACGACCTGGCGATCCGCTGGAACTGCAAGGCCGGCAAGTGCGGCTCGTGCAGCATGGAGATCAACGGCAAGCCGCGGCTCTCGTGCATGACGCGGATGAACATCTTCGAGGAGCACGAGACGATCACCGTCCAGCCGCTCAAGACGTTCCCGGTGATCAAGGACCTCGTCACCGACGTGTCGTGGAACTACCGCCAGAACAAGCGGATCCGCCGCTTCAAGCCCAAGGCCCCCGAGGCCGACGGCACGCGCCGCATGTACCAGGAAGACGTCGAGCGCTCGCAAGAGTTCCGCAAGTGCATCGAGTGCTACCTGTGCCAGAACGTGTGCCACGTGCTGCGCGACCGCGACGGCAAGAACGACTTCGTGGGCCCGCGCTTCATGATCCGCGTGGCCTCGCTCGAGATGCACCCGCTCGACACCGAGGACCGGATCCCGGAGCTCCGCAAGGAGTACGGCTCGAGCCTCTGCAACATCACGCGTTGCTGCACCGAGGTCTGCCCCGAGCACATCGGCATCACCGACAACGGCATCATCCCGATGAAGGAGCGCGTGGTCGACCGCTACTTCGACCCGATCGCGATGCTGGGACGCAAGCTCTTCGGGATCCGCAAGCGCACCAAGTCGCAGGCGGAAGGCGGCGAGCCGTGAGCACCCACGGCGGCCGGCGGGGGCCCGTGCTGGAGCTCAAGACGATCCCCGCCGACGGCATCCCGCACGCGTTCGAGAGGGCCGAGCGCTATCGCCTGCTCAACGATCCCGAGCAGGCCGAGAGCATCTGCCGCGACATCTTGGCCGTAGAGCCCGAGCACCAGGAGGCGCTGCGGATGCTGGTGCTGTCGCTCACCGACCAGCTCGGGCCCGGCGGGCACGTGGCCGGAGGGGTGCGAGAGATCCGTGCGATCTGCGAGCGGCTCGTGGACCCGTACGATCGGGCGTACTACACCGGGATCGTGCTCGAGCGCGACGCACGGGCGTTCCTGCGGCGCCAGGGAGCGGTGCGCTCGACGGCCTACGAGGGCTTTCGCTCGGCGATGGACTGGTACGAACGAGCCGAGGATCTGCGGCCCGGTACGGTGGATCCACGGCTCCGCTGGAACTCGTGCGTGCGCACGATCCTCCACGAGCACCTCGAGCCCGAGGGGCGCGAGGCCGAGCTGCCGCTCGAGTGAGGCCGGGCCCCCGAGGCCGAGCGGCGAGCGTCAGCCGGTGGGGATGAACTCCTCGCAGGCGGTGTCGATGGTCTCGATCGCGTCGCGAAAGAGCGGCACGTAGTCGGGCTCGCACACCGAAGCCCAGAAGCCGAATGGGAACGACTCGGTCCACTCGCGCAGGCGCGGAGCCGGGCTCGCGCCGCTGTTGTCGGTGCCGTCGAACGGAGCGCACACCGCCCCCGGCAGGTCGGAATCGCCGAGCAGGCCGAGCGCGACGACGGAGCCCTCGTGGCCGCCCTTCAGATCGACGAGCGCGGCCTTCCAGTCCGCCGGGTCGCCGAGCGAGGCGAGCACGTCGTCCTCGTCGGTGACCAAGGTGACCACGAGCAGGGCGTCGTCGCGGAGGAAGCCTTCGTTGCACCCCCCGGGCTCGGCGAGCTCGCCGAGCGCGACCGAGAGCGCCTGCATGGGGCGCTCGTTGGGCTCGCCCTCGATGCCCACGGAGGCCATGCATTGGAAGGTGGCGTCGAGCTCGGGATCGGTGGACAGGAGGTAGCGGCGGCCGGGCAGGTTGCACGAGACGCCGGTGGAATCGGCGACCCGGCCGGCACCGAGCCGGGCGTCGCAGGGGATGTCGGAGAACGGAGCGCATGGCTCCGAATTGCACTCGCAATTGCAGCCTGCGGCACAGTTGGCGCCGCACCAGAGGTTGCAATCGAACGAGTTGTAGATCGCCTCGTAGCAGCCGCCGCCCTCGCCGACATCGGTGTCGATCACCATCACCTGGTAGTCGTCGCCGGCGAGGACTTCCTCGATCTCGTCGATGAAGCTCGGGAAGCTGACGAGCAGGCTCTGCTGCTCGTCGAACATCGAGGCGGAGTTGTCGACCACGAACACGAGGTCGATCTTGTCGCAGCGCATGGGCTGGAGCGGGAGGTCGGAGCCACCGCCGAGGTCGAGGCGCTCGCCGCTGGTGGCGGTGGAGTCGGCGGAGGTCTCGGTGTCGGGGGGCGGGAGGGTGGCGGTGATCGTGAAGCCGGAGGTGCCGGCGGTCTGCCGGGGGTCGTCGCCTCCGCCGCAGGCCATGAGGAGGCCCGCCATCGATGCGACCACCGCGACCCGCATGCCACGCATGTCGACCATCGTACGGCCAAACCGCCCGGGCGGGTGAGGTTGGCGTTAGCGCCACGGACCAGGCGCATCGGCCGGCATCGCCCCGACCTCGCGCATGCGCTGCACGAGCGCCTCGATCGCGCGCCGGCCCTCGTCGCCGAGCGAGGCCGAGAATCGATTGACGTAGAGCGCGATGTGCTTGCGGCACACGTCGTCGTCGAGCTCCTGGGCGTGGGCTCGCACGTAGGGCTGCGATGCGATGGGATCGGCCCACGCGGCCTCTACCGCGGCTCGCAGGCCCTTTTCCACGGCACGCACGGTGGCCTCCGGCAGCTCGCGGCGGGCGACGATCACCCCGAGCGGTAGCGGCAGGCCGGTGACGGCCTCCCAGACCTCGCCGAGATCGGCGATGCACGCAAGGCCGTGCTCGGGATAGGTGAAGCGGCTCTCGTGGATCACGAGGCCAGCATCGACCTCGCCTGCGGCCAGGGCGGGCATGATGCGATCGAAGCGCATCGTGACCCGCTCGAGCCGCTCGGGGCCGAAGATCCGCAGGAGCAGGTTGGCGGTGGTCGCCTCGCCGGGGATCGCCACGCGGGCGCCCGCGAGCTCGGCGAGGGTCGTGTGACGCGGATCGTCACCGCGCCGCAGCACGAGCGGGCCGCAGCCGCGCCCGAGGGCGGCGCCGGCGTCGAGCACTGCGTAGTCTGCCGTCAGGCGGCCCAGCGCAGCGACGCTGACCTTGGTCACCGGCAGCGGCCGCCGCGGATCGAGCCCCAGCGCGCGGCGGTTGAGCACCTCGATATCGTCCATCTCCACGGAAAACCGCAAGCCCCCCGCGTCGACGCGGCCATGCACCAGCGCGTCGAACATGAAGGTGTCGTTGGGGCACGGCGAGAAGCCGAGGGACAGCGTGACGGGCTCGGGCATGGAGACTCGATGACTGTAATGTAGCAGGCCGGAGCCGGGCTCGAACGGCGATCCCGGCGCTCAGCCTTCGTCGGGCAGCGTGCTCGCCACCGCGAGTAGCTCGGCGAGCACCTCGTCGAGCTCGCCTGGCGTGATCGCGGGATCGACCAGCACCCACCGCACCACCTCGCGGCCGTCGACCACCGCGTGGCCGATCTGCGCGATGCTGCGCTCCCACAGCTCGCGGCATACACGACGGCTCGACTTGCCGACGACCTCGAAGCACACGTTGAACGACGCAGGCGCTCGTACGAGCCGTAGTCGCGGGTGCTCCCCCACCCGCGCCGCGAGATGTGCCGCGAGCTCGAACAGCCGCTCGACCCGGCGTGCCAACCCCTCGTCGCCGTGGTGCTTCCACATGAGCCACAGCTTGAGCGCGTCGTTCTTGCGTCCACACTGGAGCGACCCGCGGCCGGGATCCAAGAGCGCGTCGTCCTGGAACAAGTACGGGGCGGGCTCGTCGAACGCCTCGGCACACAGCCCCGGGCGCCGCGTGAGCAGGGCCGAGCAGGTGAGCGGCACCGTGAGCAGCTTGTGCGCGTCCCAGGTGAGCGAGTCGGCGCGCTCACAGCCGCCGAGCAATCCGCGGTGACGGGGGGACAACAAGGCCGAGCCGCCGTAGGCCGCATCGACGTGCAGCCACACGCCCTCGCGCTCGGCGACGTCGGCCACCGCGGGCAGCGGATCGAACGCACCGAGCACGGTGGTGCCGGCGGTGGCGACGATCATCACTGGCACCGCGCCGGCGTTACGATCCTCCTCGATCATCCGTGCGAGCAGCTCGGGCCGCATGCGGCCCGCTTCGTCGATCGGTACCGGCCGCACCGCGTCCCGACCGAGCCCCACCATGCCGGCCGCCTTGCGCAGCGAGTAGTGGCTCACCGCCGAGGCGTAGACCGTGGTGCGCCCGCCCGGCATCCCCTGCTCCCGCGCCCCGGGCAGCGCGTGGTTGCGCGCCATGATCATCGCCGCCAGGTTCGACAGCGAGCCACCAGGGGCGATGAGCCCGTCACCGTCGGGCATGCCCGCGAGCGCCCCCATGCGGCGCAGCACCGCGCGCTCGATCAGCACCTGCACACCGCTGGCCTTGAACGTGTGCATCGGCGAGTTGGCGAGCACCGCGGCGAGCTCGGCCAAGGTCGCCATGCCGTCGCGCCCACCGAACAGCTGGTTGAAGAACCGGCGGCTGCTGGTGCTCGGCGTGACGGCCAGCACCTCCCGCAAGAGCGCGAACGCCTCGGGCCAGGGCCGGCCGTCGCCCTCGATCGCGATGGGCAGACGAGCGAGCAGCTCGTCGGCCGACTGGTGAGGACGCATCGGCTGCTCGCGATCGCGGCGCAGGTGCTCGGCCACGAGCTCGGCCGCGAGCTGCGGCAGGACGTCGTCGGGGAGCGATGAATCGGGAAGAGTCGCAGAGGCGAGGGTCACGGCGGGCGCACGCTAGCGGTTCCCGGCCCCGAATTCATCGGCCTTGGGGTCGAGGCTCGGGGAGCCGCTACCGGGCCCGAGCCCCGGCGGCCATGCATCCACGACGGCGCCGAGCGCCGCCCGCACGGCCGCCACGTAGCCCTCGATGCGAAACAGGATCGCCATGGAGCCCGTGTGGGGGATCGCCTCGCGACGGTGGTGGATGTCCTCGTCGAACGGAAAGCCCCAGTGCAGCAGACGCCCGAGCCAGCGCTCGCCGTGGCGCAGCTCGGAGCGCACCACCCAGCGGGGCGTGGCCTCGGGCGCGAGCGCCACGAGGAAGCTCGGGTCGGAGCCCTCGGGCACCCACTCTCGCCAGCGCGGATCGCTCTCGTCGACCGTGACCAGACCCACCACCCGCCAGCGGGTAGGCGAGAGCAGGATCGACTCGAGCGCCGCGCGGACCTGCGCATCCTCGACCACGATCGACCGGTAGAGCGCGAGCGCCTCGACGGGAGCGACGCTGCCGTACACGTCGTAGAACGATCCGACGAGCCCGCGTGCGAGGCTGGCGTGCAGGGCCGGATCGAGCGCCGCGGCCTGATAGGCCGTGCGCTTGTGCTCCCACGGCACCGGTCCCGATGCGGCCAAGAGCTCGTCGCGCCGGACGGCCTGCCGCCACAGCCGTGGGAACACGAACGACGCCCGCTCGGGCACCTCGAAGAAGTCGACCCACAGCGAGTAGAGCGCGGCCTCGCGCTGGCGCTCGCTGCCCTCGTCGATCATCCAGACGTACGCAGAGACGAGCCACTCCTTGAGCGATCGCCCGGCGTCGCGCCAGCGGTGGGGCACGTACATCAGCGCCGCATACTCCGGCACGTGGTACGCGAGCAGCATGTACGAGACCACGTGCTCCGCCGCGGAGGCATCATGGCTGACGAAGAAGTCGTGTGGATCGATGCTCGTCGGCGAATCGTCGTCCTCGATGCATGAACCGATGGTCCGCGACACGCCGAGCCGCCGCACCTCGTCCCACCAGCATACGGAGCCTGGCTCGAGCGCCGGCCAGCGCTTGATGATCCGTCGCTTGCGGCGCCGGCGAGCCCGTGGCGAACGCTCGCGCCATCGCGATCGAATCCCGTGCGCCATCGATCACGTCCCTTCCTCATCTGCCGGCGCGCGCGAGGCCTGGCCCCCACCCGCGGAGGGATCGCCGGCGACACCATAGCGCCGGAGCGCGCGGCCGTAGGCGATGGCCCCGAGCAGCATGCAGGCGCCGAGGCCCACGAAGCTCAGCACGCGATAGGCGATGTCGACCTCGGAGAGGTCGACGAGCACGACCTTCACTGCGACCGCCGCGAGCCCGCCGAGCGCGAGCTTGCGCCACGGCTCGCGCTGGAAGCGAAGGCCCGCCACCAGCCCCGCGAGCGAGGCCACGGCCCCAATGACGCTCATGCTCGCGAGCACCAGCGACCACACGTGCGGATCGCGGGGCCCCTGCGCGTAGAGCCACGAGCCGATCACCATCTGCAGCGCGAGCGCAGGCCCGAGCACGACCAGGATGCCCGCGAGATCGTGCAGCTCGGCGACCGTGGCGAACGCCCGCGGACCACGGCGCAGCAGCACGAGCAGCGCGAGCGCCAGCGCTCCGACGAGCACGGCCGCGACCGCCACGGCTGCGCGAGCGCTGCCGGCATCGGCCCGCTCGAGCAGCTCGTCGACCACCACGTGGCCCACCGCCCACACGAGACCGAGCGCGAGGACGAAGAGCGACCCTCGCACGCGCTGCGGGTCGAGCCGAACGAATGCGCGGAGCGTGCCCACGAGGCCCACGCCGAGCACGGCGAGCGGGGCCAGGGCCGTGCGCTGGAGGTGCTCCTCGCCGCTCCAGCCCGCGACGAGCCCGGCGATCACGAACAGGAACACCGCCATCGGGCCATCGGGCTCGTTCGCGGCGGGCTCGACGTGAGGGTCGCCGCCCGTGGGCCACACGGCGATGACGACGATCACCGCCGCCACCGCGAGGCCGAAGAACAGGCCCGGATCCTCGGGTCCGGCGTCACCCACGAAGGCGAGGACGCCGAGCAGCGGCGGGACGGCGAGCGTCACGGGGAGCCACCCACGCACCACCACCACCGCGAGCGCGCCGACGAGACCCTGCCCGAGCCAGTAGCCGGCGAGCCCGGTGTCCTCGAACGAGAGCGGACCGAACACGCACAGCTGCACCCAGCCGAGCCCCAACAGCACCGCGTGGAGGCCCTGGCTGGGGCCGCGGGCGCGCGACCAGCCGAACAAGCCGAGGTGCCACACGGCCATGCCGAGGGTCGCCCACGCGAGCGGATCGGGGCGATCCAAGGTAGCGGCCGCGGCCGCTGCCCACGCGAACGTCCCGCCCATGAGCTGGCGACCGGCTGCGTGCCCGGGCAGGCCCCGCAGGCGCAAGAGCACCGTCTGCGCCGAGCCGACGACGAGCAGCACCACGGTCCACGCGAGCAGCTTGTCGGCGCTGGCGGGCGCGAGGTGCTGCTCGGCCCAGCCGGCCAGCAACAGCCACGTACCCGCGATCGCGATGTGCCCGAGCTCGGGCCAGCGGCGGAGCTGCTCGAGCGCGACCAGGGCCGTCATCACGAGCAGCTGGTAGAGCATCAGCTCGGTCAGGCGATCGGCTCCGGTGGCCGTGGCGATGGGGGTCACGAACGCGCCGAGGGCTCCGAGCAGGGCCATGAGCCGCAGCTCGCGGAGGCCCGAGACCACGAGGCACGCGGCCGAGACCGCCGCCAGCCCGATGAAGGTCTCGGTGGGGCCGACCAGGTCGTGCACGTGACGGGCGACGATCCAAACCCCGAACCAAGTGCCGAGGCCCGCGCCGCCGAGCCCCCCGGCCACGGAGCGGTTGCGGTCGGCCAGCGGCCACGCGGCGAGCAGCATGCCGAGCCCCGCCGCGCCGCCGATCACGAGGCGGGCCGTGGGCGACAACCAACCGCGCTCGACCGCGTACCACACGAAGAACAACATGCCGGCGAGCACCGCGAGGCCTCCCGCGGCCGCCAGGGCCACGATCGGCGCCTTGTCGGGCGTGACCGACTGCAGCGGCCCGACCTGCCACCACGGCGCGCGCGGGGGTGGGGCCACGGCGGCGTGCATCCATGCCTGGCCGAGCGCGGCAGGGCCCGGGCTCGGCCGTGCGCCGCCGGGTGAGGCCGCGACGGGCGGGCTCATGGGCGTGGCCGCCGTCACACCCGGAGTCGCCGCAGCCGGCTGCGTGGGGCCGGAGCTCGCAGAGCCCGCAGGTTGCGCCCAGCCGGCCGCTGGCGGTGCCGGTGGCCGCTCGAGCTGCTCGAGCCGATCGAGCCGCTCGTGGATCACGGCCACGCTGGCCGCGAGGTGCCGCACCAAGGCGCCGATCTCTTCGAGCGACGGGGAGCGAGGTGGATCCGTGGCCATCTGGTCCGCGATCGTAGCAACCTGGTGCGATCCGACCATGGGGCCGCGGCGCCGACGTGACGCCGATCCCACGCACCAGGCTCGGCGCGGCCTCCTGGCCGCTCACACGCGCGCGGGCAAGAGCCGCGCCACCAGCTCGTGCAAGCGCGCGAGCGCGCCGGGCAGGTCCCAGCCGCCGCGCTCGCGATCGCCGGTGCGGTTGCTGATCACCCGCAGCTGCGCCCACGCAATCCCGAGCGCGCTGCACACGGTCCCCACCGCGGCACCTTCCATGCTCTCCACCACCGCCCCTGGGCACGCGGCCGAGCGCGCGGCGGCGAGGGCATCGGTGCCGGAGCAGGTGGAGACGGTGGCCCCCACCACCCGCGAAAGTGGGCCGCTGCCGAGGCGCGCAGCGAGCGAGTCGGTGAGCGCCGCGTCGGCGTGCAGCGGCCCGCGAGCGCCGAGGCCGAGCTGCTCGAGCGAGAGGAACCCGCTCGGGGTCTCGACCCCCTCGTCGGCGAGCCAGTCCTCGGTGACGAGGCACGCGCTGCCGATCTCGGGCCCGCCCGGGTATGCGCCCGCCACCCCGAACAGCACCACCGCGGTCGGCCGCGCCGCCAGGGCCCGCCGGGCGAGCGCGAGCGTGGCCGCGACCTTGCCCACGCCGAGCTGGAGCGTGCGCGGGTCGCCATGCCACGGCTCGCCCTCGCGCGGGGCGGCATAGACGAAGAGCGGGGTCACGGCTTGGTGCACACGCAGACGCTGTCGGTGGTCGTCGCGTCGTCGCAGGTGGTGTCGCCGTCGATCGAGGCGCAGTCGCTGGCGGAATTGGTCTGGGCCGCCGTGCAGGTGGCACCGAACATCATGCACATCGCGTCGCACGCGGTCATGGTGAGCGTGGCGTTGAACGAGCAGGTGTCGACCGTCTCCTCGCACAGGATGTAGCCGGGCGCGGTGCCGAAGATCCCGTCGCACTCGGCCGGCATGCCGCCCGAGCTCGAGGTGCCGTCGTCGGTCGCAGGCGGGGGACCCGAGCTCGAGCTGCCGTCGGCGGGCAGCGTGGTGGAGCCGCCGCTCTCCGACGAGGACGAGCTCTCGTCGGTGGCCCCGCTGTCGCTGCTGCCCGCGGTGGCGGCCACGGTGTCGGTGCCGCCCTGCACGTCGCCCGGCTCGTAGCACTTGTCGGCGAGCTCGGCCGCGCGGCTGTGCCAGCGCTTGCCCGAGGGGCAGTCCATGTCGGGGAACGTGCAGAGGTTGTTGGGCTCGCACACGCCACCGGCTCCGCCCTCGGCGACGCAGTCCTCGCTGGTGACGCAGGTGAAGACCGATTGCACGTCGATGTTGCAGCTCGCTCCGAGGAGCAGGCCGAGCACGAGGCCGAGGCCGGTGCGCACGAGCGAGGGACGCGGGGACGAATGGCGGATGATGGGCATGGCAACGCTCGCAAGTCCGGGGCGCTCCCCGGCGCGTGGATGGTGGCGGATCTCGAGCGCCGGTGTCGGTGGGCCGCAACACCGCGATTGCTGCGGCTGCTGATCGGCTCGCCCCCCTCGGGGGGCATCGAGCCGTCTGCTTGCCCAACGGCGGTCGCGGGGGGCCAAGACGGCCTCAGGCCAGCATCGCGAGCGGCTGCTCGAGCAGGCCCCGCAGCGTGGCCAGGAACTTGGCGCCCGTGGCCCCGTCCATCACGCGGTGGTCGCAGGCCAGCGTCATCTTCATGCGCTTGCCGATCGCGACCTGCCCGGCCTTGGCCACCACGGTGTCCGCGATGGCGCCCACGGCCAGGATGGCGCCCTCGCCGGGGTTGATCACCGCCGCGAACTCGTCGATGCCGAACATGCCGAGGTTGCTGACGGTGAAGGTGCTGCCGCTCATCTCGTCGGGCAGGAGCTTCTTGTCGCGGCCGCGCTGGCCGAGGTCGCGGGCCGCATCGGCGATCTCGCGCAGGCTCTTCTGGTCGGCGAAGCGGATCACCGGGACGATGAGCCCCTCGTCCACCGCCACCGCCACGCCGATGTGGACGTTGCCCCGCCGCACCACCGTGGCGCCGTCCCAGTAGGCGTTGACCTCGGGGTGGGTCCGCAGGGCCTTCGCCGCCGCGAGCAGCACGAGGTCGTTGAAGCTCACCTTGGCATCGAGCGCCGTCTTGAGCTCTTCGCGCAGCGCCACCGCGCGGTCCATGTCGACCACGGTGGTGAGGTAGAAGTGCGGGATCTCGGCGTTGGCCTGGCTCATGCGCCGCGCGATGGCCTTGCGCATCTGCGAGAGCTTGACGGGCTCGTCGGGGCGCACCGCGAACGGGCGCCCGCGGGCATCGACCTCGCCGCCGACCACGGGGGCACCCTTGGTGGGCTTGGCGGGCCCGGCGGCCTTGGCCTTGGCCGCCGCCTCGACGTCGGACTTGACGATGCGACCGTGGGGGCCGCTGCCGGAGATCTTGGTGAGCTCGACCCCGTGCTCGCGCGCGAGCCGGCGCGCGAGCGGGGACGCGGCGATGCGGCCCTCGGACGCGGAGGCTTCGGCCTCGTCGCCCTCCGCGGGCTCGGCTTCGCCGCGGCTGGCTCCGGTCTCGGCCGTCGCGAGCGCGGCCTCGGCTTCCTTCACCAGCTTGGACTCGGCCTTGGTGGCACCGGCCTCGCCCTTGCCGACATCGTCGTCGGCCGCCTCGGCGTCATCCTCGACCTCGGCCTCCTCGGCCTCCTCGGCCTCCGGCCCAGCCTTCTTCGCCGCGCCCTTCTTCTCCGCGGGCTCGGCCTTCTCCGCGCCCTTCTTCGCCGCGCCCTTCTTCTCAGCAGGCTCGGCCTTCGCCGCCGCCTTCTTCTCCGCGGGCTCGGCCTTCGCCGCCCCCTTCGCCCCTGCCCCGCCGCGTCCGGCGAGCGCCGCCTTGGCGTCCTCACCGGCCTTGCCGAGCACGGCGATCGGCGTGCCGATGGCGAGCGTCTCACCCTCGGGTGCGAGCAGCTCGAGCACCACGCCGGCGTCGAACGACTCGAACTCCATCGTGGCCTTGTCGGTCTCGATCTCGGCGATGACCTGGCCGCGCTTGACGGTGTCGCCCACGGCGACGTGCCACTTGGCGATGACGCCCTCCTCCATCGTGTCGGAGAGCCTTGGGAGCTCGACTACCTTGGCCATCTCGTCGTCCTCCTGCGGATCGAAGCTTGATCACACCTTGAAATACGCCACCTTGCGGATCGCCTCGGCGGCTTTCTCGGGGCTCGGGAGCACCAGCTGCTCGAGGTTCTCTGCGTAGGGCATGTTGAGGTCCTCGTAGCAGACGCGCTCGATCGGCGCGTCGAGGTGATCGAACATGAGCCGCTGGATCCGGTCGGAGATCTCGGCGCCGGTGCCCCCGTAGGGCCAGCCGTGGTACACGAGCACCACGCGGTTGGTCTTGCGGACCGAGGTCAGCACGGCCTCCTCGTCGAGCGGTCGCAGCGTGCGTAGGTCGATGACCTCGCAGTCGAGGCCGTCGGCGGCCACGAGCTCCGCAGCGGCCAGCGCCACCGGCACTCCCTGGCCCCACGTGACCACGGTGATGCCATCGCCGGCTCGCTTGATGTCGGCCTTGCCGATGGGGATGAGGTACTCCTCGTCGGGCACCTCGCCCTTGACCGAGTACATCACCTCGCTCTCGAAGAAGATCACCGGGTTGTCGTCGCGGATCGCCGACTTGAGCAGCCCCTTGGCGTCGTAGGGCGTGGCGACCGAGATCACCTTCACGCCCGGGAACCCGCAGTAGAAGCTCTCGAACGCCTGGCTGTGGGTGGAGCTCAGCATGTGCGCGGCCGCGTTGGGCCCGCGGAACACGATCGGCAGCGTGAACTGCCCGTTGGACAGCTGCCGCAGCTTGGCGGCGTTGTTGAGCAGCTGGTCGAACGCGACCGCCGAGAAGTTGAAGGTCATGAACTCGACGATCGGCCGCAGGCCGGCCATCGCGGCGCCGATGCCCACGCCGGCGAAGCCGGCCTCGGCGATGGGGGTGTCGACCACGCGCCGCTCGCCGTACTTGGCGAGCAGGCCCTCGGTGACCTTGTAGGCGCCGTCGTAGTAGCCGACCTCCTCGCCCATCACGAACACGCGCTCGTCACGGGTCATCTCCTCGTCGATGGCGGCGAGCAATGCTTGGCGAATCTGGAGCTGTGCCATGGATCGTAACAACCCCTCTCATGCGCCTGCGGCGAGATCGTCCTCGACGTAGTGTCCGCGGAACCGGTGCTCGGGATCTGGTTGCGGCGAGCCGTCGGCGAATTCGACGGCGGCGTCCATCTCGGCGATCACCGTCTCGTCGATGGCCTCGGCCTCGGCCTCGGGTAGCTCGAGCTGGGCGCGAAACAGCGGATCGCGCTCCTTCCACTGCTCGACCTCGTCCTTGGAGCGGTACTTGCCCGGGTCGCTCATGCTGTGGCCGCGGAAGCGGTAGGTGAGCAGCTCGATGAGCGCGGGCTGCGAGTCGTGGCGCGCCTGCTCCACCGCCTTGGCGAGCCGCGTGCGGGTCTCGAACACGTCGCGCACCACCCAGCGATCGGAGGTGAGGCGGTAGCCCGGCGCACGCACGGTGAGGTCGTCGACCGCGGTCTGACGCCGGAGCGGCGTGCCCATGGCGTACTGGTTGTTCTCGATCACGAACACGATCGGCAGCCGCCAGAGCCCCGCGAGGTGCATGCCCTCGTGGGTGGCGCCGATGTGCATGGCGCCCTCGCCGAGGAAGCACAGCGTGACCGCGCCGTCGCCGGTGTACTTGCTGGCGAACGCATGCCCCGCCGCCACCGGCACGTGGCCGCCGACGATCGCGTAGCCGCCCCACAGGCCCTTGTCCTTGGCGAAGAAGTGCATCGAGCCGCCGTTGCCACCGACGAGGCCGGTCTTCTTGCCGAACAGCTCCGCCATGCAGGCCCCGGTGTCGCAGCCGAGCGCGACCGCGAAGCCGTGGTCGCGGTAGGTGGTGACCACGCGGTCGCCCTTCTGCATGAGCTCGGCGGTCGCGACCGCGATCGCCTCCTGACCGATGTAGAGGTGGAGGAAGCCGCTGATCTTGCCCTGGGTGTACGCGCGCGCGGCCGCCTCCTCGAACCGCCGAATCCGCAGCATTTGCGTGTAGAGGCGGCGCAGCTCCTGCGGATCGCGGCCCGGCACGGGGGCGGAGGGGGACTCGGCGCTCGGTTCGCTCACGGGGGGGACCTCCAGGAGGGGCGGCAGGCTATCACCGGTCGCGGCGGCGTCGCGCGGGCGGACGTGAAACTACGAAATACCGCGCAATTGATGGGGCCGGGCGCGTATCCTCGGCCCGCCACCCATCGTCATGAGCGCCCGCCCGCCGTCCTCCGAGCGCGAGGCCCTCGGTCGTCCGGAGCCCTCGCAGGGGGCTTCGGAGCCGTCGGCTGCGGCACACGGGCCCTCCGGGGCCACCGGCGAGCCCTCGGCCGCGGTCGCGACCATGCTCGACGTGGAGCACCTGGTCGAGCGAGCCGTGGCCGAGGGTGGCGCGGCGCTCGAGCGGGAGCTGCTGCGGCTGGTGCGATCGTTGCCCGGGGGAGCAGCGGGCCCGCTCGGGCGCCTGCACCGGGTGATCGCCGCGTGCGGCCCGTGGCTCGAGGAGGAGCCGCAGGCGCTGGCGGCCCTCGTGCACGACCGCGTGCTCGGCCGCGACCCCGAGCTGTGGCAGTGCTTGTTCGGCGCGAGCCCGTCGCTCCCGCTGCCGCGCCTGCGCCATCCGCTGCGCGACGACGGCTGGCCGCGGGTGCTGCGTGGCCACGAGGGCTGGGTCAACGCGGTCGTCGTGCTGCGCGATCCCATGGACCGCCGCCGCATCGCCTCGGCCTCGATGGACGCGACGGTGCGGCTCTGGGAGCCGGACACGGGCGAGACGCTGGCGGTGCTGCGCGGCCACGGCGGCCCGGTCGGCTCGCTCGCGGTCATGCCGGACGGGCGCCTGGTCTCGGGCTCGGTCGACGCCACGCTGCGGGTCTGGGACGTGGGCTCGGGCGAGACGGTGGCGGTGCTGCGCGGCCACGGCGGCCCGGTGTGGGCGCTGGCGGTGGCGGCCGACGGGCGCGTGGTCTCGGCCAGCCACGACGGCACGCTGCGCGCCTGGGACGTGGACGAGGGGCGAGCGACCACCCTCGTCGAGGCGCGGGCGCAGGCGCTCGCGGTGACCCCCGACGGGCGCGTGCTGTGGGTGGTGGGCGATCAGACGATCACGCTGCACGAGCTGGCCGTGCCCGAGCCGTTCGCCACGCTCGCGCCGAGCCGCAAGCGCGCGCTCGCGCTGGCGGTGCTGTCCGACGGGCGGCTGGCCACCGCATCCGGCGATCGGCGCCTGCGGATCTGGGACTCCGCCACGGGCCGCAAGCTCGCGACCCTGCAGGGCCACGGCTTCGAGGTCTCGACCCTCGCCGCGCTCCCCGCTGGCCAGCTCGCGTCCGCGGGCCAGGACCGCACGATCCGGGTGTGGGACGTGCAGGCGCGGCGCGAGCTCGCGATCCTGCGCGGGCACGAGGGCGGCATCAACGCGCTCGCGGTGCTCGGCGACGATCAGCTGGTCTCGGCCTCCGACGATCGCACGCTGCGGATCTGGCCGCTCGCGCCGCGGCGCGCGACCACGGCGGACGCCGGGCACGAGGACGGGATCACGGCGGTGTGCACCCTCCCCGACGGCCGCGTGGTCACCGGCTCGCGCGACAAGACGCTGCGGCTGTGGGACCCGGCGTCGGGGGCCGTGCTGGCGACGTGGCGGGGCCATCGGCTGTGGATCAACGCGGTGGCGGCGTGCGACGACGGCCGCGTGGTCTCGGTCTCGCGCGACGGCTCGCTGCGCCGCTGGGACCCCGCGCGCGGCAAGGCCGACGTGGTGATCCCCGATCAGCGGCTCGACGTGCACGCGGTGGCGACGCTGCCGGGATCGCGCGTGGTCTCGGCCTGCCGCGACAAGACCGTGCGGCTCTGGGACCTCGCGACCGAGCGCACGCTGCTCGTGGTGCCGGAGCTGGCAGCCGCGCTCTGCCGCTGCCCCGAGGGCGTGCTGTCGCTGGCCGTCGACGGCCGCGTGCGGCTGTGGGACGCCGGCTCCGAGCGCACGCTCGCCGCGCTCCGGCCCGCCCCGACCGGCGTGCACGCGCTCGTCTCGCTGCCCGGGGGGCGCGTGGCCACGGCCAGCGACGATCCGGAGCTCGCGATCTGGGCGCTCGGCTCGGGCGAGCGCGTGGCCACGCTCCGAGGGCACCGTGGACGGGTCGACGCGCTCGCGGCCTGGCCCGACGGGCGGCTCTGCTCGGCCTCGGCCGATCGCACGCTGCGGGTGTGGGATCCCGGCTCGGGCCGCTGCCTGTGCGTGATGCGGGGCGAGGCGGAGCTGTGCTGCGTCGCCGTCGTGGACGCGCGCTCCATCGCCGCGGGGGACACCGTCGGCAACCTGTGGCTCGCCCTGCTGCCCGGGGGGTGATCGGCCGCGAGTGCTGGTATACCCCACCCGATGAGCACGAGCCGCCCCGACCCCGCCGCGTACGCCGATCGCATCCTTGCCGGCGATGAACGAGCCGTCGACTCCGCCACGCTGCTCGCGTTCCTCGGAGACGACGTGGACGTGTGGGCGCTGATGTCCGCGGCCGACCGGCTGCGGCGCGCCCGCTTCGGCAACCACGTTCATCTCTGCTCCATCGTCAATGCCAAGGAGGGCGGCTGCCCCGAGGACTGCGGGTTCTGCTCGCAGTCGCGGCACTTCACCACGCACGTCAAGGCCGGCAAGTTCATCGAGATCGACGAGGTGGTGGCCGAGAGCGCCAAGGCCAAGGGCCGCCGCGCGACGGCGCTCGGCCTGGTCACCGCCACGCGCGGGCTGCCCGACGACAGCAAGGGCCTGGCCCACATCGAGGGGGCGATCCGGGCGGTGCGCGAGGCCGGCCACACCGAGGCCCATGCGTCGCTCGGATTCCTGTCCGACGCCGCGCTCGACCGGCTCATCGACGCGGGTCTGACCGAGCTCAACCACAACCTCGAGACCGGCCGCAGCTACTTCTCCAAGATCGTCACCACCCACACCTACGACGAGCGCATGGACCAGGTCCGGCGCGCCAAGGCCAAGGGGCTGCGCACGTGCGTGGGCGGGATCTTCGGGATGGGCGAGGCGCCGGCCGACCGGGTGGAGCTGGCCGAGGCGCTGCGCGAGCTCGACGTCGACGAGGTCCCGCTCAACTTCCTGGTGAGCATCGATGGCACGGCGCTCGCGAAGGTCGAGCCGCTGGCCCCGCTGCAGATCCTGCAGATCATCGCCGCGTTCCGCATGTTCCTGCCGCGGCAAAACATCTTCATCGCGGCGGGGCGCACCCACCTCGGGCAGCTGGTGCCGCTGATGTTCACGGCGGGCGCCTCGGGCATGATGGTCGGCGACTTCCTCACCACCCCCAACCGTGGCCCCGAGGACGACCTGCGCATGCTCGACGAGCTGGGGCTCGTACCGTTCGGCTGCGGCACGTCGCACGAGGCACGGCCGGAGCTCGCGCCGCGGCCGGGAGCGGCCTTCGTCGACGACCACGAAGGGCCCAGGCAAGCCCCGCGAGCGCGCGCGCACTTGCCCGTCGTCGCGTGACGGCGGGCATCTCGGCCAACTGAGCTGGCTGAGCTGGCTGGGCTGGGCTGGGCTGGGGCAGCGCCGGGCAGCGCCGGGCGGGGCCTTGCGAACGCGGGGCGGGTTGATGCTACCTTGCCGCCATGCGCGACACGTTGTGTCTGCGAGCCCGCATTGCCCTGCTCGCGTGCCTGCCCGGTCTGGCCGGGTGTTCCTCGTCTCCCACACCCGAGGCCGAGGCCAAGGGCAAGCGCGCCGGCAAGGCGGCCGAGGGCGAGGACGCCAAGGACGCCAAGGAACGCAAGGGCCCGCTGCGCGACCTCAAGGCGCGCCGTGACGCCCGCAAGGCCGATGCCGAGGCCCAGGCCGACAAGGCCGAGGCCGACGACGGCGAGCCCGCAGCGGTCGAGCCCCCGGTCGCAGAGCCCGGGGTCATCCCCGGCACGCCGCACGACGGCAACGAAGCGGTCATCGGCTACCCCGGCGATCCGCCGTTCATCGACGGCTACAACCCCGAGGAGGCCACCTGCGTGTCGGGCAACTGGTGCGGCTCCAAGGAGCAGGCGCTCACCGTGTCGGTGCCCGGCGTGGGCGAGGCGATGGGCTGCGTGGCCCGCATCAACGGCGGCGGCAAGACCAACGATGCGATCAAGGCCGACCCCAAGGCCTACGAGGGCCTCTCGATCGCGCCCAACATGCAAGGCGCGCTCAACGAGCACGGCACCGAGCTCGCGCGCGCCAAGCCGGACGGCGAGAACACGTGCTGCTACCACTGGTTCGAGTACTGCAGCGGCCGGCCGCTGCTGGGCGAAGACGGGCCGGTGGTGGCCTCCACCCGCCCCGGCGCGGCCTGGAACGAGCCCGCGCTCGCGGACGCGCTCGCCCCCGCGCTACCGGCCGCCCTGCGCCACCGGATCGCCAATGGCTGGCTCGAGGACGCGCTGGCCGAGCACGCGTCGGTCGCCGCATTCGCCCGCGCCACGCTCGAGCTCATGGCCGTGGGTGCGCCGCCGAGCCTGCTCGTGCAGGCCCAGCGCGCCGCGCTCGACGAGATCGAGCACGCGCGCCTCTGCTTCTCGCTCGCCGCCCGCTACGGCGGCGCGCCCGTGCAGCCCGGCCCGCTGCCCGCGGCGGCTCCCCGCGCCGCCGACCCGGCGCAGCTCGGCGCCGACGCATTCGCCGAGGGCTGTGTGGGCGAGACGATCGCCGCGCTCGCGGCCCAGCGCGCCGCGCGAGCGGTGGTGGATCCGGCCATGAAGGATGCGCTCGTGCGGCTCGCCGACGACGAGGCCCGCCACGCTGCGCTCGCATGGTCGACCGTGGCCTGGGCGCTCGCGCAGGGCGGCGCCCCGGTGGCCGAGCGGCTGCGTCGGGTGGCCGCGTCGCTGCGGCCGGGCCCGGATCGCACGCTGCCGGCCGCCGATCCGCACGCGGCCGAGCTCGCCGCCCACGGCCGTCTCGACGCACGCGCGCATGCGCTCGCGAGCCGAGAGGCGTGGGCCGAGATCATCGACCCGATGCTCGAGCAAGCGCTGGGGACCTCGACCACGGCCGGCGCCAAGCTGCACGCTCGGGCGTAGCCCAGGCGTGGCCCGAGCTACCCGCAACGCGTGACGAAGGCGGCGAGCGTCACTCGCCGTGCTCGGACCACCACGCGTCGAGCTCGGTGAGCTGCGCCGCCACCTGCCGCCGTCCCGCTTCGGGCAGCCTCGCATAGCCGCTGCGCGCCGCCTCGGCCTCGACCCGCGCGCGGGCCTGCTCCCCGCGCTCCCACAGGAGCCGGGCCAGCACCAGGTGCGCGTACGCCAGCTCCTGCGGCTCGAGCCCCTCCGCGCGACCGAGCGCCAGCGCCCGCTCCACGTGCACGAGCGCCTCGGCCAGCCGCTGCGGCTGCCCCAGGCGACGCTCGGCCTCGGCCAGCCACACCAGCGGGGTCACCAGCTCCACGTCTTCGGCGCCCAGCACCTGCTCGATGGCGGTCACCGCGGCCAAGAAGCCCTCGCGGGCCTCGTCGTCGCGCCCCTGCGCGAGCCGCACGCGCCCCAGCGCCACGCGCATGGCCGCCGCCTCGACCGAGCCCTCGCCGTGGGCCTGCGCGCGGATCGCCAGCGCCCGCGCGGCATGGCGCGCGGCCTCGTCGAGCCGGCCACGCCCGAGCTCGAGCGCGGAGAGGTTCGCCAGCGGCTTGGCCACGTCGGGGTGCTCGGGGCCGAGCACCCGCTGGCGCAGCGCGTACGCCCGCTCGAACGTCTGGGCGGCCTCGTCGATGCGACCGGCCTGTTCGAGCGCGAGCCCGAGGTTGTTGAGCATCTTGCCCATCTCGGGGTGCTCGGGCCCGAGCGCGGCCTCGCGGATCGCGAGCGAGCGCCGGATGTGCTCGAGCGCGAGCTCGGGCCGGTCGAGATCGAGGAGCAAGAGGCCCATGTTGTTGAGCACGCCCGCCACCTCGGGGTGCCGCGGGCCCCACTCCTGCTCGAACAGCGGCAGCGCGCTGCGATAGCGCGCGAGCGCGTCTTCCTTGCGCCGCGCGGCCCACAGCACCGAGCCCTCCGTGTCGAGGTAGTCGCCCCAGGCCTTGTCGCCGCCCACCCGCTTGGCCGCCACATGGGCCGCCTCGAGCCAGCCAAACGCCTCGTCGGGCCGTAGCTGCAGCTTGGCGACCACGTAGGTCAGCATCGTGACCGCCTCGCGGGCGAGCTCCTCGTTCTCTACCTCCTGCCCGAGGAAGTACGCGCGCTCGAGCGCGTGCGCGCACTCGTCGTGCGCACCGAGCATGCGCTGCAAGAGGCCCACCGCGAGCTGCGCCTCGGCCTGCAGCGGCGCGTACCCGAGCGTGTCGGCGGCCTTGGCCACCGGCAGCGCGAGCCGAAGGCCCTCGCGATAGCGCCCGGCCCGCTCGAGCGCCTTGGCCCGCGCGAGCTCCTCGCGGTAGCCCTCGATCCGCTCGGCGAGCGCGGGGTCGGTGGGCGCCGTCGCGATCACGTGGGCCGGTGCGTCACACGGCCCGATCGCCTCGAGCTGGCTGACCGCCGCGCTCGCCTGCTGCACCACCCCCGCGTCGGCGGCCATCAGCACCTCGACGAGCGACCCGAGCTCTCGCCGGCGCCGCTCAAGGCACGCCATGCGGTCGTCCATCAGCGCGTCACCGGCCGCGGCCTCGCACGCGCGCCGGTGGCCCTCGCCCCACTGCCGCGCGTAGCCGTCGAGCCCGGCCTCCACCTTGTGCCAGGTATCGAGCGCGTAGGGCAGCTCGATGGCGAGCATCGCCCGGCGCACGCCGTCGTGGTGCGCGGGGCCCCACACCTGCTCGAGCTTGTCCTCGGCGCCGGTGCAGCGGTCGTCGGAGGCCGGCGGCCGGCCGAGCCACGCCGCGAGCCCCAGCGCGGCCGCGGCCGCCACTGCGATGCCCGCGCCCGCGGCCACCCGGCGGCGCTGGACCATCGCCGAGCCGAGCGCCACGAGCAGCGCATCCATCTCGGGCCAGCGCGACTTGGGCAGCACCGAGAGCCCCCGCTCGAGCACCCGCCGCACTGCCGCGGGCACGCTCTTGCCCTGCGGAGGCTCGCGCAGCCGGCCCTCCATCACGTGCTTGGGCAGGAGCTCCCACTGCTCGCGCTCGACGAACGGGTGCTCGCCCCACAGCGCCTCCCACAGCGCCACGCAGAACGCGAACTGATCGCTCTGGGCCGTGGCCGGGCGCCCCTCGTACTGCTCGGGGGACATGTATGCGGGCGTGCCCAGCATCGCGCCGGTGCGGGTGAGCGCGCGCTCCCAGATCTCTTCGTGGCCGTCGGCGTGCCCCTCACCGTGCAGCAAGTCGAGCTCGGCGAGCACCGGGTGCGGACCCGTGCCGCGGGAGCTCAGCGGGTGTGCCCCGCTGACCACCGGGTACGGGCCCGTGCCCGCCGTGTGCGGCCCCGAGGCCAGCGGATGCGGCCCCGTCCCCACCGAGTCCTCCGACGGCGCACCGGTCGGCGCCGCGAGCCCGAAGTCGAACACCCGCACGCGGCCGTCGGCGTCCACCAGCACGTTGGAGGGCTTGAAGTCGCGGTGCACCAGCCCCTGCGCGTGCGCGGCTGCGAGGCCGCGGCCGGCCTGCGCGAACGTGTCGATCACCTGCTGCACCGAGCGCGGCGCCGCGGTCAGCCAGCGCTGGAGCGGCTGGCCCGGCAGGCGTTCCATCACCAGGAACGCGCGGCCCTCGTGACAGCCGCTCTCGTAGATCTCCACCACGTTGGGATGGGACAGCCGCGCCAGCGCCTGCGCCTCGCGGAGCAGCCGCGCCTGCCGGCGCCGCCCACCTCGCTCGCGCAGGAGCTTGACCGCCACCGCACGGCCGAGGCGCTCGTCGTGGGCCTCGTACACCACGCTCATGCCGCCCGAGCCGAGCGGCCGCATGATGCGAAATCGCCCGATCCGCCGGGGCATCGGCGGCTCGCGTCGGGGCGACGTGCGCATGCGCGTCCGGGGAGCGTCGGGATCGGGCGTTCCGTCCGGCCACGCGGTCACCAGCACCTCGCGCCGCCGCTTGCTCTGCGCGTCCACGCCCTCGGGCCGCTGGCCCCGTGGCCGGTCGCCCACGGCGAGCTCGGCGGCTCCGTCCGCGTCGGCCCCTCGGGGTGGGCCCTCCGACGGTGGACGGTGTTCCACTGGGTACAGGATCACCTGAGCACCCGCGCTTGTCGAGCGGGACCGCGCGCGGCACCGAGGGTCCAAACACCTGCACGCCGGCATACCGAGATTGCAGCGGGTGCTCGCCCAACCGCAGCGACGAGCTCGTACGGGTCATGTGGCAGCAGTCGCCCCGCATTCTTGCTAAGCACGGGGGTCTCCGGCCCCTCATGCCGCACGGTTCGCTCGTCACCGATCTCGCCATGGTGCTCGGCGTCGCGGCACTCACGGGCCCGGTGCTTCGCTGGCTGCGGCAGCCGCCGATCCTCGGCTACCTGCTCGCGGGGCTCATCGTGGGCCCCTACCTGCCGGTCCCGCTGTTCGCCCACGAGGAGCGGATCCGCGAGCTCTCGGAGCTCGGGGTGGTGCTGGTGATGTTCGCGGTGGGCCTCGAGTTCAGCCTGCGGCGCGTGGCCGAGGTGCTGCCGCTCGCGGGGCTGATCGCTGCGATCCAGATCGGCGGGATGTTCTGGGCTGGGCATCTCTTGGGTACCGCGCTCGGGCTGCCCACGGTGGGCGCGGTGTTCCTGGGCGCGAGCGTGGCGATCTCCAGCACCATGGTGGTCACCAAGGTCTTCGAGCTGCACGGGCCGCCGCCCGACGTGCGCGGCACCGTGCTGGGGGTGCTGGTGCTGCAGGATCTCGCCGCGATCGTGCTGCTCGCGGTGGTCACTGCGATCGCCAAGGGCTCGGGCCTGGCTCCCTCGGCGCTGGTGTCGGTGCTCGGGCGGCTCCTGGGCGTGCTGGCGGCCACGGTGGTCGTGGGGCTCTTGGTGGTGCCTCGGCTCGCGAGGCGGATCGCGCGGCTGCAATCGCCCGAGATCACGACGGTGTTCGCGGTGGGGCTCTGCCTCGCGCTCGGGGCCGCGATGGAGCACCTCGGCTATTCGCCGGCGCTCGGCGCCTTCCTGGCCGGGATGCTGGTGGCCGAAGCGGGGCTGGGGCGGCGGTTCGAGCACCTGGTGGCCCCGCTCCGCGATGTGTTCGCGGCGATGTTCTTCGTGTCGGTGGGCATGTCGGTCGACCCGCTGGCCGCCGGGCAGCACGTGGGGGCTGCGGTGCTGGTGGCGGTGGTGGTGGTGGTGCTGCAAGCGGTGCTGGTCACGAGCGCCGGGCTGCTCTCGGGGCTGGTGCTGCGGCGGGCTGGGCATGCTGGATTGGCGCTCGGACAGATCGGCGAGTTCGGGTTCATCATCATGGGCATCGGCGTGCAGGCGGGGGTGGTGCCGCCGTTCATGTTCACGGTGGTGGTGGCGGCGGCGGTGATCACCACGTTCACGACGCCGCTGTTGCTCCGGGGTGCGCCGCGGCTGTTGGCTGGGGTGGAGCATGGGCTGCCGCGGCGGATGCGGGCCAATCTGAGCTTGTATGCGGCGTGGGTGGATGCGCTGCGGCAGCGCGGCGGGAGGGCTGGCGAGGAACCTGGGGCTCCGGCGAAGCGAGCGTCGCTGCGCGGGAGGATCCGCCGCACGCTGCGGGTGCTGGTGCTCGATACGGCGGCGGTGGCCGGGATCGTGATCGCGGGATCGCTGCTGCTCGATACGGGCTCGACGTGGCTGGTGACGAATACGGGTCTCCCGCCGTGGCTGGCCGATACGCTGCTCGTGGTCGCGATGGCGGTCGCCGCGTTCCCGTTCGCGCGGGGGCTCTCGCGGGCTGCGAGCAACCTCGGGGCGCTCTTGGGGCAGGCGGTGTTCCCTGCCGCGCCCGCGGGGCGGGCGGACCTCACCACGACGTCGCGGCGCGCGATGAGCTTCGGATTGCAGCTCGCGGCGCTGTTGGCCGCGGGGCTCCTGGTCGCGGCGCTCACCCAGCCGTTCGTGCCGCCCGGGATCGCACTGGTGGTGCTGGGGGCAGCGCTCGTGCCGAGCGTGCTGCTCTTGCTGCGCAGCGGTGGGCCGCTCGGCGAGCACGTGCACTCGGCCACGCTGGCGCTCGTGGAGTTCCTGCGGCAGCCGGATCTCGAGGCCAAACACGAGCCCGCGCTCGAGGAGCTGATGCACGGGCTCGGGGATGCGACGCCGATTCGTTTGACGGCGGGCGCGGCCGCGGTGGGGAGGACGCTGGCGCAGCTGGATCTGCGGGCGGCGACGGGGGCTACGGTGCTGGCGATTGCGCACGAGGACAGCAACGTGACGGCGCCGACGGGGAGAGAGGTGCTGCGTGAAGGGGATGTGCTGGCGGTGGCGGGGCCGCATGATGCGGTGGAGCAGGCGCGGGCGCTGTTGCTCGGTGGCGCGCCGGTGGACGAGCCGCGGGAGCCTGGCCTCGACACGAGCGGGGAGCATGGACGGATGTCGCAGTGACGGAAGTCGGGAAATCGGGTCTGGCCAACTCGGGAAGGGGGTCCGGCAGCTCGGGAAGTGGGTCTGGCAGCTCGGGAAGGGGGTCTGACGGTATCGGATCGGGGTCTGGTGAACGCCGAGTGCCGGGCTCCAAACCTCGAGACCCCGTTTGCTGTCCCTCGACCTCCAAATTCGTCGTCCTTCGACCCCAATTCGCCGTCCTTCGACCCCATTCGCCGCCCCGCAGAGCCGGTATCCTTCGAGGAGGCGGGCTCCGAGCATGTCGAGGATCTCACCGATATCCGCGGACCTGAGCCCTTGGGCGACATCGACCCAAGGCTTGTGGGTCTCGACGACTTGGGTCGCCCAGAGCTACCCCTCCCTTCTCCATCGCGCCCGGGCGGTCTTCCAGCAGGTGGGCCGGGCATTGAGCCCGGATGATGCGGACGCGATCGAGCAGGACTTGCTACCGCTCTTGAGCAGCAGTCCCGGTGCGGGCGCGTTCGAGCTGTCGGCGTTGCGCGAATACACGGGGCGGCTACGCCGTGCCCGTCCCGGCGCGGGTCTCGAGCGCCTCGAGCTCGCCATGGTGGCGCTCGATGCCACCAACCGATTCATCGCAGGCAACCCCCTCGTCGAGGCCGTGGATGTGATGAAATGGCAGCGGGTTCCCCTCGAGCACGCGGGCTTCGCCGTCGATCTAGGCCTCCTGGCTCGGCTATGGCGCATCGGCCAAAATGACGTTCCTTGGGCCGCGAAGCGGCAGGTGACGACCGGTCTCGGCCGGGTGGTTGCGATTGCCCAGCGCGTGGCAGGTGTGATGGGGGATCTCGACTGGCCTCGGGAGCTCCACCGAGCAACGCATGAGCTCGGAGCGCGCTGGATGGGAGGGGGCTGGAAATATCTGCTCGAGATACTCGGGCGATTGCCGCAGACGGAGCCACGCAACCTCGCGATCTACGAAGCGCTCGCCGACGAGGCCGATGCCGACTCGAGGGCGCCGGTCGAGCATTCCATCGCCGTGTTCGTCGAGACCCTCGGATCATCTCGGTTGGCTGCGAGCACTGCGCTCCGGGCCGCGATCCGTCGCGTGGTCAGTGGCGACGAGGAGGGCGCCTTCGAACGGGGAAAGGAAGCACTCGAGCGGATGCGCGCGGTGGGAGATCCCCTCGGTGCTTGTAGTGCGGCGGTGCTGCTGGGGTGGATCCGCAGGCACGATGCCAGCGAGACTGCCCGATGGATCGAGCACGCGCTCGGCTGGGCGCGCGGGCACGAGACGCCGGAGCTCCAACTGCGGCTGTTGTACACGCTGGGCTTGGAGTGCAGGAAAGCCGGGGAGGACATCGGGCAGCGCCGCGCCTTCGAGGAGGCGCGCAAGCTGGTCGCCGACCACCCCGCGGCCTTGACGATGGAGGACCAACTGGACCTGCTGTACGCGTTGGGCTTGGAGCGCAGGAGAGCCGGGGACGACCTCGGGCAGCTCCGTACCTTCGAAGAGGCGTGCAAGCTGGCCCCCGACTACCCCGGGGTCTTGGAGGAGCTCTGGGCAATCTGGGAGGGCAAGCACGAACCGGCCCGGAACGATCCTGAAGCGCCGGAGCACGAGGCACGCAAGCCGCCGACGCGAACCGAGGCCGCGAGCCTGCCGCCCGCACTCCAGCAGATCGGCAACCAGATCGACGAGTGCGCGTTGATGGCGGCCTACGAGGCCCTCGGCGCGCACATCGGCGAGCTGCTCGAGGACCACGACGACGACGCGGTCGTGCACATGCTGCTCGGGCACATCGAGCTGCTCGACGGCGACCAAACCACCGAGCTGCGGCTCCTGAGGGCATGGTTGTGCGCCGCCGTGACGGACCTCGTCGAGGATGATCACGAGCTCTGGTGCACATCCAAGGCCTTGCAGCTCGACCTCGAGGACCACGTCGGGGTGGCCGAGGAGCAGATGGTCATGGCGTGGGCGCGGCCCGACCGGCGATTGACCGTCCTCGAGGAACGTTTCGGGCTCGTCTGGCTCGACCTGCGATCGACCCTCGATCCCCGAGCTCGTGCCCTACAGTGCATCGCCGAGGCCAAGCACGCGATGCAGCAGGGCCAAGGCCAGCGGGCGCGGTTTTGGGTCGACCGAGCTCAGCGCTATCGGACCCGCATGGAAGAGGCCTGAGCGTCCTAGTACTCGTCTTCGAGCCCTCGGGCTCCTATAGCCCGCGCGCCCGCACGACCAACCACCCCGTCTGCAGCACCCGCCCAGCCGAGTACGCCACCAGCACCACCGGCAGCCCCACCCACTCCCCCCGCCGCACCCCAACCACCAGCACCGTCGTACACGTCACCGCGAGCACCACCACCGCCTCGGAGATCGCCCGCGTCCTCCGCGAGTGCACCAACAGCCCCTGGTACCAGCTCTGCGCCACGCGCATCGCCGGGATCGGCAGCGCGATCCACAGCGCACCCGCCCCGAACGCGGCCAGCTCGGACGACAGCCCCGCCACGCCGAAGAACCACCCGTACCCCACCGGTGGCAACGCCAGCACGGCCAGCACACCCGTAGCCGCAATCCCGACCCTCAGCGCAAACCGCCGCAGCGGCTCGCGAGCTCCAGGCTCGTCGAGCAGCGTCACCACCACCTCGTGTAGCGCCAGGCCCATCGCCTGCAGCACGAACACCAGCGAGTTGGCCATCGGCCACACCGCGAGCGACGGCAGCGGGTCGGGCATGCGCGAGACCGAGGCCGTCCCCACCGGCATGATCGCCAGCGTCACGAGCGGCGTCATCGCGAGCGGCAGGTAGAACCGCCAGAACGCCCACCCCCGCAGGAGCGGCCGCGTCTGCGTGGCCGGCAGCGCTCGCTTGACGCTCCGCACCCGCAGCGCCGCATAGATCGCTTCCGCCAAGACCCCGCACGAGAGCGCCATCGCCCCCACCGCCACCCCGGGACCACGCCCGTCCCAAAGCCCCACGCCGAGCACCGTGCAGCACGTACCGAGCCGCAGCGCCGTCCCCCACCCCACCGCGCGCGACTGCCCCTGCCGGATGAGCACGCCCTGATGGAATCGCCGCGAGGCGATCGACCACGTCCACGGCAACAGCAGCACGAGCCCCAGCCACGCCGGCTCGTGCACCGTCGGCGGCAGGCCGAGCACGTCGTCCGCCAGCCAGTCGTAGAGCGGCGTCGCAACCACCAGCAAGTGCAGGAGCGTGAGCCCGAAGCCCATCCCATGGGCCACGCGCGACAACGCCCGATACGCCGGCCCGTCGCGCGAGAGCTCCGTCGACGCGGCCAGGAGCATGATCACCGGCGCCTCGACCACCAGCGCGAGCGGGAACGCGAAGCTGCCCCACGCGGCGAGCTGCGCCTCGGGCTCGGGCAGCCGAGCCACCGCCGCACCCACCAGCGGCTGCTCGAGCCCCATCATCGCCCACGACAGCGCCAGCGGCCACCACATCGTGACCACGCGCCGCATGGCCATTGCCGGCGCTAATGCTGGCGCCGGCGCCGTCGACTGCGAGCCGCTCACGACCTCAGGCGTAGCGCCCCAGCGTGCGCGAGAGCCCGGGGATCGCAGCAGTCACGTGGGTCTTGGCGCCGCCGCGCAGGCGCTCGTAGGTCTTCTGCAGCGTCTTGTTCTTGGCGTTCTGCGCCTTGCGATCCGTGACGCCCAGGAGCGCGTCGGCAGCCTGGTCCTGGTTCGCCACGAGATAGTCGGAGAACACCTTGCCCGAACCGTCGCCGGCCTCCGGCGCGCCACTCTTCTCGTACATCGGCTGCAGCGCGGTCGCGAACTCGGGCAGGAGCTTGGTGACAGCTTCCTTGATCATCCCCGGCTTGAGCGTCTTGACGACCTTGTACCCGGCCTTGACCGCGGCGCCCGAGAGCCCCGACTTGGAGGCGACCTCGGACTCGATGAGCTGCAGACAGCCCTCGATGACCTGGGGGTGGACGTCCGGGGCGGTGATCTTCTCGACGAGCGTGGCCATGGCGTGCGTTGGAGCCCGCGGTTTTCGGCGATTTACCGGGCCGAGGCAAGCGCCGCGCGCGGTCCGTGCCGTGGACACCAGCCCGCTCGGCCTGCGATCATGCGCCCCATGCCGTACCCGCGCGCCCGTGCGCCCCGCGATCAGGTCCGACGCCCCGCTCGCCCCGCGCGGCCGGCTCGCGCCGCAAGACCAGCTCGCGCCGCGAGAATGACTGCGCCATGGGCGCTAGCGCTCGTGCTCGCGCTCTCGTGCACGCAAGAGCGCGTCGATCCACACGCCGACCCACACATGCAGCCCGCGGATACGCGCCCGGGCGACCCCATGCCCACTCACGAGCCCGCTCCCATGCCCGAGCCAAGCCGCACGCCCGAAGGCGCGCTTCCCATCGAAGAGGTCGCCAAGTATCCCCTGCCCGGCACCGCGGTCGCGGGCTCGTTCCAGTGGAGCCCCGACGGCCGCTTCCTCACCTCGCTCGACAGCGCCGACGGCAGCCTCGTCCGCCAGCTCTGGATCGAGCCCATCGACGGCAGCGCGCCGCGCCGCGTGATGTTCGAGCCGCCCGAGGGCGGTGCCACCGAGGACAACCTCTCGCCCGAGGAGAAGCTCCAGCGCGAGCGCAAGCGCCAGCTCGCGCTCGGCGTGACCGACTACGCCTGGGCCGCGGAGGCCGATCGCCTGCTGGTGCCCTTGCGCGGGGATCTATGGGTGCAGGACGGCCTCGACGCGACCCCCCGCAAGGTCGTCGACACCGAGAACAGCCCCGCGCTCGATCCAGTGCTGACCCGCGACGGCAAGCACCTCGCGTGGGTGCAGGATGCCGAGGTCTACACGGTAGAGGTCGACGGTGGCACGCCCAAGCAGCTCACCAGCGGGGCCCGCAGCACCGGCAAGACCCATGGCCTCGCCGAGTACATCGCCCAGGAGGAGATGGATCGCCACCGCGGGTTCTGGTGGTCGCACGACGGCGAGCGCATCGCCTATACCGAGGTCGACGAGACGCACATCCCCACGTACCGCATCCAGCACCAGGGCCGCCCCGATCCGGCCTCGCACGAGGATCACGGCTACCCGTTCGCGGGCCAGCCCAACGCCAAGGTGCGGCTCGGCGTCGTACCCCGCCGCGGCGGGGCCACGGTGTGGATGGAGCTCGCGCTCGAGGGCGAGCCCCCGACCGACGATCTCTACCTCGCACGCGTGGACTGGCTGCCCGACGGCGGGCTCGTGGCGCAGATCGAGAACCGCGAGCAGACCCGCCTCGATCTCGTGCGCTTCGACCCCCGCACCGGCGCCCGCACGCTCCTCGTCAGCGAGCGCAGCGACGTGTGGATCAACCTCCACGGCGCCTTCCGGGCGCTCGAGGGCGCCGAGGGAGCGGCGCCGGGCGAGCTCGCAGGGGCGTTCCTGTGGGCCTCGGAGAAGACCGGGTTCCGCCACCTCTACCTCCACGACCGGCAGGGCAAGGAGCTGCGCGCCCTCACCTCGGGCGAGTGGATGGTCGACGGCGTAGCTGGCGTGGACGAGGCCGGCGGCCACGTCTACTTCACCGCCACCAAGGACGGACCCACCGAGCAGCACCTCTATCGCGTGCCGCTCGCGGGCGGCGAGATCGTACGGCTCACCCCCGAGCCCGGCATGCACGGGATTGCGATGAGCCGTGATTGCAGCACGTTCGTCGACACCTGGAGCGATCTCTCCTCGCCGCCACGGCTCACGCTTCGCAACGCCTCCAACGGCTCGATCGTGCGCGAGCTGCCCGTCACGCCCGATCCACGCGTGGCCGCGCTCGCCCTCCGACCGCCGCGGCTGGTCACGCTCGCCTCGCGTGATGGCGTGGAGCTCCACGGGGCGATCTACGAGCCCAAGCCCGGTACCGGCGGCGGCCCGCCGTGGCCCGCGATCGTCAGCGTGTACGGCGGACCGCATGCGCAGCGGGTGACCCACGGCTGGAGCATGACCGTGGACATGCGCGCGCAGTACCTCGCGTCCTTGGGCTTCCTGGTCTTCAAGCTCGACAACCGCGGCTCGGCGCGCCGCGGCCTCGCGTTCGAGGGCGCCATCAAGCACGACATGGGCAACCTCGAGGTGCAGGACCAGGTCGACGGCGTGCGCTGGCTGGCCACGCAGGGCCTGGCCGACCCCGCGCGGGTGGGAATCTACGGCTGGAGCTACGGCGGCTACATGGCTGCGATGGCGCTGGCCCGCGCGCCGGAGACGTTTCGGGCCGCGGTGGCCGGCGCTCCGGTCACGAGCTGGGACGGCTACGACACCCACTACACCGAGCGCTACATGGGCACGCCCGCGAGCAACCCCGAGGGCTACGCGAGCAGCAGCGTGCTCGCTCACGTACCCAACATCCGCGGCTCGCTGATGATCGTGCACGGGCTCATCGACGAAAACGTGCACTTTCGCCACGCCGCGCGCCTCATCGACGCGCTGGTCAAGGCGCGCAAGCCCCACGACCTCATGCTGTTCCCCGACGAGCGCCACATGCCGCGCTCGGAGGCCGATCGCGTCTACATGGAAGAACGCATGCGCGATTTCTTTGCGCAGGAGCTCGGGGCCACGGCCCTCGTGAAGGGGTGAAGTACGTCCTCAAGACCTCGGCGCCCGCGCGGCTGCCGTTTCGGCCCGACACCGACCTCAACCCGCAGCAGCGGGCAGTGGTGGAGGCGCCGTCCGGGGAGCTGCTCGTGATCGCCGGTGCGGGGACCGGCAAGACGCGGACGCTGACGTACAGGGTGGCGCGGCTGGTGGCGGGGGGCTGCCAGCCCGAGCGGATCCTCCTGTGCACGTTCACCAATCGCGCTGCGCGCGAGATGGTGGAGCGGGTGCAGGCGCTGCTCCAGCTCGACATGCGGCGCTGCTTTGCGGGGACGTTCCACCACATCGGCAATCGGCTCTTGCGGCGCCACGCCGACGCGCTGGGGCTCGCGTCGGACTTCGGGATCCTCGATCCCGAGGACGCGCGCACGCTGCTCGCGTCGGTGGTGGCCGAGCTCGGGCTCGAGCGGCTCACCGCCAAGCGGTTCCCCCCGCCCAAGCAGCTCATGGGGCTCGCCAGCCTCGCGCGGGGCACCGGGCGGCCGGTGGCCGACGTGCTGGCGGCCAAGCTCCCGCGCATGCTCGACCAGGTGCCCACCATCGAGGAGGTGCTGCAGCGCTTCGATGCGCGCAAGCGTTCGATGAACCTGTGCGACTTCGACGATCTGCTGGTGCGCTGGCACGAGCTGCTCGTGCGGCCGGAGCATGCCGAGGTGGCGCGGGAGCTGCAGCTCTCGTTCGATCACGTGCTCGTGGACGAGTACCAGGACATCAACGCGCTGCAGGGGTCGTTGGTCGACCGGATGGCCGCGCGCTGCGGGAGCCTGACCGCGGTGGGCGACGATGCGCAGTCGATCTATGCGTTCCGGGGCGCGGATTTCGAGCAGATCGCGGGGTTCGTGCAGCGGCACCCGGACGCTCGGATCTGCAAGCTGACGATCAACTACCGCTCGACGCCGGAGATCCTCGCGCTCGCCAACCGCTGCATCGCCCACAACCGGCGCCAGCACCCCAAGGAGCTCGTCGCCGTGAAGGCCCCCGGCATGGTGCCCGCCGTGATCCCCTTGCGCGACGTGTACCAGCAGGCGGAGCTCGTGGCGCAGCGGGTGCTGGAGCTGCACCACGAGGAGAGCCTGCCGCTGCACAAGCTGGCGGTGCTCTATCGCAATCACGGGCACAGCCTCGAGCTGCAGGTGGAGCTGGCGCGGCGGCAGATCCCGTTCCGCATCCGCAGCGGGGTCAAGTTCTTCGAGCAGGCCCACGTCAAGGACGTGGTGGCGTACCTACGCGCGCGGCAGAACCCCCGCGATGGGCTGAGCTGGACGCGGCTCCTGCGGCAGTGGCCGGGCGTGGGCGCGCAGACGGCCGAGCGGATCGCCGCGAGGCTGGCCGGGCTCGGGGGCGAGGACGAGGATGGTGGAACGAACGAGACAAGATCCACGAAGAGATCGGACCCACTGGAACAAATAGTTCCAATTACAGTAGAAGTGCTCGAGCACGCCGCCGCGAAGGCGCGTGGTCGCGGTCGCGAGGCGCTCACCAAGCTCGCCGCGCTCTGGTCCCAGCTCGAGAGCGGCTCGCTCGCGGCCCCCGGCGAGGCGCTGCGGCGGATCGTGGAGGCCCACTACGGCGAGTACGCCGACCGTACGTTCAGCAACGGACCGACGCGACGCGAAGACCTCGAGCACCTCGCAGGCTACGCCGACCGCTACCCCTCCGCGCAGTCGTTCCTCGACGAGGTCGCGCTGGTGCAGGGCGTCGCCGCCGAGAACGTGGTCGCCGGCGCCGAGCCCGACGACGTGCTCGTGCTCTCCACCATCCACCAGGCCAAGGGCCTCGAGTGGCCGGTGTGCTTCCTCCTGTGGCTCGCCGACGGCCGATTTCCGTCCGCGCAGGTCCTGCGCTCCGACGAGGAGATCGAGGAGGAGCGCCGCCTGTTCTACGTGGCAGCCACCCGCGCCGCCGACCAGCTCTACCTCTGCTACCCCACGCTCGAGGAATCCCGCGACGGCCCGATGAAGCTCATGCGGCCGAGCCGGTTCCTCCGCGAGCTCGACGACGTACCGCCGGTGTTCGACCGCTGGCAGATCGAGGAGACGCCGACCGACTCGGAATCGGATGATTAGTGGCGCTCGATGGGATCGACGATGCACAATTGGCCTGGTTGAGCCCACCCAAGCCCACCGACCCGACGCGAGCTCGGCAGCAGGACGGCGAGCGTTCTGCGCAGCGCGAGGCCGTGACCCCACGCGAGGCTCCCCCGGCCGCAGCGGTCTCGCCCCCGAGGGCTCCCGCAGCGCCAGGCCGAGCCGTACCTCCGCCACCGCCCGCGTCGACGCTGTTTCGACCCCCGGCCTCACGCCCGCCGACCGCAGCACCCACGCCAGCGCCCCCTCGGGTGCCGCAGGCCGCCCCGCCGCCGCCGCCACAGCCCCCTCGGGTGCCGCAGGCCGCCCCACCGCCGCCGCCTCCTCGGGCCCCGCAGGCCCCGCAGGCCCCGCAGGCCCCGCAGGCCCCGCGTGTGACTCTCGAAGCGGAGCTCATCACCCTCATCCGCCAGCTCGTGTCGACCCTGGCCGCGGCCCTGCCCGCGATGGCGAGCATGCCCACGTCCGAGCGAGAGACGCTCCAACGCACCGAGCTCAAGCGCTTGGCCGCCGGCAGCGAGGCCCTCCTGGCCCGCCACCAGGTGCCGCTTGCCGGTCATGCCGCCCACGTCATGACGCTCTCGTGCGACAAGGTGATCAAGGACGCGATCCGGACCGCACCCGAGAGCTTCTCCGACGGTCGCCTCGAGCACGCGCTCCACCGCCTGTGTCTGGATTTCATCCAGCCCACTTAGGCGGAGGAATTCGTGCTCGGTGCTACCGAACGGTCGTCGAGCATTCCCTGGGCGCTCGCGATCTCTCGGAGAAAGCAGTGTCATGCCGCCGACTCCATTTCCCGCGTCGCGCCGCCGGTCGTGGGTACCGAGCAACGCGGCCCCGGAGCCATGTTAGCGTCGGCGCATGCTCGCTCGACGCTTGACCGTGCTCGCAGTGCTCGTGGGTGGTTGCTCCGAGGATCCCGCTTCCGAAGGCTCGGAAGGAAGCGGTACGACCACGGCCGGCACGACCGGCTCGACGCAGGCGGAGACCGGCTCGCCCGACCCCGGCTCCGAGTCCAGCGGGCGCACGACGGGAGCCTCGGCCGACAGCGAGACCGGCGTCGACCCGGACACCAGCAGCAGCGGCAGCAGCAGCGAGACCGGGACCGAGCCCGCGGGTAGCCCGGGCTGCACCACGCCGGGCGAGCTCGCCGACGGCGAGCACACGTTCATGCTCGACGGCTACGACCGTCGGTACATCCTGCGGCTGCCCCAGAATTACTCCACGGAGCAGCCGTGGCCGCTCATCTTTGCGCTCCACGGCAACGGCGGCGACACCGGCTACTGGGACGGGATGGGCGGCGATCGAGACATCCGCACCGCGTTCGCGGACGAGGCCGTCATCGTCGTCGCCGAGGCGATCGACCACCAGTGGCGCGACTACGCGGCCGACCCCGCGACGTGGCCGGAGCGCATCGAGCTCGAGCTCAATTACTTCGACACGATCTACGACGAGGTCCGCACCCAGCTCTGCATCGACGACGAGAACGTGTTCTCGATGGGCTTCTCCGGCGGTGGCTCGTTCTCGGGCGTGCTCGGCTGTCGCCGCGAGTACGTTCGCGCGATCGCGGTCGGGGGCAGCGTGATCTACTTCGAGCCCGACCAGTGCGTGTCGACTCCGGCGGCGTGGATCACGATCGGCGACCTCGAGACCAACGCGGGGCGAGAGGAGTTCCGCGACTTCTTTCGCGACCTCGCGGGCTGTGCGGAGACGTCGACCGCCGGCGAGCCCGAGGGCTGCGTGGACTACGAGGGGTGCGGCGCGGACACGCCGGTGACGTTCTGCGCACACCCGGCGGACCACGTGTGGCCGTCGATCGGGACCGACGCGACCAAGGCGTTCTTCGAGCAGTTCTACGCGGCTCCCTGAGCCGCTCGCAGGCAGGGACGGCGGATCGATTCCGCGCTCGATCGAGGCGCGAGCATTTTTCGTGAAGCCGACAGTGGGTCGCGACATGGACGACCCGATGCAACACTGCCGCCGCTTGCTTGGTCTCCTGCTCACCCTCTCCCTCAGCGCCTGCGTGGCCGAGCTCGAGGACGTCGAGGATCTCGAGGATCTCGAGCTCGAGGACCTCGAGGACCTCGAGGACCTCGAAGATCGGGCGTTCGAGCTCGATCCCGCCGACGCCTCGCCCGCTGGCGGGGTTCCGGTGGGGCCGGCCGAGCCGGTGGAGCCAGGCGGCCCCGTGGTGCCGGCTGAGCCCAGCACGTGCATCGATCTCTGCATACAGACGGGAACGGGTGGGGCGGAGTACTGCACCAACCTGTGCGAGGGTGTGAATGATCGCTGCGTGATCGACTGCGTCCGCCAGCACCAGCAAGGCGTGCACTGGTGCGTGAACTACTGCGCATGATCCGGCTGCGCGACCGCGTGCTCGATGGCGCCGCGGCGGCTGCCCACGGGGGAGCGGCCGTCGCGGTGCCCCTTACGCACGCGGGCGTGGGCTTGCTAAGGTCGGGACCATGCTGACGCTGGTCACGGCTTGGTCGTTGCTGGCGTCGGAGCCAGCACCAGCGCAGGAACGGCCGCTGGCGGAGATCGTGACCGTTTCGACCGACGATCCGTGCCTGTCGCCGGGCATGGTGGAGCCCGTCGCCGCGTGGCTCGGCCGCAGCACGGGGCCGGCCGATCTCGCGGTGGAGGTGACCGCCACCACCGACGCCGTTGGCTTCATCCTGCGTCGCGAAGGCATCGCCCGGGCCGAGCGCACGCTGTCGCCGGCCCCGGTGGAGTGCGCCGATCGCCGGGCGGCGCTCGGATTGGCGATCGCGATGGCGCTCGACGCCGCGGTGCTCGAGTCGCTCGAGCCGCTCGCACCTGTGAAAGCCGAGCCCACGCCCGTGCCCGCGCCCGAACCCGCACTGCCGGCGAACGAGGATCCCGGCGTGACGCTCGTCCCTCGCGCTCCGCCCGTGCCTGCCCCGGAGCCTGCCCCGGCGCCGCTGCGCCTGGCGCTGGCGGCCCAGGCCGACGCGTCGTTCGGCGTGCTGCCGCGCCCGAGCTTCGGGGGCCTCGTGGCGCTCGAGCTCGGCGTCGCGCCATGGCTCGATCTCCGCATCGCCGGCGGAGCCACCGCAGGGCTGCCCACGCGGCTCGCCGGCGGCGAGGTGACCACTGCGCTCGGCTTCGGTGGTCTGGGCCTCTGCCCTGGCCGCACGCTGGGCCGCGTGCGCGTGCGGCTCTGCGCCGGGATGGACGCGGGCCGCGTCCATGCCCATGGCCGCGGGTTCGCGCAGGGGCGCGACGTGGCGCTGCCCTGGGTGGCCTTCCGCACCAGCGGCGAGCTCGACGTGTGGCTCGGCGGCCGCGTGGCGCTGCGCTTCGCCGCATCCGCATTGGCTCCGCTCGTCCGGACCCAGCTCGACGTACGCGACGAGGCCGATGACATCGTGGCCTCTCGAACGCCGACGTTCGCCGCGGGCCAGGCGGGCCTCGGCGTGGTGATCCGCCTGCTCGGACCACCACCCGCACCACCACCTCGCGCCTTCGAGTGACGCGCCGCCGCGCGAGCGCGGCCCCACTACGGCTCGGGCACGCAGATCACCCCGCCCTCGAGCTGCGCGTTGGTGCGAAACGTGTTCGTGCGCAGCCAGTGGTGACGCTCGGGCGCAGGCAAGAGCCCGTCTTCGGTCACGTTGGTCACGTGGTAGGTGTGCTGGTTCCAGATCCTGCGCGCCTGCACCCAGCGATTGCCCGCGTCGCCGAGCACCATCAGCGTGGGCGCGGTCGCGCCGTTGGTGCCCACGTTGCTGCCCACCAGCACCTCCGCCGAGCCATCGTTGTCCACGTCGGCCACCACCGGGTGCTCGTGCAGCGTGACGCTCGAGCGCGCGACGTCGAGCACGGGCTCGCCGGCCTCGTCGAACGCGTAGAGCCGCCGCTCGTCGGCGTAGATCGCCTCCGCCGTGCCATCGCCGAGGAAGTCGAACGCGGTCCCGGCGGCCGCGCCGAGGCTGTCGACCACCGGAGCAGTCCACAGCGGATCCACCGAGAGCGCCCCGAGATCGAGCCGCAGCGCCAGGAATTCCGCGCCCGCGCTCATGAGCAGCTCGGGCCGGCGATCGCCGTCGATGTCGTGGATCGCCGCGGGCCGGCGCCAGGCCTGCGCACCGCTCGGTAGCCCCACCGGACGCGCGTCAACCAGGCGCGGCGTGCCGTCGGCGGCGAGCACTGCGATCCCTTCCTCGGTGGTCACCACGACGTCGGGCTCGCCGTCGACGTCGAAATCGGCCACGTGCGCATAGCCGTGACGCAGCTCGGCGTTGGCCCACAGCGGCGTGCCGTCGTGGTGGTACGCGGCGCGCCCCCACAGCACCTCGAGGTCATCGTCGCGATCGAGATCGACCGCGAGCGGCATCAGCGGCTCCTCGGCAATCGGCCCCACGCCGGGCGCCACGAACGAGAGCCGCCCCTCGTGATCGAGCACGCGATCGGCCACCATGATCTCAGCGTCGCCGTCGGCGTCGAGGTCGGCCAGCGCGACAGCATCGGCACCGGTGGAGTCGAACACGTCGGGCCCGGTGAACGCGAGGCTGCCGTCGGCCTCGAACACGACGAGGCGCGAGGGATGCGGGGCCACGTCGGGCAGCGCCATCGGCTCGAGCGCCACGATCTCCACCTCGTCGTCGCCGTCGATGTCGGCGAGCGCGGGGGTGACCGCGGCCCGGATCGCCCGCTCGCTCACCCAGTGCTGCGCCCCCGTGGCCCCGTCGAGCGCATAGAGCCGCGCCGGCGGGATCCCCTGCGAGAGCGGCCAGGGCGGGCTCGGACCCGCGACCACCAGCACGTCGGGCGTGTCGCAGAGATCGATGCGACCGTTGGCGTCGTCGTCGGTGAGGTTGGCGACCAGCGGGATCACGAGCGTGTCGGTGTCGCCGTCGGGGCCGGTCCACGACCACTGCAGCTCGGCCTCGAACGCGTCGGGCGGGGCCTTCTGCGAGCACGGGCCCACGCCCATCTGGTCGCCGCGATCGGTGCAGGCCGCGATCCCGCCCCCACCGAGGTCGAGCAGCGCGCCGTCGGTCTCGGGCCGCGTGCCGTCGTCGTCGCTGCCGTGGGTCGTCCCGTCGCTCCCCACGATTCCCACCGTGCCGCTCACCGTGCAGGCGACCGCCAGCACCAGACACGACAAGGGCGCTGCGGCGAGCGGGCGCACCGGGGCATTGTAGGCGCGATCGCCCAGGAGCTCGCGGGTGCGCAACGAGCGGAGCGCCCGCGCGCCTCCGCGCACGCCGGCCCGCGAGGCCGCTTCCGCCGCCGTCCGAGGCCATCCGCGGCCATTTCGCCCCCCACGTACGATTTCGTGAAGGCCCCGACCGCCACGGAACATGGGACGCTCCGGATGCCCTCGTGACGAGCCCCGCCCCCGCCCTCGAGCCCGCCCTCGAGCCCACCCTCGACGCCGGCACCCTGTTCCGCCGGCACGGGCGGTTCGTGGCCAAATTCCTGGCGCGGCTCGGGGTCGAGCCCGCCGAGCTCGACGACGTGGTGCAGGAGGTGTTCATGGTGGCGCACCGGCGCGGGGGGTTCAACCCCGGTCCCGCGCGCCCGACCACGTGGCTCGCCGACATCGCGCTCAAGCTCAATGCCAACCGCATGCGGAGCCGGCAGCGAGCGCGCGTCCAGCCGCAGGGGGAGGCGATCGAGCGCGCCGCCGATCCGGAGGCCTCGCCCGCCGACGCGATCGATCGCCGGCGCTCGATCGACCGGGTGCAGCAGGCCCTCGAGGCGCTCGACGCCGAGCGACGCGCCGTGTTCGTGCTGTTCGAGCTCGAGGGCGAGCCATGCGACGCGATCGCGGCCGGGCTCGGGATTCCGGTGGGCACCGTGTACTCGCGCCTGCACAAGGCACGACAGGAGTTCCGTCGGGCCCACGATCGCCTGCTCCTGCGCGAGCGACCGCGGGCGCCCTTGGGCGCCGCGTTGCTGGCCCTCTTGGGGTTGGGGCTCTACGGGCAAGGAGGGCTGGCATGAGCACCGACGAGCCACAGCGGTGGTTGGAGAGCGATGGGCTCGACGAGGCGCTGCGGGCCGATCTCGAGGCCGCGGCGGACGACGACGTGGGCTACGACGTGGACGCGGCCGTCGCCCGCTTCGAGGCCACGCTCGCGCGCGGGGGCCCGCCGGACGGCGGCGGCGAAGCGGGCCCCGGCGGCACGGGAGCGGCGGTCACGGCCGCGGGCGGATCGGCGGCGAGCAAGGGGCTGGCGCTCGTGGTGAGCGTGGCGGTGATCGTGGGCGGCGGCGCGATCGCATGGTCGCTGGCGGGGAGCGGCGCTCGGACCACGAGCGCGCCCGTGGTGGCCGCAGACGAGCAACAAGCGCGGGTGGAGCCCGCGCCGACGAACGCCGGCTCGAGTGCTTCCGACCCGTCACGGCCGATCACCTCGCGTGAGCCCGTGCCGACAGCGAAGCCCGCGGTGCTCCCCGACGCCGATGCCAGCGCCGACGTCATGCCGACCCCGGAGCCCGGCCTCGCCACCGATCCACCCAAGCCACGTCCTTCCCGCGGCACCCCGCGCTCGCCCAGCTCCACCACCGATCCCGATCCGCCCGCCGACGACGATCGCCTCCGCCGCGAGATGCAGGCCACCGATCGCGCCCAGAAGGCCCTCGCCAGCGACCCGAGCCGCGCGCTCACCTTGATCCGCAAGGCCGACGCCGAGTTCCCCGAGGGCCTGTTCGCCGAGGATCGCGAGGGCATCGCCATCCTCGCCCTGTTCGCGCTCGATCGCACCGCCGAGGCCCGTCGCCGCGCCGAGGCGTTCCTGCGCGCTCACCCGCGCAGCAGCCACGCCGATCGCATCCGTGCCGCAATCGACGGCGAGCACGAAAAACCGTGAAGGCCCGCCGCGCGGCCGACATGGAGCCGGCATGATGCGCCTGCCCTCCCCTGGTCTTCGCCTCGTGCTTCCGCTCCTCGCTCTCGCGCTCGGCAGCACCGCGTGCACCGATCCCGTCGGTGGCACCGAACCCGGTGACGAGAGCTCCGGCACCACCGGTGGCACCGGCTCGGGCGACGATCCATCCTCCGGTTCCTCCGCGAGCCCCGACGACACCGCGAGCAGCAGCGGCAGCGACTCCGGTGAGCCCACGGATGCGAGCGTGCAGGTGCTCCGCGATGCCCACGGCGTCCCTCACGTGATCTCCGACTCCGACGCAGGGGCCCTCTACGGCCTCGGCTGGGCCACCGCCGAGGATCGGCTGGCGCAGATGCACGTGACGGTGCTCCGCGCCCAGGGTCGGCTGGCCGAGCACTTCGGAGCCGCGCACGTCGAGACCGACGTCCGCGTGCGGGTGATGGGCACGTGGCGGCACGCCGAGCACATGGCCGACGCGCTGCCCACCGAGCACCGCGCGCTGCTCGACGCCTACGCCGAGGGCATCAACGACTGGGTGGCCGCGCACCCCGACGAGGCGGCCGCGGCCCTCGAGCCGCTCGGCATCGAGGCACAGGCCTGGAGCGCTGCCCACGGTCTGGCCGTGTGGTACCGGATCTCGGATCTCTTCACCAACGATCCCATCGACAAGGCGCTCGCGCTCGAGACCTTCGAGGCGCTGGTGGAGGACGTGGGTCTCACCGAGGCGATCGACCAGACCCTCGGCGCGCGCCCGCCCGGCCAGCCCGAGGCCGGCGTGGTGCAGGCCTCCGACGTGCCCGACGAGCTCGAGACCGCGATCGCCGACTATGCCGCCACGATGGGCTACGGCGCCGCTGCGCCCCCGGTGCCCACCACCTACGATCACGTGTCGCCGAAGTTCAGCCACGCGTGGGCGGTGTCCGGCGAGCGCACCCCGAGCGGCCAGGCCACGCTCGCGTCCGATCCGCAGGTCAACGTGACCTCGCCCAACTTCCTCTACGAGTGGGCCGTGGTCGGCGAGACCCTGCACGCGCGCGGGGCCGGCCCCGCCGGCGTGCCGGGCCTGCTCATCGGCTTCACCCCGGACGTCGCGTGGGGCCTGACCGCCTCGGGCGTCGACCAGCGCGACCTCTTCCGCCTGCAGATGACCGACGCCACCCACTACATCGTCGACGGCGTCGAGCACGAGCTCTCCGTGGAGCACGAGACCGTGCTCGTGGCCGGCGGCTCCGAGCGCCCGGTGGAGTACGTCGAGAGCGTGTGGGGCCCCGTCGTCACGAGCCTCTTGCCCGCCGGGGTCGAGGGCCAGTACGCGCTCAAGGGCCTGCCGTTCGCCGTCACCGATCGCGATCCGTTCGTCGCGCTCGTCGGCATGATGCGCGCGCACGATCTCGACGAGCTGCGCGCTGCGCTCGAAGAGTGGACCACGCCGGCGGCCAACCTCGTCGCCGCCGGCCCCGAGGGCCACGTGTTCTACACGCTCGTGGGCGACATCCCGCTGCGCTCCCCGGACTCGCCGCTCGGCGGCATGATCGCGCAGGACGGCAGCTCCACCGCGTTCGACTGGGTGGATCTCATCCCCAACGACTACAAGCCCTGGGTGCTCGATCCTGCGGCCGGCTACGTCCTCTCCGCCAACCACCGCCCGGTGGGCGACTGGTATCCGCTACCGCTCGGCCTCGGGCAGGGGGGCGGCGGCGACACGATGCGCAGCCGCCGGCTCCGCGAGCTGCTCGAGGCGCTGCCGGCCGCGGTCGAGCCGCAGACCGCCCTCGACGGGGTGCAGTGGGATTGCGTGAACGCGGGGCGACGGGATCTCGTGGCGCTCGCAGCCCACGTGCACGCGCTCGATCCCGACCGGCTGTCGGCATCCACCGCGGCCCTGCTCGATGCCCTCGCCGGCTGGCTCGCCGCGGGCGGCTCGATGCACACCGAGCAGCCCGGGGTGTTCCTCGCCGATCACATCAGCCTGCAGTTCCGCGTGCAGCAGACCGGCCCCGCGCTCAACGCCCTCTACGGCGGCGGCGAGAACGGCCTCGACCTCTTCCTCGACGACATGATCGGCGCGATCACGGAGGACCCGACGTTCCTGCCCGACGACGACGTGATCGCCTACCTCGACACCACGCTCGGAGCCGCCTGGGACGCTGCGATCGCCCAGGCGGCCGATCCGAGCCAGTGGGACCAGCTCTACGCCGACACCACGGCGAGCCCCAGCCTCGCCTACCTCGTGGGCTTCGACCTGTCCGAGAGCCCGCTCGCTGACATACGTGTCCAGGCGCCCGTGCTGGCCTGCGCCGACGGCAGCACGATCTGGTCGCAGCGCGCCCAGACCTACGCGCAGCTCGTGGATCTCGCCGACGTCGATGGAGCGCGCACGGTGCTGCCGCCCGGGAGCTCCGGGGTGCCCGATGCGCCCGCGTTCACCTCGCAGCTCGAGCCATGGGCGGAAGGCCAGCCCAAGGCGACCGCGCTGTCGGTTGCGGAGATCGAGGCGCTGGCGGTGGAGACCGAGGTGCTCGACGGCTTCGGCCAGTGACGGCCGCCGCGGGGCGAGCCATGCTGACAGGCTGCTGAGTCTCAGCGGCCTGTCAGTTCAGTAGAGATACACCGCCCCGGCCGCCCCAACGACATCGTTGGCCTGATTCCCGCCGACCCCCGTCGCGTTGCTCGCTTCGCCGGAGGCCCCCACCGCGAGCACGTGCCCATCGCCGCTCAGGGCCGTGCTCGCGCCGAAGTCGTCGCCCGCGTCGGTGTTCGACGCCTTGACGTAGGACCGCGGCGCCCATGCCCCGAGGCCGTCGCGCACGAAGGTGTAGACGGCTCCGGCCGAGGCTGCGTCATCGTCGGCCTCGTTGCCGCCGATGCCCGTCGCGCTGCCGGCCTCGAAGAGGGAGCCCACGGCGAGGACGTCGCCGTCTCCGGAGAGCGCGACGGCGTATCCGAAGAAGTCGAACGAATCGGTGTTGGTCGCCTTGACGTAGGCTGCTTGCGACCACGCGCCCATGCCGTTGCGCTCGAACACATAGGCCGCGCCCGCCCCATTGGCGGTATTGCTGGCCTGGTTGCCGCCGATGCCCGTCGCGTTGCTGTCCTCCTGGAAGGCACCCACCGCGACCGCATCGCCATCGCCCGAGATCGCCACGCGGATCCCGAACCAGTCGCTCACGCCGGTGTTCGAGGCCTTGACGAACGCCTGCTGCCCCCAGACGCCCGCGCCGTCGCGCACGAACACGTACGCCGCTCCGGCATCCCCCGCGGAGTTGCCGAGCTGATTGCCGTCGATGCCGACCGAGTTGCTGTCCTCCCCGTAGGCCCCCACGACGAGCGTGTCGCCATCACCGGCGAGCGCCAGGCTCTGGCCGAACCAGTCGTTCGCGTTGGTGTTCGACGCCTTGACATAGGCCTGCTGCGCCCACGTCCCCGCGCCGTCGCGCACGAACACGTAGGCCGCTCCGGAGTTGGTCGCGGCATTGCTCGTCGGATCGCCGTTGATGCCCGTGAAGTGGCCGTCTTCCTGGTGGGCCCCCACCGCCAGCGTGTCGCCGTCGGCCGCGAGCGAAGCGCTCGTCCCAAAGGAGTCGGCTACGCCGGTGTTCGACGCCTTGATGTACGCCGCTTGCGACCACGTGCCGGCGCCATCGCGCCCGAACACGTAGACCGCACCCGAGCCCGACGCGGTATTGCTGGCCTGGTTGCCGTCGATGCCCGTGACGCCGCCGTCCTCCCCGGGGGCCCCTACGGCCAACGTATCGCCGTCGGCCGAGAGCGCCAAGCCCTGGCCGAACGCGTCGCCCGTCTCGATGTTCGACGCCTTCACGTAGGCCTGCTGCGACCACGATCCCACGCCGTCGCGCACGAACACGTAGACCGCACCGGCATCGGCCCCCGGATCGTCCTGGGTGATGGCCCCCACCGCGAGCGTGTTGCCGTCGGCCGAGAGCGCCACGCGAGCGCCGAACTGATCGCCCACCGCAGGGTTCGACGCCTTGAAGTACCCCACCGCCTCCGCCAGCGAGCTCGTCACGTCGATCACCGCCGAGCCCGTGCAGCCAGCTGGGCTGCACGCTTGCAGCCGATAGCTCGCCTCGTGACGCAGGTGCAGCGGTCGCTCGTGGGTGCTCGTGCTGGCCACGACGGCCCCACCGAGCGGCAAGAACCACTCTCCGGGGGCTGCGCTCTCCTCGAGCTGGTAGTGGTCCGCCCCGACGACCGCCGCCCAGGTGAAATCGAACCGCTTGATCGGCGAGAGCTCCAGCGTGAGCTCCGGCGCGGCCGGCATGGTGCCGCAGCTGCTGGTGTCGTAGAGGCAGCCCGCCGTACACGCGAGCGCGCCTGGCGAGAGACCGAGGGTCTCGCACGTGGCGCCCGCGAGCGCCGCTCCATCGCACACCTCGTCGGCGCGCTCGTTGACGAGCCCGTCGCCACACACCCTCGGCGTGCAGTCGATGTCGCAGCTCGCCGACTCGCCACCATCGTCGCAAGCCTCATCGCCCTCCACGATGCCGTCGCCGCAGACCGGCTCCGCCGCCCCGGTGGTCGCCTCCGTGTCGCTGCCGGTGCTCGACGCGTCCGACGCATGGCCCTCCGTGCATTCCGGCTCGTCGGTCGTGGATTCCGTCACGCCCAAGGCGTCCGGCGTCCCCAGGCCCTCCCGATCGCCGTCATCCGCTCCTGGCGAAGCGGACACGCACGCCTCGGCGGCGAGCAAGCCTACACAAGCGAGCTGCCGAGCACGGGCGGCCGCGGAATCGAAGGAATCATCGAGGAGATCGAAGCAGCGCACCCCGTGTCCACGCCCACGGGGCGCCCCGGTTTCCTCCATTGGCACGTGCGGCCGACGCTACCGCTCCCGCAGCCGCAGCACCTCCTGCGACAAGATCCGCTGCAGCGTCGCCACCGCGCATCCATACGTCGCATCCATCCCGAAGTAGCTCAGGCTCTTGGAGAGCAGCGTCTGCCGCCGCGAGTACGGCGTATCCGAGGCGTAGTGCAGGAGCCCGAAGTCGAACGGCAACAAGTTCGACAGGTGCACCACCTCGTCGGTCGGATGCCGCTTGGGATACACCATCTCGTAGATCGCCGACAGATACGGCCCCGCCTCCATCTCCACCACCGTGTAGCCCTCGCGGTAGAACACGTTCATGTACTCGCGGTTCTGCAGGAACGACCCGCGCACCGTGAGCGCCTTCTGGTTGTCGAGCACCGTGCCGTAGCGGAGCAGCGGCGCCAGATCGGCGGCCACGAAGCAGTTGCGGAACAAGTACGTGTTCTGCGAGTGCTCGTCGTAGGCCACCGTCGACAGCATCGCGTCCCCCACCCGCCCGTTGAGCGTGGCGGCCTTGCCCACCACGTAGATCCCCCGGATCTCCCCCACCCCTTGCGCGAGCTGGGTCAGGTGGTGATACGCCGCCATGCCGAGCGGATAGTCGATGTTGACGATCACCGCATCGCTGTCCGAGAGCTCGTCGAGCCCCTCCACCGCCACCCGCGGATCCAGGCGATCGGGCCGGAGCTTGCGCAGCTCGAACAGCTGCGCCGTCACGTCGAGGTGGCCCGGCGAGCCCAGCGTGTGGATCCCCGACTCCGCGTCGAACGCCTGCACCTCGGCGGTCCGCTCCTGCACCCGCTCGGGGTCGGCCGTGATGTACTGCCGCAGCAGGTAGTAGCCGATGTTGTTGAGCTCCACCTCGTCGCCGTCGAGCCGAGCTTGATCGATCCGCTCGGCCAGCCCCTCGCGGTCGCGCGCGCGCGTGAGCTCGAGGATCCGGTCGATGTGCACGCGCGCGTAGCCACCCACCAGATTGCACAGGGCATGCGTGTTCGACGACACGAAGTACACCGGCCGCGGCGGCCCGCCGCCGCCGCCGTAGGCGGCCTCGATGCCCTCCCACCAGCGCTGCGTGGCACGGCGGTACTCGAGCAGCGTGCCGGCCAGGAGCCGCACCCGCAGGTCACGGGGCCCGCGAGCGATCGACCGCAGCCCCGGCCGCACGTCGCCCCCCCCGAGCGCCTTGCGCAGCGAGCCCACGTCGTGGGGGGAGAGCCCCAGCGTCGTCTCGAGCGCCTCGTTGATCGTAGCGTCGTCGAGCGTGTCGTCGCGCCGTAGCAGCCGCCGCCCGAGCTCGCTCGGGGCCAGCCGCGTGTGCATCTTGTTCCACTCGATCTGGTACGCAGTGACGATCGGCACGAGGTCGTCGATGTCCGAGGCACTGGTGACGAACACCGCCAGCACCTCGCCTTGGTCCCAGCGGTGTGGGCGGCGACGGCCGCGGGTATTGACCGCCTGCCAGCCGCGTACGGGCAGCCCCGCGCGCTCGAACTGCTCGAACGACTGCCCCGCCACCAGCCGTCGCACGCGAGTCATGCACGCGGGCAGGCGCGTGGCGCTGTAGCCGAACGCCGCCACGTCGGGCACCTCGTCGCGCGCGCCCGTGTGCAGGCTCGAGTCGCTGAACGCGTGGGCCTCCTCGAACGCGCGCACTCGGACCTCGCCCGAGCTGCGCAGGAGCGAGTAGTACGTCCGAATATAGAGATCGATGGCGTTGGACGTGCTGCGGGGGGACTGGCGATCCACTGCGGTCGAGGATAGGACCGGCCCCGACCGGGACCAAGCCCGAGCACCCACGGGGTCGCGCACACGACGCGGTCACTGCGGGGGAGGCGGCCGCAGCCGTGCGTGATTGGTCTGCCGCTCGAGGGTCACGACCGCGTTGGCCTTCTCGGCCGTGCCGGCCTCGAGGTCGTGCTGGTCGAGCTCGTCGTAGTAGCCCTCGAGGGCCCCCTTGAACCGCTTGCACGACTTTGCATTCGCTCCGCACAGCGCCTTCGGGCTGGGCGGCTTGGCCGTCAGCGTCCGCAGCTTGGAGACCGCGGCCGGGGGCTCGGCGCCGAGGGCACCGTAGAGCCCCTCCACCGCATCGGCCTTGGCGGCCTCGACCGCGACGACCCCCGGCAGCTCGGTGCTCGCGCGATAGTCCTCGATCCGCTGGGCGTGCCGAGTCGCGTCGAAGGTCCCCGTGGCGACCTCGTGCTCGAGCGTCGTGGACAGCTCCACGAGCTCGGTCTTCCACGACGACAGCTCGCGGGGCGTCTCGAAGCGACCGTCGGGGGCGAGAACCGCGAGCTGCCTGACCTCGCGCTCCTTGTCGAGCAGCACGTTCGCGAGCGCCGACACGGCGGCTCGCTCCTCCACGACGCCCTTGCAGCGAACCGGCGCGACCCCGCTGTCGGGCAGCTCCTTGCCGCACGCGGCCCGATAGCGGGCGGCGGCGTCCTCCCGGCCGCTGCCCGGCACCGCGCTCGCGGCCGGCTCGTCCGTGCTGCTCGCACAATAGGTCTTCTGCCACGCCAGCTTGAGCGCAGCGTCGGCCGCCACGCAGATCTTCTTCACCCGCGGATCGGTGGAATAGAACTCTGCATAGACGTCGGTCATGATGACGAGGCTCGCCAGGTACATGTACTGGCTGAGCTCGGTACGGGTGTAGCTCCCTTCCTTGGCCGCGACGTACGAAGCGCTCTCCATGTAGATGTCCCAGGCGTTGTCGGCATGCCAGTCGAGGATCGATCGATCGACGCCGTCCTCCGCCTCGGCCCAGTGATGGAGGTACGCTTGCAGCACGGCCCGGTAGCACTTGAGCCGCAGCTTCGGCTCACTGGCCACCGCCAGGCACTTCGGCTCGGCGAACGCCGCATCGGGTGCGGGTGCGGGTGCGAGCGCCGGTGCCGGTGCCGGTGCCGGTGACGGTGCAAAGCCCAAGAGACCGAGCGAGAGCGCGAGCGCGACGATGGAGCGCTTCATGGCAGCCGATCCAGCTCCTCGTAGATCAGCGCGCCCTCGGCGGCCTTCTCCACGCTGCGTTGCAGGGTCAAGAGGCAGTCCTCGAGCTGGGCCTCGAGCTCACCGGGTCGAAACCCACAGAGGCGCTTGTCTTGGATCAGCTGCGAGAGCGCCTCGATCCTCGCGTCGTGCTGCTCCACGCTGGCCGCGAGCGCGGCCTTCTCGTCCTCGAGCGCCGCGATCTCTCCGTCCATGTTCTTGGCCTGCCGGCACTGCACCCCCACGCCGCCGAGCGCCCCGATGAGCGCCGCGAGCCCCACCAGGTTCGGCCACTTGAAGCCGCGTGGCTCCTTGGGCTTGGCCTCGTCGCTGACGAGCTCCACGACCACCCGCGGCTGCATGGGTGGGTCGCCGCTGCCCCGCCAGTTGACGCGAGGTCGCTCCCAGCTCCACTCGGTGCTCGGGAGCTCCCGGTCTCCGTCGAGGAGCTGGCAGACCACGAGCCGACTCTCGGGAATGCGCCACGCACGAGGCTCGGCCTCCGCGACGACCTCGAGCTCGACGATCGCTTGGAGCTGGATCATGGCGCATCGTACCATCACGCGGATCGAGCGCGCACGCGCACGCGCGCCCGACCGCGTGATCGCCCGTCGTGCCGGTCAGCACTCCGGGGCATCGAGATAGCCGCTCAGCCCCTGCCCGAGCCCCTCCATCCAGTAGAAGTTGCAGATCTGCCCCGTGATCGATCCGTCGGGCGCGAGCGTGTCGATGAAGAGCAGCGCGCTGTTGGGGAGCACGCCCGTCTCGCAGCTCGCGGTGCCGCCGATGTGGATCCACGACTCGAGATCGGCCTCGCCGAAGCCCGTCTCGCTCTCGTAGTCGCCGAAGTCGTAGATGCCCACCTCCTGGAATTCGGGCGGGACCACGACCACCAGTGTGAACTCCTCGGCGTCGCCGCAGTCGGGCGGGGCGAGCGGATCGGGACCGCACACGCTGCCCTGGCTCCGCAGCACGAGGAAGCGCGTGTCGGCCGAGTAGCCGGCGGGCGGCGGGACCATGTCGCCCGCGCGCACCATCTTCATGTCGACCACGTCCGGGGGCATCTCCATGCCGCCGCAGCCGAGCCCCTCGGTCTCCTCCGCGTCACCGGGGCCGTCGTCGGTCGCGCTCGGGCCGTCGTCGTTGCCGCTCGGGCCGTCGTCGGTTGCGCCGCCGAAGCTGTCGCTCGCACCGCCGAAGCTGTCGGTCGCACCGGTCTGGTCGTCGGACGCGCCCCAGGTACCGCCCGAGGTGCTCGTCACCCCGAGGCTGGTCGTCGCCTGGCTGCCGTCGTCGGAGCTGCCTGCGCCCCCGTCGAGGCAATCGCCGATGCAGACGTCGCAGCCCGCCGAGAGCGTCGTGAACAAGGAGAGCAAGGTGGAAAGGGTCAAGCGATGGTTCATGTCGTTGAGTCCGCGGACCGGCGAGGTTCCGTTGGAAATTCTTTCGGGCGCGGTGGAAATGCTCTCGCCCGTGCGCCGTGGCGCTGCGGCGCGTCGCCGGGGCCGCGGCCACGCGCTCGCTCGCGCAGCAGCCCGCGAGCCGCTGCGCACGCTCGTCGCCGCTCGCTCAACGCGCTCGAGCGTCGCAGGCCGGCGACGGCAACCCAGCGGCGCGAGCCGTCGCTCCCGCCTCGGCGTCGCGCCCCAGGCGGCACAGCACGCGCACGCGCAGGATCCGAGCCTCGGGCACGAACTGCCCGTCGGGATGGCGATCGAGGTAGCCATCGAGCTCGCGGAGCGCGGCCTCGTCGTCGCCGCTGCGAGCCGTGCGCTGCGCTTGCTCGAAGCGCGCGAGCTCGGCTGCGAGCGCGGCGGCCTCGAGTGGCGCCGCGCCGGCCCCCAGCGAGGCATCCTGCCCCTGGGGCTCGGCCTCGGCGGCGCTACGGGGCCGCGGTGACGAGCCGCCGCGGTGGCGAGCCTCGAGCCGATCGAGGTGGGAGCCCAGGGGATCGGAGCCGCCGAGCACCACAGGGACCGGCTCGGCCGCAGGCGAAGCGGCCGGCGGCACGCCAGGCGAGCGTGGCGATGCTGGCTCGTCACGCACGCTCGCATCCGTCGCGGCACGCACCGCCGAAGGACCTGCGCTGCGCTCCGCCCTCGCCCCCGCCCGCTCGTCGGAGCGAATTGCGACCACCGTCGCCAGCGCCCCGCCCGCGAGCGCGACCCCGAGGACCACCGCCTTGATCCCTGCCGGCAGCGAAGCCAGCGCTCCGCCCGTGGCCGCGGCTGCTCCGGCCCCCTTGCCGACGAGCCCGAGCTGCCCGCACACGAGCCCCCACGCTCGTTCCTGCCGCGCCTCGCTCGGCCCGGATTCCTGGTGGAGCCGCGCAAGGCCCCCCTGGCGCTCGAAGCTGGCCAGCCGACGAGCGCGGCGCGAGACGTGCTGCCGCGCAGCCCGGAGCCGCGTGTAGACGGTGTTGACGTTGACCCCGAGCGCATCGGCGATCTCCGGCCCCGGCATCTCTTCGAGCTCGGACAGCACGAACACCTCGCGCTTGTCGTCGTCGAGCTCGTCGAGCCACGACTGGAGCAGCCGCAGCGCCTGCGCCCGCGACACGTGCTCGTCGGGCTCGGCCTCGTCGCTCGGCACGAGCTCGGTCTCCGGATCGGCCTGCGGACCTCGCCGCGCCCGCTCGCCGTACCGCATGGCCACGCGCCGGGCGATCTCGAACAACCACGTGCGCAGCCGAGCTCGGCCCTCGAACTGCTCGAGGCGATGGTGCACCACCACGAACACGTCTTGCGCGGCGTCGTCGACCGTTCCCTCCGCCACGCCCAGGCGCAAGAGCGTGCGCCACACGAAGCCGTAGTGGGCGCGGAACACCGCCTCGAAGCCGAGCGCCTCCGCGCGTGGTCGAGCCCGAGAGCGTCGCAGGAGCGGCGACGAGGTCGAGGCCGAGGACGACACGCCCATGCACTCTGTCCCGATCCCGACGCCGATCCGTTGAGAATTTCGCGAATGATTCATAAATATTTGAATTTGCTAATATTTTCAGCGATCCGCTCCCGTACCGGGGCGACGGCGGCGAGCGAAGTAGACCTCGACGCCCGCGAGCACCCGGGCGTTGACCGGCGGCACCCGAAACAACGGCTCGGGCGAGCTGCCCACGTGAAACCTCGAAGCAGTCAGCGCCAGCCCCGCTCCTGCGCCGAGCCGCAGGCCCAGCGCGGGAATCGGCGACCAGACCACCGCCGCCTCCACCATCGCGTCGACCCACGGGCCCCACGCCGGCTCCGGTGCGAGCACGCCACGGCGGCCGATCCCTCGCATCCCGCCCGCCCGCAGGCCGGCGCACAGCGGGAATTCCAGCCGGTCATGGCTCGGCACCCAGCACGCACGAGCCGAGCCCGCGAGCATCGAGAGCGAGCCCGTGATCGAAGATGCCGTCGAATGCCTCACCTCGCGGGGCGGCCACAGCTCGACCCCGGCCTCGACGCGAAGCGCCCGCAGCGACACGCCGCCCGCCAGCGCCACGCCGCCCGTCGCGACCGGCATCACGCCGAGCCCCGCCATGCCCTCCACGCGCAAGAGGCCCCGGAGCGCGGAGCGACGATCCGATCGAGGCCGCGTCCGCAGCACCGGCTCGTCATCCGCGATCGCATCACCCACCGTCGACGGCGCGGACGCGCGAGGCTCCGCCGAGCCATCGTCGAGCTCGCGGGTCTCGCGGGTGGCCTCGCCACCCACGGCCTCCGCCCCGAGCTTCGGCGTAGTTCCGTCCGGCTGCACGGCGACCTCGGAATCGAGCTCGCTCACCTCGAGCCGCGCGCTCGTCGAGAGCGCGTCCACGTGCACCGCCGTCACCAGCGCGATCGCTCGGCTCAGCACGGCGCACGACTCGGCCTCCAGGTGCCGCGTAACCGCCCCCAGGCGCAGCGTGGAGGACCAGCGCTCGGGCCCCAGGCGCTCGATCGAGGCCTCGGCGTAGAGCGGCTCCCCGCGGAGCTCGCTCGCTCCCTCGCCGAGGTAGCCCTCGATCTGGGCGAGCACCTGCAGCCGCTCGGGGCACTCCGGTGGGCCCAACCAGCGCAGGCTGACCGGCCCCGTGACCCCGACGCGCTCCGCGGGTGCCGCCTCGGCGGGCGGCGGCGAGGCTCCCAGAGCCAGCGCGAGCAAGGTACGCACCGCCCAAGGGTACCGACGGTCGGGGACGAGGATCATGGACGAGCCCGAGCGGGGCACGGCTCGGCCGCCCTCAGCACGCGGGAGCGTCGACGTAGCCGCTGAGCCCCTGGCCCAGCGCTGGCATCCAGTAGAAGTTGCAGATCCGCCCGATGATCGAGCCATCGGCCGCGATCGACTCGATCTCGAGGTGAGCGTCGGTGGGAAGCACGCCGGTCTCGCAACACCCCGTGCCGCCGATGTGGATCCACGACTCGATGTCCGCCTCACCGAAGCCCGTATCGCTCGCGAAGTCGCCGAAGAAGTAGGTGCCGGCCGCCTGGAATTCGGGAGGGAGCACCAGCACCAGCGTGAACTCCTCCTCGACGTTGCAATCGGGCGGAGCCAGCGGATTGGGGCCGCACACGCTGCCCTGGCTCCGCAGCACCAGGAAGCGGGTGTCTGCCGAGTAGCCGGCCGGCGGGGGGACCAGGTCGCCGGCGCGCACCGTCTTCATGTCGACGACGTCCGGGATCACCGACATGCCCCCGCAGTTGAGCCCCTCGGTCTCTTCCGTCTCGCCGCCGAGGGTCTCGTCGGCGCACATCGTGGCGGCCGGACCGGGCGTGGTCGTGCTCACGGTGGTCATCGCCGAGCCGGTCGTCGGATCGTCGTCCGTGTCGATCGCGCCGGCATCGGCCACGCACTCGGACACGCAGATTCCACAACCCATGGGCCCTAGCGGGGTGAAGAGCCCGAAGACCACGAGCAGGGAGATGAACCGCGGAGGAAAGCCAAGGCGAAGCATGTTCATCCTCCAGTGTGTACGCAGCCGAGGGTCCGTCGAGCAAGACCCGCACGCACCTCCCCGAGCCCATTGGACGGGCGTTCCGAGGGCTCCCCGACGAAGAGCCCTGCATCACGGGGAAACGAGTGTCGACCTCCGCCTCGTCGATCGCTCGGCCCGGAGGGATTTCGAGCCTAGCCGGTGAAGCGGCGATCGAGCGCGTCGATCTCGGCCAGGAGCTGCGCCCCGAGGGGGGTGGGCCGGGCGTGAGCGCGCAGCACCTCGGCGCCCTCGTGGTTGCCGACCACGATCTGCGAAAACCGCTGGCGGAACGCGGGGTGCTCGCTCCCCGGCGCGCCCGCCTCGATCATCGCAGCGTAGAGCGCAGCCACCGGCAGGAACGCGTGCACGGCCAGGAGCACCCCGTGGAGCGGCCGCGGATCGGGCCGCACCGGCGATGCGTAGGCCTCGGACGGCGCGTTGTGGAGCACCGGGTCGAGCTCGAAGAGCGCCGCGAGCTTGTTGTGCGAGACCTCGTGGATCACGGCCTCGACCATCGTCATGGGGTTCGGGTGCAGCGACAGCCAGATCGTGCCGATCGCCTCCTGCACCGAGGCCGAGAGGTGCCGCTCCTCGTCCCAGCCCACGGGTACGACCTGCTGCAGCACCGCCTCGAGCTCCTGCCGAACCGCGGGCAGGTACGTCCCCACGAGCTCGAGCGCCCGCTCGAGCGCCGCCTGCCAGCGCGCCACGGGCTGCCCCCCGAGCGAGAGCGCGTTGCCGGCCTTGTCGGGATGGGCCTCGAGCGCGGCGAGCGGGTTGTCGTCCACGAGCGCCAGGCGGGCCGCGCTGCCCGCGAGCGGCACGAACGCGGCGTCGTCGGGCACGAGCGACGGCGCATACCCGCCCGAAGGCCGCTCCACCACGAGCTGGCCCGGCGAGAACGAGAGCCCGGTCGCATCCCCGGGGATCGCGAGCGCGAGCCGACCCGCGCTGCTGGTGAGCCGCGGAGGCCGCGAGCACAGCCGCAGCGGCCGCGGCAGCGCGCGCGTGCACGCGAGCTCGAGCGCCACCGTGCACAAGAGCGCGGGCAATCCCACCGCGGGATCCACCGGCTGCTTCGCCTCCGCTCGCAGGCACCGCAGCCACACCCCCACCTCCGCACGCCGTACCACGGCCGCGAGCGCTCCGGGCTGCGTGCGCGCGAGCGGGCCCACCACCTCTGCGAATGCGGCCACGTCGTCCCCGAAGCGGCCGCGTGCGTGGAGCCGCAGCACCGCCTGCAGATCGTGGAGCGCCCGCCCGAGCGCGGCCGACAGCACGGTGCGCAGCGTGATCGAGCCCGGCACGGGCACGCAGAAATCCGGCAGCGATCGCACCGCGCTCACACGATCGCCTCCAGCTCGCTCGCCGCCGTCGCGAGCGCTCGGGTCACCGCGTCGGCCCGCTTCACCAGCGGCACCGCCGGCACCGGACGCAGCTCCTGCGCCCCGAAGCGCTCGAGGTACCAAGGGTCGACCCCCGGGCACCCCGACCGCGACGGGCAGCCCTCGCATGCAGCCGGGTAGACCCCCGCCGAGCCCACGCGCAGCCCGTACGCTGCGAACGGCCCGAGCACGCAGCTCGGCACGCCCACCACCGCCACGGGAAGAGATCCCCGCCGAATCGCCCGGTCCACGGCCCGCAGCGCGTGCGGCACCGCGATCCCCAACCGCGACACCGTGCGTGCCACCGCCGGCCCCGCCGGGTCGTGCACCCGCGGCCATACGACGACCCACGCGGCGACGCCATGCCCCGCGAGCAGCTCTACGAGCCCCACCAGCGAGCGACACGTGCTGCGGGTGATCCACGAGGCCACCGTCGTGCGCCTGCCCTCCGCCCGTGCCCTCGCCAGCGCCTCCACCGTCGCCGCAAAGCTGCCGGGAGCCGCGTGCTGCTCGTGGCACGCAGCCGTGGGCCCGTGGAGCGCGACGCGGAGCTGCTCGAGGGGCCCGGACACGGCCGCCGGCCACCCTAGCACGGCGGGCCCTCCACGCGCCCCTGCCAACGCTATCCTGGCGGCCTCGTGAAGGCGCTCGTCAAGGTCGGCTACGCGTGCAACGAGCACTGCGGGTTCTGCCACACGCAGGACGAGCGCCACGTGCAGGGCACCACCGCCGAGGTCGACGCGAAGATCCGCCGCGCGGCCGCCCTCGGCCACTCGATGCTCGTGCTCTCGGGTGGCGAGCCCACCATCCGAGCCGAGCTGTTGCACTGGGCCCGGCTCTCGGCCTCGCTCGGGCTCGACTTCGGGCTCGTGACCAACGGCCTGCGCCTCGCCTACCCCGCCTTGGTCGACGAGCTCGTGCGCCTGCGCCTGCGCTACGTCTACCTGTCGCTCCACGGCGGCTCGGCCCGCGTCCACGATCGCATGGTGCGGACCGAGGGCGCGTTCGGCCCGGCGATGGCCGCGATCGAGCACCTGCACGCCCACGAAGGCCTCGATCTCACCGTCAACTGCGTGGTCACCCGCGGCAATCTCGAGCACCTCGTCGAGCTCGTCGACGCCATGCGGCCGTTCCCCCGCTGGCGCGTGAAATTCTCGATGGTCGAGCCCAAGGGCGGCGGCCAGCACCTCATGCCGCAGCTCGTGCCCCGCGTGACCGACGTGGCCGCGCGCGTGCGGCAGGCCCTCGAGCACGGCCTGGCCCACAACCCCGGCCAGGCCATGCTGCACGGCGGGCTGCCGCTCTGCCTCTTGCCCGGCCACGAGCACCGCTACGACGATCTGCGCACCCACGGCTTTCGCACGATGGTCGAGATCGGCGAGCCCGACCTCTACCCGGTCGACGACGCCAACAAGCTACAGCCCGCGCCGTGCCGTGGCTGCGCGCTCGCAGGCCCGTGCCCGGGCCTCTTCTCCGTCTATCACGCCCGCCACGGCCACGCCGAGCTGCGCCCGCGAACGAGCGGCCCGCGCCCCAACGCCTTCAACTACGTGCTCGAGCGCGTGCTGGCCCGCGGCGTCGCCGACGAGGCCTGCCCGCTGCGCGACGACGGCCACACCCCGTGGGACCGCGCCCGCGACCTCGTGGTGCGCCACCGCGGCAACGTGGCGATCTACCGCGCGCACACCCGCGACTTCTCCGACGAGGCGCTCGCGGCCATCAAATTCACCCGCGGCCAGGTCTACCTCGACGCGAGCCCGCACAAGCCCGCCCCCGACGACTTCTCCCGCGATCTCGTCCCGCTCGACCGCGCGGGCCCCTGCCACGGCTGCCCGCACCACGACGGCTGCACGGGCCTGTGGGAGCCCGCGCTCGAGGATCGCTTCACCCGCGACGACGCCGAGGTGCGACGAATCCTCGCCGGGCTTCGCGGCACCGTGCTCGACCTCGGCTGCGGCCACGCCCCCTACCTCGACGTGCTGGCCCCGCTCGCCCGCGCGGGCACGATCCGCTACGTGGGCCTCGACCCCGACGCCGAGGCGATCGCCGCGCTGCGCCACCGCGCCCCGTGGGCGAGCCTCCACGTGGGTACCGCCGCCGCGCTGCCGCCGGCCGAGGTCACCGGTCCCATCGACCACCTGCTGGTGCTGCGGAGCTGGAACCACCTGCCCGAGCCCGTCGCCACGCTCGCCGCCCTCGCGCCCCGCTTGCGACCCGGCGGCTCGCTGCTCGTCGTCGACAACACCGCCTTCGGCCTGGCCCGCGGCCGCGCGCACGCCCGCCGCGCCGAGGGCTCCACCGCCCCGCTCGAGCACCACCGCAACGACGACGCCACCGAGGCCGCCCGCCTGCTCGCGGCCGTGCCCACGCTGCGCACCCGTCCGCTGCTCGCCCGCCCGGTGGCCCCGGGCTTCAGCAACCAGTGGCTGCTCCACCTTGCGATCGAGCCTGCGGCCGGACGATCGAGCCTGCAGCCGCTTTCGACCACCGGCCCGAGCTGATAACCTGGATCTCCTCGAAACGCCTCACCATGAGCACGCCGCTGGCCGAGATCCCGCAAGGACTGGTGGAGGTCGATCTTCACGAGGCCACCGCCATCGTGCAGGTCGACGACTCGCTCTACCCGCTGCCCGCGATCTACGGCGCCGCCTACGTGCTCATCGACCGCTGCTTCGTGCTGCTCGATCGCCCCGCGCCCGGCCGCGTCCGCATCACGCTCGCCAGCAAGGACCCCGCGCCCGACCCCGAGGCCTTGCGCGCGCTCGTGGGCGAGCTCGCCAACGAGCTGCTCGCCTGCGCGTTCCGTCACCAGCTCGCACAGGACAACCGCGTGCTCGTGGAGACCGTCACCATGCAGGCGATGGCCGGGGCAATGGGCCCGCCCTCGCTCGCCGATCTCGCCGACTTCGACTTCACCGACGAGGCGCTCGACGACCCGCTCGGCATCGCCCAGAGCTGGGAAGAGAAGCACGGCCGCACGCTCTCCCGCCCCGGCGCCCCGGAGGGCGAGCCATGACCGAGGCCATGCCCGAAGCCATGCCGACCCCGCGCGAGCCGACCCCGCTCGGGCCACCCACGCTCGCGCCCCAGGGGCTCGATTGGGCCGCCCTGCGCCCCCGCGCGGGCACCCAGACGCTCTTCCGCTTCCGCCCCGTGGGCGACAAGGTGCTCGTCACCAACCTCGAGGGTCGCTGGCTGTTGCTCACCCGCGACGACTTCGCCGCCCATGCCCGCGGCGAGGTCCCCCCGGGCTCGCCGCTCCACGAGCGCCTCGCGACCGAGGGCTTCCTGCGCGAGGGCTACCGCGTGCCCGAGGCCGCCGATCGCCTGCGCGCCCGCCGATCGTTCCTGCACGGCGGCCCCAACCTCCACATGTTCGTGGTGACGCTCCGCTGCAACGAGACGTGCGCCTACTGCCACGCCTCGCGCGCCAACATGGACGCGGTCCACACCGACATGACCCCCGAGACGGCCGAGCGCGCCGTCGACCTCGTGCTGCAGAGCACGAGCCCATTCGTCACCATCGAGTTCCAGGGCGGCGAGCCGCTGGTCAACTGGCCAGTGGTGAGGCACGTGGTCGAGTACGCCACCGCCAAGAACCGCGAGCGCGGCAAGCAGCTCGAGCTCACCATGGTCTCGAACTTCTCGCTGCTCGACGACGAGCGGCTCGAGTGGCTGCTCGCCCACCGCGTGCAGCTCTGCACCAGCATCGACGGCCCCGAGGCGCTGCACAACGCCCAGCGCCGGCTGCCCACCGGCGACGCCCACCAAAAGACGATCTACTGGACCCGCCGCATCAACGAGCGCTACCGCCAGCTCGGGCTCGACCCCACGCTCTATCACGTGGAGGCGCTCTGCACCACCACGCGCGCCACCTTGCCGCTCTGGAAGGAGGTCGTCGACACCTACGTGGGCCTCGGCTGCCGGAGCCTGTTCCTGCGGCCCATCGACCCGTTCGGGTTCGCCGAGCGCACCAAGCGAAGGCTCGAGTACCCGCGCCACGAGTACCTCGAGTACTACCGCCGCGCCGTCGACTACATGCTCGAGCTCAACGCGGCCGGCGTCGAGATCCTCGAGCGCTACGCGGCGATCTTCCTCACCAAGATCCTGCGCGGGCAAGACCCCAACTTCCTCGATCTGCGCAGCCCCGCCGGCGCCGGCATCGGGGCGCTCGCCTACGACCACGACGGCAGCATCTACACCTGCGACGAGGGCCGCATGCTCGCCGCGATGGGCGACCCGGTGTTCCGCCTCGGCCACGTCGACACCGCCCGCTATCGCGACATCGTGGGCCACCCCACCGTGCGCGCGCTCGCCATCGCCACCAACCTCGACGCCCAGCCCGATTGCACGAGCTGCACCTACCAGCCGTACTGTGGCACCAACGCGGCGTTCAACTACAAGACCCAGGGCAGCATCTTCGGGCGCATGCGCGACAACGCCGTGTGTGCCGTGCACAAGGGCATCCAGGACTACCTGTTCGAGAAGCTCGCCGAGGGCGACCCCAAGGTGCTCGAGACGTTCGAGCGCTGGACCACGGTGCGACCGCGCGAGCACTTCATCCAGGCGCAGGAGGCCCCATGACCGGCACAGAGGCGATCGAGCAGCGCATCGCCAACCGGCGGCCGCGGGTGCACATCCTGACCGGGGCGGTGTGCAACAACAACTGCATCTTCTGCATGGAGGAGGATCGCGAGGGTCGCTACGTGACCAACTCGGCCACCACCACCGAGACCGTGCAGTGGATCCTCGCGCAAGCCGAGCGCTACGAAGAAGTCTGCTTCACCTCCGGCGAGCCCACCACCAACAAGCAGCTCCACCAGTGGGTCAAGCTCGCCCACGACGCCGGCGCGCAGTGGGTCTCGATGATGACCAACGGCCGCGCGCTCGCCCACGAGGGCTATGCCAAGCGCCTCATCGCGCTCGGCATGAACAAGTTCTACGTGTCGATCCACGGCCACGACAAGCGCCTGCACGAGGGCCTCACCCGCACCCCGGGGAGCTTCGAGCAGACCGTGGCGGGCATCGAGACGATCGCCCGCTTCAAGCGCTATGGCCTGGCGCTCCACACGAGCACGGTGGTCACCAAGCGCAACCTGCCGCACCTCCACGAGATCTACCGGTTCCTGCGCGCGCGCGGGGTCGACCAGGTGGTGTTCAACGTGATGCAGGCCAACGGCCGCGCCAACACGTACTTCAAGCAGCTGTTTCCCCGCTACTCCGAGATCGCCGACGAGGCGCACCGGTTCCTCGCCGAGGCGGGCAAGAGCGAGCCGCAGGTGCAGGCGTTCTTCGTCGACATCCCGCTCTGCACCACCACCGCGCTGCCCGACTTCAACCGCGGCTACGTGGAGGACTACGTGCACTTCGAGCCCGAGGGCTCGAGCCCGCTCGTGGCGCCCGCGCTGCTCGAGGAGCGTCGCGGAGGCCAGAGCGGCGAGCTCGTGCAGATCCGCCGCGCCGACCTCGACGACGACCAGCGCCGCAAGCGACCCGAGTGCGCCCGCTGCCGCTACGACGCGGTCTGCGAGGGCGTGTGGGGCAACTACCTGCGGCGCTACGGCTGGGACGAGCTGCAGCCAGTGCCGGCCGACCCGGCCCCGGCTGCAGCCCCCGCGCCGTAGCGAGGGGGACCACCCGTCACGCCGCGCGGTTGGTGTGCGGCTCGGGAGCCGAGTTCCCGGCGGGCGGCGGCCCCGGCGGCACCGGCGGCACCATCGACGGATCGGGCGCCCGCAGCTGGAGCGCACCGATCCCATCCTGGTGGAGCACGCCCCAGAGGCTCGCCCGGTTCTGGATCCCGGCCTTCTCGAGCACCTTGCCCACGTAGCGCTTGGCGGTGCGCTCGGACTGGCCGAGCTTGTCGGCGATCTCGAGGTCTCGCATGCCGTGGAGCACCATCAGCGCCACCTCGCGCTCGACCGGCGACAGGCGGCACACGTACTGCAGGCGATTGGCGCCCAGCTCGGGGTCGATGAGCTGCCGCGGCGGCTCGTCGGGCTGCTCGCGATCCGGGGACACCGTGTGGCGCCACGTCTGCGTGTCGAGCATGGTCGCGTTGACGTGGTTGACCAGCTGCGCCACACCAGCGGGCGGTCCGATGTAGCGGAACACACCCTGTCGCCGGTAGTCGTTCGCGAGCTCGGGGCGCACGCTCTCGTCGATGACGAGCACGCTGCAGCCACGCTCCGTGAGACCCACGCGTTCGAGCAGCTTCAGGCCCTGGCCGTCGGCCAGCGTGTGGCGCAGCACCAACGCGTCGAACGCCAGGCCCGAGCGCTGCAGCATCACCTGCGCCGCGTCGATGCTGCCCACCGCGCACGCCTCGATGCGGGTGCGAGCGAGCGCCTCCACGTCGTCGCGGGCCCGGCCGAGATCTCCGTCGACCACGAGCACTCGCCGGCCGCGGCGGGCGGCGGGGCGCGAGGCGATCGACACCTGGCCGAAGCTCGCTCTCCAGGTGCCCAGCACCCGCCGCAGGCCCTCGGACGGCAGCTTGGTCCGCAGGGCTTCGAGCGCAGGGCGAGGTCCGGTCAGCTCCAGTGCGACCGGCTCGAGGTGGAGGCCGACGACCGAGACGTCGTCGCCGGCACACTGGAGCAGCTCCTCGATGAGGACTGCGAGGCGATCGCCGGGAATCCGGTCGACGTCGAGGGAGAAGCGCAAGGTGGCGTGCTCATTGGGCGTGGGAGTATTGTTCTTGGGCGTCATCGATACCTACCTGTCGCGCCGAACCGCACACCACACGTGTCGAGCACGCGTGGTCGCGACCGGAGTGCCTTGGCCGAAGTAAAGGCCTGCGCTCGACGAGGTGAGCGCGAGCCGGTTGGGTCGCCCGCATCCTCGGGCTCCCACTAACAAGTAGTGAGGTCCGCGCGAAAACTCGTCGTGCCCACAATACTTTTGGCCAAGTGAGATTAATCACTTACCCAAGTAGCGCGCTTCTTCATGTGCTACGCGGCTCGTCGTCGGGCAGCGGCCGCTCCTGCCGAACTCCCGCCAGTTGGGCTTTGCGCGCCTCCTGGCGGCGTTTGGCCGCGTAGAGCCGAAGCCCTCGATCGGTCACTCGACCCACCGAAACGAAGTCCCCCGGCGAAAATGGTTCGAAAGAACCATTTCCGGATCCCGATCCACGAGCAGCCGCTTCATCGTCGGCGGCCGTGGCCGCCTTCCAGTCTGCCAGCGTGCGAACGTGGCCTTCGCTGGGATCGTTCTCGTCGTCGAGGATGGCCTGTACGATCGTGTCGGGGTCGACGAACACCGGCGCGAGCTCGGCGGGGTCGTAACCGTCGCCGCGATCGAACAGTCCTCCGCAAATCGTGCGCAGGCTGCAGGCTGCACACCCCGCCGCATAGCGGTGGCTCCAGCTGGTCTGCCGTACCGTCTGTTTGTCGTCGAGGAAGTGAACGATCCGCTCCTCGCCCTTGACGATCTTGCGGGTCTCGGTGGAGGCCCACGCGAAGTCGGCCATGTAGCAGAGTGGCACTTTCTCGACACGGAACGTTCGACCGCTGCGGTGGAGCAGCCGCATCGCGCGGTGGAGCGACAGCTCGAAGTCGCCGAGCCGCGGGGTGAACTCGGCCTGATTGACCTCGGCGCGCCCCATCGAGGGGTCGAGGTTGTTCCACACGAAGTGCCGCACGTAGGGGTGGTGGCGCAGGAAGAACCGAACGTTCTCGTCGAGGTGATCGGCGTTGAGGCGATTGATCACACAATTGACGTTGAGCTCGAGCCCCGCGTCGTGGGCCGCCTGCAAGGCCGCGAGCGCGCGCTCGAGCGTCCCCTCGGTGCCGCGCAGGCGCGCCTCGATCGCGGGGCGCACCGAGTAGATCGACACGTGCACCAGCGCCACGCCCGCCTGCGCGAGCTCGCGGGCGAACGCTGGATCGGCGAGGCGATGCCCGTTGGTGATCACGCGAACGTGCAGACCCTTGCGGGCCGCATGGGCGGCGATCGCCGGCAGCTCGGGGTGCAGCGTGGGCTCACCGCCCGTGAGGATCACGCCGAAGTAGCCGCGCGCGACGAAGTCGTCCACGAGCACCCGCATCGACTCGAAGTCGTGGGTATACGGCGTGGTGGGGTTGGAGCAGAACCCACAGAAGTGGTTGCAGTGCCGAACGACCTGGATGTAGCCGATGTTCGCCACGAGCCGATCGAGCATACCTTGGCGGGGCAGGTGCTGGTACCGGGAGACCGCGAGCGCCCTCTGGGGTCTCCCTCGCACCAGTCTTCGCGCTTGGCGAACCAGCTCGAGCACAAGGGAGATCGGTTGGCGGGGGACCTTCAGGGGCGCTCACATTGGTGCGAGGGAGACCCCAGAGGACACTCGCGGTCTCCCGGTACCAGCACCTGCCCCGCCGCGGCCGCCTGGGCTTCAGCGAAGGATCGGCAGGCGCTCGTTCGCGGTGCCACGGCGGGTGGCGGCCTGGCCCCGCGCGGCGGCGAGCTCGGCGTCGCCGTAGCGCAAGAGGTAGTCCTCGCGCACGCCGGGGCACCGCGCTTGCCAGGTACAGCCGGCGCACGCGGGGACGTGCAGCTGCCCGGTGAGGCGGCTGTGCCGGAGCTCGAACGTGGCGTCGGGCGTCACCACGCGCACCCGGCCGGCGCCGGGGTCGTGGGCGTGGGGGTGGTCCTCGCCGAGCAGGCACCGGGGGACGTGCAGCGAGCGCACCTCCATGCCGTGCGCACGCGCGTACGCGAAGCCCTCGGCCATCACCGGCACCACCTCGGTCATGCGTGGCATCGAGGCGAGGTTGTCGGCGTTGCCATCGGTGAGCGAGACGAACCAGAGGTCGGCCGCGGTCACGCCGCGCGCGTGGAGCCACGCGAGCGCCTGCGGCAGCTCGCGAAACGTGTCGGCCTTGAGGATCACCTCGGCGACCACCGGCACCCCGCTCCGCACCGCGGCATCGAGGCCCTGGCACATCAGCGGGTAGCTGCCCTCGCGCCGCACCAGCGCGTCGTAGCGCTCGGGCCGGTGGGTGTGGATCGAGACGTGGAAGCGGCTCACCCCGGCGGCGCAGAGCCGCGGTACGTTGCCGGGCGCCGCGAGCAGCAGGCCATTGCTCTGCAGCTTGACGTCGCCGTACCCGAGCGTCCGCGCGGCCTTGATCAAACCCAGGAGATCGCCGCGGATCGTCGGCTCGCCGCCGGTCAGCGAGAGCGCGTCGTACCCGTCGCTCCGGCCCTGTCGTAGCTCGGCCAGCACCCGCGCCCGCGGCAGCGCGCGGGCCCGCATCGCCGGCGTGATCGTGCAGTAGTCACACGCGAGGTTGCAGTCGTAGCCGAGGATTACGTCGAGCAGCCCGGCCACGTGCCACCCTCACCCGGCACCAGCCCTAGAGCCCCTTGGTGATCCGCCACGCCCCTTGATCGCGCACCAGCTCGAACATCGCGTGGTCCTGCTTGCGGGTGTGCCGGCCCTCCACGCGCACGTTGCCCGAGTCGGGGTCGGCGATGCTGCGCAGCTGGAAGCTCGCGTCGATCCACACCTTCACCGCGGCCCGGTCGTCGACCACGTTGACCTCGAGATAGTCGATGGTGAAGCGGATGGCCTCGAGCTGGGCCAGGCGCTCGCGCAGGATCGGCCCGAGCTCGCTGTACTCGATGTCGTCGGTGGGGTCGTCGGTGCCCGCCGGATCGTAGTAGGACGGGTGCGCGGTGGAGAGCACACCGGCGGCGTCGCGGCGCACGAACGAGGTCCGGTAGCGCTCGAGCACCCGCAGGATGTCGCGGTTCTCGTCGGTATCGGGAATCTCGGTGCCCGGGATCGTGGGGCCACCCTTGCACCCCACGGGAGACACGGGACCGAGGACGACCAGGCTGAGGAGCAACGATGCGAGACGTCGGCGCATGGCGGAGAAGCGTGCGAGCTCTTGCGTCTACCCTTGCAAGGGCTGCGACCCCCGCAAGGTAGGCGAAAGAGCGCCAGTTTTCATGGATTTATGCCGGCCGACCGTTGCGATGCCGTTGCCAGAATGGCAAAGCATGCCCGCGCGGCATGTCATGGCGTCTCGGACCGCCTGCGCGCATACCGCGAGGTCGTGGCGCTCGCCGTCGCCGGGGCAGCCTACCGGTCGCTCGAGCGGTCGCCCGAGCCGCTCGCCGGGGCACGCTGGCCCGAGCCCGCGCGGTCGCGCGGGTTCGCGCGCTCGCGCGACCAAATGGCTTACCATTCGAGCGTGTCCGCCGAGTCGCGCTTGCACCCCCGCTTCGACGTGGACGCTCGGGCCGATCTCATCGGCGAGGAGGTCGTGCTGTCGCACCCGATCGCCGACCTCAGCCTGGGCGGGTGCCGCTTCGGCGAGCCGGCGTGGGAGACCGCGGGGACGGTGGTGCAGATCGTGCTGACGTTCCCCACGCTCGGCGCCAACCTCCCGCTCACCGGTCGCGTGGTGCGGGCCACCGACTACGACATGGGCCTGCGCTTCGAGAACCTCAGCGACGAGCAGAAGTGGGCGCTGCGCAAGCACATCCGCGACGTGCAGCGCGACAAGTCGTGACCCTGGCGCGCCTGACCCCCGAGCAACGCCTCCGCGTGGAGCGGGGCAAGCCGCTGGTGGATCACCTGGCGCGGACGCTCGCGCGACGTGTGGCACGGATCACCGAGGACGAGCTGCGCTCGGTCGGCTACGAGGCGCTGGTCAAGTGCGGGCTGCGCTACGACCCCACGCAGGCGGCCTCGTTTCGCACGTACTCGTTCCACCGGGTGCGTGGCGCGATGATCGACGCGGCGCGCCAGGCCGTACCGGGGCTGCGCCGGCGAGGACGGGCGCTGCGGGCCATGCAGGCCTCGCAGGCGCTGCTCGAGCAGGCCGAGCGCCGCGAGCTCCCCGGCGGCCCCGACCCGCGCACGCTGGCCGAGCGCGTGGCCGCGGCGGCCGAGCTGGTGGCGCAGGCCACCGCCGTGGTGGTGCTCTCGCGGCTCTCGAGCCCAGATCCCGAGGAGGTGGTGGACGAGGCCGCGGACGAGCCCGATGAGGTGCTGCACGACACCCGCCTGCGCGAGCACTTGCGGCGCGCGCTCGAGCGCTGCTGCACCGACGAGGAGCGCAGCATGATCGTGGCGATCTACGACGAGGGCCTGACGATGAGCGAGCTCGGCGAGCGGCTGGGTCGCAACAAGTCGACGATCTCGCGGCGGCACGCGGCACTGCTCAAACGCATCGCGATGGAGCTGCGCATCGACGGCGCGCCGGGGTGAGCCGAGCGGCCGCGCCGAGCCCTCTGGGCCCGCCGTTTTCTTGGCAGCGGGGCGCGGGCCTGGTGTGCTCGCGGCATGCAGCACCTGCCGCGGCTCCTCGTCCTCGTGTCGCTGGCACCGGCGCTCGGCTGCACCGAGCCAGTGTCGCCGCGAAGGACGCTCGAGCGCGGTGCGTCGGACAAGGCGGCGCTCTACGGCGACCCGGGCCTCGTGCCCACGCGGCAGGGCGAGCGGGTGCGCCGGGAGGTCGCGCTGGCGCACGAGATCGAGCAGGCGCTCGCGGTGCTGCCGAGCGTGACGCGGGCCCGCGTGGACGTGGAGCTGCCCGAGCACGCGGCCCCGCGCGTGCTCGCGGTGGTGGCTGGCGAGCCCGAGATCGATGCGACCGCCCTGGCCGTGCGCGTCGAGATCGTCGCACACGCGGTGATGGGGCCGACCGCAGCGGTGGACGTGGTGACGGAGCCGTCGCCCGCCCCCGTCCAGCCGGCAGAGCGGACGCGCTGGCTGCTGCTCCTCGGCGTGCTCGGGCTCGGGTTCTTCGCCGGCGTGCTGCTCGAGCGGATCCGCCACACGCGACGCCCGAGCATGGCGCGACGCCCGAGCATGGCGCGACGCAAGCCCTGACCATGACCGGCGCGTGGCTTGGCGAGCCCGTGCGTCGCATGCCAAGCTGTCGGCGCCATGGCTCGGCCCACGCGATCATCCGCTGCTCCCCTGCTCGTGTGCTTCCTCGGGCTCTTCACGCTGGCCGTGCCGGCGGCGGCGGCCAACCCCGACGTGGAGGCCTGCGCCGGCAAGGCCGAGGGCCAAGCCTGCGGCACGATGAAGCTCGTCAAGCCTCCGGGTGGCGGCGAGCTGCAGCGCACCACGGTGCCGGGGGTGTGTCGGGCCGACGAGTGCTGCGACCTCGACTACTCCAAGGGCAGCCCGCCCCAGTCGGTATGCCACGCCTGCTTGGTCTGCAAGAATGGCCCCTCCGACGTCGCACCGCCGCCGGCGAAGGCCGGCGATCCTCCGCCGTCCGCCGGTGGCGAGCCGCCCCGCACCGGCGAGAGCGGACCGCCACCCACGGCCCCGACCGAGCAGCGCGGCTGTACCGTGGGTGGTGCGTCGAGCAGGACCGCTGGGTGGCTACCGGCGCTCGTGCTCCTCGTCGCCGCGCGCCGTCGCCGGCGCGCGTGACGGGTCGGTCGCCGCGCGCGGGCTCTCACCCGCAGTACGCGTCGGGATCCTCCTCGAGCTGGCCGATCTGCTCGAGCGCGGCGTCGATCCACTCCTTGGTGGCCGACGGATAGCCCGCGTGCGCAACGAGGTCGAAGCACTGCATCGCGAAGTCGCACTGGCCGCGCTGGGTGTAGGCCAGGCCCGAGTAGTAGAGCGCGTAGGCGACGAACTCGTCCTCGGGGTGCTCGTAGACCACGTCGTACCACTCGATCAGCGCCTCGTAGAACGAGCCCTCCTCGTAGTGGCTGTAGCCGATCCAGAACCGGGCCTCGGCCACGCGCGGGCTGCCGGGGTTGTCCTCGAGGAAGCGGGCGAACAGGGCGCGGCCCTCTGCGTGCTTGCCCTGCTCGACGAGCGCGAACGCGTCGGCGAGCTGCTGGTTGGCCGAGTTGCCCTTGGTGCCGCCACCCTTGCCGCCGCCCTTGTCGACGACGTCGGCGTTGCTCGAGTCGAACGTGAACACGAACGTCTCGGGGTCGACTGCCGAGTACGAGCCTTCGGGCACGAGCGACAGATCGTGGCCGTGGTGCTCGTTCCAGCGACCCCCGCCCTCGCCTTCGGCCCACAGCCGCACCTTCGTGGCCCGCAGCGCCGTGTCGTCGGTGCCGAGCAGCGCCTCGCTGTCGGGCGCGACGGAGAAGCGCAGCGCCTCGTCGTCGCCCTTGCCGGGCTTGGCGGGCGCCCAGCTCTTGCCGTACTTGTAGAGGAGGCTCACCGTGAGCGGCTCGCCGCTCTTGTTGCGTACGAGCAGCTGCCGTGACTTGTACGTCTTGGGCTCGGGAGGCTTGTCATTGGGCTCGACCACCGCCCACGCCGCCGAGCTGCCGATCTCGTTGCTGCCGTAGGCGATCCACATGTAGCCGTCCTCGCCCCACCAGCTGCCCCAGGAGTTGCGAAGCAGCCATGCGCCGCGCTTGTCGTCCCAGCCCACCAGCGAGACGGCGTGGTTGGTCGGGCCGTGGGCCATCTCGTCGAACACGCCGCCGGCGTAGGCCATGAACGCCGGGCTCGCGAACACCGAGCTCGAGACGGGGCCGTAGTTGCAGAGCGCGGCCTTGATCTGGTCGACGTTGGGGATCCCGCCGTCGGAGTCGACGAAGCCCCAGTTGGCGATCTTGTCCTTGGCCTTGAGCGAGCGGTCGCAGCTGCCTTCGCGCTCCTTGTAGGGCACCTGGCTCTCGAGCGCGGCGCCGCTGCTCTGCAGGAAGTCGTACACCATCACGGTGTAGCCGCCCTGGCACGTACCGATGTCGAACCCGTCGCTCGTCTGCGCGCAGTCGAGCAGATACTGCTCGGAGAAATTGCGCTCGAGGTCGATGCCGTTGGCGATGTTCTCGGCGGCCTCGAACACCGAGAGCGTGGAGAACGTCCAGCAGCTGCCGCAGCTGCCCTGCGAGCGCGGCGGAGCGATGTATTCCTTCCAGCTCCACGCGGTGGCCGAGGTCGCGCAGACCGCGTCGCCCACCAGCGACTGGAACGGCGTGTCGACCTGCTCGGACCCGGCGCCGCCACCCTTGGGGGCTCCATCGGCACCGTCGGGGGTCATCACCTTCGCGCCTCGCAGCGAGCGATGGCGGAGGTTGGGCAGGAACCGCGTCTTGGCCAGCGTCGCGGCCTCGGCGTTTTGCTTGCGCGCGAGCTCGGGGAGGTTCTTGGGTACGCGCAGGCCCGTGACCTGCTCGGTGGGCTGGTCGAGGACCGGCGTGTAGCCGACCTTGAACCGGCGCTTGTCGGCGGCGATCTTCTTGCGCATCGCCACGAGGTCGGACTTGATGTGCTTGGGCGCCTGCTTCTCGCGCGCCTGCAGCTCCTTCTTGTTCTTGGTGGTGGTGAACGCCCGGGGCGGCACCTTGCCGATGACCGCGCGCCCGGGCTTGCGCGCATGCTTGCCCTTGAGGTGCGCCGCGGGCCTGATGCGCTGACCCACCGTGGGTACCGCGGGCGGCTTGTCGAGCGCCCGCTCGCGGAGCATCGAGCCCAGGTGCTTGGGCCTTCGCTTGCCGGCCTCCGGCGCGCCGGCTTCCGGCTTGCTGGTGGCGGCCGGGTCGGCGGCGACCGAGCCGGTGCGACCGGGGCCCTTGGCCTTGGTGGTGGTGGTGCCCGTGCGGACACGCGGGGCAGTGGTGGGCTCTGGGGCGACGAGACCGAGACCCAGGAGGAGAACCGAACCGAGCTTGATCATGAAGGCAACGCTCCGTGCTGCGGTTGCGCGACGAGAACCGTATCACCAACGAGGCACGCCGCGAGGCCGAACGAGGCGCGAGCAAAGTGGCGACCTCACGACGGCGTGGGGCCTTCGACGGGGACGTCGGGAGGATGATTCGTGGGCTCCGCGCGTACGCGGCCAGCACGGCGCTCACGGCCGTTTGGAGCTCGGACGCTCGCGGGGGCGCTCGGGGGCCTTGGAGGCCTTGGGAAGCGCGATGCTGCGCCCTTCGCCCTGCTCGGTGGGCTCCCAGATCCGCTCGATGTACGCCAGGTTGCGAGCGCTTCGGGGGTGCGGCTCGACCATGCGCGTGGCTTGCACAAGGAGCAAACCCGCGACGCCGCCCGAGACGATCGCCAGGGCCATGCGGATGCCGCTCTCGACCATGGCGGCGAGCAGGACCCACAGGCCGAGCACGCTGCCCACGACCACGAGACCCAGCTCCGAGCGCCCCGTGGCGGCGCGCAGGAGCCCGTACGGCTCGCGCCCCTGCTCCCATAGCGGCAGCAGCACCTCGGCCACCGGCTGGTGGACGTTGGCGAGATCGAGGTGCGGCCAGAGGTTGGCGGCGAGCGCATCGATGGCCACCGCGTAGGTCGAGAGCGCGACGACCACCGCCATGCCGAGCGCGTTCGTGCGGAGCTGCGCGAGCACGTGGGCCCAGCCGATCACGAGCGACGGCAGGACCACGCCGAGATAGCGCGGGCCGACCCGCCAGCCGCCTTCGAACGAGAGGCTCGAGACCACGACGATGTAGAGCAGCACGAGGCCGAGATGCACGCGAGCTTCGGTGCGCTGTGGGCCGGAAGCGAGCGCGAGCTGGAGCAGGCCATAGAGCGCGAGCACGAACGGCGGGGCCCACCACACGAGGCCTCCGTCGGCCGAGAGCAGGTGCGTGTGGAAGGCCTCCCAGCGGGGCAGGCCGAGGCCCAGGAGGCCCTCGCCGTGCTTGGCCGCGAACTCGGCATTGGTCACGTGGTGATAGCCGGTGGACCACGGCGAGCCGAACACCGCGCGGTGATACGCGGCGAGCGAGGCGATGGGTACGAGCGCGCCCGCGAGCCCGGCCCCGAGCGTGAGGGCGCCGCCGGGCCGGTGCACGCGCGCGAGCAGCAGCACCGCGAGCGGGAGGCCGGCGAACACTGCACCGTACTCGACGGCGACCGCGGCTCCGGCCAGCGCTCCGCCGAGCGCGGCACGAGCGAGCGGGGCACGAGCGTGCGGCGAGGGCGAGCCGGCATCGACGAGCAGGCCCGTGCCCGTGGCCACGAGCAGGGCCGCGAGCGGGTGACCGTAGAGGAGGTGGGCATACGCGGCCGCAGGGGTGCCGAGGGCGTAGAGAGCGACGGCCGCGGCCGCGACCGGCAGGCCGAAGCTAGGCGCGTAGCGGCGCAGCAGCCACGCGCAGAGCAGCAGCGTGGGCAGCACCCCGCCGAGGAGCCGCGCCCACCAGGTGTACGTGCGGAGCGTGAGCGGCTCGCTCTCGCTTTCGAATGCCCGCGCGGCGCGATAGGCCGCGGCCGCCACCAGGCTCGTGGCGGGCGGCTTGTTGGGGTAGAGGCGGCCGTCGGCCTCGCTCTTGGAGACGTCGGGACCGGGATCGAGGCCGCGGGCGGAGGGGCCGTCGATGGCCCATGCGCCCTCGTCGACGAGCGCCATGCCTTGCAGCAGGCGCGGCCGCTCGTTGGCGTTGCGGGTGGCCTCGAAGTACGGGAATGCGAGGCCGAGCACCAGGGCGAGCCACGCGAGCACGAGCCAGCTCCCCCGCCGGTGCAGGCGATCGCGGAGCGCCGTCGTGTCGGGGATCTTCATGCGGCGGACCGGCGGGCGGCATCATAGCAACGCCGGGCGGCGGGCTCGGGGCGGAGGCTCCTCTGGCGGCCCCTGGGCTCGTCGCCTGGCGGCGCCGAAGGCCTTCTCGTGTATCCTCCGGCCATGCTCCGCACGAGCTCCACAATCGGCACCCGCTTGGCCCTGCTGGCCCTGCTGGCCCTGCCAGGCGGCTGCGAGAAGGCGGCGCCGGCACCCACGCTCGCGCCCATCGTCACCGATACCGTCGACGACAAGGGCGCCACCTTCCAGGTGAAGGTGGCCTGGCGCAACGTCACGGCCGACGAGGTCGAGATCGTGATCGAGATGGCCGCCACGGGCATCGAGCAGACCGACAACCTGGTGGTCGACGTCAAGACCGAAGGCCTGGTGATCACCGAGGGCACGCCCGACTGGACGGGCTTCATCTTGCCGCGCGAGCGCTACAAGCACCGGGTGGGCTACAAGCTGCTCGACGAGGAGACCAGCGAAGCGACGGCCACGGTGACGATCCGCCGCACACTCGACAGCTCGCACTTGTGGGACACGGAGCTGACGTTCGTGCGGACCGATGGCGGCGGGATGACGCTCTCGGGCTGACGGCGGGCCGCGCCGCCGCGCTCACGCGGGCGGGACCCAGCCGCTCCGCAGGAGGTTGCCGCGGCCGGTGGGCCACGGCAGACAATTGGTCTCGGAGCCCGGCACGGTGTAGACGAGCACGCTCTCGACCCCGTCCTCGGCGTCCTTGAGCGAGACCACGAGCTCGAGCGTGCCGTTGCCGTCGACGTCGGCGATGGTGGGCACGGGCATGGCACCGCGGCGTGGCAGCGGGAGCTGGTGGATCACGTTGCCGCCCGCGTCGAGCACGAACAGCGCGGAGCGATCCTCGGTGGGCGAGTAGCTGTTGAACACGAGCTCGGGGACGCCGTCGGCGCTGAGATCGGCGATGGCGATCCCACCGGTGAGCACGTCGGTGCTGGTGGTGAAGCTCGTGGACCACAGCGAGCGGCCGTCGGAGGACGCGGCGTGCACGTTGCCCGCGAAGTCGGCGAACACCAGCTCGAGCCCGGGCTCGGTGGGATCGAGATCGGCGACGCTGACCTGGTTGGTGGCAGCGACGACGTTGGTGCCGTCGAAGTCCCACAGGCCCGCGAGATAGCCCGGGGCGTGCAGCGGGGCCTCGAAGCCGCGGCGGCGCGCGGCGTCGGGCCCCACGACCCACAGCGCCACGCCGCGCTCGCGATCGGACTGCGCGGCGTTCTGGACCGAGCCGACCATGATCACCTCGGAGGTGCCGTCGCCGTCGACGTCGGCGATCGCCGGGGCGGTGTTGGTGAAGTGGGCCTGGTCGGCGGTCTCCTCGTCGTCGGCGTAGCCCTGCTGGGCGAGCGCGAGGTCGTGGAGGTAGCGGACGCCGGGAGTCTTCTGCACCGGGAAGCCGTCGGCGGCGTCGAACGCCTCGCCGGTGGAGCGGTGGATGCTGGCGTAGGCGTTGTCGTGCGGGGCGACGATGTCGGCGAGGCCGTCGCCGTCGAGATCGCCGACCGCGAGGTTCTGGTCATAGCAGCCGGCGAGGTAGCAGGCGTCGTCGCAGCCCGAGCTGCCGGCCGCATTGGGCGGGAAGCCGGGGACGGTGCCGCCGTCGACGTCGAACGCCTGCATGACGTCGGTGGGGCCGCCGTGGGCGGGGGCGACCACGAGCTCGAGCGGGGCGTCGGTGTCGAGCTGACCGGCGGCGAGGCTGCGCAGCTCGTCCTCCCAGGTCATGGGAGAGCCGGGGTGGAGGCTGCCGTCACCCTCGAGCACGAACACTTGCTCGCGCGAGGCGATCGCGATCTCGAGCGCACCGTCGGCATCGAGATCGGCGACGACGGGGCTCGCCCAGATCCGACCGCCGCCGGTCTCGTAGGTCCACTCCACGCTGCCGTCGGTGCCCCACACGACGAGCTTCTCGCCGCGGGGGACGATGATCTCGTTCGCACCGTCGCCGTCGACGTCGGCGACCGCGGCCGAGCCGAGCCACGCTTCCTCCCAGCGGTCGGCGAGCGTGAGCAGGATCGTGGGCTCGGCGACCTCGGCCGACGGCGCGCTCCCGGGAGCGCACGCCGGCGCGGTGGGGGGCGGGGTGCCGCTCTCGGCGGCGTCCTGGCCCTCGTCGCCCGGGCCGTCGCCCGGGCCGTCGCCATCGCCATCGCCATCGCCGGACGAGCCCGGGCCACCGCCGTGACACGAGATCGCCAAGAGAGCCAGCGCGAGCGCCCAGGGCCGCCGTGAATCCATGGGGCGAGGATACGCCGCTGCGGGGTCGCATGGGAGGCAGCGAGCCCGATGCGCGGATGTGGGCGTCACTGCGGGCTCGCCCTGCCGACGGGCTCGCGCTGCTCGGCCTCGTGCTCGGCGAGCCAGGCCTGCACCTGCTCGAGCTCGCCGCGCACGTAGAGCTTGCGGCGCTCGAGCTCGCGGAAGCCCGCGAGCGCCGTGTGGGCGCTCGCGAGCGCTCGCGCTCGATCCCCACCGCTGTCGACCAGCAGCGTCGCGAGCATGAATTGCGAGCCCGGCTCGGCCTGCTGCACGCCCTCGTGGGCGTCGAATGCGACGAGCGCGCGTTCGATCAGCTCGAGCGCCCTCGCAAGCTCGCCACGGCGTCGATGCACGTCCGCCAGGGTGTACAGCATCAGCGCGACATCGGGGTGCTCACGACCCAGCGAGGCCTCACCGATGGCGACCGCGCGCTCGAGCAGCGGCTGGGCCTCGAGCAAGCGCCCACCCCTGATGTAGACGAGGGCGATCGAGCCCAGGCTCCTGGCAAGGTTGGGGTGCTCGGGGCCCAGGGTCTTCTCGTCGATGACGAGCGCACGCTCGAACAACGGCAGCGCGGCGTCGAGGTCTCCCTCGAGGTAGTAGGTGTTGGCGAGGTTGGACAGCGCCTCGCCCACGATGGGGTGGTGGGGCCCGTACGTGGCCTCGAGCAGGGTGAGCGCACGCTCGAGCCGCGCGCGTCCCATCGCAGGCTCGCCGAGCTGCACCTCGATGACCCCGAGGTGCATGAGCGTGCGGGCGACGGTCAGGTGCGTTGGCCCGAGGGCGCGCTCGAAGCTGCCCAGCGCGCGTAGCAGCAGGGCCCGTGCCTGCTCGAGGTTTCCGGCGTACTGCTCGACGCGGGCGAGGGTCCCGAGCGCGCTCCCGGTGGCGGGATGGTCCTCACCGAGCGCCCGCTCGCCGATGTCGATCACGCGCTCGCACACCACCCTGGCCGCCGGATAGTCGGCGAGCTCGAGGTGGGCATCGGCCAGCACGGTGAGGCTTCGCATGATGCGGGGGTTGTCCGGGCCGAGCACGCGCTCGTCGATGGCGACCGCCGCCTCGGCAGCGGCCTTGCTCGCGAGCAGGTCGGAGCGATCGTAGTGCAGGCCCGCGAGCGCGGTGAGCCGCGCCGACGCGAGCATGCCGTCCTGCTCGCCCGCATGGAGCTCGGCGAGCTCGGCGAGCTGGTTCCAAAGGAGCGCTTCGTCGTGCCGTCCGAGACCCGTGCCCACCGTCTCCAGCTGGCGGGCTGCCGCGCGAGCAGCCACGTCCCATGCTCCGACGCGTGCAGCATCGATGTAGGCCTGATGCCCGGCGAGCTCGGCCGCAGCGAAGCTGCCTTGCCGGCCCAGTAGCCCAGCGCGCTCCACCTCGAGCTCTGCGGACAGGGGGGTCCAATCCAGCGCTTGCACAGCGGACGCAGCGCCGTCCAGCACCGCCAGCGCGGGCTCGATGTGGTCGGCGCCGCGAAGCACACGCACCCGCACGAGCTTTGCTCGCAGCGCTCGAAGCTCGTCGGACTGCTCCGCCGGCGGCTCGGGCAGGAGCGCGAGCCGAGCCTCGTCGCTGCACGTCTGCACCTCGGGCAGCGCGAGCGCGGCCGTCACCGCGATGCGCACGAGCTCTGCATCGGCATGCGACAGCTCCTCGAGGAGCACCGCCAGCGCATCCTGGCGATCGGCGAGGCACGACTTCGAGCGCGCGTAGAGCTCGGGCGGCAGGCGGTGCGTCAGCTCGCCCGCGAGGCATGCCTCGGTCCCCGTGGCCACGAGCGCCTCGGCGTAGGCATCGAGGTGCGGCAAGAGCTTGTCCACCGTGGTCGCCGCGTAGCCGAGACCCGTCGCGAGGATCGCGTCGCTCACGGCCACCCGTGCGTCGTCGTTCCACGGCGCGGCGAGCTCGAGGCCCGCGCGCTCGCAGGCGGCCTGCTGACGGCGCTCGTCGAGCTCGCGCAGGCCTGCGAGCGTGGCGGCGACCACCGCCACGGAGCCGAGCGCCGCGAGCATGATGTTCCGGCGCGCCCGCGCCTGCCCGCGCTCGAGCGCGTCGACGAGCGCGTCCATGCTCGGCCAGCGATCGTCGGAGGCGAACGAGAGCCCGCGCAGCAGGATCCGCCGCAGCCACGCCGGTACGCTGCGACGCGGCGGCGGGCGAACGGCCCCCCTCGCCATCGCGTCGAGCATCGCTGACATGTCGTCGCGGGCGAACGGGTGCAGCCCGTAGAGGGCGCTCCACAGGCTCACGCAGAACGAGTACTGGTCGCTGCGGGCCGTCGCGGGCTGCCGCTCGTGCTGCTCGGGCGACATGTAGAGCGGTGTGCCGCCGTGGGTGGCCGCGGTATGACCTTCGCTCGACGAGGAGCTGTGGCTGTCGCCGTCGTCGTCGCCGTCGTCGGCGATGGCGAGCCCGAAGTCGAGCACTCGCACGCGCTCGGTGCGATCGATCATCGCGTTCGTCGGCTTGAAGTCGCGATGGACCACGCCCGCGCGGTGGGCCGCGGCCAGCCCGCGGCCGGCCTGCACGTAGGCTCGCAGGATCTGCGGCCGGCTCGGCGCAGGAGACCCGTACACCCAGCGCTCGAGGGTCTGCCCGTCGACGTGCTCCATCGCGATGAAGACCCGCCCGTCCCACTCGCCGACCTCGTGGACGGTGACGATGTTGGGATGGGAGAGCCGCGCCATCGTCTGGGCCTCGGTGAGCAGCCGCGCCTGCGACTGCACCGTTCCGCCCAGCGGGCTCGGCGAGACCAGCTTGATCGCCACGCGCCGGTCGAGCTCGGGATCGAAGGCCTCGTACACGACGCCGAGGCCACCGGCGCCGGCGGTGGCGACCACCGTGAAGCGACCGATCGAGACCTCTCGCATGGCGCCGCCGAACAGGCGCTGCTGCACCCGTGCCTGCACGAGCTCCATCGCAATGGCACCGGGCTCTCGCTTCTGCGGCGCCTCGGTCGGCGCGAACGCCGGGTTCATGGGACGCTCCTCGTCGCCATCACGGTGGTGGACGGTGGCGGCCGCGTTTCGATCGCGGCGTTCGTGGGATTTCGGATCCTGCATGTGCTAGCGTCGGAACGTGCGTAGTGACGAGAGCTTGCTGTCGGCGTGGCGCGACGGAGACAGCACGGCCGGCCAGGCGCTCTACGCCCGCTACTTTCCCATCGTCTATCGGTTCTTTTGCAACAAGCTCGGCGAGGACATCGAGGACTTGGTGCAGCGCACGTTCCTCGCGTGCACGCGGCACCGACAGCGGATCCAGGAAGGGGCGAGCTTCCGCGCGTTCGTGCTCGTGGTCGCCCGCAACGAGCTGGCGGATCACCTGCGCTCGCGCTATCGGCGCGGAGAGAACGTCGACCCGTCGGAGGTCTCGCTCGCGGACCTCGGCGCATCGCCGAGCCAGCTCGTCGGCCGGCGCGAGGAGCATCGGCTGCTCTTGCTGGCGCTGCGGAGGATCCCGCTGGCACTGCAAGAGCTGCTCGAGCTGCACTACTTCGAGCGGCTCACGGGACCCGAGCTGGCGGCGGCGCTGGAGCTCCCGGAGGGCACGGTAAGGAGCCGGCTGCGACGTGCGCTGACGAGCCTGCGCACGGAGCTCGAGCGGCTGACACAATCGCCGGAGCTGGTGGAGTCGACGGTGGGATCGATCGAGGGTTGGGCCGCGGAGCTGAAGGCGCTGGTGGATCGGCGGCTCGGCGAGGCGGGGTGACGCGAGCGAGGCGGTGCTCGCTGATACGACTTCACCTCGCGAGCTTGCGGGTTCGTCGCCGCCATGACCGCAAGCGCCTACGCGCCCGGCGTACCAGGGCGGGGACCCGTAGCGCGCGCTCGAGATCCTCGTCGAAACGAGCAGCCTCGCTGCACGTCGAGACGATGCCCGGCCATGCCTCGGTGATGCGAGCGGCGATGGCCTCGTAACCCTTGCGGTGATTCTTGAGCCGACCGCCTTCGGAAGTCACCAGCTTTGGATCGAGCGTCTTGCCGAGCTTGCGGAGCATCTGCTTGACGTGCTCGTCGCACTCGATACAGGCCGATGGTTGGGCATCGACCACCTCCGGAAACAGAGCGACCAGCGCCCACGTCTCGGTGGCCATCGCAGGTACACAGAGCACGAGACCTACGGGAGCTCGCGGGACACCGAGCCATGTCAGCACGGCGGCTCGGACTGGATCCGCGAACACGGATGGAGGCGGGCATCGTGCGTCGGCGGCCAGGTCGATGCCTCCATCGCGCTCCGTCGCCACATCGGCATCGACGTGAACCATGACGAGATCGTGGTTGTCCAGGAGCACGCGCAGCATGCTGCCGCCCACGGGAGCTTCTTGCTGACACCAAAGTCTGACGCCCTTCCACCCACCACCAAGAGGGCCGGAGCCTCCTCCAATGTCGCTCAGCGGTGGCTGGAGCAGATCGAGCACGTAGTCGCCGAGGTACCGAGCCAGAATCGCCTCGATGAGGACTTGATCCGCTGGCCCCTCGCAGGCGAGCGCGACGCTATACATCGGGCACACCGCCCAGATGGCCCATGACCCACAGGCGAGACACCGTCCACAGCTCGCCGTCGCGCTGGAGATCCGCGAGGCTCAGCTGGACGCGGCGAACGACCGTCTTGCCCTTGCGCGAGCGGCCGACGGTGAAGAGACGAATCTCGTCGTTCTCGAGGTCGAGGCCGTCGAGCATGAGCGGGTTGTGGGTGGTCAACAGCAGCTGCTTGTCGGGCTGTGCGAGCACCCACGAGCACAGCTCCTTCATCAAGGCTCGGCTCAAGCGAGGGTTCAGCGCCTGATCGACGTTGTCGATCGCCAACAATTGTGGGGCGCGATGATGCACCGCGAGGATGACCGTGAATAGGACGTAGAGCACGCCTTCGCTCGCGTCATATCCGGTCAGCTCGTCCCGGCCCTCGGCCATGAACCTATCCTTGAAGCGCACGACGTACTCGGCCGAAGGCACCGACGGAGCGAGCGGAAGATCGGAGCCGACCTTGCTCGCGCCGATGCCATCCGACCAGTCCACTAGCCTCTCCAGCGAGCGCTCGACGTCGTCGACCAAGCGAGCAGGTATGTTGTTCCACACCGACCGCAACCCTTCGGCGAGCCGTCCGCCCGCCAGCCCGACCGGCTCCCGCGTCTGCGGATCGGGCGACAAGGCCCGCAACGTGTTCGTGTGCGGAGCGTAGATGGCGTACTCCGAGAGCCACCGCAACAACGAGGCCGCCGGCGAGTCGGGGAACTCCACGGCCTTGAGCGCAGCCAACCCACGCTTGGGGTCCAGGCGCTCGGCATTGCCGTTGCTCCTGTCGACCAGTGGCTTCTCCGCTTCGGTGAGGCTCTCCGACTCGTAGGTCCACGCCGGCTCGGGGAGCTCCAGGGGGTTGTTCAGCTCCACCGCGTACCGTGCCTGGCCGCTGGCGGCCTCGAGCCGGATCATCACGGGCACGTCCTCACCACGAAACGACGACTTGTAGAGCGTGGGCCGCCCCGGTCGAACCCCACGCCGGAGCAGCGCCTCGTCGTCGACCCGCCCATCCGCCGCCGCGCCGAGCACCCCGAGGGCTTCGAGAAGGTTGCTCTTGCCGCTCCCGTTCGCACCGATGAAGACGTTCACACGCCCGAGCTCGAGGTCGACCTCGGCGAGGGACTTGAACGCGCGGATGGAGAGCTTGCGGATCATGGAGCCTGCGCCAGCGAAGAGCCCAACGCCGCGGGATCACAGCACATCGAGCTTCGACCGGCCAGCGGCCGATCGCCAGCGTGGCGCCGCTACTCCTCCCCCTTCGGCAAGCTCTTCTGCGCCATCTTCGCCTTGAGCCGCGCCAGCTCGTCATCCAGCCCGCTCTCGCCTTCCAGCTTCGCGAGCTTCGCGTCGACCGCCATGTCCTCCGCGGTCTGACCCCCGAGCTCCGCCTGCACCTCGTTGAGCGCCTCGAGCTGGTTGATCTTGTGCTCGATGTCGTCGAGCCGCGACAGCGTCCCGCCGTCGCCGAGCTGCCCGGGTGCGACGCCCTTCTTGGCCGCGCGCGCCGCTGCCATCAGCGTGCCGCGCCGCAGGTTCAGCGACTTATGCTTGGACTTGGCCTGCTTGAGCTGCACCTGCATGCTGTCGGCGAGGCGCACCTGCTCGGCGAGGCCGCTACGCGCGTCGAGCAGCTGCACCGAGTAGTCGCCCTTGCGCTGCAGCGCCGCGCGGGCCAGCGACTCGTCGCCGAGCTTGAGCGCCTGCTCGGCCTTGCCCTGCCACTGCTTCTCGGTCGCCTCGAGCTCGGCGATCTTGCGCTCGAGCAGCTTGCGGTCGACGATCGCCTGGCGGAGATCCTTCTCGGACTCCTGGATCTGCGTGCCGAGGTCGTCGATCATCAGAGCGACCTCCGTGCCCGGATCCGACACCGAGTCGACCGCGTCGTTGAGGGCGCTCGAGATCGTGTTCTTGATGCGGCTGAAGATACCGGGCTTGTTGCTCATGGGCGGCAGCAAAGGAGAGTAGCAAGGGGCCCCTCGAGGCGCATCCTCGGGACCGGCGCTCGCGCCGGGCGATCGGGGGGCATGCCTGCTACGCTCCTGCCCCACCCACGCGGCCGTTCCCATGACCCACGACGCCTCTCCTCGCTTCCCCGGCGTGCAGGGCCATGCCCAGGCCCAGGCCCGGCTGTCGCGCGCCATCGCCCGCGACCAGCTCCACCACGGCCTCATCTTCATGGGCCCCCGCGGGATCGGCAAGGCCACGCTGGCCCGTGGTCTCGCCTGCGCGCTGCACTGCCCGGTCGCACCGGCGGTGGGCTGTGGCACGTGCGTCACCTGCCATCGGATCCTGACCAACGTGCATGCCGGGGTGGAGCACGTGGTCCCCGAAGAAGCGGGCGGCAAGATCAAGGTCGACACCGCACGCGAGCTCGCCCACCGCCTGCAGCACGCGCCGTTCGAGGGCAACCACCACGTGGTGATCTTCGATCCCGCCGACGCGCTCACCGAGCAGGCCTACAACGCGCTGCTCAAGGCGATCGAGGAGCCCAAGCCCGGCGTGTGCTTCGTGATGATCACGACCCACGCCGAGGGCCTCTTGCCCACGATCCGCAGCCGCTGCCTGCCGGTGCGCCTCGGGCCCCTGCCACCGGAGCTGGTGGCGCGGGTGCTCGACGACGTGCTCGCGCAGCAGCACGCAAAGGCCGTAAGCGCCGCAAGCGATCCGCCCGAAGGGGCCGTCAAGAAGACCGCGGGGGCCAAGGGAGCCGAGGTCCGCGAGCCGCCGCCGCCGCCGGATCCAGCGCGACGCGAGCTGGCGGTACGGCTGTCGCAAGGCAGCGTGGGCCAGGCGCTCGAGCTCTTGGTCGATGCGTCGCTGCTCGACGTGATGGCGGTGGTCCGCGGCGCCATGGAGGCCGCCACCGCGGGCCCGGCGGGGATCTTCGGCGGCGAGAAGGCCTCGCTGTGGAGCGCGTGGTCGCAGGCCAGCGGCGGCGCGGGCCCGGGCCGCCCCGCCCGCGAGCGCAACGCCTGCGCACGCGCGACCGACCTCTGGCTCCTGCACCTCGCGCAGCACCTGCGCGGCAGCGACGGGCTGCCCGGGCTGCCCGCCCCGCACGGCGACGTGCCGGCGCTGCTGCACCAGATCGATCGCCTGCAGGCCCTGCGCGAGGCCCTGCCGCGCAACCCCAACGTACGCCTGGCGCTCGAGCAGACGCTCTTGGAGCTGTCGGCCTGATGCTCGCCCCCGAGCTCACCCTCGAGGCCGCGCTGCGCGACGTGGGCAGCCGCAAGGAGCAGTACCGCTACCACGCCGCGGAGAACCTCGCGCGGGCGCTGCTGCACGAGCTCGGCAAGCCGGGGCCACGCTGGCATGCCGCGGCCGAGCACCCGCGCGGGCCTGCCGTGCTCGCGGCGCTGTGCGACCTCTGCGACGAGCGCGAGCCCGCGGTGCTGCGAGGCACCGCCGCAGTGGGCCTGGGCTTGCTCGGCGAGCCCGTGGTGCTCGAGCTGACCGCCGGGTGGATCGAGCTGCCGGACGACGGCGAGGACCAGGCGTTCCTGCGCGAGTCGGCGGTGATGGCCGCGGCACGGCTGTACCGCGCCGCCGTCGAGGCCGAGGCGGATCCCGCGGTGCGGCAGCAGATCCGAGCGCGCGTGGAGGCAGCGCTGCGCGCCGAGGCGCCCGACCTGCGCTACCAGGGCGCGCTCGCGCTGGTGGAGCTCGCGGGTAACGACACCGAGGCGCTGCTCGTGGAGGCGCTGCGCCGCGAGGAGCACCCCGCCGTACGCGAGGGCTTGGTCCAAGCGATCGCCCACCTCGACCCACCCGGATCGCAGGCCTGCGACGCGCTCGAAGATCTGCTCGCGGGGCCCGACGCGCAGGAGGGCATCGGCTTGGAGGCGGCGCTCGCACTGGCCGCCGCACGCCGCACGAGCGCGCGTCCCCGGCTCCTGCAAGCGCTGCCGGTCCGTGGCCACCGCGATCGCGCCCTCGAAGCGCTCGCGGTGCTGGGCGCGGCATCGCCCGCCGAGATCGAGCCCGTGCTGCGCCTCGCCGAGCGCTGGTGGCTGCCGTCGATCACCCGGGTGCGCGCCGCCTATGCGCTCTGCCGCATGACCGCGAGCCGCGAGGGCAACCCCGGCCAGCGGCTGCTCCGGCGGCTGCACTGGCACCCACGGCCCGCGGTGCGCGAAGCAGTGCGCGACGCCGAGACCAATCTCGAGCTCCTCGCGGCGCGCGAGCGCGAGTAGGCGCGCGGCATTCATGTGACAGCGGGTGACTCGCCCAGTCGTGGCCCATCCGTGTGCGACTGGCCCAATCTCGCTCATCCAAAGCCAATGCTCGCTCGCCGCAAGCGCACGCGAAAAGCTGCGAGCTGGCCCAATTGAGTGCTGGAAACACCGTGGTCGGTACCCCATCTCATGAGGGGTAGGTATCGATGATGCACGAGCGGACGATGGCCGTTGGAGTGTGGGCATGCGTGCTGGGCGTGGGACTCCTCGGGTGTGGCCCCGATGGCAGCCCCTCGGGCGAGAGCGACGGTGGAGGCATCGGGGGCCTCGACAGCGATGGCACCACCGAGAACCCGGTCAGGGGGAGCGGCGACGCGACCGAAGGTGGCGGCGACACGACCGACGACACGACCACTGGCGATGGCAACAGCGGCGGAGTGCCCCGCTTCGACCTCGGCAACGGTGACGACGGCACTCCACCCCTCGACATGGGCCCCGACGAGTGTGCCGCGGTCTCCGAGGCCGCTGATCTCGTCCCCGTGCCTGCCGACATCATCTTCGTGGTGGACAACTCGGGCTCGATGCAGTTCGAGGCCGGTGAGATCCAAGACCGCATGAACGACTTCTCGAACCAGATCATCGGAAGCGGCATCGACGTGCACGTGGTGCTGATCTCGAGCTACCCGGGCAACGGCTGGGGGATCTGCATCGACCCGCCGCTCGGTGGCGGCGGGTGCCCCGATGACGACAACAGCACCCCGACGTTCACCCACGTCGACGAATTCGTGAACAGCAACAACGCATGGGAGCGGCTCTTGGCCACACACATGGAGTGGTCCGGGGTGATCCGCGCGGATGCGGTCAAGCACATCGTGGTGATCACCGACGACGCCTCGAACATGGACTGGGACGACTTCGACGCGGCATTCCTGGCGCTCGACGCGAGCTACGCCAGCTACATCCACCACTCGGTGGTCAGCATGTCCGATTGCCCCGAAGCGGAACAGATTGGCACCGACTACATCACGCTGAGCATGAACACCGGCGGCGTCGCCTCGGACCTGTGCGACCAGGACTTCCAGGCCGTGTTCGACGTGCTGGCCACCGAGGTGGTCGGTGGCTCGGCGCTCTCGTGCGAATTCGAGATCCCGCCCCCGCCCGGCGGCATGGAGTTCGACCCCGACCAGGTCAACCTCGAATTCGACGACGGCATGGGCGGCATCCTGCAGATCGGCCGCGTGGATTCCCCCGCCGACTGCATCGGCGTGGTCAACGGCTGGTACTACGACGACCCCATCGCACCGACGATGATCGTGATGTGCCCGCAGACCTGCAACGCGATCCAGCAGTCGGAGATGGGCTCGATCAACATCGCCTTCGGATGCGCGACGATCCCGGCGGGCTGACACCCGTGAGGAACACCCTGCCGTACGCGAGAGCTTGTTGAAAGCCATCGCCCACCTCGACCCACTGGAGCCCATGCCTGCGACGCACTAGGCCCGCAACGTTCATACGACCACCGTGCGACTCGCCGAACGTTCCCGGTGAACGGTGACCCACTTGTGCGACTGGCCCATTTTAAGGGCTGGAAACATCGTCTCGGTCGGGACAAGGTTGTCGACGATGCGCGAGCGGACGACGGGCGTTGGAGCAATTGCATGGTTGCTGGGCGTGGGTCTCCTGGGCTGCGGCCCCGACGGCAGTCGCGGGGACGCGAGCGACGATGGGGGCATCCTGCCGGGCCTCGACACCGGCGGCACCACGCAGGGCACGACCGGCGGCACCACGCAGGGCACGACCGAGGGCGGCGGCGACGACACGGCCACGAGCGAAGGTAGCAGCGACGGCGCACCCCGCTTCGATCTCGGCAACGACGACGATGGCACTACGCCCCCCGACATGGGCAGCGACGAGTGTGCCGCGGTCACCGAGGCCGCCGAGCTCATCCCCGTGCCCGCCGACATCATCTTCGTGGTGGACAACTCGGGCTCGATGCAATTCGAGGCCGGGGAGATCCAAGACCGCATGAACGACTTCTCGAACCAGATCATCGGGAGCGGCATCGACGTGCACGTGGTGCTGATCTCGAGCTACCCGGGCAACGGCTGGGGGATCTGCATCGAACCGCCGCTCGGCGGCGGCGGGTGCCCAGGCGACGACAACAACCCCCCGACGTACACCCACGTCGACGAGGAGGTGGGCAGCCACGACGCGTGGCAGCGGCTCTTGGCCACGCACGGGGACTGGTCTGGGGCGATCCGCGACGAGGCGGTCAAGCACATCGTGGTGATCACCGATGACACCTCGAACATGGACTGGGACGAGTTCGACGCCGACTTCCTGGCGCTCGACCCGAGCTACGCCGGCTACATCCACCACTCGGTGGTCTGCCACTCCAACTGCCCCGAAGCGGCCGGGATCGGCACCGACTACATCACGCTCAGCGACAACACCGGCGGCGTGGCGGCGGACCTGTGCGACCAGGACTTCCAGACCGTGTTCGACGTGCTGGCCACCGAGGTGGTCGGCGGCTCGGCGCTCTCGTGCGAGTTCGAGATCCCGGCGCCGCCCGACGGCATGGAGTTCGACCCCGACGCGGTCAACCTCGAGTTCGACGACGGCATGGGCGGCATCCTGCCGATCGGCCGCGTGGATTCCCCCGCCGACTGCGCCAGCGTGGTCAACGGCTGGTACTACGACGATCCCGTCGCCCCGACGATGATCGTGATGTGCCCGCAGACCTGCGACGAGATCCAGCTGTCGGAGATGGGCTCGATCAACATCGCCTTCGGGTGTGCGACGATCCCGGCGGAGTGACGCCGAGGCCGCCGGGCCGTCGCCTTGGTCCGTGCTAGCGTCCTCGCCCGTGGCACGCCAGCGCCTCCTCCCCCCGCGCATCCCGGGCCTCGTCGATGCGCACTGCCACCTCGACTATCCGCCGATGGCCGACGACGTGACCGCCACGCTCGCCGCAGCGCGGGCGGTGGGCGTCGAGCAGCTCTTGCACGTGGGCTGCACGCGCGAGAGCCAGCTCCGCGCGCTCGCCTTGATCGACGCACACGCCGAGGTGTTCGCCTCGCTCGGGATCCACCCGCACGAGGCCAAGACCACCGACGAGGTCGCGCTCGCCGAGCTCCGCACCCGCGCGGCCCACCCCAAGGTGCTCGCGATCGGCGAGACCGGGCTCGACTACCACTACAACCTGTCCACGCCCGACGAGCAGCGCGCGTCGCTGCGTGCTCACGTGGCGCTGGCCCGCGAGCTCGACATGCCGCTGGTGCTGCACATCCGTGAGGCCCACGAAGAAGCGCTGGCGATCGTGCAGGAGGTCGGCCCCCGGGGGCACGCCCCGGGCATGGTGCACTGCTTCACCGGCGGCCCGCGTGATGCCGAGGCATGGCTCGCCCTCGGCTTCCACGTCTCGTTCTCGGGCATCGCCACGTTCCCCAACGCCCCGGAGATCCGCGAGGCGGTGCGGCTCACTCCCGCCGATCGCATCTTGCTGGAGACCGACGCGCCCTACCTCGCCCCCGTGCCCGTGCGCGGCAGCAAGAACTCCCCCGCCAACGTGGCCTTCACCTGCGCCCGGCTGGCCGAGGTGCGCGGCGAGGATCCGCACGCCCTCGCCCAGACGGCCGCTGCCAACGCCCGCGCCCTCCTGCGGATGCCCGCGCCGGACGCCGCCCCCGTCGCTTGACGCCCCCCCGGGCGCTTGGCCATAGTCCCCCACCCTGCGGTCGGTCCGCTCCGGCGCCCGACCCAACGAACGCCTCTGGCCCACGGGCCACGCTTCGCAACCATTCACGTCACAGGTCACTACCGGCCACACTCGAGGGCTCACCATGAACGTCCAACCCGGGCTCATCGCCAAGAAGCTGGGCATGACCCAGCTGTTCCTCCCCGACGGCACCCGCATCCCCGTCACCGTGCTGTCGATCAAGGGCAACACCGTCACCGCCCACCGCACCATGGAGCGCGACGGCTACACCGCGCTGCAGCTCGGGTTCGAGGAGCAGAAGCCCTCGCGCATGACGAAGGCCGACCTCGGCCGCTTCAAGCAGGTCGAGGTCTCGCCGCGCAAGCACGTGCGCGAGTTCAGGGTGCCGGCCGACGTGCTCGCCCAGTGCCCCGTGGGCAAGGAGATGCCGCTCGAGCTGTTCGCCGAGGGCACCGTGGTCGACGTGTCGGGCACGAGCAAGGGCAAGGGCTTCCAGGGCGTCATCAAGAAGCACCACATGGGCGGCAAGCCGGCCACGCACGGCGTGCACGAGTACTTTCGCCACGGCGGCTCGATCGGCTGCCGCCTCACGCCCGGCAAGGTGCACAAGGGCAAGCGCATGGGCGGCCAGATGGGCAACGAGCGCATCACCCAGCAGAACCTCAAGATCGCCAAGGTGCTGGTCGAAGAGGGCGTGATCCTGGTGGCGGGCTCGATCCCGGGCAGCAACTCCTCCATCGTCACCCTCCGCCGCTCGCAGAAGTCGGCGATCCGGAGCGAGCACGAGGCCAAGGCCAAGAAGTAGGCCGTCCGCCGTCCGCCGTCGCGGCCGGCACCCCGCCGGCCGCACGATCACCGCGCATCACCGCGCACCATGCCCCGCAAGCGCAGCAAGCTCGCCGATCGCGGCGCCCGGCACGACGCGGCCTACCTTCGCGCCAAGCAGCAGGGCTTCGCGGCGCGAGCCGTGTACAAGCTCGAGGAGCTCGACCAGCGCTTCAACCTGCTGGGCTCCGGCCGTCGCGTGCTCGACCTCGGCTGCTGGCCGGGCTCGTGGATGCAGTATTCGGCCCACCGCGTGGGCGAGGACGGCCACGTCGTGGGCATCGACCTGCGACCGGTGGAGCTGGCGCTGCCCTCGTGGTGCGAGGCGTTCGTGGCCGACATCGAGGAGCTCGACCCGCAGGTGCTGCTCGAGCGCTTCGGGCCGTTCGACGTGGTGCTATCGGACATGGCCCCCAAGACGATCGGCGACACCACCACCGACGCACAGCGCAGCGAGGCGCTGTTCGAACGCGCGCTCTGGTTCGCGAGCGTGGTGCTGCGCCCGGGCGGGCACTTCGCCGGCAAGGTGTTCCAGGGCGGGGGCTTCTCGGGCCTGCTCGAGCGCGTGCGCGGGCTGTTCCTCCAGAGCAAGCCCTTCCACACCAAGGCCAGCCGGGCGGGCAGCGCCGAGCACTATCTGGTGGGTCAGGGGCGTAGGCCCACGCCGACGCCACCGCCAGCGCCGTAGGTCGTCTCTGGCAGCCCCTTGGCGTCGGCACCTGCAGAGCCGAAGGCCTTCTCTGGCGGCCCCTTGGCGTCGGTACCTGTGGTGCCGACGGCCTTCGCCGGCACCGGCAGGTTCACCGAGAACGTGGACCCTGCCCCCACTGCGCTCGTCACCTCGACCACGCCGCCGTGGCCCTCGACCAGGCCCTTGACGATGGCCAGGCCCAGGCCCGCCCCCGGGCCGCGCTTGCGGTCGGCCTGCCAGAACCGGTCGAACAGCCGCGGCACGTGGTCGGGCGGGATCCCGCAGCCGGTGTCGGAGACCGACAGCCGCACCCCCATGGCACAGCGCGCGGCCCGTAGCCCCACGCGCCCGCCCTGGGGGGTGAACTTGAACGCGTTGCCGAGCAGGTTGGACAGCACCTGCATCAGGCGATCGCGATCGGCCCAGACTCGCGGCAGGCCGGGCTCGACCGTCACCTCGAGCCGGATGAGGCTCGTATCGGCGGTGGCCTGGAACGCCGCGCCCACCTCGACGAGCAGTGCGGCCGTGTCGACCTCGGCGCAGCGGAGCTGGATCCCCCCGGCCTCGATGCGGCTGATGTCGAGCAGGTCGGTGGTCAGGCGCTCCATCTGGCCCACCGCACGCCGGATCATCGCGCGGCTCTGGACCTTGCGCGCCTCGGGCACGTCGAGGTCGAGGACGCTGCACACGGTCATGATGGTCTGCAGCGGGCTGCGGATGTCGTGGGACACCACCGCGACCATCTCGTCGCGCGCGCGCACGGCCGCCTGCGCGGCCTGGTAGAGCCGCGCGTTGTCGGCCACGAGCCCGGCGCGGCCGGCCAGCTCTTCGAGCAGCGCGAGGTCGTCGGTCGAGTAGCGGCCCTCGTTGCCTTCGGAGAGCGCAGCGCCGATGGCCCCGATGATGCGCCCGCGGGCGCGGATCGGCACCATCATGCAGGACACCGGGTGCAGCGCGGTGAGGATGCGGCGCTGGTCCAGCTGGTCCAGCACCTCGCCGATCATGCCCCCGTGGAGCTCCCGCACCAGCAGCGGCTCGCCGCTGCGCATCACCGCCCCGGGTCCCCAGCGATCGTCGAGCGTGGGCGGGCCGGCGTCGCCGAGCGCCTCCATGAGCGAGATGCGGCTCCGCTCGCGATGGGCGAGCCCCACGCGGCGGACCGTCCCCCCGGGCTCGAGCGAGTACGTGATGCAGTAGTCGGCCATGTGCCGCACGAGGAAGCTCGCGAGCTGGCAGAGCGCGGTGTCGTGGTCGAGCACGCCCGCCATCGCGGTGCTCTGCTCGGCCAGGATCCGCAGGCGCCGCGCGCTCTCCTCGGCCTTGTTGCGCGCCTCCTCCACCTCGGCGAACAGCCGCGCGTTGTCGATGGCCAGCGCCGCGCGCGAGGCCAGCTCCTGGGCCAGCCCCAGATCCTCGGGCCCGAACACGCGCGGCGAGTCGGCGGCAACGAGCGTGATGGTGCCGAGCGTGCGCTTGCGGGCGATGAGCGGCACGACCATGCACGAGCGCGGCATGAGCTCCTCCATCGCGCGCTGGTGCTCGGGATCCTGCGCCACCTCGGCGACCAGCTCGCGGGGCACCCGGGGCACGAGCAGCGACTCGCCCGAGCGGATCACCTGTGGGATCCCGATGGGATCGTCCTTGGGAAACCGCCAGCGCTCCTGCAGCGCGCGCACGGCCGGCTCGCGCGAGGGCTCGGCGTGCGCGAGCTCCCCGGGGTGGATCTCGCCGTCGGGGCCCACCAGGTGCACGACGCACCAGTCCGCCAGCTTGGGCACGAGCAGGTGCACCAGCGTGTCGAGCGTCTGCCGGTAGTCGAGCGAAGCGGCGAGCGACACGGCGGCCTCGGCGACCAGCGCCTGCGCCTTCTCGTGGCGCCGGCGGGTGGCCGCCTCGCGGAAGCGATCGAGGGCGAACGCCACGTGCCCTGCGACGGCGCGCGCGACCGCGAGCTCGTGCTCGTGCGGAGCGTAGGGCTGCCGGAAGTACAGCATGAACTTGCCGAGCAGCGTGTCCCCGAATTGCAGCGGGATGAACGCGAGCGCGGCGATCCGCTCGGCCTGGAACAGCTCGCCGAACGCGGCGAGGCCCGGGTCGGCGGCCACGTCGGCCACGACCACGGGAGCGGCATCCACGGTGCCCGGGGACCACGGCGTGTGCCCCTCCACGCGCTCGCGATAGCTCGCCGAGAGCCCGCGCCAGGCCACGAACCGCATCACCGCCGCATCATCGAACAGCAGCACGGCCGAGCGGTCGACGCGGAGCGCGTGCTCCAGGCAATCCATCGCCGCTTCGTACACCTCGACCGCCGAGCTGGCTCGCGCCACCCGTTCCATCAGTGTCCACAGGTGCCCGACCGCGGTACTCACGGCCGCCTGGAGCAGAGTCTCGGCCGATGGCGACGACAACGGAAACCTCGCGAACGACGCACTGTACCACGTGCGGTTCGCGGAGTGTGGAGACGATGGTCACAGCCCAGGCGAGCGTCGGCCTCCACCGACGCGCCGAGCATTCGGTCGACGCAGCGACCGGCGGCCTCGAAGCCGCCGGCTCCGGCGCCTTCCGCTCGGGCCTTCACTGGCGAGCTACTTCGTTCGGTCGGCTCGTGGAGCCTCGCGAGCATCGACGACGTCCCGTGAGCCGCTCGAAACGACCTGGCGCGCCGAACGGCTCGTATCATGGCGTTCCCGCCGCGCTCCTCGCTCGCACGCTCCGCGCGCCGCAGCACGAGCGGGAGCTCGCCGTCGTCGTGGAGCTTCCGCGCTGCGATCGAGCGGCCGCCCGTCGTGGTAAGCAAGGGCCGATGCCGGACGTGGGTCTCGTGACCGTGTCGAGCAACGATCTCCGCAAGCTCTTGCGCGCGGTGTTTCGAAAGCAGGTGGAGTGTCCGCTGACGCCGGCCGGCCTCGCAGCCACCGGCCTGCAAGATGCCTCGGGGCCGCTGCTCGCCCATCTTCGTGGGCTCGATGGGAAGGCAGTGCACGCCGTGGTGGTGGCCGCGTTGGCCGAGCGCGAGGCGACTCGCTGAGCGCTCGAATTCGCTCCTAGACCGCGTCTAGTGGCCTCTGGAGGCCATTTCGAGGTTGACACTGAACCTTCGAACAGTATCATCATCCCACCTTGGCTTGGCCGGCCCTACGCTTGGTCCCCGCGGCCTCCTCGACGGCTCCTGCCCTCGAAGAGGCCACCCCGCTCCACGAGCTGGTCACCCCCGGCCGGCTGGTCGAGCTGTCGGCTCCGGTCGCTTCCGCGGGCGCCCGCACCAGCACCGCCGTGGCGTTGCTGCGCCGGGCCCAGCGCGAGGGTGAGACCACTGCGTGGATCCAGAGCAGCGGCGGCCCGCTCTATCCGCCCGACCTGCACGACGGCGGGATCGATCTCGAGGCGCTCGTGGTGGTGCACGTGCCCACGTCCGAGGGGGCGGCGGGCCTCGGCAAGGCCGCCGAGATGCTGCTGCGCTCGGGAGCGTTCGGGCTGGTCGTGGTCGATCTCGGCGCGCTCGAGACCAAGCCGCAAGCGGGCTCCAAGGCCGCCACGCGCACGGCATGGCAGGGGCGCCTCCTCGGGCTCGCGCGCCAGCACGAGGCCCGCGTGCTGCTCTTGACCGAGAAGCCGTCCCACGCCGACTCGCTCGGGCCCCTGGTGGGGCTGCGGGTCGAGCCCCGGCGCACGCGCAGGCCCGACGGCACGTTCTGCATCGAGCATCACGTGCTCAAGAACAAGTCCGGCGCACCGGTGAGCCCGGCGTCCGAGCTCTTCCTCGGCACCCCTGGTCTCCGCTGAGAGCCCACCGAGCCCACTTTACGAATTTTCGGGCCCGCGAGGCGGGGCCCGAGGCGGCCTCCACCGACGACCCTCCCGGTGTGCGACGAGACGGCATTCATAGCCAACGCACCGAAGAGGACACATACGCTGGAGAACGACTCGGGCTCCGCCCGCGGGAGCTACCGTGAGGATCTCGATCCGATCCTCGAGGTCGGACCGCTCATGGGCTGCCGCGGGCGCCGTGCTCCCGTCCAGTGGCTCCCGATGGCGCACGGGGAAGCATGGCCACGAGGTGCTCGCGGCGGGGCGCGCCGCCTTCCCAGTCGGGCCGCCGCTGGCTGGCCGAGGCCACCAGCTCGAGCCCGGCCCGGTCCGCGAGCACCTCGAGCTGGCGATCGGCCGCGATCCGGCGACCACCCACCTCGGCATCGCCCACGAGCATCACCACCCGGCCGCGGGGCGAGAGCACGCGTGCGATCGAGTGCAACAAGTCCTCGACTTCCCGCTCCCAGCGGGCAACGATCGCTTCGCCTCCTCGTGATCCATGCGCCGCTTCGCGGCCCCGCGAGAGGTTCCGGCGCGCGCCCAGCTCGCCCTCCTGCAGCGCGCGCGTCGACAGGCCCAGCCAGGCCAGACGTCGCGCGTGGTGCTCGGCGTAGTCGTAGGTGCCGCCGTACGGCGGCGAGCCGAGCACGAGGTCGAAGCGCCAGCGGCCGAGCACCTCGGTGAGCCGGCGTGCGTCGCCCTCGCAGAGCCGCGGCTCGGGGCCGTGCTCGGGCGCGACCGCGGCGAGCTCGGCCCAGCGCCGCAAGAGCTCCTCGAGCTTGCGGGCGAAGAAGCCGGTGACCACCTTCTTGCCGATGCGCTTTTGCACCGCGCGCTCGCTGGTCTCGGCCCGCTGCCGCGAGAACTTGACCACGATCGCCGAGAACAGCACCTCGAGCGCGCGGCGGGGCAGCCCGGTCGGCAGCATACCGATCTCCGCGTGCAGCCCCGCGAGCTCGAGCAGCACGTGCGGCTCGTACCACTGGCGCTCGGCGGCCGAGAGCGGCGCCCGCACGCGCTCGCGCTGATCCACGCGATCGAGCGACGCCCCCACCACCTTGGCCCCGAGCTCCGCGAGCTCGTCGCGCTGTGCCTCGCTGGTCACGGCGCACTTGACCTCGGCGATGCGCAGCGCGAGCGGGTTGAGGTCCACGCCGCACGAGCGCAGCCCCAGCCGCCGCGCCTCCACCAGCACCGTGCCGCTGCCGCAGAACGGGTCGAGCACGCGCGTGCGCGGCTCGAACGTGGCATCGGGCGACGAGGGCAGCCCCGGCCAGGTCCCGCCGGCGAAGCTCTGGAGGATGCTGCGGGCGATCGCGTGGTGCATCCGCGCCGGATAGGCGTGCAGCCCGTGGGTCAGCGGATCGCGCTCGGCCCGCTCCACCGACTCGAGCGCCGCCGCCAGCACCTCGGCCACCTCGAGATCGCCGCGACGCTGCACCGAGCCGCCCTGGTGGCGGAGCGGGCGACGATCCGGACCGACCGAGGGCGAGTGTCGGGCGACGGGCATGCGCGCTACGTCGCCCCTTCGCGCTCGCTGGGCTCGGGCGTGGTCGCGGCCGCGCCCGCCTCGGCATCGAGCTCGGCCTCGTCCTCCCGGGACAATTGGCGCACGACGTCGTCGATCACGCTCATCGACTCGCCGCGACCGCCGTGCCGGTCGGCCACGAGCTCCGCCACCACGCTCACCGCGATCTCGCCCGGCGAGCGCCCGCCCAGCGCAAGCCCGATCGGCGCGCGCACGCGCGTGAGATCGGGAACCCGCCGCCCGAGCTGCTGCTCGCGATTCACGATCCGGCGGAGCACCGCGTATACCTTGCGACGGCTGCCGATCATCCCGAGGTAGCGATGCGGCCGCCGCATGAGGTGGGCCAGCGCCTTCTCGTCGCGCGCATGATCGCGGGTGGTGATCACCACGTAGTCGCCGTCGCCGAGGTCGGGCAGCGCGGCGGCCAGCTCGTCCACGTCGTAGCAGAGCGTGCGGACCTCGGCGAACGCGGGGTCGGCGAGCAGCTCCTCGCGATCGTCGAGCACCTGCACCGAGAAGCCCGCGGCACGGGCCACCGGGCACAGCGCCTGGGCCACGTGGCCGGCTCCGATGATCGACAGCCTCACCTGCGGCTCCAGTACCTCCACGAGCACCTCCATGCTGCCGCCGCAGCACATCGCCAGGTCGCGCACGAGCTGGGCATCGACGCGCCGCGGCTTGCCGTCGCGGAGCGCCGCGCGGCAGCCCTCGAGCACCTCCGCCTCGATCGCGCCGCCGCCCACCGTGCCCACGGTCTCGCCGTCCTCGTAGAGCAGGAGCCGCGCGCCGAGGATCTGCGGCGCCGAGCCGTGACGCCCGACCACGGTGGCCAGCGCGGCCCGACCGCGACGGCCCTCGAGCACCGCGACCACCTCGCGCGCGACCTCGAGGGCATGCGCCCCTCCGCGCAGCGGCCTCGACCCGGCCTCGGGCGGTGCTGAGGCTCTGGAAACGCCGTGCACGTGCGCTGGAGTCTAGCAACGGATCGGGCGGGAGCCACGCGGGCAGCGAGCAGCAGCGCCATCGTGTTATGAGCGACGCTGGCGAGCCGAGGCAGAACGCCACGCCCCTCGCCAGACCCGGACCCGCGGCTCGGGGCCAAGATCCACCGGGCACGGCCACACGTTGCCGGACACGACACACTCATGCGACGCCCCATCCTTCGCCTGCTCACCCCCTCGTCGTTGGCGCTGGCGCTGCTCTCTGCCTGCCCCGCCACCCCCGGCAGCGGCTCCGACGCCAAGACGCCCGCCAAGACGCCCGCCCCGAGCACACCCAAGGCCCCCGCGCCCAAGACCCCCGAGCAGGCGCCCAAGCCCGTGACGCCGGAGACCCCCGTGAAGCCCGAGCCCACCCAACCGGAGCCCGAGATGCCCACCCCCGCCGTCACCGCGACCCCGGAGGTCGTGGCCGAGATCGCGGCCGGCTTCAATGCGTTCGGCCTCGAGCTCTACCGCAAGGTCGCCACCACCCCCGGCGACCAGGTGATCTCGCCCGCGTCGGTGGCCGTGGCGCTGGCCATGACCCACGCGGGCGCCCGCGGGGACACGGCCAAGGAGATGGAGACCGCGCTGCACGTGACGCGCCCGGTCGCCGATCTGCACGCCGCGGTGGGCACGATGCTCACGAGCTGGAACGCGCCGCGCGAGACGGCCGATCCCATGCCCATGCATGCCCCGAAGCCCGCCGAGATCGCGGTGGCCAACCGGCTGTTCGGCGAGGCCACCATGCCCTACGAGCCGGCGTTCCTCGAGCTCTCCCGCGGCGTGTTCGCGGCCCCGCTCGAGAAAGTGGACTTCAAGGGCGCCCACGAGGCCGCCCGCACCACGATCAACGACTGGGTCGAGGAGCGCACCCACGACCGGATCCAGGAGCTTCTGCCCGCCGGCTCGGTCGACGCGTCGATGCGGCTCGTGCTCGTGAACGCGATCTACTTCAAGGCCTCGTGGGAAAACCCGTTCTCCGAGCACCTCACCGCGCCCGCGCCGTTCTTCGCCGGCAAGCGCTCGCACGACGTGCCCACGATGCACGTCACCGAGCACTTCTCGTTCATCGAGAGCAACGCCGACGGCGTGCAGGTGATCGAGCTGCCCTACGGCGACCGGGGCTTTGCGATGACGCTGGTGGTGCCGCTCGCCAAGGACGGCCTCGCCAAGCTCGAGGCCGCGCTCACGAGCGAGAAGCTGACGAGCTGGACCGCCGCGCTCGCGGGCGAGCGCATTGCGCTCTCGCTGCCCAAGTTCCGCATCGCCCCGGCCGAGGGCCTGCGCCTGTCCAAGGCGCTCGGCGAGCTCGGGGTCCGCAAGGCGTTCGGCCGCGAGGCCGACCTCACCGGCATCGCCCCGGCGAGCGAGCAGCTCCAGCTCGCCGAGGCCTACCACAAGGGCTTCATCGCGGTGGACGAGAAGGGCACGGAGGCCGCGGCCGCCACCGCGATGGCGGGCCGTGCGGGCGGCATGCCGGCCGAGCCGCGCGAGGTGAAGGTGGACCGGCCGTTCCTCTACTTCATTCGCGACACCCGCTCGGGCCTGGTGATGTTCATGGGCCGCGTGGCCGACCCGAAGAGCGAGTGAGGCGAGCGCTTCACGGGGCCGACGGAGCACCGTCGGCCTCGGGCTCGTCCTCGCCCTCGCCCTCGGCCCCGCGCACGCTCGTGCTCTCGCCCTCCGGCACCGGGGTCAGCGGCTCGTCGAGCACCCCGCTGGCGCCGTGCCGGCGTGCCCGCTCGCGGCGTAGCTCGAGCGCGCGCCGGAACGCGAGCACGCTGGGGGTGAAGCCGTACGCGAGGTTGGCGACGAGGATGATGCCCACCGCGACCTGCAGCTCGAGCAGCCGGATCCCGAGCAGCAGCACGAGGATGTAGACCGTGGCTCCGAACAGCGCGCGCCGGCGGGCGCGATCGCCCCGATGGCGTCGGCGCTTGGACACCCAGCCTCCCACCGCACGGCCGAGGTGGCGGTAATCGGTGGAGAACGCGACCATCTGGGCGCACGCGATGCCGACGAGCAGGCCCACGATCGCCGGCTCGTGGCCGAACACCACGATCGCGGACATCGTGGTGAGCCCGCCCATGGGGCTCGGCACGCCGCGAAAGAAGTTGGGGTCGCTCGCGGACTTCATGAGCGTGAAGTAGACGAGGCGGCTGACCACGAACAGGCCGTAGAACACGCCCACCAGCACGCCGGCGAGCCCGGGCAGGAGGCACCACAGCGCCACCGCCGGGGCCACGCCGTAGTTGATGCCGTCGGCGACGTCGTCGGAGTAGACGCCGATGCTGGTCCCGCCCCAGCGGCGTGCCGCCGCGCCGTCGAAGCCGTCGAACGCCGCGCCCACCAGCACGAACAGCAGCGCGATCTCGAAGCGCTGCTGCGTGGAGAACCAGATCGCGAACGCACCGCAGAGGAGGTTCGCGGCCGAGAGCGCGTCGGCGATGAAGCGCTTCTGCAAGAAGCCCAGGCTGTAGAGCGCCACGATCGCGGACAGCACCGTGCTCGCCCACAGCACCGGCTCGACCGTGCGCGGCGCGATCACTCGCGGCGCCCAGCCCTGGCTCAAGAGGAACACCGCGATCACGGCGGCGTAGCTCACCGCCTGGCCCACGCGGCTGCCCGCGGCATCGCGGCCCGCCACGTAGAGCACGAGCAGCAACAGCTCCACCGCGACGTTGGCCACGAGCAAGGGCACGGGCAAGAGCTCGAGCACCAGCGGGAGCACCACGAGCAGGAGCGGCAGATCGGTGAGGCCATCGACCGCCCGCAGGAGCCGCGTCTTGACCGCGCGCTGCCGCGCGACGAGCCCGTGGAGGTAGTCGAGCACGAAGAACGCCACGAGCAGCGCCGCCACGAGCACGGGGGCGGAGGGCAGCACCCGCACCTGTCGCAGCGCGAGCAGCAACAGCGGCACGACCACGAGCAGCTTGAGCACCGGCGCGAGGTGGGGCCACCGCAGGAGCTGCTCGGTGAGGCGCGCTTCGAATGCGAGCAGCCACGGCGGCTTGGGCACGCGCCGGCGGGCGGGCGGAGGGGTGTGGGTGGACGGGGTCGACACTCGGGCGTCAGTCTGAGGGCACCGACCGCGGTCTGCCGGGCCGACCGTGCACGGTCACCCAGATCGGCCTCCGAAGGCCCTCCACGGCCAGAGAAGCGGGCTGTGCCGATATCGCGAAGATCGCGCAGCTCGATTCCATCGGCACTGGTGGTATGTTCAGTGCCGAGCATGCCGGGCTCCATGGATCGGATTGCCTGCGTGGACGTGCCCGCGCTGCCGCTGCAATTGCTGCTGCGGCGCGAGCCCGCCCTCACTGGCGCGCCCGTGGTGGTGGTGACCGACGACCGACCACAGGCCGAGGTGCTGTGGGTCGACCCCATCGCCGGCAAGAGCCGCATCCGCCCCGGCATGAGCTACGCCGCCGCGCAGAGCCTCGATGCACGCGTGCGGGCAGGCGTGGTGCCGCCCGAGGAGATCGAGCAAGCCATCGATCGCGTGGTGCAGCGGCTCTCCGCCTTCTCACCGCGCATCGAGGCCTTCTCTGGCGGCCCCGTGGGTGCCCCCGGGGTTCTGTGGCTCGACCCGTCGGGGATGATCCCGCTGTTCACCAGCTTCGAGCACTGGGCCCACGGCATCCGTCACGCGCTCGAGGAGCTGGGTCTCTCCGCGACCGTGGTGGTGGGCTTCCACCGCTTCCGCTGCTACGCGCTCTGCCGGGTGCGCCAGGGCGTGTGGGTGCTCGACGATGCGGTGAAGGAGCGCAAGGCCGCCGCCGCGGTGCCGCTGCGGCAGCTCTCGCTGCCCGCCAAGCTGCGCGACGGGCTCGAGCGCCTCGAGATCCGCACGCTGGGCCAGCTCCTCGCGCTGCCTGCCGCCGATCTGCGCGCCCGCTTCGGCGAGGCGGCCGCGCAGCTGCACGCGTGCGGCAGCGACGGCTGGGCTCCGCTCGTGCCGCGTCCGCTGGTCGAGCCCGTGCGTGCGAAGGTGTCGGTCGAGCCACCCGACGACGATCGCACGCGGCTGTTGTTCCTGCTCAAGAGCACGCTGCACGACGTGATGGTCGAGCTCGCCGAGCGTGGCCAGGCCATGTCGGCGCTGCGACTGCGGCTCTTGCTCGATCACGCCGAGCCGCACGACGAGCGCCTCGAGCCCGCCCGCCCCACGCTCGACGAGCCGATGGTGGTGGACCTCCTGCGCCTGCGGCTCGACGCGATCACGCTGCCTGCTCCGGTCGAGGCGCTCGAGCTCGAGCTCGAGGGTGTCGAAGCGCCCCCGGGGCAGCTGGCGCTGTTCCGTACGCAGGCGCGTCGCGATCTCGACGCGGCCGCGCGGGCGCTGGCGCGGGTGCGGGCGTGGCTCGGGCCCGAGGCGGTGACCCGCGGCAAGCTCCGGCCTGCGCACCTGCCCGAGGCGCGGTTCGAATGGGTGCCGATCGTCGAGACCGGGTTCGCACGGCCGGAGATCGTGGGGATGCCGATTGCGACGACCACCGCCGCAAGCATGCCCGTCGCGGAGGGCTGCACGCCGCTGCCGCTCGAGGGACGCACGCGACCCGAGCCGGTGCCGCTCTTGCAGCGCCGGCTCCTGCCCCGGCCGCAGCGGCTGCCCTCACCGCCGTCGCCGCTCGTTCTGGACGATCCCGACGGTCCGCCTCCGCTGCGGCTGCCCGCTCACCACGGGGCGATCGCGTCGATGCAAGGTCCCTACCGCAAGAGCGGCGGCTGGTGGGTGCGTACCGTCGAGCGCGACTACTACTTCGTGGAGACGGACGCCGGCGAGCTGCTCTGGGTGTTCTACGATCGCGTGCGGCGAGGGTGGTACCTGCAGGGGTGGGTCGACTGAGCCGAGCGTGCGCCACGGCTCTGGAGGTCGACCACGTCAGTCGTCGACCCCGATCATCACGTCCGACGCCTTGATCACGGCATGGGCCGAGCTCCCGACTCGCAGACCCAGGCGCTCGGCGGAGGCCTTCGTGATGACCGAGGTGAGCACGACGCCCTCGGCGACCTCGATCACCACCTCGGTGTTCACGGCGCCGGGCGTGATCGACTTGATGGTTCCCTGGATCGTGTTGCGTGCGCTGATCTTCATTGCGACGGCATCATCCTCCACGACGGAATGCGAAGCGAGCTGGCCGCGATGCTCAGTTTAAAACCGGACGATCGTACGGTTTTTGGGAGCGCTGCGCCAGCGACTCGCGGGTGATTCGACCCACGCCGCTGTGGGCTTGTGGCGCGCCGATGCTGCGTGTTAGCTGCGATTGGCCGTCACCCGAGCAGGGCTCCTCGGCGGCACCGAAATGACGGTGAGCATCATCATGGACATGAGAACGTGGATGAGGCTGTCGGCCGCGGGGCTGGCGATCGGGTGCTCCGGTTGCCCCGGCGAGGCTCCGAGCGAGCCTGCTGCCACGGAGGCATCGTCGAGTGACTCGGGTGGGACGCAGAGCAGCGACACGAGCGAAGCTGGTCCCGCCGGCAGCACCGATGTGACCTCCAGCCCCGGCTCCGGCTCGGGCTCGGCCGACGACACGGGCACGGGCACGGGCGCGAGCACGAGCACGGACGACGGCAGCAGCGGCGCTCCCGACGAGCCCGGCCCCGACTTGCGCGAGGTCGGACCGTACGCCGTGGAGCTCGACACCGGCTCCGCCGCGCTCGACGGCTGCACGATGGGCTACGACGTGCGCACGCCCGCCGGCATCCCCGACGCGCCCGCGGTGGTGCTGGCCCATGGATTCCAGGGCAATCGCGCGAGCATGGCCGGGTGGGCCGAGCACTGGGCGAGCTGGGGCATGCGGGTGGTGACGCCCGACCTGTGCCACGCGTCGATCGTCGACACCGACCACGCCCAGAACGGCGCGGACCTACGCGCGCTGGTGACCGAGCTGTCGCTGCCCTCGGTGATCTACGCGGGGTACTCCGCCGGTGGGCTGGCCGCGGTGCTCGCCACGGCCGACGACCCGCGGGCCACCGCGCTCGTGGGCCTCGACATGGTCGACAGCGGCAGCCTCGGCGCGGATGCGGTGGCCGGGGTGGGCGTGCCTGCGTTCGACATCGTGGGCGAGCCGTCGCAGTGCAACACCACGAACAATGGCCTCGCCGTGTTCGTGGGCATCGCGGGCAGTCGTTCGTTGCGCGTGACCGAGGCCGATCACTGCGATTTCCAGAGCCCGGTCGACTTCCTCTGCGGCCTCACCTGCACCGGCACCAACGACCAGCTCGACGACGAGACGATCCAGGCGGCGGTGCGTGGGCTGTCGACCGCGGCGGTGCTCTGGCAATCGGAGCTCGAGCCCACGGGCGCGCAATGGTGGACGCCCGGGGCGCATTACTACGATCTCTTGACAGGCGTCGGAATCGTGCAAGAGCCATGACGCGAACGGACTACGCATGACCGTAACGAGCGTCCCTCTACCCCGAGCCCTCGTGGCTCGCATGTTGCTGGCCCTGGCGTCGACCACCACGGTGGGCTGCCTCGACGAGATCGATCCCGGGGAGCTGCCGGCCCTCGAGCTCCAGCCGACCCGGCGGTTCCCGCTGGGCGGCACGTTCTGGCTGCCGCTGCCCGCGGAGAGCCGCTGGGTGCTCGAGCGCGCGCCCGCGGGCAACGAGAACGAGGTGGTCCCAGGCGCCGACGGCTTCGCACGCTTCACGCCGGTGGTCGCCGGCGACTACGAATTCCGGATCTCGGGCACCAGCGAGCGCCGCACGCTCACCGTCGTCGCCGAGGTGCCGTACGAGCACCTCAACTACTACCCCACCACGTCGATGGCACGCGTGGAGGGCGAGGTATGGGTGGCGCACGTGTTCGACCCGCACGTCAGCCGCATCGATCCGGCGAGCGGTCGAGTGACGGGCACGATCGCCGTGGGTCCGTGGCCCTCGGCGGTGGCGTGGCAGCCGGGGCTGCCGGTGGCGCTCGTGACCCACAAGGCCGGCGACACGCTCGGGTTCGTCGACGTGGCCGCGGGGCGCATGGTGGACGCGCTGTGGGTGGGTGACGAGCCCGCTGCGATCGCGCTCACGGCCGACGGCGCCACCGCCTACGTCTCGCTCGCCACCGAGGATGCCGTGGCGGTGGTCGACGTCGCGCGCCGCGAGGTGGTGGGGCGGATCGCCAGCAACCCCGATCCCGGGGCGCTCGCGCTGGCGGAGGACGGCGCCACGCTCTACGTGGCCAGCTACCGCTCGGCGGTGAGCGATCGGCTGCAGTTCCCGGCCGAGGCGCGCAACGACGCGTACGACATCGCGGTGGTCGACACGGCCGCGCTCGAGGTCCGCGATCACATCGCCGCGGTGGGCTCGACCCTCGGGGGGCTCTTGCTCGCGGACGATCGACTCTACGTGGCCACCACGCGTGTGGCCGTGGCAGAGCTGTCGGGCGAGGAGGGCATGACCGCGTTCCGCCACTCGGTGGTCGCCTACGACACCGGCACGCTGGCCGAGGTGGCTGCGGTCGATCTGGGGCGGCAGGAGAGCTCCACCGGCTTTGCGGTGCGCCCGTTCGGGCTGGCGCTCGCCGGCGATACGCTGTGGGTGGCCACCGAGGGCTCCGACGCGGTGGTGGGCCTCGATCCCGACACGCTGGCCGAGACCGCACGCTTTGCGGCCGAGGGCCGACCGCGCGCGATCGTGGCCGACGAAACGCAGCTCTACGTCCACGGCGCGCAGGCCTACCGCGTGACGCTGGCGGGCACCGACGGCACGCCGACGGGCACGGTGGCGCTCGCCGGCGATCCTCGCGGCGAGAGCCTGGCCCGCGGGCAAGCGCTCTACACCGGCGTGGGCGCGGGCGCGGGCGAAAACCATAGCTGCGCCGACTGCCACGTCGACGGCCTGACCGATGGCAACGTGTGGTCGGCGGGCGGGTTCTCCGAGTCGACCAGCCGCCCGATGTTCTGGCTCGAGGGCACCGCGCCGATCGGCTGGGAGGGCGACGCCGACGAGCTCTTCTCGTACCTGTGGGGCAGCCCCGGGCCCACGATCGGCGCCACGATCGACACCGAGCTGCACCAGGCGTTCTACGACTACCTGGCGGCGCTCGTGCCCCCGCCGCCCGCCAACGGGCTCACGGGGCGCGACGGCAGCATGAGCGAGGATGCGCGACGCGGCGAGGCGCTGTTCGGCGAGCAAGGAGCGTGCGCGACCTGCCACGCGGGTGCGATCAAGACCGCCGAGCTGCGGCTGCCGGGTGGCGGCACGCAGAGCGATCACCCGATCGTGGTGCCGAGCCTGATCGGTGCCTACCGCCACGGGTTCTGGCTGGTCAACGGGGCCGCGCGCACGCTCGAGGAGGCCGTGGAGGCCATGCTGCCGCTCTCGGGGGGCTCGCTCGACGAGGGCGAGATCGCCGACGTGGCTCGCTACCTGCGCGAGCTCACCGCGCGCGAATTCTTCGTGCTCACGTCCACGCCGCGCGCGGGCGCCCAGCACGTGCGCAGCGAGGGCGAGCTCGAGCTCGTGCTCTCGCACCCGGTGCTCGACGAGGCCGACAACCTCGCGCGCATCGTGCTGCGTCCGCTCGACGGCGAGCCGCTGGCGGCGACCGTGGAGGCCGACGCGCGCTACGTGACCGTGACCCCCGCGGCGCCGCTCGAGCCGGGGCAGCGCTACGAGCTGGTGTTGGGCGCCGACTTCGAGTCGTTCGGCGAGCGCACGCTCGGTCGGGACGCGGTCGTGCCGTTCACCGTCGCCGACGCGCCCGCGCTGCGGCTCGAGGGCGACTATGTCATCACCGTCGATCACCCCAACCTCGACCGTGAGAACAAGCGCTACGACGCCAGTGTGATCATCCCGGTCGCGCTGGCGATGCAGGCCATGCCCACGGCCTACGGGGCAGTGCTGTCGTCACAGGTCACCCCGGCGCTCGCGGCGAGCTACGACGTGGTGATCCACGGCGAGACGGCACGATTCCCGCCGTTCACGTTCCCGGTGGGCCCTGGCTTCCTCAACCGCAGCTTCCCCTCGGAGATCACGCTGCGCGACGACGACGGCGACGGGATCGCCGACGCGGGCGAGAGCACGCTGTTCTTCCGCAGCCCTGGCCTCGAGGCGCTCGACGTGCGCTGGACGATCGAGCGCGACGACGGCACGCCGGACGAGTGCAGCGGCGCCGAGGGTACGCACGAGGTGACGCTGACGATGGACGACACCGGTGCGCCCACCGTGGAGTGGGCCGACGAGGTCGACGCGCTCGGCTACTACGTGACCGACCCCGACGCGACGACGCCCACCGGCCCGGGTCCCGTGACGGGCGGGGAGACCTACTGGGCGGTGGCCACCACGAGCTTCCCGACGGGGTTCGTCGGGCCCGTACGCTACGGCGAGGTCCCCGACGGCGGCGAAGACGTGAGCATGGACAGCGGTGCGCCCGTCGGTGGTGCGCCGCTGCCCGCGGGGGCATGCATCAAGCTGACGCTGGTGTTCAGCGACTTCTCGAGCACGGTGCTGCGATACACGAGCGCGGGGTAGCGCCCACACGCTCAGATGCACACGGCATCGCCGAGCGCGTTGGCGCACAGGGTCTCGTCGCTTGCCGCCAAGTCGCAGAAGTGCTGGCGGCACTCGATGAAGTTGCCCATGTCGATGTCGGAGCCGTTCACCGGCAGCGCCGAGGCCTCCATCAGGCACGCTGCCTCGGACATCATCTCGTCCTCGCCCCACTTGGCGTGGTAGGGCTCGTGGCAGTTGGTGAACACGCAGTCGCAGTACACCGCCGCCGGATCTTCGGCGCTGGTGTCGGTGCCGTGCTCGTCGGTGCCGTGCTCGTCGGTACCGTGCTCGGCTGTACCGTGCTCGTCGGTACCGTGCTCGGTGGTACCGTGCTCGTCAGTACCGTGCTCGGTGGTGCCGTGCTCGGCGGTACCGTGTTCGGCGGTACCGTGCTCGGCGGTACCGTGCTCGGTGGTGCCCGGCTCATGAGTCGATGCGCCCTCGTCACCGGTGTCGTCGCCAGGACACCCGACGAGGAGCAAGGCACAGGCGAGCAGGGAAGGAAGGGTCGATCGAGACGCAAGGTTCATGAGCAGGGTCGAGCATCCGGCGACGAGCCCATGCGGTCAAGAACGCTGGGCGGGAACGAGCTCTTCGATACCAACGACGGCGCGCATCGGGATTCCAGGATCTGGCGCGAAATCTACGGCGTTACATGGGCAGTCATACCGTTGCACGAATGTCACACGAGCGCGCTCGAACCAGTCCCTACCAGCGCGACGGCTCGCGACGCCCATGCTAGGCATGGCGCATGCTTCGTTCCACTCCATCATGCTTGCTCGTGGGGCTCGTGCTCGGCACTGGTTGCGGCGACGACGGCGGCAGCGGCAACGACGAGCACGATGACCACCACGAGACGGACATGGACCCCTCGACGGGCACGACGGCACCCTTGCCCTCGACGTCCGACACGAGCCTCGACGACTCCTCGACGACCACGACCACCGCGGACACGACCGACTCGACGGGTCCGACCGACTCGTCGAGCTCGAGCGACTCCGGGAGCGAGAGCAGCGGCACGACCGGCGAGGCGGTGACGCCCGTGTCGATCGCCTTCGCCGCGTTCATCGGCACCGAGCCCTTTGCCTGCGGAACAACGTACGAGGGCGTCGGGGCCACGGCAGCCACCGTCGAGCCCCGCGACCTGCGGTTCTTCGTGCAGGACCTCCACCTCTTGCGTGCGAGCGACGGCGAGCCCGTGCCGGTCGTGCTCGACGTCGACGATCCGTGGCAAGCCGAGACGGTCGCGCTCCTCGACTTCGAGGATGGTAGCGGAGCGTGCTCGGAGGGCGGCGGCAACCCGGCCACGCGCACGACCATCACGGGCACCGTGCCCACCGACGACTACGACGGCCTCGCGTTCACCGTCGGAGTTCCCGAGGACCTCAACCACGGCGATCCGCTGTTCCTGCCGGCGCCGCTCGGCGCGTCGTCGATGACGTGGGGCTGGCTCTACGGGTTCAAGTTCATCAAGGTCGAGCTGCAGCAAGTCGTGGAGGAAGGGTCGGCCGGTGATGGTGTGTTCCACCTCGGCAGCAACGGCTGCACCGGCAACCCCGGCGTGGGCGATGTCGAGTGCAGCCTGCCCAACCGCGCGCCGATCGAGCTCGCTCCGTTCGACTGGGCGAGCCAGAGCGTGGCGCTCGACGTGGCCGCGCTGTTCGCCGAGACCAACCTCGCGATCGAGTCGCAGTGCCACTCGTTCCAGCCCGATGTCTGCCCGCCGGTGTTCGACCGGACCGGCGTGGACTTCGACACGGGCCTGCCCGCACCCACCCAGGTCGTGTTCTCGGTGCAATGATGGCGATCGTGAGGCCGATGCGCCCCCCTGCCCTCTTCGTGCTCGCGACCGGGCTCGCCTGCGGAGCACCGGCGCCGACGGGCGATGGATCGTCCGGCGACGACGGCTCGACGACCACCGCGAGCCCAAGCAGCGCAACGTCCACCGCGCCGGACACGACCGCAACACCGGACACGACGGCCGCCGAGCCGAGCACGAGCGCGAGCGAGAGCTCGACCGGTGACGATCCGACCGAGCCCTGGCAGTGGGACCTACCCCCGGGCTTCCCCGAGCCGTTCGTACCCGCGGACAACCCGATGAGCGCCGCCAAGGTCGAGCTCGGCCGCCACCTGTTCTACGACACGAGGATGTCCGGCTCCGGCACGTACGCCTGCGCCACGTGTCACCTCCAGGAGCTCGCCTTCACCGATGGTCTCGCGAACGCGGTCGGCGAGACCGGCCAGGTCCACCGTCGCAGCGCGATGAGCCTGGTCAACGTCGCCTACGACTCGAGCCTCACGTGGGCCCACCCGCTCTTGCTCGAGCTCGAGCGCCAGGCGCTGGTGCCGATGTTCGGCGACGACCCGATCGAGCTCGGCCTCGACTCCGAGGACGAGCTCGTCGCCGCGCTCGCCAGCGAGCCGCTCTACGCCGAGCTGTTCGCCGCCGCATTCCCCGACGACCCCGAGCCGCTCACGGCCGCGCACGTCGTGCACGCGCTCTCCGCGTTCCAGCGCACGATGATCTCCGGGCGCTCGCCGTTCGACCGCTGGTTCTTCGAAGGCGACGAGACGGCGATCAGCGAGTCGGCCGTGCGGGGCTACGAGCTGTTCAACGGCCACCCGTTCGAGTGCTTCCACTGCCACGTGGGCTTCAACCTGAGCGACGCGGTGTACTGGGACGGCGCACCCGCGCTCGAGCTCGTGTTCCACAACACCGGCCTCTACAACGTCGATGGCATGGGCGGCTACCCACCCGAGGACATCGGGCTCATGGAGATCACGCTCGACCCCGCCGACATGGGCAAGTTCCGCGTGCCGTCGCTGCGCAACATCGCCGTGACCGCGCCGTACATGCACGACGGCACCATCGCGACGCTGACCGAGGTCCTCGACCACTACGCCGCCGGTGGCCGCACGATCACCGAGGGCCCCCACGCCGGCGTCGGCAGCGAGAGCCCGCTCAAGGACTCGTTCGTCGGGGGCTTCGAGATGACCGATGAGCAGCGCGACGACGTGATCGCGTTCCTCGAGAGCCTGACGGATGACGAGTTCCTGACCAATCCCGCGCTTGCCGACCCGTGGAGATAGAGCGGCGACGCTCACTCGAGGGCACACGGCGCCTCGAACAGCGAGTTGAGGAACAGCCGCGCCCCCTGGGTGGTCGGGTGGCCCGAGATCGGCAGCGCGACATCATAGCGGTGGCCGCCGAGGTAGCTCACCTTCCCCGATCCCGGGCACTCGTGCGCGTCGGGTGGGCAGGCGCCGTCGAGGAAGCCGGTCATCCACACGTCGCTCTCTCCCTCCGGGGTGCCGGCCGCGGTGATGATGACGGTGTTGTCGAAGAAGTACGAGTCCCCGGGCGGCAGCGAGTAGGCGGGCTCGCTGCCCCCGACCGATTCGAACGTGCCGTCGAGCTGGCCGAACGGCTCGTCCCCGCGGAAGAAGTCGTACTCGGTGGGCTGGTCGGCGAACTCGAATCCGTTGGGGGTGAGGAAGTGGCCGAGGTTCTCGAATGCGCTGACCGCCTGGCACTCGGCGAAGAAGTGCGTGTTGTGGGTCAGATACGCGCGGACCTCGGCGACGACCTCGGGGTTGGCCTCGGCGTCCGCGACACCCCAGTGCATCGACATGAACTGGCAGTAGCGCGGCACGTTCTCGCCGTTGAACAGCGCCCCGTCGTCGTCGTCGAGCTCGGACCCGGCGACCTCCTCGGGCGTGAACATGTCGGGACTGTCGTCCGGCCACGTGAGATCGCCGGTCGAGTCGGGGATCGCGGCGGCGAGCAGGTAGTCGCGTGCGATGTCTTCGTTGCCGTCGGCAAACACCGCGATCGTGGGCGCGTTGTACAGCCGGCGCCCCAGATCGCCGACGAACGGCTCGGTCGTCTGGTGCACGGTGGTCTCGGGATAGTCGATCTGCCACTCGAGGACGATCGCCAGCGCCGCCTCGGCATCGGGCTCGGCGATGACGAATGGTCCGCCGCGATAGCCGTGGCTGCCCACGTCGGCGCCGCTGGCCACATCGATGCTCGTGGCCTCGAAGTCGACGTCGCCGTACGCCTTGCCCGCGCGGATCACCCAGCGCACCGAGATGCCCTCGCGGAGCAGCCGATGGACCAGGCCGTAGGCCCGCAGCATCCCCATGTCCTGGAAGTCGGTGTCCATGGGGATGATGAGCGAGCCCGCGTCGAAGTCCTCCGTGGCCGGCTCGCCGGTCGTGGTGTCGTCGTCCTCGGTCGTCGAGCCGCCGCTCGAAGCCTCTGCGGACCCACCGTCGGCCGTCTCGCTGCCACGGGTCGATGTCGGCTCCGTGGAGGCAGTGCCGCTCGCGGAGCCAGCAGTGGTGGAGCCACCGGTACCATCCTGCCCCGCGCACGTTTGCTGGTCGGCCGTGGCGTCGAGACACGGGTCGCTGCAGGACGACGCGATCGGCACGAAGACCAACGCCGCGGCCGCCATGAGCCGCGGCGCGCGACCGAGCGAGTGTGTAGTAGGCCGCGATGTCATCATGGCAGGCTCGTCCTATCCCGGCGGCTCGAAGCCCTCGCAGGTGTCCGCGATCACCTCCACCGCAGCGGAGAGGAAGGGGCTGTAGTCGGGCTCGCACACGCTGGCCCGGGTGCTGTTGGGAAACGCCTCGAGCAAGGCCGCGAGGCGCGGCGCGGGGAGCGGCGTGTCGCAGACGGGCATCGGCGCATCGGCGTCGGGCACGAGCCCCAGCATCACCACCGCGGTCTCGTCGTCGTTCTTGGCCGCCACGATCGCGTCGTACCAGGCCTCGGGCTCGCCCTCGGAGTCGTCGTCGGGCTCGTCGGTGATGAGCGTGACCACGAGGATCGCGTCGTCGCGGAGGAAGCCCTCGTTGCACGAGCCGGCTGCGGTCAGCTCGGGTGACACCGCCCGTACCAGCGCCTCGGCCGTGCGTTCCGCCGAGCTGCCGTCGACGCCCACCTGGGCCACGCACGCGAACGTCCCGGGCAGGTCGGGATGCCCCGCGTCGATGTAGCGCCCGTCGCCCAGCCCGCAGTCGGCGTTGCTCGAGCCCTCACCGTAGGGGGCGACCATGCCCCCGCCGATCGTGATGTCGCACAGCGCGGGCGGCGGGGTCCCGCAGTCGAACGCGGGCTCGTCGGGGCAGGTTCCGAGCGTGAGACAGGCGTTGGCGCAATCGGAGCCGTTCCACTGGCCATCGGTGTCGACCACCATCACGTGCCAGTCCTCGGCGGCCACCGCATCCTGCATGGCGGTGACGAAGCCCGGGAAGCTGGCCACGAGGTCGTCCTGGTGGTCCTTCATCGACTCGGAGCTGTCGATCACGAACAGGAAGTCGATCTTCTGGCAGCCCATCATGGGGTTGAACGGCGAGTCGCTCTGCACCATCACGTCGAGCTTGCCCATCGTGTCGTCGGCATCGGCGGTGCTGCCCGAGCTGGTCGCGGGCAGCGTATCGATGCCGCTCGTGCCATCGGGGACGCCGAGCGGTGGATGCTCGCCGTCGGCACAGCTGCTCGCGAGCGCCAGCACGCTCGTGCCCACGAGCGCTGCGCGACGCCGGCGGCGAGCCAGCAGCACGAGGCCGCCGAGCAGCCACAGCGCCCCCGCTCCGCCGCCGCCGCGGGTGCGACAGCCGCAGCCCTCGGGCGGGTCCTCGGCCTGATTCGCGGTCTCGGTCTGCCCGCTGCCCGAGCCGTCGCCCCGGGTGGCATCGCCCGAGCCGTCGAGGGCCACGGTGCCCGCGTCGCTCCCACCCCCCGAGCCGCCGCCGCTGCCCGCCGAGCCGGCGGTGCCGTCGGCCGCCGTGCCGCCGCTCTCGTCGAAGCTCTCGGCGTACTCGGTCTGCGAGACGTTGGCGACGAGCGAGAGCGCGTTGAGCCCCACGCGGTAGTCGAGCGTGGCCGTGTTCGAGTAGATGCCGTAGTCCGAGAGCTCCACCTCGATGGTCCGGTCGCCCGATTCCTCCGGACCGAGGTTGCCGAGCTCCCAGGTGACCACGCCGTCGGCGAACACGCCCCCGTCGGAGGCCGACACGAACGTCACCCCGGGCGCGAGCTCGTCGATGAGCACGGCCTCGAGCGCGGTGGCGAAGCTCGTGTTGTTGTAGGTGACGCTGAACGTGACGGTGGGCACCGTGGTCTGCGCGGGCGCGTCGACGGCCACGCCCAGCGTGGGCAGGCCGTCGAGCGTGGCGCACGGGGCCTCGAACAGCGAGTTGAGGAACATCCGCACGCCCTGCGCCTGGAGATTGCTCGAGACCGGCGTGGTGGTGTCGTACTGGTGGCCGCCGAGGTAGCTGACCTTGCCGATGGTGCCGCACTCGTGCTGATCGGGGGGGCACGCACCGTCGAGGAAGCCGGTCATCCACACGTCGTTGACGCCCACCGGCGTGCCGGCCTCGGTGATCATGACGACGTCGCCGGCCTTGTACGTGTCGCCTGGCGGCAGCGTGTACGCGGGCTCGCTGCCGCCCACCGTCTCGTACAGGCCGTCGATCTGCCCGAACGGCGAGTCGGCGTTGTAGAAGTCGACGTCGTCGGGGCGCTGGCCGATGTCGAACCCGTTGGTGGTCAGGAACAGACCATTGACCGAGTTCTCGAACGCATTGACGGCCTGGCACTCGGCGAAGAAGTGCACGGGGTTGTTGAGGTACTCGCGGACCTCGGCCACCACCTCGGGGCTCATCTCGGCGTCGTTGACCGCCCAGTGCATCGACATGAGCTGGCAGTAGACGGGGTCGCCGTCCTCGTCGAAGAGCAGGCCGTCGCGGTGGTTGGTGTCGGTGGGGCCCATGAGCTCGGGCACGTCGAGCATGTCGGGGCTATCGTCGTCCCAGTCGAGCGAGAGCGCGGAGTCGGGAATGCCGGCCGCCTGCACGTAGGTGCGCGCGATGGCCTGGTTGCCGTCGGCGACCATGGCGACGGTGGGGGCCACCACGAGGTAGCGGGCCACCTCGGCCGAGAACGCCTCCGTGGCCTCGTGCACGGTCGTCTCGGGGTACGTCGCCTGCCACGCCGCGATGATGTCGGCGGCTTCGGAGGCGTCGCCGGCGTCGATCACGAACGGGCCGGCGCGGTAGCCATGCTCGTCCACCGGAGCGCCGGTGGCCACATCGACCGTGGTGGCGGTGAAGTCCTCCTCGCCGAAGTCCTTGTCGGTACGGATCGTCCAGCGCACGGGCACGTCGTTGCGGAGCAGCTCGTAGACGAGCCCGTACGCCCGCAGCATGCCCTCGTCCTGGTAGTCGAGGTCCATCGGGATGATGTACGAGCCCGCCTCGAACTCGTCGGCTGCCGCAGGGCCGGCGCTGGTGATCACCACGCCCGCCACTGCCCATGCCACCCCCCGGCCCCTCGCTCGTGCATCCACGGTCATGCGCACCCCTTTGCCTGGAACTGGACTTGGACCGCGCCGAGCCGGGGGTTTCTGGCGTAGGACGACGAATTCCGGCTGGTGGGCGCCGTTTCTGCGCACCCAAGCATGGATTCACACACATGGGCACAGATTCGATGCTCACCAGGGTCGCGGCCAGTCGAAGCGCCACGCAGTCGTCACTGGCATATCCTACTCTTGCGTCCGCCCGACGGTGTCGCATGATCGGGTCGCCGCGGTTTCACATGGCGGAGCACGTCACGCCCCTAACGGCGTTACTCGGCTCGTCCGTCGGGGTCCGTTCGGTTCCTTGCCGTCGCGATCGCGTCGCCGAGAGCCGATACCGACGAGCGGATGCGGTCGAATGCCTTGGAGTTGAGGAGCCTGATGACGTCGAGCCCATCCTCCCCGTGGATCTCCGCCAGCGCAGCGACGGCCGTGTCGAGCTCGGGTGTGGTCGGACGGTACGAGAACTGCCGCTCGAGCCCATCACCCACACCAAAGAGCAACCCCGCCGCGACCAGGTTGTCGAGCGCGGTTTGGCCCCACTGCTCCGGCCAACGGAGATCCGCTGCGACCGAGGAGGGGGACCAGGCACGCGAGGGATCGCGGTGCAAGAGCAAGAGCGCCTTGAGCTCGTGGAGACCGGCAAGGCGCTCGTCCAGGAGCGCGAGGACCTCCGGAGGGATTTCGGCGTGACGCATGCCGGGGGCCTGTATATGTGCGGTCATCCTGCCCCAGCGCAGCTAGCCTTCCACACGAACGCTACCCCGCAATCTCGCAGGCGCTTTTCCTGTTCGTGACGAGCGACTCAGTCACGGGACGCTGGACTTTCGCGACCCTTGGACCGAACGAATCGTCCCCATTCCAAGCACCCGCCAGCCGTGGCCGGAGGTATGGATCCCCTCTGCATACCCGAACGCATCGGCGACCGGATCCGGCATGCGCGTGCTGGTACCTTCGGGGGCCAGGCGACCTGGGCTCGATTCGTGCGGCGAGGTCTTTGGGGGCTGGTGACCACATCTGATCCATCCATTTGGTGCCTCTAGGCCTCAGCAGCCGGATCTCGGATCCGCCTGCTGATGCCTCCGGGTACCAACGAACGGATCGCGGATCCGCCTCCGCATACCCCCGGGTACCAGCGGCCGGATGCCGGATCCCCACGGTGGCGCCTTTGGGGGCTGGCGACCACATGTTCGATCCGGTCGAGGGGTGCTTCCAGGCACCAGCGATCGTGAACACCCCCGGTCGCTCGTTCGATGGTCTCGACGGATGCGGCGTGGACGTCTCGTCCAGGCCCCTCGTGGGCTCGTCGATCACCAATCATCGTCCCGCATCCTCGAGGTCGCTCGTCATTGGCTCGACCGGCAGCCGTACCGTGAACGTGCTCCCCTGCCCCAGGCCGGCGCTCTCGGCCACGATGGTGCCGTCGTGAAGGGCGACCAGGCTGCGGACGAGCGCCAGCCCGATCCCGAGGCCCCCATGGACATGGTCGGTGGTGCGGCCCACCTGGGTGAACATGTCGAACACCCTCGACAGGTCGTCGGGTGCGATGCCGATGCCATCGTCGGCGACGCGAATGACCACCGCTTCACCCTCGACCTCGACCGAGAGCTCGATGCGGCCAGCGGTGGGCGTGTACTTGGCCGCATTGTTGAGCAGGTTGCCCACCACTTGCGCGAACCGAGTGAGGTCTGCGTGCACCCAGACCGGCGCTTGCGGCAGGGTGACGCTGAGGACGTGCCCGCGAGCCTCGACGAGCGGCCGGCTCGTTTCGATGGCATGCTCGACGATGGTCCTCATGGTCATCCGCCCGCGCTGGAGCCCGATCGTCCCCCGGCCGATACGGGAGACATCGAGCAGGTCGTCGACGAGCCGGACCAACTGCCCGAGCTGCCGGTGGATCACGTCCAGGGCCTTGGTGGTCAGCTTGGCGGAGACCCCGTGCTGCCGCAGTAGATCGACACCGCCGCGAATGGGAGCCAGCGGATTGCGGAGCTCGTGGGCGAGGATCGCCAGGAACTCGTCCTTGCGCTGGTCGGCGTCCTTGAGCGCTGCTTCTGCACGCTTGCGATCGGTCTCGCGAGCGACGAGCTCGGCTTCCCAGCGCTGCCGCTCGCTCAAGTCATAGAAGTAGCACACCACCCCGAGGCGCCCATCAGGAAGCTCCACTCGCTCGATCCGCCAGTCGTAGGCTTCGACGACTTCGAGGTCGGCCCGCTGCTCGATGGTGCGCTTGGCCACGTACGGCTCGCCGGTCGCGAGCGTGTGCCGGAATCGCCCGAGCGCCTCGCTGACGAAGGGCTCCGGCCACACCACGCGCAGCACCTCGTCGAAGTCGCGTCCGAGCAGCGGGTGCACGTTCTCGAACGGCTTGCGCGCGCCGACACTGACCTGCCGCAGCCGGAAGTCGGCGTCCACCACGAAGATGCCGAACGGGTTGTTCTCGATGAGATGAAAGAACGTGTCATGGTTGCGTCGCAGCTGCTCCTGCACGAGCCTGCACTCCGAGACGTCCTCCATGGCGATGAGCACGCCCCCCACGGATCCGTCGCTCGCCGGCCACGGCGAGACTTCCCAGCGGATCCACCGGCTCGATCCGTCGGCTCGATCCCAGCGATCCTCGGCCGAGGACACCACCTCGCCGGCCAAGGCTCGCTCGTAGATTTCTCGCCATCGCTCGGGAAGCTCGGGGAACACGTCGTAGTGCACGCGGCCGGTCAAGTCGGCGTCCTCGAGCCCATGGGCGCTCATCCAGCGGCGGCTCGCGACGAGATAGCGCATGTCCCGGTCGAACATGGCGACGACGGTCGGTACGTGCTCGACGAACAGCCGCAGCTGCTCCTCTCGAGCCTGCCTACGTGGTTCGGCCGGCGAGAGCAGGGCTCGATCGGCGTTTGCGTTCGACGTCAGTGCCTCGACGGTCGACCTCAGCTCGGTGAGCTCGCGCTCGAGCGAAGCGATGCGAGCGTCTACGAGCTTGGCGTCGGGCATAGCGGGCTATCTTGAGCATGGTGGTGACGCTTGTCGATGGGGCGACGCGCTCACGGGCTCGTCGAGCTCGAGCTGCTGTGTCCGGATATCGCGGTTCCGAGTGCTCTGGATCACGACACCGCCAAGAACGTGATGATGGTGGTCCCGGTGAGACGCGCGCCGAGACACCAGTGTCGTGAATCGGCGAGCCCGCCGCCACCCGCGAAGGCTCTATCGGGCTGTACGCAACGCGGGCAAGCGCGCGAGTCGCTTCGTGACCAGTTCGAACTCGATCGGCTTGGTCAGGTGCAGGTCGAACCCTGCCTCCTTGCTCCTACGCTCGTCATCCTCGTCCACCCAGCCGGTCAGCGCCACGAGCACCATGTGGGCCGTGTCCGGGTCGGCCCGTAGCCGCCTCGCCACCTCGTAGCCGTCCATCTCGGGCAGTCCGATGTCGAGCAACACCAGCTCAGGCTGCCACGTTCGAGCGAGCTCCAGGCCGGCGGGCCCGTTACGAGCGATTCTCACCTCCCACCCGGAGTGTTCGAGCAGTGTGGCGAGGGTCTCTGCTCCGTCAGCGAAATCGTCCACGACGAGGACGCGGTGGCGATTTGCCGGAGCCGGCTCGCGTGGGCGAAGGGCTACGCGTCTGGTTCGAAAAGAACAGCAATAATTCAACGAATCGAAATTATGCACAGATGACTATCGACGATGAGGTCTCGACGCTGCAGCGTCGGACTCAATCCACTTCGAAGCTGAAGCTCGTCCAGTAGCTCTCCCAGTCGGTGTAGGAGCCGCCGCGGCAGGGTACCATGTGCACGAGCCGCAAGAGCCACGCCCCGCCCGCGACGAGCTCGAAGCTCACCTCGCCCTCGGCGTTGGTGCGCGCGGTCAGGAGCCGAGCTCGCAGTGGCCCTCGCCATCGATGTGGCCGATGGTACCGGTCTGCACCTCGATGTAGCTCCACAGATCCGTCACGTTGCGGCTGCCGACCTGGTAACGCTCCTCGGTGGTGATGTCGAGCGCACGGAGCTCGTCTTCGGTGACCTCGCCGTCGGCATCGGCGTCGGCCGAGGCCACGAGGTCGAACGCCACGTTGGGCACGGGCGAGTCGAGGTCGTCGTAGAAGAGGTGGTCGGCGTGGAAGGTGAGCTGGCTCTTCGCGTCCTGGCCCTCGACGAGCTCGGCGGTCGAGTGGCACTCGACGTAGTGCGTCTCGGTGGTGAACGCCCACGTGAAGCTCATCGTCTGGCCGCCCTTGGTGGCCATGCCCTCGACCCAGAGCGACGCGCCCGCATCGACCAGCGTCGCCACGTCGTCGTCGGTGGCCGACACCGGCATGGCGTCGTCGACGGGCCTCACGCGAAAGTCGAGGGAGGGGTGGCCCTCCGCCGGCAGCGTCACCGTGCCGAGCTCGTGGCCCTCGCCGCCCGAGGCCTGCGTCAGGTCGATCACGAACGCGCCAGCGAGCGGCTCGCCGTCGGCCTCGACCTCGGAGACGGCGATGAGGAAGCGCCGGAAATCGAGCTCCCAGCCGTCGATGAGCACGTCGGCGGGGATCTCGTCTTCGATGAATTCCTCGCCGTAGGCGGTGACTCGCAGCGTGGCCTGGCCGGGGTCGGCACAGGCGCTCGCGAGCAGGCCGAGCGAGAGCGAAAGCGCGGGGAAGGTCCGACGCATGAAGGGGATGGTGCTCGTGCTCATCAGCTCCTCGCGCGGCCTAGAGGACGGCCACTCCGTAGTAGTCGTGGGCCTGCATGCTGCGGCGCAGGAGGTTGTAGGCGTCGGTCTCGGGCTCGATGACGACCACGTGGTCGCCGTCGTCGTCGAGCAGGGCGAAGTCGAGGCCGTCGAAGATCGTGTCGTCCTCGATGGGATCGCGGGTGAACAGCTCGATGCCGAGCTCGACCACCTCGTCGCCGGCGAGGTGGATGTCCATGGGCAGGCCCACCACGCGGCGGCCGTCGTCCTGGTCGAGCAGCACCGAGAACTCCCACTGCTCGTCCTCGAGCGTGGCGGTGCCCGCGAGCTCGAACGTGTGCCCCACGATCGGGTCCTCGGGGGTCACACCATCCTCGACCTTGGCGCGGGTGAAGCTGAAGTTGGCGCCGTTGTACTGGGCGTCGAGCAGCGTGGCTTCGCCGATGAGCGCGCCGTCGTCCACCCAGTCGAACACGTAGCGGCCGGGCAGCTCGCCCACCACCTCTCCGCCGGCGTAGTGGCCGGGGTGGGCCATGGCATCGGGCACGACCAGGTCCCACAGCGGGCGCAGGAGCGAAGCGTGCATCTCTCCACTGCTGGTGAACTCGAGCGTGTCGATGGCGACGCGGCAACGCGTGAGCTCGACGTGATAGCCGAGGTCGGTGTCGACGGCCGTGACGCCCTCGCCGTCGACGACGACGCGTGCGGGCGTGCGCCCGGCGGGCTCGCTGTTGAAGGCGCAGCCCAGCAGCAACGCCATCGGCAGCACCCCCGCGATCGCGGAGCACAAGGTTGGTGTCTTCATGGAATCGTGGTCCTCGTCGGAGCTAGAGAGCAGGCGAATTGCGGCCGGCCACGGCGGAACGATCGTTTCCGTCGCACGAGACCGAACCGTGCGCCGACCCCCCGAGCCGTCGCATGACGGGCCGGATGGGCCGCGCAGGGCCGAGACGAGCCGCTCAGGCGAATGCGGGCGGCTCGGGCGCAAGAACGCTGCTCGGAGGACCACGAGCGCGCAGGACCTCGGGGGTACGCTCGCTGGGGGCAACATAGGATGTGGCGATCACCTCGAGCGGCTGCCACGGCGCCGAGAGGATCGGCGGCAGCACCAGCGGAGGCGTCAGCGGAACGAGATCGCGGTGAGCGAGGCTGCCCGCGCCGTGCGGAACGGTGCCATGGTCGTGCGCAGTGGATTCGGGCGCGTGGGAGGCGTGCTCGCCGGAGTGCTCGTGGTGCTCCGCCGAATCGTGGTGCTCCGCCGAATCGTGGTGCTCCGCCGGCTCGTGGTGCTCCGCATGCTCGTGGTGCTCGACGTGCTCGTGATGCTCGGCGTAGTCGTGGTGCTCCGCCGGCTCGTGATGCTCGGCTTCGTGATGCTCGGCTTCGTGATGCTCGGCCTCGTGATGCCCGGCCTCGTGATGCTCGTGCTCGTCACGCACGTGCTCGGCGTATTGCTCGTGGCCGACCGCCGTGGCATCGTGCTCGTGATGCTTCGAATCGGCCCGAGGGGCCGCGTGGCCGTGCGTCGAGCATGCGTCGGCCTCGGCGGCGCCGTGGTGGTGGTGTCCGAGCTCGCCGTGCCGTGCGATGTGCAGGCCGGGGACCACTTCCACGCCCAGCATCCACACCAGCGCCGCGAGCACGGCGAGCGCAGGGTGGCGTAGGACGACCCGCGCGCGCCGGTGCAGCCGATGGGACAGGAGACGCATTGCCGCGAAGCGCCCACGAGCATAGAGGGCTCGGAGGAACCCGACAATCACCCGTGCCCGGCGATACGAGGCTCGCGCCCTGCTGGATCGACACCCCGTCGTCACCGGGCGGGACCGCGCGTGGCGAGCCCGACGATCTCACACCGAACGGCACACGCGACTGCGCCGTACCTCCGCGTTCGATGAACCGTGCCGAGCTCGGTCATGCCCCGCGTCGCCCGCGGTGGCTGCTTGCGGGCCTCCTGGGAGCCGCGGGCCTCTGCGCGACCTCGCCCGCTCGCGCGGCGGACCCCCGCAACGCTCCCGAGCCGCTCACCCCACCCGGTGCCGAGCCGCCCGCGAGCGAGCCGGTGGCCACCACGTCCGAGGACGGGACCACCCCGGAGGCGCCGGCCTCGGCCTCGGCCGCCGACGAGGGCGACTCCTCGCGCGTGGTGACGGTGATGACCGGGACGGGCGACGGCCTCACGGCCACCTCGCAGCGCATCGACACCGCGACGCTCCGCGCCACGCCCAAGCGCACCGCCGAGGACCTCCTCAAGCTCGTACCGGGCCTGCTCGTGGTGCAGCACGGCAACCTCGGCAAGGGCTACCAGTACTACATCCGGGGCTTCGACGCGGTGCACGGCGCCGACGTGGAGGCGCTGGTGGACGACGTGCCGATCAACGAGCGCTCCAACGTCCACGCCAACGGCTACCTCGACATGGGCTTCGTGATCCCCGAGGTGGTGCAGTCGATCGAGGTCAAGAAGGGCGCGGTGCGGCTCGAGCAGGGCACCTACGCCACCGCGGGCAGCGTGGAGTACCGCCTGGGCGTTCCGGGGGCATTTCGTGGCACACAGGTCGGCTACGAGTTCGGCTCGACCGGTCGCCATCGCGCGACGGTGGTGCATGCGCCGCGTAGTCGCGGCGAAGAGACGTTCCTGGCCCTGAGCGCCTTCACCGACCAGGGCTACGGCGAGAACCGCCACGCGCAGGCGATGACGGCGCTCGGCAAGGCGCGGCTATGGGAGCATAACGGCGCGTTCGTGGATGCGCTCGGGGCCGTGTACTCGGCGCGCTTCGGGCTACCCGGCACGCTCCGCCTGTCCGACGTCAACACCGGCCGCGTGGGCTTCTACGACGCGTATCTGCAGGACACCCACGGCGAGTCGTCGCGGGCGCTCACGGCCCTCACGGCCGGGGTGGAGCGGCGCCGCACCTCGCTGCAGCTCACCGCGCACGCGCAGCTCCGTCGGATCGGGCTCGACGAGAACTTCACCGGCTTCCTCGGCACGACCCGGGAGTTTCGCGAGGATCCGCAGCGGGCAGCCTACGGCGATCGCAATTTCCAGCGACAGGACGAGGCCCGCGGCGGCCTCCGGCTGCACGGGCACTGGCACGTCCGCCGCAACGTCACCTTGCGCCTCGAGGGCCACTACGATGGCAGCACCATCGATCAGAAGGTCGACGACCTCACCACCGATCGCAAGATCTGGCGCGTCGAGCGAGACCTCCTGATCGAGCAGCACGAGCTCGGCATCGGCCCCGGCGTGGGCTGGCGGGCGCTCTCGTGGCTGCGGCTCGAGGCAGGCGTGCGCGCAGAGCTCTACCACGCGCGCGTGCACAACCGGCTCGATGACGACAAGGTGCAGGGCGGCACGCGCTTCACCCCGGCCCCCCGCTTTGCCGCGCAGGCGCTGCTCGGCCGACACTGGCAGATCTTTGCGGCCTATGGCCGCGGCTTTCGGCTGCCGGAGGCCCGCGCGTTCACGCTGCCCAGGGCGGTGCCCGAGAACCAAGACCTCGCCGAATTCCGCGGCGGCCGGCCGTTCATGACGGTGGCCGACAACGCCGAGGTGGGCGCGCGCTGGCAGCCCGCCGGCTTCATCGACATGGGCGCGGCCGTGTTCGGCACGTACATCGCCCGCGAGAGCATCTTCGACCACGTCTCGGGCTTCAACATCGAGCTCGGTCCCACGCGGCGGCTGGGCGTGGAGGCCGACGTGCAGCTGCGGCCCGTGTCGTGGCTGAGCATGGGCATGTCGGCCGTCGCCACCCAGGCGCGCTTCACCAGCTCGGGCGCGCCGGTCCCCGGTGCGCCGCCGTTCATCTTCCAGCTCCAGGGCACGCTCATGCACCCGAGCGGCTGGCGGGCGGGCCTGCGGGGCTTTGCGCTCGGCCGCCGACCGCTGTCCTACGGCGCCACCGCCGGGGCGCTGGCGGTGCTCGACGCCTCGGTGGGTTACCAGTGGCGCTGGCTCGGGCTCGACCTCAGCGTCGACAACGTGCTCGGCAACCGCTGGCGCGACGGCGAGTACCACTTCGCGTCGTACTGGAACCAGAGCGAAGCCTCGAGCGCCCTGCCGACGATCCACTTCGTCGCCGGACCGCCGCGCATGTTCCGGATCGCGGGCACGATCCGCTTCTAGCCCGCCCGTATCGCCGTCTCGATCCACTCCCGCAGCGCGGGCATGCTCTCGGGCAAGTCATCGGGCCACACCCGCACCGTGCCCTCGTACCCGAGCGTCACGATCATGCGTCCGTCCGCGGCGAAGCCCGCCCCCCTGATGGCCTGGGTGTGCCCCGCCAGCGTGCGCCCTTCGCCGTCCGCCATGTCGATCACGCGGGTCGCACCATCCGCCCCGAAGGTGAGGACCCGACGACCATCGGCAGAGAGCGAGAAGCCGAGGAGCTTGCCCTGGTGCCCGGCGAGGGGCACGAGCGGCTTGCCGGTCTCCACGTCGAGTCGGCGAAGCTCCGTCTCGTCGCCGCTCAGCGTGATCAGGGTGCGCTCGTCGCCGCGGGTGAATGCGGCCTGCTCGATGCCATACCCGCCCGCGTCGAACGCACGGAAGGTCCCGTCCTCCAGCCGCCAGAGGCGAACCGTGTGGTCTGCACAGCCGCTCGCGAGCCACACGTCGTCGGACGAGAACGCGAACGCCGTGACGCGCCACGCATGGGACTCGAGCTCCCGGTGACGACCGCTCGCGAGCTCGGTGAGACGCACGGTTCCATCCTCGCTCCCCGCGGCCACCCATGCGCCACTCGACGCGAGTGCCACGCTGGTCGCAGGCGCGGAGAACCGGTCGAGCTCGACCTCGGCGCCGGTTCGGTCGATCCGACGCACCGTGCCATCCATGAGACCCACGACGACCGCGCTCCCGTCGGCCACCCACACGAGCTCCAGCACCGCAGCCGGAAGCGCGAGCTGGAGCGGTGGAGTCGCATCGAACGTGCCCAGCACGAGCGTGCCACTCGGTGCAGCACGATCCGGGCGGCGGCCGTCCCCCATGGTCATCCACGCCCTCGAGACGCCGGCAAAGCCGAGCCCGTCCGGCGACGCCACGAGCTGCACGCGCGGTGCGGGTGGCAGGGCATGCTCCGCGATCGCGCGGCCCTCGAGATCACTGATCCGTAGCGTCCCCTGCTCGTCGATCGAAGCCACCCGACCGCTGGCCGCCAGCGCCAAGCCCGTCGCTGGCGCGCCATGCTCGGTCACGATCTGGCCCGCGCGGCGGGGCTCGAACAGGCGCACCTCGCCAGCAGACGACACCGCGAGGATCGAGCGCCCGTCGGCGAGCAGATCGGCGTCGGTGACGACCCCCTCGAGCCCGGCGTAGACCTCACTGCGTCCAGTGTCGAGGTCCCACATCCGTACCGTGCGATCGACCGCGCCGGAGATCAAGCGCCGGCCGTCCTCCGAGAATTCGATCGTCTCCACGGAACCTTGATGGCCAACGAGACGCTGCACGAGCGCCGCCGTGCGCACATCGTAGACATGGATGTCCGCGCCGACCTCCAAGACGACCCAAGGATCGTGCGACGAGAACACCGGCCTTCGCGAGCTCGAGGCGACCGTCAGCGTACGTCTCGTCATCGTGGTGAGATCCCAGAGCACCGACGAGTCGCCGGTGAGGTGGATCGCAACGTCGCCGTGCTCGTCGAGGAACCACCGGCCGGGCGCGTCGTGGGTGCTGGGTAGATTCCGCTCGGGCCCGCCATCGAGGTCGCGCACGTAGGCTCGACCGTCCTCCCGCTGTACGAGCAAGCGCCACCCGTCCCCCGAGGTGATCGCCCAGCGCGCCGGCTCGTCGGGTGCGATCAGGCGCTCGACCGCGGTCGCGCCGGGCCGCAGGATCCACGCCGCGCCGCTGGCATGCGAGCCCACGAGCGCACCGTCCGCGCGCGCCACCACGAGCCGGCTCGCCATGGGCAGCTCGAACTTCCCGAGCTCCGCGCCGGTGCTCGCGTCCCAGCGGCGCAGCGTGCGGTCCTTGGCGAGCGTGGCGATCTCGGCTTCACCGGCCGCGAAGATCACGCCCCACACCTCGTCGGAATGCCCGACCAGGACCTGCGAGGTACCCGTCGCGAGGTTCCAGACCCGCGCCGTCTTGTCGTCGCTCGCGGTGACGAAGCGACTCCCATCGGCGGAGACGTTGAGCCGATTGACGTAGGCCGCATGGCCATGGAACGCCCGCGAGAGCCCCCGCGTCTGGGCGTCGGCGGCGATCCGTCGCACCTTCGTCACATCGGAGAATTCGAGGGACAGCGTCGCGAGCCAGACCAGCGCCCGGTTGGGGTCGCGCTCGAGGGCTTGCTGCGCCTGGAGCAGCGTCATCCCATCCGCACGCGCCATGGCCTGCGCCCGAGCCTCCTCTGCGGCATCGCGTGCGACGTCTGCCAGCTGCGACGCCGCGATGGCCTCGCCCTCCTTTTGCTCCGCCACCGCCCGCGCGCGGTCGGTGTTGATGAACGCCGCGAGCACCACGACCACCACGAGCCCGATCGCGACCGCGACGATCGAGATCGAGGATCGGTTGCGCCGCCAGTAACGACGCAGGAGCTGCCGGACGGAGTAGGTGTGCGCGGCGACGATCTGGCCGGCCGCGAAGCGCTCGAGATCGTCGGCCAGCTCCTCGGCGGTGCGGTACCTGGCCGCGGGATCGCGTGCCATGGCCTTGGCCACGATCGCGGCGAGCTCGTCCGAGAGCTGCGGCACGACCGACTCGATCGGGCGCGGCGCCTTGACGGCGATCGTCGGCAGCAGCTGCTCCCACGGCGTCTCGTGATGAGGAGGGATCGCGGCGAGCACGTGGTAGAGCATCGCGCCGAGCGCATAGACATCGGCGCGCTCGTCGACCGCATCACCGGCGGCTTGCTCGGGCGGCATGTACCACGGGGTTCCCAGGATCACGCCATCGATCGTGAGACCGGCCTCGCTCGCGCCCGGAACGTGCTCCACCGCGGGCTCGTCCTCGGCGAGATCCTTGGCGAGGCCCCAGTCGATCACGACCGTCTCGCCGAACTCGCCCACCAGCACGTTCGCGGGCTTGAGATCGCGGTGGATGATCCGCTTGCTGTGTGCATATGCGACTGCGTGCGCGGCGGTCAGCACATGGGGCAAGAGCGCGAGTCGCTCGGCGAACGACGTACAGGCCTCGATCCGAGCGGCGAGCGTGCGCCCCGAGACCAGCTTCATCGCGTAGAACGGCTCGCCGTCGGGCCACCGTCCCGCCTCGTAGACCGGCACGATCGCCGGGTGCTGGAGCCGGGCCGTGAGCAGTGCCTCACGCACGAAGCGCTGCTGCTGTCGCTCGGTGCGGGCCAAGAGCTCCTTGATCGCCACCGGTCGATCGAGCCGTTGGTCGCGTGCCTCCAGCACGCGGCCGATCCCCCCCTGGCCCACTTCCTGACCGATCGTGTACGCACCGCGGCTGACGTACGGGAACGCGGCCGCGGGGGTCGGGGGCGAAGCTGTCGGCTCGCCGACCGTCGCCGGCGTGCCCTCGGCCTCCATCGTGCGCTCGTAGCCGAGCAAGCCTGCATTGGTTTCGCGGCTCACGAGCGGCGTCGGTGGTGTAGGCCGGTCCTCCGCCCCGCGCTCGATGCCATGCGCCATCGCTTCGCGAGCGAATATACGATGGTTTTCGGGCACGGCTACGGGACGGGGTGCTCGGTCAGCCACTGCTCGACCTCGACGAGGGCTTCCCGCTCCACATCGCCGAGCTCGACGAGGACGTCCCGGGCCTGCTCGGCGAGGTTGCGAGCGCGAGCGCGCTGGGAAGCGTCGGGCCATGACGCCTGGGCGAGCACGAAGCGAGCCTGGGCGAGCACACCGGGAGCCACGTCGCTCACCTCCTGAATCGAGATCGCTCGCTCGGCGTGAGCACGAGCCGCATCGAATTGCTGCTGGGCCAAGGCGACCTCGGCCAATCCCACGAGCGCATAGGCCACATGGGCATGATCGGGGCCCAGCGCCTTCTCCCAGATCTTCAACGCTCGCTGGTGGTAGAGCTCGGCCTGCTCGTAGTCCCCTTGGGCGTAGAACGCATTGCCCAGGCTGCTCGAGCTCACGGCCACGTCGGGATGGTCGGGACCCAGCGCCTTCTCCCAGATCTTCAACGCTCGCTGATAGTGGAGCTTGGCCTGCTCGTACTCTCCTTGGGAAGAGAGCACATTGCCCAGGTTGCTCGCGCTCGCGGCCACGTCGGGATGGTCGGGACCCAGCGCTTGCTCCCTGATCTGCAGCGCTCGCTGATGGTGAAGCCTGGCCGGCTCGTACTCTCCTCGAGCACGAAACACGACGCCCAGATTGCTCGAGATCCCGGCCACGTCGGGGTGATCGACACCCAGCGCCTTCTCCATGATCTGCAGCGCTCGCTGATGGTGGAGCTTGGCCTGCTCGTAGTCGCCCTGGGAGTAGAACACATTGCCCAGGTTGCCCCAGCTACCGGCCATGTCGGGATGGTCGGGGCCCAGCACCTTCTCCCGGATCTGCAGTGCGCGCTGATGATGGAGCTTGGCCCGCTCGTAGTCCCCTTGGTTGGCGAACACGATGCCCAGGTTGGTCAAGCTTATGGCGACGTCGGGGTGATCGCGGCCCAGCGTCTTCTCCCAGATCTGCAACGCTCGCTGAAGGTGGAGCTCGGCCCGCTCGTAGTCCCCTTGGTGACCAAACACGATGCCCAGGCCGTGCAAGACATTGGCCAGCTCGACATCCTTGCCACCACGCTCGGCCAGCGGCAGCGCCGTCCGGCCCCACACGATGCCTTCGGCATGCCTTGCTCGACTCACGCCCACGGCGGAGATCAATTCCTGAGCCGAGTGAAGCACCACGTCGTCATGCTCGTTCACGAGCGCCAGCGCATAGGCGGCCTCGAGCTCCTGCTCCGCCTCGTCGTACTTCCCATCGGCTTCGAGCAAGCTTCCGCGCCGAAGCTTCACCTCGGCCACGAGCGGTGGATACCCCAGCATCTCGGCCTGCTGCATCACCGGCTCGACCTGCCCGAGCGCCTGTGCATACTTGCCGGCGTCTTGCTCGGCTTCGATGGCCGCCAGTCGCTCGCGCAAGCGCTCGACCTCCTCGGCCACCTGGGGGTCCTCGGGCGGAGGAACCCGCTGACGCTGCCGCTCGAGCAGCTCCACGTCGTCGCACCGATCCAACGTCGGCAGTCCCGCGACCAACCCGACCGCCTGCTCCACCACCTGTGCATCGGCCCCGACCAACACCTCGACCGCCGCGTCCAGGGCCGTCCTGTGCGCTCGCAGGCAGCGCATGCGTAGCGCCATCGTCTCCTCGGTCTGCTCCTCGGTCACCCGGGTCGCCTCGCACACCTCGGTGTGCTTGTCGGTCCAGGCCTCGGCGTAGTCATCGAGCCGCGGCTCGACCCGCTCCCAGGTTCCCGGCGCATAGACCAGCTCCGTGCCCAGGATCGCGGCCTTCACGGCCTGCTTGCGCCCGTCGTTCCAGACCCCCTCGAGCTGCGCCCGCGCGCCCGTGCAGCGGTCCCTCACCCCCATGTACTGCCCGAGGCCCAACCCTCCGCCCAGCACGGCCAGCCCGGCCATCAGCCCCAGCGCTACCCGGCGTCGAGCCCGAGGCGCCACGAGCTCGTGCAGCTCGTTCAAGAGCGCGTCCATCGACGGCCAGCGCCGCTCGGGCTCCACTGCCAGCCCGCGCTCGCACGCGCGTCGCAATCGGCCCGGGACGACTCGGCCCTTCGGGGGCGGTCGCCGTCGACCGTCGAGCACGTTGGTGGAAATCTCCGCGAGGCTGGTGCCATCGAACGGCCGCTCGCCGTAGAGCGCCTCCCACAGCGCCACGCAGAACGAATACTGATCCGCGGCGCTCGTGAGGGCACCGCCTCGGTGCTGCTCGGGCGCCATGTAGACCGGGGTCCCCACCACCGCGCCCACCTCGGTCAGCGTCTTGCCCGCGCCGTCGTCCAGGCCTCCGTCCGATGGCAAGGACGCGGTCGCGACCGTGGCCGGCTCGTGGCTGCGCCGGGCGAGCCCGAAGTCGGCCACCTTCACCGGTCCGCGAGCGCCCTCGCGATCTCCGAGGGCCACCAACACGTTCGCCGGCTTGAAATCCCGGTGCAGGAGCCCCTGGGCGTGCGCAGCCGCGAGGCCACGCCCAGCCTCGATGAACGCCTCCAGCACCTCGCCCCAGCCCCGTGGCCGCTCCATCAGCCACTTCTTGAGCGTGGTGCCCTTGACCAGCTCCATGGCGATCACCAGGCCCTGCCGGGGATCCTCCACAACGTCGTAGACCGCGACCACGTTGGGGTGGTTGAGCCTGGCCATGCTCCGCGCCTCGCGAACCAGGCGCGCCCACCCCAGCGGGTCGACGGCCTCGGCCGTGAGCACCTTGAGCGCGACCTCTCGCTCGAGCTTGGGATCGTAGGCCCGCAGCACTCGGCCCATCCCGCCGCGCCCCAGCTCCGCGATGGGGAAGTAACGGCCGAGCCGCTCACCCGCGCCGGCGATCGCGGGACGCTCCACCGCAGAAGTCATCGGCTCGCCGAGCACGCGGGTCTCGAGCCCTTCGTCGCCGGCCGAGTCCACTGCGCGGGCCCGCGCACCATCGCTCGCGTCCGGAGCGACGGTAGCGAGCTCGTCCTCGCCCTCGCGGGCTCCCGAACCCGACACCACGCTCTCCCTCACGTCCCCCACTCCCGCGCCCGCGCATCCGTCCGCGCGTTCTCGAGCAGCTGCTCGCGAAAGCTCGCCCGCAGCTCCGGCTTCGCGATGAGATTGGCCCGCGCCGTGAGCCACCGCTGCGCCACCAGCACGGCCACCCGTGCCTCGTCGTGCTGCCCGGCGGCCTCGAGCGCCTCGGCGAGCGTCAGCCGGATCAGCGACTCGCCCTCCTGCACCTGCCCGAGCCCCTCGAGCCCCTCGAGCGCGGCGCGGGCGTCTTCCAGCGCCGCCTCGGCCGCACCCGCACGCATGCGGACCTGGGCGCGCGTGGCCAGGGCCACCGGGTGCGCGGCCGGGTTGCCGCGGAGCTCGGTGACCGCCCGCTCGGCGTGATCGGCCGCCTCGGTGGTGCGCCCCGCCAGCAGCAACAGCCACGCCAGGTGACAGCGGGTGAGCCCCGTCATGCGGTGGTTGCCGTGGCGCACGAAGCTCGCGAGCGCCTGCTGCTCGAGCTCGAGCCCCTCGTCGAGGCGCCCGGCCTCGCCGACCCGGCGCCCGAGGTTGTGGCGTGCCACGGCGCACAGGTGCTCGAGCCCGAGCTCGAGGCTGCGCTCGATCGTGCGGCGGAGCATCGCCTCGCCGCGCTCGAGGCAGCCGAGCTCCAACAGACAGAAACCCGCGCCCGCGAGCTGCTCGAGCGCGGTCCGGATGCTGCCGGTCCGCTCGAACGCCGTGGCCGCCAGCTCGAGCTCCTCGTAGGCCTCGTCCTGCGCCCCCGTGATGATGCAGCGCAGCGCGCGAGCCGAGTGCATGGGCCCTTCCGCGTCCGGATCACGGCTGGCCGACGTGACCTCCACGATCTTGTCGAGCAGCTGCCATGCCGCCGCGTGCTCCCCGGCCGCGCTCAGCGGCAGCGCCGCACGAACGAGGCCGATGAGGTGGATCGCCCCGCCGCCCCCGGAGGTCTCCACGGCCATGATGCGATTGGCGATGTCGATCACCTGCTGGGTGTTGCCGCAGCGCCCGCTCGCCAGCGCCGCCTCGCCCGCGGCGCTGTACCAGCGTGGGCTGCTCGACGGCAGCTCCTCGAGCGCCGACAGGGCCGACTCGGCCGCGTCATGGTGGCGACCGGACACCGCGAACACCTCCGCACGACGCAGCAGCAGCCGCCCCCGCGCCTCGCCCCCGGGCGCGCGCTCGAGCGCTCGCTCCACGAGCTGCAGCACCACGTCGAACTCGTGGCGCTCGAATGCATCATCGACCGCCGCGGCGAACCACCCCGCCGCCGCACCGTGGTCGTGCCCTTGCCGGAAATGCTCGGCCAGCACCACCGGCTCCTGCCCGCCCACCTGCTCGAGCCACTGCCCTGCCAGCCGGTGCGCCAGCCCGCGATCGTCCTCGGTCAGCGTGGCGTAGGCCGCGTCGCACACCAGCGCGTGCCGAAACACGAGCTCGTCCTCACTGGGGACCCGCGAGCGCGCCTGCGGCGAGAGCCACTCGCCCACGATGAGCCGGGCAAGCGCCGTATCGAGCTCGTCGGGCGGGATCCGGCGGCCGAGCAGCATGCGAATGCCCCCACGCCACGCCGTCTGGCCGAACACGCTCGCGGCGCGCAGGATCTGCCGCTCCGCGGCACCGAGTGCCCCGAGCCGCACCTGCATCATCCCGAACACCGAGTCCGGCAGGTCGCCGCCCGAGCCGTCGGCCAGCGCGCGGATGAGCTCCTCGAGGAAGAACGCGTTGCCGCGCGCACCGGCCACGACGCGCTCGACGTCGGCGGCCGCCACTTGGGCCCCCAGCACCCCGTGCACGAGCTTGCGCGAGGCCCGGGCCGAGAGCGGCGGCAGCTCGAGGAACTCGACTCCCCGCCGCCACAGCTCCGGGAACCGCTGTCGGATCGTGGGCCGTGCCAGCGCCAGCACCAGCAGCGGCCGGTCCTCGAGCGCCTCCAGCAGCGCGTCCACGAGCTGCACCGACGCCGCGTCGGCCCAGTGCATGTCCTCGAGCACCAGCATCAGGGGCCCCGCATCGCACTCGGCCCGCAGCCACGTGCACCAGGCCTCCTGGATCCGCTCGCGCAACAGCGCCGAGCTGCCGCGCGCGACCACCAGCTCGGGCGGGGGCTCGTCGGTGAATGCCGCCACGAGCTCGCCGAGGTACAGCACCACGCCGTCGACCGCCTCGGACGGCAGGTGCCGCGACAGCCGCTGCCGTAGCTTGCTGCGCCGCGCCGCGGCCGGCTCGCGATCCTCGAGCTCCGCCGCGCTGTGCAGCAGCTGCGCCACGAGGGCCAGCGGAGCCTGCACGCGCATGGGATCCGCCCGCCCCATCAGCCACGTCGCCGGCGGCGTGGGCAGGGCCTGCACGCGCGCCTCGAGCTCGTGGCGCAGGCGCGACTTGCCCATGCCGGCCTCGCCCACCACCACCACCGCCCCCGCGCACTCCTCCTCCACCGACTCGACGAACGCGGCCTCGATGAACGCGAGCTCCTTGCTCCGCCCCACCAGCGGCGTCGTGCGCCCCATCAGGCGCCGCGCCCCGGGCAGCACGTCGCGGCTGGCCATCAGCCGCCCGCCGTGGGCGTCGCCGGCGATCTCGAACGTGGCGTCGAGCAGGCTCCCCGTGACGTCGTCGATGCGAATGCAGCCCGACGGGGTCAGCATCACCAGGCTCGCGCCGCGGTCGAGCACCCTGCCCACCATCGAGCGCCCGGTCACCACCCCGCGGCCCGAGACCACCGCGATCGAGAGGCCCGGTACCCGTGCGCGCAGGGCCAGCGCGCAGCGGGCCGCGTTGCAGGCCTGGTCGACGGGAATGCCCTCGCTGCTCATGTGCACGAGGTGCGTGCCGTCGACGAGCGCGATGTGGCGGCCGTGGAGCTGCTCGGTGAGCGCGGCCAGGCCCGAGGGATCGATCGGCGGGCCCGTCTCGCGGCGCACGAACAGGATCGAGTGGAAGACCTGCTCCTCCTCGGTGATCGCCTCCGGCGGCGCGGGAGGCCGCGACGCGCGGCCCGTACCCAGCGCACGCAGGCGCAGCTCGAGCTCGCGCGCGCTCGGCAAGCGCCGCTCCGGGTCCTTCTCGAGCAAGCGGGCCAGGATCTCGTCGAGCTCGAGCGACACGGCCGGCTCGAGCTCGCTGACGCGGCGCGGCTTCTCCACCAGCACCCGCCCCAGCACCGCCATCACGTGCTCGCCGGGGAACGCCGGCTGGCCGCACACGCACTCGTACAGCACGCACCCCAGCGAGAAGAGGTCGGTGCGGTGGTCGATGCCGGCATCGCCACGGGCCTGCTCCGGCGACATGTACGCCGGCGTCCCGACGATGCCCCCCGGCAGCGTCAGCGTGTGCATGCCCTCGCGAAACCGCACGATCCCGAAGTCGAGCAGCCGCGCCTGCTCCGGGCGTCCGCCCACGAGGAAGATGTTCGCCGGCTTGACGTCGCGGTGGATGACGCCGTGCTCGTGCGCGGCGGCGAGCGCCTCGGCCAGCCGGATGCCCAGCACCAGCACGTCCTCCACCGGCAGCGGGCCGTCGAGCAGCCGGTTCTCGAGGTCGCAGCCGTCCAGCCACTCGGTCACCAGGTAGGGCGCGCCCGCCTTCGTCACGCCGTGATCGAGGTACTCGACGATGCCCGGGTGGGCGACGGCCGACAGCGCCTGCACCTCACGCAGGACCCGCTCGCTCGCGGTCAGGCCGTGCTGCTCTCGCCGCACCACCTTGAGCGCGACCTTGCGGCCCGACACCACCGCAGTGGCCGCGTACACCATGCCCATCCCACCCGAGGCCACCAGGCCCTGGATCCGGTAGCCCTCCACCGTGGGCAGCTCCGGCTCCACGCGCCACGGCAGCTCCGACAGCTCCGGCCGCAGCTCGCCTGCCGCCACGCGGCGAACGAGGTCGTCACGCAGCGCCTGCGCGCGCTGGCCCACGGGCACCGAGCGCACCATCTCGGTCGTAGGGCCGGGCTTATCGTTCTCGGCCATGCCCGACCTCCTCGAACTTGCGGGCCAGCTCCGCCCGCACGCCCTTCATGTACGACGACAGCGTCGTCACCGTCTCGTTGCCCGCCGCGAGCCCCTCGGCGGCTCGCAGGAGCCGCCGCTTGGCCACGGCCAGCCGCGCGGCCACGCGCTCCTTGGTGACCCCCAGGATCTCCGCGATCTCGCGCAGCCGCAGCGCCTCGTAGATCCGCATCTCGATCAGGATTTGATCATCGAGCGGGAGCTGGCGCAGGGCCTGCACCAGCGTCGACTCCCCGTGGCGGCGGTCGAGCATCGCGGTGATGCTCGCCTCCGGCGCCGGGTCGGGGAACGACTCCGACAGCGGGTCGAAGCCCTGCCGACCTTGCCCGCGGAAGTGGGCCACCAGCTTCCAGCGAGCGATGCCGAACAGGTACGAGGCGAAGCTCGCGTGGATCTGCAGGCTCGCGGCCTTCTTGCACACCGTCTCGAACGTGTCCTGGGTGAGCTCGACCGCGATGTGATCGGCCAGCTTGCTCACGAAGAAGAAGTACACGGGGTCGTAGTAGCGCAGCACGAGTGTCTGCCCCGCCGCCACGTCACCGCCGGCCCAGCGATGGAACAGCTCGAGGTCGTCATCGATGGCCATGCGCCACGCCAGCCTCGCGCGGCCCGGGCTCCCCGGCACCCGAGACCATGACCATCATCGACCAGCGGGCCGACCGGGACAACCCCCGGTCGCCGCGAGCCGGCCCCGCGCGGCCTGCTCGCGCTGCGCCGATGCCCGCGGCCATTCTCGTATACTCGCACGGGTGCGGAGCGACGGGGAGCTGCTCGAGGCCTGGCAGGGCGGCGACCGAGCCGCTGGCGAGGCCCTGTTCGAGCGCTACTACGCCGTGCTGGTGCGGTTCTTCGCCAACAAGATCGGCGGGGATCCGATGGACCTCATCCAGGAGACGTTCGTCGGCTGCGTCTCGGGGCAGGCGCGGCTGCGCGACCGGCAGGGGTTCCGCTCGTTCCTGTTCGGGATCGCGTACAACCAGCTCAAGAAGCACTACGAGCGGCAACGGGTCGCAGGCGAGCGCTTCGACCCCGCCACGCAGACCGCGGCCGACCTGTCCCCCGGGCCGGGTACGATGTTGACCCGCAGCCGCGAGCAGCGGCTGCTCGTCGAGGCGCTGCGGCGGCTACCGGTGCGACACCAGGTGGTGCTCGAGCTCTATTACTGGGAGGAGCTCACCTCGCGCGAGATCGCCGAGGCGCTCGAGCTGCCCGAGGGCACCGTGCGCACCCGGCTGCGGCGGGCGCGGGTGGTGCTCGAAGCGGCGCTCGGCGAGGTGGGGGAGGATCCACGGGTGTACGAGGCGACACGCGATGATCTCGATGGATGGGCGGCGCGGGTGCGGGCGGCGCAGGGGGGATGAGGTAGGAGGCTGGCGCTCGCGGGTCAGGGGCCTGGGTGCGCGGCAAGCCAAGCCTGCACCCGCACCCGCTCGTCTTGCTCCTCGCTCTCGCCGCTCTCCACGTAGGCATCCCGGGCTTGCTCGGCGAGCGCACGGGCGCGAATGCGCTCCGTGGCATCGGTCTCCAGCGCCCGGGCCAGCGCGAAGCGAGCCTCGGCGAGAGAAGCGGACGGCGCCACGCTCGACTCGCGAAGCATGACGAGGCGCTCGGCATACTCGCGCGCGGTGGCGTGGTCTTCCTGTTCCAACGCGATCTTCGTCAAGGCGGCGAGGGAGCGGACGACATCGGGATGGCGCGGGCCCAGCACCTGCTCCCGGATGGCCAGGCCACGCTCGTGCTGGTCGAGCGCCTCGTCGAGCTTTCCTTGCCGCCGCAGCACGTTGCCGATGTTGTAGAACGACAGCGCAACGTCGGGGTGGCGTGGACCCAGCGCTTGCTCCCAGATCGCCAAGGCGCGTCGATAGTGCGTCAGTGCCTCCTCGAGTCGTCCCTGGTTGCGCAGCGCGTTGCCGATGTTGGCGAGGGAGTAGGCGACGTCGAGATGGCGTGGCTCCAAGGCTTGCTCCCGAATCGCCAGCGCACGTCGATGGTGGGTCAGCGCTGCCTCCGACTCGCCCTGATCGAGGAGCGTGTTGCCGAGGTTGTTGAGCGCCGTGGCGACGTCGGGGTGGTACGGACCCAGTACGCCCTCCCGAATCGCCAACGCACGCTGGAATTGGGTCAGCGCCTGGTCTCGCTTCCGCTGGCCGAGGAGCACGATCCCGAGGTTGTTGAGCGAGTCCGCCACGTCGGGGTGTCGTGGGCCCAGCGCCTGCTCCTTGATGGCCAACGCGCTCTGCAAGTGGGTCAGCGCTTCCTCGGGCTGGCCGAGGTTCACCAACACGGCGCCGATGTTGTTGTGCTCGGTGGCGACGCTCGGGTGCCCTGGACCCAGGGTCTGCTCGTGGATCGCCAGGGCATGCCGGTAGTAGTCCAGCGCTTCCTCCAGCTTGCCCTGGGCCAGCAGCACACCACCGACCCCGTCGAGCGCGTTGGCGACTCCCGGGTGGCCCACGCCCAATGCTTGCTCCCGGATGGCCAGCGCGCGCTGCATGTGCGTCAGCGCCTCCGGGAGCCGTCCTTGGCTTCGGAATACACCGCCGAGCTTGCCGAGCGCATCGGCTTCGAGCAAAGGATCGAGCCGACGGTTCTTGGCAAGCGCGAGGGCCATCCTTCCCCACTGCAGGCCCGCCTCGTACCTCGCTTGGCGCTGGCCCACCACCCAGACCAGTCGCACCGCAGCTTGCGCCTCCACCTCGTCGTGCCCGTGCTCGGCCGCCAAGAGGTAGGCCCGCTCCGCGTCCCGCTCTTCCTCCGCAAAATGGGCTCGATTGTCGTGTGCGGTGCTGCGCATCAGCAGTGCCTCGGCCAGCACCGGCGCATAGGCGAGCGCCTCGGCCTGCTCCACCACCGTCTCGGCCTCCGTCATGGCCTCGTCGAACGCTCCCGCCTGCTGCAGGGTCCGGACCTGCACCAGCCGCTCGCGCAGCGCCTCCACCTGCTCGGCCGCCGCCGGATCCTCCGGCGGCGGAAGCTCGGCCCGCAGCCCCTCCACATCATCGCACCGCGACAGCCCCGGCAGGCCCGCCACCAGCTGCACCGCTCTCTCCACCCGCGTCGCGTCGGCCTGCGCGAGCACACCCACCGCCTCCCGCAGCTCGACTCTGCGATCGTGCAGGCATGCCATCCGCAGGTCCATCGCCTCCGACGATTGTTCCTGTCGCACGCTCGTCGCCTCGCATACCTCGGTGTGCTTGGTGATCCACGCGAGGGCATACTCGTCGAGCCCCGCTTGCACCCGCTCCGAGGTGTCCGGGGCATACGACAGCCCGGTGGCGAGAATGGCGTCCTCGACCTGCTGTCTGCGAGCGTCGTCCCAGATCCCGTCGAGCTGGGCCTTTGCGCCACCGCAACGAAACCCGACCTCGGCGTATTGCCAGAGGCCCACTCCGAGTGCCGCGAGGCCGCCAGCCACGCCCAGCGCCCAGAAGGCCCGTCGGCGTGGAGCGACCAGCCGGCGCAGCTCGGTCAGGAGCGCCTCCATCGACGGCCAGCGCTCGCTCGGATCCTTGGCGAGGCCCCGCAGCACCGCCCTGCGCAGCACCTCGGGGACCGTCGAGCCCTTCGGGGCCGGCCGCACCTGCCCGGCCCGCAGCGACACCAAGAGCGCTTCCATCGTGCGGCCCTCGAACGGGCGCTCGCCGTGGAGCGCCTCGTAGAGCGACACGCAGAAGCTGAACTGGTCGCTGCGGGCATCGGTCGACTGCCCGGCCATCTGCTCGAGCGGCATGTACGCCGGCGTGCCGAGCACCGTGCCCGTATGCGTCAGCGAGCACTCGAGCCCGGAATCGCCGACGTAGAGCTCAAGGCCCATCGGCGTGCGCGCGTCGAGCTCGGAATCCTCGGTGTCCTCGGACTGCCGCGCCAGACCGAAGTCGAGCACCCGCACCCGCCCCTTGTCGTCGATCACCGCGTTGTCCGGCTTGAAGTCGCGGTGCACCAGCCCCTCGGCATGCGCAGCCGCCAGGCCCTCGCCGGCCTGGAGGTACACGCGCACGTGCTCGCGCCAGCCTGGGCGTGGAGCCTGCTGCTGCCAGTCCGCGAGCGAGCGGCCACGCACCAGCTCCATCGCGATGAACACCTGGCCATCCTCGCCCTCGCCCACCTCGTACACCTGCACCACGTTGGGGTGCGAGATCTTCGCCAGTGCCTGCGCCTCGCGGATCAAGCGCGCACGATGCCGCTCGCTCAGCTCGCGGTGCAGCACCTTCACCGCGACTCGTCGATCGAGCGCGCGGTCGAACGCCTCGAGCACCGTGCCCATCGCACCCCGGCCCAGCGTGCCGAGCACCACGTAGCTCCCGAGGGACTGACGCTCGGCCGGCACCTGGAAGAGTGCCTCGAATACGCGCTCGCGCTCGGCGGCCTCGGCCACACCGTGACTGCTCGGGACCGGCCGCGGAGGGCCATCGATGGTGGGCTCCGGGGCCGGCAGCGTCGCAGCCATGCCCAGGGCCAGTCGGTCGTCGTGGTCCTGCTCGGCGTTCATGAGAAGCTGTCGTAGGGTTACTCGCTTGTTGATGGCACAGGATGTTCCGCAAGCCAGGCCTCGAGCTTGCGTATCTCGACGTCACCGCGCTCGGCGTAGGTATCGCGGGCCTGCTCGACGAGCGTACGGGCGAACGCGCGCTGGGAACGGTCGGGCCAGAGTGCTTGGGCCAAGACGAATCGAGCGTCGGCGAGCAAGCCGGAGGAAGCCTTGTTCTCTTGGGCGATGGAGACGGAACGTTCGGCGTACGCGCGCGCTTCATCGAAAGCGTGCTCCGCCAGTGCAACCCTGGCCAAACCCAGGAGCGACACCGGAACCGAGCGTTGGCGAGGACCGAGTCGCTCCCTCAGCACCAAGGCGCGCTGATGGTAGGTCCGCGCAGCTTCCAGCTCTCCCTGGGCCGTCAGCGCTTCGCCGATGCTGTCGAGCGCCGCAACGGTAAAGATATGGTCGGGACCATATCTTGCTTCGTCGATCGCCAAGGAACGCCGCAGATGGATGAGCGCCTCCTCGAGCTTGCCTTGCTTGGTCAGCATGGCCCCGATGAACAACAGCGGATTGGCACAATAGCCGTGTTCTGCGCCGAGCGCCGCTTCATAGACGGCAAGGGCACGTCGTTGGTAGTCGATCGCCTCCTCCAGCTCGCCGCGTTCCTCCAGCACGATCCCGATGTGGGCGTACGACAAGCCAACCTCGAGATGCCTCGGGCCCAGTGCAGCCTCCAGGATGGCCAATGCGCGTCGATGGACCACGAGCGCATCCTCCAGCCTGCGCTGTCGCTGGAGCACGAATCCAGTGCTCATCAGGACGGTACCGAGCTTGGGGTGGCCTGGGCCCAGCGTGCTCTCCAGGATGCCAGTGGCGCGTCGAAGATGACCGATCGCGCCCTCGTACTCACCAATTTCGCCCAGCACGGAACCAACACTCGCGAGCGCTACGGCGAATTCGGGGGTATCGGCGCCCAGCTCTCGTTCCGTGATCGCCAAGCCCTGTTGGCCGTAGGAAAGCCCTTCCTCGAATTTCTTCGCCGACACGAGGACCGAGCCCATGGATTGGAGCGCGATGGCTTCGACGGTGCGTTCGACCTTCGGGCTCTTGGCCAGTGCCAGCGCCGTTCGTCCCCACTGTTGCCCCGCCTCGGCTCGACCCATCGAAGAACCCACGACGGAGGTCAACCAGGCGGCCGCCTCCGCTTCTATCGCATCGTATCCATGCTCGGCCGCCAAGAGGAACGCCTGCTCGAGATCCTTCTCCGCTTCGACGTGATCTCCCGTGTCCCGGGTCCGCCCTCTCCACAACAAGGCATCAGCCAGTAGCGGTGGGTAGGAGAGCCCCTCGGCGAGCTCCACCACGGTCTCGGCCTCCGCCCGAGCCTCGTCGTATGCACCTGCGTCTTGCAATGCCTTGACCTGCGCCAGCCGCTCCCGCGCGGCTTCCACCTGCACGGCCAGCTGCGGGTCTTCGGGCGGCGGTAGCTGGGCAGCGAGCACCTCCACGTCGTCGCAACGCGAGAGCCTCGGCAGGCCCGCCACCACTTCCACCGCCTTCTCTACCCGTGCCTCGTCGGCCTCCGCGAGCACCCCCACCACCTTCCGCAGCGCGACCCGGCGTCCTCGCAGGCACTCCATCCGCAGATCCATCACGTCCGCCGATTGCTCGTGCCGTACGCTCGTTGCCTCGCACACCTCCGTGTGCTTGTCGACCCATGCCCGCGCATGCTCATCGAGGCGCTGCTCCACTCGCTCCCAGGTGTCCGGCGCGTACGACAGGCCCGTGCCGAGGATCGCGTCCTTCACCTCCTGTCTGCGGGTCTCGTCCCAGATGCCTTCGAGCTGCGCCTGCGCGCCCTCGCAGCGAAATCCGACCTCGGCGTATTGCGCCAGCACCACGCCGATCGCCGCAAGGCCACCGGCGAGCGCCAATACCCGCCACCCCCTCCGACGCGGCGCGACCAGCCGACGCAGCTCGACGAGCAACGCCTCCATCGATGGCCAACGCTCGCTCGACTTGCTCGCCAAGCCCCGGAGCACCACCTTGCGCAGCGCCTCGGGCACCGCGGTGACCTTGGGCGCCGGCCGGAGCTTCCCCACCTCCAGCGCCAGCATCAGCGCCGCCATCGAGTTGCCCTCGAACGGCCGCTCGCCATAGAGCGCCTCGTAGAGCGACACGCAGAAGCTGAACTGATCGCTGCGCGCGTCGGCCCGCTCGCCCGCCATCTGCTCGAGCGGCATATAGGCCAGTGTACCCAGCACCGTACCCGTCTCCGTCAACGAAGCCGCCCGCGCGACGTCGTCGATGGCAAGTGCGGTGCTCGTGGTCGCACGCTCGTCTTGCGCGACGTCCTCCGCCTGCCATACCAACCCGAAGTCCAGCACCCGAACCCGTCCATTGCCATCGATCACCGCGTTGTCGGGCTTGAAATCGCGGTGCACGAGCCCCGCGGCATGCGCCGCCGCAAGACCCTCGCCGGCTTGCACGAAGGCATGCACGCACGCCCGCCACTCGGGTCGCGGGTGCAGCTCGAGCCAGTCCGCCAGCGAGCAGCCGCGCACGAGCTCCATCGCAATGAACACCTGGCCCTCGGCCTCACCCACCTCGTATACGTGCACCACGTTCGGGTGCGACAGCTTCGCCAGCGCCTGTGCCTCGCCGATCAGCCGGGCGCGGTGCCGCTCGCCCAGCACACGATGCAGCACCTTCACCGCCACTCGCCGGTCGAGCGCAGCGTCGAAGGCCTCGAGCACCGTGCCCATGGCACCACGGCCCAGCGTACCGACCACCACGTAGCGTCCCAGCCGCTGCTGCTCCGCCGGCACCTCGAGCCGTGCCTCGAACACGCGATCGCGCTCGGCCAGGTCGGCCACACCCTGGAGACTCGGCACCGGCACATCGAACCTCGCGAACGCATGGTCCGGTCCCGGAGCCGGCAACGTCGCAGCCACGGCGAGGTCTTGCCCCGCGTCGCGTGCCTGATCCGAGGGGCTGGGCCCTGCGTCATCGTCGAGCATCACCCCAGCCGTGCGCCGACGATCGCGATTGATTGCATGATTGCGTGGAACGGCGTGTAGAGCCGCCAATTGGCACGGGACCGAAGCCTCCGGAGCCGGCAACGTCGCGGGCGCGTCGGGCGAGGGCTGCTCGGAATCGGGCATTGGTCCCGTTTCGCCGTCGAGCACGCTCAGACCCCGTTCGTGACGCAGGTTCGGAGCATCCCATCGGCCGTACGCCGGCGGATCCGATTGCAAGATCGCGTGGAACGCCGTGCAGGCCGGTCCCACGCCCCGAGCCGTCACCTCGGACGATCCGTCGAGGCCTCCTTCACCACGATCCCCGCTGCCGCTGCCGACGCATGCCGCGACGGTTCCGCGCCCTCGTCCGAGCGCACCACGGCGAGCGCCGCGAACGCGGCCGCCACGGTGATCACCACCGCCACGACCACCGCGAGCCCGAACTGCCACCAGACCCTCCTTCGCGAGGCGACCGAGCTCGACGCGCGAAGCTCGTCGAGCAACGCACCCATCGACGGCCACCGCTGGCGCGGATCGATCGCGAGGCCCCGCAGCAGCAGCTTGCGCAGCGCCTCCGGGACCCTCGTCCTCCTGGGCGGCGGTGGGAGCTTCCCGCGCCGGAACGCCAGCATCAGCGCATACACCGAGCGGCCCTCGAACGGTCTCACCCCGTACAGCGCCTCGTAGAGCGCCACGCAGAACGAGAACTGGTCGCTGCGCGCGTCGGCCCGCTCGCCCTGCATCTGCTCGAGCGGCATGTACGCGAGCGTGCCCAGCACCACGCCCGTTCGCGTGAGCGAGGCGGAACGCGGGCTGGGGTCGAGCCCGGCGAGCGCGCGCGCCTGCTCGCCGTACCGCAGGCCCTCGGACTGGCGCACCAGCCCGAAGTCGAGCACCCGCACCCGCCCCTTGCCGTCGATGACCGCGTTGTCCGGCTTGAAGTCGCGGTGTACCAGCCCCGCGGCATGGGCCGCCGCCAGGCCCTCGCCCGCCTGCAGGTACGCACCCACGCACTCTCGCCACCCCGGCGAAGGCCGTCGCTGCAGCCACTCCCGCAGCGACCGGCCCTGCACCAGCTCCATCGCCACGAACGCTCGGCCGTCGGCCTCGCCCGCTTCGTACACCTGCACCACGTTGGGGTGAGACAGCCGCGCCAGCGCCCGGGCCTCCCGCATGAGCCGCGCGCGAGGCCGCTCGTCGAGCGCGCGGCGCAAGACCTTGATCGCCACCCGGCGATCGAGCACGGGGTCGAACGCCTCGAGCACCGTGCCCATGCCACCACGACCCAGCGTCCCAAGCACCGTGTAGCGCCCCAGCTGCGGGCGCGAGGCCGGCGCGTGGAACAGCGCCTCGAACACGCGATCGCGCTCGGCCACCTCGGCCACACCGCCCAGGCTCGGGACCGGCAGCCGGTGTCCACCCGCGAGGTCGTGGACACCCGCTGACGTCGTGAGTCGAGTGACGCTTCCGCCCGGGTCGAGCGCGTGCTCCGCGGCCAAGAAGCCGGGTGCGCCATACACATTGCGCATGTCCCTAAGTGCGTCCAAGACCGCCATCGATTTCACGCGCGCGTGGAACGGCGTACAGGGCGTGCTCTCGTGCGTTGGTCGCCCTTCCGCCACCCAAGGCCTGCCGCTTCGCCACCCCGCCCGGCATCCCCACCCTCGAGGAACCATCCTCCGGCAGGTGAGCCGTAATTCCCCATGCAGTTTTCGTCGCGGATGACGTCTCGAACGACCCACCCAACCCGTGTCCCGTGATCCTGCCGCGAGTGGCGGAATGCATACGCCCGAATTGGACCGTCGCCGTCCCGAATCAGACCTCGACGGTCGCGTGGGACGCCCTCGATACTCCACCCACGCCGAGTCCTCGTGCCGAGATTCGGCCTGGCCCCTCACGCGAAATCCGAAGGCCCGCCCGATGTCCGAGCTCGACACCCTGCGCCCCGTGCTCGAAGCGATTGCCGCCGACGAGCTCCAAGAGCCCAACCTGCCGGTGGTGGTGGCGCTACAAGCAGGGAGCGACCTGCACGCCACGATCCACAAGGGCGACACCTGGAACCGGCTCCTGGCGGTGGGGGTCGACCCCGCCAAGCTCGCTGCGCTGCCGCTGGCGGTCGCGGCCACCCGGCAGGCGCAGTCGGAGTGGACGGTGCTCCGCGATCGCGGCAAGGCCCACGCGCAGCGCGACCGCCAGCTCGCGGGCGCCGTCCTGCGTGCCGAGCTCGTGGCCACATGTCGCTGGAACTTTCGGGCCGACGCCCTGGACCAGGCCGTGCTCGATGAGATCGAGCAGGGTGTGGGCGTGCCCGAGCTGGTGCAGGGCCTCCTCGATCTCGCGATGCTCATCGCTCGCCACGAGGGCTCGCTGGAGGGCGACGAGACGTTCGACGCGACGCAGGCCGAGGTCGCACGCATGCTCGCGTCGGACATCAGCGCCGGGCTCGCCGAGCGCTGCACGCCAGCGGATCACGACGCGGCCAAGGCCCTGCGCGACCGCGCGTTCACGTACATGAATCGGTTGATCGGCGAGCTGCGCGAGGCCGGCCGCCACGCGTTCCGCATGGAGCCGCGGCAGGCGATGGCATTCACGAGCGAGCACCGGCGGCACGAGCAGAGGAAGGCCCGCCGGCGGGCCGCGCTGCGCAACGCGGCGGAGAGCCGCGCGGCGGGCAACGGCACGAGCACGGCCGCGGCCGAGTAGCGACGAGCCCGCAAGCGCCTACGCCTCGGCGGCCAGCGCCCCGTCGCGTACCTTCTTCGCCCACCCTTCGAGGTCCCCGAGCGTGCTCTCGAGCACCTCCTTGGTCGCCGGCAGCTTGCGCAGCGCGGCCTCGAGCAGCGCGTGGCCCTTCTGCAGGCGGCTGCGGATCGTGGCGGCCGGGATCCCCAGCGCACGCGAGATCTCGCTGCTGTTCATCTGCTCCCAGTAGCGCAGCTCCACCACCACCTGCAGCTCGAGCGGCAGGGTCCGCAGCGCCCGTAGCAACAGGCGCACCTCCTCGGAGCGGTGCATGACGACGCTCGGGTTCGGATCGAGGTCGGCAATCGAGGTCGAGCCGAGCTCGTCGTGCGCCGCATAGCGGCGCCGTAGGTACCCCCGCAGCACGTTGTAGGCCACGCCGAACATGTACCCGCGAAAGCTGCCGTCCTCGCGGATCCGCTCGCGACCCTTGACGCAGGCCATGAAGGTCTCCTGCACCAGGTCCCCGGGCGCCTCGTTGATCTTGTTGGCGAAGAACCGCGCCACGGACTCGTAGTAGCGCTTGAACAGCTGCTGCCCGGCGAGGCCATCTCCGGCACGCCACGCGTAGAGGAGCTCGGCGTCGCTGGACACGAGCGCCACGATACACCACGGCGACACCGCGCGGGCCGGCGCGGCCGGCACGGCCCTCGTCGCCGAGGATCGGAGCATCGGCCCGATTGCCGAGCTGCAACTGCTCGCCCGTGGTGTCTCGTCCTTCACTTCGGCGCGCGAAAGATCGGGATGTCGGGCAGATTGCCGGCCCTCCACACCTCGTCTCCGCCGTCGTCCAGCAGATCTCCGTACCCCGCCTGCCCCGTGTCGTTGCGGCCCCAGCCGCGCAGGCCTCCGTCCTCGAGCACCGCGAACGTATTCCATGCGCCTGCACCCGCGAACACGGCCGTGGCCCCCTGGTCTCCGAGATCCACGCGGCGGATCCCGGCCGGGGAATCCTCGCCGATGCCGAGCTGCCCGAACGCGTCGCTGCCCCAGCAGTACAGGCTCTCGCTCGTCTCCGTGACGGCGCAGGCGTGCTCGGCCCCCACCGCGAGCGCGGCGGCGGGCTCCGGCAGCGGCACGCTCCCCACCCCCGTACCGGCGTGTCCGAGCTGTCCCTGTGCGTTGCTGCCCCAGCACTGCACGGCCCCGGACACCAGCAGCGCGCAGCTGTGATCGCCACCCGCCTCCACGTCGACGGCCTCGCCGGCGAGCGCGACCTCGGTCGGGCCCGACGCCACGGGCGAGCCGAGCTGCCCCACGTCGTTGTTGCCCCAGCACGTCACGGTGCCCACGGACGACAGCCCACAGCCATGACGACCTCCGGCCGTCAGATCGACCGCCTCCGCCATCGGCAGCGGTGTGCTCTCGAGCCATGACGGCGCCGCGAGCCGCTCGCTGCCCGTGCACTGGACAGCGCCGCTCGAGAGGCGCGCACACAGGAAGCCGACACCCACGCCGAGCTGCATCACCGGACCATCGAAGGCCACCGGCCGAGGATCGAGCGCGGCACCCCAGCTCTCGACGAGACCGTCGGCCAAGAGCACCGCGGTGGTGCCTCCGTTGCTGCTCACCTCCACCGCGGGACCACCGAGCTCCACCGACTCGATGTCGGCCGGCTCGAGGCAGCCCTCGGCGTCGCACCAGCGCCGCCCCCAGCCCTTGACCTCACCGGTCTGCACGACCACCCACGACTTCCCGTCGCTTCCGGCCATGTCGGCGACGACCGCGACGCCCTCGGCCGAGCGTGCGCTCGTGGCCACGAGCTCCTCGACGTCGGTGTCGGCACCCGCGAGGTCGCAGGCGGCCACCAGCACCAGGCTCGACGCGATGATCCTCTGCACGATCGTTCTTCCCTTCACCATGGCTCACCACCCATTCGACGGCTTGGACCGAAGACGACGCCCGCACACCGGACGCGCTCCTGCCCGTGGATTTCGAGTCCCCCGCGTCGGCGACCATCGAGCCACGCTCGAACGTCGCTGCTTCGGGTCGGCACCTCGGCGATCCGAGGGGCCTCGTGAATCGGGCCCTCGCGGCCCGTCGCTGCGGCGGACCATCCCGCCCGGCGCTCTCACAAAGAACGTCGCGAGTGCGGCCCCAACTGATGATGGAAATCGCCGGATCCGGCACGAACGCGCGGCGTTGGCTCAGAACGTTGTTCAACGAGCTGTAGTGGGTCGCCTGAACCCGCGCGAATCATCGGGGATCAACTGACACCATGCGCTCGAGCTCGGCTCGACGGACCGCGGCGTCCTCGAAACGACCCACGATGTGGAGCGACTCCGCCAGATCCTCGAGCGTGGCCCTCGTCGTGGCATCGTTGTCGGGCGTGCGCTCGTTGGTCCGGAGGATCGCCAGCGCTTGCTCGTACTGCACGATCGCGTCCGCGTGGGCTTGGTCCGCGCGCAGGATCCCCGCGAGACTGAGCCGCGCCTTGGCGACGCGTGGGTGCGCGGGCCCATGCACGGCCTCCCACGCCCCGATGGCCAGGGTCAGCTCGCGCGCGGCGGCGCCATAGTCCTTCTGCCGCGCCAGCGAGATCCCGAGCGTCGTATGGGCGTGGGCCACGGCCTCGTGGTGCTCGCCCGCCGCCGCCACCAGCACCGCGAGCGCCTCGCGGAATTGCTGCTGCGCCTGCTTGGTCTGGCCCAGCTCGTCGAGCACCACGCCGAGGTTGATCCGCTGGTGGGCGGTCTCGGGGTGCTGCGCCCCTTGCCAGCGAATGCGGATCTCCAGCGCGCGCTCGTACTGTCGCTGTGCCGGCTCGAGCTGCCCCTGGTTGCGAAACACCACCCCGAGGCTGTCGAGCGGCTCGGCCAGCGCGATGTGCTGGTCGCCCACCACCGCCGTGAGCAGCTCCAGCGCCTGCTCGAGCCGCGTCTGCGCTTTGGCATGCTCGCCGCGGGCCGCGAGCACCTGTCCCACCGCGGTGAGCACCCTCGCCTTGGCCCGCCCCGGCGATGCCTCGCGATCGACGAGCGCCTCGGCCACCGCGCCGAGCCACAGGCCCGCGTCCGCCTTGGCCTGATCCACGCCGACCACGTAGATGAGCGTGGGCAGGCTCTCGACCGCGACGTCGTCGATGCCGTGCGCGAGCGCGTCCGCCAGCGCACGCCGCAGCTGCTCCGCCGCCTGCTCCTGCTCGCCGGCATCCGAGCGCAGTCGTCCTTCGATGAGGCGCGCCTCGGCGCGCAGCCGCGAGGCCGCGAGCGCGTCCGCCTGGGCCGCCACCGGTGCGATCACCTCGAGCCCCCTGGCGAGCTTGCCCGCGGTCTCCAGCGCCCGCGCCTGCTCGAGGCGCTCGCGCAGCGCCCGGAGCTGCTCCTGCGCCCGTGCGTCGCGTGGACCCGCGGACTCGGCGTGCCGCCGCAGCGCAGGCAGGTCGGCGCACGGCTCGAGCCCCGGCAGCGCCACCACCAGCACCACCGCCTTCTCCATCACCTGCACGTCGGCGTCGCCGAGCACCGCGATCGTCTGGCGCAGCGCCGCGGCTCGCTCGTCGAGGCAGGCGCTGCGCAGCTCGAGATCACCCTTGGTCTGCTCGTTGCGGATCCTGGTCGCCTCGCACGCGTCGACGTAGGCGGCACCGAGCCGACCCACGTACGCGTCGATCTCCGATTCCACCGTCGGCCAGGCCTCGTCGGCATAGGCGAGCTCACTGCCGAGCATCGCGTCGCGCACACGGACACGCACGTCCGGCCCCCAGCTGCCCCCCGCCGCCGAGCCGGCGTCGCGACACGGGCTCTCGGCCGGCGGCGGCGGCGGCGGCGAGGGCCAGACCATGGCCACCGCGACGCTCGACAGTGCCGCCGCCGCCACCCACCACACCGAGCGGCGCCGGTGATGACGCTCGAGCGTGTCGAGCAGCGCATCCATCGACGGCCAGCGCGCGGCGGGCTCGGTCGAGAGCCCCCGCTCGATCACTCGCACGAGCCACCGCGGCACGCGGCTGTCCCCCGGCCGTAGCGGGCGCATCACCATCGGCTCGCCGGCGATCAGCTTCTGCAGCCGCTGCATCGGCGCGTCGGAGAACGGGCGCCGGCCCAGCAGCGCCTCGTAGAGCGACACACAGAAGCTGAACTGGTCGGCCCGGGTATCGACCACCTTCTTGCCCACGAGCTGCTCGGGAGACATGTAGGCCACCGTGCCCACGATCGAGCCCGTCGCGGTGAGCTTCTCCTCGAGCGCCCTCGTCGAGCTCCGCAGCGAAGCGCGCGCGGGCGCACCCTCGACGAGCTCCGCCGCCAGCCCGCCCTCGTCTCCGCCCCGCGGCAGCCCGTCCTCCACGGGCTCGCCATAGCGCGCCAAGCCGAAGTCGAGCACGCGCACCCGCCCCTCGTCGTCGATGATGCAGTTGGCGGGCTTGAAGTCGCGATGGATCATCCCGGCCGCGTGCGCGGCCGAGAGGCCCCGGCCCGCCTGCACGTACGCGTCGAGGCACTGGCGCCACGACGGGCGCTGCTCCTGCCACAGCTGCAGCGTGCGGCCCGCGACCAGCTCCATCGCGATGAACAGCTGCCCCTCGACCTCGCCGACCTCGTACACCTGCACCACGTTGGGGTGCGAGAGCCGGGCCAGCGCCTGCGCCTCGCGGAGCATGCGTCGGTGGTGCTTCTCGCCCGCGGTCGCGTGCATCAGCTTGACGGCCACCTGGCGATCGAGGGTCTCGTCGTAGGCGCGCAGCACCGAGCCCATGCCCCCGCTGCCGAGCGGGCCGAGCACGATGAAGCGACCGATCCGCGACGGGGCGCCCGCGGGGCCGAACAGCCGCGCCCGCAGCTCCTGCTTGCGCCAGCCGCGGTCCTCGACCTGCGGTCGATCCCCCACCGAACCGAGCGGATCCCCTGAGTCTGTGTCGCGGCTCGCCATGGAGGAACGCCCACGACCTCGACTAGGGCCCCAGCCGCACGCGCAGCACGTCGAGCAGCACCCCCAGCACGTAGAGCCCGCCGAACCATCGCATGTGGTGGAACGCCAGCGCCACGAACCAGAGCGGCCACACCCCGCGTGGCAGCGTCGGCGGCGGCGCGGCGGGCCGCGGCGAGCGAAACGGCGGCAGCACCCGCCACGCCACCGGCAGCGCCCCCGCCACGATCAGCCCCGGCCAGCCCAGGTACCCCCGCGCCACGCACACCCCCACCACCGCGTAGGGCAGCACCAAGAGCCACCGTGCCACCGCCCGTGCCCGTCGCTCGCCCAGGATCACCGGCAGCGTCATCACCCGCTTGCTGCGATCCTGCTCGAGCTTGTCGATGTGCTTGCCGAACAGCACCGCGGTGGCACACATCGACAGCGGCAAGCTCGCCCACAGCACCCCCGGCGGCAGCGCGTCCGCGATCACCCAGTAGCCACCGCCCACCATCAGCGGGCCCCATACCAAGAGCACCGCCGGCTCGCCGAGCCCGAGGTGCTTGAGCGGCCACGTGTATGCCAGCACGAAGAAGATCCCGGAGAGCAATAGCCACGGCGTAGCCCCCCCGCGCATCGCCACCAGCACCGCTCCGCACGCGAGCGCCACCCCGCCCGTCACCGCCACGTAGCCCCACGCCTGCCGCGGGGTCAAGAGGCCATGCTCGAGCGGCTGCGGTCCGTAGCGCGCGCGAAACGAGTCGCCGCGATCGAGCCCCTTGGCATGATCGGTGAGATCGTTGACGAGGTTGTTGGTCGCATGCGCGAACACGAGGCCCACCAGCACCAGCCCGAAGCGCAGCCCATCGAACGCGTCGTCGCGCACCGCGAGCAGGCCTGCGAGACCCGCCGCGAGCACCGTCATCACCAACACCGCCGCGCGCACGGCCACCAGCCACCGTGCCACCGGGTCGAGCCGATCCCAGGCGTCCTTGTCGAGGCGGGGAATGACGGACACGGCGCGCAGCCACATGCGAGGATCCATGACGTCCACCACGATAGCGCAGCCGTCCGGGGCGCCGGCAGGAGTGCGCGCGAGCGCATCCGACCAGGAACCGGCCCGGCCACCGGGATGGTCTTTGCCGCTCCGTGCACAACGGGTAGCCTTCTACTCCGCCATGAATTCCCGGACGCTCACGCTGGAGACCCGCAAGGCTGCCCTCGCCGACGCCTCCACCATGTCCCGCCTCACCCTGCAGCTCGGCTACGACTGCACCGAGGTCATGATGCGGCAGCGCCTGGCTCGCCTGCGCGACGACCCCGAGCACGCGGTGTTCGTGGCCTCGCTCGACGGCAGCGAGGTGGTGGGCTGGGTACACCTCGAGGTGCGAAAGCCCCTGTGGTGCGATCCGTTCGTCGAGATCGTCGGCCTCGTCGTGTCCGGCAGCCACCGGCGGCTCGGCATCGGCAAGGCGCTCGCCGAGCGCGCCATCGCCTGGGGACAGACCCACCGCATCGCCGACGTCCGCGCCCGCGCCCAGGAGCACCGCGAGGACGCACTCTCGTTCTACGAGGGCATCGGCTTCGAGCTGTTCAAGGAGCAGCAGGTCTATCGATGGGTCGTGGAAGAGCCCTCCGACGTCAACGGCTCGCCCACGATCGTCGAGTGAAAGCGCCCACGACGACTCGCGTGGCCCCTCGCGCGACGTTCCACCGCTGGCCCATCCGCCGCGGCCCGGACCGTCGAGCTTTGATGGTACCTTCCTCGCATGCGTCGTGGGCTCTTGGTGGTGACGGCATGCGTGGGGCTCTCGACCGCGTGCGGTGACGACTCGCCGACCGCCTCCGGCGACGGCTCGGACAGCAGCGGCAGCAGCAGCGGGCAGGCCGGTGCCACGGGGTCGAGCACCACTGTAGTGCTCGACGGCACCGGCACGAGCACGGGCACGGCAACGTCCGAGAGCAGCTCCACCGACGGCTCCACCGGCCCCGCCCTGCCGCCGCTGTCGTTCGCCAGCGGGATCCGGCTCGATCGTCTCACCGCCAACCAGGGCGTGCAGGTCGACCTCGTCCAAGATGGCCTCGAGCTCGACCCCAGCGCTCAGTCCGCGCGGCTCGTGTCCGGCCGCCGGCTGCTCCTCCGCGCGTTCTGGAGCCTCCACGCCGACTTCACCCCGCGGGAGCTCGTGGGGCGGCTCGAGGCCGAGTACCCCGACGGCACCATGCTCGTGCAGGACTTCCCGCTCTTGGTCGAGGGCGACAGCAACGACGGCGGCACCTCGTTCCAGTGGCTGCTCGAGCCCGCCGAGGTCGTGCCCGGCATCGAGTACCGCGTGCGCCTGCTCGACCCCGATCCCTCGCTCGCCACCGGCGAGGTCTCCGATCCCCCCCCGATCCTGCCGCTGTCCGGCCCCGGCACGCTCGTCGTCTACGACGTGCCGCTCGAGATGCGCGTCGAGCTCATCCCCGTGCTCCACCAATTCGAGGACGAGGAGTGCGTCCCCACCATCCTCGACGAGGACGTGGAGGCGATGCGGCGCGAGCTCGAGCAGAACAACCCCGTGCAGCAGGCCATCCTCACCGTGGGCGAGCCCATGCCGTACACCGATCCCATCGGCACGAGCGGTACCGGCTTCGAGCCCGTGCTGAGCGCCCTGGCCCAGCGCCGCGCCGAGGACGATCCACCGCCCAACCTCTACTACTACGGCCTCCTCGACCCGTGCGATGGCTACCCGCCGGGCCTGCTCGGCCAGGCGATCGGGATCCCGCCCATGCCCACCATGGAGCTCGCCCAGCAGCGCATCGCCACCGGTCGCTGGTCGGGCAGCGGCGCCGTGGCGGCCGAGACCTTCGTGCACGAGATCGGCCACACGCAGGGCCGCCGCCACGTGCTCTGCAGCGGCGGCGAGGCGGGGTCCGACCCCGCCTACCCGCACCCGCAGGGTCGCATTGGCGTCTGGGGCTTCGGCATCCACGACTTCACGCTCCGCTCGCCCACCGGCAGCCGCGACTACATGACCTACTGCAGCAACGAGTGGGTCTCGGACTACGGCTGGGAGCAGACGCTCGCCGTGATCGAGGTGCTCACGAGCTGGGGCGCCGAGAGCCCTACTAATCCCACGGGCCTCAGCCCTGGTGGCCCCACTGGCACCGGCGTGCTGATGGGCGCGCTCTACCCCGACGGCACCGAGGACTGGTGGACCGCCAAGGGCGGCCTGCCGCTCGAGCTCGCCACCCCCGGCGCCGCGCTGCGCCTCCGCGACGAGCACGGCGAAGAGGCGCTGTTGCCCGCGTGGATCTACGAGCGCCCCGACGGCGACACGCTCCAGGTGATCGCCCCGCGCCCCGAGGCGCTGTCCCGCGCGCGCACGCTCGAGCTCGTGCGCCCCGATCGGCTCGTGCCCTCGGCCATCGATCCCGTCAGCGTGCGCGAGCTCGTACGACCCTGACCCTGCGCATGGATGGATGGGCGGGCCTGGTCAGTCCCTGAAGCTGCCGAGCCACAGCGCTGATTCCTCGTCCGAGGCCTGCAGCCCCGTCACGACCGCGCTGCCGTCGCTCGCCGAGGTCACCGCGAAGCCGAGCAGCGACGGCGGCAGCAGCCCGCGAAACTCCGCCTGCTGCAGCACCTGGCAGCGGGCGGTGCCGTCGGGCGACAACCGCGTCACCCACGTCTCCCACCACGTGCTGCTGACCAGGCGCTGGTCGTTGAAGTAGCGCCCCTGCACGAGCAGCTCGTCGCCGGTGCTGGCCAGGCCCTCCACGATCCAGTCGGTCCCCGCCCCACGCACCTCGAAGTCCGAGCGCTCGCGCGACCACACCTCCTCGCCGTCGGCATCGACCTTGTAGATCCAAAAGCCAATCGTCGCCCCGTTCGCGCGCAGCACCGACATCACCGGCAGGTCATCGGGACCCATCGCCACCGGCCCCAGCGAGAACGACTGATCCGTGCCCGCGATGTCCGGCTGGAACACCCACTGCGCAGGCCCGCCGTCGGGCCCGAAGCGCAGCAGCGCACCCCGCTGGGTCGAGAAGCTCTCGTAGAGCCGTGCGAGCACGTGGATCGAGCCATCCGAGGCAATCGCCACCGGTCCACCGTCGTCGGTCGAGAAGCCGCCCGAGCCCATGCCCGAGTGGGTCTCCGTCCACACCTCGTCGCCGCTCTCGGCATCCAGCTTGCGCACCCACACATCGTCGTCGCCGTCGCCCGCCCGCACCTGCCCCGCGACCACCGGCTGGCCGTCGGGGCCCATCGCGATCCCGGTTGCGCGCTCGTCCTCCCCCGGGAACGCCCCGTCGACGTCGTGGACCCACGTGGTCGCCCCGGTCGCCGCGTCGAGCTTGGTCACCTCGATCGCGGTCCCGCCATCGGCCGCGTCGATCGTGGCCGCCACGTACACGTCGCCGGCCGCGTCCACGGCCACCCCGGCCGAAAACGCGTCGCCGTCCGGCGAGGCCAGGATCTGCTCCCACACCATCCCGCCCCCGCCCCCGCCCATGGACTCGTAGGACTGCACCAGCACCGTGTCCTCGCCCTCGATCACCGTCCCGTCCATCTCCACCGTGATCTCGCGCAGGCGCCCCGCCACCACGATCTGGTCGTCCGCGTCGCGGGTCACGTGCAGACCCTCGATCTCCGAGTCGGCCGTGGGCCCGAGCGCGAGCGTGGACCACTGGAGGCCGCACGGCACCTGGCACGCGTTGCTGCACTCGTCGTCGTCGACCTCGTTGGCGTCGTCGCACTCCTCGTCGTCCTCCACGAAGCCGTTGCCGCACGCCGGGTCGGGCGGGTCGAAGCCGGTCTCCTCCGAGCTCGCGCCGGTCGACGTGCTCGTCGATGCACCGGTGCTCGTGCCCTCGTCCACCACGACCGTGGACGATCCCGTGACCGGCGCGGTACCGCCCTCGCTGCTCCCCGACGATCCCTCGGGCGGAATCGCGGGACCGTCGTCTCCGCACGCACCGAGCATTAGGGGCAGGAACAACGAGCGGATTCGATGAGACCAGTGCACGGGCCGCGATCATGTCGCCGGGATCCGATCGCGGTCAAAGCCGAGGAGCGGCCCCTCGGTGCCTCGCGGCGCACCACCGCACCCGCCACATGCGGGCCATCGACTCGAATCACCGTTCACCCGGGGAATCCCTCGGTGACGCCCGTCACCACGGGGTGGCTCCCCCCGTGCATTGGCTGGGTCGGCCCCGCTACCGGGAGCAAGGCCGAAGTGACAAGGTGACAATGCGATGACTCGGTGGGGACGGGTTGGATTCAAGGGGTGGTGGCTGCTGCTGGTGGGTGCGCTGTGCCTGTGGGCACCGACCGCCCACGCCGGAAAGCTGAGCTCGGTGCGTAGCTCGGTGAGCGGTAGGAGCTCGAGCTCCAGCAGCTCCAGCAGCTCCAGCAGCTCCAGCTCCAGCAGCTCCAGCAGCTCCAGCTCCAGCTACGGCGGCTCCGGCTACCGCAGCCCCGGCGGCTACTGCTGTCGTTCGAGCTCGTCGAGCTCGACCGACACCACCAACGTCCCGAGGCCCCCCCTGTACTACCGCAGCTACCCGTACAAGGGCGGCTCGGGCGACTACATGTTCACGGCCCGCCCCACCGACGGGGGGCTTCGCAAGCGCGCCGGTCAGGTGTGGGGCGAGGGCGCATGGCAGGGCCAGGGTCTCTGGCGCAGCGCGGCGGGCCTCCGCATCGACGGCCAGTTCTTCGGCTTCGACGGCGATCTCTCCTACTACCTCGAGCCCGCGGCCAAGGACGCCCTCTACCTCGGCACCGGCAACCTCAGCCTCATCCCCATCCGCGCCCGCCGGGGCCTGTTTCGCATCGGTGGTGGCTTCAACACGATGATCGACGGCCGCGTCCCCGGCCAGGCACACCGTGAGTATGCGCTCGGCTGGAACGTCACCAGCAGCTTCGACCTGTTCCCGGTGTGGCCGCTCGTGATCTCCGTCCGGGGCGACGCGGGGCAGCTCTACCACGCGTTCATGGGCCGTGCCCGTGCCTCCGTGGGCGTCATGCTGTGGCGCATGGAGATCTTCGGCGGCTACGAGCACACCCAGATCGGCCGCGTGGGGCTCGGCGGCCCCATGATCGGTGTTCGCATGTGGCTCTAAGCGGCCGTACGGCCACGAGCGCAGCAAAAATGGCCGCGCTCGCACGGTCCCGCCGCCGCGCCTGCAACCAGGCCTCCCCCCCCCCGTCTGGAGGGGGCGATGAACGGGCTGCTCCAGCGAATCTCCACCCTACCCCGCGGGCTCGTGGTCGTGGCCGTCGCGGCCGCAGCCGCCACCGCGCTCGTGGCCGTCTGCGGGATGGTCGTGTGGATGATCCTCAGCCCACGCCGCGCCCCCGCTCGCATCTGACGCACCCGGTGGATTCCCCGGAGTTCCACGCGCGATTTGCCGTACGCTAGCGGGCGCGGCTCTCGAGCGGGCGCGAGGACGCGGCTCGCACGAGGGCGCGGTCAGGACGTGCTCATGCTCTCGTCACGCGTGTCCCGTCTCCCACGGTGGTCGAGCTCGGTGGCCGTGGTCACCCTGCTCCTCGGCGGCTGCTCCGATGCCCCATCGCAGACGGACGGCCCGGGCAGCTCCACCACCACCGACACCACGGGCCCCGGGCCCATACCCGTCACCAGCACCGGCTCGACGAGCACGGGCGTGGTCGACGACACCGGCACCTCGGGCAGCAGCAGCAGCGGCGGAACCACCGGCGAGTCGCAGAGCTGCTGCAACGCCCACGCCGGGGCCGGCTGCGACGACGTCGAGCTGGCCAAGTGCGTGTGCGAGCAGGAAGCGTTCTGCTGCGCGTTCGACTGGGACGACGAGTGCGTGGAGCTGGCCGGACAGTGCGGCGGCTGCGGAGCGGCCACCGGCACCACCGCGGAGACCACCGGCAACCCCGAGCCCAGCCCGTGCTGTGCGGCGAGCGAGCAACCCGGCTGCGCCGAGGACCCGATGCTCGAGGCCTGCGTGTGCGACCTCGATTCGTTCTGCTGCGACGAGCAGTGGGACGCCCAGTGCACCCAGACGGCCGTGCGCCAGTGCAGCGCCGTGTGCGAGACGAGCGGCGAGCCCTGCTGCGCCCCCACGGGCACCCCCGGCTGCCCCGAGGATCCCGCGGTCGAGGCGTGCGTGTGCAACTTCGACGCGTACTGCTGCGACCGGCAGTGGGACGCCATGTGCGTCGGAATTGGGCAGGGCGACTGCGGGCTCGACTGCATCGGTGGTGGTGGTGGCGGCGGCGGCGATTGCTGCATGGCGCAAGGCGGCCCCGAGTGCGACGACATGGCCGTCAACGACTGCGTGTGCGAGCTCGACGGCTACTGCTGCGACGTCCAGTGGGACGAGATCTGCGTGAGCGAGGCCCAGTACGTGTGCATGGACGACTGCGGCCTGCCGCCGGCCAACATGGGCGACTGCTGCATGGAGCAGCCCGGCCCCGGCTGCGACGACATGGCCGTCACCGATTGCACCTGCATGATCGACTTCGGCTGCTGCTTGTTCTCCTGGGACTCGCACTGCGCCGCGATTGCCGTGACTGCGTGCGACATCGCCTGCGAGGGCATCGAGCCGCTCGACCCGTGCTGCCTGTCACAGCCGGATCCCGGCTGTAGTAGCGACCCGGCCGTCGAAGATTGCGTGTGCGACATCGACTCGTTCTGCTGCGACACGCAGTGGGACGACCAGTGCGCGGGCCTGGCCCAGTTCGCCTGCGACCTCGACTGCAGCGGCGAGGGCGGAATGGGTGGCACGAGCACCGGCGGCTCGTCCTCCACCGGCTGACCCGTGCGCGGGCGTCAGCCCGTCGCGCGCCCGAACGGCGCCGCGAGGCTCTCGACCCGCGGTCCGAATGCCTCGCAGCCCTCGTCGGTCACGGCCACGATGTCCTCGATGCGCACGCCGAACGCACCCGGCACGTAGATCCCCGGCTCGACCGACATGGTCATGCCCGGCTCGAGGATCCGCGTGGAGCCGGGCACCAGGTAGGGATGCTCGTGGACCTCGAGGCCGATGCCGTGCCCCAGGCGATGGGTGAAGCGGTGGTAGCCGGGGCCAAAGCCCGCCGCGTCGATCACCGCGCGCGCGGTCGCATCGACGTCCCCGCACGCGACTCCCGGTCGGATCGCCTCGATCGCCGCATGCTGGGCCTCGGCCACCACCGACCACGCGCGTCGGGCCTCCGCGGGTGGCGTGCCCAGGGCCCACGTGCGCGTGATGTCGGAGCGATATCCATGCAGCGAGCCACCCGTGTCCACGAGCACCAGATCGCCCTCGTGCAGCACCCGATCGTCGGCCGTGCCATGGGGGAACGCGGCACTCGGCCCGAACAGCGCCAGCACCCACACCTCGGTCAGCCCTGCCCGCTCCTGCGCCCGGCGGACGTGCTCGGCGAGCTCCGATTGCCGCATGCCCTCGCGCACCGCCGTCTCGGCCACGCGCTGCAGCGCCGCCTTAGTGGCCTCGTTGGCGCGACGCAGACGGGCGAGCTCGGCCGGCTGCTTGCGCATGCGCACCCCATCCACCACGGCCGCGCCGTCGACCACCCGGCCGGCGCCCAGCGCCGTACGCAGCCCCTCGACCACGAAGTGGCGCAGCTGCGGATCCACAGCCACCGAGCGCCCGCGGAGCCCTCGACCCTCGAGCTCGGCCGCCAGGACCTCGTAGGGGCTCTCGTGCTCCTGCCACACCGCCACCGCCGCGGCATCGACCTCCGGCTGCTCGCGAGCGGTGCGCTCCTCGAACGCGGGCACCACCCACGAGCGCTCGGCCTCGCACGGCACCACCAACAGGAACGGACGCTCGCTACGGCCCCAGCGGACCCCGCTGAGGTACTGCATCGTGGCGCCCGGCTCGGTGACGAACGCACCGTGACCGGCGGCCGCGAGCGCCTGCCGCAGCCGGTCGATGTTGCCCTGGTGCTCGTTGCCGTCGGGCGGAGCGATGCCGTCGCAGAAGCCCGCGAGCGAGGCCAACGGATCGTCGCTCACGTCGATGGGCGGCACCGCGGGTGGCACGGGCGGCGCGGGACCACGGACCCCGCGAGGGGTGCATCCCACCGCGCCCACGGCCACCGCCGAGCCCACCGATCGGAGCAACGCGCGACGGAGCATGGCGCAGCGTGACGAGCCCTTCGCCCGGGGTCAAGCGCGCGCCGTGCCGCGGGATCACGCGTCGAGCCGCTGCTCCGCCCGCACCCGCGCGACCTCGGTCGGCGATCGGCGTGCTCGTGCCGCCTCGTCGAGCACCGATCCCAGCGTGCCCTCGATCGCCGCGATCGCGTCGCGGACCCGCGTGCGCACCGAAGCGTCGCTCCCCGCCTGCACCGTGAGCACGCCTTCGATCACCGCGCCCGCGCTCACCACCACGTCCGGCGCATGCACGATGCCCCGCGCCAGCAGTCGCGCCGCGTCGGCGGGCGTCGCGAGCTGGTTGTTGGCCGAGCCGCACACTGCCCGGCAGCGGAGGCTCTCGATCGTCGGCTCGTCGAGCATGTGCCCCCCGGCGCAGGGCACCAGCACGTCGCAGGGCTGCGCGAGCACGGCCGCTGGATCCACGATCCGCACCCCGAGCGCCGCCGCGGCCCGGCAAGCCTCGGCCTCGAGATCGGCACCGATCACCGCCACGCCCTCGCGCAGGAGCGCAGCCGCCAACGCCCGCCCCACCGCGCCCAGGCCCTGGATCGCCACCGTACGCGGCGCGGCCGCGGGCACGTCGAGCGCCCGCCACACGGCGCGCAGCCCCGCGTGCACACCGGCCGCCGTGGAAGCGCCCGCGTCGTTGCCCGCGGGGTTCACGAAGGCACACGTGCGCCGCACGGCCGCGAGCTCGGCGTCGCCGGTCCCGATATCGGGCCCGCACACGTACGCACCGTGCAGCCCCGCGATCTCGGCCCCCAGCGCCTCGTAGGCGGCATCCCAGTCGGGCTCCGGACCCTCGCTGGGCCGCAGCACCACCGTCTTGGCCCCGCCGGCGCAGAGCCCCGCCAGCGCGCACTTGTGGCTCATCGCCTCGGCCAGCGCGAGCGCATCCGCCAGTGCCTCGGCCTCGCTCGCATAGGCGCGTCGCCGGATCCCCCCGAACGCGGGCCCGCGACGCGTGGAGCTCACCGCCACGATCGCCCGCAGCCCGAGCCGGGGCCGCTCGATCACCAGCAGACGCTCGTAGCCCGATCCTTCGCGCGAGAACAGCTCGACCATCTCAGGTGATCCGTCTCAGGTGATCCGTCTCAGGTGATCCGTCTCAGGTGATCCGTCTCAGGTGATCCGTCTCAGGTGATCCGTCTCAGGTGACCCGTCTCAGGTGATCCGTCTCAGGTGATCCGTCTCAGGTGATCCGTCTCAGGTGACCCGTCTTAGGTGGTCCCGCTCAGGTGACCCGGGTGATGGCTTTGCCCAGCCCCCCTTGGGGGGCACCTGGTCGATCGCTTGCTCGAGACGGATGCGGGGGGGCTAAGTGGTCGTGCCGAGCAGCCGCGCCTTCTGCTGCGCGAACTCTTCCTCGGTGAGCAGGCCCGAGATCCGCAGCTCGTTGAGCTTCTCGAGCTCGTTCTTGAGCTGATCGACGTTGCGCCCCTGCGGGTGCGGCATGGCCGGCCCGCCGAACCCAGGGGCACCGAACCCGGGCCCACCCATCCCGGGGCCGTAGGGCGGCGGGGGCGGAGCATAGCCCCCATAGGGCCCATAGCCCGCGGGCGGCAGCATGTTCACCACCAGCGGCGGCGGCAGCATGTTCGAGCCGTTGTAGCGCCGGTTGAACTCGTCCTTGTCCATCAGCGCGAGGATGATGAAATCGATGAAGCCGAGGAACGCCGGGATGAAGGTCAGCACGAACGTGCAGCACAGGACGAGGTACAAGACGCCGACACCGGTGCGCCCGAGATAGAACTTGTGCGCCCCGATCGGGCCGAGGAACAGGGCGAGCAACGCCGCGTTGGTCTTGTCCTTCATGAACGTGCCTTTGGTCCACCTATAGCCCACGGGCCTGGCGCTCTGCCAAGCTCAAGGCCCCCGCCGCGCCCAGCGTGCCGAACGCGAACGAGGCGCGATACACCCACTCCCCCGAGTCGAGATCGAGATCCTCGACGACCTGCCCCGAGTCCTTCATCACCACCAGCGCCTCGAGCAGCGCCGACTCGGTCCAGCGGAGCTTGCCGAGCAGCTGCTCGAACGTGTGATCGCCGGTGTCGAGCACCGACTGGATCCGTCGCGCTCGCTCGGCGAGCACCGTGGTCGAGGCCGCGGGTGGCAGCGCCTTGGGCTGCGCGCTGCGGTCTTTGCGCTTGAGCGCGCCCAAGAACACCAGCCCGAGCCCCGCGGTGAGCATGCTGGTCACCGCGATGATCCCGAGCACGCTCGAGGTCACGATCAGCGCCCCGAGACCGCCCACCACCGCGAGGACGAGGCCCGCGGTCATCAGCGTTCCCGTGCTCACCCTCGACTCGCGGACCCACTCGCGCAGGTCGCCGCCCTCTTGCCGCGCAGGCGCGTTGGCGGTCACTCGAACGAGGCCCGGTCCCTGAGTCTGTACCCAGAGCTCGGCCACGGGGATGCGCGCCATGCCCATAAGCTAGCACCGCCCAACCTCGACCAAGAGAAGAAAATCCCGGGCGGCGAATGGTGCGCAAACCGCCTCGGACTGGCTCCCGGAGCCACTCGGACGCCTCTTCGCGGTCGGCGAGCCGTCGCGCGGCGACGCGCGTCGAAGGGCGCTCGCGCTCGGGCCCGACCGGCTCGCTCGAGCGCGTGAGCAACGCCACGCCTCGAGATCGACGTTCGGGCATTCCCGTAGCAGCACGGCCGAGCGCGTCGCCACCCGCGTAATGGCCGTGGCTTCCATCACCGGATCCGAGCGGTCTCGACCACCGCGTACCTGCGACACGTGGACTCATGAGGACTCCAGCCCCCCATCGACCTTCGTTGAGCCCGTGTCGGGCTTTTTGGTACCGTTCGAGCTACGTGGACAACCGACGTTCGAGCTCACGGGGGATGGGGGCCACCGCGACGGCCCTCGTGCTGCTCACGGCCACCGGGACGCTCGGCTGCGGCGCGCTCGATCGGTTCGAGCAGGGCGGAGCGACGCTGTTCGTGTTCGCCACCCACCACGCCACGCCGGAGAACGGGGCGTTCCCCGGCCGCGGCGAGGAGGACATGCCGCGGGTCTTCACCAATTCCGAGGGCTGGGAGGTCACCATCCTCGAGGGCTACGTGACGATCAGCGCCGTGACGCTGGTGGCCTGCAACGGTAGCGAGAACAACCTCAACATGTTCTGGGGCCCCTGCCCCGAGGACCTCAAGGACCAGGATCTCGCCACCCTCACCGTCGCCGGCAACCGGGCCAACGAGGGCGACTACTGCGGGCTGCGGGTCACCTACGCGCCCTACCAGACCCCCGTCATCGACGAGGAGCACGACGAGACCCGCCACGAGACGCCGAGCAACCCGGCCGTGCAGGGCGCCACGATCTACCTGCGGGGCGGGGCCCAGCTCGGCGACGGTGCCTTCACGCAGTTCGAGCTCTCCTCGTCCGAGACCATCGTCGTCGACCTCCCGCTCGACGACATCGAGGGCGAGGGCCATCCGCTCAACGTGGCCCACCGCGAGGACTTCCCCAAGGAGCTGCTCGTCTCCAAGACCTACGATCGCTTCTTCGACGGCGTCGACTTCGCCGATTTCGACGCCGGCGTGGTCGAGGCCAGCTTGCCGCAGGTGCTCCACGATCAGACCCAGGTGTCCGAGGGCACGATCGTGGAGATCGAGCCGGCCCCCGGTGCGGCCGAGTCGAGCGACGGCGGCAGCGAGAGCGGCAGCGGCAGCAGCGGCTAGACGGCGAGCTCAGGGCTAGACGGCGAGCTCAGGGCTTGCGCAGCTCGTCGTCGTCGAGCGACGGCAGCGACCCGACCGGGTCGGCTTGCGCCACGGCCTCGTCGCCGGCCAGCTCCGCGTCGCCGTCGAGCAGCGCATCGGTGGGATCGGGCGCCGTCTCCGGCTTGCCCGGCCGCTCGCGATCGCCGTCGTCGCCGTAGAGCTCGAGCAGCACGTCGCCGGGGGGCAGCGCGGCCGGAGTGGCCTCGTCCACCGGCTCGGTGCCCTGCAGGAAGTACTCGTCGAGCGTCTCGCCCATCGGCAGCGGCGCGCCGGTCTCGGGATCGACGGGCGGCGTGGTGGGGGCGAGCAGGCCCGACTTCGCGTCGATGCGCCGCACGCTCACGCTCGGCGGGGGCACGAACGCCACCACCTCCTCGGGCTGCGCGGCCTCCATCGCCGCGAGCCACACGGGGATCGCCGAGCGCCCGCCGGTCTCGCCCTTGCCGAGCGGGCGCGGCTTGTCGAAGCCCACCCACGCCACCGCCACGCGCTGCGGGGTGAAGCCGGCGAACCACGCGTCCTGGGCGCTGGCCGAGGTGCCGGTCTTGCCCGCGACCGGACGGCCGAGCGCCTTGGCCTTGGTCCCCGTGCCCGACTGCACCACGCTCGTCATCATGCTGGTGAGGATGAACACCACGTCCTCCCCGAGCGCGACCTGCGGCTCGGACATCGGCGCCCACACCGTCTGCCCGCCGACCTGCACCTCGAGGATGATGCGCGGCTCGATCCGCGAGCCCCCGCGCGCGAGCGTCATGTAGGCCCGCATCATCTCGAACGGGTAGACCTCCGTGGTCCCGAGCGCGAGCGAGAGGTGCGGCGGCAGCTCGGACTCGATGCCGGCCGCGCGCGCGAACTCGTGGGTCGCCTCGAAGCCGACGCGATCGAGCAGCTTGATCGCCACCGTGTTGACCGAGGCCGTGATCGCAGCGCGCATGCGGATGTCGCCGCGGTACACGTCACGCTCGAAGTTGGTGGGCTTCCACTTGTCGTAGATCTCGGGCGAGTCCGAGATGAGCGACGCCGCGGTGAGCTGCCGGCTGGCGATGGCGGCCCCGTAGATGAACGGCTTGAACGACGAGCCCGGCTGCCGCTTGGATTGCAGCACGCGGTTGAGCTGGGCCAGCTCGTATTCGAAGCCACCGACCATCGCCAGCACGTCGCCCGAGGCGGTGTCGGCCACCACCACCGCGGACTCGGGCCCGCGCAGCTCGGCCTCCACGGTACCCGCGGGCAGATCTTCGCCGGCGAGCCGCGTGATGAACACCTGCACCACCGCACCGGCGGGGAATTGCTCTGCGAGCGTCAGCTTCGGATCGCGAAAGCGCGGGCCCACGCGCAGGATCACCGGGGTCTCGCCGATGGTGCCCGCGACCGCATCGGTCGGAGCCTTCGGATCCCCCTGCCCGACCACGAACGGATAGCGCTCGCCCGCGAGCAGCGGCCCCTCGACCCGGTGCGCCTTGGCCAGCGTCTTCTTGCCCGCGGGCTCGAGCGCGTGGCCGGCGTGCTGGCGAGTGTCGAGCTCGACCATCGCGTGGCGCAGCCCCTCCCGGGCCTTGCGCTGCACGTCGAGGTCCACCGTGGTCCGCACGGTGGCGCCCATGCGCATCAGCTCCTCCTCGCCAAAGCGCTCGATCAGCTGCCGCTTGGCCTCGTCGACGAATTCCTCGCCGCCGGGCTCCACCGCGGCCGCCTCCTGGGGCTTTTGCAGCACCACTGCTTCCAGCTTTGCGTCGATGTGGCGCTGGGCGTCGGCCGCCGCGAGGAACCCGTGCTCGACCATCTGCCGCAGCACGTAGATCTGGCGGTCCTTGGCGCGCTCGGGGCTCTTGTACGGCGAGTCGCGGCCCGGGGCCTTGGGCAGCGTGGCGAGCATCGCCGCCTGCCCGACGTCGATGTCGCGCACGCCCTTGCCGAAGTAGTAGCGGCTGGCCTCCTCGATCCCGTAGCGCCCGTGCCCGAGGTAGATGTCGTTGAGGTAGAGCTCCAGGATCTCCTTCTTGGTCAGCACCTCCTCGAGCCGCCGGGCCAGGATCAGCTCCTGCACCTTGCGCTCGAAGCTGCGCTCGGGCGAGAGGAGGAAGTTCTTGACCACCTGCTGGGTGATCGTCGACGCGCCCTGCTTGATCTCGCCGGCGCGCACGTTGGCCACGAGCGCCCGCACCATGCCGAGGTAGTCCATGCCCTCGTGGCGGTAGAAGTCGGCGTCCTCCGCGGCAAGGAACGCGTTCTCCACGTGGCTCGGGATCTCGTCGTAGCCGATGAAGGTGCGGCGCTCGGTGAACACCTCGCCGATGAGCCGGCCGTCGCGCGCGAGGATGCGGGTGATCTGCGGCGGCCGGTAGCCCTTGAGCTTCTGCTCGTCGATGGCCTCGAGATCGCGGCCGTAGTACCAGAACACCCCCACCACGCCACCCACGGCCGTCACCAGCCCCAACACGAACAGCGAGACCAGCACCACCACGGCGATGCGGACCCCGCGGGAGGGACCGCGGGGGCGCGGCGGCGCGGGCTGGAGGGTGACGCTAACGGGGATCATGGGCCTCCATGGCCTTCGTGGGGGCCTCCGTGAGGGCCTCCGTGAGGGCTGGCTGGGTGCGGAAGAGGCCCTGGACGAGCCGAGGATCGACGCTGCCGAGGTAGTAGCAGGCGCGAAGGCTGGCGCGCTGCGCCGGGTCGAGGTCGCCCTGGGGACCCGACGCTCGCTTGCGCCGCAGCACGTCGAACAGCGAGATGGCGGCGGCCACCGAGAGGTTGAGGCTCTCGCTCATGCCGGCCATGGGGACGTGGAACAGGGCATCGCACGCCCTGCGCGCCGCAGGCGAGAGACCGCGCTGCTCGTTGCCGAACAAGAGGCACATCGGCTCGTCCACGGGAAGACGCGTGACGGGCACCGCTCCATCCATACAGGCGCCAAACAGCCGCAGAGAGCCGCTCCGGGCCCGGGCCAAGAAGCCCTCGAGCCGCGCATGGTGGTGGGTGCGGAGCCAGTGGAACGACCCCTGGGTCACCGCACGGGCGTGCAGCGCCCGGGCCTCGGCGGCGATGACGTGCACGTCCATGACCCCCAGGGCCTCGCCGGTACGAACCACCGCGGCCGCGTTGTGGGGATCCGAGGGCGCCTCGATCGCCACCTGCACCGACTGCACGCGCCCGTCGAGCACCGCCTCGATCCGCGCCCGGCGGGCCTCGGTCACATAGGGCCCGAGCGCCGTCGTGACCCGCTCGGCCCCGTGCTCGACGACGAGCGCCTCCGCCACGTCCAGGTCCATGGAGCGGCAACCATGGCACGAGCACGGGCCGTCACGCCACCTTGGCGTGGGTCCACAGCTCCGCCAGCGCGTCCTGGCACGCGCGCAATTGTGGCTCGCGGCGGCGGCTGCCGGCCGCGGGCAGCCGCACCGCGATCCGATCCGCGCCTGCCAGCTTCAGACGCCCGCGCGTGGCCTCGGACAGCCTCGCGGCCACCCCCGCGGGCAGCGGCGTGTCGGGGCCGAGCCGGATCGAGAACCGGTCACCGCGCAGCTCCAGCGCCAGGGCCCGCAGCGCGCGGCCGTAGCACTTGCAGGCCATCACGTAGCCGAGGTGCACCGCCTCCATCGGCGGGTCGCCGAAGCGGTCGCGGATTTCCTCCATCACCGCGGTCACGCCGTCGATGTCGCGCGCCGACGACAGCCGCCGGTAGAGGTCGAGGCGCTGGCCCGTGTCCTCGACGTAGGTGTCGGGCAGGAACGCCGGCACGTCGAACACGAGCTCGGGGTCGGTCTCGTGCACGATCGGCTGACCACGCAGCTCCGCCACCGCCTCTTCGAGCAGTCGCGAGTACGCCTCGAACCCGATCGCCTGGATCTGCCCGCTCTGGCGCCCGCCGAGGATCTCGCCCGCCCCGCGGATCTCGAGGTCCTCGCTGGCCACGTGGAAGCCCGAGCCGAGCTCGGCGTACTTCTGTATCGCCTCGAGTCGCCGTCGCGACTCGGGCGTGAGCTTCTCGAGCGCGCCCACCATCAAGTAGCAGTACGCCCGCAGCCGCGAGCGGCCGATGCGGCCGCGCAGCTGGTAGAGCTGCGAGAGCCCGAACGCATCGGCGCGCGCGATGAACATGGTGTTGGCGCGGGGGATGTCGAGCCCGCTCTCGATGATCGTCGTGCACACCAGCACGTCGGCGCGGTGCTCGACGAAGTCCACCATCGTCGTCTCGAGCAGCTCGGGCGGCATTTGACCATGGGCCACCAATACCCGCGCCTCGGGCACCAGCGAGCGCACCCGCACCGCGTGCTCCTCGATGCCCTGGATCTTGGGGACCACGTAGAACACCTGGCCGCCGCGCGCGAGCTCCTTGCGGATCCCGTCCTCGATCACCGCGTCGCCCTGGCGGGTGAGGAACGTGCGCACCGCCAGGCGATCGACCGGCGGGGTCATGATGAGGCTGATCTCGCGGATCCCGAGCAGCGACATGTGCAGCGTGCGGGGGATCGGCGTCGCCGAGAGCGTGAGCACGTCGACCTTGGTCTTGAGCCGCTTGAACCGCTCCTTCTGCGCCACGCCGAACCGCTGCTCCTCGTCGATGACGAGCAAACCGAGGTCGTGGAAGCGGACGTCGCGGCCGAGCAGGCGGTGGGTGCCCACCACCACGTCCACCGTGCCCTGGCGGATCCCGTCGACGATGCGCCGACCGTCCGCCGCGCCCACGAAGCGGTTGAGGTGCTCCACCCGCACCCCGAAGCTCTCCATGCGCTCGCGGAACGTGTTGTAGTGCTGCTGCACGAGCACGGTGGTGGGCGCGAGCACGGCCACCTGCTTGCCCGAGAGCGCCGCGCGGAACGCAGCGCGCAGCGCCACCTCGGTCTTGCCGAAGCCCACGTCGCCGCAGACCAGCCGGTCCATCGGCTGCGGCCGGCCGAGATCGGCCTGCACCGCCTCGATCGCGTCCTGCTGGTCGGGGGTCTCCTCGAACGGGAACGTGGATTCGAACGCCGAGTAGGTCTCGCCGCCCGGCGGGAACGCGTGCCCGTCCTCGGCCTGCCGCTGCGCGTAGATCTGGAGCAGCTCGTCGGCCATCTGGCGGATCTCCGCCTTGACCTTGGCCTTCTTGGTCTCGAACGTGGCCCCGCCCATCTTGTCGAGCTTGGGGGCCTTGGCGTCGGCCGAGACGTAGCGCTCGATCTCGCCGAGCCGGTGGACGGGCAGGTAGAGCTTGTCGGTGCCCGCGAACTCGAGCTGCACGAAGTCGCCCGGCACCCCGCCGAGCGCCAGCTTGCAGAGGCCCGCGTAGCGCCCGACTCCGTGGGTCACGTGCACCACGTAGTCGCCGACCGCGAGCTGGGACAGGCTCCCGAGCCCCGTGCGGCGGCGGCTCGGTCGGTTGGCCTTGCGGGTGATCTTGCCGAACAGGTCGGCCTCGCTGAGCACCAGCACGCGATCGGCCGGGCACGAGAACCCGGCCGAGAGCTCGCCCGCGATCACCTGCACGCGCGTGGGCCCGCGCGCGGGCGCGCGCAGCGGTAGCGGGGCAGGCGTCCGCGTCGAAGGCCCTTCGCTGTCGTCGCCCTCCTCGGCGCCGAAGGCCTTCTTTGCCGGCCCTGCGGCGCCAGAGGCCTTCTTTGCCGGCCCTTCGAGGTCGTCGCCTGCGGCGCCGAAGGCCTCGCCCGCCCGGCGTGGCGGATCGAGCCGCAGCCCGTACCCGCGCAAGAGGCTCGTGAGGCGCTCGGCGTGGGTGAGGTTCGGGGCCGCGAGGATCACCGACCACGGCGTGCGAAGCTCGTCGTCCTCGTCGCGGCCGAGCCGGCGCACGTGGTCGACCAGCGGGCGCAAGAGCTCCCCGCCCTTGCGCCCACGCGCGGCATCCAGCGCCGCGCGCAGCGGCAGGTTGGCCTCGACCTCGAGGCGTACCACCGGGCGGTCGTCGCTGCGCGCCGGGTCGTAGAGCTCGGCGCGCGACATCACCACCGGGCAGGCGTCGAGCCGTGCGCGCACCTCCACCGCATCGACCCCGAAGCCCTCGGGCGGTGCGACCAGCCGCAGCGCCTCGATCGCCTTGGCATGCTCCGCCTCGCGCTCTTCATCCATGCGCTCGGCGAGGTGGCAGAGCACCGCAGGGTCCTCCACCAGCCAGCGCGCGTCGGCGGGCAGGTGCTCCCACAGCGGGACCATCGGATCGTGGAACAACGGCGCGAGCGCATCGATGCCGAAGAAGTCGAGGCCCGCCGCGAGGTTGTCGATCACCTGCCGGCTCTGCGACGTGGGCACGTTGTTGCGGTCGGCCAGCGCCAGCACCCGCATGCGCAGCTGCTGCTGACTGCTCCCGGGATCGGCGAACGTCGGCACCGTCTCGCGCACCGGGTGCACCGGACACGCGTCGATGGTCCGCAGGCTTCGCTGCGAGTCCGGATCGAACAGTCGCATTCGCTCGATCTCGTCGCCGAACCACTCGAGTCGGACCGGAAAGCGAAGCAGCGGTACGAAAACATCCATCACTCCACCACGCACCGCGAACGTGCCGGGATCCTCCACCACCTCGGTGCGGAGGTAGCCCGCTGTGATCAAGGCTGCGATGGCCTGCTCGCGGGGCAGGTCGTCGCCCACCGCGAGGTGGCGGCACAGCCGAGCGAAGGCCGCCGGCGGAATCGTGCGCCGGACCAGCGCCCGCAGGCTCGTGATCACCACACGTGGGGGAGCGATGCCCAGCTCGCTGCGATGGCCACCCAGTCGATGGATCGCCGCCAGCCGGGTGCCTACTGCGCGTGGATCCGGCGAGAGGTCGGCATACGGTGAGACATCGATCTCTGGAATGACGAGGATCGGATCATCGAGCGGGGTGAGCCCTCCTTGGGTCTCCTCGCCGAGGAAGAACGCTGTATCGGAGGCCACCGTGCGCGCCGTGGCGTCGTCGGGGGTGACGAACACCACCGGCCCCGGGTGCTCGCTGCGGGCTGCCGCCGCGAGCAGGAGCCCGCGGAGCGAGCCCTCGGCACCGAGGACCCGCAACGGCCGGGTGGCCGCGAGGGCGGCGGTGACATGGGCGGCGGCTTCATGGAGGGCGTAGGTCGGCACGGCTCGCGGGGCGGGAGCATAGGCGGAAGACGGCAGCTGCGAGGATGGGGTGGCAAGCGGGCCAACGGCGGCCTCGGGGCTGGCCCATGCCATGACCCCGAGCCCTACACCGCCAATGCCGCCAATGCGTTCAGGGGGACGATCCCATTGCCCCCACGGCACCCACGGGTCATCGCGTTGCGAGCGCCGATCGAAGCGCCAGTGAGCACCGCTACGCGGCAACCTACCCGATGCCGGTGGCACATTGGTGCAAGCATCGAGCGAACGCGCGCCCACCGGAGCTGCACATCGTAAGCCAGCCCGAGCAGCTGAAATCCACTGAAACCCTACGAAAGTGACCCGCAAGCGGACGCTCGCCAATGAGAGTGTCCGGGATGGAAGTGGGTTGACTTACGAGGACGAATTCACCCATGATGGTAGAGCGTTCTCTTCGATCGGGATTTACCTGATCCAGCCAGGTGGACCTGCTCACCGAGAACGATGCGTCCCATATCCGACCTTTTCTTGAGCTTGTCGCGCAACCATGTCAGTCCGCTCGAGAGGGCACATCCACTTCGGGGGGAGTAGGAGCCAGGGACTGCACGCTGGATAGACTGAAGAGCATGGCGGATCGGTCGAGGCTGGGGGAGCCGGAGATCGGGCGCCGAGGGGTCAGGGGGAAACGATGCTCAGCAACTATTTTGCGCGCCAAGCGCAACTCGATCTCGTAGAGCTCGCGGGAGCGTTCGACCGTGCTTTTGCACGTGTCGTGCCGGAGGACCCGGCAGACACGTGTCCATCGCGGCTGCACCAGGCGATGCGCCACGCCACCCTCAATGGTGGCAAGCGCATCCGGCCACGGCTCTTGTTGGCGGTGGCCGAGGCCTGCAATGGCGGCCCGATGGACGAGGACACGGCCGAGCTGACGCTGCGCGCTGCGATGGCCGTGGAGCTCATCCATGCTGCGTCGCTGGTGCACGACGACCTACCCTGCTTCGACGACGCGGACCTCCGCCGCGGTCAGCCCACGGTCCACCGTGCCTATGGCGAGGCGCTCGCCGTGCTCACCGGTGACGCGCTCATCACCTTGGCGTTCGAGACGCTCTCCGACTACGAGGGCCCGAGCCAGCGCCGTGCGCTCAAGATCGTGCGCCTCTTGTCCGAGGCGGCGGGCTCGGCCCGCGGCATCATCGGCGGCCAGAGCCTCGAGCTCGCCGGCCCCGCTGCCTGGGGCAACCAGGGCGGCAACGCGATCGAGTTCGTGGAGGAGTACCACGAGAAGAAGACCGCCGCGTTGTTCGACTATGCAACGCGCGCGGCTGCGATCGCGGTGGGCGTGGACCCCGGCGTGCAGGAGCAGTGGGGAGACGTGGGGACCAAGCTCGGGCTCGCGTTCCAGCTCATCGACGATCTCTACGACATCCATTCGTCGGAGCAGGAGACCGGGAAGACCACCGGGCGCGATCGAGCGCTGCAGCGACCGAACGGCGCGATCCTCGAGGGCTCGGAAGGCGCGGTGCGAAGGCTGTCCCAGCTCATCGACCAGGCCTGCAATGGCGTGTTTGCGGTCGCAAGGAAGCCCGATCCGGTGCTGCGGTTGATGGAGAGCTTCGACGCGATGCTCTGCGGGATCGACATCGGGGGGGACCCGCAGGCGGGGGAGAGCGGGATCTTCTCGGCGCGGGTGCTGATGGCGGCGGGGGTGGCGTAGGACCTCCTGTGAGAACCATTCGCCCTGGCCGCCCTACCTTCCAGCGGTCATTCCATGGGATATGATTTGCGCAACTGCATGTGGCGAAGACAATAGTCTGGCAGGATTGTCGAGCATGTGCGCCACGCGCATGAATCTAGTATAGGTCTCAGCATCCGAGAATGCGGCGTCGAGCATGCCCTGGGTGAATCTCATGAGCATGGCCATGGGCAATCGCGGCTGCAAACCCTTCATTCGCATCATCCACAGACGATCTTCCATCATGGCGGTTTGCCATGGAATCGTCAATATGCGATCGAGCTTTCGCTGAAACCGAGCCGAAAACCCTTCGAGGCTCCGATGGCTTGCCAAATGCCGCTCGAGCACATCTCCTAGCGCTTCCGCCCCCAGAGCCGCAACAGTCATGCCTTGTCCATATCTGGGATTGAGACTACATACCGAATCTCCAATCACCACGAGCCGGTCGGGCCAACGTTTCATCTTCCCAAATCTGCGTCGTCTATTGACGATCTTGCCGAACCGAGCAATCGCGGTGCATGGCACCGCGCCTCGCAGAACTTCACAGAAGGGCGGAAGAAATAGAGCAGCCAGCCGTTCACGCAGCTCCTCCGGCGTCTTCGGCGACTTGCAGTGACTGTAGCCAACCAGCGCCGCCAGCCATTCTCCATCCCCAACGCGCATTATGACGCCCCCTTCCGGCTGATCGGGGAACTTGGGAGAGCTCGCGATCACTCGCCAGTCATCAGAATAGCCACTGGGCGCGCGAAAGATGCACGAATTATAAGTTACTCCCGCGTCAACGATGTCCTCGGGGATCTCGTCGATGGCTATACCCTTCAGCCAATTGGGCAATTGTGATGCCCTTCCGCTTGCCAGAACGACGAGGTCCCCCTTCACGATCTCCTCATCGCCACTCTCACCGAGAACCCGAACGCCTTCTACTTCGTCGCGACCAAGGATACCAACGACTCGGCACTTCTCGAGGACTCGAATATTCTCGGAATTCTCGGCCGCTCGGAGCAGCAGGTGTTCGAGCGCGGCTCTCGTGCATGGCCGCACTGGAATTCCCGATCTATGTCGTGGAAGCCATTTTCCATTGAAACAAATACGAACGTCCTCGGCCAAGTCGCCCTCCCGCAGCCCCATCTCATCGAGCCAATCAGGCAATTGTGGCACGATCCTGGTGAGTGCCAACAAACCACGGGCCAAGAGCACGTGCACGTGATGCCCTTGTGGAGTATGGGATCGAACGGATTTATCGTCTCGGTAATAACCATCACGCTCAATGACGCAAACTTCAGAAAAGTAGCGACGAAGGGACATCGCAGCGGCAAGGCCGGCTATTCCGCCACCAACGACGACTAGTCGATCCATCTTGACTTGCTGCTTCATTGTTCGAATGAAATCTACCACGACTGGGCAACGTGGATTCATTCTAAAACTACGACTCCACGACTCTCATATCGTGAGCAAACGCATGCCACATGATCACAGGATCAATACCCCACTCAGGACCATCAGGCAGTACAAATACGTATAGATGATGTAAGTTATATGATCCTTCTGCACAGCACGGTACATTACCAGTCGAGCAGAAATCAGCAAATGTAGAGCCCACGAGAGAATCTCGCACAGCAGCAACATCCTGTCATGACCATGCACATTGTTTTCAAGGAACGCATGGACGGCCGTTGCAACCAGGACCCATACTATGGCCATCAAATTCCGAGCCGGCTTGTCACCAATGAGCAACGGCAGCGTCTTACGCCCGCATACGGCGTCGCCATGGACATCCCGAAAGTCCTGCGTCGATGACGTGGCACCAACCCAGAGACTCACTACCAGCAGCCATCGCCAGGGTAGTTGCTCTGGCGAGCTGACGATGCACCATGCAGCGGCCAACTGGGCGAAGTTTCCCACCCCCATTGCGACCACGTTCTTGAACCACCAATAACGAGCAAGGCCCGCAAAATTCAACAACCCAGAGACCACACCCCAGAGGATCGTCCACTGAAGAACATCGAGGAACCAACCAACGAAGAGAAACATGGATGAAACAACGATCCATCTTCTCCAGGCTCCCGGAATCGAAACGAGCCCCGCAGGCAGTGGCCGAGCGGGTTTATTGATCCGATCTTCCTCGATACCACAAATTTGATTGGACAAGCAGAACGAATAGATGAAGAGCCACACATAGAGAAGCCCATATAGGAACGATACGATACCATCCAAGAGAGTGATTGGAGGAGACGTACTGAATGCGACTATCATCAGTACGCAAGTTGACAAGAATGTGGTCGAGAAGTCCTTACCAACGAACCGCCAACTCAGAATGAGCTCTCGGAGGCATGCGTCCTTCAACGCGCTCATCATTTACCCTAATGTATCACGCGGCGAGCCCAAAATGGAACTGGGGGTGGTCACGACAGCAGGGTACTATATGATAGTGAGCTTGCGACGTTCGCGTATCCCGCGATCGTAGATCGCAGCACTATCGGCCGATCTCTTGCGCTAGTTCTCACTGAAGTTAGCATAAGCAGCTTCAGCAGTAAAAGTGTCCTTGTAGTCATAATATTTTATGTAAAATAAAATACATAAACATCATACAAATCGCCAGCGTCGTACTGCGCGTATTGCGCATCTGCTCGTAGCCCGGCGCCTTTCCTAGCCCGTAAATCTGGAGTATAAAATGTATGTACGCTACGCAGTAACGGCTGCGGGCATTGCGCTCCCCCCCTCGTTCTCCACAAGACTTCGATGGTCCCGCGAATCGACTACAACGTCAACCCGAGCACGCCGCTGAACTTCAATTGGGCGATCTCGGGAGAGCTTCTCGTAGCATTTGCGCGATCTGGGACCGTATCCAAGGATCGGTTTCAGGAGTACATGGATGCGGTCCGGAAGCGGAACATCGTCTACATGCTCTCGATTACCGAAGGATCTGCCATTATCGACAGTGTACAGCGAAAAGCAGCTGCAGATCTGGCAAAGGAACAGAGCATTCGAATCGCCGTCATCATCGACAGTGCGATTACTCGAGGTTTGGTCACTGCCCTGAGCTGGCTCGGCGTCAACATGAAGAGCTTCAGCCCAGATCAACTACCTGATGCCGTAAAGTACCTGTCCGTACCCGGTATCGAGTTGGAGCATATAGCGGCCATGGTGAAGCATCTCCGCGATACGACGGTGAACCTCGACAAGAACGCCCGACCATGAACGAAGTCTTGGCCTGGTGGAGCCTTGGCTTACGCCCGTGTGGATGGCTCTCGAGGTCTCATCTCGAGGAAGATACCGTCTCTGGATCGAAGCGTAGTAGACATCCGCGGGCGGGGTTGCATTGATGAAATGACGTGAGGATCGAAGTTGCGCAGCACTGCCGCAAGGATGTGCTTGAGCTCCAGCATCGCGAGGTGCTTCCCAATGCAACTTCTTTGACCAGCACCAAATGGACACCATGCCAGGCGAGGCCGAGTGCTGCTCAGGCCGCCGTCGAGAAACCGTCGAGGATTGAATATCTCGGGCCGAGGCCACAGATTTGGGTTCCGGTGAATCAACCATGGTGTGACGATGACCGTGCGTCCAGCAGGAATCATGAAATCACCGATTCGAGTGGTGGCGACGGCTCTACGCGGAATCATGAAGCCGGGTGGATAGAGCCGTAGTCCCTCGTGGATGCAGGCGTTCAGGAACGCGAGGTCTTCGCTTCCGCCGGCGGAATCCAGCTCGGCTTGTGCTTCGACGCAGGCATCCCGATGCTTGGCGAGCAACCACAACGTCCAAGCGACAGTCGTCCCGGTCGTCTCGTAGCCAGCCGTGTACAACGTCATGACTTCATCACAGACTTGTTGTATGGATATCTTGCCAGCCCTGTTCGCAACGAGAAGGGTACTGAGCAAGTCGGTTCCCGAGTCATCTTGTTCTCGACGCTCGGACAGCAACGTCATGACCTCCCTTTCGAATACTGCCTTTGCTTTTCGCAACCGCCGTCGGAAAGGCACCTGCATCCATCCCGGAAGCCTGAAGACCACCGCCCCCATGAGAGCCTGATCGAACAGCTCTGCTATCGCAGAATGGACCCTTGCTGTTCGGGCGCGATCGATTTCCGAGCCAAACAAGAGCCGCACGGTCAGAGTCGCGAGGAGCTCATCTGCCCATACTTCGACATCGACCGGACGACCGTCTCGCCTTAGCCCGCTCAACGTCTCCTCGACCGTCGTGACTATCGTGTTCTTGAAGGCCTGAACTCGACTCCGTAGAAATGTCGGCTGCAGGAGCCGGCGCTGCTGCCGCCACAGCTCGCCTTCACTGAGTGAGAGCCCTTGGCCGATTGCTTCGCGTAGGCTATTCCAGAACGCGTCTCCCTTGTCGAAATCACGAGCTTGGTCGACCAGGATCTGTTCCGCAGCATTGGCACATGCAACTACTATCACTTTTTCTACGCCAAGGTCGACCTGGAAGATGTCGCCGTAGTGAACATGTAGCTCCTCCAAGTAGGACAACTGTCGAGACAAAATCGAAATTAGCGAACCGACGATGGGTAGACTCGAAGCCCTCGGAATCGGATCCTGTGTGATTGGTGCGATCATGGTGTTCGGATTCGAATCGAGCAAAGGCGGCGGGACCGGCGGCGTAGGCCAGGCGGGGGGATGTTACCAGACTCGTTGCTGCTGAGTCACGTCGTTGTCGGGTCTCAGGACAGCATGAGAGCGGAATCGGCGCCCTATGTTGCACTTTCGTTCACCCTCCACCACCCAAGAAGGGCCTCCGAGCCCCGGGCGGGGATACCCGATCTGGACGGACGAGCTTGCGAGCATCGCCAGGAGGAGAGCTGACGAGCCGCTGGACGACGACCCAAGGCCCAAGAGGTGCCGGCGAAGCCGAGGCATGATGGTACGAGATCGCGCACATTCTTGCCGAGCGTGCAGTCTCGCGCCACGGCGTCTCGGGGGTGGTAGTACGAGTATCTCGAGTCACTGGCGCAGCCAGGTGGTCGCACTCGTGGAGGTCGACTCGGGAGTGAAGGCGAGCGAGAAGCCCAAGGAAGCTCAGTAATGGTACGACAGGCGATCCTTTGGTGCTTGCTCGCATGCTCGAGGAGCTTCATCCCGATGATTGCCGGATTGCCGGATTGCCTGACACTCACTCTTGATCGAGGGAGCATCAGATGGCAGTGGACCACCTCACCTCGAGCACGACATCGGGTTACAATCCCCCCATGCCCGTCCCAACCATCACCCACGAGGATGCCATCCTCAAGGTCCTGACGGCAGACATCCTCCTCGGCGTGCGTTGGTACGACGTCCCCAAGTTCGAGAGCCTCCAGCGCTTTCGCGAGCTGCAGTCTCACTTCCTCTCCAGCCTGACCGGCAAGGGCATCATCGTCTCCGTCTCCGACGCTTCGGGCGAGCTGCACTTCGACTCGGGCACCCGTGATCTCGTGGCCGCGCTCGTCAATGATGCCAAGTCTCATCTGCTGGGCATGGTGCAGGTCGTCATCGGCGACGGTTTCGGAGCCGCGAGCGTGCGGTCGGTGCTCGCGGGCATCCAGCTCACGGCACGGCCGGACTATCCGCTGCGGTTCTTCGGCGACGTCACCTCGGCTCGCCCCTGGATCGAAGAGCTGCTCGGGGCGACCCACCGTGCCGACCTTGCCGGCATGATGCTCCTCGAGATGCTCGCCAATCTCGAAGAAGCTCCCCGTGCCCCGAACCCGTAGGCTCGCCCCTACCCTCGGTCCGGCGGCGCCGCCAGGCCCCCGACCCACCCCCCGGGATCCCCCAAAACCCGCGCAATCCCAGTGACTTGCCCCCCCCAGCCACCCCCGACGTAGCCCGCCCCCCCCCACCCGGCTACGCTACCTCCGTGCGTTTCCAGGCTCGCCCCGCGGCAAGGGTCGGGCGGAACCGGCGGGGGAGCGGCCGTGTGATCGGCCTTGGAGCCATCGCGCTCGCGCTCGGCTGCCAGACCGCCATCCCCGAGGCTCCCCCCCTTCCACCGACCAGCGCAAATACCGCGGGTTCCGAGACGGGCGCCGATCGGCGCGCGCAGGAGGGCTCCCCACGCGAGCAGCCCCCCCACGAGGAAGGCTGGCTCGACGGCAAGACCGCTCAGGCCGAGGCCGACCGGATCCTGGCCGAGATCGCGAAGACGCGGAACCTGTCCGTGACCGGGCCCGTGAACGTGGACGTGGTCGACAAGGCGGGGATCCGCGAGTTCGCCAAGCGCTCGATGTACGAGACCACCACGCCCGAGGAGCTGCGGCTGCTCGGGCGCGTGCAGGCGAGCATGGGGGTCATTCCCCGCGGCGAGGACCCGGAGACGATCGTGCTCGACCTGCTCGAGGACGGGGTCGCGGGCTTCTACGATCCGAAGGAAAAGACCCTCTTCATCGGGGACTTCGTTGACAGGGGAACGCTCAGCATGGTCGTCGGCCACGAAATCGCCCACGGCCTCCAGGACATGCACTTCGACCTCCAAAAGCACCAGCAGCCGCTGCGGCACCGCAGCGACGAGGAGTCTGCGCGCCGCTTCCTCATCGAGGGCGAGGCGCAGGCCACGTACCTCGCGTGGGTCAGCGGGCAGGGCGGCCTCAACACCATCGACGACGGGGTGCTCGACGCGATGGGCAACCAGGTGCTGGACCTCGCCGCGATGGTCTCCACCTACCCGATCCTGGTGCGCTCGCTCCAGCTGCCGTACGCCGACGGCACCGCCACGGTCATGCGGCTGGTCCGCGACAAGGGCTGGGAGGCCGTGGACGCGCTCTACGAGAAGCTGCCCGAGAGCTCGGAGCAGATGCTGCACATCGACAAGCTCCTGGCCCGCGAGGCGCCGATCCCCACCAAGCTCGACGTGGCCGTGCTCGCGGGGCTGTGGCCCGAGGCGGGGCTCGTGTGGCACGACAGCCTGGGCGAGGCGGAGCTGCTGGCCATGCTGGCGCACGTGCAGCGCTCGACCGTGGCCCGGCGCGCGGCGGCGGGCTGGGGCGGCGACCACTACGTGGCCGTCGAGCCGACCGACCGTCAGGGCGGCGCGGCGACGGGCGTTCCCATGGTCGTGGGCGTGACCGTGTGGGACAGCGAGGACGACGCCGAGGAGTTCGAGGAGGTCTTCGGCGAGTACCTCCGCACCATGGTCCCCGACCACGCCATCGACCGGCGCGACGACATGGTCCTGTTCGCCACGGGAATCCCCGCCGAGATCGACGCGTCCCGGCTCTTGAGCACGGCCTGGAAGGGCGTGCAGGTGGGGCCGCGGCCCGAGAAGGGCAAGCGGTGGCGACGAAACAAGCGTGACAAGGCCCAAGCGGCCGCCGGATCCAAGAAGGAGCGCGAATGAGCCAGGTGATGCGCCTCTTGTCCGCCGTCCGCCGCCGCCAGCGAGTGGCCGACGCGGCATGGGGACTGGCCCGGGTGGCCCTGCCGCTGGGGCTGTGGCTGGCCGCCGCGGCGCTCGTGGCCGTGCGAAGGATGGACGCGCCGCCGGTGCTGCTGTGGGTGACCGCGCTGCCCGTGCCCGCGGTGCTGCTGTGGGCGGGCTTGCGACGCCGGCCGTGGCGCGCCACGGCGCGGCTGGTGGATGCGTGCCACGGGCTCGACGACCAGCTCGGCAACGCGCTCGAGCTGGCCCGCGCGGGCGAGCCCGGGCAGGCCAAGGCCAGGCGCGGAGGCGAGGCCGCAGCCGCGGCCGCCGATCCTCGGACCGCGGCGATCGTGGCGCTCATGCAGCAGCGCGCCGAGACGCTGGCGGGAGGGCTCGATCCGCGCCCGGTGGTGCCGCTGCGCGTACCCCCGCCCCGCTGGTCCGACGGGCTCGCCGCCGCCGCGGCGATCGGGGCGATGTTCGTGCCGCCGCCCGACCCCCCGGTGGTGTTCTCCGACGACGATCCCATCGTGATCTCGATCGATCGCCAGACCCGGCACCCCCGGCTGGACCTCGCGCTGGCCGAGCCGTTGCGCGAGAACCTGCGCGACCTGTCGTCGGCGCACCAGGACACGCCCGCGGAGCTCGCCGAGGCGATCCTCGACGTGCTCGATGCGCTCGAGAAGGGTGAGATCGACCGCGCGACGGCGCTCGAGCGGCTCGAAGAGCTCGAGTCGCAGCTCGCCGAGGCCGAGGAGCGCTGGGAGGCGGAGCTCGAGGAAGACCCGGCCATGCTCGCCGAGGCGCTGCGCGACGTGGCGAGCGCGCTCGAGCAGCAAGAGCTCACCAAGGAGGCCGCCCGCGCGCTCGACGAGGGCCAGGGCGAGGAGGCCGCACAGGCGCTCGAGAAGGCCGGCGAGGCCGCCGAGGCCGATCCCAAGGCGGCCGAGCAGCTCGAGAAGGCGCTCCAGGAGGCCGAGCAGCGCCTGGCCAAGGCCGCCGAGCAACAGACCGACACCGACGCCAAGCTCGACGAGGCCGAGCGACGGCTGCGACGCGAGCAGAAGCAGGAGCCCAAGACTCCCGAGGAGCAGGCCGAGCACGAGCGCAGGCTCAAGCGCGCCAAGGAAGAGGTCGATCGGCTCAAGCGCCAGCAACAGCGCGAGCAGAAGACCAAGGACGAGCTCGACAAGCTGCGTCGCCAGGCCAAGGACGCCGCCAGCCGCGGCGGGTCCAAGCAGGAGCGCGAGCGCAAGCTCGACAAGCTCGGGCGCGGCATGAGCCAGGCCAGCCGCACCGCCAGCAAGTCGCAGCGCCAAGGCCAGGCCCGCGACAGCCTCGACGAGGCCAAGAGCGTGGTCCGCCGCGCCGGCCAGCAGGGCGAGGGCCAGGACCGCCGCCGCCAGCAGATGCGCAAGTTCTCGCAGGCCGCCAAGGGCCAGCGCGGCGACGAGGGCAAGCAGGGCGAAGGCAAGGGCAAGGGCAAGAAGTCCACGCTACTCGTCGAGGGCAAGGTGGGCGAGGGCGAGCCCCAGGGCATGATGGAGATGCCCGGCGAGGGCCAGGGCGAGGGGCAAGGCGAAGGCGAAGGCGAAGGCGAAGGCGAAGGCCAGGGCGAGGGTCAGGGCGAAGGCGAAGGCGAGGGCCAGGGCCAGAACGGCCAGGCCGGTAAGGGCGAGGGCCAGGGCCAGGCGTCCACCGGTGATGGGATCGGCGATGGATCGCTCGACCCGCTGGGCAAGGACTCGGCCATGCGCACCGGCAAGCGGAACGTCCGCGTCAACGCCAAGGAAGGGCGCGGGGTCAGCCGCGCCGAGGTGATCCGCGACGCCAGCCAGGAGGGCTTTGCCAACGAGTCCTATCGCGACGTCTACCAGGACTACCGCGGCCACGCCCAGAGCGCGATCGACAACGAAACCCTCCCGGCCGCGGCCCGCCGACGAATCAAACGCTACTACCAGCTCATCCAACCCCGGGAGTAGCCGCAAGCCAGCGACCCCGACCCAACCTCGCGCGCGGATGCGGTGACCAAGCCTGGTGACCGCGTCGCGCGACCGAGACCGCGACCGGCCCGCACCGCGCGGCCACGCGACCACGCCACCCCTCGAACCCACGATGTCCACCGCGATCTCCACCGACGACACCCAACGAGCCCTGCAGGCGCTGCAGGACGACCTCCAACGCCTCGTCGCCGAGGTCCAGCGCGTGATCGTGGGCCAGGACCGCGTGATCGAGGGCGTGGTCACCTGCCTGCTCGCGGGCGGCCATGGGCTGCTCGAGGGCGTGCCGGGGCTCGGCAAGACGCTGCTCATCCGCACACTGGCCCAGGCGGTCCACCTGGATTTCGCGCGCATCCAGTTCACGCCCGATCTCATGCCCGCCGACATCGTGGGCACGTCGGTGCTGATCCAGGGCGACGAGGTGGGGGCCCACAATCGCCTCGAGTACCGGCCGGGCCCGATCTTCGCCCACATCGTGCTGGCCGACGAGATCAACCGCGCCACGCCCAAGACCCAGAGCGCGCTCTTGGAAGCGATGGCCGAGGGCACGGTGACCGCGGGCGGCCAGACCCGCAGCCTGCCGACGCCGTTCCTCGTGCTCGCCACCCAGAACCCGCTGGAGATGGAGGGCACGTACCCGCTACCGGAAGCGCAGCTCGACCGGTTCCTGTTCAAGATCCGCGTCGACTTTCCCGGCGAGGACGAGCTGATGAGCATCCTCGACCGCACCACCGGCTCGGAGCATCAGACGGTGCGGCCCGTGCTCGACGGGGCGCGGCTGCTACAGATGCGAGAGCTCGTGCGCGCGATCCCGGTGACCGAGAGCCTGACCCGCTACGTGGTGCGGGTGCTGCGAGCGTCGCACCCCGATGACGCCAACGCGCCCGATCTGGTCAAGCGCTTCGTTCGCTTCGGCGGCAGCCCACGCGGGGCCCAGGCGATGCTGCTCGCGGCGCGCGTGCGGTGCTGCCTGCAGGGGCGGCTCTCGCCCTCGGTCGAGGACGTACGCGCGGTGACCACGTCGGCGCTGCGGCACCGCGTGATCCTCAACTTCGAGGGCGAGGCCGAGGGCGTGCAGGTGGACGCCTGCCTCGAGCAAGTGCTCGCGGCCGTGCGCCCCGACTGACCCGAACCGAGGGAGCCAGGAGAATCGCTTGGGCTGGGCCGACAGACTGCTCGCTCGCCGCGAGGCGAAGCCTTCTCCGGAGGACGCGGAGCTGTTCGACGACGCGTTCCTGCAGCGGCTCGAGCTCTTGCAGGTGGTCGCGCGCCGGCTGTTCCGCGGCCGGCAGCGGGCCGAGCGAAAGACCCGCAAGGTCGGCAGCGGGCTCGAGTTCGCCGATCACCGCCAGTACTCGCCGGGCGACGACATCCGCTACCTCGACTGGACGGTGTGGATCCGCCTGCACCACGCGCTCATCCGCCTGTTCGAGGAGGACGAGGACCTCCCGATCCGCATCGTGATCGACGTGAGCGACTCGATGCGCACCAAGGACGGGGCCAAGCTCCGCTATGCGATGCAGGTGGGCGCGGCGCTCTGCTACGTGGGCCTCGCCAACCTCGATCGCGTGGGTATCACGTGCGCATCGGGCCGCCACCACGCCACGCTGCCGGCCGTGCGCGGCAAGGGTCGCATCTTCCGGGTGTTCGAGTTCCTGCGCGCGGCCGAGCGCGGCGGTCCCACCGACATCCGGGCCATGTGCTCGCGCGTGTCGGCCGAGAGCCGCCAGCCGGGCCTCACGGTGGTGCTGTCGGACTTCTACGACCTCGACGGCGCGTTCGAGGGCCTCAACATGCTGCGGTTTCGCAAGCACGAGCCGGTGGCGGTGCAGGTGCTCGACCCGGCCGAGGCCGATCCCACGGGCACGGGCCTGCGCGGCGACGTGCAGCTCGTCGACGTGGAGGGCGGCCCGGCGCGCGACGTGACGCTGTCACCGCGAGCGCTGCGAGACTATGCCGAGGCCCACCGCCGCTTCTGCGAGCACCTCGAGCAGAGCTGCCGCTCGCGCGGGATCTTCCTCGCCCGTGCGCCGCTCGACGTGCCGTTCGACGACATGGTGCTGCGGCTGTTCCGGCAGGGAGGGATCCTCCGGTGACGTTCGCCGGCTTCACGCTCGCCCAGCTCTGGCCCGTGTTCGCGGCCGGGGCCGCGGCGATCACGCTGCTCTACCTGCTCCGCATGCGCCGGCGCCAGGTGGTGGTGCCGTTCGCGGCGCTGTGGGAGCGAGTGACCCGCGAGAGCGAGAGCCGGCGGCTGTGGCGAAAGCTGCGGCGGCTGCTCTCGTGGCTCTTGCAGCTGCTGGTGCTCGCGCTCGTGTGCCTGTCGCTCGGGGATCCGCGGCCCGAGGTGTGGCTGCGCGACCCGGTGAGCCTGGCGATCGTGGTCGATACCTCGGCCTCGATGTCGGGGGCGGCACCCGACGAGCCCGACACCACGCGCCTCGATCTCGCCCGCCGCCGCGCCGAGCAGGAGATCCTCGGGCTCGGCCCCGCCGATCGGGCGGTGGTGATCGGGGCGAGCGAGGAGATCGAGGTCGTCGCGCCGCTGTCGGGCGACCCGGCGGGGCTGGTGCCGGGCCTCGCGCGACTCGAGACCCACTACGGCGAGGCCGACCTCTCGCGCGCGCTCGCGCTCGCGAGCCACGTGGTGGGCGAGCGGCCGGGTCCGCGGATCCTGGTGCTCACCGACGGCGCGCTCGATCCGGCCGCGATCGAGGCGCTGCAGGCCTGCATCGACGGGCCGGTCCAGTGCGAGGTGGCGCGCATGGGCGGCCCGGCCGACAACGTGGCCATCACCGCGTTCGCGGCCCGCCGCTACCCGTATGCACGCGACAAGATCGAGGTGCTCACCGAGGTCGAGAACCTCGGCGACACCCCGGTCAAGGTGGTGCTGGAGGTCGAGGCCGACGATGCCCCGGTGGGCCGCACCACGCTGTGGCTCGAGCCGGGGCAGCAGAAGCGCGAGGTGCTGGCCCAGCTCGACGCGGCGCGCTCGCGCTTCGTGGCACGGCTCTCGCGCGACGACGGCGGCGCCGGCGGTGACGGGCCGCTGGGGCTTCCGCACGACGACGAGGCCTACGCCGTGGTGCCCCCGCTCTCCCCGCTCGACGTGGTGCTGGTCACCGACGGGACCAACCTGTTCCTCGAGGCCGCGCTGCTCGTGCTCGACGACCACGTGCGGCTCACCGGGCTCTCGCCCAGCGAGGCCCGCGAGGGCCGGCGCCCCGAGCTTCGCGAAGCCGACGTGGTGTTCTACGACGTGGGCGCCGAGACGCTGCCCGACGTATTGCCGGCCGCGCACGTGGTGCTGTTCGACCCCTGGCGCCACCCGAGCTCCCCCTCCCCCATCACCAAGAAGGCCGACGTGGTCCGCCCGTTCCTCACCGAGCAGGACCGGAGCCATCCCGCGCTCGACCACGTGGTGCTCAAGGACGTCAACATCGCGCGCGGCACCACATTCGAGGTGGTGCCCGGCGATCAGGTGCTGGTGCGGAGCCTGGGGGAGCCGATCGCGGTGCTGCGCGAGGGCGAGCACGCGACCGTGGTGATCGGGTTCGATCCGCGCCAGTCGGACATGCCCATGCGCGCCGCGTTCCCGATGCTGGTGGACAACCTCCTGCGCTACTTCGAGCAGCGCGAGGCGGGCTTCGTGGCCAGCGTGCCGCTCGGGGCCCACCGCGAGCTCTCGCTGGCCGACCTGGGCCTGCCCCCCGATGGCGTGGGGCGGGTGGAGGTGAGCGGCCCCGAGGGCCTCTCCACCACGCTGCCGGTGGAGCGAGGCCGCTTCCGGCTGCGCGCGCTCCGGCCCGGGTTCTACAGCGTGACCGCGGTCGACGGCCCACCGGCGGGCTCGTCGGTGGAGCTGGCGGTCAACCAGGCGAGCCTCCACGCGTCGGATCTACACGACCGGATCGAGGCGCTCGAGCTGCCCGAAGCCGCGCAGGCGTCGGCGGCGGTCGAGGCCGCGCCGCTGTCCCAGGGCCCGCTGTGGACGCTGGTGATGCTGGTGGCCGCAGTGCTCGTGGCGATCGAGTGGGCGAGCTACCACCGGAGGGTCACCGTATGAGCGACGTACGGCCCTCCCCGTGGCGCCACCCGGCCGTGCTCGCGGTGCTCGCCCTGGCGCTGGGGCTCGGCGCCTCGCTGGCGCTCTTGTGGTGGGGCCCCCAGCCGGGCGCGATCTCGGTGCCGCTGCCGCTGTGGCTCGCCGAGCGGCTCTCGGACACCGGTGAGCGCCATGCGGTGCTGGCCCACCCCGAGGCGCTGTGGCTGATGCCGGTCGCCGTGCTGCCGATGCTGGTCGCGATGCTGGGCAAGACGCTGGTCGATCTGCCGCGGTTCCAGCTCGCGCTGCAGCTCCTGGCCCGGCTCGCGGTGCTGATGGCGGTGGCGCTCGCGCTCGCGCTGCCGAGCCTGACGAGCCCGATCCGCGGCAAGACCGTGGTGTTCGTGGTCGACGTATCCGACAGCATCGACGACGGCCAGCTCGCCGAGGCGCGGGCGCTCGTGGCGGCAGGTCTGCAACAGATCCACGAGGAGGACGAAGCCGGGCTCGACCGCGAGGATCGCACCCGCCTGGCGCTGGTGACCTACGCCGAGCGGGCCTACGTGCACGAGATCGAGGACGAGGCCCAGCTCACCGAGGCGCTGGCTCGTCCGGCGAGGGCTGCGATCGACGCGGCGGCCACGGATGCGACGGCCGCCAAGGAAGGCCTCGCCTCCGATCACGCCGGCGCGCTGCGGCTGGCTGCGGCGCTCGTCGATCCCGACACCGAGGGTCGGATGGTGCTGGTGACCGACGCCACCGGGAGCCTGGCCGAGCGCGAGGATCTCGGCGTCGCGGCGCGCGAGCTCGCGGCGCGCGGCATTGGCCTGCACACCCGCAGCTTCCCGCCCGCGGCGCGGCAGGACGTGCTGGTGGAAGCCGTGCACCTGCCCGAGGAGCTGCGCGTGGGCCAGACGTTCGACGTGCGCGTGGATCTCTCGTCCACCACCCCGCGCACGCTCGTGCTCGAGCTGGGGCAGAACGGCAAGCCGAGCGAGCTGGCTCCCACGCTCGAGGTCGCGCTGCGGGGCGGGTCACAGCAGGTGACGCTGCCGGCTCGCGTGACCGAGGCGGGCCCCGTGGTGTTCCGCGCCCGGCTGCGCACCGAGGGGCTGCCCGCGGCCGAGAACCGCAGCACCGGCAACGACGAGGCCGCGGTGGCCGGCGACGTGCGCGGACGCCCGCGCGTGCTCCTGGCGGGCGACGGTGCCGGCTCGGCGCTGGCCCGGGCGCTGCGCTCCGATCACCTCGAGGTCGACGCGATCGACCCCTCGGCGCTGCCCGAGACCGACGAGGGCATGCGGCGCTACGACCTCGTGGTGCTCCACGACGTGGGCGCAGGCCGAGTCGGTGGCCTCGCACGCCAGGCCCTGACCCGCTACGTGGAGGACCATGGCGGCGGCTTCATCATGATCGGCGGCGAGAATTCGTTCGGCGTGGGCGGCTGGGGCGGTACCGCGCTCGAGCGGATCCTGCCGGTACGGTTCGAGGGCGAGCGCCAGCGCGAGCAGCCCAAGCTCGCGCTCGTGCTCGTCATCGACAAGAGCGGCTCGATGAGCGCCGAGGACAAGCTCGACCTCGTCAAGGAAGCCGCACGCGCCACCGCGAGCACGCTCGACCCCTCCGACGAGATCGGGGTGATCGCGTTCGACTCGCGCCCCCACGTGCTGGTGCGGCTGCAGCCGTCGTCCAATCGCATTCGCATCGCAGGCGACATCCGCCGGCTCACCTCGGGCGGCGGCACCAATGCCCTGCCGGCGCTCCGCGAGGCCTACCTGCAGCTCGCGGGCAGCAACGCGCTGGTCAAGCACGTGATCCTGCTGTCCGACGGCCAGTCGCCCGAGGGCGGCATCGACCCGCTCATCGGCGACATGCGCGATGCCAATATCACGGTGTCGAGCGTGGGCGTGGGTGCGGGCGCGGGCAAGGACCTCCTGCGGCGCGTGGCCAACCGCGGCCGGGGGCGCTTCTACTACAGCCTCGACGGCACCGACGTACCGCGGATCTTCAGCCGCGAGACCCGCGAGGTCACCCGCAACGCGATCGTCGAGCGCTCGCTCTTGCCGCGCGTGGCCAAGAACGTACAGGCGCTGCGCGGCCTCGACTTCGCGCGCGCGCCGGGGCTGCGGGGCATCGTGCCGGTGCAGGCCAAGCGCATGACCGAGGTGCTGCTGCGCACCCACGAGGGCGACGCGCTGCTCGTGCGCGGCCGCCGGGGCCTCGGACGCACCGCGGCGTTCGCCAGCGACGCCAAGGCGCGGTGGGCCACCCGGTGGCTCACGTGGAGCGGCTTCGCCAAGTTTTGGAGCCAGATCGCGCGCGACACCATGCGGCAAGGGGCAACCTTGCTCGGCGGCGCGCGGATCCAGCTCTCGTCGGCCGCCGAGCGCGGGGCCTACCGCGCCGTGGTCGACGTGGAGGCCCCGGAGGGCTTCGCCAACGATCTCGCGGGCGAGCTCGAGATCGTCGACCCCAACCTCGCCGCCGACGACCCCGCGCGGACCCGCACCGTCCCGCTCGCACTGTCGGCCCCCGGGCGCTACGAGGCGGAGCTTCGCGGTATCGAGGCCGGCCAGCGCCTGGTCAAGGCCAAGCTCTACGACGAGACGCAGGAGCCCCGACGCCTGACGGCGGAGGCGGTGGCCCAGGTGTCGGTCCCCTACCCCGCCGAGCTCTCGCCTTCGCAGCTCGTGCCCGACCCGGAGTGGCTCGCAGGGCTGTCCGCGGGCACGCACGCGGGCGAGGTGGCGCCGCTGCTCAGCACGCCAGGACAAGCCGACGGGCGTACCCGCGCCAAGCCGCTGTGGCCGTACGTGCTGTGGGCATTGGTGATCCCGCTGCTCATCTTCGACCTACTTCTGCGTCGCATCGCACTCGGGCGTCGACGAGTGCTCGTGTAAGTATGTGGATCACCGCCCAAGTGTTCAATCTGTGACGCCGGCCGGCGGGCCGGTGTCAAAATCCCAATTCTTGCGTCAAAGACCAGATAGGCTACTCTGACGGTCGTTCTAAGTTGGTCCTCTTACGAGCGTCCGGTGGGTTTTGGATCCATGCTGGAACTATGCGGCCCATTCCTCGTGCAGGTGGACTCCCATTGCTCGGTGCGCTGCCGAGCTTCCTCCGCGATCCATTGGCGCTGCTCCGTCGTGCTCGGGAGGCGGGCAACGTCTCGCGCCTGGAGCTCGGGTTCGTGGATGCTGTCACGCTCCACCACCCCGATCACTTCGACCACGTCTTTCGCACGCACCACCGCAACTACCTCAAGGAAGGGCCGTTCTGGGCTGGAGTTCGAAGCGTGCTGGGCAACGGCCTGCCCACCTCCTCCGGCGAGGAGTGGCGGCTCCACCGGCGGATGATGCAGCCGCAATTCCACCGGCAGCGACTCACGGCGCTCGCCACCCTGGTCATCGATGCGCTCGACGAGTCGCTCGACTGGGACGACGTGGGTTCGTCGTGGCAGACGCTGGACGTGGGCAGCCGCATGCCGCACCTCACCATCAACGTGGTGGCGGCCGCGATCCTGGGCTCTCACACCTCGCGCGCACATGCGCAGGTGGTCGCCCAGCAGGCTGCGTTCATGAACGAGCACATGTTTCGCGCCATGATCACGCACCGGCTGCCCAGCTGGTTGCCGCTGCCGGGGCGTGATCGCTTCGCCCAGGCCACTGCCACCCTCCGTCGCGAGGTCCAGCGCATCATCGACGAGCGCCGCAGCCGTACCGGCGAGGGTGACGACCTCCTGGGCCTGCTCATCGCCGCCACCGACGACGAGACCGGGGCGAGCATGAGCGACGAGCAGCTCGTCGACGAGACCACGAGCCTGCTGCTCGCCGGCTACGACACCACGGCCACCGGCCTGCAGTGGTGCCTCCACCTCTTGACCCAGCATCCCGAGCACCTCGGACGCCTGCGCGAGGAGTGCGACGCGGTGCTGCACGGCCGCAACCCCCGGGCCGAGGATCTGCGGCGGCTCACCTATGCCCGCTGGGTCATGCAGGAGGCGATGCGTCTCTACCCGCCGGTGTGGTGGCTGCCGCGCATGGCGGCCGAGGACGACGAGATCGGGGGCCATGCGATCGCCAAGGGCACGGTGGTGGCACCGGTCATGTACACGGTCCATCGCCACCCGGAATTCTGGCCCGACGCCGAGCGCTTCGACCCCGAGCGCTTCTCCCCGGAGCGCTCCGCGGGACGCCACCCGCTGGCGTGGTGCCCGTTCGGCGCCGGCCCGCGCAAGTGCATCGGCCAGGAGCTGTCGCTCATGGAGGCCACGTTCGCGCTCGCGATGATCGTCCAGCGCTTCGAGCTCGCCTCGAGCAACCACGTGGTGCGGCCCGTCGTCAACACGGTGCTGCGCCCCGCCGACGGCGTACACCTGCAGATCCGCCGGCGAAAGCCGGCCCTTCGCACGCTCGGCCTCGACCCGCGCCCGTCGGACTCCTCGAGCGCGATGATGATGTGAGCGGTATTGTCGCGGGCCATCGGCCCGTGCCACGCTCGGCCATGCCCTCGCCCCTGCGCGGCACCCTGGGGCTCTTGCTCTTCGCCCTCGCGTGCGAGGTCTCGTCGCCGCCTACCCGGCCCGAGGCCGGCCCGGCTGCGCGCACGGTCGCGTCGACCCCCGCGGCTGCCCCCGCGCCCGCGCCGGAGCAGCCCCCACCCGAGCCCCCATGGCCGACTGCGGCGGGCCTGGCCTACCGCGAGGTGATCCTGGGCGGTGCCGACCCCGAGGATCCGCTGCCGATGATCGTGGCCATCCATGGTCTCGGCGATCACCCCGACAACTTCCAGCACCTGCTCGAAGGCTTCCCCGAGCCCGTCCGCGTGATCCTGCCGCGTGGGCTCACGGCCGTGCCCGAGGGTGGTTTCTCGTGGTTCCCGCTGCGCGCCCGCGATCCCGACGTGGACGCGCTGGCCGTGGGCATCCGTGACGCGGCCGATCGCATCGCCGAGGGCATCCGTGCGCTGTCGAGCTCGCGCCCCACGCTCGGCAAGCCCGTCGTCACCGGCTTCTCGCAGGGCGGCATGCTCACGTTCACGCTCGCGGTGCATCACCCCGACGTGGTGGGCCACGCGGTGGTGGTGGGCGGCTGGCTGCCTCCGCCGCTGTGGCCTGCGGAGCCCCCACGCGCGGCTGCGGGCTCGGCCAAGCGCAGCCCGCACGGCAAGCCACCGGCGACGGCCCAGTCCCCGATCGTGGCCCTGCACGGCACCGCCGACATGGCGATACCGTTCCTCCCGACGCAGGAGGCCGTGCAGGCCCTCAACGAGCGCGGCATCGCGGCCGAGCTGCTCCCCTACGAAGGCGCGGGCCACATGATCTCCGAGCCCATGCACCGCGACCTCCTCGACCGTCTCGGCGACGCGGTGCTCGCCGAGCGCCGCCGGCCCTCGCAGAGCCCGTGAGCGTGACCGACACTCAGCTCTTCGATACGGCGTGCGACGAGCTCGAGCCCGCGGGATGAGCCGGCCAGCTCAGCGGTCGGTCCCCACGCGCGCGAGCCCCCACGCGAGCAGCACCTGGAACGCGCCAGCGGCCACGAACAGGCCCGCGAAGTCGAGCGCACCGAGCAGGGCGGGCGCGGCCGGGGCGACCACGGCGCGAGGCAGGTTGAGCAGGGCCATGAGCACCGCGAAGTGGGTGGCCCGCACCGCGGGCGTGGTGGCGTCCATGAGCGCCGCGTGCAGGCCCACGTAGAACGCCGAGGTGGCCAGGGCCTGCAGCGCCACGAATGCGATGAGGAAGGCAGTGCTGCCCCACAGCGCGGGGACGAGGCCAAAGCCGACCCAGAGCACCCCCAAGGCCGCCGAGCCGAGCGCAGCGCTCTTGGCGTGGCCGAGGCGATCGACGAGCCACGTGGCGACCGCGTAGGCCACGAGGTTGCACCCGAGCAGCGTGGGCGCGAGCACGGTGGTGAGATCCTCCACCGTCCAGTGAAGGCGCTGCACCCAGAATTGGCCGCTGACGGTGGAGGTGAGCACGTCGGCGCTCATCGCCACGGCCGCGAGCCCGGCAACGGCGAGCGCTCGCGGGCTGCTCACCAAGCGCGCGAGCGCAGCTCGCAGGCCGGCCGGCGCCGCGTCGCGCCGGTCGTCATTCGCTCGCCGCGGCAAGAGCAGCGGCAGCCCGGCGAGCGCGAGCATGATCGCCGCCTGCCCCCACAGCGCGGTCTGTAGGCCCCGCGAGGCCACCAACAGGCCCAGGCCCAGGCTGCCCACACCCTCGGCCCCGAGGTGATGCCCGCCGAGTAGCACGCCGTTGGTGAGACCCCGCTCGTCGGGTGGCACGTGATCGAGCACGAGCGCATCGGTGGCGACGTCCTGCAGCGAGAGTGCCGTGTTGAGCAAGAGCCACAGCCATGCGAGCGTCACGGGCTCGGCGGTGAGGCTCTGCCGACTGGCGAGCGCGGCGAGGACCGCTGCCATGCCGAGCATCGCCGCCGCGGCGAACCAGCGCGCGCGACCGCTCCCCAGGCCACCGAAGCGATCGAGCAGCGGCGCCCATGCGAGCTTGAGCACCCAAGGCAGGCTCGCCAGCGCGAGGATCCCCGCCTGGTGTTCGAGCGCCACACCGGCCGCCGCGAGGCTGGGGACGAGGATGAAGCCGCCGAAGCCGTAGACGATGCCCTGCGCGAGGTAGAGGGCGCCGAGGATCCCCAGTCGTCGCGCTCGGCCCGTGCTCGGCACCCTGGCACGATCCCGCATCATGGGGCGGCGCGCAAACCGAGATCGTGACGTGCTCAGCCGCCGCGCCGCCCCAGCCGCCGCAGCCGCGTCCACCATGCCACCGCGGCCTCCCGCAGGTCATCGAGGTACGTGTACACCACCGGCACCACCAACAAGGTGAGGAACGTGGACGTGATCATGCCGCCCACGAGCGTCTTGCCGAAGGGGCCGTATGGGATGCCCTCGCCGGTGGGGACCGAGAATGCGAGCGGGATCATGCCGCCGATGGTGGTGAGCGCGGTGATCATGATCGGCCGAAACCGCAGCTTGCCGGCCTGGACGATCGCCTCGGTGCGCGACAGGCCCTGCTGGCGCGCGACGTTGATGAAGTCGATGAGCACGATCGCGTTGTTCACCACCACGCCGATGAGCAGCACCATGCCGATCCCGGCCAGTGCGTCGATGCTCGAGTCGGTGAGGTAGAGGAACCAGTAGACGCCCACGAACGACAGCGGGATCGAGGGCAGCACCGACATCGGCAGCACGAACGACTCGAACAGGAAGCCCATCAAGAGCAGGATGAAGATCGTGCCGAGCAAGAGCGCACCGGTGAGATCGCGCTGCATCTCGTCGACTCGGCGGCTCTCGTGGTCGGCGTCGAACGACAGCCCCTCGGGGAGCTGGTAGCCCTCGAGCAGCTTGCGCAGGCGCCCGACGGTGGCCGGGCGATCCTCGGGGTCGAGATCGAGGCGCACGAGCGCGCTGACCCGCTTGTTGAACCGCTGGAGGCTCGCCTCGCCGCGCGTGACGTTGCGATCGGCGAGCACCTGCAGCGGTACGGTCTGCCCGGTGGTGGTGGTGACCGGGAAGCCCATCAGCTCGCGGACGTCCTCGCGGTCGACCTTGCGGTAGCGCAGGCGCACGTCGACCTCGCGCGCGTCGGTGTGGAAGCGCGGCAGCGGGGCGCCGCGGATGGTGTAGGCCACGGTGTTGGCGACCACGGTGGCGGGCACGCCGAAGCGCTCGGACATCTCGCGCGACACGGTGAGCGACAGCTCGTCGCGGCGGCGATCGTCGGTGCCGGTGTCGTGCACGCCGAGCACCCCGGGCACGCGCAGGAGTGCCTCCTCGAGCCCGTCGCGAGCCTCCCTCACGTCGTCGTGGCTGCTGCCGTACACGGTGACGCGGAAGCTGTCGTCCTGGGCCCCGTCGCTCTGGGCGAGCTGCGAGGTCTTGCGCCAGCCGGGGCGCACGGGCAGCCGCTCGACCACCGCCTTGGCCATGTCGTCGAACGAGGGCTGGTCGGGCTCGGGGTCGTCGAAGAACACCTGCACCTCGCCCTTGTCGGCGTCGAACCCGATGTACTGGCCCTGGGCGTGGAGCGCTTCCGCCTCCTCCTCGAGCAGCGTCTCGATCTCGCCGAAGAACCGGCGCGCATCGTCGAGCGTGGTGTCGGAGGGCATGGTGTAGCGCACGGTGACGCGGCGCTGGCCGAAGTTGTCGCCGTTGACGCAGCGCACGTTCATCGCGGGCACCACGGTGGAGCCGAGCGCCAGGAGCGTGACCATGACGACGTCCATGCGCCGCTGCACCGCGCGCAAGAGCAAGCGCGCGTAGGCGCGGTTGAGCCAGCCGAACGTGGCCTCGTAGGCGCGGGACACCACCGCCTTCCACAGCAGATCCGCGCGGTACAGCAGGCCCGCGACGCCGGTGGTGCGTCGCAGCCACGGGCCCTCGTCACCGAGCGCGGTCACGCTGCAGAGCGGCACGAGCACCACGGCCACGAACAGGCTCGCGAGCAGCGAGACGCACACCGGCGTCACCATCCGCACCATGAAGAACTGGGTGGGGCCGTCCGAGAGCAGCGCGGCGGGCAGGAACACCACCACGGTGGTGAGGGTGGCGAGCGTGATGGCGAGCGCGACCTCGCCGGTGCCCTGCAGCGCCGCGGCGTAGGGCGGCAGGCCACGGCGCCGAAACCGGCTGATGTTCTCGGCCACGACCACCGAGTTGTCGACCACGAGCCCGATGCAGATCATCAGACCGATGAGCGAGACGAGGTTGATGGTCTGGCCGGAGAAGTACATCACCGGCAGCGCGAGGAACAGCGACAGCGGGATCGACAGCGAGATCACGAGCGTGAGGCGCAGCCGCTGCAGGAAGAACAGCAGCACCACGATCGCGAGCAGACCGCCCTGCCAGCCCGAGGAGACCACCTGATCGAGCGAGAAGCGGATGGTGTCGCCCTGCACGAACACCTTCTCGATGGTGAACTGCGACAGCTCGGGGTGGAGCTGGGCCTCCTCGATGGCGGCCTTGATCGCGTCGCTCACCTCCACGGTGTTGGCGTGGGACTCCTTGACCACGGCCATCACCATCGAGGGGCGGCCGTTGTAGCGGTCGAAGCGCTCGGGATCGGGCGGGCGCAGCTCGACCGTGGCGATCTCGCGCAGGCGCAGGCCATTCTTGCCGACCACGACCTCGCCGATCTCCTCGACCTCCTCGAACGAGGCGAGCGAGCGCAAGAGGTACTTGCCGTCGCGGTCCTGGATCGCGCCGGAGGCCATGGTGAAGTTGGCCTGCGCCAGGCTCTGTACGAGGCCCACCATCTGTACGCCGGCCGCGTCTGCGAGCGCGCGGTCGACCTCGATGAAGACCTCGGGCTTGACGTTGCCCCACAGGTTCACCACGCCCACGCCGTCGATGCGCTCGATGGGCCGCAGCAGCCGTCGCTCGATGATCGACGCGGGATCGGGGATGTCCTCGTCCCAGATGACGCCGTAGAAGGCCACCGGCAGGCTCGCGCCGGATTCCTTGCGGATCATCACGGTCCGCACGTCTGCGGGCAGATCGGGGCGCACGCGCGAGACCCGGTCGCGGACCTCGCGGTAGGCCACGTCCATGTCGGTCTCGGGCTGGAAGATCATCATGACGCGGGCACTGCCCGCGCTCGAGATGCTGGTGATCTCGTCGATGCCCGGCGTGGTGGAGACCGCGGCCTCGAGTGGCTGGGTGATCTTCTCCTCGATGTCCTTGGCGGTGGCGTCGGGATACGGGACGGAGACGCTGAGGAACGGCGGCGAGAAGCCCGAGGGGATCAGCTCCAGCGGGATCCGGACGAGCGCCACGAACCCGAGCACGATCGCCGACAGGAGCACCATCAGCATGGTGATCGGGCGCCGCAGCGCCAGCCGCACGATGCCGCTGTCGGCGAGGCCAGGCGTCATGACGGGTCCTCCGAGCCGTCGCCACGCGAGGTCTCGTTGGAGGCGGGCGCTTCGGTGGGTTCGCTCCGCTCGGGCTCGGGAGCCGCGGCTGGCATGGTCGCGTCGGCTCGCTCGGGCGCCGGTGCCGGCACTGTCACGTCGACTCGCTCGGGCGGCATGGCCGGCACGGCCCCCGCGACCTCGAGCTCGTCCATGTGCTCGGGGGCGAGCTGCTCGGGGCGGATCTGGGCGAGCTGCTCGTCGAGGCGCCGGTGCATCTCCTGCCCGAGATCCGCGTGGCCCATCACCGCATCGACGCCGGCGTAGAGCGTGGGGATGATGACGAGCGTGAGCAGCGTGGAGAGCCCGAGGCCCGCGATCACGGTGACGGCCAGCGGGGCACGGATCTCGGCGCCGTCACCCATGCCGAACGCCATCGGCAAGAGCCCCAGCATGGTGGTGAGCGTGGTCATGAGGATCGGCCGCAGCCGCACCTGGCCGGCCATCGCGAGCGCGTCGGCGGTGCTCATGCCGCGCTCCTTGAGCTGGCCGGTGTAGTCCACCAGCACGATCGCGTTGTTGACCACGATGCCCGCGAGCATGATGGTGCCGAGGAACACGACCACCGAGATCGGCATGTCGAGCCACAGGAGCGCCCCCACCACGCCGAGGAGCGCCATCGGGATCGTGAGCAGGATGAGCAGCGGGTAGACCAGGCTCTCGAACTGCGAGGCCATGATCACGTAGACGAGGAAGATCGAGAGTCCGAGCGCCAGGTACAGCGAGCGCGACGACGTCTCCCACTCCTGGCTCTGACCGGTGATCGCCGTGGCCACGCCCTCGGGCAGCGAGAGCTCTTCGATCGCCTCGGCGGCGCGCCCGGCCACCGCGCCGAGCGCCACGCCGTCGACGTTGGCGGTGACCACCCCCACCCGCTGCTGGCCAATGCGGCGGATCTCGTTGGGGCCGCGCGAGACGGTGATCTCGGCGACCGCGTGGAGCGGCACGGGCTTGCCGAGACCAGGGTTGACCACGAGCTCGCGCAGCTCCGCGACGGTGGCCTCCTCGGCGCCGGCCAGGCGCACGCGGATCGGCACCTTGCGATCGCCACGGGACAGGCGGGTGGCCTCGGTGCCTTGGACCTCGTCGCGGATCCGCTCGGCGACCTTGCGCACGTCGAGGCCGAGGCGCGCGAGCGCATCGCGGTCGTAGACGATGTGCACCTCGGGGCTGCCGGGGCGGATCGAGGCCTCCACGTCGCGCAGGCCCGGCACCCGCTGGAGCCGCTCGGCGACCACGCGCGTGGCCTCGGCGAGCTCGCCGAGATCGTTGCCCCGCACCTCGACCTCGACCGGGGTCTTGAACGAGAACAACACCGGGCGCGCGAGCGAGGTATCGATGTCGGGGAGGCCGGCCAGGATCTCGCGCACGGCCGCCTGGGCCTTGCGCTCGAGCGCCTGCGCGCGGCCCTGTCCCTGCCCGGGCATGCCGTACTCGGTGGCGCCGCCCTGCTCGAGCGTGACGCGAAGCGTGGCGGTGTGCTCGCCTCGCTCGGCGCTGTCGCCCTCGTCGCGCTCGCTGCCGATGGTGACGGTGAGCGAGTCGAGCCCCGGGAGCTCGGCCAGCGCGCGCTCCTCGATCGGCGCGACCACGGTGTCGGTCCGCCGCAGCGGCGTACCGACGGGGAGCTGCAGCTCCACGCTGAACTCGCCCTGGTGCAGCTCCGGAATCAGCTCGGTGTCGAGCCGCACGGCGCCGAAGGCCACTACGAACAGCGACGCGATGAACGCGAGGTACACGACCACGCGGTTGCGCAGGCACCAGTGGATCACCGGGGGGTAGACGGCCTGCATGCCGTCGACGAGCTTGCCGAACAGCCACAGCGGCGGGCGCACCAGGAGCCCCACGACCCGGCCCACGACGAACGCCACGCCGAGCACCACCGCGAGCACGAGCACCGAGGCGGTGAGCAGGAGCTTGCCGACGAGCTCGAACACGAGGTGCAGCACGAAGCGAAGCAGCGCATACGGGGTCCACACCACCCGCCACGGGCGCTGCCGCAGGCCGTGGAAGTGGAGCCGCAGCTCCACCGCCGACTGCCAGCGGGCGAGGCTACGGCCGAGTGAGCGGAAGATCCCGCCCGCGGCCGCACCCTCGGCCGCGGCGATGCCGGTGCGCGAGGCGAGCATGGGGATGAGGAACAGCGCGACCGCGAGCGAGGCGAGCAGGCTGAACACCACGGCGAGCCCGAGGTCGCCGAACATCTGCCCGGCCACGCCCTCGACGAACACCATGGGGAAGAACACCGCGACCGTAGTGAGCGTGGACGAGGTGACCGCCGAGGCGACCTCGTGGGTGCCGCGGAGCGTGGCGGTGAGCAGGTCGTCGCCCTCCTCGCGGCAGCGGTGGATCGATTCCAGCACCACGATGGAGTTGTCGACGAGCATGCCCACGCCGAGCGCGAGGCCGCCGAGCGACATGATGTTGAGCGAGACATCGGCGAGCGAGAGCGGGGCGAACGTGACGAGGATGGAGACGGGGATCGACAGCCCGACGATGAGCGTGCTGCGCAAATCGCGCAAGAACAGGAACAGCACCAGGACCGCGAGCAGGCCGCCCACGACCGCGGTGTCGCGGACCTCGGCAATGCTGGACTCGATGAAGCGCGAGCGGTCGGAGGCGATCTCGATGACCGCGCCGTACTCTCGCTCGAGCCGCGGGCGCACCTTGTCGTCGAGCTTGTCGCGGACGGCGTGGGCCATCTCGACGATGTTGGCGTCGGCCTCCTTGTAGACCTCGATCTCCACGGCCTCGCGCCCGTCGACGCGGGTGATCACCTCGCGATCCTTGTAGCCGGGCACCACGGTGGCGATGTCGTGGAGCCGCACGTCGCGGCCCTCGCGACGCACCACCACGATCTCGCCGATGTCGCCGACGTCGCGGAACTCGTTGACGGTGCGCACGAGGTAGCGGGTGCGACCGTCTCGCATGGTGCCGCCGGCGAGGTTGATGTTCTCGGCCTCGAGCCGGGTGATGACGGCGTCGATGCCGACCCCGATGCGCCGCAGCTTGCCCTCGTCGAGCTCGACGTGGACCTCCTCCTCGAGGCCGCCCTTGATCTTGACCGCGGCGACGCCCTCGACCGGCTCGATGAGCCGCCGTACGTCGCGGTCGGCGATGCGGCGCAGGAGCTTGAGACCGGCGACGCCCTCGAAGCGCGGCCCGTCGCCGCCGAGCGAGAGCGTGAGCACCGGGTCGAGCGTGGGGTCGTAGCGCAAGATGAGCGGCTGCTCGACGCCGTCGGGGAGGTTGGGCCGCACGGCGTCGAGCTTCTCGAGCACGTCCTGGCCGGCCTCGTCCATGTCGGTGCCCCACGCGAACTCGAGGATCACGTCGGCGTAGCCGGCCCGCGACACGCTCTCGATGCGGACGAGGCCGGTGACCACGCCCAGGATCTCCTCGAGCGGTCGCGAGACGTTGTTCTCCACCTCGCCCGGGGCCGCGCCGGGGAACTCGGTCCGCACGGTGAGCTTGGGATACGAGATGTCGGGCATGAGGTTGATGGGGAGCAGGCGGATCGAGAACCCGCCGAACACCATCACCGCGAGGAACACCATCAGCACGGCCACCGGCCGGTTGGTAGTGAAGCCGAGCCAGGAGCTACGTAGATCGATCCGCCCCGGCGCCGCGGGAGGGCTGGGCGCCCCGGCCGGCTCGCCGGATGACGGGGGCGCGGCGCTGTGTGGGCTCATGCACCCCCGCCGGTCGACCGCGACCTGCGCTTGGATCCGCCGAGCGGCGGCTTGGCCTGCTTCTGCTTGCGGGGCTTGGCTGCGGGCGTAGCGACCGGCGGCGTGGTGGCAGTCGCTGGCGTGGTGGCGGCCGGCGTCGCCGACGAAGCGGCAGCGGTGCCCGGCGTGCTTGCTGCAGAGGTCGCCGCGGCTTCGCCCGTGGCCGTGGCTGCCGCGTCCCCGCTCGGTACCGCCGCAGCCGGTGTCGGCTCGGCCGCGGGGGCCTCCACCGGCTTGCCGTTCTCGTCCACGCGCGTGACGAGCCCGGCGTCCTTGAGGCCCGCATGGCCGGCCAGCACGATCTCCTGCCCCACGTCGATGCCGGACGCGATCTCGGCGTGCTCGCGATCGGTGAGCCCGAGCTCGACCTTCACGCGTTGCACCCGATCACCGTCGACCACGAACAGGTACGGCTGCTCCTCGTCGTAGACGAGAGCGGGCTTGGGTACGAGCGTGGCCTGGGGTCGAGTCTCGGTGGTGAGCGTGACCTCGGCGTACATCCCGGGCAGGAACGCCTCGCCACCGACGAGCCCAGGCGGCAGCGCGATGGTGACCTTGACGGTGCCGGTGGCGGCATCGACGATGGGAGCGATGCGCACGAGCTTGCCGGTGCCCTTGCGGCCCTGGGCGGCCTTGCCCGCGATCTCGGCGTCTTGGCCCGCGCGCAGCCGATCGAGCTCCTTCTCGGGCACGAACACGCGGGCGACGAGGGTGTCGAAGTCGACGATCGAGACCAGTTGGGCGCCGGTGGACACGAACGCGCCCTCGGACACGAACCGCTGGGTGATGGTGCCGCGAAACGGGGCCACCACGCGGGTGTTGCCCACGTCGCGCTTGCGGTCGCGGACGTCGATGGTGGCGGTGTCGTAGGCGAGCTCGGCCTGGTCGAGCTCGAACTGCGAGGCCACGCCGCGGGCGTGGAGCTGCCGGATGGTCTCGAGCTCGCGCTCGGCCTTGGTGAGCGAGGTGGAGGCGCGGTCGAGGCCGCTCCGCTGGAGGTCCTGGCGGACGCGCGCGAGCGTCTGCCCCTCCTTGACCTCGTCGCCCTCCTCGATGCCGAGCGCGGTGATGCGGCCGGTGGACTCGGCGTGCACCGTGACCATGCGCTCGGCCTCGATGGTGCTGGTGGCCCGGATCTGCGCGCTGATGCTCCCGCGGGCCACGCGGGCGGTGACCACGGGGGTGGCGATCTCCTCCTCGCCCTCCTTGTCGGAGCCGCGATCGGAGGCATCGGCCTGCCCCATGGGGCCGCAGGCCGGCGCAGCGAGGACGAGGAAGACGCCCCAGAGGGTTCGAGCGCGAACGGAGAGGGGGGCGAGGAGGCGCATGCGGACCACCGAGGCTGAGCGCTCAGATAGCACGAGACGCTACATGCGCCATCGTGCCCGAGCACGGCGCCGCGCGGGCGAGGGCTTCGACACCAGGGCGGCCGCCGAAGTGTCGCACACCTCGGCGGTCGTGGGTCGGTCACCGCCGCGAACGGTCAGAGCAGGCGATCGAGCGGCGTGTACTCGAGCTTGTGGGCTTCGGCCACGGGTGCGCACACGCACGCGCCCTTGTACGTGTTGAGGCCGCGCGCCAGATGCACCGATCCGCGGGCCGCTTCCACGCCCTGCCCGGCCAGCGCGAGCGCCCACGGCAGCGTGGCGTTGGTGAGCGCGGTGGTCGAGGTCCGCGGCACCGCGCCGGGCATGTTGGCCACGCAGTAGTGCACGATGCCCTCTTCCACGAAGGTGGGGTTGTCGTGGGTGGTGGGCCGGCAGGTCTCGATGCAGCCGCCCTGGTCCACCGCAACATCGACGACCACGCCGCCGTTCTCCATGGAGCGGAGGTGCGCGCGGGTGATGAGCTTGGGCGCGGCCGCACCGGGCACGAGCACCGCACCGATCAGGAGATCGGCCTGGGCGACCTCTTCCTCGATGGCGCCGGGGTTGCTGTAGAGCGTCTCGATGCTGTTGCCGAACACGTCCTCGAGATAGTTCATGCGCTCGGCGTTGACGTCGAACACGGTGACGCGCGCGCCGAGGCCGATGGCGATGCGCGCGGCCGCGGTGCCCACGATGCCGCCGCCGAGGATCACGACGTGACCGCGGCGCGTGCCCGGGATTCCGCCGAGCAGGAGGCCCTTGCCGCCCTTCTCGCGCTCGAGGCACGAGGCGCCGACCTGCGAGGCCATGCGCCCGGCGATCTCGCTCATGGGGCGCAAGAGCGGCAGGCCGCCGGCCGCGTCGGTGATGGTCTCGTAGGCGACGCCGGTGACTTTCTTGGCGAGCAGCTCGCGGGTGAGCTCGGGGAACGCGGCCAGGTGCAGATAGGTGTAGAGCACCAGCCCCTCGCGGAAGTACTGGAACTCGGTCGGCAGCGGCTCCTTGACCTTGATGACCATGTCGGCGGCCCAGACCTCGGCAGCCTCCTTGGCGATGATGGCTCCGACACCGCGGAACGTGTCGTCGGAGAAGCCCGAGCTCACGCCCGCGCTCGTCTGGACCTTGACCTGGTGGCCCGCCGTCACGAGCCGCCGCACGCCTTCGGGGTTGATCCCCACGCGGTACTCGTGGGTCTTGATCTCTTTGGGGACGCCAATCAGCATGGGACGAACCGTGCTCCTGCCTCGCGCATCGTCGCGGCGCGGGAAGGCTACAGGGCAAGCAGCGCGCGGGCCACCTCGAGAAAGCCCTCGGACTCGCGGCCCGCAGTGACGTAAGCGGGTAGCCAGCGAAACGCGTCGGCTTGCCCTGGCACGTCGGCGGTGCCCACGGTCACCCCGAAGCGGCCGGGGGCGAACAGGCCCTCGTCGTTGGGGGCGTCGCCGATCGTGAGGATCGTCGCAGGCTCGACGCCATGGTCGATGGCGAAGCGGAGCAGGCCCAGGCCCTTGTCGGGGGGCCGTGGGGTGAGGTGCACGTGCACGCTCGACCAGATCATGAAGACGCCGAGCTCGGCCGCGGCCTCCCGCAGGCGCTCGAGCTCGCTCTGATCCCGGCCATCGCGCTCGTAGGCCACGTCGCCGAGGCGGAACGGGTGATCGGCGGTGAGGCGGAGGCGTGCGCCGTGCTCGGCATCGAGCCGGCGGCCGGCCTCGAGCAAGGCGGCGCGATCGGTGGGCTCGCCGAGCCAGAGGGGCGGCTGGTCGGGGATCACCTCGAGCAGGCCGTTCTCGGCGATGGCGCGCTCGACCCCGGGCATGTAGCGGCAAAGGCCCAGCACCTCGCCCGCCGGGCGACCGCTCACCGGCACGACGGGCCGGCCTCCGGCGGCGAGGGCGGCGATGACGCGCACCACCTCGGGGTCGAGCGATCGACCGCGGGTGAGCGTGCCGTCGACGTCGGTGGCCACCAAGCGAACCTCACGGAGCAGGGCCGTGCGCACGGAGCCGTCGAGACTGGAGAAGGGAACGAGCGTGGGGGGGTCGGTCATGGGTGGAGCCCGCGGGCCGGAAAACGATGATAGGGTGGCGAGGGACCGCAGGTCGAATCCAGAATGCCGCTCGATCTCCACCCCGGGGACGTCTACGCCGGCACGATCCGGATCCACGGCGTGCTGGGAGTGGGCTCCTTTGCCCACGTCTACGAGGTAGAGGCGCCCGGCTACCCGCAGCGGCTGGCGCTCAAGCTCACGCGCGAGCCGGTGAGCTCGGGGGAGCAGGCCCAGCGGGCGCTGCGCGAGATCACGATCCTGCGCTCGCTGACCAACCCGCACGTGGTGCGCACGTTCGACTGCGGGCTGCGGCCCGACGGGCACATCTACATGCTGATGGACCTCTTGAGCGGGCGCTCGCTCGAGCAGTGGCACGACTTCTCGACGCCGCTGCACCCGGCCCAGGCGGTGACGATCATCCACCAGGCATGCCTGGGCCTGGCCGAGGCGCACGCGATGGGCGTGGTGCACCGCGACGTCAAGCCCGAGAACATCTTCGTCGAGCACGACGGCAAGATCAAGATGCTCGACTTCGGCCTCGCGCGCTCGTGGGACGGCCGGCCCGTGGTGGGCATCGACGCGACCGACGCCCATCTGGTGGTGGGCACGCCCCACTATTCACAGCCGGAGCAGCTGCAGACGCGCGTGCTGACCCCCGCGAGCGACGTGTACAGCCTCGCGACGATCCTCTACGAGCTCTTGACCGCGCGTGCGCCGTTCTTCCCGTACCGACCGCTCTTGCAGGTGAAGGAGGAGCTGCGGCATCGGCCGACGGAGTGGCTGCGGGCGCATGCGCGACGGCCTGCGGTGCCGCTCGACCAGTGCCCCGGCGGCGAGGGCCTGCCCGACTCGCTGGTGCGAGGGGTGGCGCGGGCGCTCGACAAGGATCCCGCCCGGCGCCCGCCCAACGCGGGGGCGTTCGCCAACGTGCTGGGGCTGGTGCTCCACCGCGACATGGACATCCCGGTGGCGGCCAAGCTGCGGGTGCTCAACCCCGACGACACCGTGGTGGAGCGGCTGTTCCTGCCGGGCAGCTACCTCATCGGCAGCGGCCGGCGCTGCGAGATCAAGCTCCGCGACGACACGGTGCCGCGCGTGCACGCGGTGCTCGAGTGGAGCGGCGTGCCGGGGCGGCCGCACCTGCGACCGCTGTCGGACGATGACTCGGTGAAGGTGAACGACCGCGTCGTGCACGGGCCGGTGGAGCTGGGGCCCGAGGACGAGTTCTCGGTGGGGACGTCGCGGATGGCGGTGGTGATCTAGCTCTGGCCCCCCGCAACCGATCTCGAGCAGGCGAGCAACCAGGTGCCCCCCAAGGGGGCGGGCTCGCGAGAGGCACTCCCTGCTGCGGTGACCGGGTTCGGGATCCTGGTCGGTCACCGCAGCAGCGAGATTTCCTGTCGGGGCGAGAGGATTCGAACCTCCGACCTTTCGGTCCCGAACCGAACGCGCTACCAGACTGCGCTACGCCCCGATCGGGAGGCGGCTTCTAGCAAGCGGGGTGGGGGTCGTCAACGGGGTTCTGGGCGAAGGGGGTCGGGAACGATGCGCTATTGACGCGTTATGTGGATGACCAGCGGCTTTGAACAGGCCTGGTGGCCGGTTTAGAGCGTGGTCGATTACGGGACGAGGTCGGCACCGACGAAGTCGGGGGTTCCGTCGACGGTTGGGCGGGGGTCGCCGTCGAGGTCGAGCGTGGGATCGCCGGTCTGCCACTGGGCAACGTTGGTGAAGATGTCTGCGTATGACGGGTCGAGGTGGAAGTCTCCGCTGGCGGAGTCGACGAACCAGCCGGTGTTCATGGAGCCGACGTTCTGGTTGCCGGCACCCGGGAAGGCATTGGTCGTCACGGAGTATGAAACCTCCGCCTGGTCACATTCGATGGGATTGCCGTTGTAGTTGCCCACGATGCTGTTGCGCACCGAGACCGTTACGACGGACTCGCAGAGCAAGCTGTGGCCTGATAAGGCGTCGCCGATGATGGTGGAGTAGAGCAGCTCGACGGACGCATCCTGGACGTAGATGGCGGTGTATCCACCTCCGGTCAAGACGCCGACGGTGGAGTTGCGAAATACGGCCTCGGCCCCGTCCTGGAGCTCGGCCCCTGTTCCGTTCTCGACGAGCTGCACGCGATCGAGCCAGGCCTGACCACCGATCATCCGCAGCCCCACCCCACTGGAGTTGCCGGCGATTCTCAGCCCTTCGATGAAGACCGCGGCGCCGGGCTCCACTGTGAGCTGTGTCCCCGCAGCGTCCCAGGTCGGCTGATCTCCGGGGTCCGCGAGCAGGGCCAGGCGGCGGCCGGAATCGATCGTGCAAGACTCGAGGTAGCTGGTGTCGTGCACGACGATCGTTCCGCGTGCATCTTCCGGGAAGCTGGTGATGGCCTCGCAGATCGTGGTGAAATCCAGCCCCGATCCCACGTGCACCATTGCATCGAGCAAGCACTCTCCTGTGAACAGGTCACACGCTGCTTCTCCGCACTGCGCATGCTCGGTACAAGGCACACACGTGTGGGTCGCATCGTCGCAGACCTGCCTGCCGCAGGCCGCTGGTTCGGCGGCGGTGCACTGCACGCAGGCACCACCCACGCAAAGCGGAGCCAGTGGATCGAGCGTTGCACATGCGTCGTTGGGGTCGGGCATTTCATCGCAGCTCACACACTCCCCGCTCTCGCTGCACAACGGCGTGGCTGGATCCGTGCATTCCGCGTTCGAGGCACACTCCAGAAAGGTGGTGGTCGAGCCCGTCTCGGAGTGCGTGGTGGCACCAGTGGTTCCGGTCGTCTCGCTGCTCTCCACCCCGCTGCTGCCCTCGAGGCGCCCTTCGCACGCTATTACCCACGCATCCACGCTCGCTCCGAGGTCCTCCACGGCCGTCGCCTCGGCGGCGTGCACCACCGCTTCGTCGTCGCGGACCCTGCGCTCGGCCCGTAGACCATCGAGACGGGTCCGCGCTGCGAGCACGAGCTCGAGCTGCGGAAGGCCCTCCACGGATGCCAAACCCTCCGCCTCGTGGCACACGCCTTCGAGGGCGTGGGCCACGACCTGCCGCGCGAAGATGCCCAGCATCGTATCGCTCTCCAGCACGTCGCTCGGGTCTTCGGGCTCGAGCGTTGCCGGCAGGCCGTACCGCAGGTGCACGTACCGCTCGGGATCCAGCTCGGCGGCTTCGGTCGCGTCGAGGCACCCGTTGGTCGCCTCGGGTACCTTGCCGCCGCCGATCACGATCATGCAGCTCTGAGTGCCCCCGCACCCGCGATCACCACCCTCGAACAGGCAGTGCTCCGCGTTCACCTGCGAGCCGCAGCCCGTCACGGCCAGTAAGGCTCCTACTCCACGCATCGTCGTGCTCACCATCGCAGCGTCACTCCTCGCGAGGCTCGGGCCGCGCGCTGCAGCAACGATCCACGCTGACCACACCTCACGCGGTCCTTCTTGCATCGCACCGCGTCCGCCACCAGCATGCCGAGACCGGTCACCAACACCACCGAGCCCACGCCGAGCAGCACGTAGCCGGGTGGGCGGAAGTCGTTGAGCTCGAGCAGGTCGTTGGTCGCCGGGACCACGCCGCGCGCCGTCACGATCGCACCGGCCACCACCACGACGTCACCGAGCCCCAGCGTCACCGCCCCGGCGACACCCAGCCGCCCGGGCTGGTATCGCGTGGCGGCAAGCCGCTGGCGGGCGGCCTCCTCGGCGGCCTCCTCGCTCGCCGCCCACTCGCGCTCGACCCGCTCGCGCTCGGCCTGCTCGAGTCGACGCGCTTCGATCAGCCGATCCACCGCGTCGTCGATGGCGATCCCAACCTGCTCGAGCAGCTCGTCGGACGAGCCCTTGCACACGAACGGCTCGGGCTGCGACGCGAGCAGCTCGCTACCCCGCAGGACGCGGATCTCGACGCGATAGTCACGGATCGTGCCAGCGAGCTCGACGACGATGCGATCACCGGCCTCGACCGCTCCGGGCCGGCGCTCGAGCACCTCGCGCGCGCGCGCCTCGACCCAGCCGCGGTGGGCTTGCCCTTGCAGCATCTGCGGGTCGACCTTCACCTCGAGCGTGGGGTCGAAGACAGCACCGATGGGCAATGCCGTGGTGGCGTGGACGCTCGCCGGGTGCAGCCCCACGGCGCCGACGGTCAGCGCCACGACGAGCGCCGCGGCGGCCTGGGGCGAGCTGCTCCATGGGGTGGTCATCGTGATCGTTGCTCCTCACATGTCTTCATGGCAGCCCGGATCTGCGGGCTCGTCACGCCGCGCCCGGCGGCGATGCACTCGTCGAATTGGCCGAGATCGGCGTACGCCTGCACCCGCATGCCGCGACGGGCGGCCTGCTCGGCCTGCGGCCAGCACGACGCCATGCTCGTCGCCGAGAGCAGGCCCTTCCAGTCGCGCCCGGTGAGCGCCGTCTCGGCCCGCGCGCGGCGATCGACGCAAGCCTGCGTGATGTGCCTGGGGTCCTTCTGGTCCTTGGCGGCGGTGGACGGCGAGCCCTCGATGGGCTCGTCGGCGGATGGCTCCGGCACGGAGTCGTCGAGCTCGATCACGTCGTCGCTCGGGTCCGTTGGATCCGGCGAGGCCTCGCTCGGCTCGGGCGTCGTCGCGGCCGCGAGCGGGGTGGCGGGCCCGTCCGGTGGCTCGACCGGCGGCGCGACTGGCTCGCCGTGGCCGAGCTCGGGCTCGGCTTGCTCCGCGGCTCTACCCGACGCATCCATGCGCGGCGCCTCGGCGCCGTCGCGGAGCACCATCAGCGTGAGGCCGATCGAAGCCACGCTCACGAGCGTGATCGCCCCGAGCACCCATCCAGCGCCCTGAACGGGACGGGCCGGAGTGCCGACGCGGTGCGGGCTCGTTTCGACAATGATGGGACCCGTGAAGCGAGCGGACCTTCCGGTCTGCGACGAGGCTCGCAGCGAGATCGACGGCGATGTCGGCTGATCGGGCTGACCCGGTGGCGGCCGAGTGCTCTCGCCGGAGGAGCCGAGCAGGACTGGTCCCGATGCGGGGCCCCAGCCGAGCTCGCCCGACACATCGTGCCCGGGCAGCGATCGTGGCGCCGCGATCGACGGGTACGAGGGATACGAGGAATCGTACGCCGCGGAGGGCAGCGGCATGGGCACGCCATACAGCGAGCCGGACGGATACGAGGGATCGTACGCCGCGGAGGGCAGCGGCGTGGGCACGCCCGGCGCCGTCGAGTGGATGGGGGGGCCGGGCACGGACTCGGTGCTCACTCGAGAGCGCGGCAACGGCACGGCCTCCGGGTTCGGGACGGCGGCTGGCGAAGGAGGTAGGACCGCGGGCGTGGACGATGCAGCTCGCGACCCCTCGTGCGGTGCGCTCGTGACCGTCGGCTTCGCTTGCACCAGTGGTGCCGAAGAAGACCCCCACGCGATTGTCTTCCCCCGCTCACCCGCGGCCGGGATCGCCGACAACGCGACCTCGAGCTCGCCCATCGATGCGAAGCGATCCTTGGGCTCCCTCGCCATGGCTCGCAGCACCAGCGCCTCGACGGCGGGGAGGATCGCAGGCTCGAGCATGCGGGGCGGTCGAGGTCGCTCGGAGAGGTGCTTGGTGATCACGTGGATCGCGTTGGCCCCCGTGAACGGCACCTGACCCGTCAGCATCTCGTAGGCCATGACGCCGAGCGAGTAGATGTCGGAGCGGGCGTCGAGTGGCTCGCCGCGGGCCTGCTCGGGTGCCATGTAGCTCGCGGTGCCGAACACCTCGCCGGTGCCGGTGAGGCGCGGACCGCCCTCGCCGCCCTCGGCCTCGCATCCCACCTTGGCGATGCCGAAGTCGAGCAGCTTGACGAGCTCCTGCCCTTGGCTCGCGCCGGTGGTGGTCAAGAAGCAGTTCCCGGGCTTGATGTCGCGATGGATCACACTCTGCGCGTGTGCGGCTGCGAGCGCGCGCACGATCTGCACGAGAATCTCTCTCGCCCGTGCCCACGGCAGCTTGCCCTGCTCGCGCAAGAGCGAGCCGAGATCGCGGCCCTCGAGGCGCTCCATCACGAAGTACACCAGGCCGTCGGGCGTGTCGCCGAAGTCCGTGATCTGCACGACGTTGGGGTGCTGGATGCTGGAGGCCGACTTCGCCTCGCGGATGAAGCGCTCGCGAGACGTGGCCGCATAGGCGAGCCGGGGGTGCAGGGTCTTGATCGCGACCTTGCGGCCGAGGGCCACGTGGATGGCCTCGTACACGTGACCCATGCCGCCCTCGCCGAGCAGCTTGGTGATCCGATAGCGGCCATCCAAGGTCTCGCCGGTCAGCTCGTGGGGGCTCGACATCACCGTCTACGGGACGATGGTGGATCGGCTCGTCGCACCACGACAAGCCGTAATCGCTACATTCCGTACGATTGGAACGTTTGGTCCATAGCGTGTGCATGCACGTTCGGGCTCTCCATGGCTCGAACGTGCCCCTGACTGGCGCTCCTAAGGGCCGCTCGGAGCTTGTGCTCGCGGCGTGGCTTCGGACGGGGAATGCTCGGTGAGCCACGCAGCCGCCTCGGCGGCGTCCTTCGCCCCGGCCTCGCCACGCTCGCGGTGCTCGACGAGCGCTCGGCGGGCGAGGGCCAGCGCGCGCGTGCGGTCTAGACCCTGCTCCCACAGCGCCTGCGCGAGCACGAAGCGGATCGGGGCCAGCAGATCCGGGCCTAGGCCCGCGCCCTCGCGCAGACGCAGCGCTCGCTCGGCCAGCGGCACCGCCTCGTCGACCCGGCCCTGATCGATGGCGATCGTCGCGAGCCCTCGCAGCGGCATGGCCACGTCGGGATGGTCTGGGCCCACGGTCATCTCGAACGTCGCGAGCGCTCGCTCGTAGAGCGCCCGCGCTTGGTCGAGCCGCCCGGCGAGGCCATGGGAGACGCCGAGGTTGTGGATGCAGAGCGCCACGTCGGGATGCTGGGGGCCTAGCGCGGCCTCCCAGATCGCCAGCGCTCGCACTTGTAGCGCGATGGCTTGGTCGTAGTCCCCGAGGCTCTGGTGGACGACCGCGAGGTTGTTGAGCGTGGTGGCCACGGCCGGGTGGTCCGGACGCAGCGTCGCTTCTTGGATCGCGAGCGCTCGCTCGTCCAACGCAAGCGCCTCGCGGTGCTTGCCACGCGCCTGGAGGATCAGCCCGAGGTTGCCGAGCTTGTCGGCAACCCAGGGGTGCTCGGCGCCCAGCGTGGCCTCGTCGATGGCGAGCGCGCGCTCATAGTTGGGCTGGGCGTCCTCGTGCTTGCCCAGGCGATAGTAGGCATTGCCGAGGTTGTTGAACGAGGTCGCGAGATCGAGGTGATTGGGCCCGACCAAGCGCTCCTGCTCGGGGATGATCCGTTGCTGGAGGGTCAGGACCTGCTCGAAGTCACCGGCGGCGAAGTACACCGCCGAGAGCGCGCTCAGCCGCTGCAGCTCGTAGATGCCCGAGGGATCCGACACCCAGTGCATCAGCGCCTCATGGTGCTGGGCCCAGCGCAGCCCATCGTCCAGCCGGGCGAGGTCGTAGCCCACCACGAACGTCAGGCGGGCCGCCGCCACGACTGCCACCTCGAGCGCCTCGGCCCGCACGGCCTCGAAGTACGCGCGCTCGAGCACGGCCTCGGACTCCGCGAAGCTGCCCGCGCGCTGCAACGCCCGGCCCTCCAAGAGCTGCGCCGCGGCGACGAGCGGGGGCCAGCCGAGCGCGCTGGCGGAGGCCGAGGCCGCACGTACCGCCGTGATCGCTTCCTCATAGGCGCCCATCTGGATCTGCACGTCGATGCGCGCCAGCTCGGCCTGGATCGCCCGCACCGCCTCGCGTTCCTCGGTCGGCGGGGTGGACCGCCGGGCCAGGCGCTGCGCGTCGAGACATGGCTCGTTGCTGTTCAGCTTGACCGCCGCGACGACCGCGAGGTCGACGACCCGTACGTCCTTGCTGGCGAGCGCGGTCACCAGCGCCTCGAGCTCCATCCGCCGCTCTTCGAGGCACCACCGCGCGCGCTCGGCGGTGGGGGGGTCCCATGTCGCGCGGACCTCGGTGGCGAGGCACGCCTCGGTGCGGGCTTCGTTCCATGTCCGTGCGTGGGCGTCGATCCAGGGGCGGACGTTCCGAGCGGTCACCTCGGCACGGGCCAGGCCGCTGCTGGTGAGCGCCTCGTGCACCCTCGCGGCCACGTCGTCGTTCCACACCTCCTCGATGCTCGCCCCCTCGGCCTCGCACGCACGGATGCGACGGTGCTCGTCCCAACGCTGCCCGCCGACCACGCCGGAGCCGGTGAGCGCGACGAGGCCGAGAATCGCGAGCACGCGTCGACGACGGGCCCGGACCCGCCCGTGCTCGAGGGCCGACACGAGCGCCTGCATCGACGGCCAGCGCTGGGCCGGTTCGACCGCGAGCCCCTGCTCGACCACGCGCCGCAGCCAGCGGGGCACGCTGACGCCCGCGGGGGGCTTGTCGAGCTGGCCCATGAGGATCCGCGCCTGCAGGCCCGCCAGCGTCTCGTCGACGAATGGCCGCTGGCCGTAGAGCGCCTCCCACAGGCTCGTGCAGAACGAGAACTGATCGGCAGCCGGCCCCCCGCGGCCGCCCGCGAGCTGCTCGGGCGCCATGTAGGCCGGCGTGCCCACGAGCGCGCCGAGCTGCGTGAGCGCTTGTCCCAGCGCGCGCTGGCGGGAACCGGTCACGTCGACGAGGTCGTCGTCGAGATCGTGGCTGCTGGTGTCGGCCTCGCGGGCGAGCCCGAAGTCCATGACCCGCACGCGGCCGTCGTCGCCGAGCATCACGTTCTCGGGCTTGAAGTCGCGGTGCACGAGGTCGCGGGCGTGCGCGGCTACGAGGCCCCGGCCGGCGCGGGTCATCACATCGAGCACCTCCGGCCACGGCCGCGGCGCAGCGGCGAGCCAGGCCTTGAGGGTCTGGCCTGCGACGAACTCCATCGCCACGAACACGCGGCCCTCGTGCAGGCCCACGTCGTGTACGGTGACGACGTTGGGGTCGGACAGCCGCGCCAGCGCCTGCGCCTCGGCGAGCAGCCGGCGGTGGCCGAGGTGGGCGCGCCGATCCTCGCGCGGGTGCAGCAGCTTGAGCGCCACCTTGCGGTCGAGCTCGGGATCGTAGGCCGCGACCACCAAGCCCATGGCCCCGGCCCCGAGCCGCGAGAGCACCACGTAGCGGCCGACCTGGCTGCCGCGCGGCAGCTCGAGCTCACGCCACGCGGCGGGGCGATCGTCGCCGATCACCGTCGTGCTCGCGTCGCTGACGAGCACGTCTTCGCTGGGGGCACGACTGTCCACCATGGAGGGCTACGCAAGAGGGTCGCACCCGGGCGGGCGGGGATCCACCGCAGCATGGGCGGCCGGGAGGCCCGGCGAGGCCGCCTACGCGGGATCCGGCCACAGCCACGCAACGATGCTGCCGCCCACCCACGTCTCGGCGGCGATCATCGGCAAGAGACCCAGCGCGCTGCCGGCCACGAACGCCCCAAAGCCTACCCGTGAGACCCCGAACATCAGCTGCATGGGGCCGAACGTGAACAGCAACAGGCGCATGGTGAGCACCGTGCGAAAGCCTCGCTCGGCCAGCTGCTCATCCCACTTGCGCAGCCGGGGGGGCAGCCGATCCTGCACCCACTGCCGGCCCACGTAGCGCGCGAACCCGAAGGCCACGCAGCCGGCGAGCACGGCCCCCGACCACGAGGCCAACAGCGCCACCCACGGCGTCCACACCAGCGCCGCGGCCACGATGAAGACGTGCGCGGCGAGCCCGAGCGGCTGCAAGAGCGCGAACGCGGCCACGAACGCCAACAGGCCCCACGCCCCCGCCTGCCGTAGCCATGCCTGCCCCTCGGCGAGGTCGACGTCGAGCACCACGAGCGCGACCACCAAGGCGACGTAGACGAGCGCGAGGAGCAGACGCGCACGTGAGGGGCTCGGCACGGAGCCACCGTAGCAGGCGGGAGCCGGCGTGCACACGTGCGATGATTCCGGTAACGAGACCCACGCTTGGATCGTGGATGGCGGTCACATCGGCCGGGCACGAGCAAACGAGCAGGGAGGGCGTTCTGCTATCGTCGCCCGCAATGGCGAACCCGCGCTTGCTCCCTTGGATGCTGCTCTTGCTCACGACCACTGCTTGCCCCGGTGACGACGGCACGGCCGACACGACGCTGGTGACGACGGACGACCCCGGCACCAGCACCGCGAGCAGCACCAGTGGGCCGCCGCCGACGTCCTCCACGACGGTCGACGACCCGACGGTCGCGCCGACGACGACCGGGGAGCTGCCCGGGACGTCCACGGCGCCCGATCCCGACACGTCGTCGGGCAGCAGCAGCGAGGGCAGCACGACCGCGGGCGTCGTGTCCGCGTCGGCGACGCTCGAGCCCAAGAGCGGGTCGAACGCGATGGGCACCGCGGTGTTCACCGATGCCGGCGACGGCACGGCCGACCTCATGGTCGAGGCCATGGGCGTGCTGCCGCCGGGCACCCACGCGCTCCACATCCACGAGTTCCCCGATTGCTCGGCCGAGGACGCCACCTCGGCGGGCATGCACTGGAACCCCGCGGGCACCATGCTCGGCGAGCTCGGCACGGTCGAGATCGCCAACGACGGCAGCGGCGTGTTCACGAAGTCCGACGCGTGGTCGATCGGCACCGGGCGCGACAACGACGTGGTCGGCCGGTCGATCGTCATCCACGCCGATCCCGACGGCGGGACGCGGATCGCCTGCGGCGTGATCACGCTCGACTGACGAGCATCCAGGCTCAGCACGGCACGCAGTTGCAGCTGTCGCTGCAATGGAGGGTGGGCGGCACCGCCCCCGCCGCGCAGGTGGCCGAGCACGCCTCGGGGCCGCAATCGACCTCGACCTCGAGGCATGCCTCGTCGTTGCCGTGGCAATCGATCGCGCAGCTCCCTTGGTCGCAGTTGAACATGAGCGTGCCGCAGGCATCGACCCCGTTGGCGCACTCGAGCGTGCACGCGTACTCGGGCGGGCAATTGACGATGCCCTCGTCGCAGGCATCGGGGCCGTCGCACACCACCTCGCAGGCGAACCCGGACGGGCAGTCGATGGTCTGACCCACGCAGGCCTCGGTACCGAGGCACTCGATGCGGCACACGTTCCCCGCGCAGTCGTTCGCGCAGATCGACGGGCAATCTCCGCCGACCGGCTCGGGATCGCTGCCGCACACGGGCTCGCCGGTCGTCTCCGACGGCCCGTCCGAGGCCGTCGTCTCCGACGGTCCGTCCGAGGCCGTCGTGGCCGGGCTCGAGGTCGTGCCGGGCTCGGTGGATCCGCCGGTGTCGTCGGCCGATCCGCCGGCCGTGCCGGCGCCCGTCGCCGACCCCGAGGCCGAGGCCGAGGCCGTCGCCGCTTGCGTCGTGCCCGACACCGTGCCGTCGCTGCCCGACTCGGCGCTGCTCGACATCACCTCGTCCACGTTCGGGCCACACGCACTCGCAAACCAGGCTCCCAATATCAAGGCATCACGCTTCATTCGCTGATTCCACCACGACCAGCCGAAGCGAACACGACGATCGGGCGGACGGCCTACCGCCCGACCAAGCCCGTGGCCAGAACATCGATTCGCCCCGAGGTGGGGTCCCGCGTCGCGGGTGGGGCCCTTAGTAGCCCCGCCGCGGCTCGCCGGCGCTGCCCCGTCCGCCGGGCAGCATGCCGCGGATCCACGGCGGTCCGTCCGTGAACAGGTGGTCGCGCACCGCTCGTCCAGCGCCGCGCATGCCGGTGGGGAACGCCCGCAGGAGCACGTCGAGGTGGCCCTCGTCGCTCTCGACGCCGTGCACGGTCACGAAGCTCGACACCAGGCCCAGCACCCGCCGCGCCACGCGGTTCTTGCCGAGCGCGGGGTGCTTCATGAGGTCGATGACCAGGCGGTTGCCGGTGGACTCCCCGAGCAGGCGCGAGAGACCGGGCAGGTGCGCGGCCAGGTTGCCGCTCTTGGTCAGGTCGAGCGCGCCGGACTTGATGAGCGCGGCCACGGGCGACTCGGCGTCGCCGAGCACGGTCATGGTGGTGCCCTCGAGCCGCACCTCGAGCCGCAGCTCCTCGGCCGACATGCGGATGCGCTCGATGTAGAGCTTGGTCACCGCGCGCACGCTGGTGCCCATGAGCGCCACGGTGGCGCCGATGCGAATGCCGGGCGGGCACGGATCGATCTCGACGTCCTGGGGACCCTTCTCGCCGCCCTGCCCCGCCAGATACCGCAACCCCGCGATCGGCACCCCGAAGCGGAGCCCGACGGCATTGCGGATGACTCGAGTGAGCTCTTCGGGATGAGCGCGAAGGTAGGAGCTGGCGGCTCGCAGCAAGGCGTCCCGTGCATTCATCCCCTGGAGGATACGCCGACCCTCGGGCCCGGATACACCGTAATCCGTGACGCCGCGGGCGAGCGCGCGCACGCGCAGATGACTGCACGCGGGCGCGCACGCTCGAAACGGTTGCAGGGCACAAACAATCGAGGGCCGCCACGCTGGGAGCGTGACGGCCCTCGGTCTTGGCGACTCGGAAGGAGCCTCTCGGCCCCGCGAGCCTCACAGGTCGTGGGGGCGCACGGTGCTGCGGTTGTTGCCCTGGCAGCGCGCGATGGCAGCCTCGAGCAGCTCGTGAACCTTGTCGGAGACGGCCTGGACGAGCTCGCCATCGGAGCGCAGACCCGCCTCCTTGATGACTTCCTTCACCTTCGAGCCGACGACGACGATTTCCTTGGGCTTGGACGCTTTGGCCATGATGTGTTGATCCTGAGCGAGTACGCTGAGTCGTGGTGATTCCCGTGGCGCTAGGGGCCACGATCGTGGGATGGGAGCGGTTGCCTGCCCCACAGGGTTTGTGGGGGGCCAGAGCTCGGCCGGGACGATAAACCCGCCTCGACGGGCTTGAAAAGCGAAAAACCGACCGAGTTGGCCGAATTTCGGGCGCTAGGGGGGCCGTCCGGCGAGATCGTCTCCGCCGATCCGACGCGATCGATGATCCATCGACAGCCGATCGCGAGGTGCCGATCGAAGATTCCCACGCGAGCCTCATCACGGCTCGAGCAGCGTCGCGGGGGTCGTGACGCGTGGGCCGGGGCGGCGATCGAAAGCCCGCGAGCAGCTCCGATCACGGCGTGAAGGCGTCGGCCCAGGCCTTCAGCAGCGCCCGGGGGCGGTCGCCGAAAGCGGTCGCGATCATCGTTCTGAGGGCTGAATTCGCGGGATCCGGCCGGAGCTCGATCCGCAGCGCCGAGGCCGGCGGAGCAGCCCAGAGGTCGGCCCACTCCACCACCAGGACCATGGGCAGGACCGGGGCCGGGCCCCTCGACGACGCCCCGGCCTCGGAGCCCGCATCGACCCAGTCGGGCAGCCCCAGCGCCTCGAAGGCCGCCGCGCCGACCGATCCCGGGGCCGGGCCGTCCTCGTCGGCGGCCAGCCGGAAGAGATCCACGTGAGCCAGCGGCCGCGGGCCCGCATGCTCGAGCCAGAGGTTGAAGGTGGGGCTGCGGACCCGGTCGGGCCGGTCCACGCCCAGGCCCTCGGCCAGCGCCCGGGTCAAGGTGGTCTTGCCCGCGCCCATGGGCCCCTCGAGCAGCACCACGTCGCCGGGCCGCAAGAGCGCCCCGAGGGCTCGCGCCGCCGCCAGCAGGCGTGGCTCCGACAGGCCGGCACGCTCCATGGTGCGCGGGAGCATAGCGCAGAGATTCCTCGATCCTTCCTCGCGACCTGCACGGGTTCTGCACGAGCGCCTGGCAGGCTCGAGACATGTCGATGGCCGCCGTCCAACCCTGCGTCGCGCCCTACCCCTCCGATCCTGCGTACGAGCCCCCGCACGAGGCTCGGTACGAGCCCTCGTCGGGACCGCTCCCATTCGCGGCGCCGGCTCCAGTGAGCGTACCGTTCGTTGCGCCGGGCCCCGCGTGGCCGGCTGCGGCAACGGGCACGCCTGCACCCTCGGTGCTGCTCCGCTCGCTCCGCGACGACGGATCGCTCGCGGACGGCTCCACCTCGATGCACACGGCGCAGGCGCTGATGTGCTGCCTCGGCGGCGCCGCGCTGTTCGGGGTCGCGCTCGGCAGCTTCGGCGGCTCGGGAGCGCAGATGCTGGCGGCGGGCCTCAAAGCGCCGATGCTGCTGCTCGGCACCACCGCGCTCTGCCTGCCGGCGTTCCACGTGATGCAGCTGACCCGCTCGCCACGACCGCTGCCGTTCTCGCAGGCGCTGTCGATCAAGGCGCACGCGCTCGCGGCCACGGGCCTCTGGTGGGGCGCGCTGGCGCTGCCGCTGTTGTTCCTCGCGAGCACCGTGCAGCACTACCGGCTGGCCCAGGGCCTGGCGCTGGCGGTGGGGGCGGTGGGCGGCCTCGTGGGCCTCTTGCGATTCCGCGCGCGGCTCGTGGCCGCGTCGGGGCCCGCGGCCGGTCGCATGCTCACGGGCTGGTTCGTCCTCTATGGCGTGGTGGGAGCGCAGCTGTCGTGGTTCATGCGGCCGTTCCTCGGCGCGCCCGGGGAGCCGTTCGAGCTGCTCCGCGGGCTGCGGAGCAATTTCTTCGAATTCGCGGCGGGGCCGCTGTGGCAGACATGGCCGTAGCCCGGCACCGACCGGGCCGGCGCACCGCCGCTGGCCCGCCGCCGGGCCCACGTGCTACGGGACGCTCGCCGTGGGCTCGTCACGCGCAGCATCGCCGGCCCTGCAGTGGCTGCCGCTCCTCGCCTACGTGGCCCTGGTGTACGGCTCGCTGCCGTGGACCCGCGACGTGCTCATCGCGCTCGACCAGCAGCGGCTGGTCGGCGGGGCGGTCACGGCCTGCTACTTCGGTGCGGCGGTGCTGGTGGTCTACCACGTGGTGTTCGACGTGCGGCTCACCGATCGCGTGGCGTTCGTGGCGCTCGTGGTGCTCGGCGCGGGCGTGGGCGCGCTGGTGCTGGGGCTCGCGATCCCCGAGGAGCGGCTGCACTTCCTCCAGTATGGCCTCATGGCGGTGCTGGCCCGCCGCGCCGTCGCCCCGCGGCTCGGGGGCTGGGCGCAGTACCTGGCCGCGGTGGCGATTGCCGCGGCAGCCGGCTGGGGCGACGAGCTCGTGCAGGGCCTCTTGCCGGGGCGCGTCTACGACCTGCGCGACGTGGCGATCAACGCGAGCGCGGCGCTCCTCGCCATGGCGGGCTACGAGGCGCTCCACAACCAGCTCGGCTGGCGCCCCGCTGCGAGCAAGGAGCCTCCTTCGTCATGACCTCGATCCTCATCGTCGACGACGAGCCCGCGGTGGCCGACGTGCTCAGCTTCGCGCTGCGCAAGGGCGGCTTCTCGGTGCGGGTGGTGGGGACGCTCGCCGAGGCGCGCCGCGAGCTGCAGCTGCGGCCACCCGCGCTGCTCGTGCTGGACCTCGGCCTGCCCGACGGCGACGGGCTCGAGCTCTGCCGGGAGCTCCGCGCGCGCTCGGGGCTGCCGGTGCTGGTGCTCACGTGTCGCGACGAGGAGGTCGACCGGGTGATGGGGCTCGAGCAGGGCGCCGACGACTACGTGGTCAAGCCGTTCTCGCCGCGCGAGGTGGTGGCCCGCGTGCGTACGATCCTGCGGCGCGCCGCCGCGGGCGCGGCCGCTCCGGCGAGCGAGCTGCGGCATGGGCCGGTGGTGCTGCAGCTGCAGGAGCACCGCGTGACCGTGCACGGGCACGCCGTGGAGCTCACACCGCGGGAATTCGACCTCCTGCATGCGCTCCTCGCCGCGCCGCGGCGGGTGTTCTCGCGGCAGGCGCTGGTCGAGCAGGCGTACCGCGACGAGGCGGTGGTCTCCGATCGCACGGTGGACTCGCACGTCAAGGGCATCCGGCGCAAGTTTGCCGAGGTGGGCGAGCGCGGGGGCGACCCCGGGTTCGATCCGATCGAGACCGTCTACGGCGTGGGCTACCGCGCGCGGCAGGAGTGACGCGTGGACGTCCCGAGCGCCATACCCGAGCCGCAGCCACGGCGGCCGCTCTCGCGCCGGATCATGGTGGCGCTGTTCGTGCTGGTGCTGGTGCCGATCGCGGGCTGGTCGCTGGTCAGGTCGGCGCTCGAGGACCCCGGGGCGCTGACGAGCTCGGAGGATCGCGAGGCGGTGGAGGAGACGCTCGACGACGTGCGCGCCCGGCTGGCGCTGGTGCTCGTGGCCAGCTTCGCGGCGCTGGGCGGCGCGGTGCTGTACCTGCGTCGCACGGTGCTGGAGCCGCTGGTCGACCTGGCCCGCCGTGCGCGCGCGGCCGAGGCCGGCGCCTGGGAGCCGCCTGCCGATCGCGACAGGCCCGACGAGATCGGCGATCTGGCCCGAGCGCTCGACGTGGGCGTCACCGCCCTGCGACGGCGCGCCGAGGGGGCGGCACAGCTCGCTGCCAACCTGAGCCACGAGCTGCGCACGCCGCTGTCGGCCATCCGCGGGGCGGCGGAGCTGATGGACGACGACGAGCTGTCCGTGGAGGACCGGCGCCGGTTCGCCGGGCACATCACCCACGAGTCCGAGCGGCTCGAACGGCTGGTGCGAGGGCTGCTCGAGATGCAGCGGGCCGATCGCGACGGACCCAGCCGCGACGAGGGTCGCTGCGGCATCGGAGCGGTGGCGACCGGGGTGATGGAGCGGGCGCGGCCGCTGCTCGATCGCAAGCAGCTCCGCGCGGTGGTGGAGGTGCCCGAGGGGCTGCCCGAGCTCGCGGCCTCACCCGAGCGGGCGGCACGGATCGTGCTGGGGCTGCTCGAGAACGCGATCAAGTTCTCGCCCGCGGGCGCGAGCATTCGGATCGCCGCCGAGGAGGATGGCGAGGCGATCGCGGTCACGCTCGCCGACGAAGGCCCTGGCGTGCCGCCGAAGCTGCGCGAGGCGATCTTCGACCGCTACTTCACCGCCGCGGGCGAGGGTGGGGCGGGAGCGCGCGGCACCGGGCTCGGGCTCGCGATCGTGCAGAGCCTGGTCGAGGGCGCGGGCGGCCGGATCGGCGTGGACGATGCCCCAGGTGGGGGCGCGAGGTTTCGGTTCGTGCTGCCGCGTGCCGCGGCGTGCCGACCCGAGCTGGAACAGGAAGAGGAGGCTTGACGGTGGAGACCACGGAGATCGTCGTCGTTTCGTTCTGTCTGTTGGCAATGCTGGCCACGCCGGCGTGGATCGTCATGCGGTTCGCACGGTCGGGGCGGCAGGGGCGATAGCGCCGCCGGCCCTCGCGCTCGAGGTTTCAGCCGAGCGCGTGAGGGCGCACGGGCGCTCGTACGCGGCCCGTCGTTGCCCGACGGGGCGTGGAGGGTGTACGCATCGCACGTGCAGGCGGCGGAGAGCGGCGTTCCGCGCCCGATTTCGGGCACGATGCGCCGAGTCGGATCATTCGGAGCATGGCGACGAGCGGGTGCACGCCGGCTCGCCGAGGCCTGCCGACGCGCGGCCGTGGGCGTGCTCGCAGGGCCGCTCGTCGCCTGCGGCGTGCCCGAGCTGCCCAACAGCGCCCCGGTGCCCGAGCCCACCGAGGCGCTGCGGCCCGAAGCGCAGCGTGGCGCGGTGCCCGAGGACGCACGCGTGGTCGACTACGTGCTCACGGCCCGCTACGACGAGGACCTCCACCAGATCGACGGTCGCGCCCGCATCACGTGGCGCAACCGCGGCCCTGCCGTGGTGCAGTCGATGCCGCTGCACCTCTACATGAACGGATTTCGGGCGCCGGATACCGCATGGATGCAGCAGGCGCGCGGGCAGCATCGCGGGCAGAAGCTCGACCCGGAGCACGCGTGGGGGTACGTCGACGTCGCCCGCGTGGAGCGGGTGGGTGGCGAGGGCACCGACGGCGAGCCCGGCCGCACGACGCTGCGCTGGGCGGAGGCCGAGGAGCCCTCGTTGATGACGGTGTGGCTCGACGAGCCGGTGCCACCGGGCGAGGCGGTGGAGCTCGAGATCGCGTTCACGACGAAGCTCCCGCGGGTGTTCGCGCGTACCGGCTTCGCCGACCGCTACGTGATGGCAGGCCAGTGGTTCCCCAAGCCGGGGGTGCTCGAGCCCGACGGCACCTGGAAGGCGCACCCGTTCACGCTCTTCAGCGAGTTCTATGCGGACTTCGGTGACTACGACGTGGAGCTCGACCTGCCGGGGGACCTCGTGGCTGGTGCCACCGGGATCCTGGTGAGCAAAGCGGAAGAAGGCTCGCGCCAGCGGCTGCGCTACCGGGCGCAGATGGTGCACGACTTCGCCTGGACCGCGGGGCCCGAGCTGGTGGAGGCATGGGGCGACCACGAAGGGATCCGGATTCGAGCGCTGGTGCCCCGCGAGCGCGCCGACGAAGCCGCGCTGCACATCGAGGCGCAGCGAGCCACGCTCGCGAGCATGGAGGCGCGGTTCGGGCCGTATCCGTGGTCCACGATCACACTGGTGGATCCGCCCGACGGGGCCGAGGGCGCGGGGGGAATGGAGTACCCCACGTTCTACACCACGAGCCCCGCGCGCCCGGTGCCGGCACCGCTGCGGGCGCTGGGGTTCGACACCCGGCTCGGGTCCTTCACCACGATCCACGAGTTCGGGCACCAGTACTTCCAGGGGCTGCTCGCGTCCGACGAGTTCGCGCAGCCGTGGCTCGACGAGGGGCTCAACATGTACGCCAACCTCCTCGTCTACGTGGACTGGTACGGCGAGGACTCCGGCGACGGGCCGTGGATCGCCATGCTCGCGGGGCACCCGCTGTCGATCTTCGACGCGACGCGGCTCCAGCAGAGCGACAGCTGGTCGATCGAGCCGATTGATCAGAGCGCTGGTGCATTCTCGCCGCTGGCCGGCGGGTACGGGCCGGCGACGTATGCCAAGACCGAGGCGGTGATGCACACGCTGCGGCGGGTGGTGGGGGCCGAGGCGTTCGATGCGGCGATGCGGCGGTACGCGGACCGGTTCCGGTTCCGGCACCCGACGGGCGACGACCTCGTGGCGACGCTGACCGAGGTGCTCGGGGCGCGCGTGGTGCTGGGGACGACGGAGCTCGGGCAGCCGATCGAGCTGGTGCTGGACGAGTACTTCGAGCAGGCGCTCGAGACCACGCGGGAGGTGGACTTTCGCGTGCACAAGCTGGTCAACCAGCCGGTGCTCGGGCCCGTGGGGTGGCGACGCGACGAGCACGGGACGCTGGTGGGTGGCGAGCCGCCGCCGGAGCCACCCGCCGAGGGATGGAGGGACGAGGATCTCGAAGGGATCGTGGTGGTGGTCCGGCGGGGGGAATTCGCGGTGCCGGTGGAGATCGAGGTGGAGCTCGGGGACGACACGCGCGAGCGCGTGCTGTGGGACGGGCACGGCAAGTACCGGGTGCTGCGCTGGCCGGGCAAGAAGGTGCGGTGGGCCAGCATCGACCCGGACGCCAAGCTCGTGCTCGAGGCGCGGCGGTTCGACAACGTGCGGCACGCGGAAGGCGAGCGGCCCAAGGCCAGCGTGAGCACGGAGATCGGGCGCGTGGGCGAGGCGACGGCGCTGGCGATCGGCGGGGGGCTCGGACCATGAGCATCGTGATCGCGGGCGCGAGGCGGGTGATCGGAGCGCCGGGGCTCTGGCTCGCGTGTTGGGTGGGGCTCGCCGCGATCGCATGGGTCGTGGGCGGCTACGTGCAGCTCTTGGTCGCGGCCGCGGTGGGACCGTTCGACGCGCTGGATCTCGGGCGGGTGGTCTATGGGATCGCGGACGTGCTGCGGGTGTACCCGGAGCTGATGCCCGGGATCGCGATGGCGGTGATCATCGGAGGAGCAGTCTCGGGAATCGCTTGGACGGTGGTGAGCCCGGTGGTGATCGCGAGGCTGGCCGGGCGCACGGGGCTGCGGGAAGTGGGTGCGACCGCGCTGGCAGGGCTACCGGGCGTGGTGGTGCAGTCGCTGTGGCACGTGGTGCTGCGGGCCGTGCTGGTGGCGGCGGTGATGATGTCGGCACAGCCGCTGCCCAAGTGGGGAATCTGGGTGCTCGTCGGGGTGGTGTGGCTGGCCGCGGGGGTGGCGTTGGATGCCACGCGGGTGGCGGTGGTCGAAGGAGATGCTGCCCCGTGGCACGTGAAGACGGCGTGGCGTGGGTTCGTGCGGGTGGCGAGGCGACCGCGGGTGCTCGTGCCGGGGGTGCTGCTCGGGGTCGGGCAGGTGGTGATCGGTGGAGGGATCGTGTGGGGGGCGCTGGTGGGGGTCGGGAGTGGATCGGCCTGGGTGCCGCGGGTGCTGGCGTTGGTGAGCGTGGGGCTCGGGCTCTGGCGGATCGGGATCGTGGTGGAGGACGGAGTAGCGAGCGCGGACGCAGAGTGACGCGCGGTTTGGGCGCTCGAGCGGCAGGGCGATGGCGTTCGGATGGGTCACCTATCGCGATCGCGGCCGATACCCCTTGAACACCGCATTCCCCGAAAACAGCCTCGCCGCCGCCTCGGCCAGCGCCTTCACCCCACCCGCGATCGCCCCATTGCGTGCCGCATCCACCACCGTCATCCAGAACACCAGCGGCATGCGAAACGCCGGGATCATCCCCGGCGAGAACCCGGCCCGCTGCGCGACGAGCCGCGCTTGTCCTTCATCGAACAGCACCTTCGCGAGCTCGTCGACGAGCATCTCTTCGGTGATCTCCACCGCAGCCGTCGCCTCTGCGGCAGCGCTCGTACTCCCGCCGCTCGTACCCACCGACGCTTGCACGCCATCCCCGAACACCGGCCGTGTCGCCGGAGGCATCAGCTTGATCTCCCCAATCGCCGGCGCCGGTGTCTTCGGCTGTCCCGTCAGCCTCCGATACAGCCCTTCATAGTCCCCCGGCAGCCGGTACCACGTATACGCCCGCAGCGTCAGCGGCACATCCTTCTCCGTGCTGCCCTCGAACAGCACCGGCACGAGCCTGTCGTTGCGCGTGCCCGCCTCGTAGAGGATCTGCTGGGCGATCATCGCCTCCCACTTCGCGCCCTTGCCTTCACCACCGGTGCCCTCGCGATCGAAGCGCCCGCGGTACGTCGGCGTGCACACGATCACCACGAAGCGGCACTCCACCACCTGCCGCTCCATCCACCGCGGCCACCCCTCGGGGGGATCGCCGACGTACTGGTCGAGTCTCACGTCGATCCCGTCCTCGCGCAGGCGATCGGCCAGCGCGAGCACGCGCTGCGCGTGCGCCTCGGAGTCGTGGCTATAGGAGACGAACACGGGGATGGGCACGACAGTCCCTACGCTCATCGACCTCGCGCTCAGGGTACACCGGCCGAACCCTCGCCGAAGCCATGAACCCGGTCCGAGCGGGCCTCGCTCGACCTCACGACCGCTCCCCCGCCTCCACCCACGACCTCTCCAAGCCTCACCCGAGCTCCTCGAGCATCGCGATCATCTCCCCGAGGGCTCGGCCGAGCTCCCGCGGCTCCCCTGGGATCCGCTCCGAGCCCCTCACGCGAGCCCACTTGCGTCGATGCCGCACCCGCGAGGCTTGGCCGAGCCCCTCTCGTGGCCGCCGCGATCCCCAACCGAGCTCGGCCAAGCCTTCGAACCTGCGCGTCCCTGCGTCACCGACCTCGCGCAAGCCCTCCGGGCTCCGCTCACGTTCTCGACGGACCTGGCCTGAGCCCTCGGCCCTTCCCCCTCCTCCTGCAAGGCCTCGTAAGCCCGCCCTGCTGCTCTTTCGGCCCCCTGAGCGCGTTATCGCCGCGTCCGCCATCCCCACGCGATCTTCCTCTCCATCGCCCCTCCCGCCCCTCTGGCTTCCCCACCCCCCGGGGCTATCCTTTGGCCCCGCGAGCGCCGTTCCCGTGCGCCGCCCCACCAAGGCCGCCGCCCGTGTCCCCCGCCCTCGAAGAGCGTCCCCCCGACCCGCTGCGTCGCGCCGCACCGTCGGTCGACGACGTGGAAGCCCGCCGGGCTCGGGCCGCCATCGAGTCGCGGCTGTTCAACGGGCCGGCCCGTCCGGTCCGCGTGGGTCGCTACCAGATCCAGGGCCGCATCGGCGCCGGCGGCATGGGGGTGGTCTACCGCGCCCACGACCCCGAGCTCGTCCGCGACGTGGCGGTCAAGCTCATGAACACCGACGCCAGCTCGACCAAGGACCCGGCCACGGCTCGCGCCCGGCTGGTCCGCGAGGCGCGGGCGATGGCTCGCCTGGCCCACCCCAACGTGCTGCACGTCTACGACGTGGGCACCACCGACGACGGGGTGTTCATCGCGATGGAGCTCGTCGAAGGCAAGAGCCTCGGCAGCGTCTGCGCGGCCGATCTCTCTCTCTCCGCGTGGCGCCAGATCCTCCGCTACTACGTCGATGCTGGCCGAGGCCTCGCCGCGGCGCATGCCGCCGGCGTGATCCACCGCGACTTCAAGCCCGAGAACGTGCTCGTGGGCGCCGATAACCGCGTGCGCGTGGGGGATTTCGGGCTCGCAGGCGGGCCCGCAGCGCTCGATCGCAGCACGTCCCCCGAGGACTCCATGCTCGATCGCGACTCGGGCGACCTCGAGGCCTCGGGTAGCCTCACCAAGACCGGTGCCCTGCTCGGCACGCCCAAGTACATGGCCCCCGAGCAAGAGGCCGGCGACACCGCCACGGCCCGCAGCGACCAGTTCAGCTTCTGCGTGGCGCTCTACGAGGCGCTCTACGGCCACCCGCCGTTCTCGGGCACCACCGTGGCCGAGTATCGCCACGAGGTCCGCCACGGCCGCGTGCTCGATCCCCCGCCCGAGAGCAAGGTCCGCGGCTGGGTGCACGCAGAGATCGTCCGCGGCCTCGCGGTCGATCCGGCCGATCGCCACCCAGCCCTCGATCCGCTGCTCGATCGCCTCGAAGAAGCCCTCGTCGATCCCAACGTCGCCCGCCGCCGTCGCCGACGCGCGCGGGTGCTCTCGCTGGCCGCCGGCCTGTTCGCGCTCGCAAGCACGGCCGCGCTGGCGCTGGTGCTCGTGAGCGGCGACGACGACGAGCCGCACACGACCGTCGCCGCGACCACCCCGGCCCCCCTAACCACGAGCACCACCCCCGAGACCGAGACGCCCGCTCCATCCGTGGTGGCCCGCACCGCCACGCCCTCGGGCGGCCCGCGCTCCCCCGATCCCACCGCCGAGGATCCCGGCACGCCCGTCGATTCCGCGAGCCCTCCCGGCCGCACCTCGACCACCGGTCCTGGTCCCCTCGATCACCCCACGAAGACCACCCCGAGCGCCGACCACCCCGGTCCCGGTCCCGATCCCGACGCCCGCCCGACCCCCGCGGCCAAGCGCACGCGCGAGACCTGCTACTTCCTGCAGGACTCCTGGAAATTCCTCAAGCGTACGCGCAAGGCCTCGCGCTTCGTCATCGGACAAGACGGGCACTGCTACGATTGCGCCGAGGCGCCCGAGTATCGACGCGCGCAGCTCGATCCCTCCGACTGCTCGCGCAACTTCCAGTGCGTGGCCGCCCCCGAGGACCAGTGCCCGGCCTAGCCCGCCCGCTCGCTCGCGCCCGCCGGCGACCCTGGCTCTGGTCGCTCGTGCTGGCGGTGCTGCTGCTGCCCACCCTCGCCTCCGCCGGTGAGCGCTACGGCGTGGTCACGCTCGATCTTCGGCCCGAGGCCGGCGACGTCCCCACGCACCTCTGCATCGTGAGCGAGGCCGCCTCCGATCGCGCCCGCAAGACGCTCGACGAGCTGCTCGCTCCCACCGCCGATCCTTCCACCGCCGATGCGGCCAACGGGCGCACCACCTGGCTCGTGCGGCCGGAGCTGTGGGACGGCGACGCGGCATCGGCCGAGCGCCAGCGCTGCGCCGACGATCCGATCGGCGACTGCCGCCCGCGCGTCGAGCTGCCCGAGGGCCTCGGCCGTGCGAGCGACCTGCACGTGGCCTGCACGTCCGACAGCCTCGCGGCCTCCGAGGCCACGCTCGACCCGCGCCCCTTGTTCATCCTGCTCGAGCACCTCGAGGGCTCGCCGCCTGCGATCGACTCGGTGCGCCTCACCGGCGGCGTGGCCACGATTGGCGTGCGCGCCGACCTCGAGCAGGTGGTCGTCACCGCGCGGAGCCTCGGCGGCCACTACCTGCCCCACCCTCGCAGCGAGCGGGGCGCCGAGGAGGCCACGGCCGACGAGGACGAGCCCACGCGCAAGCTGGTGTCGCTGGTGCTCACGCCGCGCTGCCACGTGGTGGAGGTGACCCTGCCACGCACGCGGCTCAAACCCGCCGATCGCAGCCGGCTGGCGGTGCGCGTGCACGGGGTCGAGCTCGACACCGAGCGCTGCGTGGGCAAGCTGACCGGGACCGGCACGCTGCAGGTGCGGGTGCCCCAGGCACCGCTCTTGGTGGGTACGCTCGACATCGACCTCGCGGCCACCGAGGGTGGCAAGGCGGCGGCGCGGTTCGGGGCGCGCTGGGAGGGCCGCTGGCCCCGCGCCCCGTTCGCGCTGCAGTTCAACCAGGTCAACTTCACCTGGCGCAGGCCCGAGTGCGTCTACCCCGAGGACCGGTGCCCCGCGGTCACGCTCGAGACCGGCACCGCGTGCACGGCCACGGTGACCGACGCGGGCTGCGACTACCGCTGTCCGGGCACGGTCGACGATGCCGCGGTCGACCTCGAGCTGCCGCTCGAGATCACATTCGAGAAGGACGAGCCCCACCAGCGCTGGACCGACACGCTCGCCGTCAACGGGCAGACCCTCACCAGCTACGTGCCGGCCGATCAGCTCTACCTCGACGCCAACGTCAACGCGTGGACCACCGAGCAGCCCGGCAGCCGCATCACCGACGTGGAGCTGTTCGGCGAGGACGGCGAGGTCCACCGCTACGGCGTGACCCATGTGCCCAACCTGCAGCTCAAGGTGCCCGGGGCCTCGTGCGAGCCGATCCGCTTCCGTCCGCGAGGCGACCGCGACTACGACGAGGCGCTCGCCAGCATCCGCGCGGGCTCGATCGAGCTCGGGCCGCCGGAGCGCACGGCCCGGCGCATCGCGTTCAAGCTGTACCTGGCCGCGGGCGGCGGCCCGGCGTGGTCGGACACGTTCGGCCCCAACGATCTGCCGCCCGTGTACTTCAGCGCGCTCGGCCAGTTCGCGCTGCAGTTCCGCCCACGCCGCCCCGGCTGGTCGCGCGTGGGCTGGGAGCTGCGCGTGGGCGGCACGCTGGGCCGCTGGGGCAGCCGCCTGGTCGAGGGCAGCGAGGCCACCACCGAGCAGCCGAGCGATACTGCCACCGCCACCACCGACGAGCAGCTGCGCGCGTTCGGCTGGGCGCGGGTGTTCTTCGAGCCCGGCATGGTGATCGCCGCCACGCACCGCATCGAGGTGGGCACGGGCTTCGGCGTGGGCTTCTCGTTCCCCATCCGCCAGGACGAGGACCTCACCGGTGACCGCATCAACTTCATCTGGACGCCCTCGATCGACGCCCGCTACAAGATCCGCCGCTGGGCCGCCTTGATGCTGCAGTTCCGCGGCATCTTCGGTGAGCGCGCCTTCACGGTCACCGGCGTGCCGGCCTCCACCAACACCGACGGCAGCTCCGGCTCCACCAACGATCCGACCAAGGATGCCGATAGGGCCCGCTCGCTGCTGATCCTGTTCGGGACCGCTTTCTCGTTCTGATCGCTCGCGTCTGACGCTGGGACCACCTGGCGTGCGCTGGCGCCCACCTCGCTTGCGCTCGGTTGCTCCATTCCGACACGTCGCTGCCCCGTTCCTTGCCCTCCTCTCGCGTCTTTCGGCTGGCCCGGTACGTGCAATGCACCGGGTCGGCGAGCCCGACGTCGATTGCGTCGGGACCACACACGAAACGGAGACGGACCGATGAATTGGGACCAAGTCGAAGGCAAGTGGGATCAGGTCAAGGGTCGCTTCAAGCAGAAGTGGGCCAAGCTGACCGATGACGACCTGGCACACGCCAAGGGCCGCCGCGAGGAGATCGTCGGCAAGATCCAGCAGCGCTACGGCGACACCAAGGAGGCCGCCGAGAGCGCAGTGGACGACCTGATCGACAAAGTCTGATCCGGCGTCACGACGCTGCCGTGCGAGGGCCGTCTCAGCTCGAGGCCGCCCTCGCACGCGCATTTCCTGCGACCGACGCCGCGGCACCAGGGCTCCGCGCTCCCCCCACGCGTGCGGCCCTTCGCGTGCGGCCTAGGCTGGCTCGTGATGTCCTCCTTCCGGTACTCCATTCTTGCGCTCGTATCGCTCTCCTCGCTCGGCCTCGACGCCTGCGTCCCCTCGAGCTCGCCGCAGAGCCCGGGCCCCGGGGGCACGCCCCTGCTCGTCATCGCCGACGACGCCCCCACCAACGAGTCCGCCTGCGAGGACCGACTGGCGTTCGCACGGGAGACGATCGAGGACGTGAGCACACGGGCCAACGGCGAGTGCACTCAAGACAGCGACTGCGCGCTGGTGTTCGTCGACACGCAGTGCCAGGGCGCCTGCCAGACCTCGATCTTGTCGGCCAACGTCGACGAATTCGAGCGCGCCAAGCAGGCGATCGACGAGCGGGCCTGCACCGCCTACACGGGCGATGGCTGCAGCTACAGCACGCCACGCTGCCTGCAAGTACAGGCGATCTGTGCGGAGGCTCGCTGCACGATGATGCCGGTGACCGAGGCCGCCGGCTAAAAGAACAGCGACCAGCCCACCCCACGTGGACACGTGCAGCGCGACGAGCCGGAGCGCCGTCGGAGCCTCCCCGCCCCGACGGCCACTCTGGCTCTCCTCGCGCGATTCCTGCCTTGCCGACCCGGGTGGAGCCCATAGACCGCTAGCAGCCCACGACGAGGCCGCGGCAAGGATGACAGTAGAGATGGACGAGCCCTCCCCGGTGAACAGCCAGCGCAGATTCCTCCGGCGCGTGATGATGGCGGTCGGCATCGTCGCGCTCGCGGTCGTCCTGGCCGTGACGTTCGGCTTCGCCTGGAGCGCGATGCTCACGATCTTCGGCGGAGTGATGATGGGCGTGCTGCTCGACGGAGTGGCGTGTCGCATCGCCCGCTGGACCCGCATGCCCCGCTGGCTCGCGCTCACGCTCGTGTGCCTGCTCGTGGTCGGGGCACTCGTGGGCATGGGCTTCTGGCTCGGCCCGGCGATCTCCGAGCATGTGACGGGCATGCGCGTGCAGGTCCAGGTCGCGTGGAACGACTTCATGCTCTGGGTCCAGGACAAGCCTTGGGGGCCCGAGGTGCTGCGGCGCGTGTCGGAGCTCGAGCTGTCGTCGATGCTGACGCCGAGCTTCGGCGGCTGGCTCAGCACCACCGCCGGCACGGCTGCGTCGCTCCTGCTCATGGTGGTGTTCGGGGTGTACCTGGCGGTCGACCCCGAGCTGTACATGCGGGGCCTCTCGTGCCTGCTGCCGCCCCGCCACCGCCCGCGAACGCTGCAGCTCATGAGCGAGATCGGCCGTGCGCTGCGGAGCTGGCTCGTGGGGCGCTTCGTGTCGATGGGCATCATCGGCGTGGGCACGGGCCTGGGCCTTTGGGCAGTGGGGGTGCCGCTCGCGGCACCCCTCGGGATCATGGCGGGCCTGTTCTCGTTCGTGCCCAACGTGGGGCCGATCCTGTCGGCCCTGCCCGGCATCCTGGTGGGCTTCGCCGTCGACCCGCACGTGGCCCTCTACGCGCTCTCGGTCTACTGCGGGGTGCAGGTGATCGAGAGCTACATCCTGCAGCCGCTCGTGGAGCAGAAGGTGGTCTCGCTGCCACCCGCACTGCTGCTCTCGTTTCAGATGCTGATGGGCCTCTCGAGCGGCGTCATCGGGCTGTTCATGGCCACGCCGCTGCTCGTCACGCTCGTGGTCATCGTGCAGTCGATCTACATGAGAGACCTCCTGGGAGACGACGTGACGCTCATCGGTGAGCCCAAGAAGGACCGCACCCACCCGCTGCGACGCCGGTCTCGGGCCGCCAAGGCGGCGAAGGCCGCAGCTGCGGGCTCCATCCCCGTCCCGTCCGCCGCCAGCGTGCCCCTGGTCCCCCCTCCGCCTCCGACCGGCGTGCCCTCGACCGCGCGCTAGAGCGTGCCCCCGCCTCGGGAGTGCGACAGGGGCCGCACCCGGTCGGGTGCGGCCCCTTCGTCCGTGCTCGTTCCCGTCGCTCGAGCGCTACGGCTTGCTCGGGCTTGGCTCCCGGCTCCAGATCCGATGCTGGCTCGCGGCGTCGATGAACGCCTCGACCCCGTCGACCTCGAGCGGGACGAGCCCGGGGTGGCCCGCGGCCCGGTCGATCCCCGCCGCCGCCAGCAGCCCCTGCGCGGCCTCGGTGTAGCCAATGGCCTTGAGGTGCACGAAGGCGTTGCGCACCCACTCCACCGCAGCCGGCTGGCTCGCCAGCGCACCCACGCCCGCCGCCGTGGGGGCCAGCACCACCGCGTCGAACAGCAGCGACGGACCACCCGCAACGATGTGGTGCACCTTGAGCGGCACGCCGGTCGAGGCGCGCACCCCCGCGATCCTGGGCGCCACCAGCTCCATCCGCGCCCCGCCGGCCCGCGCAGCGTCCTCCACTCCGCGCAAGATCGCAGCGTCGATTCCATCGGTGGCGAGCACCCCGATCACGCGGCCCGCGATCGACGGCACGGCCCGCCGGTAGAGGCTGAGCGCGGGCGAGGGCTCGACCGTGGCTGGAGGGACCACGGGGGGGTCGACCACCGTCGCCACGCCGGCCATGCCGAGCCCCTCGGCCACGCGCTGCGACAGCTCCCGGTCCACGAGCGCGAGGTGACCGAGCATGCGCGCCTGGACCGTCAGCGTCTCCACCTTGGACAGCTCGAACACGAACGCGTCCACGATGTGACGCTGCTCGATCTCGGTCTGCGAGATCCAGAACATGCGCGCCTGCCCGTAGTGCTCGGCAAAGCTCTCGGGTCGCCAGCGCACCTTGAAGCCCTCGGCGCTCACCGGCACGTTCGAGAACCCGCGGTCGGGCGCCTCGCGCGGGCCACTGGAATCGAGCGCGCTGGGCTCGTGCGCCGAGCGGCCGCGGTGGATCGCCATCTGCATGAAGCCACCGCGCTGGAGGTTGTGCACCGGGCAGCGCGGGCGGTTGACGGGGATCTGGTGGAAGTTGGAGCCGCCGAGCCGCGAGAGCTGCGTGTCGAGGTACGAGAACAGCCGGCCCTGCAGCAGCGGATCCTCGCTGAAGTCGATGCCGGGCACGAGGTGCGCCGGGCAGAACGCCACCTGCTCGGTCTCGGCGAAGAATTCCGACACGTTCTCGTCGAGCGTCATCGTGCCGAGGATCGTCACCGGCACCAGCTCCTCGGGCACGAGCTTGGTGGCGTCGAGCACGTCGAAGCCGAAGCCCTCGGCGGTGGGCGGGTCGAACACCTGGACCCCGAGATCGAACTCCGCCGGCTCACCGCGTGCGATCGCGTTCCACAGGTCGCGGCGGTGGTAGTCGGGGTCGGCTCCGCCGAGCTTGAGCGCCTCGTCCCACACGAGCGAGTAGGTGCCGAGCCGCGGCTTCCAGTGGAACTTGACGAGCTTCCAGTCGCCCTTGCGATCGACGAGCCGGAAGGTGTGGACGCCGAAGCCCTCCATCATGCGAAACGAGCGGGGGATCGCCCGGTCGGACATCACCCACAAGAGCATGTGCGTGACCTCGGGGTTCTGCGCCGCGAAGTCCCAGAACGTGTCGTGTGCCGACTGGGCCTGGGGAAAGCCCCGGTCCTGCTCGGGCTTGGCCGCGTGGATGAGGTCGGGGAACTTCATCGCGTCCTGCACGAAGAACACCGGGATGTTGTTGCCCACGAGATCGAAGACGCCCTCGCGCGTGTAGAACTTGGTCGCGAAGCCCCGCACGTCGCGGGCGGTGTCCATCGAGCCCCGCGAGCCCACCACCGTCGAGAACCGCACGAACACCGGGGTCTCGACCTCGGGGTCGGAGAGGAAGTCGGCACAGGTCAGGTGCGCCCAGCTCTGGTGGGGTCGGAATCGGCCGCGCACGCCGAACCCGCGGGCGTGGACCACTCGCTCGGGGATCCGCTCGTGATCGAAGTGAGTGATCTTCTCGCGAAGGACGAAGTCCTCGAGCAGCGTGGGCCCACGCCGGTCGGCCCTGAGCGAATTCTGATCGTCGGCGATGGGCACGCCTTGGTTGGTGGTGAGCATGGGGCGCTCCCCGCCGACGATCTGGTGGGTCTCCCCCCCCGGGCCCATCTTCGTGTCCTGGTCTCCATCCCTGCTCGTCTTGATCATGCTGGGTCGCCGCCTTTCGCGACCTCTGGTTCAGTGCACCCCGCATGCCAGCGTTCGCGAAGGGCGGCGTGGGTCATGGATCCACCGGCGAAGGGATGTTGGTCGTGCGCTGGTGACACGGTGTGCCGTCGTGGCGCGGGCCGGCGTACCCAGCGGGGACCCTCGAGCACTAGCGAGCACGGGCGAAATCATTGGGTTTGCTCCGCTGGTACGCCCTTCGCTAACGGGGTCCTGTCATGACACCGACCACCATGAAGAAGAACGTCCTCCACTGGTTGCTCGTCGCGGCGGGGCTGGTGCTCGTACAGAATGCCGTCGCCTGCGCCGACGAGCCCGGCGAGACCCTCACCGCCAAGATCGATTGCAAGCGCTACTGCAATCAAGCCGAGAGCTGCAATGGCGACGTCAACCAGGCCGAGTGCGAGAACGACTGCCAGGATGCGCTCAACAACTGCCAGGCCGACGAGGTCGACGAGGCACAGGATCGGCTCGACGAGTGCGCGCAGGAGACGTGCGACGATTTCACCGCGTGCACGGTCGACGCGGGCGCCCAGTGCTTCTTCGGGATCTGATCGCTCACTCGCACGCGTGCTCGGCCGGACGACGGATGGCAGTGCCGCTCGTCGCCCGGCCGAGGGCGTTCGTGCCCGAGCGCCGGCGAGCGGCGGCTACCGACTCTCGCTCTCGGGTGGTCCGAGCACCTCGCGCAGCTCCTTGGCCCAGCGCGAGAAGTCGTCCATCGTGCTGCGGAGCAGCGCCTCGGAGCCGGCGAGCTCGGCGATGGCGGCGTCGAGCCGCACACGAGCCCGCTGCAGCCGGCTCTTGACCGTGCCCACCGGGGTCTCGAGCACGTCGGCGATCTCGGTGACCGTGAGCTCCTCCCAGTAGAACAGCTCGAGCGCGACCTGCATCTCCACCGGCAGTCGCCGCAGCGCCATGAGGAGCAGCCGCTGCTCCTGCTGGCGCGCCAGCACCCGCGACGGCGACGGCACGCCAAGGTCGGCGATCGATCGCTCACCCCACGGCGCCGCGTCCTGATCGCGCTGCGACTTGCGCAGGTACGAGTAGAGGCGCTTGCGCGCGATCATGAAGAGGTACGTGCGGAAGCTGGCCTCGCCGCGGAAGCGGTCCTTGCCCTGCACGAGGCCCATGAACGTCTGCTGCACGAGATCCTCGGCGGCCTCGTCCACCTTGTTGCGAAAGAAGCGATAGACCGAGTCGAAGTAGCGGGCGAACAGCTCGCGACCGGCGGCCTCTTCACCGCCGCGCCAGCCCTCGAGCAGCTCGAAGTCGCTGTGCGCCTCCCCCATCCCGCCCTGCCGGTCCTGCTGGTCCTCGTGTGGGCTAGAGCAGCCGCGCGCGCTCGAAGTGGGTGAGGCGAGAGAACGCCATGAAGCGCTCGTCGATGCGCGGGTGCCCGAGACCGCGCAGGCGATCGTAGGAGAAGCCCTCCACGCAGTAGCTGGCCATCACCGAGCCGTAGATCATGGCCGAGCGCAGCGTCTCCCCCGAGGTCTGCCCCACCCGCGCGAGGTAGCCCATGAACCCGCCGGCGAAGCAATCGCCGGCGCCGGTGGGGTCGACCACCTCCGCGAGCGGCAGCGCGGGCGCGGCGAACACGTCGCCCTCGTGGAACAGGAGCGCTCCGTACTCGCCGCGCTTGATCACCAGGCTCTTGGGACCATGGTCGTGGATCCGGCGGGCGGCACGGACGAGGTTGGGCTCACCGGTGAGCTGGCGTACCTCCTCCTCGTTGATGAGCAGCACGTCGACGCGGGCGAGCACCCGCAGGAGGTCGTCCTTGGCGTGCTCGATCCACAGGTTCATGGTGTCGAGGCCCACGAGCCGCGGCCGCGTGGCCATCTGGTCGAGGACCCGCAGCTGCAGCGCGGGCACGATGTTGGCGAGGAACAGGTACTCGCTGCCGCGATAGCTCTCGGGCAGCTGTGGGTCGAAGCGCTCGAACACGTTGAGGCGCGTCTCGAGCGTGTCGCGCTGGTTCATGTTGTCGTGATAGCGACCCTTCCAAAAGAAGGTCAGGCCGTCGGACACGACCTGCAGCCCCTCGGTGTCGACGTGCGCATCGCGGAGGTCGGTGATCGCCTGCTCGGGGAAGTCGTGGCCCACCACGCCCACCAGCCGCACCGGACCGAAGTACGACGCGGCCATCGAGAAGAAGGTGGCCGAGCCGCCGACGCTGCGCTCGCGCTCTGCCGTGGGGGTGATGACGTGATCGACGGCCACGCTGCCGACCACGACGACCGATGGAGTACGCTCGATCATGTTTGGACTCTCGCTCTCGCGCTGCTTCGTTGAAGGAGGCTCTGTGGTAGGCGGGGCACGGCGGGGCGTCAGCGGCCCAGCACGTGCCCCACGATGAGGTCGAGGCGCCGGCGCGCATCGACGCCGATGTGCTCGGGGGCGGTCATCACGGCGCCCGCCACCGCGTGCGGGTACGGCAGCTCGGCCGTGCGCTCGGGCAGCCGCGCCGCGAGGCCGAGGAGGGTCTTGCGCGCGCGCTCGATGTTGCCCGCCATCACGGCCATCACTGCCTCGACGCTGACCTCTTCTTCGTGCCAGCAGTCGTAGTCGGTCGACAGCGCCAGCATCGCGTAGGCGAGCTCCGCCTCGCGGGCGAGCTTGGCCTCGGGCAGCGCGGTCATGCCGATGATGACGGCCCCGAAGCTGCGATAGAGCTCGGACTCGGCGCGGGTGGAGAACGCAGGCCCTTCCATGACCACGCACGCGCCGCCCTCGTGCACGGTGGCCCCGCTCTCGCGGGCCGCCGCGGCCACGAGCGGGCGCAGGCGATCGCAGGTGGGGCGGCCGAACTGCACGTGGCCGACGACGCCGTCGCCGAAGAACGTGCTCGCGCGCACGCCCTTGGTGCGGTCGATGAATTGATCCGGCAACACGAGGTGGCCGGGGGCCACGTGCTCGCGGAGCGAGCCCACCGCGGACACGCAGACGAGGTGGGTCACCCCGAGCTGCTTCATGCCGTGGATGTTGGCGCGGTAGTTGATCTCCGATGGCAGGTAGCGGTGCCCGACGCCGTGGCGCGGCAGGAACACCGCGTCGAGCGGTCGCGCGTTCGGCCGCGGCAGCTTGCCCACGGTATAGGGGGCGCTCGGGGTGCCGAACGGCGTGGTGAGCTCCACCTGGGTCGCGTCGGCGAGCGCGTCCATTTGATAGAGGCCCGAGCCTCCGATCACACCGAGCACGACGGTCGTTCGGCTCTCGGGGGCCGCGGGGTGCGCGCTTGTCATCGGGGCGGGAGCATACCGCAACGGAGGGCGCGAGGAAGCGACGGGCCGACGCACGCGTCTACGGCCGCTCGGCCACGAGCACCACCGCGATGAACACCTCGCCGCCCGATTGCTTGGCGCGCACGACCCCGAGGCCCGCCTCGTTCGCGAGCGTGGGCCACAGCTCCGCCTTCACGATCGCGTCGAAGTCGGCGCTCGAGAGCACGATGCTCTCCACGCTCGCGAAGCCGAGCTTGCCGACCTCCTCGTGCCAGCCCTTGGGGTCGGCGCGACCCTTGCCTTGCGCGTCGGCGAGGCGCTCCGCGATCGCCGAGAGCCCGTCGTTCCAGCGCACGGGTGCGAGCTTGCGCTGCTTGCGAAGCTCGTCGACGCGGGCCCGGAGCGCGGGCCCGAGATCCTTGGTGGGCGCGCTGGTCGATGGATCCCGGTAGAAGTTCTGGGTGGCCAGCACCGGTCGTGCGGCGCCCGGCAGGTCGGTCTCGGGCTCGCCCACGACCACGCCGACGCCCACGTGCGTCACGTCGGTGGCGAGGATGTTCACGCGGTGGCCCGGGCTGTTCATGAGGCTCTCGTGGATGCCCTTGGGTCCGTAGCCCCGCGCCACGTTCTCGCGGAGGATCGGCATGCGGAGCCCCGCGGCGGTGAAGCGCGCGGTGGTGTCACCGGTGGTGGGCGAGGTGTGGCCGACGAAGCCGTGCGCGAGCATGTCCTCGCTGTGGGCGTGCGCGATCGCGGCCGCGTCGTCGGCCCAGAGGAGCGCAGGCAGGCCACGAGCGCGCCGCTCTTCGTTGAGGTAGAGGAAGTTGGCGCGGGCGATCTGATCGGCGGTGACCGACGGGTCGAGCTGCTCGAGGACGACGGGGATCGTCGCGGGCGGCGTCATGCCGCAGTAGACCGGGAAGTTGGCGGTGACCTCCACGCCGTAGCGGCCGTTCGCCATCACCTCGAGCTGGTAGGCCCCCGGGCCGTCGTCGCAGCCCACCCGGACGGAAAAGCGGCCGTTGGCGGCCACCGGAGCGCGTAGCGTGGTCGCGCGGCCGCCCGGGCCCACCACCTCGATCCAGGGCTCGCGGCGGCGGCCGACCAGGCGGCCGGCCACGGAGAACGAGCCCTTGCGACCCACGGCGAGCGGCAGCGGGTCGAGCTCCACCGCGCGCTCGAGCACCGCCACGATCATGCGCGTGCCGCCCTGGCTCATCGGCGCCACGCCCACGCCGAACACGATCGGCCCTTCCTCGGGCAGCGTGCTGCGCACCTGCTCGGCCAGCGAGGCGATGGCGGGGCGGCAGCCCTCGGCCGCACGGGTGTGGCAGCCCGCCGGATCCTCCGGCAGCTCGACCATCACCAGGCGCGGGGGAGGGTCGACGACACCGGCCCACGCCATGAGCCCGTCGACGAGCGCAGGCGGCACAGTGGTGCGATCGGGGGCGGTCCTCGCGAGCTCTCGCACCATGCGGCTGAGCGCCGGCGTGTGGGTCACCGGCAGCTCGGCCAGCGCGTCGACGATTGCTTGCTCGATCTCGGTCAGCGGGTGATCCACCCCTTCGCCGTACTTCTTGACGGGGGGGCCGCTCGGGGTGATCTGCATCGAGACGAGCTCGATGCCGTCGAGGTCCGAGGCGCTCGGGGGCTTGGTGTCGCGACGACCCCCGCCGCCGGCCGGCCCCGACGGACACGCAGCCGGCACCAGCAACGCAAGCACGAGCCCGCCGTGCAGCAACCTCCCCGCCCTCATGCGCCCCCCAGCTCTAGCACGGCCGCCAGCTCCGGGGCGTGGAAGTCGGGCACGCGCGGAGGGGCGAGCGCGAGACCGACCGCCGGCCGTGCGTCACCTTGTGGCCCCTGGGGCCGTTCGAAGCGAAATGCGTTGATCCGCAGGGTCTGGCCGGGGCTCGGCGGACACGAGGCCTCGGTGTGCTCGCAGATCTCGGCCCACGGGATCGCAAGCTCCGCGCTCCAGCCCTCGTCGTGGTCACGGCGATCGTCGAGGGTGCCCCGCAGGTCCACCGCAGCCTCCCAGCGGCCGTTCCAGGCCTCGTCGCCCTCGCGATAGCGCGCGAAGCGGGCGTCGAAGACCGTGCCGCGCGGGGAGACCTGTAGCTCGAGATAGTCGCGGCGCTCGGCGTCGCCGAACACGAACAGCTCGAAGACCTCCTGGTTCCACAGTGGATCGTCGCGGCGCCCGTACTCGGACCAGATGTCGGGGTCGGTGATCTCGGCGGCCACGTAGAGCGCGGCGGCGTCCCAGCCGAGGCGCACGGTGGCGGGGCGCTCGTCGTAGGGCTCGCCGTCGAGGCTGTGCACCAGCGGCCACGGCTCGGCCGCGATCCAGGCCGGGTCGTCGATGCGGCCGTCGAGCACGGGCGGCACGGGCATGGGGGCGGCCACGACCGTGGGCGGACGCGCGGGCACGTCCACGAGCGCGAGCATGGCCACGCCGTCCTCGCGGCGAGGCCCGGCGATCGCGGGCACGCGGCGATCGCCATCGAGCAGCTCGAGCGTCACCAGCAGCTGCGGGGGAAACCACGGGTCGGGCACCGGGATCGCGATGGCCTCCGCCCCCAGCGCGAGCGGCTGCTCGACCACGCGCGCGCGCGGATCGAGGGGAACCTCCCACGGTGGCGCGCCCACACCACCCTGCGCGACCTGCCGCGCGCCTGCGCGCGGGGGCCAGGCGATTGCACGGATGCGAAGCCCGTCGGCTCGCCCCTGCACGCGCACGTCCACGCGGAGCGAGTCACCGGGCGCCACGGCGTCGGGCGTCGCGATCGCATCCATGATCACCCCGCCTTCGAATTCGATCGCATGAGCCCACGCCGCCGGCGAGCCCGGCTCACCGGGCTCGGTCGGACCCTCGACCACCGGCACGGGCACCACGGGTGGCTCGGCGCACGCCGGCGCACCCGCGATCATCACGAGCGGCACCACCCTGCAAAGGCGCGCTCCGGCGATCGTCGCGAGCGACAGGGAGCCACGCGTCACCGCTTCGCACCCCGGCATCGCCACGGTCACGGCCGGCTAGAACCGCAGCGCGCCGAAGCCATGCGACGCCGGTGCGGGCGTGAGCGCATCGAGGGCATCGGGCTGGTCGTCGCGCGCGGCCTTGATGGCGATGGCGGTCACCGCGGCCGCGCTCGCGGCGATGGCCCCCACGGTCACCCAGAAGTACCACTTGGTCACGATGCGATCGGGCTCGGGCAACGGCTCCGGCGGCGGCTCGGGGGGCGGCGCGACCTTCTTGGGCGCCGGCGGCTCCCAGCGCGGGTCGAGCTGCTTGCGGTGAGTGGACACGGGCTCGTCGGCGATCGTGCCGCGAGCGCTGGCCTTGACGCGGACGAGCCCGGCGTCGGCGGCCGCGGCCGCGGCCTCGTCGTCGCCGGAGGTTCGCTTGGCCGCGCGGTACGCCTGTGCGGCCTCGCGGTAGTCGCCGGCCTGCTCGAGCACCTCGCCCTCGCGCTGCCACGTGGCGGCGGAGGGCTCGGCCAGCCGCGCCTCGCGGGCGAGCGCCTTGGCGCTCGTGAGATCGCCGGCCTCGAGCGCGGCGTCGAGGGTGGTGGGCTCGGCCGCAGGCGCGGGCGTGGGTGCTGCTGCGGCCGCGGGCTCGGCTGCGGGAGCCGGAGGAGTCGGAGCGACCGCGAACGGCGTGGCCCAGGCCGGCGTGGCCGCGACGAGCAGCGCTGCGGCCACGAGCGCACCGAGACCCCGCAGCGCCGGACGACACGCCGTCACGGGACCACGGGGTCGCACGCTCGCGCCCGAGCGGCCATGGGGAGCATCGTCAGTCCTCGTAGACATCGTCCTTGAAATCGGGCGGTGGGGGTGCGCCGGGCTTGGGCCGCGGGCGCCGGGCCTTCGTTCTATCACCATCGCGGCGGGTCGGCGTGGGGGTGAGCGAAGCCTCGCTCGGAGCGGCCGCCGGGGCATCGTCTTCGACGGCGATGGGCTCGGGCAGCGGCGGCTCGGCGACGCGCGGCGACGCCTGCACCGCGACGGGTGGCTCGGCCTCGACCAAAGGCGAGGGCTCGGCCACCGGCTCACCATCAACCACCGGCTCCGCCACGACCCCAGCCACCGGCTCCTCCGCGACCCCGGCCACCGGCTGCTCCGCGACCGGCGTGGAGGCCTCGGCCCGCGCCCGCGCCCCGAGCACCCCCCACGACGCCACACCGCCGAGGAGCACCACGCCCGCGGCTCCCAAGAGCCACAGCGGCCACCGTGGGCTCGTACGCACGCGTGGCGTCGCGATCGACGCGGCGGCCATCGAGGCCTGCGAGGCGATCCCGAGCCCACTGGACCCCGCCAGCGATGAAGCGGCCACGGTGGCCCCGCCCGCCGGCCGTACGTCGCTACGCTCGGTGGGCGCGGCCGTGGGCCGCTCCGCGAGGTCCTGGAGCTGCACCGTCTCCTCCCCCACGGCCACCGCCTGCCGCGGCCCAGTGACCACCGCGTCGATCGCCGCGGCCTCCCGGTGGAGTAGCGCCTCGAGCTCGTCGGCCAGCGCATTGCCGTCCGCCGGCCGCTCCGCCGGCTCCTTGGCCAGGAGCCGCATGGTCAAGCGACACACCCCCTCGGGCAGTGTGCGATCGGGCGCGGCCTGGCGCGGGTCGAGCGGCTGCGCGCGGATGTGCTGGGCGAGGATGCCCATGAAGGTCTCGTCCTCGAACGGGACCAGGCCCGTGAGCATCTCGTAGAGGATGACGCCCAGGCTGTAGAGATCCGCGCGCGCATCGAGGCCTCTTCGCCCCAGCGCGCGCTCGGGCGCGAGATAGTACGGCGTGCCGAGCAGCGTGCCGGCCTGGGTCTCGATGTGCGTGACGTCGCCGGTGACGACCTTGGCGATGCCGAAGTCGAGGATCTTGGCCCGCACCCGCGCCTGCGGGTCGCGAGGGTCGACGTGGAGGAACAGGTTGGCCGGCTTGACGTCGCGGTGCACCACCCCCGACGCATGCGCCGCGTGCAGGCCCCGCGCGACCTCGGCGAGCCACCCGAGGCCCTCGCGGAGCCGCCCCGGCGCCTCGAGCCAGTCCTCGAACGACTGCCCGTAGAGCCGCTCCATCACCATGTAGAGCGTGTGGTCGGGCAGCTCGGCCAGCTCGATCACCTGGACGATCGACGGGTGGCCCACCCGCGCCGCCGCCTTGGCCTCCTGGCGGAAGCGGGCGAGGTGGTCGGCCTCGTTGCGCTCCCGCCGGAGGATCTTGAGCGCGACCCGAGGCCCCCCGGCGCCGTAAGGCGCCATTGGCTGGGCCAGAGAAAGCCCGCTGGCCACCACGGCCTCGGCGTCGTACACCCGGCCCATGCCGCCCTCGCCCAGCGGGCCGAGCACGCGGTAGCGGCCCACCAGCGTGCCAGGGGCCAAGACCGGGTCGCGGGCCGCCGACCCCGCCCCGGCGCCAAACCGAAACGGCCGCGTCTTGCCCGTGATGGGGGGCCCAGTGGGGCGCCAGGTGGCCGTGGCCAGAGCGGGCGTCGCCACCACGCCTCACGGTACCACCGGGGTGCCGACGGGTGCTATATGCGAGGCTCGTGGCCAAGGCGACGGAGAAGATCGATGCCTTGCTGGCGCGCCTCGAGCAGAGCGGCGCGGATCCGCAACGGCTGGCGGCCCTGCGCTCCACCCAGCGATTCAAGCGCTCGTGGGTCGAGCTCGCCGAGGTCCTCGTGGGGATCCGGCGCGACTCCACGTACGAGGGCTGGGGTCACGAGGACTTCTACGGCTACTGTGCCCAGGAGCTGTTCCTCAAGCGCGGGACGGTCGACAAGCTCACCGTCTCGTTCTCCACGCTCCAGCGGCTCGCGCCGAGCGTGCTCAAGTGGGATGGAGTCGAGCGCGAGATCCCGAGCCTGCAGGCGGTCGACTACTTCAGCCGGGCGATGGGCACGGCCTCGACCCCGGCCGACGACCGCGCGGCCAACGACGCCGCGGCGGCCCCCGCCCCGCCCCCGCGCGAGGTGATCAAGGAGCTGCGGCACGCGGTGTTCGACGAGGGTCAGTCGGTGGCCGAGCTGCGGCGCCGCTTCGACCCGATCCTCCACCCCAAACCCGCCGGGGCCGAGCAGCTCGAGACCATCGCCAAGGCCATCACCGCCGCGCGCCGGCTCGCGGAGCTGCTGCCCGACGTCGACGGCCTCACCGACAAGCGCGTGGCCACCACCGAGAAGGCCCTCGGGGGCCTCCGCCAGGAGCTCGAGGAGCTCGCCGCGCCGCTCCGCGAGAAGCTCGCCCGCAAGCGGACGGCCAAGAAGGCCGTCCGCGCCGCTCCCAAGCACGCAGAGCCCGAGCCCGCGCACGAAGGCGAGGCCGAGCCCGCCGACGGCCCTCGCACGCGTCGACCGCCCAAGCGCGCCGCGGGCCGGCGATAGGGGCCGGCCATGGACGAGCCACCGCGGCCACCGAACGACGAGGCGCCCGACGAGGACGAGGACGGCCTCGACGAGCTCGACGACGACGCAGCTCCGCCCGCGCCGGTGCCCGAGGACCGCATCGCCGCGCTGCGGCGGCGCATCGAGGAGGCGCGGCGCAAGCTCGTCCCGCACCTGCCCGAGGTCGAGCCGAGCCGCGTGCGCCGGATCTGGCTCTTGTCGTTCTTCACGTTCCGGCGCTGGCTCATCGAGGATCACTGCGGCGGCCTGGCAGCGCTGCTCACCATGCACACGCTGCTCTCGACGGTGCCCATCATCGGAGTCGCGCTCCTGGTGGTGGGCCTCATGGACCCCGTCTCGGGCAACGAGCTGTTCGAGGAGCTGTTTCGCTCGCTGGTGCCCGAGAACGAGCGCGCCGAGCAGATGGCCGCCGACGCCACCGCGCTCGCGGCCCACGTGACCGTGCGCAACCTCGGCGCGTGGGGCTTCCTCGTCACGATCTCGATCGCATTCGTGCTGTTCTCCACGCTCGAGCAGACCTTCAACCGGATCTGGCGGATCACCCGGCGACGCAGCCTGCTGGTGAAGTTCACGATGTTCTACACGCTGGCCACGCTGGGGCCGGCGCTCATGCTCTATAGCCTCGCCCAGCCGTTCGTCGCCGGCGTCACGCGCCTCGTCGCGCTGCCGGTGCTCACCACCAGCGCGGGACTGGTGCTGCTCAACCGCTACATGCCGTTCACCGGCGTGCGCTGGGGCCCGGCGCTCGCCGGGGGGCTGGTCTCGGCGGTGCTCATCGAGGTGAGCAAGGTGGGGTTCGGCTATTACGCCACGCGCTTCGCCCTGAGCACCTACGAGGGCCTCTATGGCTCGCTGGCGGTGTTCCCGATCCTCATCGTGTGGTCGTACCTCTCATGGATGGTGATCCTGCTGGGCGCCGAGATCGCGTTCGTGGTGCAGCGCCGCCGCTACATCGCGCTGCAGGGATACCTCAACCGCTACGTGCGCGAGCGAATCGAGGTGCCCAACGACTCGGGCCGCACCGCCGCGCGGCTGTTGCTCGCGATCTGCGACCGCTACGCGCGCCAGGGCCTGGGCCTCGGGCCAGAAGCGCTCGGTGAGCGATTCCGCCTAGGGCTCGACCGGGTGGGCGAGCTGCTCGTCCAGCTCACCAAGCACGGCTACATCGTCGATACCGACACCGACGCCGAGGGCCAGAGCTTCGTGCCCGCACGACCGCTCGATCAGATCAAGCTGCTCGACGTGTTGGTGTTGTTCGATCACGAGCAATCGCAGCGCGCGCGTGCCGACCGGCTCGGCCGGGTGTTCGAACAGCTCGACGAGGCTCGACTGCGCGTGGTCGCCGAGACGAGCTACGCCGAGCTGGTGCGGCGGCCCCGGAGCTAGGAGCGGCGCTCGCGGCCGCATCGGACGATTAGCGACCCAATTCGGCTCACATCATTTACCGCGGCTCGGTGGCGCCCCCTACTGCTCGACTCATGCTGAGAGAGTGGAGCGGCGAAGGAGCCACCAGGATGTGGCGCTCGTGGCGGTTGCGCGCGAGCTGAGCCTGACGTGGGGCTTCGTGCGCTACGACTTCTCCGCCACGGTCGTGCCCGCCACATTGGGCATGGTGGCGGCCGCGCGGGTGGAAGGCGACGTGCAGCCCGCCACGCTCGGGCTGGGCGCGGTCTACTTCCTCCTCTACGTCTACGCGTTCGCCGTCTCGAACCAGATCATCGGAGTCGAGGAGGATCGGCGCAACAAGCCCGATCGCCCGCTGCCTTCGGGCTTGGTGGCGCTCCGCGGCGCGTGGGTGCGCTGGGTGCTGGCCATGCTGCTGTTCCCGATACTCGGGGCGGCGCTCGGGGTGGCTCGCTGGGCGCTGCTCTGGCAGCTTTGCTTCTGCCTCTACAACTTCGGTGGCTTCGCGCGGCACTGGGCGACCAAGAGCCTCATCATGGGCGTCGGCCTCGTGGCCCAGCTCGCGGCCGCGTGGGGCATCGTCGGCCCGATGCCCGGGCTCGCATGGCGCTTCATCTCGGGGCTCGCGGTGGTCGCGTTCGTGTTCTGCAACATCCAGGACCTCCGCGACGTGGCCGGCGATCGCACGCTAGCGCGGCGCACGCTGCCCATCGTGTACGGCATGCGGCGCACGTGCATCGTGCTCGCGGTGCTGTTCGCGGTGGGGCTGCCGCTGCTCACCCATGCCTGGCTGTTCGTGGGCGTACCGGTCGGCTTCGGCATGGTCGCGTGCCTGGTGGTGCTCGACGGGCTCAGCCTATGGATCGCCGCACGGCTCTTGCTCGACCAGCGACCGAGCGGCCTGCACCGCTCGTACATGCTGTTCACGTACTGGTACTGCCTGGCCTTGGCGAGCGCGTGCGTGGTGCTACCGACCGCGGTCGGGTGATGTTCGAGCTGGTCCAAACGGACCACCCTGGAACGATCCGCCCACCCTCACACCGCATCGCTGACGCTGGTGAGCTCGAATTCCGACGCGACCAGCGGTGGCACCACCATCACCCTGCCGCGCGACAGGCCCGCGCGCTGCGGCTTGCCGAGCGCGACCACCTTGGCCAGCACCGACAGCGGGCTGTCGTTCCAGCGGAAGTTGCGAACGGGCTCCACGAGCTTGCCCTTCTCGATGAAGAAGGTGCCGTCGCGGGTGAGCCCGGTGACGAGCAGCCGCTGCGGCTCGAGCATGCGGGTGTACCAGAACCGCGAGATCAGCACGCCGCGATCGAGCCCGGCGATCAAGGCCTCGAGGTCGTCGGTGCCCCCGTCCATGTGCAGCGACGAGGGCGGCGGTAGATCCTCGGTGCCCTGGTGGTCGGCCCAGTAGCGGCTTTGGTGCAGCGCGCGGAGCTCTCCGCCCTCGACCCACGTCACCTTGCGATGCGGCCGCCCCTCGTTGTCGAACGGCTCGGCCGGGTTGGCCTTGTCGGCCGGGTCGCTCCACAGCCGCACCGAGGCGTGGAGGAGCCGCTCGCCCACGCGCGTGCCGCCACCGGGACGCGCGAACGCGCTGCGGCCCTCGTCGGCCGCGCGGGCGTCGAGCCCATCGATGAAGAATTCCAGCAGATCGGCGACCGCCTGCGGGGCGAGGATCACCGGGTAGCGCCCGGGCTCGCGCCGCACCGGCAGCTGTGACTTCGTGGCCCGCTGCGCCGCGTCGCTCACCAGCGCCTCGGGCACGAGCCCCGCGAGCGCGTGCGAGACGTAGCCGCTGCGGGCGCTGCCGGTGCCGTCCTCGGTGCGGCAGGTGGCAGAGAGGCTGGCGTGGGTGCGGGTGTGGTGCAGCATGAGGCCCGCGCGCGTACCCACGACCTCGCTCGTGTGCTCGTGCTCGAGGATCCCGGCCACGCGCACCTTGTCGCCCTCGGCGCGTCGCAGCACCCGACCGACCAAGTCGGCCCGCTTGGCCGCGCCGAGGCCCGCCACGGCCTTGTCCTCGGCTTTCACCTTGAGGATGGTCTGGGCCGAGAGCGGCGGCATGTGCTCGGGGTCGACCGGCGAGAGCCCGGCCAGGCCCTCGGCCCGCTGGACCAGCAGTGCCACCGCGGCCTCGTCGGTGCGGCCGCCGGTGACGGTGGCGGTGCGGCCGTCCTTGCTCGCCGTCACCGCCACGGTCACCCCGTCCACGTCGCCGGCGGTGGTGGGTCGCCCGTCGCCGAAGCGCAGGTGCCCGCGACGCGACGACGAGATCCGCACCCGTACGTCGCCGAAGCTGGCCTGCCCCAGCACCAGATCCACGAGCCGCTTGGCCTGTGACTTGTCGAGCGTCACTTGGAATCTCCCGAGATGTCGAGCACGTTGGCCATGAAGCGCGCGGGCGGGCAGCCGTGGCTGACCGCGTTGGTCTGCATCGGCTGGCCCTTGCCGTCGCCGAACGTGCCGTGCAGGCGGTAGGTGCCCTTGCCGCCGATCATGTCGCACGAGCTCCAGAACTCCACCGTGTTGGCCTGGTAGGCCACGTCGCGCAGCGGCCGGGTCAGCCGCCCGCGCTTGATCTCCCAGAAGGTCTGGCCCGAGAACTGGAAGTTGTGGCGCTGCTGATCGATCGACCAGCTCCCGCGCCCGGTGATGTACACGCCATCCTCGGTGGAGTTGATGAGATCCTCGGTGGTGTAGCCCTCGTGGCCGGGCTGGAGGCTCACGTTGGGCATGCGCTGGAACGGCACGTTGTCGTGGCCCTCGGCGTAGCAGCAGCCGCGGCTGCCGGGCTCGCCGATCAGCGCCGCCTGGTCGCGCGTGGTCTGCCAGCCCACGAGCACGCCGTCCTTGACGAGGTCCCAGCGCTGCGCCTCCACCCCCTCGTCGTCCCAGCCCACGGTGGCCAGCCCCCCGGGCTGGGTGCGATCGGCGACGACGTGCACGCGATCGCTGCCGAGCTTGAGCGTGCCGGTGTCGGCGGGCCGCAGGAAGCTCGTGCCTGCGAAGTCGGCCTCGAGGCCGAGCGCACGATCGAGCTCGGTGGAGTGGCCGATGCTCTCGTGGATCGTCAGCCACAGGTTGCTCGGTGCGAGCACCACGTGCTTGTACCCCGCCTCCACCCGCCCGGCGTGGAGCTTGCGCACCGCCTGCTCGCCGAGCGCTTCGGCGTCGGCCAGGAGCGGCAGGTCGCGCAGGTACTCCCAGCCCGCGAGCATCCCCGGCGCGTCGTGGCCGACCGCGGCAAAGCCCCCGCGCCGCCGGTCGACCGCGGTGGCGGTGAGCTCGGGCTCCACGCGAAACAGGATCTGGTGCAGCTCGGAGCCCTCGCTGGTGACGAGGATCTTGTCCTCTGCCACCGCATCGAAGCTCGCCTCGCAGAAGCTCACCCCCGCCACCTTGCGCACGGCGGCGCACACGTCGATCAGCATCGCGGCCTTGTCGACCGGCGCCACGTCGAACGGGTCGAGCTCGTGCGCGGTGACCCACTTGCCCTGCACCACCGGGGTCGAGGCGAGCTCCACCAGCGGCTTGCCGAGCTCGCGGGTGAGCTTGCCCTGCACGCGGGCGCTCTGCACCGCCCGCGTGGCGGCCTCGAGCACGGCCCGCTCGCTCAGCGTCTGCACGGCCGCAAACCCCCAGCCGCCGTCGGCCAGCGCTCGCACGCCCAGGCCATAGCGCTCGCGCAGCCGCACGGGTCGAGAGCGACCGTCGCGCACCGAGATCCGCTCGCTGCGCCAGAGCACGAGGCGGGCGTCGGCGTAGCTTGCGCCAGCCTTGACCGCGGCTTCCACTGCACGCCGGGCGAGCGCCACGTCGCTCGCGACGGGGCTCTGGGCCAGCGCGCGCGCCGATTGCTCGTCGTACGGGGGCGTGGTGGCGGGCGCAGGCTTGCGCGCACCCTTGGGCGGAGCCGCGCCTGCGCTCGAGCCCGCGAGCCAGAGGGCCGAGCCCGCGCTCGAGGCCAGGAACTGCCGTCGGGAGGTCGGCATGGTGGCGGGATGATAGCGTCGACCGGGTCCGGTGGCGATCGCCGGCAAAACCCGCCATGCTCCCCTTCGCCGCGGTGTCCCGGCAGCCCGGCTGCGGCGCCACCACCCACGCTCCGAGGAGGATTTCGATGTCTCGTGTCTCCCTGCTCCTGGCCGCGCTCCTGGTTGCGCCCGCGTGCGACAGTCCCAAGCCGGCCGAGGCCAATGCCAAGGCCGAGGGTCAGAACCCCGAGCCGCCCGCCGACCCCGCGGCCAAGCGCGGGCAGACACCCGCGCCCGCGCCCGCGGCCGACCCATGGCAGAGCAAGCTCGCCACGCGCGTGCTCGCCGACAGCGGCCTCGGCAAGGACGGCAAGCTCACCGCGTTCGACATCGTCAATTGCGAGTCGGGCGAGCAGTACTGCCAGGTGTGCCGCTTCGGCGGCAGCCCCAAGCTGATGGCGGTGGGCAGCCTCGACGACGCCGCGTTCCACGAGGACCTCAAGGACCTCGACGCCATCGTCAAGAAGTACGGCGAGGACAAGGTCAAGGCGTTCGCGGTGGTCACCGAGATCGTCGACGGCAAGGGCACCACCCCCAAGGACGTCGAGGCCGCCAAGCAGCGGGCCAACGAGCTCAAGCAGAAGCTCGCGATCTCGTTCCCGGTGGTCGTGCCCGCGCCCGGCGACGGCGGTGGCAACCGCGAGTGGGACGAGTACTACAACATCACCAAGAGCCGCACGGTGATGTTCGCCGACGGCCGCAACACCGTGAAGTGGTCGGCGGTGGGTCCCGAGGACTGGGCGGGGCTCAACGAGGCGATCAAGAGCGTGGTCGAGGGGTGAGGCACTGCACGAGTCAGGGGTAGTCGCGGAGATCGGCGACGATCCCCGCGCAGCCCTCGTCGCCCGTCGGAGCAGACAGGCCGAGACCATCGGCTCGAATTCCGCCGGCGCCACCCAGGCCAGGCTCGCCTGCTAGGCCACCGATGAACGCGACGTCGCTGGTGGCCACCGACGAGGCGACCGTGGCGATGCCAATGGCAGGACCTCCGCAGCCCCCGGCTCCACCCCCGCCACCTCCTCCACCGCCACCAGCCCCTCCCGCTCCACCATCGCCCGGCTCGGCTCCACTTCCGCTCGCGAGGGCGCCCGCTCCCGCGGTGCCGGGCAGCCCACCGGCGCCACCACTTCCACCCGAGCCACCCTGGCCACCCATGCCGAGCACGAGCGTCGAGCTCGAGATCTCGATGCTCGAGCTGAGGACCGCCACGCAGAATGCGGCGCCCCCCGATGTACCGTTGCTCCCGGGCTCACCACCGCAACCGCCCCCACCACCTCCTCCTCCGGCTCCAGGCACCGCCTCGCCAGTGTGGAAATCGCAGATCCAGGGATCCTCGTCGAAGCCCCCAGCTCCTCCGCCTCCTCCGCCTCCTCCGTTGTGACCCCGCGTCGCGTCCATGCCCGTCAGCGGACTCCACAGACCGTCGCCACCGAACGCACCTGCGGCATCGACCGTGGTCTCTGCTCCGAGCCCGTTGACACCGACCGAGCCCGGCGTGCCGGTCGAGCCGTTGGCGCCCGCGTCGTCACAGCCACCGCAGTGACTCGCTCCCGCCGCGCCGCCCTGGCCCACAGTGGTGGGGTCACCACCGGCGGAGCCATCGATACCGGCCTCGGTGGGGCAATTGCTGGCGTCGCCACCATTGCCTCCGGACGCCCCGCAGCCCGACATCCCGCCGCCGCCGCTCGAGGGTCCCAGGCCATTGATCCCCGGACCGCTGTCCTCGCCATCCATGCCATCGGTGCCATCCTCCCCCGCGCCTGCAGCTCCGGCCTCGATCCGGCAGTAGTCGAGGCGCAAGAGCCCCTCGGGCGTGTCCTTCACCCACACGGCGTACGTCGACTGGCCGTCATCGTCGAAGCTGGCCCCACGGATCGTCAAGCCATCGAGCTCCACCGCCTCCGTTAGGTCGACCGCGACGACCGTACTCGCGTCGCTGCCCGCGATCACCGTCTCGTCGAGGGCCACGTCGCGTGACCACGTTTCCTCGTCATAGCCGCCGTAGAGGCTCACGCCCGAGACGAGGGTGACGTTCTCCGCGTAGGTGCCCTCGGCCACCAGCACGGGGCGCGGCGGCGTGAACGTCATCGAGATCCCCATTCCTCGAGCCACCGTCGCCACGGGATCTTCCTGCGAGAGGCCACTGTTGAGGTCGCTTCCGAGCGTCGCATGGACGAACACCGAGCAACCCGCGAGCCCATCGATGCCATCACCGTTCTCGTCGAGCCCGTTGACGTCGGGCTCGTCGAGCTGACGGCAGGGGTCGAGCGGATCGCCGGTGGAGTCGTCATCGGGGCCGGTGGTCGTGCTCATTCCGGTGGTGGTCTCTCCGTCGCCGGTATCGTCGACTCGGCCCGTGGTCATGCCATCGGTGGTGCTGTCGCCATCCTCGCTCGTGGATCCGCGAGTGGTCGGGTCCACGCCCGGGTCGCTGCTCCCGAACGTGGCGACTCCGAACGCAGGGTCCTCGGTGCACGCAACCACGACGAGACCGGCCCCAGCGAGCGACACACAGGGAAGCAAGCAAACAAGCCCACGAACGGAGAAGCTACTCGCGATCGAATTCCGCATGCCTCCTTCGTGACGCGACCCGAGCATTTCTACCGAACAATCGCTCGTACACATCTCGCGCTTCCGTGCACGGCTTGCAATACTCCGCCGGTGTCGTGGCTTGACTCATCGTGGGTCGCGCTCGCAGGGGTGATCATGCTGAGCTCCAGTGCGACGGCCGGCGGCTTAGGGGTCTCGAGCACTGGCGTACCGCCCGCGGCGATCGCAGGGCTCGAGCTCCGCTGGCAAGCACCGCCGGAATGCCCCACCACGGTCGAGATCCTGAAGCGAGTGCGCGCACATGTCGGGGGTGGCAACGCCAGCAGCCATGCGCAGGTCTCTGCGCACGTCGAGCGGCAGGGTGATGGATATCGGCTCTCGATCGAGGTCCAGGCCGATGTACCGCTGCCCTCGCGCGAGATCCCGGGTCTCGACTGTGACACCCTCGCCAGTGCCACGGCGCTCATCGCCGCTGCGGCCCTCGACCCGATCGCGACCGAGCGCAGGCTTCACCAGCCCCCCGTCGTGCTTGCCGTCGCCGATGGACCAGTGGTTCCGGTTCGCCCGGCCACCGCGACACGCTCCGTACGACCACACACCGCGCAACCACGTTCCTCGCAACCCCGCGAGCCTCCGACCACCCAGTCCCCAAGCAGCCCCGCCGAGCGGCCAAGGCACATTCGGGCCATCCTCCGCCCCGAAGTGGGGCTGGGGGGTGGTGAGCTGCCGGGAGTTGGGCCGAGTCAGGGGCTCGTGATCGGGGTCGGCGGGCGCCACTGGAATGTCGAGCTCGGCGGTGCGCAATGGTTGCCCCGCCAGCGGCTCTTCGGCCAAGCACCAGAGATCGGCATCCAGCTCGAGCTGACCACTGCGGTGCTCCGCGGCTGTGGCACGCCGAGCCGTGGGCGGTGGAGCCTGCCGATCTGCGCTGGGATCGAAGCGGGCCGGATGATCGGAACCAGCCACAGCGACGACCGCGGCGCAGACTTCGAGACCGGCCGTGGGCGAGAAGCCTGGGTCGCGACAGTGCTCGGGGCCGGAGCTCGCTTCTCGCTGATACCGGGTCTAGCGTTGATTGCGCGAGGAGAAGCGGCCATCGCCTTGCGGCGACCCTCCTTCTACATCGAAAAGCCCGATACCGTGCAAGTCGTGCATACCGCACAGCCCGTAGCCGGCCGTGGCTTCGTCGGCATCGAGCTGCGCTTTCCTTGGTAGATTCTCTTCATCGTCGCCACCAAGCCCTCGGTGGACCCTTCACCCCCACGTTTCGACGCGATCTACCGCGAGCACTTCGGCTACGTCTGGGCGGTCCTGCGTCGACAAGGCGTCGAGCGGGTCGACCTGGAAGATCTCGCCCACGAGGTGTTCCTCAACGCGCATCGCCAGCTCCCTCAATTCGAAGGCCGTTCGTCGCTCCGCACGTGGCTGCATACCATCACGCTCCGCACGGCGTGGCGACACCTGGGGCGTCGCAGTGCCCGACCCTGCATCGTGGAGTTGCTCGCCCAGACCGACCAGCTCGCCAGCGCGGGGCCGGACCCCGAACAGACCGCCGCCCGGCAGCAGGCTCGCTTGCTGATCCACAGCATCATCGAGCGCCTCGACGAGGACAAGCGCACCGTGTTCGTGCTCGCGGAGCTCGAGGGCCTGCGCGTGCCCGAGATCGCAGTCAAGCTCGGGGTCAACCTCCGTACCGTCTATTCGCGTCTCCATGCCGCCAGGATCAAGGTCCGCGCCGGCCTCGGGCGGGCACGAGCCCGCGATCGAGACTCGCCGCGGGCCGACGAGCTCGATGCAGCCAAAGCGCGGGTCTTTGCTGCGCTCGCGGTCCGGCTCGGCGAGCCCCGGATACCCGGTATGGCCGCGTCGACCGGGACGTTCGGCATCGTGTCAGTAGTGGCCGGCGCGCTCGGGCTCGCCACTGCACTCCTCGGCGGGCTCCTCGCGCTGCGCAGCCCACCTCGAGCCCCGACCGACACGAGCGCGCTCGTCGTGCCGGTCGGCTCGCGAACCGTGCCTCCAACGGCACCTGCAGCACTCACGACGATCGCCGCTCAGGAGACCGCACCTGCGCCGCCCGTCGCGGAGGTCACCACGCCCGTAGCCCCGCAGACCGCTTCCTCTCCCGCCCCAGCGCGACCGAAACGGCGGCCCGCGGCGCGGGCCCGCACCACGGCCGACGAGGCACCGCCCCTCGACGACCTCTTCGCCGAAGAGGTCGCCCTGATGGCGCGAGCCCGCACCGCGCTGCGCAACGACGACGCCCGCGGTGCCCTCGACCTGCTCGACGAGCACGGTCGTCGATTTCCCCTGGGCCACCTGGCACCGGAGCGAGAGCGCTGGCTCACCGCTGCCCGAAGGTCCCTTGCGTCGAGCGCCGCCGCGGAGGGTTCGTAGATGGCAAAGAGCGGAACGCCCGGAGCCGCGATGCTCCTCCTGGGCGCGGCCTGCAACCCGCCGCCCACTTGGATTGGAACGCTGCACGGCACCGGAGGCGACAGCGGCTCGCTCGAGGCGCTCTCCAACAGCTCGGAGACCGGCTCACCAGTCACGACGACCGGCGACACGGATCCCGACGACGACGGTGAGCTCTTGCCGCCCTCCGAGCCGATGTCACAGGGCTGTCGGGCGATCGACCTTCTGTTCGTGATCGACAATTCAGCGTCGATGGCCCTGGACCAGATCAAGCTCATCACCGAGTTTCCGCAATTCGTTGACACGATGCTCGAGTCGTTGGCCCCGGGCGTCGACCTGCACGTGGGCATCACGACCACCGACTTCGACCATGGCTGCGTCGACTTGGAAGCTACGCAGATGTGCCAGTCCACGGCGACGTATGCCGAGGTCCTCGAGCACTATATGCGCCCCGACGTCGTGAATGACGGCGGCAACGGTACCCAGGGACGACTGTTCGAGCACGAGGGCCGTCGGTATTTCTCGGCGTGGTCGCACGAGGATCCAGCCTTGCTCGGAGCGTGGTTCCAGCAAGCCGCCATGGCGGTGGGCACCAGTGGCTGTACGTTCGAGATGCCCGTCGCCGCCGCAGGCTTCGTGGCCCATCCTGCCAACGCCACGACCAACGCGGGCTTCCTGCGTGACGAGGAGGCACTCCTCGTCGTCTTCGTCATCACCGACGAGCCCGACAAGTCGGTAGAGGCCGACGAGCTCTATCGCGACATGATCCTCGAAGCCAAGGCCGGCTGCGGCAGCGAGGCTTGCGTCCTCGTGGGCGGGCTCGGTCCCGCATGCGTCGCCGACATCAACCAAAAACTCTGGCAATTCATGAATCAGTTCGGCGAGGCGCCGATCTACGGCGACATCGAAGCGACCTACGAGTCATCGCAGGTGTTCTCTCGCGCGCTCGGAAAGGCCGTGGCCAATGCCTGCAGAGCCATGGACCCGGAGGGCGAGTGAAGCCGCATTCCGTACATGGGCATGCGAGTGCTCGCGACATTGCGCTGCGCAGCATCGCCATGTTCGCCTCGCTGGCGGCGGCCTGCACCCCTCCACCGGTGTGGATCGGCACGCTCCACACCACGTCGAACGGCCCTGAGGGGTCGACGACCGCCGTGGCACCCGATACAGACAACGAGCCCGTCGATGACTCGATCACGATGGCCATGCCCGGTACGACGACGAACGACGAAGGCGAAGCCTCAAGCGAGTCGCTTCCGCCCCCGAGCTGCAACCCCGTCGACATGCTGCTCGTCGTCGACAACTCGATGTCGATGAGCACCTATCAGCTCGCGCTGGCCGAAGCGATCCCGAGCTTCGTCATGGCCATGCACGAGGGGCTACCTCCGTCGATCGACGTGCACGTGGGCATCACCACCACGGAATTCGATACAGGCTGCGACGCCGGGGAGAGCACCGAGATGTGCCAGACCCACGCTTCGTTCGAAGAGGTCGAGGCGCACTACATTCGCCCCGACGTGATGAATGACGGCGGCAACGGCAGCCAGGGCCGGCTATTCGAATACGCGAGCCTCACGTATTACACCACCGATTCCGAAGCGGATCCGACCGGGCTCGCCGAGTGGCTGTTGCTGGCCATGCAGTCCACGGGCCTGGTCGGCTGCTCGTTCGAGATGCCTGTCGCTGCGGCGGGCTTTTCCGCCCACCCCGCCAACGCTGCGGCTAATGCGGGCTTTCTGCGGCCTGATGCAACACTGCTGGTCTTCTTGCTCACCGACGAACCCGACAAGTCGCTGGAGACCGACGAGTCCTACCGTGACATGCTCATCGACGCCAAACCGGGCTGCGGTGAGGCGTGCATCTTCATCGGCGCGATAGTTCCCTCGTGCATCGAGGACGTGAACCAGAAGCTCTGGCAGTTCATGAACCAGTTTCCGGCTGCGCCGATCTGGGGCGACATCGAGGACGTAAACGGCTATGCGAACGTGCTCGATGAAGCATTCATGACTGCGCTCGCGAATGCTTGTGCGTAGTACCGCGTAGCTACGGCTCGTACCAGATCGGGCTCGTCCACGCGCGCTCCTGGATCGTCGCCGGTAGCTCGTCGCAGATCGCCGGGGCCTTGGCCCCGAGCGCCTGGCAATCGCGCGTGCTCCAGCGGCAGCGCGGGTTCTCGACCACGCGCACGTAGTAGTACACCGCCACGCCGGGATCGAAGTCGGGGTCGGTCCACACCGCGCACAGCGAGTCGGCGCCGTCGCCTTGGGGCTCGCAGGTGCTCGGATCCACCGAGGCCCCGTTGTCGCCTCCGGCCGCGTCGTAGACCTCGGCGTGGCCGAGGCCGGCACGGTCCACCCAGCCCTTGATCACCTGCGCACGCTGGAGCGGCAGGCCCTCGGGATCGCGGAGCGCCGAGACGAGCATGCGCGGCGGTCCCTCGCCACCCTGGGGCAGCACGCCGCCCATCGGGACGCCGAGCTCGTCGGCGAGCGCGATCGGATCGCCGCGCTCGCACAGATCCTCGGGCAGCTCGGCGCCGCCGAACACCCGCACGGCAATCCTGGGGCCGCTGGTGCCGTAGGCCTCGCGGCGGCGCAGCGCGTCGAAGATCGCGTCGCGCGAATTCTCGGTGGCCCACACCGCCACCAGCCCTCCCGGACCGTTGCGCGGCCCCGCCGGGACCTCGCCGGTGAGGCGGGCGAGCGCGTCGCCCTCCTCGCGGCCCACGTGGCCCACGTAGGCGTCCTCGCTCACGTTGCCCGGCGTGCCGTTGTGGGTGTCGGTGCTGGCGATGAAGCCCACGCGGAACGGGTTGACGCCGAGCCGCGCCTCCTCGCGCAGGCCGTCCAGCATCGCGCCGCGGAGGTAGTCGCGGCGCGACAGGCAGCCCCCGCCGATCATGCCGTTGCTGCCCACGCCGTCGCCGCAATCGTCGTAGGGCGGCACCCGCAGCTTCTCGAACTCGCACAGCTCGTCGGGGGCCCCGAGCACGCCCGAGAGGCCCTCGATGCACTCGCTGTCGCCCTTGTGCTGGAACACCTCCACGAGCGGCTCCATCGCGGCCCGGATCGCGGCCTGCTCGGCCTCGCTGCCGCGACCGGGGTACTCCACGCGGAAGAGCTTGCCGTTGCTCCAATTGGCGTTGTGGGGGATCGCGAGCACGTCGCAGCCGGAAAGAGGGCCCTCGAGGCACTGCGCCCGCAGGGCCTCCCACAGCGCCGCTGCGCTCGGTGCCTCGTAGTACGAGAGCGGCAGCTCGGGCACCTCCGCACCGCGGAAGATCACGTTGCGGTGGAGATTCGAGAGCGCCTGCATGCCGCTCCACTCGTAGCCCACGAACGTGGTGAAGCGGCACTGCGCGGTCGCGTCGTGGTGGGCCTGCGCGGCGTCGATGGTGCGCTGCCAGACCTCGCGGGCCAGCGCCGGGCAGTCTGCGGCCCCGTCGCCGCAGATCTCGCCGAAGCGCATCGGGGCCGGCAGCCCGAGCTGCAGGCCGAAGGTGACGAGCGCACCGTTTTGATTGGCGCGGTAGTCGATGCAGAGCTGGGTGTCGTAGGCGGCCGAGCCCGGGGTGGTGCAGGCCTCGACCTCCCCGAGGAATTCCGAGTGATCGGTCACCGCGGCGAAGTCGAGCGGACGGTCGAGCTGTACGATCTGCGTGGGGTTGCCCCGCGCGTCGAGCGGGGGCAGGGCCACGGGCTCACCCTGGGCGAAGCGATAGGCCGCGTCGGGATCGACCCGCACGTCGTGCAGCCACGCGTCGAACGAGTACGCGGTGTGCACGTGCAGGTCGCCCCAGTGGAGCGTGCGCAGCGGCTCGAATGCGTCGCAGGCGTGCGCGGGGCTGCCCGCATCGGGCGCGGGCTCGACGACGTCGGGCGGGGGCTCGGTGGTGGTGCCGTCGGCGACGGCGGTGGTGCCGGTGGTCGACGCGGCGCCGGTGCTGGTGCCGGCGGACGGCGGCGGCGGCGGCTCGTTGCACGCGAGCACGAGGGCAGCGGTGGCGAGCCACGACGAACGAAGCGGGTGTACGGGCGAGGTCATGCGATCGGCTCCCAGAAAGCAGCGACGCGCTCGAGCGTCCAGGCGACGGCGAGGCTGCCCACGACGAAGGCGAGCCCTCGGCGGAGGCGCTCGCGACCGGCGACGCGGGGCACCGCGGCCGCCACCGTGAGCAGCACCAGCACCACCGCAAGCTGCCCCGCTTCCACCCCGAGGTTGAAGCCGAAGAGCGCCCCCGCACGGTGCTCGGGCGGCAGGCCCAGCTCCGCCAGCGCGCCGGCGAACCCGAGGCCGTGCAAGAGCCCGAACGCGAGCGCCCACGGCCATGCGGCCATGCGCCGCGACGCCGGGCGCAGCGCCTCCGAGGCCGCGATCGCGATCGAGGCGGCGATGCAGGCCTCCACCCACGGCCCGGGCACGGGCAGCGGGCGCAGCGATTGCACCGTCAGCGCGAGGGCATGCCCGACGGTGAACGCGGTGACCGTGCGGACGTGTTCGGGCAGCCGCCCCCCGAGCAGCAGCAGCGCCGCCAGGAACAGCAGGTGATCGAGACCCTCCAGGATGTGCTCGCCACCGAGCACCACGTAGGTCGCGACCGCCTGCCATGCGCCCGCCACCGCCGCGCCACGCGGCAAGCCGAGCGACGGCGTCTCCGGATCGAGGCGGGCGCGCAGCTCGGTGCCGTCGGGCCAGCGCACGTGCACGAGCACGTCCACGGGATCGCTCGCGAGCCCGGCGACGGCGAGCGTGCCGGCCAGACCGGCCGCGCCGCAGGACCAGCGGTGCGGCTCGATCGCGATGCAGTGCTCGGGCGGCACCGCCCGCAGCGCCCCCGTGGCGGGTCCGCGGGCGGTGATGGCCGGCGGGGAGAGCCGCACGCTCACCTCTCCGTCCGCGTGGGCCACGAGCACGAGCGTGGCCGGGCGAAACTCGTGCGCGCTCACGGGGCGCGGGGAAAGGCCGACCCACGCCGCGAGAATCACCACGATCGACCAGAGCACGCGGATGTGGATCACCGCTCCACCTCCACGTTCCAGCGTTCGCGCAGCACCGCGAGCTCGCGCTCGAGGCTCGAGGCACGGTGCTCGAGCTGCCAGTCGGCGAGCACGCGCGCGCGGATCTCGTGGAGCGCGGGCAGCTCGCCGGGCCGCTCGTCGTCGACGCGCAGCGCATGCCAGCCGAAGCTCGAGCGCGCCGCGAGCCATTGGCCCACGGGCGCGGCCGCGACCGCGCGGGCGAGCTCCTCGCCGTAGCGATCGGCCAGCGCCTGGTGATCGGCCGGACCCTGGTCGCCACCGTGGGGAAAGGCATCGCCTCGACCGGCGGGATCGGCCCCGCCCTCGAGGGCCTCGACCAGCGCCTCGGCGCGAGCCTGGGCGCCCGCGTCGTGCCCTGCCACGAAGACATGGGTGAAGCCGCGCCGTGGTGGGCGGCGGTAGCGCTCGGCGTGCTCGCGATGCCACGCCGCGAGCACCTCGTCGCCCGGGTCGTCCACGCCATCGGCGTCCTCGAGCGCGAAGCGTAGCTTCTGGGCCAGGCGGCGGCGCACGATCGGATCGGCGCGATCGAGCCCCAATGCCCGTGCTTCGCGGACCAGGAGCTCGTCCTCGATCCACTCGTCGACGCGCGCGTCGACCTCCGCCGCGGTGGGCTCGCGGCCGTGCTGCCGGGCCAGGTCCTCGCGCAGCGCGGCCACGGTCTCGGCCGTCACCACGAGCATGCGGGGCTCGGGGCCCCGGGCCACGCGATGGAGGCCCCATAGCACCGTGCCGACGAGCAACAGCGCCAGCCACGGGCCGCGAGCCGCCCGCAGCGCCCCCTCGGGCGCGATCCCGGCTCGTACGCTCGGCTCCCCCACCGCGCGCATCCTCGCACGCCCGCCGGCGCCCAGCAGCACCACGGGTCCGAGCGGCTGCGCACGGCGTGGCGTAGCGGCTCGTCGAGGATGTGCTCACAGGGGGACGAGCCAAGGGAATCGCGACGGCTTCGAAGTGGCGCGGGTCGTGCACGAGCAACGAGGCCTCACCCGCCAAGGGGAAGGAACACCATGACGATGATCGACCTCGCCGACCCGAGCGGTGCTCGTGCCTTCACGTCCGTACGCGCCGAGCCCCTCGAGCCGGCGCGCGGGCGAACGAGCGCGCGCTCGAACCCGAGGCTGCCCGAGCGCGGGCGTCGGAGCGAGCAGCTCGCCGATGGGCTCGCGATCGCCAGCGTCGGCCTCGGGCTCGCGGAGCTGATCGCTCCCCGCGCAATGGCCCGCCTCGTCGGCGTCCGCGACCGACGGACCGTGAGGCGAATGATGATGCTCAAGGGGCTGCGCGAGCTGACGTGTGGCGTGGGCCTCCTGGCCGCGCGCCGACGCGCACCGTGGCTGTGGCTCCGCGTGGCCGGCGACGTCGTCGACCTCGCGCTGCTCGGCGCCACCGCGAGAACGTCGTTGCGCAACGACGGGCGGCGGCTGACCGGGGCGATGGCAGCGATGGCCGGCCTCGGGGTGCTCGATGTCGTGGCCGCCCGCGGCGTGATGACGCAGGAGCGCAAGCCGATCACGACGACCGCCGTCACGACCATCGCGCGCGTACCCGAGGAGGTCTACTGGTTCTGGCGCGAGCTGCAGAACCTGCCGCGCTTCATGACCCACCTCGCCTCGGTCGAGCCCATCGACACCCTCCGCTCGCACTGGACGGCGATCGGCCCCGGCGGCATCGCCGTCGAGTGGGACGCCGAGATCGTCGAGGACCGGCTCGGCGAGGTGATCGCGTGGCGATCGCTGCCCGGCGCCGACGTCGACAATTCCGGCGTCGTGCGCTTCGTGCCCGCGCCGGGCGGGCGCGGGACCGAGATCCACGTCAAGCTCCGCTACGCGGCCCCGGGTGGCCGGGTGGGCCGTGCGATCGCCAAGCTCTTGGGGCGCGAGCCGGGACAGCAGGCGCGCAGCGACCTGCGGCAGCTCAAGCAGGTGCTCGAGACCGGCGGGATCGTGCACTCCGACGCCAGCATCCACTCCGGACCTCACGCGGCGCGTCCGCCCTCGCCCGAAGAGCTCGAGGCGATCGAAGACAGCGGGCACGAGCCGCGGCCTCGGCCGCAGGTGAAGGAGGCCGCGCAATGAAGGCGCTGTGCTGGAACGGCAAGCAGAACGTCCAGGTGGAGACGGTGCCCGACCCCACCATCCTCGACCCACGCGACGCCATCGTGAGGATCACGTCCACCGCGATCTGCGGCTCGGACCTCCACCTCTACAACGGCTTCGTGCCCGCGATGGAGCGGGGTGACGTGCTCGGCCACGAGTTCATGGGCGAGGTGGTCGAGGTGGGCCGGCAGGTGAAGACCCTCGTGCGGGGCGACCGGGTGGTGGTGCCATTCCCGATTGCGTGCGGGGTGTGCAACAGCTGTCGCGAGCAGCGCTACTCGCTCTGCGAGAACACCAACCCCAACGCGTCGATGGCCGAGAAGCTGTGGGGCCACGCGCCGGCCGGCATCTTCGGCTACTCGCACCTCACCGGCGGCTACGCTGGCGGCCAGGCCCAGTATGCGCGCGTGCCGTTCGCCGACGTGGGCCCCATCAAGGTGCCGAGCACGCTACGCGACGAGCAGGTGCTGTTCCTCTCCGACATCCTGCCCACCGGATACATGGGCGCCGAGATGTGCAACATCCGGCCCGGCAACGTGATCGCGGTGTGGGGCGCGGGGCCGGTGGGCCAGCTCGCGATCGCCAGCGCGCGCATGCTGGGAGCCGAGCGGGTGATCGTCATCGATCGCTTCCCCGAGCGCCTGTCCATGGCCCGTGAGCACGCCGGCGCTACCCATGCCATCAACTACGAGCACGTCGACGTCTCGGAGGCGCTCGCGGAGCTCACCGGGGGGCGCGGGCCCGATGCGTGTATCGACGCGGTGGGGCTCGAGGCGCACGGGCACGGGGCCGTCCACGCCTACGACCGCGCCAAGCAGGCGCTGCACCTCGAGAGCGACCGACCGATCGCCCTCCGCGAGGCGATCATGGCGTGCCGCAACGGCGGCGTGGTCTCGGTGGTCGGGGTGTATGGCGGGTACATCGACAAATTCCCGATGGGTTCGCTGATGAACCGTGGCCTCACGCTCCGCAGCGGCCAGTGCCACGTGCACCGCTACCTGCGGCCGCTGCTCGACCGAATCGAGCAGGGGGAGATCGATCCCAGCTTCATCATCACCCACCGCATGAAGCTCGCCGACGCGCCCAAGGCCTACGAGCTCTTTCTGCACAAGGAAGACGAGTGCATCAAGGTCGTGCTCGATCCGTCCTGAGCGAGACGCTCGGTAGGACGCGAGGCGGCGCGCACCGCCTCGCGTCGCGAGTCACCGCGAGCCGCTAGCCGAACTGCGCGGCCTCGCCCTGCGGGCCCGGCCCGCGACGGCCCTTCTTGCCGTCGGGGCCGTGCTTCTTGTCCTTGCCGTGGCCCTTGCCGCCCTTGCCGTGGTGCCCCTTGCCGGAGAGCCCGAGCGCCCGCGGGCCGTCCTCGGCGATCCGCTCGGCCAGCGTGGCCCGCTGCGTCGGCGTGAGCAGGCCATGCAGCTCGACCGCCTGGGCGTCGAGCGCGGCCCGATCCGCGACCCGGGCCTTCGCAGCCGCGTCGAGGTAGGCGTTGACGGCGTCGTCCGACAGCGACTCCCCGCGGAACGCCTGGGCGAGCGCCTCGCGATCCGCCTGCGGCACCTGCCCCGGCTCGGGTCGCTTCTGCACGAGCTCCACGATGCGGGCCTGCTGGTCCTCGGCGCACGCGAGCTTCTCGCACAGCCGCGCGGCCCGCTTCGCGCTGCGATCCTCGTCGCGCTCGCCGTCGTGCCGCTTGCCGTGACCGCCGCCCATGAACGGCAGCCCGCGCTTCTCGATCTTGTCGGCCAGCGTCGCGCGCTGCGTCGTGTCGAGGATGCCGTGCAGCTCGCCCACCGCCTCGACGAGCAGCGCGTCCATCTCCTCGCTGTCGGGCCCCGCCGCGGCATGGAACGCCTGCAGATCGGCGGTCGAGAACGCATCGCCGCCGAACGCCCGGGCCAGCGCCTGGTTGGCCGCACCGCGATCGCCGGTGGGCTCGGGTCGCTCCGACCAGAGCCGTGCGGCCAGGCCCTCGATGCGGACGCGCTGGGCATCGGTGCATGCGAGCTTCTCGCACAGCCGATCGAGCTTGTGATCCATGCCGCGGTGGTGCGCCTTCTCGCGAGCAGGGGCATCGTCGTCGGCGCTCGGGGCAGCCTCGGCCGCACGCTCGTCGAGCTCGGGGGACTCGAGCTCGTCGCCGCGATCACAGGCCGCCACGAGCAGCGCAGCCGGCAGGAGGAGGCGAAGGAAGGAGGTTCGTCGGTGGGTGGGGCGGTGCATCTCGAGGCTCAGCCTGCCCGTCGCGGGCGGCCCCGGCCATCACCGGGGCGTGAAGCTCGTGTAAATCCGGGGTCGCTGGGGCAAATCCGCGGCTCCGACTGCGGAGATGGCGGCGCTAGCCCACGGCCGGCACGTTGGCGCAGGCCTCCGCAATCGCGCCCGCGAGCGCCTCGCCGAACACGTCGGCGTAGCTCTGGGTCGCCTCGATGTCGCCATAGATCGGCGCCGCCGGGAACTGGTTCATGAACTGCCAGAGCTTCTGGTTCACGCCCTCGATGCACTGCGGCACGAGCCCGCCCACGTACACGCAGTCCTCGCCGCCGCAGCCCTCCTTGGCCATGAGGATCATGTCGCGGTAGCTCTCGTCGGTCTCCACCGACTTGTCGGGCTCGTCGGTGAGGAAGAAGATCACCAAGAGTGCGCCCTCGTCGCGCACGAAGTCGTTGTTGGTGACCGCGTTGGCGAGGTGGGTGGCAAAGCCCGCGGCTGCCACCGGCATCTCGAACGAGCAGCCCTCCTCACCCGCCGCCATCGCGGCCTGGGAGAACCAGTCGGAGAGATCGGCGGGGTCCTCGTCGGACGTCGTCTCGAAGAAGTAGCGACCGGCGAATTCGAACAGCCGCCCCTGCGAGCCGTTGCCGCCGTCGTTCATCACGTCGGGGCGGATGTAGTGCGCCTCCACCTCGTCGAGCGACGCGGTGGTCTGGCAGTTCTGGGTGGCTTCCTGCGCATCGCAGCCGGTGTCGAAATCGGTGGTGGTGATGCCCACGTGCACGTCGATCGCCGGCGGCAGCGCCTCGTACATGGCCGTGATGAACTGCGGGAACTGCTCGGTCAGCGCGAGCTGGTAGGTGGCCATGGAGGCCGAGTTGTCGATGACGAACAGGAAGTCGACGAACTGACAGCCCTCGGTGGGGATCACGGGCCCCGGCGTGTCGAGCTTGGCGGCGGCGGTGGTCTCGTCGACGGCGGCAGCAGTGGACTCGGAGGAGGCGGCCGTCGACCCGCTGTCCTCACTGGGACCCTGGGTGACGCCGACGGTGGTGGTGGGCAACGGCCCGAACGAGGTGTTGTTGCCGGCGTCCACGTTGCAGGCACCCGCGAGCACCAGGAGCACCGCGATGGCCAAGCGGGTCGTCACATCGAAGCCAGGAACCATGCACCGCATCGCTCCCGAGCATACACGTCCGCGCGGTTTCGGCCAACGGGCCGTTGCTCACCACGAGTCGGAGAACGGCAGGTGGAACGGGCCTCGGCTCCTCGTAAAGCGGGGGTGAAACCGGCGGCGTCACCCCCGGGGCCGGCGCACGCTGTGTCTTCGTGAAGCTCGTGAACGCGACGATGCGCCTCTTGCCGTGGATCCTCATGGGCTCGCTCGGGGCTTGCTCGGGATCCGAGCGCGATGCCGAGGGCCCCGTGACCCCCACCCTGCCCGCTGCGCCCGCGCCGGACCTCGATCCGCTCGATGCCGAGATCGCCGCGCACTGGCGTGCCGCCGGCGTGGAGCCCGTCGCCGTGGCCGACGACGCCGCGTTCTTGCGCCGAGTGACCCTCGACCTCGCGGGCCGGATCCCCACCGCCGACGAGGTCGATCGCTTCCTCGCCGACGGCAGCCCCGCCAAGCGGGCGGCGCTGGTCGATGCCCTGCTCGGCAGCGACGCCTTCACCGAGCACTGGGCCGACGTGCTCGCCGACACGCTGCTCACCGGCAGCACGCTCGATCGCCCGCGGCTCCGCGCCGGCCTGCACGCGTGGCTCGCCGGCGCGCTCGCGGCCGGTACGGGCTGGGACGAGATGACCACGCAGCTGCTCACCGTCGAGGGCGACGTGGAGCTCGAGGGCCCCGCGGGCTTCGTGGTCGCGCACGGCCGCGGCGGGCAGATCGAGGCGCTTACCGGTCAGACGGCGCGGGTGTTCCTGGGCCTGCAGGTGCAGTGCGCCCAGTGTCACGATGATCCCGACGGACGCTTCACCCAGCGCGAGTTCTACGGGCTGGCCGCCTACTACGCGCAGACCCGCGGGGGGCTCCGCGAGGTGGATGGCGAGCGCAAGGCCCGAGTCCTGGATCGACGTCGCGGCCAGCTGCGCATGCCCACGGCCCAGGATGCACCGGGCGAGCGATCGGGCGAGGTGGTGCTACCGGGGTTTCCCGGCCTCGACGCAGCGCCGCACGCTGGCGAGAGCCGGCGGCAGGCGCTGGCCCGCGGGGTGATCACCTCGCCGCTGTTCGCCAAGGCGGCCGTCAACCATGCGTGGGCCCAGCTCCACGGGCGCGGCCTCGTGGAGCCGTGGGACGACCTCGGCGCACCGCAGGGGACCGAGCACCCGCCCCTCCTCGACGCATTGGCGGAAGAATTCGTCGCGCACGATCACGATCTCCGCCAGCTGCTGCGACGGATCGTGCTGTCGTCGGCGTACCAGCGCGGCTCGAGCGGCGCACCCGAGGGCGCCGCGGCGCGCGAGCAGGCGTTTGCCCAGGCCGCCGTGCGCCCGCTGCCGGCCGCGCCGCTCGTGCGGAGCCTGCTCGTGGCCACCGGGCTCGAGGACGTGCGCGGCCGCGTGTTCGCCCGCGACGTGGAGCGACGCCTGCGGCAGGTGGAGCAAGAGTTCGCGCAGGCGTTCGACGATGACGAGGGCGCCGCGACCGATGCGTTCACCGGCAACGTGCCGCAGGCGCTGCTGCTGCTCGACGGCGAGCTCACCAACCAGGGGGTGGCCGCCCCCCGCGGGGCGCTGGCCCACGTGCTGCGCAGCGTCACGCGGCCCGAGGATCGCGTGGATGCGCTGTGGCGGCGGGTCTACGGCCGTCCGGCTCCGCCGCCGGCGAGCGCCGAGGCGCTCGCGTTCCTCGACGCGCGCGAGCACGACGACGCGGCGTATCAAGACCTGATGCACGCGATGCTCATGACGAGCGAGTTCTTGACCAACCACTGAGCCCCGAGATCCACCATGTCATCCACGCGACGCAGCTTCTTGTGCCTGAGCCTCGCCGCCCTCGCCTCCTCGCTGGCCCAGCCAGGCGCGCGCGCGGCCGGGTCCACCTCCACCCGGGGCGGCCGCGCCAAGGCCTGCATCCTCTTGTTCATGCACGGCGGGGCCAGCCAGCTCGACACGTTCGACCCCAAGCCCGGGCGCCCCACCGGCGGCTCGGTGACGACGATCTCCACTGCGCTGCCCGGAGTGGCGGTGAGCCAGCACCTGCCCGAGCTCGCCCGCCGGCTCGATCGCGTGGCGCTGGTCCGATCGCTCACCGCCCGCGAGGGCAACCACGACCGGGCGCGCTACCTGATGCACACCGGCCAGCCCCCGCAGGGCGGCGTGCAGCACCCCGCCCTCGGCGCATGGGTGGCCGAGGCGCACGCCACGGGCCCGCTGCCGGGGTACGTGGCGATCGGCGGCCCCGGGCAGGGCCCGGGCCTGCTCGGCGCTGCCCGGGCGCCGTTCGTCGTCGGCGACCCCACCCAGCCCGTCCGCAACCTCATGCCGCCCGCTACGGTGACGCGCGAGCGCCAGCGCGATCGAGCGGAGCTGTGGCGCACTATGCAAGTCGGCTTCGAACGCACCCACGCCTCGCCACAGGCCACGGCGCACCGCACCGTGGTCGAGCAGGCGCTGGCCATGCGGTCGTCACCCGACGTGGTCACCTTCGATCTCGAGCGCGAGCCCACGGCGCTGCGCGACCGCTACGGCGCGTCGGCGTTCGGCCAGGGCTGCCTGATGGCGCGACGCCTGGTGCAGGCCGGCGTGCCGTTCGTGGAGGTGGGGCTGCCCGGCTGGGACACCCACGAGAACAACGAGGACCGCGTGCGCCGGCTGTGTGGGCCGCTCGACACCGGCATGTCCGCGCTGCTCGACGATCTCGAGGCCACGGGCCTGCTCGACGAGACGCTCGTGGTGTGGATGGGGGACTTCGGCCGCACGCCGCGGATCAACGCCCGCGGCGGCCGCGACCACTACCCCGCGGTCTCGAGCGTGCTCCTGGCCGGGGGCGGGATCGCGGGCGGACAGGTGGTGGGGGCCACCGACGCCGACGGGTACGAGATCGTCGATCGCCCCGTGACCGTGGCCGACCTCGTGCGGACCATCGCGACCGCGCTGGGACTCGACCCCACCGAGACGCGCCAGAGCCCCGGCGGGCGCCCGATCTCGCTGGTCGACGGTGGATCCGTGATCGACGAGCTGCTGTAGCCCTGGCCTGCCCGCGCCACGCCAGGGGTCGCGTCGCCAAGGGCGGTGCGGCATGATCGCGTCGATCATGACGATGCGCGACTCGATGACCTGGATTGCGACGACGAGCCTGGCGTTCGTGCTGGCCTGTGGCGACGACGCCCAGGGAAGCGACACGACCGACACGGGACAGACCACCGCGGCCGAGACCACCACCACGGCGGAGGCCAGCACCACCACCGCGGCCGAGACCACCGCCCCCGGAACCTCGAGCGGCGAGCCGGCCACCGACACCGGGACCACCGTCGCGGTCGACTCGACCGAAGGCGGTACCACGGCCGGTGCGTGCGAGCTCGAGATCCCCGCGATCGTCACCGACATCGACGAGACGCTCACGACCTCCGACACCGAGTTCATCCTGCAGATCGCCGACGGCACCTACGACCCGGCCGAGCGCGAGGGGGCCCACGAGCTCATCACCGCCTACGCGGACCTCGGCTACCGCATCATGTACCTCACCGCCCGCTCGGAGGGCATCGTGCTGGGCGGCACCGGCGAGACCGCGCGCGAGGCCACCGAGCGCTGGATCCTGGAGCACGGGTTCCCGAACGACCCGGAGACCACGCTCGTGGTGCTCGCGCCGATGTTCGTGTTCGAAGATGCCGCGGCCGAGTTCAAGACCGGCGCCTTGATGGAGCAGCAGGCCGCGGGCTGGCGCTTCGACTATGCCTACGGCAACGCCACCTCCGACATCGACGCCTACGCCAACGCCGGCATCGCCCTCGACGCCACGTTCATCATCGGCGATCACGCCGGTGAGGGCGGTACCGTGGCGGTGGCCGGCGAGGGCTGGGTGGAGCACACCGCGGCCCAGCTCCCCACGGTCCCCGCGGTCTGCGAGGCGGCGCAGTGAGCGAAGCGCCCGACTACGCGCGGCTCGATCGCCTCCCGGTCGTGCAGCCGCTGTTCCACCCCATGCCCGATCGCACGCGGGCCCGCGGGGGCGCCGAGGATCTGCGGTTCGAGGTCGCACCCGCGGTGGGGATCGCCGCGCGCTACCACCGGGGGCCGAGCTGCCGCGCCACGGTGCTCTACTTCCACGGCAACGGCGAGGTGGTGGGCGAGCTCGACGACCTCGCGCTGTTGTTCCGCGACCAGGGCATCGATCTCGTGATCGCGGGCTACCGCGGCTACGGGCGCAGCGACGGGCAGCCCTCGTTCGCCGCCATGGTGGCCGACGCGCACCCGATCGCCGACGCGTTCCACGCCGCCGCCGACGCGCTGCGCGGCCCGGGCCCGCGCTTCGTGATGGGGCGCAGCCTCGGCGGCCACCCGGCGCTCGAGATCGCGGCGAACCGGCCCGGACGCTTCGACGGGCTCGTGCTCTCGAGCCCCTCGGGCGAGCTGCGGCGCGTGCTCGCGCGGATCCACGGCATCACCCATCCGAGCCCCGAGCTCGAGGCGCTCGTCGCCGCCCACGAGGCCAAGCTCGCCCGGATCTCGCTGCCCACGCTCGTGATCCACGGCGACCAGGACGAGGTAATCCCGCTGGCGTCCGCGAAGGCCGTGCACGACCGCATCGGCGCCGTGGCTCGGTCGCTCGTGGTGATCCCCGGCGCGGGCCACAACGACATCCTCTGGGTCGCGTTCGACGAGTACTTCGGGGCGATCCGCGGGTTCATGGAGCGCCACGGCGGCTGAGCGAGCCCATGGCCTGACGCCCACCCCGCCGAACGGCTACGATGCCGCATGCTCTCGAGGATCCCCCGCCTCACGATGCTCACCCTGCTGGCCTGCACGTCGATCGCGTTCGCATGCGCCGAGCGCAAGCGCGAGCCCACCGAGCCGCCCACATCCGAGGGCGGTGGCTCGGGCGGCTCGGGTGGCTCGGACCAGGCGGGCAGCCAGTGCGTCCCCGGCGGTCCGTCCGTCGCGGTCAACGTCCGCGACCGTGCGGCCGGCAAGGACATGCCGAGCAACGAGCTCGGTGCGCTGCTCGCCTGGATCGGTGGCTTCGCGCAGCCGTGCCGGGCCGCGCCCGCCGAGGCCCCGCACTTCACCCTGAAGATCGAGCTCGGGCCTGCCGGCCAGCCGCCCGTGCTCGTGCTCGTCGAGCGCGAGACGCTGCCCAGCCTCGCCGCATGCCTCGACGAGGGCTTCGCCAAGGCGCCCGCGCCCCCGGCCAATGACATGAAGGTGGAGATCGTGGTCCCGTGGAGCTGCCCCACGCTCGCTCCGGGCTTCCAGGCGGACGCCGCCGAGCCCGAAGCGGCCGAGCCCACGCCGTAGCTGGGCCGCTACGGGATCGCGTACTCGCCCCCCGGCGGCGGCAGCCCGGGCACCTCGGTCAGCTCCGGCAGCGCGCGGAGCAGCGTCACTGCCACGAACACCAGCGTGGGCAAGATCGCGACCAGCCACCCCCGCGGCACGCTGATCCGGTGCGTCTTGGCCAACGCCACGCCCACGAGCCCCCAGTGCACTAGCGCCATCGCGCCGAGGATCCCGAGGTACGCCACCCCCGGCATGTGCCCGAGGTAGAGCGGGATGTCGACGAGGCCCACCACGAGCAGCACCAGCGCGAGCACGTAGCCACACGCGCGCATGCTCGCGCCGATCGAGCGCGAGGCCCCGCCGGTCAGCGCCACGCCCACGTGCGCCACGAGCCCCTCGATGAAGTAGAGCAGCGGCAGCCCCACCGGGATCATCAGCAGGATCCACAGCGAGAGCACCCGTGAGAGCGAGGGCTCGACGAACGCGTAGATCGCCTTCATCGGCACGCCCGCCCCCTCCGCGTCGCCGTGGCGGAGCGCGAGGAGGGTCACCAGCACCACCCACGCCGGCAGCCGCAGCGTGGCCAAGAGCCGCATCACCCGGCCGTGGGCGATGGGCTCGGGGCACACGTGAAAGCTTCGGGCGGGATGGAGCACCAGCGCCCAGAGCGTGCGTCGGCAGCGTGACAGCCACCCGCTGCCGTCGTCGACCTCCAGCGGGATCGGGCGCGGGCGCGACGAAACCCGGGGCGAATCGGGGGCAGCAGACGAGCTCACGGCCCTGGAGCATACCCGAGCTCGCCTCCGCGCCGCCGAACGCCCAGCGAGGGCCCCGCAGGCGACCAGCCGGCCACCCCGCGCGCGAGGTCGACGGCCTGTGAGCCGCACCGCATTGCCGCGGGCTCGCCCTTCACACCCATGGGCTGCCGGTCTACCCTCGACACATGCCGTTGCCTCGCCGCTTCGCGTGGCTCGCCGCCTGGCCGCTCCTCGCCGCCTGGCCGCTCCTCGCCGGCTGCCCGCGCAATGGCTCCGGGAGCGGCCCCCCCCAGCACTACGAAGACCCCAAGGCCATGATCGCGGTCTTCGAAGACTCGGAGCGCGACGCGTGGCAGCTGCCCGACCGGGTCGTGCGCGCGCTGCCGTTCTCGAGCCGCAGCGCCGTGGTGGCCGACATCGGCGCGGGCTCGGGCTACTTCACCCGGCGCCTCGCCGCCGAGGTCCCCGACGGCCGCGTCTACGCCGTCGACGTCGACGGGGAATTCGAGGACTACCTGCTCGAGCACCGCGAGGCCTGGGGCACCCCCAACATCCAGCCCCACCTCGCGATCTACGACGACCCCATGCTCCCCAGCGGGGAGCTCGACCTCGTGTTCACCGCCAACACCTACGCGTTCATCCGCGATCGCGTGGGCTACTTCGGCAAGGTCCGTACGGCGCTGTCCGCCGCGGGACGCCTCGCGATCATCGAATTCCGCCCCGATGCCAGCCCGCCCGGCAACGTCGCGCCCGCCCCCGAGTATCGGGTGGCCCGCGAGACCGCCCTCGACGAGCTGCAGAAGGCCGGCTTCACGCTCGAGCGCGAGGAAACCTTCCTACCGCACCAATGGTTTCTCATTCTCGCGCCCACGCCCAAGAAGTAGCCCCGCTCCCGTCGCTCGTCCCCGACCCGGTCACCGACGACGTGCGACCCGACCGCGTGCACCAGGCCTACGCGCGCGCCGTCGCCTACCTCGGCACGCGCCAGCACGCCGACGGCCGCGTCGCCGGCGAGGTGGTGTGGAACACCATGCTGCCGTGCCAGTACGTGCTGCTCATGCACGTGCTGCGGCGCCCGATCGAGCCCGGCCGTGCCCGCCGGATCTACCGCTCGCTCGCGGTCCAGCGCCGCGCCGACGGGGCATTCGGCATGCACCCGCACAGCGCCGCGTACCTGTTCCACACCGTGCTCGCCTACGTGGCGCTGCGGCTCCTGGGCCACGGCCCCGGCGATCCGCTGGTCGATGGCGCGCTGGCGTTCATCCGCAAGCACGGCGGTGCCTACGAGGTGCCCACCTGGGGCCGTGCGTGGCTGGCCCTGCTCGGCCTCTACCCGTGGGAGGGCATGCAGCCGATCGTGCCGGAGCTGTGGCTCTTGCCCGACGCCGCGCCGCTGCACCCGTCGCGGCTCTACTGCCACATGCGGCTCATCTACCTCGGGCTCTCGTTCCTCTACGGCAAGCGCTTCACCTGCCCGAGCGATCCCACGCTCGACGCGATCCGCCGCGAGCTCTACCCCGACGGCTACACCCCCGCCCGCTTCGCCCGCGCCCGCGATCGCGTGGCCGAGAGCGACGGCTACGAGCCGATCTCCGGGGGCCTTCGCGCCGCGTTCACGCTCATGCGCTCCGCCGAGCGGCTCGTGCCCGCGCGTCTGCGCAGGCACGCGCTCGACGTCGCGTTCGATCACATCCTCTACGAGTTTCGCAGCACCGGCTACGTCTGCCTCTCGCCCGTCAACGGCATGCTGTTCTGCCTCGGGCTCCACGCCACCGACCCCGCGCACCCCGAGCTCGATCGCGCCGTGAAGGGCCTCGAGTACTGGGTGTGGGAGGACGAGCACGAGGGCCTGCGCATCGCCGGGGCCAAGAGTGACATCTGGGACACGTCGTTCATGATCCAGGCGCTGTGCGAGGGCCCGGCGCTGCCACGCGCAGTCGAGATCGTGCGCCGGGCGTGCCGCTGGCTGCCCACCGCCCAGATCCAGGAGGAGCTCGTGGGGGGCGCTCGCCACTACCGCGAGCCCGCCCACGGCGGCTGGGGCTTCGCCAACGAGGATCATCCGTGGCCGGTGAGCGATTGCACCGCCGAGGCCTTCGACGCGCTCGAGCGCGCCGAGCAGCGCGGGTGGAGCGACGCTCCCGGCCGCCTGCAGCTCGGGCGCAAGCTCGCTGCGCTCGAGTTCGTGCTGCGCCGCCAGAACGACGACGGCGGCTTCGGCAGCTACGAGCCGCGCCGCGGCCCCATGCTGCTGCGCCGCTACAACCCCGCCGAGCTCTACGGCAACTGCATGCTCGAGTACTCGTACACCGAGTGCACCGGCAGCTGCGTGCGGGGCCTCGCGCAGGCCGAGCGCGAGCTCGGCGATGCACTGCCGGAGAGCCTCCGCAGCCGCGTGCGCGGCGCGATCGAGCGCGGCACCCGGGCGCTGCTCCGCGCCGAGCCCCCGGCGGGCGGCTGGCCCGGCTTTTGGGGCATCGACGTCACCTACGGCACGTTCTTCGCCACCGCGGGCCTGCGCGCCGCGGGTCTGCCCCCCGGGCACCCCGCGCTCGTCCGCGGCGCGCGGTGGCTCGTGCAGGCGCAGCGCCCCGACGGCGGCTGGGCCGAGAGCCACGAGGGCCTGCTCGGTGGCACGCCCACGCCGCTGCCCGAGGGCGAGAGCAGCCTCGTCGTCCAGACCGCGTGGGCCTTGCTCACGTTGCTCGAGGTCGCGCCGCACGAGCGGCAGGCGATCGATCGCGGCGTCGCGTTCCTGCTCGGCTGCCAAGAGCCCCACGGCGGCTGGCCGCCCGAGCGAGCCACCGGCGTGTTCTTCAACACCGCCGTCCTCGACTATCGCCTCTACCGCCAGGTGTTCCCCGCGTGGGCGCTGGCGCGGTACCTCGCGAGCTTCGGCGGGGCCGCGGGGTGACCCCGGCCGGCCCGCTCGTGGCCACGGTCCGACGGCGCGCCCTGATCACCCACCGCGTCGACGCTGCCCTCGCCGCCGCTCGCCTACCGTCGGGCATCGAGCCCATCACCGTCGACGGCCACGCGCTCGTGTCGCTCTGCTACTCCGACGTCCGCGGGCTCCGGCTGGTGGGCACCCCCTTCGCGCTGGGCGTGTCGTTCCAGTACCTGGTCACCCGCATGCTCACCCGGGTATCGCCCCTCGGCGCGCCGGCGTTCGTGGCGGCCCACGTGCTCGACGCGCTGGCGGACTCGTGGCTCGTGCGCGCGGGCAGCCGCCTCGTCTACCGCTTGCCCCTGCGACCGGCACGGATCGAGCTGCACGACGACGACGGCAGCTGGCGGCTCCGTGCCGCCACCAAGGATGGGCCCGTCGCCGACTGCACGCTCGTTGCCACGCCCGAGCACGAGGCCTTCGCCGGCTCGGTGTTCACCGGCCGCGATGAAGCGCTGTCCACGGTGCTCTCGATGCTCCACGGCACCCACGTCGGCCCGCGCACCGATCGCGCCCATGTGCTCTCGCAGACCTTCGATCCCGGCCCCATCCGCGCGGGTCGAGCCTCCGGTCACACGCTCTCCGCCTCCGCTCGAGCGCTCGGCGAGGCTGCGATCGACCACGTGCTGCTCGGCTACGACGTGCCGTATCGCTACTCGGCCTGCGCGCGTCGGATCCGACTCGAGGAGGCCGGACCGGATGACCGCGCCCTACGAGCGCGTTCGTGAGATGCTCGACGAGCGCATGGTGCCCCGCCCTTCCGCCTTGGCATTCGCGGTGTTGCTCATCGCCGTGATCGCCGGCGTGCGCTGCGATGCGGGCTCGCCGTGCCCGCATGATCACTGTGGCGCGTGCCGGACCCTCGTCGAGGGCGACGTCTCGGTGGCGGGTGATCTCCGAGTCGATGGCCACCTCGTGGCCGCGATCGCGGCAGAGACCGGCGCCGCACGTCGAGCCGCTGCGTTCGAGGCCGCGACGGTGCGCCTGGCCGCCGCCCATGGCCTGCCCGCAGGCGACGCCACCCCGCAGTACGTCGAGGATCTCCTGCGCGTGGTCGCGGCCGACGTGGCGCCCCACGTCGATGGACCGCTCCGCGCGATCGTGCGCGGCTCCACCTGCGTCGCGAGCCGGGCCGTGGCCGCCGATGCCCAGGCGCGCTGCGAGCGGGCGGCCGGCTGCTCGCCGGCGGGCGTGAGCACGACGTTCGCGGCCGCATGCGACGGCCGCTGCCTCGGCACCTGCGACGGCGCGTGCACGGGGCCCCGCGCCTGTGGCCTCGTGGCGCGCTCGCTCGCCTGCGAGGGCACCTGCGAGGGCGCCTGTGCGCTCGCCCCACCCGCCCCGTGCCCCGGTCGCTGCCTCGGCGCCTGCGGGGGCACCTGCGATGCCCTCGATCCCACCGGTGCCTGCGCGGGCCGCTGCGACGACGTCTGCGACGGCGCCTGCGTCCTCGACGAGCCCGGCCCGTGCGGCGGCACCTGCCACGGCACCTGCTGGCTCGAGCCCGACGACGACGCCTGCACCGGCGCCAGTCAGTGCCGCGGCACCTGCGACGGCGACTGCACCGGCGAGTGCCAGGGCACCCTCACGCCCCCCGCCACCGCCAGCGACTGCGAGGCCACCGCGGCGTGCCAGGCCCAGGCCGCCGCGCAATCGCTGGCGGCGCTCGACTGTAGCCCGGCCGCCGTGCACCTCGACTACACGCTCGCCGACGGCCTCGACGCCGACGCCCGCGCGGCGTTCGTCACCCGCCTCGAGCTGCTCGCGGCCGCGGGCGAGCAGGCGCTCGAGACCGCCGCGTTCTTCGAGCTGCTCGTGGCCGGCCGGGCCGACGACGCGGAGATCCTCGCGCCCCCGCCGATCGAGCGCCTCGGAGCGGGCCTCTCCGATGCGCTGTCACGGGCCCGCGAAGCGGGCTTCGAGCCGCCGGCCGGCCGAACCGCATGCATCGAGCCCGCGCTGACCAAGGGCACCGAGCGCCTGGCCCGGCTGCCCGACACCTTCGCCGCGGATCAGGCCGCCCAGGCGGCGCTCGTGGGCTTCCTGCGCGAGCTCGACTGACCGGCGGTCAGTACGTCACCGTGCACTCGAAGCTCCCGGTTCCGAGCCGCACCTCGGTGCCCGCCTCGGATCGCAACGAGCCGCACTCGAACGTCCCCGTGATCGTCCCGTCGCGGATCGTCATGTTGAGCTGGCACGCGGGCGAGCTCGGCGCGCTCTGCCACACCTGCCCGTCGATCCACCGCGCCACGAAGCCGCGATCGTCGGGCTCGCACTCGTCGGCGCGCGACCGCTCGAACGGGAACGGCGGCAGCAGGCTGCTGCTCACGACGCTGCACGCATCGAGCTCGAGCCGCGGAGCCCCGCTCGCGGCCGCGAACACCAGCGCCATGCGCCCCGGCTCGCAGTCGAGCTGCTTGCACTCGATGGTGTCACCGGCCGCGGCGAGCCACTCGTGGCGAGCCGCCACCCCGCCCTGCCACACCTCGAACGCCACCGCAGGCTCGCGCACGGGCTCGAGCGGCAGATCCGGAAATCGATCACACGCGCAGGGATCCTCGTCGCAGACATCGGGCCCCGGACCCCCACACGCCGAGCCCCCGAGCGCCACCGCGAGCCCCACGCTCCCCACCCCATGCCATCGCGCCCGCCGCACGCCCATGGCTACTCGAGCTCCACGCGAAACGTGCCCATCGTCAGCGCCTGCGCGGTGGTGTGGGCCTCCAGCACCTCCGCCGGCAGCCACAGCCCGTCACCGTCGAGCACGACTTCGTCCGTGCGATCCGTCCAGCCCCCGTCCACGTCGAGCCCGGCGATCGCGATCGCTTCGAGCCCACCGAAGCGTCCCGGCACGTCGGTGGTGATCCGCCCCGCATCGAGATCCACCGAGACCGTCGCGGGCCCGCCCCCCGGCTCGACCTCGAACGTCACGATCCCGTCCGGATCCCGAATCGCCGTCGCCCCGGCCGCCACCACCCGCCGACCCCCGCGCTCCACCCTCGCGTAGCGCACCGGCCCTTCGAGCTGGAACCCGACCAGCTCCACTCCGCCCGGCTCCACCCACGTGGCCAGCGACACCCACACGTCCACTGTTCCCCCGCCGTCTGCACCTTCGTCGAGACCGAGCCGAAACGTCCGCGCGTCCTCGTCGACCACCACCTCGCGCACGCGCGCGCGAACCTCCGCGGGATCGAAGCGCTCCACCCGTGCGAGCTGCAGGCTCGCCACGCACTGCGGCCCCTGCGATGGCACCCGCGTGGCGATCGCCGGCTGCACCGACTGCTCGTGCACGAGGTTGAGCTCGGTGTGGCCCTTGAACGCATGCGCCGGGATCGTCATGTCGTAGCCCCACAGCGCCGCGATCATCACGCTGCCCGTGGACGAGCGCGCGTACTCCCACAGCGCCTCGCCGCCGCTCCGTCGCACGATCTCCACCGGCCGGCGCGCCCCCGTCGGCGGCTCGTCCGGATCGGGCAGCACCACGGGATCGAGCGCGACCGGGTGCGCCCCCTCGAACAGCCGCAGCCCGCGATCGTCGGTGGTCACCCCCGGGTCGACGCAGCCGAGCCGCAAGAGCACGTCGCCCACGTTCACCCCCGCACGGCTCGCGATCGCCTCGTTGCCCTCGAACGCCGAGCGATTGAGCACCAGGCCCGGTGCCACGATCGCCTCGAACGCCGGGCCGCGTAGCCAGAACGTCGAGCCGTCGGGGGTCGCGGCGAGGGCCGCATCGTAGGCCGTGCTGCCGTCGACCGCGACGCGCTGGAACGGAAAGTGCGACGAGTAGTCGAGCTTGGCGTAGGTCGAGCCCGTGGCCTGATTGCCGCCGTTCCACAGCACGACCGGCTCGCCGTCCCCACGCGTGAACGTCGTCAGCGCCGGCGCCGGCATCACGTGCTCGAACGCGCCCTGCTCGGCCGGCAGCGGAGCCTCGCGAGCCATCCAGAAATCGTGATCGCGGGGCAGCGCCAGCACCTGCAGCACCCGCGTGGCGAAGTACGGAGAGCCCGACGAGATGTAGCTGTCGCGCACGCTCGGCCGCTCGTCGAGATAGCCGATCGTGACGACGTCGTCGTCGCGGATCATCGCGTCGGTCGAGGCGGGATCGCCACGCATGTGATACGAGAGGTTGCCCGAGATCAGCCGGCGCGCCTGCCCGGGCGACAGCGGCGACACGTCGGCCTGCAGCGCAAGCGCCAGCGGAGCCAGGATCGCAGTGCGATAGGTCAGCGAGCGCCCAAACGCCACCGCGCGGCCCTGCGCGTCGAACAGGTACGGCAGGTGGTGCAAGTACGCCCGCAGGCGCGTCACGATCCGCTCGGCCCGCTCGCGATCGCGATGCCCCTCGTGCAGCGCCCAGAACATCATCTCGGGCTGCAGCACGAAGCTATTGTACCAGTCGAGGTTGTGGGTCGCGCCGTCGCCGTACCAGCCGTCGCCCACGTACTCCTGCTCGATGCGGTCGAGGTACGCATCGGTCGAGGTGACGTCCACCGGGTAGCCGTAGTGGAGCCGCGCCACGTTGCGCATCACCGGAAACAGGTTCCAGTTGTTGGTGTAGACCTCCTGCTCCGCGTCGGCGGCCTCGAGCCAGTCCATCAGCTGCTGGCGCTCCTCGGTCGACATCCGCCACCACACGCGATCTTCCGTCTGGACCACGAATTGCGCCACGTAGGCGGCCTCCACGTTGCCCTGGAAGTAGTCGGGTTGCAGCGCCGGCCAGCGCTCGTCACCCTCGGGGTCGCTCAGCGCCACCAGCGTCTGCCGCGAGAGCTCCGCCAGGTCGATCTCCTGGCCGTCGACCTCGATGACCTCCGCGTTCTCGGGATTCGAGAGCCACGGCCCGATCGCGAGCATCATGCGGGAGACGCCCTCGATCTCCGCCCATCCGCCCGGGTTGGGCAGCATCACGCGCGCCCCACCCTCGGTGCGGTGCGCAACGAAGCCCGCGCACAGCCGCCCGAACACCGCCTCGTAGTGCGCCCGCGTCCACCCGGTGTACGGCGAGGCTTCCCAGTCGAGCGCCGGGCTCGGATCGATGGGATACGCGTTGGACCCTCCTGGCCCGCACGCAGCCCCCGCGAGCCCGACCATCACGGCGAGGCAGGTCGTGGCGAGCCCGGGTCCTGCACGCATCGGCAGCCCCGAGCATCCCACGTTTCGTCAGTCGTCGTCCTCGATCTCGATGAGCTCGGCGCTGACCCGGATCACGCGCCGGTCGTTGGCCGTCAGCACCTTGTAGCGAATGCCCGCATAGACGAACACCGAGCCGGTGGTCGGCATCTGGCCGGCGAGCTGCGCGAGCAGGTCGCCCACGCTGTCCACCCCCTCGAGCTCGTCGAATTCCACCCCGAACCGCTCCTCGAGCCGCAAGAGGCTCGCCTGCCCGTCGAGGTACAGCACCCCCGCGTGCTCCATCACCCCTGCGGGCACCTTGTCGCTCTCGTCGAAGATCTGGCCCACGAGCTGCTCGAGCACGTCCTCGAGCGTCACCACGCCCACCGTACGGCCGCCGTCGTCCACCACCACGGCCAGGTGCACCCGCCGCTCGCGGAAGCGCTGCAAGAGGTCGCCCACGTGCAGGCTCTCGCTCACGAACAGCGGCGGACGCATCACCCGCTGGATGTCGGCGCGGCCCGGGTGACGCAGACCCACGAGCAGCTTGATGTGCAGCACCCCCCGCACGTGGTCGAGGTCCCCCTCGACCACGGGCATGCGGCTACGACCCGACGTATGTGCCCGCTCGATCACGCGCGCGATGTCCCACTCGAGATCGATCGCGGTCACCTTGTCGCGCGGCACCATGATGTCGCGGGTGATCCTGTCCTCGAAGCGGAACACCCCCCGCAAGAGCTCCGCCTGCTCGGCCGGGATCGAGCCCTCGCGCTGCCCCACCTTGACCAGGTAGTCGAGCTCGTCGGCGGTGACCCTCGACGCGCCCTCGTCCTGCGGCGCCCGGCGCAGCAGCAGCTCGGTGAGCCGCGACAGCGACCACGTCACGGGGGCCAGGATCCGGTCGATCACGTTGAGCACCGCCAGCATCGGCAGCGCGATCCGCTTGGAGTAGCGGCGCCCTGCCGCCTTGGGGCCGATCTCGCCGAACACGAGCAGCAGCGCCGTGGTCACGACCACCGCCACCGGCACCGCGTACTCGCCCCATTGCCCGCCGCCGAGGTGCCGTATGGCCAGCGCCGTGGCGACCGAGCCCATCAGCGTGTTGACCACGTTGTTGCCGACCAAGATCGTCGACAGCACGCGGACCGGCTGCTCCACCCACGTGGCCACCGTACGGGCGTGGCGTCCGCCGTCCTCGAGGATCTTGCGGGCCTGGTGCGGCCCCATGCTGGTCAGCGCCGTCTCGCTGCTCGAGAAGAACATGCTGCCCCCCAGGCACAGCAGCATGACGAGGATCGACAGCGTATCGGCGTCGCTCACGGCGCGCCCCCGGCCGCACCGGCCTCCTCGGCCGCACCGGCCTCTTCAGCCAGGTAGCATGCGAGCGCCTGCGTGCGCCGGCACAGGCTCGCGAGGCTGCTCCACTCGCGGGGGTTGTGGAAGTGCTCGCCCGCCGGCCCGAGCCCGTCGATGCACGGCACGCCGAGCGCAGCCAACAGGTTGGCATCCGAGCCCCCGCCCTGCCGCGGCGCCTCGCCGACCCGCAGGCCCGCCGCGGCCGCATGGCCCTCGTAGCGCAGCCGCAGCGCCTGCGTGCCCTCGATGATCTCCATCGGCGGCCGCGAGAGCCCCCCGAGCAGCTCCACCCGGGCCTCCCGCAGGCGCTCGGGCACCCCGGGCTCGTCGCCGAACGGATCGGCCACCAGCGCCCGCATGCGAGCCACCACCTCCTGGGCATCGGCCACGGTGATGAACCGCGAGTCGATCACGCACCGCGCGTGCTCGGGCACCGTGTTCTTGGCCGTACCGCCCGAGACGAGCCCCACGTTGACCAGGATCCCGCGCGTATAGTCGGTGAGGGCCTCCGCCCGCAGCACCAGCCGAGCCAGCACCGCGATCGCGTTGATGCCCTTCTGATGCTCGTTGCCCGCGTGCGCGGCCCGGCCCTGCACCACCAGCTCGAAGCTGGCGCTGCCCGCCCGCGACGTGACGATGAGATCGCCGACCCGCCCCGACTCGAACACCAGCCCTGCGCAGAGCCGCGGAGCCAGCCGCTCGTAGAGCGCCGCGCTGCTCGGCGAGCCCACCTCCTCGTCGCTCACGCACACCAGCCGCAGCCGCAGCCGCGCCCACCGCTCGGGCTCCACCGCCCGCAGGGCCCGCAGCGCGAACAGCATCGCCGTCAGGCCCGACTTCATGTCGAGCACCCCGGGCCCCCGGATCACGTCCCCCGTCTCGGGTCCCCCTGGCCCATCGTCGCGGGTCATCCGCAGGAACCCCATGCTGCGCGGGTACACCGTGTCCACGTGCCCCACGAGCACCGGCGTCACGTCGTCGTCGCGGGTGGCCGGCGTTCGGTACACCCGGTGATCCGCGAACGCCCCGCCCGGATCCGGCACCCGCTCGACCTCGAGCCCCAGCGCCTCCGCCTCGGCGTCGAGGATCCGCGCCGCCGCCTCCACGTCGTCCTTGGCGTGCGTGTGGCTCGGCTGATCCACCAGGCGCCGCAACAGCGGCACCTGGGCCGCCTCGAACGCCTCGCTCACCGCGACGTGCAGCCGCTGGTCCCGCGGGGTGAGGGGTGAGGGTCGCGAGGGAGGTTCGGCGTCTTCGGTCGAGGGCATGGCGGATGCGGTCTTGGGGGTGGTCAATCGGGCAACAGCGCGGTGCCCTGGCGTCCGGGCTCGCGCGCGGCCTGCTCGAGCACGCCCGCGCCGGGTCCGATGATGTGCACGGCCCCGATGCCGTGGCGGAGGATCTCGAGCGCTTCCTCGAGCTTGGGGATCATACCCCCCCCCACGGTGCCGTCGGCGATCGCCTGGCGGGCCTCGCTCGCATGGAGCACCGGGATCCGCGTGGTCGGGTCGTCCTTGTCGCGCATCACGCCGCCGATCCCGGTCACGAGGAACAGGTGATCCACCTGCAGCGCCGCCGCCACGGCCGAGGCCACGGTGTCGGCATTGATGTTGTAGACCTGCCACGCGGCGGCGCCCGCGGGCCCGCTGTCGATTCCCAAGCTGTTGAGCACCGGCACATAGCCGCCCGCCCAGAGGTGCCGCAGCAGCGCCGGCCGGATCTCGTCGATGTCGCCCACGAGCCCGAAGTCCACCGGCTCGTCGCCGCCGCCGCTCACCTTCACGGGCGGCCGGCGGTGCGCCGTGACGATGCCGCAGCTCACCCCGGACACCCCCACCGCGGGCACGCCCGCCGCCACGGCCGCCACCACCAGATCCACGCTCACCTCGCCGGCGAGCACCTGCTTCATGATCTGCAGCGTCGCCGCGTCGGTCACCCGGCGGCCCCCCACCTTCACCGTGGGCACCCGCAGGCGCTCCTGCAGCTCGCTCGCCTGTGGACCGCCCCCGTGGCCCACCACGAAGCGCCAGCCGGCATCGAGCAGCGCGCGCACGTCGGCGAGCATGGCGGCGAGCGCCGGCAGCTCGGCGATCACCTCGCCGCCGAGCTTGAGCATCGCCGTGGGCCCCGATGTCGCCGTGGCAGGATGGCGTGCGTCGGTCATGGCCACAGCGCCGGGGCGTCGATGCCCATCGTCTCGGGCAGGCCGAGCATGAGGTTCATGGATTGCACCGCCTGCCCTGCCCCGCCCTTGACGAGGTTGTCGAGCGCGCTGGTGAGCACCAGCTGCCGCTGCCCGGCGACCACCGGGCCCACGGTCCACGACACGTCGACCCACATGCTGCCCTTGATCGCGACCACCTCCGCCTGGCGCCCGCCTCCGCCGAGCACCCGCACGAACGCGGCTTTCTCGTAGTGCTCGCGGTACAGCGCCTCGACCCGCGCCGCATCGACCTCGGCCGGCACCTGTACGAAGCTGTTGGCCAGGATCCCGCGGGGCAGCGGCGCCGACACGGGCACGAACTGCAGCGAGAATTCGACGCCGGCGTGCCCGCCCTGCTCGCTCGCATCGCGCAGCGTCTGCTCGATCTCCGGCGTGTGCTGGTGATCGAGCGGCTTGTAGATCTTGAGGTTGTTGGCCCGCAGCGGATGATGGGTGCCGGGCTGCGCATACGCCCCGCTGCCCGACGAGCCCGTGGCCGCCACCGTGTGGATCGCCCCGCGGAGGAGCCCCGCGTGTGCCAGCGGCAGCAGCCCCAGTGCGATCGTGGTCGCGAAGCAGCCCGGCGAGGCCACCCTACGGGCCCCGGCGATCGCGTCACGATGGAGCTCGGGCAGCCCGTACGCGAACGTGCCGAGGTGCTGCGGGTGCGGGTGCGGCCCGCCGTAGAACCGGGCGTAGTCCTCGGGCCGGCGCAGGCGGAAGTCGCCCGACAGGTCGACCACGCGCGCCGCCATCTCGGCCAGCTCCGGCGCCATCGTGGCCGAGACCTTGTGGGGCAGCGCCAGGAACACCACGTCCATGCCCTCCGCTGCCGCGCGCGGGGGAATGTTCTGGAACGAGAGCCCCGTGCGCCACAGGTTCTGGTGCACCGCCTCGAGCGGCTCGTCCACGTGGTCGATGCTGGTGACCCGGGCGAGCTCGACTCCTGGGTGCGTCAGCAGCAGCCGAACGAGCTCGGCCCCTCCATATCCCGTACCCCCGATGATGGCGACCTTCGGCTTGCTCGATTGCGTGACCACGTCCGATGCCTCCGTGGACGGGTCGTGTAGCACGAGACACCGAGCCGGCTCGATGGGGCCGCCGACGCTCCCTCGGCGGCCCACGACCCGGTCTTCGTCGAGATCTCACCGTTGTGGATGAGCCGGGCATGGGGTTTCCGGCCCGCACGACATTCGTGTCGCACTGGGCTGTGCCGGACCGAGTCGGACTCGGACATCGGCGTCATACCTAGAGCCCAAAAACGCTCGGGAGTCGGCGCTTTGCCAAGAAGGCACACATGATTTCAACGGCTTGCCAAGTTGGCCCAAGACCTGCTTGGAGGGGGTCGTCCGCCGAGACGGGCGACCCCGGCTGGCAAACGTCTTCGCTTCGTCGCTCACCTATTTTGACCTGCGCTTGGCCTCACCTGACCCTGGCTTGCCCCTCGACTTCCTTGGCTTGTGCTTTCGTTCGACCTTGCAGACCTTGGCCTACCCTTCGTTCCTGGCTTGCTTGGTCTACGAAATACCTTGAATTGCCGATGACTTGGGCTGCAATACGCTAGTGCGCTTCACACGCGCGACTCGGTCGGTGCTGTAACAGAAGAGATTTTACTGGGGGGGACCCGGAGACGCTTGGTCGGCGACTCCGGGTCTTCGTTATTTAACCCCCTCGAAGCGCCGGCGCTGCCAACGACGTGAAGCGGCGTGCGCACCGCGACTCGGCTGTCATGGGGTTGGATGGTGAAGGTGGTCATCCGGCTCGGGAACGCGCTCGCAAAGGCGCCACACCGCGTCGGGGGCGATCCGCTGCTCGAGCGCGTCGAGCACGTCCTCGACCGGCAGCTCGGCCGGTGCGAGCAAGCGGTGGCCCGCCACCACGAAGTGCCCCCTCGGTGCGCACTGCCGACCCATCGGCATTCCGTGGTGCGCAGGCGCCCAACCGTGGGCCGCGACCTCCTCGGCCGAGAACCGCAGTGGCCCTCCGCACCGGCGGCAGCGCTGCTGGCCACGAGGGTCCGTTGCCACCGAGGGCAGCGGATCACGGCCATGCTCGGCTCGCGTGGTCTGCCACCAGCGCGCGTCGAACGGAAAGATCCCCGGCCCCGGCGCGGGCAACAGCCCCTCGTCGGCGAGCCAGCGCGCGCTCAGATAGTACGACGGCGCCGCGCTGCCATCGGCCCGCTCGCGCGCCTCGACCGTGAGCACGGGCTGGTCGAAGTGGGGATCGAGCGACCACGCCTGCCCGAGCCGCTGCAGCGCGGCGCCACGCAGGCTCCACGCGCACGTGCCCACCACCACCCGCGTCAGCCGATCGGCGAACACCCACAGCACGTTGGAGAGCTTGCGCCACGGATCGATGTCCACGTCGCTCACCTTGAGCTTGTCGCAGGCCACTGCGCCCGCGCGGAGCCACACCGAGACCAGCTTGATCTCGATGCGATCCTCCCAGTCGAGCCGCGCCTGGCCGTCGTGCGGCGGCAGGCCCAGGTGCCACTGCAGCGCGTTGCCGTGGCGGCCCCGCGAGCCCTCGGGCGCGACGAGCTCGGCCGCGGGCCCGAGCGGCAAGCCCACGGCCGCGCGTGCGAGCGCGGCCAGGTGAGCACAGCGCTGGCGCGGCGGGTCGTGCTCGGGCGGAGGGTGGCGCAGCGGCAGGCGCATCGAGGCAGGCCCGACCGCGGGCTACTCCTTGGCCTCGGCCTTCTTGTCGGCCTTGTCGGCCTTCTCGCCCTTCTCGCCCTTCTCGTCGTCGGCCTTCTTCTCGTCCTTCTTCTGGCCCGGTCGCTCGGCGCAGCCTCCGAGGCACAGCGCAGCGAGTCCGAGCCCGAGCATCGCGAGGCGGAACGTCTTCATGACCACGAGGATATCAACGTCGCGTGAGCGGTCGAGACCGAAGACGCATGCGCGAGCGTGCCGCCAGAGTTGCGCGACTGCCTTGGCTCACACGGCCGCATGAGCCTGACCGGTATCGGACTACTGCGGCTCGGGCTCGTTCACGCCGGCTGGCAGGGGCCGGACCGGCAGCGGACGGCCGTGCTCGTCGATCTGCACGTACACCGCCTCGGCTTCCGTGACCTCGCGGGGCGGGACGCCGAGGGCACGGGCGGTGGGGCCCTCGGCGACCACGCGCACGGACGTCTTGATCGAGGTGCGACCCACCCGGACCACGCGTGCGTAGCAGGACACCACGTCTCCCACGTGCACCGGCGCCTTGAACACCACCTCGTCCATCGACACGGTCACCACCCGGCTGGCCCCGATCCGGTTGGCCGCGATCGCGCCGGCCTGGTCGATGAGGCCCAGCACGAAGCCCCCGAAGATCGTGCCGTGGGCGTTGGTGTTGGCCGGCATCGCCGACACGCGGAGGGCAAGGATCTCTTCGTCGCTGGTGCTCATGGTCTCATCCCGAGTAAGGGAACGCGGACACCGCAGCCACGATGGCGGCGCGGATCGTGGCCGCATCGGCGTAGTCGGGACAGTAGCGCAGCGCGGGGTCGCGGTCCGACAGCGCCCGAAACCGCCGCTCCTCCGGGCCGAAGTCGTAGCTCAGGATCACCGGACCGCTGTAGCCGGCCTCGCGGAGCGCCCGCAGCACGAACAGGCCCTGGTTATCCTGCTGGAAGCGCCGCGCTCGCGCCACGTCGCCGTTGAACCGCGCCGCGAGCTCGACCAGGTTGCCGAGGAGCGCCTCCTCGGGGGTCCGGTCGAACCGCATGTCGAGGTACACGAGATCGGGCCGGCGCTGCGCGACCATCGTGCGCGCCGCGTCGCCGCTCTGCGCCTGCCGGTACGTGAAGCCGTCGGCCACGAACGTGGTGAGGTTGGTCAGGTATTCGTTGCCGTCCTCGACCACGAGCACGTCGATGACCCGGGGAGCTTCGGGAACATGGTTGGCTCGATAGCTCACGCCGCTACTCCGGGTCGCTGCTGCTCGTCTTCCACGGTGAAGAAGCGCAGCACCACCGCCTTGCTCCACCCCGGCACGCTCTCGACCGAGATCGCGCCATCATACCGCGACAACAGGTCCACCGTGATGCCCATCCCGCGCTCCACGTAGCGCCCGCGCAGCATCTCGTTGCTGAGCTGCTCGGGCGAGCGGTCCATCACGCGCAGCACCACCGACGACAGCCCCGTGATCTCGTCCATCTCGACCCCGAGGTCGACGCCCAGGCCCACCGGCGGGCGGGCGTAGAGCACCGACGAGCGCAGCGAGTTGCGCAGCACGTTGGCCAGCACGTCCTCGAAGTCGGTGCGGAAGATCCGGACCAGGCCCCCGCCGCCGCTGACCTGCAGCGGCGCGAGCTCGTGACCCACGAACTGCTCCTCGCCCACCACCTGGTCGTAGACGTCCTGCACCAGCTCGGCGTCGACGTGCACCACGCACAGCTCGCGGATCACCCCCGAGAGCGACTCGAACGCCTGGCGGCCCAGCACGTGGCCGCAGCGGCCGAGCACGCGGGCCAGCTCCAGCTTGCCGCCCGAGGGCAGCCGCTCGGGGTGGCGAAGCTGCGACGAGCGCTGCGCCAGCTCCTCGAACGCCTTGATCATCGGGCGGAAGATCGGGTCCTTGCGGTAGAGGTTGAGCGTGACCCGGTGCGAGCGGGCCACCTGCTCGAGCTCGCCGATGTAGCCGAGGAAGCGCCCGTAGATCCCGCCCGCGACCCGCCCCCGGCGATCGCGGGTGTCACGGCGGCGGCGATCGTCGATGCCGCTGCCATCGCCGAACATCCGCTGGGCCAGCACCGCCGCGCGCTGATCGGCATCGGGCGCCTCGAGCTCGAGCGCCCGCCCCACGTCGGCCAGGAACGCGGTGTTGTGCTTGAGGATCTCGTGGCGGATGAGGCTCAGGATCCGCGCCACCTCGGGGAAGCTCTTGGGATCGCGCTCGAGCAGCTGCCCGAGCGAGGCCCCGCGATAGTGCCGCCACAGCCGCCACGTCGGCACCACGATGACGAGCGTCAGCACGGCCCCGGCCGCCAGGTAGAACTGGAAGAAGCGCGCGTCGAGCTCCTCGCGCAGCGCCAGCGCGCGGTCCCAGTGCAGGTCGTAGTCGCCGGCCTCTGCCAGATAGAGCTCGAGCTCGCGCGACGCATCGAGCGGCTGATTCTGGTCCCAGAGCAGCTCCGCGAGCGCGAAGCGGGCCGTGAGCGAGCGCAGCTCCGCCGCGCGCTCGAGGTGCGGAATGGCCTCGTCGGGCAGCGACGTGCGCAAGAGCAGCCCCAGCCGCTCGTGCACCTCGGCCTGATCCTCCTTCTTCTGCAGGCTCGCCTCCCAGTACCCGCGCGCGTCGCCGAACCGCTCCTGCGCGTAGACCACCCGCGCGAGCTGGTTGAGCACCTCGGGCTCGTCGGGGAACTCGTCGCGCGCGCGCAGCAGCACCTTCTCGGCGCCCTTCCAGTCCTGGTGCTCGGTGCCCTGCAGGTAGGCCTGATTGATGAGGTTTTGGAGCTTGGGGTCGAGGAACCGCAGCGATTTCTCCGGCGGCGGTGGGATCGCGGGCGGCTCGTCGCGCCGGATCTCGCGCTCGAGCTCGGCCAGGGCCTCGGCCGCCTGCTGGGCCTCGGGATCCTCGGGCTCGGCCAGCTCGCGGAAGCGGTTGTAGTGCTCGCGCGCCAGCTCCCGATCGGTGCGGGCGTAGAGCTCCCCGAGCAGGAGGTGCAAGCGGTGTAGATCCGGCCGCAGCCGCAGCGCCGCCTCGAGGTGCTCGATCGCTTGCTCGTCCTCGGCCCCCGCGAATTCCTTCTTGTAGATCAGGCCCAGCGTCATGTGGGCCTGGTAGTCGGAGCGGTCCATTCGGATCGAGCGCTTGAGGTCCTCGACCGCCTTGAGGAACTGGTTGCCGCGGGCCATGACCACGCCGCGCAGGTGGTACGCGCGCGGGAACCATGGCGACCGCTCGATCGCCGCGTCGAGCTCGCGCTGGGCCGTGAACAGATCGCCCGCCCGCAGCGCCGCGTCGGCGCGGTCGTACGCGTCCTCGGCCTCGGGGCTCGGGCGAAAGCCCTGGGTCTTCTCGAGATCCCGCAGGCTCGACTCGAACTCGAGCGCCGCGACGTGGTCCTTCACGTCGCGCGACTCCGCGGCCGCGGGGTACTGCGTCAGCAGCTCGCGGTAGGCCGCCAGCGCCCCTGCGATGTCGTCGTTGCCGTGCAAGATGTCGGCGCGCAGCCGCAGCGCCCGGGGCACCGGAGGCCGCCCGCCCGCCTTGCACTCGGCGAGGTAGCGCTCGAGCTCGGCCAGCGCGTCGGCCCGCAGGATCTCGCGCTCACCGTCGTACTTGCTGCGATCGGCCGCCGCGAGCTTGAGCTCGGCCACGACCGCGAGGATGTCCTCGGGCCGCCCGGGCGCTCCCACTGGCTCCGCCGCCAGCTCCTTGGCCAGCGCCAGGCGATCCTTGGCGTGGCTCGAGCCGCACAGGCCCATCCACTCCAGCGCCACCCGCCGCTGCTCGAGCCACATGCCCCGCGGATCGTAGGTGGCCAGCGCCATCAGGTCGTTGAGCGCCTGCCGCGGGCAGCGACCCGGGGGCAGCCGGGCCTTGTGCGACTCGGCGCGGCCGAGCAGCGCCATCGGGTCGCCCGGCTGCAGCTCGAGCGCCGCGGAGTACTCGCGCAGCGCCTCGTGGTGTCGCTCCTTGCGCTGCGCCGCCTGGGCCTTGCGCAGGTGCTCGTCGAAGATCTTCTGGCGCAGCTCGAACTGCTGCTGCTCGGTCAGCTCGGGCTCCGACGCGCCGGTGTCCTCGCCGCCCTCGTCGCCATCGGGCGGCGGCGGCAGCTTGCCCGAGGGATCGTCGCGCACCCCCGGCAGCGCCTTGCCGTCGCTCGCGGGCGGCGCGGCCGTGCTCAGCGAGGGGGCCAGCCACGGCAGCGCCACGAGCAGGCTCGACAGTAGCCACCACGGCCATGCCACGCGCCACCGCGATCGGCTGGGCACCTCGGCCCGCATCGCTCTGCCTCGCGACCGCTTCATCGCTGGGCTCGCTTGAGCTTGCGCAGCTTGATCCCGAGCTGGTTCATGCGAAGCTGCACCTTGCGTCCCCCTCCCGAGTCGTCGAGCAGGACCTCCGCGATACGCGCGAGGTCACCGGCGTATTTCTCGTAGAGGCCCTCGAGGTACTGGCGCTCGACGGCGCAGCTCACCGCGTTGAGCGACTCGGCGGGGTCGATCTCGACCATGACGCGGTGGCGCCCGTCCTCGCCCTTGATCACTCCGCGCGGTGGCGCCGCGCTCGCGGCCTTGGCGGTCTCCATCGGCCGTAGCAGCTCCCGGACCGTTCGCGCCGGAATCGGCACCACGTCGGGGCGACTGGCCTGGGTGGGGTCGCCGGGCTCGACCTCCTCGGCCCGATCGACCAGCTCCACCAGCGTGAGCGCCACGAGGTTCGAGAGCGTCATCTCGAGCTGTCGGAAGTTGCCCGGCCACGGGAACTCGCGGAAGATCTTGAAGCTCGTGGGCTGGAGCAGCAGGTGGATGCGCCGCGGGTCGGTCTTTGCGGGCACGCTCGGGCCCACCGTGATCGGCATCGTCTGCCCCGGCTCGGGCACCCGCAGCCCGCGTTGCTCCGCGTACTGCGCCAACAGGTCGCGGTTGTACGGGTCGGCGGCCACGCGGTTGAGGAACGCCCGCAGCAGCTCCTGGAAGTCGTCCCGGCGCGTGCGCAGGCTCGGCAGCGTGACCGCGGTGGCGGGGTTGAGCCGCATGTAGAGGTCCTCGCGGAAGCGGCCGTCGCGGACCATCACGCCGAGATCCTCGTTGGTGGCGACCACGATCTTCACGTCGACCCGGCGCTCCTCCACCGAGCCCACCGGGTGGTAACGGCTGTCCTGCAGCACCGTCAGCAGCGACTTCTGCACGTCGAGGTTGAGGTTGCCGATCTCGTCGAGGAACAGCGTGCCCTCGTGGGCGCGGGCGAGCACGCCATCGCGCGTGGCGGTGGCGCCCGTGTACGCGCCCTTGACCACCCCGAACAGGTGCGCGGCCATGAGATCACGGGGGATCGTCGACAGGTCCACCGCCACGAACGGCCCCTTGCGACCCGAGCGGTGGTGGATGAACTCGCGGGCGAGCAGCGTCTTGCCGGTGCCGGTCTCGCCCAGGAGGATGATCGGCAGCCGCCCGCGCGCCAGGATCGAGAGCCGCCGGCGCATCGCCAGGAGCGGCGGCGTGTCGCCCCAGTAGAACGGCTCGTCACCGGCCGCGGGGGTACGGCGGCGGCGGGCCAGGATTCCCTCGATCTGCAGCTTGAGCGAGCGTGCATCGAGGTACTCGTCGTCGAGCAGGTAGGTGTAGTCCTCGGCGTTGAGGCGCTCGGCATCGGCCTCGAGCGGGAGATCATCGCGCGAGGTCATCAAGATCACCGGCAGGTCCGGGTAGTCCCGCCGCAGGTGATCGAGGATGTGCAGCCCCTGCCCTCGTCGCAGCCGCTCGAGCGCCCGCGTCGGGTCGCCCTTGGCCAGGAGCGCCGCCTTGTCGTAGGGCAGGAGATCGGCCTCGGGGATGTCGAAGTGCACGTCGAGCAGCACCAGGTCCACGCCCTCGCCGTGCCGCCCCAGCGTCTGCGCGGCGTCGCGATAGTTGCGAGCCGGCGGCGGGAACTCGTGCTCGGGCATGAAGCGCTTGCACAGCTCGAGGTACTTGTCCTCGTCGTCGACGATGAGGATCGAGGACATGGGCTCAGCCCCGCGTTCGAGGCGTGCGCTCGCTGGCTCGCACGGCGGGAGGGGCGGCCAGGAGCCGGCGGTGGAGGTCGCGCAGCGCGGCCCGGATCTCGTCCTGTGCCTTGCGGATCGCGGGTCGGGCCCGCGCCAGCGCGGCGCGATCGGGAGCGCGTAGCGCCGGCTCTTGCGCACGCAGCACCGCCACTGCCGCCGCCACCGTGCAGAGCTCGGGCTCGGGCAGCGGCTGCGACAGATCGTGCGTGTGGGCGGCCCACACCTCCCACGCGCTCTGATCGCCGTCGGGTCGCTGGCGCGTGCGCAAGAGGTCGTCGCGGAGCGCCTGCATCAACGCGTCGTCGAGCGGCCCGGCCCACGCCGCCTCGTCGAAATTCGCCGAGCGCCAGGCCACGTACTTGCCCAGGTCGTGCTTGAGGGCGGCCACCCGCTCCTGCATCGCCACGTCCTCCATGCCCCCGGCTCCCATCGCGAGCCGCCAGCATATCGCAGCCCCGCCCCTGCTTGGGGGCGCCCTGGCCCAGGCGCTGCGTGTGGCTGCATGCTCGTCGCTCGGCCGCTCAGCCGGCGGGCAGCTCAGAGCACGCGGTAGCGGGTGGCCCGGGCACGGCCGCTGCTGGCGACCTTGCCCATCTTCTTCATCCAATTGAGGTAGCCCCGCAGCTCGGCCACGTCGAGCTCGAGCCGCTTGGCCAGCTGACCGATGGTGAGCGGCTCGCCGGCCATCGCGTCGAGGATGCGGCGATAGATCCGTTCCTCACGGCTCTCCGGCCACACCTCGTTGCCGGTGGCGATCATGCGCCGGTGGGGCGCGGCCGACGGGGCCGACGACGCCGAGGCGGTCGCGGCGAGCCGCAGCGTGCCCTTGGAGCGGTAGCCCGCGTCGCGCAGCGCCTGAGCCAGGTCGCGCAGGCTCAGCGCCCGCACGGCCTCGCCGGCATCGCTGTCGAGCAGCTCGCGCAACGTGGTCTCGGGCGGCATGCGAGCCACCGTGCTCATGGCGGCCTTGGCCTGGTTCTGTCGGAGCGCCGACTCGAACAGCTGGGCGATCTCGGTCATTGTGGCAACTGCTACGGCTTGGCGAGACGGGTCGCGGGGCGGCCCTCGATTTTGCGCGGGGGACTATGCCACTTCCAGACCCAAGGCGTCCAGGCGGGGCGACGCCGGCCCCGCGGACCTCACTGACACGCGAGCCCACCGAGATCCACGGGCTCCTCGCTGCAGATGAAGCAGCAGCCCTCGCAGTGACCGGTGCCGTCGACGCCCACGCCCCACTCCCGCTCGCCTGCCACGGCGCCGTAACAAATCTGCTCGCCTTGGAGGCACTCCACCTCCTCGTGGCTCGGTACGCCCTCGTCGTCGGTCACGAAGACCTCGTCGGGGCCGGGCCACGCCCAGTCGCGATCGCGGGACCACAGCCGCCACTCCACGTCCTCGCCGTCCTCGCAATCGTCCACGAGCGTCCACTGCTGCACCGCCTGCTGGGCGCAGGTCTCGGCGGCCTCGTCGGCCATGTTGGCGCAGTCGGGCACGCCGTCGCACAGCTGCCGCAGCGCCAGGCAATCGCCGGTGCCGCACACCGCCAGGAACCCCTGCTCGCACACGCAGGCCGCGTCATCGCAGTAGGCATTGAGCCCGCACGTGGTGGTGCAGCCGATGCCCGGGCGCGACGACTGGCAGCCGTGCAGCGCGTACGGGTTGCCGAGGTAGCCCGAGTCGCAGTAGCAGGCGCCGTCGCGACAGAACCCATCCAGCGAGCAGCGCACGCCGTCGCACGGATGCTCGGGGTCTTGGGGCACGTCGAGCACGCAGGCCCCTCCACCCGCCCCGAGCACGAGCACGCCGGCCCGTGCGAGCGCCCACGCCCACGCCCGCTTCCGCATCGTCACCGGTCGCGCCGCCATGCCGTCATCCTAGCGCGCGCCCGTACGACGAACATGCCGGGGCTCCCCGCCGCTCGCGCCGGAGCCGAGGGGATCACCCCGCGGAGCACCCCCTGGCGAAGGCCCCGATACCGGTCCGGAACGTTGTCGGCGAGCGCGAAGTGATTCGGCTCACAGCTCTCCGAGCCCCCTCCAAGAGGCGGTTGCCGAGGTCACACCGGCCCCCGCGGTTTCGGGCTCGCTCGCCGGGCCTGGTCGATCTACAACGCGTGGCGCGATCTGGGCGCCGAGCGCCGCGGAGGTTCGATGAGCAAGGCCACCTTCAAGCTGGACGACAAGGAAATCGAGCTCCCCATCATCACGGGGAGCGAAGGCGAGCGGGCGATCGACATCGAGAAGCTGCGCGCCGAAACGGGCCTCATCACCCTCGATCAGGGCTTCGGGAACACCGGCTCGTGCGAGAGCGCCATCACGTTCATCGAGGGCGACCTCGGGATCTTGCGCTACCGCGGCTACCCGATCGAAGCGCTCGCCGAGCAGTCCTCGTTCCTCGAGGTGGCCTACCTGCTGATCCACGGCGAGCTGCCCACCCAGGCGCAGCTCGACGAGTTCCAGCACACGATCACCCTGCACACCATGCTGCACGAGGACTTCCGCAAGTTCTACGGCGGCTTCCCCAAGTCGGCGCACCCGATGGCGGTGGTCTCGGCGGCCACGGCGGCGCTGTCCACCTTCTATCCCGACACGCTCGACCCCGAGCACGCGATGCAGGTCGAGATCTGCACCAAGCGCCTGCTCGCCAAGCTGCCGACGATCGCGGCCTACGCCTACAAGCACTCGATCGGCCAGCCGTTCATCTATCCCGACAACAGCCTCGGGTACGCGGCCAACTTCCTGCGCATGATGTTCGCCACCCCGTGCGAGCCCTACCTGGTCGACGAGGTCATCGCCAAGGCGCTCGACGTGCTGCTCATCCTCCACGCCGATCACGAGCAGAACTGCTCCACCTCGACGGTGCGGGTGGTGGGCTCGTCGCAGGCCAACCTGTTCGCCTCGATCTCCGCGGGCGTGTCGGCGCTGTGGGGGCCGCTGCATGGCGGCGCCAACCAGGCCGTCATCGAGATGCTCCAGGACATCGAGAAGGAAGGCATCAGCGGCAAGGAGTATCTCGAGCGCGTCAAGGACAAGAAGTCCGGCATCCGCCTGATGGGCTTCGGGCACCGCGTCTACAAGAACTTCGACCCGCGCGCCAAGCTCATCAAGAAGACCTGCAGCGACGTGCTCACGCGCTTGCACAAGCACACGCGCCTGCTCGACCTCGCGATGGAGCTCGAGGACATCGCGCTCAAGGACCAGTACTTCGTCGAGCGCAAGCTCTACCCCAACGTCGACTTCTACTCGGGCATCATCTACCAGGCGATCGGGATCCCGGTGGACATGTTCACGGTGATCTTCGCCATCGGCCGCCTGCCGGGCTGGATCGCCCACTGGATGGAGATGCACAAGCAGGGGTTCCGCATCAGCCGACCGCGCCAGATCTACACCGGCGCCACCGAGCGCTCGATCACGCCCATCGCCAAGCGCGGCTGACGGCCGTGGACGACCTCGTCGCCCGTGATGGCCGGGTGCTCTGGCACCCGGCCACGCATCTCGACGACCTCGCGCGCCTGCCGGTGAGCGCCATCGTCTCGGCGCAGGGCGTGTGGCTGCACGAGGCCGGCGGGCGGCGGATCCTCGACGCGATCGGGTCGTGGTGGACGTCGATCCACGGGCACGGGCATCCGCGCATCGTGGCCGCGATCCAGGAGCAGGCGGCCCGCCTCGACCACGTGATGTTCGCCGGCTTCACCCACGCCCCCGCGGTGGAGCTGGCCGAGGCGCTCGTGCGGGCCGCACCCATGGGCTACGGCCGGGTGTTCTTCGCCGATTGCGGCTCCGCGGCGGTCGAGGTGGCGCTCAAGCTCAGCTTCCAGTCGCACCAGCAGCGCGGCGACACCCGGCGTACCCGCTTCGCGTCGCTCATCAACGGCTACCACGGCGAGACGCTCGGGGCGCTGGCGGTCTCGGGCACCGATGCGTACCGCGGCACGTTCGCGTCGATCTTGCCGAGCGAGCCGCTCTACCTGCCCACGCCCATCCTCCCCGACCACGAGCCGCACGAGCTTCGCACCGACGCCGGCGCCGAGGCACCGCAGACCGAGGCCGCCGTGGCGGCCCTGCGCGCCCATGCCCCCGAGCTCGCGGCGCTGGTGATCGAGCCGCTGGTGCAGTGCGCCGGCCGCATGCGCATGACCGGCGTGGGCTTCTACCGCCGGCTCGTCGAGGAGGCACAGGCCCTGGGGATCCACGTGATCGCCGACGAGATCGCGGTGGCGTTCGGCCGCACCGGGCGGCTCTTGGCCAGCGAGCACGCGGGGGTGCGCCCCGATCTGCTGTGCCTGAGCAAGGGCCTCTCGGGCGGAGTGCTGCCGCTGGCCGCGGTGCTCGTGCGCGCCGGCTTCGAGGACGACTTTCGCGGCGCGCCGGCGCGGAGCTTCCTGCACAGCCACACGTTCACGGCCAACCCCATCGCCTGCGCCGCGGGGCGGGCGAGCCTCGCCGTGCTCGAGGACGAGGCGGTGATCGAGCGGCTGCCCGCGCGCATCGAGGCGATGGCGCAGCGGCGCCAGGCGGTGGCCCGGCGCTGCGCCGCGGTCCGACACCACCGCCAGGCCGGCATGATCGCCGCGTTCGAGGTCGCGCCGCGCGACGGGCGCAGCGTCCCGACCGACGGCCGCCTGGGCCTGGCGCTGCGGGAGGCCGCGATGCGGCGGGACGTGCTGCTGCGGCCGCTCCATGACACGATCTACTGGATGCCCGCGCTCTGCATCGACGACGCCGCGCTCGATCGACTGGCCGAGGTCACGGCCGAGGTGATCGAGGAGGTGCTCGGATGAGGCTCGGCTCGCCGTCTCGGCCCCGGTGGTCGCCCTGGCTCGGCTCGCTCGCGGCCCTCGTGTCGCTCGCGTCCGCGTGCGGCGAGGGCTTGCCCGACGTGCCGCTCAAGCTGTCGAAGAATTGCAACGAGGTCGAGGTCGTGTCGCTGGTCCCGCGGCTCGGCGAGAGCAACGAAGACGTCCTCGACGTCGCGGCCAACGGCACGCTCGGCGAGTCTGCATGGGTGCTGCTGCGTCGCAGCGCGCCCGACGGAAGCCTGGAGCTGTGGGTCCAGCGCATCGGGGCCGAGGGGGTCGAGCACGAGGTGTTGCTGCCGGTGGACGGCGCGGCGTCGGTGTTCCTCGCGCCCGCGCCCGAGTCCGGTCGGGTGTGGGTGGTGCATGACGAGCCCGGCATCTTCGAGCTGTGGCGCGTCACGCCGGACGACGCGGCCCGACCGCTGCTCGGCTCCACCAACCTGTCCGTCTTCCCTTCCGACGGTCCGCCGTGCGAGGGCTGCGATCACGACGACTGGCCTCGCCGCCTGTTCTTCCTGCCCACCGGCCCCGGCCTCGTCGCACTGCCGCGGCAGTCCTCGGACGCCAGCCTGGTGGTCTGGGTGAACCTGCTCTCGACCAATAGCGCCGAGATCCAGCTAGGGACGGAGCATCGCCTCAACTTCGAGCCCCCCTGCGACGACAGCACCCCCGAGTCGGAGGCGTACTGCGAGGAGCAGCGCATGAACCTGCGCTACCCCGTGATCTCGCTCCTGGGGATCCAGCAGGACCCGCGCCAGACCACCACCACGCTGTTCGGGCACCGCACGCGCCGCCAGACGTACGACGGAGATCCGTTCCCGCTCGAGTCCGCCGACGTGTTCATGGTGTCGCTGCGCCTCGAGGAGGCCGGGATCCCGGCCGGCGTGCTGCGGTCGTACTCGGGGTTCTATGCGGGCGAGGGCTTGGAGGTGCCCGGGAACACGCCGCCCGTGCCCACCGCGGATCCGCCCTACGGCATGGCGATCGATCGCTTCGCCGCCTACGGGCTGTTCAGCAACGGCGGCACGCTGGCCCGCATCGTCCAGCTGCCCGACGCGGATCCGGAGTTCGTGGAGCTGACCGAGCAGGTCCACCCCGAGCTCGACATGCAGCTCTTGCAGCTCGATCGCGACGTGGCGCTCGGGCGCCTGGTGGACGGCGCTTGGGAGCTCACCAAGCTGTTTCCCGACAAGCCCTCGGAGTCGAGCGTGATGCTCCACTCGGACGACGAGGGCATCGTGGAGGTGATCTCGGGCGGCGTGGGGACGTTCATCCTCCGCAAGCAGTCCGGCCCGCCGGAGATCGTCCGCCTGCGCTGCCCCGACGTCGCTGACTCGATCGAGCAGGACTCATAGCGCCAAGACGACGAGAGCGCCGCCCGGCCGGAGCCGAAGCGACGCTCTCGCTACGAGACGATGCGCCCGCGATCGATCAGCCCGCGGGGGCGTTGAGCTTGGCGGCCAGCTCGAACAGGTTCTCGGGCGGGAACAGGGCGTCGGTGGGGATCGGCGCCTTGGCTCCGCCGTCCTTGGCCCAGCTCAGCGTGAGGCCGCCCTCGGCATCGGCGCCTTGATAATAGAGAAGGTCGACCTTGTACTCGCCGGGCTCGATCTCCAGCGTCTCGCACACCTCGCGGCTCTGCCCCGTTCCATCGGCGTCGATGACGGGAACCTGGTCGAGGAAGAACAGCGCGCCGTCGCCCGCCGTGAGGCAGAGCTCATAGCTGCCCTGCTCCATCACGTTGAGCGAGCCCTGGAAGTGGATGCCGTAGTTCTGGTTGCGACCCGCGACACCGGGGATCTGACCCACGGCGATGTCGAGATCGTCGACGGCCACGAGCGCCACGGGGCTGCCGAGCTCGCCGAAGTTGGGCACCTCGCTCGCGCCGGCCGGGACCTCGTACACCTCGCCGACGAGGCCGTGGCCGACCTGGGTGCGGGGCTGGGCGAACGCAGCATCGGCCGCGATGCCGGTGAAGATCGCGGTGCTCTTGGCACGATTGCGGCGGTTGATGCGAGCGGTGCCGAGGCCGACCTCGACCACGCCCGTGCTCGCGGCGGTGACCTCGGCAACGATGCGATCGGCCGCAACCTCGACAACCTTGAGCGGCTTGCCGCCGACGAACACCTTGGTGCCGCCCGCCTCGGTGGGGAAGCCGGAGCCGTGGATCTCGATGAGGCTCCCGACCGCAGCGGTGGTGGGCACGACGCCGTCGATCGCGAACTCGGCCTTGAGCGTGCGAGTGGGACGGGGCTTGTCACCGCTCACCGGGGGCTTGGTGGAGACCAGCGCGAGGGACTTGCCCTTCTTGGTGGTTCCGGCCTTGGTGGCAGTGGAGGCGCGGGCCTTGGGGCGAGGACCGGTGGGGGTCTTGGTCTCTCCGCTCGCCCCGCCGTCGGAGTAGCCGTCGTACTGGCCGGCATCCGGGTTGTCCGAGCCCTTGGACTTGGAAGCGCAAGCGACACTGAGCGCGAGACAGGCGAGCAATGCGGAATACGAACGGGTCATGGCGTGTGCTGTCCTTGCCCTTGCGGGTGGCGTAGAGACGGAGGCTGTCGTGGCCGCATTCAGGGGCCTACAGCGGCCTCGGCGCGGCCTTCGGTGGCCGGCATGCGGCGAATCATCGGGCACGGCCCGCAGGTGCGCAACCGGCCGGCGTGCCGAGGCAGAACGCCCCAGCCGGAACGACGAACACTGGCGTTCTTGGCCCCCCGGACGCCTTCGGCGCCCGCTGGCGTCACTCGGCCTCGGGGCGGGCTCGCAGGCGGACCTTGCCCTCCACGGTGGCGACCTCGAACCTCACGGGGCCATTGTGCTGCTCGCGGAGCTTGGGCAGCTCGCGAGCGAGCTTGCGCGCGAGCGCTCGCTCGGTGAGGCCATCGACGTCCTCTCCAGCCGCGCGCTTGGCCTGCACTAGATCCTGGAACAAGCGCCGGACGTCGGTGCCCTTCATGCCCGGCACCTGCAGCGGGGGCGGGGGCGGCCGCGGCGGGCCGGGGGTTGCCGCCGAGGGCTGAGGGAGGCTGATCTCGGTGACCCCGCGCGGGCGCGGAGCGTCGGCCTCGGGCGCGATGGCCGGAAGCGGGGGCTTGGCCGGGAGCGGGGCCTGGGCCTCGAGCGGCGCCTGGGCCTCGGGCGCGGCGGCGGCCATGGCCTCGGCCTGCGCGCGCCGCTGGTGTCGCTGGAGATCCCGGCGATAGGTGCCCTTTTCGATCTGGCCGAGCACCCGCGTCCAGTAGTGCTCGTAGGTGACCATGCGCGCCCGTAGCCCGGCGAGGCGAAAGCGCAGCGCGGTGGAGCGCATGCGCATCTCCTCGAGGCGCCGCACCTGCGCCTTGACCTCCTTGTGGCGCTGGGCGGGGGCCTGGCGCTCGATCCCAATGAAGTACTTCTCGTAGAAGAGACGCAGCTCCTCGAGCGCCTCCTCGAAGGCGTCGAGCAGCCGCGACACCTCCGCAGCTGAAACCGCGTTGTCGACGACGGCCGGCACGATCGTCCTCGCATGCTAGCACGGCACGGCGGTCGGTCGGAGCCGCGGCGGCGAGCCCGCGGTGGGCGCGCACACCCCTGCGCGCCAGTGGTCTATGCTGAGGGGTGCGTGGGCAACTTCTGGGCCTTCATCCTGCTCATCGGGCCGCTCATCTTCATCCATGAGCTGGGGCACCTCTTGGCGGCCAAGCTCGTCGACGTGAAGGCGACGCGGTTCTCGATCGGCTTCGGGCCGGCGCTCCTGCGCTATCGCATCGGCGAGACCGAGTACTGCCTGGCTCCGATTCCGCTCGGTGGCTACGTCACCCTGCTCGGCCAGGCTCCGGGCGATCGAATCTCGCCGGCCGATGCCGAGCGAGCGCTGTCGGCCAAGCCGCTGTGGGCCCGCATGTTCGTGCTGAGCGCGGGGCCGGCCGCCAACCTGCTGCTGCCGATCTTCCTCTACTTCTTGTACTTCCTCATCCTGGCCCCCACCGCGGTGCCACCCGCGGTCATCGGCACGGTGGTCGACGACACCGCGGCCGATCAGGCGGAGCTGCGCCAGGGCGATCGGGTCGTGGCGATCGACGGCGAGGACGTCCGCTCGTGGGGCGACATGGCCCAGCGAATTGCGGACGGGCCGGGCCAGGAGATGCGGCTGCAGATCGAGCGCGACGGCGAGCGCATGGATCGGGTGGTCACGCCGCAGACGAAGATGAAGCGCAACGCGCTGGGCGTGGCCACGCCGGAGGGTCGATTGGGCGTGCTGCGGCGGTTCTACGCGCCGCAGGTGGGCGTCATCGACCCGAGCTCGGCGGCGTACGCCGAGGGGCTGCGCACCGGTGACGTGATCACCTCGATCAACGGCGAGCCCGTCCGCACGATCGAGGAGCTCGAGCGGATGCTCGAGGGCACCGGCGATGGTCTGGTGCGGCTGACGTACCTGCGGGCCGAGCCGGTGGCGGGGCCGCTCGGGACCTATCTCTTCTACGAGTCGGCCCACGCGCAGCTCTTGCCGCGCAAGGGGGCGGACGGGCGGCCGTCGACGGGGCTCCTGCCGGCCAATACGTTCGTGCGCGCGGTGGACCCGGGCTCGCCGGCGGATCGGGCGGGCATCGAGCCGGGCGATCGCGTGCTCGAGGTGGACGGCAAGCCGTTCGCGAAGTGGGAGTACCTCGACGAGGTGCTCTACGCCCGCCAGCAGAAGCCGGTGGTGCTCACCGTGCAATCGCTCGGAGACGAGCGGCCGCGCATGCTCGAGGTGGCGCAGGAGCTTCGCACGTGGCGCGACATCCACAAGCAGGAGCGCGAGTCGCTGTGGTTCGGGGCGCGGCCCTACGAGAAGTGGACGCTGGCCGCACCCGAGCCGATCCGCGGCCGCTTCACCTATGCGCTGGCCTCGGCGATCGACGAGACCGGCGAGGTGATCTCGATGATGTGGACCACGCTCCGGCAGATGCTGACGTTCGAGCGCGACGTCGACGATCTGTCGAGCGTGGTGGGGCTCTACTACGTGGCGGGGACGGTGGCGGAGCAGGGTCCGTCCGAGTTCCTGATCCTCATGGCGCTGCTCTCGATCAACCTCGGGTTCGTGAACCTCTTGCCGATCCCGATCCTGGACGGGGGGCACCTGCTGTTCTTCACGATCGAGGCGATCCGCCGGCGGCCGCTGGGGCAGCGGGCGCGAGAGATCGCGAGCGCGGTGGGGCTCGTGATGATCCTGCTCCTGCTCTTGATCGCGACGCGCAACGACATCGTGCGGTACCTGTTGTGAGCGCGTCCCCTCCCCCGGCTCCCGCCACGCCGCCGTCGTCGGCCGCGTGGATCCTGGCGATCGACGCCGCCACGCCGCGGTGCGTCGTGGCGGTGGGGTGGGTCGACACGGCCGCGGGGGCGCAGGCGCTGGTGGTGGGCGACGACGAGGAGGAGGCCGACCAGGCCTCGGCGACGCTGACGGCCCGGATCGAGCGGGCGCTGGCACGGGCGGGGATCGGCGTGCGAGCGCTGGCCGCGGTGGCATGCGGGCGCGGGCCGGGCACGTTCACGGGCACGCGGGTGGCGGTGGCGAGCGCCAAGGGGCTGGCCTATGGGCTCGGGCGGCCGGTGGTACCGGTGAGCACGCTGGCCGCGGTGGCAGCCAGCCACGCGCACGCGGGGACGGTGCTGGCGGTCCTCGATGCGCGGCGCGGCGAGGTGTATGGGGGGTGCTGGCGCTGGGAGAGCGGCCGCGCCGGGGGAATGCCGCGGATGGAAGCACTGGGCGAGGAACGGGTGGCGACGCTCTCGAGCTGGCTCGAGGAGATCGCACCGTGGCCGGCGGATCTGCGGGTGGTGGGCAGCGGGGTGGCGGCGTATCGCGAGGCGCTCCCCCCGGCGCTGGTGGAGGCCGCGGAAGTGCTGCCGGGGCCGACGGCAGCGGGGCTGTGGGCGGCGAGCGTGGCCGCGTTCGCGGCAGGTCGAGCGTGCCATCCGGCCGCGCTCGAGGCGGTGTACCTGCGAGCGAGCTACGCGGAGCTCGGGGTCCACACGCCCAAGCGGCCGTTCGTGAAGAGCCCATTCGTCTAGAGGAGCGCGCGGTGGCTCTGGTAGACCACCCGCATGCGCACGACCTTGTTCTCGCTGCTCGACGCCTATCGCCGTGGGGCTCGCTGGTGGACCGAGCGGTGGGGACCGGGGCTCGACGACGAGGCGGCGGCGCGGGTGGTGAGCGGTCGAGCGTGGGAAGAGTTCTGCGACACGCTCAAGGCCGCGGGGGCCTCGCTGCACTTCCCCGGCACCCCACAGACGCCGCTCGACCAGGCGGAGGGCGTTCGCTACCTGAGCCGGCTCGTCCGTGCGGGGCTCGAGGCGTTCGTGGAGCACGCCGACCCGGCTCGCCCGGTGCTGCACCGCGTGGTGCACGAGACGGTGAAGATGGGCAGCGACAATCCGGACAACTGCTACCTGACGGCGCGCCTCGACGGCGCGCTCGAGTATCGGATCGTGGGGCGGCGCAACACGGTACGATACCTGGGCTTCGGCACGCAGCGCGGCCACTACGGGCAGGGCGGGGGCATGCCGCCCACGGGCTATCTCGAGGGCTCGGAGCTGGTGATGGACGCGGACGGCCGCTTCGAGATCGCGGTGGGCTCGGAGCGTCGTCCGGGCAACTGGCTGCCGATGACGGCGGAGACGGGCACGCTCATCGTGCGTCAGACGTTCCTCGACCGCGAGCACGAGGTGGCGGCCGAGCTCGCAATCGAGTGTGTGAGCCAGGGGGTGGCACCGCGAACGACGAGCCCACGCGACGTGGAGGAAGGGCTGCGCTCGACGAGCGCGCTGGTGGCGGGGGCGTCGCTGTTGTTCGCCAAGTGGGCGCGGGACTTCGCGAGCCACAGCAACCGGCTGCCGCGGTTCGATCACGAGCGATCGATCCAGGCGGGGGGCGATCCGCACATCGCCTACTATCACAGCCACTGGGCGCTGCGACCCGAGGAGACGCTGGTGATCGAGGCGGAGCCGCCGGTATGCGAGCACTGGAACTTCCAGCTCAATAACTATTGGATGGAGTCGCTCGACTATCGGCACCACCGGATCCACGTCAACAAGCACACTGCGGTGTACGAGCCGGATGGATCGGTGCGGATCGTGGTGGCGCATCGCGATCCCGGGCTGCCCAACTGGATCGACACGGTGGGGCACGAGTCGGGCACGATGTGCTTTCGCTGGGTGCGGGCCGCCGCCCACCCCACGCCGAGCACGCGGGTGGTGACGCTGGCGGAGCTCGTGAAGGAACGGGGGCGGGCGTGACGGAGCGAGAGACGTCGCGGGACTATGGTCGACCGTACCGGCCGGGGGTGATCGCGTGGGCAGATCGCGTGGGCGAGGCCACGGGGGCAGCGGGGCGGCTGTGGCCGCTCGAGGCATCGGCGCTGCTGCATGCGGCGAGGGGCCGCACCGGGCTCGAGGACTTCGGCGACGAGGGCTTCGTGCCGGCGCTCGAGCGGCTGGTGGCGGCGATGCGGGACGAGGCACGGCTCTCACCCACGGGGCATGTCATCCAGCACACGCGGCTCGTGGAGGCGCTGTGTACCCGGCTGCGGCTGCGGGCGCTGGAGCGGGCCCACCCCGAGCTCGAGACGCAGGAGCTGCCGCCGGTGGTGGTGATCGCAGGGGTGCAGCGCACGGGGACCACCAAGCTGCATCGGCTGCTCGCCGCCGATCCCGAGACGCGGGCGCTGCGGTCGTGGGAAGCGCTCGATCCAGTGCCGCGGCCCGGTGAGGCGCGCGGGCAGGGACATCGCCGACAGCGGCGCGCGAGGCTGGCCCAGGGCGTGCTGGCCTACCTCGCGCCGGACTTCTTCGCGGTGCATCCGGTGGAGGCCGAGGCTCCCGAGGAGGACGTGCTGCTGCTCGATTTGTCGTTCATGAGCCAGACTCCCGAGGCCACGCTGCACGTGCCGAGCTACGCCGGCTGGCTCGAGACGCAGGATCATGCACCGGCGTATGCGCTCTTGCAGCGGCTCCTGCGGGTGCTGACGTGGCAGCGGCCCGGACGACGCTGGGTGCTCAAGACGCCCGAGCACATGGAGCACCTCGACGCGTTGCTGGCGGCGTTTCCCGGGGCGACGGTGGTGTGGACGCACCGCGAGCCGCTCGAGACGATGGCGAGCTTCTGCAGCATGGTGGCGCACGGGCGCGGGGTGTTCAGCGATCACGTCGACCCGCACGAGGTGGGGCGTCACTGGCTCCGCAAGGTGCGGCGCATGGGGCTGCACGCGCTGGACGTGCGGCGGCGGCACCCGGAGCGGTTCGTCGACGTCGCGTACGGAGAGCTGGTGCGCGACCCGCTGGGGCAGATCGAGCGGATCTACGGGGCGCTGGGCGAGCCGCTGCCGGAGCGAGCGCGAGCGGCCATGGCGGTCCTCGATGCGCGGGACGTGCAGCATCGCCATGGCGTGCACCGGTATGCGCTCGCGGACTTCGGCTTGACGCGAGAGGACGTGGACCGGGAGCTCGGGTTCTTGCGGGGGATCGCGGCGACGGGGGTGGAGCTCGAGCGCGTGTCGAGCGATGCGAGGAGCTCCGGGGGCTCGGATCGATCGACGCCTTCGTCGAGCGCGACGCCTCGGGCGACAGCGGCATCGGGTGTGGGTCACGGCGACGCGCTGCGGGCGACGATGACGGGGCTCTGGGACTTGGTGCGCCGCAATGCCGCGGAGGAGCTGCGGCCGCTCGCGCCCGAGGTCCGGCTCGATGGACGCACCATCCTGGTGACCGGGGCCAATCGCGGGCTCGGGTTGGCGACAGCGCGCGCGCTGGCACGACGGGGGGCGCGCTTGCTGCTCCTTTGCCGTACGGGGCCGCACGAGGCCGCGCAGGCGCTGGTGCGAGAGACGGGCAATGCGGCGATCGAGGGGCTGCCGGTGGATCTGGCCGACCTCCGCTCGGTGCATGCGGCGTGCGACGAGCTGCGAGCGCGCAGCGTCCGGCTCGACGTGGCGGTGCTCAACGCGGGGCTGGTGCCCCGGCGCGCGCGACCGACCGCGCAGGGGTTCGAGACGATGTTCGGGGTGCACGTGCTGGCCAACCACGTGCTGCTCTCGCGCTGGCTCGCGGACGGGGTGCTGCGGCCGGCAGAGGGTGAGCAGCCGCGGCCCCGCGTGGTGGTGGTGTCGTCGGAGGCGCATCGCTCGGCGAAGGCGGTCGAGCCGGCGCGCATGGATGCATGGGTGGAGTACGGGGCACGCGATGGGCTCAAGCAATATGCGGCCACCAAGCTGGGGTTGTGTTCGCTGGCCACTGCGCTTCACGAGCACACGCTGCTACCCGGTGAGCCGGAGCGCGCGTGGCTGGCCACGCACGTGCTGTGCCCGGGGCCGGTCGCGACCGACATCGCCCGCGAGGCGCCGGCGTGGGCACAGCCACTGCTTCGCCCGGTGATGCGCGCGTGGTTCCGCTCGCCCGAGCGCGCTGCGGAGCCGGTGGAGCTCCTGGCGTGTGCGCCCGAGCTCGAGCGCGAGGATCACGTGTACCTGCACATGCTGCGACGAAAGCCGATGGATCCACGGGCGGCCGATCCGGCGTTCGCCCGGGCCCTGTGGGCGCGATGCGAGGCGGTGCGCGACCAGCCGGGACCGCGAGGCCGGGCGTCGTAGCGCGGGGCGCCGAGGCTCGAGGTGTGTGCCCGAGGTGGCGTCACGCCCCGCGGCGCACGCGATCGACCTCGGACAGGCGTGCGGCGAGCCGCTTGCCGAGGAGGTACGCGTCGCCGGGCCAGCGCGCGGATGCGTACATGCCGTCCTCCACCACGAACGCGGGGCGATCGTCGGATTCGGTGCCGCGCGCGAACAGGTGGATCGGGCCGCGCACGAACCGGCCCTCGGGGCCGACACCGGCCTCCACCTCGTCCTGCACGTAGGCGTCGTAGGTGCGAAAGTAGCGGCCGAGCTTCCACGCGGTGCTCCACCACGCGAGTCGTTCCATGTAGCGCGGCAGGCAGGTGGTCGTGCGACCGTGGAGCAGCGAGCGCTCGCTGCCCTCGGCCCGCGCTCGCGCCATCACCAGCACGCCATGGCAGATTGCGGCGACGGGCTTGTTCGCGGCGAAGATGCGAGCAACGAGGCGGTAGAGGCCCTCGTCCTCGAGGTAGGGGCGCATGCCGGGGGCGTGGCCACCGGGGAGCAAGAGGCCGTCGATGCGCTCGGGGTCGAGCTCGTGCAGGCGCGCGGGACTCTGCAGCGCGCCGCTGGCGTCGAGCTCGGCATAGGTGCGGGCTGCGTGCGGCACCGGGCCCATCATGCCGAGCATCACTCCGTCGAGCACGATGGGATCGGCCGCCGCAGCGCCGCCGTCGGCGGTGGCGAGCACGACCTCGTGGCCGGCCTCACGGAGGATCGACCACGGCACGGCCACCTCGGTGGGATCGAAATCGCGATGGGGGAGCGGGACGAGCACCGTGGCCATGGGTCGGTACGGGCATGATAGCGGACCGCTGGCGATGGACGGAGGTTCGCGGGCGAAGCGGACGTCGCGAGCGCGCCCGCGTGGTAGGCTGCGTGGTCGGGTCGTGAGCAACGGAGCGAGCAGCGGATCGACGGCGACGCGGACGCTCGAGCCGCCGGCCGAGCACGACGCAGCGGTCGTGGTCGTACCCATGCACGAGGCCGTCGAGCGTACGGCCGGCGAGCTGGTGGATCGCTTCTCGATCCTCCACCCCCTCGGCTCGGGGGGGCTCGGCGACGTGCTCGCGGCCTACGACCCCGAGCTCGATCGCAGGATCGCGCTCAAGTTCCTGCGCGCGCCCAAGCGGCAGGGCACCGCCCGCCTCTTGCGCGAGGCGCAGGCGATGGCGCGGCTGCGACACCCGAACGTGATCACCGTCTACGACGTCGGGGTGGACGCCGGCGAGGTCTTCATTGCGATGGAGCTCGTCGAGGGCCAGACCCTCGCGACGTGGCTGCACGAGCGAGCACGACCGTGGACCGAGGTGCGCGATGCGATGGTCGAGGCCGGGCGCGGGCTCGCGGCGTCGCACGCCGCGGGGCTCGTCCATCGCGACTTCAAGCCCGCCAACGTGATGGTGGAGGAAGGCGGTCGCGTCGTCGTGCTCGATTTCGGCTTGGCGCGACGCCATCGCGACGAGCACGAGGGCGCACCGGAGCGGCCGAGGCCGGCTGCAGACGCGCACCTGCGGCTCGACGGAGCCCTCACCGACGATGGCGTGGTGCTGGGGACGCTGCCGTACATGGCCCCGGAGCTGTTCACGAGCACTGCGGGCACCCCGGCGAGCGATCAATTCGCGTTCTGCGTCGCGCTCTACGAGGGGCTGTACGGCGAGCGGCCGTTTCGTGCCGACACGGACGAGGCACATGTCGCCATGGTCGAGGCCGGCGCACCGAAGGCTCCCCGCGACAGCCGCGTGCCGCGGTGGCTGCATGCCGCGGTCGTACGCGGCCTGTCACCGGATCCGAGCGAGCGCTTCGGCTCGATGGACGCGCTGCTGCTCGCAGTGGTCCACGATCGCCGGCGACGTCGCCGGGGGGCGCTCGTGGGGGTGTTCGTGACGGTGCTCGCGGCGGGCCTCGGGGCGGCCGCGACGGCCATTCTGCAGCCGGCACCGACGGCGGAAGCGCTGGCTGCAATCGATGGCCTCGAGGCCGAGGCTCGCGACGCCGCAGCACGTGGCCACTATCTCCATCCGCCGGTCGACGCCCCCGACGAGCCGACCGCGCTCGGGCGGATCCTCGTGCTCGAGCACGTCGAGGGGCCGGCGGCCGAGGCATCCCACGAGGCCGCGACCCGCCTGCGGTCGGAGCTCGCGGCCGCGCTGGTCGAGCTGGGCCAGATCTACGACACGCGAGCGGGCGGCGAGGCCTTCGCGGCCGACTTCTATGCGGCTGCGCTGGTGTTCGACCCCGCGCACGAGCGCGCGCGGGCGCACACGGTGGTGACCCCCGGGCAGCTCGCGGTGCTGCAGCGTGCCGCCGAGAGCGGCGAGTTCTCGCGTGCGGAGCTGCTCGCAGCCGAGCCGCTCGCCGTGCTCGCCGATGCCGAGCCCGAGCGGCGCCGCGAGAAGATCGCCGCGCTCTACGCTCGCAAACGAGGGATCTCGACGATGACCCGCGAGCGGCTGCGCGAGCTGCTCGACGTCGAAGAGTCGCAGGTCGCCGATTGGGCGGAGCGCGAACCGCCACGAGTCGCCGCAGCGCCCGAGCACGACGGACCCTCGCTCGAACCCACCGAGCTCGCGCCCGCTGACGATCCATCGTCGGCATCGACGGGTTCCGCGGCGGCACACGACGAGGACCCGAGCACGACCACCGAGACCGACGCGGGCTCACGCGAGTCGGGGGGCGACCTCACCCGTGCTGGCCGGTCTGCGCTCGCTCGCGGCGATCTCGGGGAGGCCGAGGCGCGATTCCATCGGGCCTTGCGCCTCGATCGCCACGATCCTGCCGCGCTCGAGGGGCTGGCCGACGTGTACTTCCAGCGCGGCAAGTATGCGCTCGCCGCGGACTTCGCCGGACGGGCAGTACGACGCACGCCTCGCAAGGCCGCGCTGCACGTCAAGCTCGGCGACGCCTACTTCAAGGTGCTGCGCTACGACGACGCCGAGAAGGCCTACCGTGCGGCGCGCAAGCTCGGATCGGAGGTCGCGGCCGCACGGCTGGCGATGGTGGCGGCGCGCCTCGGCGACCACGCCGAGCCCTGACGCTGCTTCGACCCGCGCCGGGCCTTGACGAGCAGCGCAATGCCGACCGCCAGCCCCACGCCACCCGTGACGATCGCCGCGATCCCGGCCGGTCGCGTGCCGTAGAGGTGACGGCAATTGCCCTCGATGTCGGCCTCGCAGTCGCGGCGGTAGGGCATGCCGTGGATCCCGACGAGCACCCCCCCGGCCACGAGCGCGGCGAGCGAGAGGCCGCCGGTGGTGGCGCCCGCGATCGTCAGCACCCGCTGGCGCTCGCGTGCGCGTGCGAGCGCATCGACCGTGGGGTCGACGGGTAGCCGCACCTCGAGCTCCTTGCGGGCCCCCGGCGGAAAGTCGACCTCGAACGCCTGGGTCAGGAAGCCGGGGCGGCTGACCGCGATGCGGTGGGGCCCGGGCGAGACCGAGTGCGAGATCGGCAGCCGGCCGACCCCCATCCCATCGATCGTCACCGTCGCACCCGTGGGTGCACCGGTGACGACCGCCGTGGTGGCCTCGGCATCGAGGCGTGCGAGGCGATCGGCGGTCGACGCGAGGCGATCCTCGACGAGGACGAGCGCCTCTTCGAAGCCACAGACCTCGCAGCCCTCCTCTACCGTGAACAGCTCGTGCCCCTGCGCGTCGACGATCCGGCCGGTGAACCGATAGCCGCGCTGCTCGTCGTCGACGGCGAGCCGAGGGATGAGCACGTAGTCGGCACCAGACGCGGTCGCGAGCGCCGCGAGGCACGGCGCATCCTCGCAGTCGTCTCCCCTGCCCTCCGCGAGCGACACGACCTCGAGCGAGCCGCGCCCTACCCCTGCGAGCAGACCCTCGCGCGCGCGACCTCGAAACGCCGCCGGCAGCGGCCCGTCGACGGCGAGCGGAGCGATCGCCAGGGTGCGAGCCGGCGCAGGCTCGACCAGGCCCAGGAGCGCAAGGCAGAGTCCCGGGAGCGACACCGCGCCCGAGCTTAGCAGCAGGTCGTCGTGGCAGTCGCGGTCCGCTACGATGCTCCGGTGGTACGACGCTCGGTCGCCATGCTCCTCTTGGGCTGCGGTTGTCTCATCGACAACCCCGCGTGGCTCGGCCCACCCGGCGCCACGGAGCCCGACGATACCGGAGAGACGACCGATGGCAGCGAAGGGGTGCCCGTGGTGGGCTGTAGCCCTCGCCCTGCTCCGTCGGACGACGCGATCACGCTCGGTCCCGAGCAGGTCGCCGAGCTCCCCGAGCGAATCGCCGCCGCTGCGCCCGGGACCACGATCCTGCTCGCGGACGGCACCTACGAGCTCGCCGCCGCGGCGCCCCTCGTCGTCGCCGTCCCGGGCATCGTCCTGCGCTCGGCGAGCGGCAATGCGTCGGCCGTGGTGCTCGACGGCGGTACGGCCAGCGCTGCGATCCTCGAGGTTCGGGCGCCCGGGATCGAGATCGCCGAGCTCACCCTCACGGGCGGGACCGCCGGGGCGATCACGTTCGCTGAAGCGGCGCACGAGGGGCTCGTATACGGCGTACGGGTCGTCGACGTGGACGGGCCAGCGATCCTCGGCGAGTCCGACCCCGCCGGCGAGAGCTTCGTGGACCGTGGCGAGGTCGCGTGCTCGAGCTTCATCCGCACGGTCCCGGCCCCCGCCTCGACGTGCACGGGGATGTCGGCGCTGCGCGTGCCCGGGGGCGAGGGCTGGGTGGTGCGCAACGACCTCTTCGAGGGCTACCGCTGCAGCGATGCCGTCGCCGCGCCGCCCACCGTCGGCCTGCGCGATGGCGCGCGCGGCTCGCAGGTGCTGCGCAACGTGTTCCGCAACTGCGCGCGCCCGGTGCTGCTGGGCAACGAGGTCGCCGGTGGGGAGCGCTCGTGGCCGGATCTACCGTGCGGCCTGGCCGACGGCTGGGGGCACGTGGAGGGCGTGATCGCGAACAACCAGATCTGGGTCGGCGACGCGGCGGTCACTCCCGACTCGATGATCTCGGCGTGGAATGCCTGCGACGCCCGCATCTATCACAACACGATCGTGCTGCTCGGCGACGGCTTCCACGGCATCGAGCATCGCTTCGACCGTACCACCGTGACGATCGTCAACAACCTCACCAACGTCGACATCGCCGCCCGCGACGGCAGCCGTGCGATCGAGGAGGGCAACCTCCCCGGCACGAGCCTCGACGACTTCGTCGACGTGTTCACGGGGGATCTGCACCTCGTGCCGGGGGCGGCGGCCGTCGATGCTGGGCTCGCGAGCCTCGGCGAGATCGAGCTCGGGCCCGACATCGACGGTGATCCACGCGACGCCCGGCCGGACGTCGGCGCCGACGAGCTGGTGCAGTAGCCCATGGCTGGCCCGCAGCGGGCTGCTACGCTCGTGCCGCCATGAAGACGCGAACGCTCCGACACGACGCCGACGGGCCGCGGCAGGAGCCCCGCACGCTGGTGCTCGTGGGGCGCCCGCACGGCGGCTGGCTCGTGATCGAGCTCGGCCCCCGCACGACGATCGGTCGGGCGCCGGACGCCGACGTCGTGATCGATGACGACGGTCTGTCGCGGCACCACGCGCGATTCGACCGCGACGACGAGGGCAACGTCGAAGTGCACGATCTCGAGTCCAAGAACGGCACGCTCGTCAACGGCAGCGCCGTGACCCGCCAGCGGCTGCAGCCGGGTGACGTGGTCGAGGTGGGGGCGGTGAAGCTCGAGCTGCGCCTCTTGGCCCCCGCCGAGCTCGCGCTGGCCCGCCGTACTGCGGATGCCTGGAAGCGCCTCTCCCCGCTGAGCGCCCGCGAGCTCGAGGTCGCGCGGCTCGTGGCCGCCGGCCTCAAGAGCGCTCAGATCGGTGAGCGCCTCGGGATCACGACGCGCACGGTGAACACGCACCTCGAGCACGTATTCGAGCGTCTGGGGGTCCGCAGCCGCACCGTGCTCGCGCGTCTCGTCATCGAAGCCGGGTTGCTCGACTCCGGCTGAATTTTCGACGATCTCGGAAGTTCTACCGATGGTGCGTCAAGGGGGTGCCCGTTAGAGTCCGCGACCGTGAAACCTACGAAATGGGCCTCGATGGGGCTGGTGCTCACCGCCCTCGCCTGCAACGGCGAAGGCAACGCCACGAGCGCGGGCGATGCCACGAATCCGAGCACCGCGAGCGATGGCGACGAGTCGAGCGGAAGTGGGTCGGGCGGTGGCTCGGCCGGTGGGACCTCCTCCGGGGATGCGACCGGTGGCAGCTCGAGCACCTCGGCGGCGGACTCCGGGGACGACGGCGGCGCGGATGGGCCGCTCGCCGCGTTTCCGGGCGCGGAGGGGTGGGGCAGCGAGACGCCCGGCGGACGCGGAGGCCGCGTGCTCGTGGTCACCACGCTCGACTGGAGCGGACCCGGATCGTTCTCCGAGGCGCTCTACACCCCCGAGCCACGCATCATCGTGTTCGCGGTCTCCGGCGTGATCGAGGTCCCGCTGGACAGCGGCTCGCTCGGTGCCGAGCACTCGTACGTGACGATCGCGGGCCAGACCTCGCCGGGCGGGGTCACGTTCGTCGGGGGCGGAATCACGCTCGGCAACTATCACACCGACTTCCACGACGGTGTGTTCCGCTTCATGCGCATTCGTGGTCACGACGCGTACGACAACGTCTCGCTCAGCGAGGCCCACCACCTGGTGTTCGATCACTGTGACTTCTCGGGCGGCGAGGACGAGGCGCTCGACATCACCTTCGGGCACGACATCACCGTGCAGTGGAGCACGATTGCCAACAGCGGGCCCAACGGCCAGCGCTACGGCTTCTTGTTGGCGTATCCGCCCACCGAAAAGATCTCGTTCCATCACAACCTCGGCGCCCATCACGTCAATCGCTGCGGTCCACACATTCACTGGGCCGAGGAGGGGGCCTCGGCCGAGGGGGCACAGATCGACATTCGCAACAACGTGTTCTACGACTGCGGGTTCGAGCAGCTCTTGTCGATCACCGACCCCGAGGCCGGCGAGCTGCACTTCAACCTCGTCGGCAATTTCGGCAAGGCAGGGCCCGCGACCCCGGCGAGCGACTCCGTCGCGATGATCACCATGGGCGCGCACCCGATCTACGAGGCCGACAACGTCTACGACGGGAATCCGGTGTTCCACCCCTGGTCGGAGCCGGTGCTCATCGACGAGCCCCACGAGGCGCCCCCCGTGACGACCACGGACTCCGGGACGGCCTACACCGAGGTGCTGGCCGGCGTGGGCGCATGGCCCCGCGACGACATGAGCCTGCGGACGATCGGGGACGTGCAGGCCGGCACCGGCGAGCTCGGGCTCGTCGACGACCCGCTGATCGAGTCGGGACCCCCGCCGGCGCCGGACGGCGACGCCGACGGCATGCCCGACGCATGGGAAGGCTCGCACGGCCTGGATCCGGCGAGCGACGACTCGGCCGACGACGCCGATGGTGATGGATGGACGAACATCGAGGAGTATCTGCATGACCGCGCGATGGAGGTGCTGGGTGGTTGATCCGAGACGAGCGATGGGGGTGGCGAGCCTGGCGGGCCTGGCGAGCCTGGCGAGCCTGGTCGCGCTCGGCTGCGTGGGCAGCAGTGAGGACGGCGACGCTGCTTCGGATTCGGATGCAGCGAGCGACACGACGAGCTCCGGCGACGTCACCAGCTCCGGGGGCGAAGCCACGACGCGGCCCGCGACCAGCGACACGACGGGAACCACCGGCGAGTCGCCGGATTCCTCGGGTGAGTCCACGATCACGACGAGCGGCGGGGATCCAGACACCGACGACGACACGGGCGTGGCGGCGACCGAGGGCTGGATCGAGCTGCCCAACACGCTGATGAACGACGTCTGCCCGCCCGATGCAGCGTGCGGCGCCGCGATCTCGTCGTGGAGCGGTGGGATCGGCGACACGGCCCGGGATCGACTGATCGTGTGGGGGGGAGGTCACCAGGACTACTACGGCAACGAGCTCTACTCGCTCGACGTGGACCTCGAGCAGCTGGTGCGGCTCAATGATCCGAGCCCATACAACCCCAACCCCGACGAGTGCATCAACACGCTATCCGACGGCGCGCCCAACTCGCGCCACACCTACGACGGGCTGACGTACATCGAGCATGCCGATCGACTGTTCGCGTTCGGGGGCGCGCTCGCTTGCGGCGGTGGCTACTTCGGCAACGACACGTGGACGCTCGACCTCGAGACGCTGGAGTGGACCGCGATGGATCCGCACGACGGCGGGACTCCGGAGCCGGTGCCCGGCATCGTCTCCGACTACGACCCGGTGACCGGCGCGGTGTTCCTGCACGACAACCAGAGGCTGTGGCGCTACGACTACGACGACAACCGCTACACCGAGCTGGCCGGGGACCAGGCGATCGACTACCACCTCACGGGACGCATCGACCCGGTACGACGCGAATTCGTGCTCGTGGGGTGTCGTGATTGTGGAGAGAGCGCGAGGGGGCTCTTGCGAATCTCGATCGCCGACGGCAGCGACTACGCGCTCGAAGATCTCACGGATGTCGCCGTCGGATGCGACGAGCTCATCGCTGAGCCCTCCCCCGGCCTCGCCTGGGAGCCAGGGAGCGAGCGCCTGGTCGGCTGGCCCGGCGGCGAGGACGTGTTCGCGGTCGATCTGGGCGCGATGGAGTGCACGCGCTACACGGCCACGGGCGGTCCGGGTGCGCAGCAGGGCAACGGGACCTTCGGCCGCTGGCGCTTCTTTCCCGACGAGGGCGTGTTCATCGTGGTCAATGACGCCGGGCAGAACGCCTGGGCCTTCCGCCTCGGCGGCTGAGCCGGAGGGCCGTCACGACACGACACGGCCGAGGCTTGCGGTCACGAGGGGCCACGGCCTAGCGTTGCCAGGGTGACTGCCGTTCGCATCGAGGCTGCTCCGCCCATCACCACCGTCGTGCTGTCGCGGCCCGAGGTCCGCAATGCCGTCGATCGCCCCACCGCCGAGGCGCTGGCGACCGCGTTCCGTGCGTTCGAGACGGACGAGGGCGCGCGGGTGGCCGTGCTGTGGGGCGAGCACGGCACGTTCTGCGCGGGCGCGGACCTCAAGGCGATCGCCAAGGGCACGGGGAATCGCGTCGCGCCCGACGGTGACGGACCGATGGGGCCGACGCGCATGCGGCTTCGCAAGCCGGTGATCGCGGCGATCGCCGGGCACGCGGTCGCAGGCGGGCTCGAGCTCGCGCTGTGGTGCGACCTGCGGGTGATGGAGGAGGACGCCGTGCTCGGGGTGTTCTGCCGGCGCTGGGGCGTCCCGCTCATCGACGGGGGCACGGTGCGGCTGCCGAGGATCGTGGGGCTCGGGCGGGCGCTCGACCTCGTGCTCACGGGGCGGGCCGTGCATGCCGAGGAGGCGCTGCGGATCGGGCTCGTGGACCGCGTGGTGCCCAAGGGGCGCGCGCGCGAGGCTGCGGAGACGCTTGCCGGGGAGATCGCACGGTTTCCGCAGGCGTGCATGCTGGGGGATCGGGCGTCGGTCTACGACGGGCTCGGGCTCTCGCTCGAGGAGGCGCTGCGGGTGGAGCTCGAGCACGGGATCCCCACGGTGCTCGGCCCGGAGCTGCAGGCCGGCGCGAGCCGCTTCGCAGACGGAGCGGGGCGCGGTGGGAAGGTGGAGTGACCGCGTCTACCCCGGTGGCTCGAGGCGTGCGAGCGCAGCGGGCAGCTCGGACAGACCGACGACCTCGCCGGCGATCGGATCGTCCATGTCGACCAGGCGCATGAGGTTGGTGCCGGTGCCGATCGCGGGCCACGGCGGTGGCGGCACGCGGTAGCGGCCGGAGTCGTCGAGCATGTGGCTGCGATCGGTCGCGAGCACCTCGCGGTAGCGGGCGGCCTCGATGACGCGGAAGCAGGCTTCGTACGGCGGCGAGAAGCCGTGCGGCCAGGCGAAGCTGGCGCGAAGGTAGTCGAGCAAGGGCACCGGCAAGCCGAGGGTGGAGTCGAGGTCCCAGATCGCCAAGCCCTGCGGACCATGGACGGCGAGCACCACGTGGTAGTCCCAGATGACGGGGAGATTGGGCTGTGGGGCGGCGCGCTGGCACGATACTGCGACGGTGCGGGCGGGGTTGGAGATGACGATCACGGCGCGCGGCTGGCCGACGACCTGGGGATCGGCGCAGAGCTGCCAGATGTTCTCTTCGCAGTAGTAGGCGCAGTAGCGGAATCCCGCAGGGCTTGGGCGCACGGGCGACACTGAGTGCACCCTAAACCATCTACGCCTACGAGAGGTGCAGCTGCAGATAGCCTGCCGTGCGGCTCGCCTCGACCCCGCAGATCACCTCCGGCGGGCCGCTGGCGACCACGCGACCGCCGGCCTCGCCGGCACCGGGGCCCATGTCGATGACCCAGTCGCTGGCGGCGATGATCCGCAGCTCGTGCTCGACGACGATGACGGTGTTGCCGGCATCGACGAGCCCTTGCAGGCGCACCATCAGCTTGTCGACGTCGGCCGGATGCAGGCCCGTGCTCGGCTCGTCGAGCACGTACAGCGAGTCGCCCCGCTGCGGGCGCTGCAGCTCGGTCGCCAGCTTGATGCGCTGCGCCTCGCCGCCCGACAGCTCGGTCGCTGGCTGCCCGAGCCGGAGATAGCCGAGGCCGATGTCCTGCAGGAGCGTGAGCGGACGCAGCACGCTCGGCTCGTCGGCGAAGAATTCGCATGCCTCGTCGACGGAGAGGCCCAGCACCTCGGCGATGGTCTTGCCATGCCAGGTGATCTGCAGCGTCTTCTCGTTGTAGCGCGCGCCGTGGCACACGGGGCACGGCGCGTACACGCTCGGCATGAACAACAGCTCGACGCGGACGAAGCCCTCGCCCTCGCAGGTGTCGCAGCGGCCCTTGGCGACGTTGAACGAGAAGCGCCCGGCGTCGTAGCGCCGCGACCGCGCGGCCGGGGTGGCAGCAAACAGCTTGCGCACGTGATCGAAGAGCCCCGTGTAAGTGGCGAGGTTGGATCGCGGGGTGCGGCCGATCGGACGCTGATCGACCTGCACGAGCCTTCGCACGCCCTCGAGGCCGGCGTGAACCCGCCCCGTGGTCGCAGTCGCGACCGTGGGTCCCGACTCCTCGCGGTCGTCCTCGGCCTCCGCAGCGGCCTCGCCGAGGTGCTCGCCAACCAGCTCGACCAGCGCCTGGCTGACCAGGCTCGACTTGCCCGAGCCCGAGACGCCGGTCACCGTGGTGAGGACCCCGAGCGGGACTCGTACGTCGAGCGCCCGGAGGTTGTTGCGGGTGACGCCGCGCAGCTCGAGCCATCCCGCGGGCGCACGCGGTCGCCGGGGGGCGACCTCGGCGGGTGTGAACAGGTAGCGGGCGGTCTGCGAGCCCGCCACGCCGCGAAGACCCGCGGGCGGGCCGCTGTACAGCACCTCACCGCCGCGCTCGCCGGCCCCGGGCCCGACGTCCACGAGCCAGTCGGCGCGCCGGATGGTGTCGAGGTCGTGCTCGACCACGAACAACGAATTGCCGGATCGCTTGAGCCGATCGAGCGCCCGCAGCAGCGCCTCGTTGTCGGCCGGGTGCAAGCCCGCGGTCGGCTCGTCGAGCACGTAGACCACGCCGAACAGGTTGGCGTGGAGCTGGGTCGCGAGCCGCAGGCGCTGCAGCTCGCCGGACGACAGCGTCGGGGTGCTGCGATCGAGCGAGAGATAGCCGAGGCCGAGCTCTTGCAGCGTGGCGATCCGCGAGAGAGCTTCCTGCGCGATCCGCTGGGCCGCGAGCCGCTTCTCCTCGGAGAGGTCCGGCGTGCGCCGAACGTCGGGCGCACCCTCGTGAGCCGAGCCGCCGGCCGCGACGCGACGCGCGGTGGCGCGGCGAGCCGCAGCGCGCGGAAGCACGGCCCGGCCGCGCGGACCGACGGCTTCGAAGCGGCCCTGCGCGACCGGCCCCAAGAGCTCGGCCACGCCGTCGAGCGACAGGCCGGAGAAGGCCGCGATGTCGAGCCCGGCGAAGCTGACCGACAGCGCCTCGGGCTTGAGGCGCTTGCCGTGACAGACCGGGCAGACGCTGCCGCTCATGAATCGCGACACCCGCTTCTTCATCAGCGCGCTCTGCGTGGTCGCGAACGTGTGCAGCACGTACTTGCGCGCGCCGATGAAGGTGCCCTGATAGCTCGGCTCCCACTTCTGCCGCAGCGCCTTGCGCGTCTCCGCCGGCGTGAAGCCGGCGTACACCGGCACCGTCGGCTGCTCCTCGGTGTAGAGGATGAAGTCGCGGTCCTTCTTCGGCAGCTCGCGCCACGGGCGGTCCACGTCGTAGCCCAGCGTCACGAGGATGTCGCGCAGGTTCTGCCCGTGCCACGCCGGCGGCCACGAGGCGATCGCCCGCTCGCGGATCGACTTGGAGGCGTCGGGGACCATCGATGTCTCGGTCACCTCGTAGACGTGTCCGAGGCCGTGACAGTGCGGACACGCGCCCTGGGTCGTGTTGGGCGAGAAGTCCTCGGCGTACAGCATCGGCTGCCGGGGCGGATAGCTGCCGGCTCGCGAGTACAGGAGCCGGATCTGGCTCGAGAGGGTCGTAACGCTGCCGACCGACGAGCGCACGTTCGGTGTGCCACGCTGCTGCTGCAGCGCCACGGCCGGCGGCAAGCCGTCGATGCTGTCGACGTCCGGCGCGCCGACTTGGTCGATCAGCCGCCGCGCGTACGGAGCGACCGACTCGAAGTACCGCCGCTGCGCCTCGGCGTAGAGGGTGCCGAACGCGAGCGACGACTTGCCCGAGCCCGACACGCCCGAGAACACGACCAGCGCATCGCGCGGGACGTCGACATCGACGTCCTTGAGGTTGTTCTCGCGGGCGCCGCGCACACGAACGCAACGGTCGGCGCTCGGGACGGCAGAGAGGTCGGCTCGAGGCGCGCGGCGGGAGGGCATCGTCGGCGACAAGATAGTGGCTCGCGCGGGTTCGGCCACACCGTCGGCGATGATGGGCGAGGCGAGCGAGACGCGCGGGCGATGCGGGCTCCGAGGAGCGCGCATCGGGGTCGACCCGATACCGGCGGTGTCCGGAAGGTCCGTGGACCTCGGAAGACGCAAGGGTGCTGCGTTCGCTGAGGTCCGTCGACCTCGGGAAACGCAAGGGTGCTGCGTTCGCTGAGGTCCGTCGACCTCAGGAAACGCAAGGGTGCTGCGTTCCGGGATGTCCGCGGACCTCGAACAACGCAAGGGTGCTGCGTTCCGGGATGTCCGCGGACCTCGAACAACGCAAGGGTGCTGCGTTCCGGGATGTCCGCGGACCTCTGCCACCGCTTCGGACCGTGCTTCCGAGCCCCTACCCGTCGCTGACGCGGCTACCCGCCCATGCAGACGTTCTCGATCGCATACGGCCCATTGCAGTACTTGCCGTCGTTGGGCCACACCATGCCGTTGGCGTCGATGTACGCCAGGTTCTCGGGATCGAACGCGAGCTCGCAGAGGTCGCAGGCGTCGCCGAGACCATCGAAGTCCTGATCGAGCGGCGGGAGCTTGCACGCATACGACGACAGCTCTCCGAGCCCGCCCACGTCCTCGGGCCCGAGCGGGAGGTTGGTCTCCACCGTGAGCCCGGCGTCGGCCAACGCGAGCTCGCAGCCGACGGGCATGCTCAGGATCCCCGGGACGGCCGCGAGCGCGGCCGGGATCTTGCGGCACTCCTCCGCCGCCTCCTGCTCCGCGCTGCAGTCGACGCGGAGCGGCACGCCGTCGGGATCGAACAGCACGTCGTCGCCCCGGTACGAGACCGTGCAGCACCAGCCGCTGGCCGCGACCGGGTAGAAGGCGAAGCGCGCGGGATCCCTGGCCGTGACGCAGGCCTCGCCGAGCTCGCAGGCGTCGCCGCGGAAATCTCCGTCGGTGTCGTCGAGCGGGATCTCGCCGGTCTGCAGCGGGTTGACGACCGACGGGCAGCTGTCGCAGATGTCGCCGACGCCGTCGGCATCGACGTCGACATGGTCGCACAGGCCCGCATCGAGCTCGCACGGGCGGCCTGCGGGGCACTCGTCGTCGTCCGTGCACGCGATCGCGTCGTTCAAGGGCGCTCGCGGACAACCATCGACCTGGTTGACGAGGCCATCCTGATCGAAGTCGTCGTCGGCACCGAGACCCACGAACCCGGCGGCACCGGGGAGCGGTGGCAAGCCCTGGCAGGCGTCGCCGATCCCGTCGCCGTCGGCCTGCTGGCACAGCGAGCCGTCACCATCGGCGATGGGATCGCCGGGCTGCCACGGCGCCCCGGGGCCGTAGCCCTCGCAGTTGGGCACGTGGATGCAGTTGTCGCAGGCGTCGCCGATCCCGTCGCCGTCGGCATCGGCGGTGCTGGAGACGTTGCGGACCAACATGTAGCTCGGCACCGTCACGTCGACGGCGTCGTAGCCCTCGGGGACCCGGCGACAGGGATCGCACTCGTTGCCGAGACCGTCGCGATCGGAGTCGGCCTGCGCCGCCGAGATCACCGAGGGACAGAGGTCGACGACATCGGCGAAGCCATCCTCGTCGATGTCGCGCTGGTCCGGGTTGTAGACGTCGGGGGCGTTGTCCTCGAAGACACCCACGCAGTCGTGATCCTGGTCCTGCTCGCACGGTGGGCCGTCGGGGCCGCACGCCGACGCGGGCGGTCCGTCCGCGCCGTCGCTGCCCTCGCTCCCGGTCATGGGAGCGCCCGAGCTGCCCTCGCCCGGCGGAGGCTCGCTGGTCTCGCCGGCATCGTCGCTGTCACTGGTCAGCGCGCCGACGTCCTCCGCCGGCGGGAGGATGCACGCGGTGTCGAAGATGCCGAGCGTGAGGGCCCACGTTCCAAGGTGTCGTCGCTTCATCGCCCCTCATCCCGCGGGGCGCGTGCGTCCGTCACCGGTTCTCGCTCGGGGGCTCGCATGCGCGACGGACCTTGTCGGCCTGCGCGGAGCGAGGGTGCGTGCGAAGGAATCGATCGGCGCGAGCGCTCGCCCCGGCATCGCCGAGCCGGCACCCGGCGATCGCCTGCCAGGCCTCGCGCTCCTCGACGAGCGCGCCCGCAGGGAAGCGCCGCGCGTGCTCGCCGGTGAGGCGCAGGAGCACCCGGGCGTCGTCGCGCTCGAGCGCCGCGCGAGCGCGATCCATCAGCGCGACCTCGGCCCGCAGCTCGTCGGCGACAGCGGGCGCCGGCCCGCGGCGCGAGAGCTCCGCGGCACGAGGCTCCTCGGTCGCCACGCCCGGCGCCGGGCCTTCGATGGCCTCGGGCACCGCCTTCGCGGACGGTGCCTCGTCGACGATCGGCGGCGCGGCAGCCCGCGCTCGCTTCGCAGACGTCACCGCTTGCGCCGCCGCAGGCTCGGCCGACGCCGGGGCCCCGCCGGCGAGCTGCGACCAGCCCACGACCGCGAGCTTGATCGACAGCAGCGTGGCAGTGGCGATCCCCACGCTCCACGCCGCCGACTTGCCGAGCACCACGAGCCCCGCCGCCGCCTGCCGGGGCGCCGCCTCGCGCGGCAGCGGCACGTCGTCCACGCGCTCGCCGGCCCGGATCCGCTGCTCGATGCGAGCGAGGGTCCGCGGCGCCGAGCCGGGCGGCGGCTCGAGAGTCGCCGCATAGGCATCCCAGTAGGCCTGGGCGGGATCACGGCGGCTCATGGGGTCCTCCGGCGCTGGGTCGCCGCGTGGCGAGCGACGATGCGATCGAAGCGGCGCCGCGCGAGGCGAAGCCGCGAGTAGGCGGTGTTGAGCTTGATGCCGAGCGTGCGCGCGATCTCGGGCACGTCGAGCCCCTCGAGCTGCGCGAGCACGAACACGGCCCGCTGCTCGGGGTCGAGGGTGTCGAGGAATCGCTCGACCACGGCCGCGGCATCGCGACGCGCCACCAGCTCCTCGGGTGCGGGCGGCTCGGGCTGCACCAGGGCCAGGCGTGGCGGCAGGCGATGGCGCCGCTCGTGGAGCTTGAGCGCGACGTTGCGGGCGATGCCGAGGATCCAGCTCCGCACCGGCGCCGCGTGATCGAACTGCGGGAGCCGCCGATGCACCACGAGGAACACGTCCTGCACCGCATCGTCCACCTGATCGGCGGGCACCCCCAGCGCTCGCAGGCATCGCCACACGGCACCGTGGTGCTGCGCGTAGACCTCGGCGAGCGCGCGGCGAGGGTCACCGGCCTCGACCGCGTCGAGCGGGCGCGGGGCAAGCGCGGCCTGGCGGGACGGCTCCACGTCTCCCCATCCCGCGGCGTCCCGCGATCCGTCAGCCTTTCTGCGCATGACCTTACAACTCACCGAAACTCTTACGGAAAGTGAATCTCCACGCCCACGGCACCACGGCCGGCGACCACCGCCATGCGGTGGGCATCGGTGGACAAGCCCTCGACCCCGAGACCGGCCCGGCGCACGGGAACGACCAGCGTGGCGCCGGCCCAGAGCGCCACCAGCCGATGGAGCCGCAGCGAGAGCGCCGGGCCAATGCCCACCGCAACCCAGGGCTGCCGGGAGACCGGACCGCTCACGAGCCCCTCGCCGCGCCCCTCGCCGCGCAGCTGGCCGGCATCGAGCTCGGCGCACGGCAGCACCACCCAGCGGGCCGCCGGTCGCAACGCCGCGCAGCCCCGCAGCTCCAGCGCCCACGCGCTCGCCCGCACCCGCGCCTCGGGGGCCACCGTGCGCTCGCGCGGCAGCCATGCGGTCCCCGTGAGCTCGATGCGAAACCAGCGATGCTCGAGCCCGAGGGTCGCGGCGCCGCCGAGGTCGACGACGGGCAAGAGGCCCGCGCCTGCGCGCGCCTCCACCCGGGCCAGCCCCCGCAGCACGGGCACGGCAGGCGGCGAGGACGGAGCCGCATCGGACGAGCCACCGGGCGAGCGCTCGTCGGTACCGACGGGGAGCTCGGGGCGCTCGGCCGCGGCGTCACCCTCGACGTCGACGCCCGGCTCGGGCTCGGAGCCCACCTCCTCGACCGCGACGCTCGGCGCGAGCGGCACGGGCTCCGGCACCGCGATGATCGGCTGCTCCTGCTCGGCACCCGCGGCGCTCGCCGACACCGCCGTGAGCAGCACCACCGCGTCGGCCAGCGTGTCGCACGTGGGGCTGTCGAGCTGGCGCGTCGTCTCGCCCCACGAGCCGCGCAGCACCACGGCGGCATGGAAGCGACCGTCGTCGGTCACGTGCACGTCGGCCTCGACCCGCGGCGCCGCGACCTCGGGCGGGAGCACGCGCGCGAGCCGAGCCTGCACCGTCGCCTCGTCGGGGCAGCCCGCGGGGGCGTGCCAGTGCAGGCCCTCCGCCCCCGCGCCGGCCTCGACGGGGGCCGCCATCGACGTGCCGGGGCGACCCACCAGCGCCGCCAGCAACCCTCCCGCGCCCAGCGCGATCGCTCGTACGCGTGCGGCCACGTCGTGGCTCAACGGTCGGGCCTCCTCCCGCCTGACACGGGTCGCCCGGCTCAGCACGCCGGGCACAGCGGCGCGTAGAGCTCGCGGATCGCCGCGGCGACCGGCTCGGGGGTGTCGAGGTGCAGGTGATGACCGCCGGGCAGCTCGACGACCACGGCCTCGCGGAGCGCCGCCACGCGAGCGCTCTCGGCCTTGGGCGCGAACACGAAGCCCTCGGACGCGCGCACGAGCAGCACGGGGCACGCGATGGCGCGGAGGCACGCGAGCACCTGCTCCTCGGTCATGCGCAGCCGTGAGGTCAGCCGCAGCCGCGGATCGGTGCGCCAGGTGAAGCCGCCCTCGACCTCGCGCAGCCCCCGGGCCGCCAGGATCTGCGCCGCGGCGGGCGAGAGCCGGCTCATCGAGGCCTGGAGGCGGCGCACGGCCTCGTCGTGGGTCGCGTGGATCGGCGCGCTCTTGCCGTGCTTGCGCTCCTCCTCCTCGAGCGCCCGGGCCAGGCGCTCGGCCACGTGCTTGGGCTCCTCGGTGACGGGGCCGAGGCCCTCGACGAGCGCCAGCCGCTGCACACGGCTCGGCACCGCGCTCGCGAGCACCGAGGCGACCGCCGCCCCGAGCGAGTGACCCACGAGGCAGTAGCGAGCCCACCCGAGCGCGAGCGTTGCGGCGTGGACCTGCGCGACGGTGTCGATGAACGCGTAGGGCTGCCCGGGCGGGAGGTGGTCGGAGAGCCCGTGGCCCGGCAGATCGAGGCACACGAGCCGCAGCCCGGGCAACAGCGGCGCGAGGGCGTCGAAGCTGGCGGCATTGTCGAGCCAGCCGTGGAGCGCGAGCGTGGGCAGGCCGTCGGGCGGACCCCACGCCCGCGCGGCGAGCCGGAGCGCCGGGGTCTCGATGGTGATCTCCTCGGGCGTCGCGATCATGGACGGAGTGGTTTATCGGGCCAGCCGCCGCCCGGTGCAAGCGCCCGCTCATCCGGTGGCCGCCACCCGCGGCAGCCGCAGGCAGAAACGGGCGCCGCCGAGCGGGGAATCCTCGATCCAGATCTGGCCCCCGTGATCGAGCACGATCTTCTTGACGATCGCGAGGCCCAGGCCCGTGCCGGACTTGCGCGAGGTCTCGTAGGGCTCGAACACCCGCTCGCGCCGCTCGCGGTCGATGCCGGGGCCGTTGTCGTCGACCCGCAGCACCACCGCGTCGGGCTCGACGACCGCGCTCACCGCCACGTGGACGTCGCCCTTGCGCACCTCGCGGGTCGAGAGCACGGCGTTCTCCACGAGGTTCACCAGCGCCTGCTTGAGCAGCTGCCGATCGGCCGCAATCGCGAGCTCGCCCTCGGGCACCGTCACCTCGAGCCGACCACCCTCGTCTTGCTCACCGAGGTGCCCATAGGCGCGTTCGAACTCGCCGAGCACGCGCGCGAGCGGCTCGGCGCGGGTGCGCACCTCGGGGACCTTGGCGAACTGCGAGAAGCTCTGGACCATGCGCCGCAGGCCCTCGACCTCGTCCTCCACGATCTCCACCGAGGTGCGCAGGAGCGCCGAGAACCGCGGGTCGAGGCCGGGATCCTTGTCGCGGAGCTGCTGCACGGCGAGCTGGATCGGGGTGAGCGGGTTCTTGATCTCGTGGGCGATGCGCCGCGCCATGCCCTGCCAGGCGCCGATCCGCTGGAGGTAGGCCACGCGCGCCTGGGCCTTGGCGAGCTCGTCGAGCATGAGGTTGAACGCCCGCGCCAGCGTGGACAGCTCGTCGCGGCCGCGGGCCTCGGCCCGCACGGCCAGATCGCCCTCCCCCACCCGTGCCATCGCGCGCGAGAGCGCGGTGGCCTTGCGAGTGGTGGCGCGCGCCACCAGGGCCCCGGCCGCGATGGCGACGAGCAGCACCAGGATGCTCGCGCCCACCACCACCTGGGTGACGGCCTCCTGGATCTCGCCCTGGCTGCTCTGCTGCCGGTTGATCTCGCGCTGCTGCTCGCCGAGCGCCTGGTAGCGGCGGTCGATGGCGGGGTCGATCTCGAACACCACGTAGAGCTCGGCGCCCGCATGCGGCGCAGGCAGCGGGACGACCACGTCGTAGGTCTGCGCGTCGCCGTCCTCGTCGGCGGGCTCGGGCCGGGCCACGCGCGCCGGCTCGCGACCGGGGGCGTGCAGCTCGAGCGAGCGCAGGTCGGGGCTCTGCGCGAGCAGCTCGCCGAGCGCCGCGGCGGGGTCGGCCCGCTCGCGGAGCGACAGGCCATAGAGCTGCGCCCGGGCCTCGAACGCGGTGATGTGGGCCTCGACGAGCTCCTGGTGCACGGGCTCGACCTCGCGGACCAGCTCGCGGGAGTCCTCGAGGCTCTCGGAGAGCCGCGCCTCGAAGTACTCGACCGACAGCTGCGACAGCCACAGCGACGCGCCCACGCTCACGATCCCGAGCACCACCAGCGCCGCAGCGACGCGGACGCCGAGGCGACCCCACCACGGCACGCGCTCGTCGGCCACGCGGGCCACCGCGCGGGGCATCGCGTGGGACGGGCCGCTGACGGTCGTTCGGTCGCTCATCGCGGCACCCTCATCGTGGAACCAAGAAGAACGGGTTGGTGCGGACGTGCACGACCTGCTCGGCGCGCGCCCGCTCGCCGGCGAGCGTCTCGACCAGGCGCCGGAACCACTCGGCGTCGCGGCCCTGCCCGCGATGCGTCTGGGTCCCCTCGTCGGCCCCCTCGCCCGCCGATCGCAGCGGGTTGCGCATGGCGAGGATCTCCACGAAGTAGAACGGGCCGGCCTCACCGCCGCGCTCGAGCAGCGCGGCGGAGCACACCTTGACGCCGTCGAGGGTGACCGCAGCGGCGATCGCCTCGTCGCGGGTCTCGAAGCTGCGCTTGATCCAGCCGGAGCTTCCCTTGGTGCGGAGCAGGTAGTTCTTCTTCCACGGATCGCGGCGCAGCTTGAGCACGATGGTACGGGTGGCCACGAGCCGGCGCGTGCCGTGCTCCCACACCTTGAGCGTGGTCTCGATGGTGGTGTCGAAGCCCGAGTCGATCGAGGCCAGCGCCTCGAGGTCGTTGTCGCGGATGAGCGTGGGGAGCGCGAGCGTCATCTGGATCGAGTTGCCGATCTCGGCGAACTCGGCCGGGCGCTGCACCAGCGTCTCGGGCCGCGCGAACGCCACGAGCGGCAGCCCGAGCGCCGCGCCGAGGAGCACGCGCCGCCGCATGCCGGTCACAGCGGGGTCCTCCGCAGCACGTTGCCCACCGAGAGGCTGAAGGTACCGAGCGCGGTGTCGAGCCGGAGCCCGAGGTCCGCCGCGGCGCCGATCGGGGCGAGGCGCTCGTCGGCTGCCCGCCGGCGCGCGCGCTCGGCCGCGTCGCCCATGATGGTGAACACGCCCATCGAGAGGTAGAGGTCGCCGCCATAGACCCCGCGGGTACGGGTGCGGCGAAACAGCGGCCACGCGTACTCGAGGTCGAAGCGGCCGAACAGGTCGCCGTAGTCGCGCGTGCCGATGCCGGTGCCGAACACGTCGACGGGGTTGCGGGTGGAGTAGCGCAGCCCCTGCTCGCGCCCCGGGGTCCAGGCGGATAGATCGCCCGAGTAGAACCGCTCGAACAGCGGGGCCCGGCCGGAGATCTGCCCGCCCGAGGCGCTGGGGGTGAGCCAGTGACGCCACGGCAGCCGGAAGCTGTAGGCGCCCGCGGCCACGATCTTGACGTACTCGTACTGCGAGCCGGTGGCCGCCGACGAGGCCTGGACATCGAGCGCGAAGCGGCCGCCCTTGCCCACGAGGAACAGCTCGTCGCGCCCGTCGAAGGTGAGCCCGAAGTCGACCGAGGTGTGGCGGTTGGCACCGTCGCGCAGATGGAGGTCGAGGTCGACGAGCGCGCCGGCCTCGTCGACGCGCTTGGGCGCGGTGGGCATGAACGCGGTGACCCGCTCGAACGTGTAGTCGGCCGCGAGCTCGAGCCGCGAGGTCACCGGGAAGCTCACCCCCACCCGGCCGCCGATCCGGTCGTACTCGAAGCTGCGAAACAGCGCGGGATCGGGATCGTCCTCGGCTCCCGCCACGCGATAGGGCTCGCTGGCCGAGACGTACCAACCGCCGGCCAGGAGCCCGAGCGGGGCCGAGAGCAGCCGCGGTGCCTCGGCGAACACCTGGTACGCCTGCTGGCGGCGCGCGCGAGCGATGTCGGGCTGGGTGCCCCAGATGAGCGCGCCGCCGAGCAGCACGCCGCGCCCGAGGAAGTTGCGCTCGGCGAGCGCGATGCCGCCGCGGAACGGGGTCAGCCGCGAGCTGCCGAGGTAGACGTCGGCGATGGAGACCGTGCTGCGCTCGGCCACGTCGACGTAGAGCTCGACGCGATCCTCGGTGCGAGGCAGCGGCTCGACTCGTAGCGTCACGCGCTTGAAGTAGCCGGTCGCGCGCAGGCGATCGCGGACTCGCTCGACCCGCGCGTCGTCGGGCCACAAGAGCTCCGCCCCCGCGACCAGCCCCTCGCGCTCGAGGATCCCGAGGATCTGGCCCTCGGACACCTGCTCGCGCCCGACGATCACCACGCGCTCGATCCGAAGCGCGCGCATCGAGTCGTCCGCGCGGGCCGAGTCATGGGTCTCGGCGGGCGCGGCCCGGGCTGCACCCGCCGGCAGGCCCACGGCGAGGACCACCCCTGCGACGAGGCGCCGCGCCCCCGACCCGGCGAGGGGCCAGCGGGCGGCCGGGCAGCGGCCACCAGGGCCACCCGCCGAGCCGGAGCCCCCGGGCCCGTGCTCCCACGTGCGGCCACGGCCCCCGCGAGGCGCGGGGGTGCCGACCGCAGGGGCCGGGCGGCGGCGGGGCGGCAGGGTCACCGGCCGCCAGGATACACGGGCCGCCCCGCCGCCCACTGCGGCATGCCGCACGGCCCCGCCCGGGACGCGCGGCCGCATCCGCCGGCGGTTGATATGATGGGCGGGCGAGCCGATGCGCATCGTCTACGTCGAGGACAATCCGGCCAACTTCGTGCTCGTGCGCAAGATCCTCGAGGTGCACGGGGAGCACGTCGTGGAGCAAGCCGCCTCGGCCGAGGACGGCCTCGTGCTCATCGAGGCGGACCCGCCCGCGCTGGTGCTGCTCGACCTCGATCTGCCCGGCATGTCGGGCCTCGAGCTCGCCCGCCGGCTCAAGGCCGACCCACGGCTGCGAAGCATCCCGATCGTGGCGATCAGCGCGAGCGTGATGAAGGACGAGCGCAACCAGGCACGACAAGCCGGCTGCGTGGGCTTCCTCGAGAAGCCGTTCGACATCCACGAGCTGCGCCGGATGGTCGCCGAGGCGGTCGCAGGGCGAGCCCCAGCGACTCGATGAGCACCGTCAGCCGCGCTGCCGCGCGATGGCCTCGAGCTCCGCGAGCTGCTGCGGCGTGTTGACCCCGGCCGCCTCCACGGGGTCGATCTCGAGCGCGGCCACCTCGCCCTGGGTCGCGGCGCGCTCGACGAGATCGGTCAGGTAGATCTCACCCTGGGCATTGCTCCGCCCGAGCCGCGGCAGCTCGGTGCGGAGGAGCGACGGCGCCACCGCGTAGGTGCCCGCGTTGCACTCACCGATCGCCCGCTCGGTCTCGCTGGCGTCCCGGTGCTCGCGGATGCCCAGCACGCGCCCCTCCGCGTCGCGAAGGATGCGGCCATAGCCACCGGGATCGGCCGGGCGAAACGTGGTGAGCGCGAGCCCGGCGGAGCTCGCTTGCGCCGTGCGGGCGAGCTCGTGCAGCGTCTCGGCACGCATGAGCGGCACGTCGCCGCTGAGCACGAGCACCATGCCGTCGCCGTCGGGCAGCTCCGGCAGCGCACACCCCACCGCGTGGCCCGTGCCGAGCTGCTCGCCCTGGATCGCGAAGCGCAGCCAGCCCTCCGCGCCGGGAAAGCGAGCGACGACGGCCTCTCGCACCAGCTCGCCCTCGTAGCCCACCACCACCACCACCCGCGAGGCCTCGGCCTGCCGCGCGGCGCGGATCGGGTAGGCCACCAGCGGCTCCCCGAGCATGGGGTGGAGCACCTTGGGGAGCTCGGAGGCCATGCGGGTGCCCTTGCCCGCGGCGAGGATGATCGCGACCGGCTTCGTCATGAAGGAACCCGAGGGTAGCAGCCATCCGCGCGGATGCTGATCCGATCTGCGAATGCGTGGGAACCTTCGCGCGTGGTGGGTGTCCGGGCCGCTCATGGCGGCGGAGCCCCTCCCGATCCCACGCGCCCTGCGGTGGCTGCTGCTCGCGCTCGCGCTCCAGCTCGTGGTCGACCTGGGCACATTGGCCCTGGGCGAGCGCGGGACGCCCGATCGCACCGCGCTCGAGGCCGGGGCGTTGTTCATCGACGGCCTGGTGCTGGCGCTCCTGGCCCGCGCCACCGAGCTCACCCGCACCTTGCTCCGGACCGCCGCGGGCGCGGGCATGGCCATCGACGCGTGGATCCTGCTGGGCGTGATCACCTGGGCGCCGCGCGATGCCGCCGGGATCACCATGCTGGTCACCTCGATCGGGCTCGTCGCGGCCTCGGCCTTTGCCTGGGTCGTGCTCGGGCGCGAGGACGTCAAGGCGTGGGTGTTCGCGCGCTGGCTCGCGCGTCAGCGGCTCGACGAGACCGAGGGCGAGGGCGCCAGAGCCCCGAGTGGCGCCCCGAGTACGACACCGGTGCCTGGGTGACCCGATTCGGGGCGCTGCATGCGGGCCGGCTCGTGCGAGGATTGCCCGGCCCTCCATGAAGACCCAGCGAGACCTCGAGCGTGCCAACATCCTGGTCGTGGACGACGAGCCGGCCGCGGCCGAGCAGGCGGCGTCGATCCTGCGCGAGCTGGGGCACGTGGCCACCGTGGCCAACGGTTGGACCGAGGCGGTACGCGCGTTCGACCCGTTCGTCACCGATCTCGTGCTGATGGACGCCGTGATGCCCAACATGGACGGGCTCAAGCTCACGCGCCTGCTCCGCGAGCAGTCGCGATCCTACGTGCCGGTGGTGTTCCTGACCGGGCGGGGCAGCACGGAGCTCCGCGACCAGTCCATCGATGCCGGCGCCGACGACTTCCTCCACAAGCCCGTCGATCGCGTGGAGCTGCGGGCGCGGCTCAAGGCGATGCTGCGGATCCGTGCGCTCACGCGGGCGCTCGAAGAGAAGACCCACGAGCTCGAGCGAGCGGCCCGCACCGACCCGCTCACCGGGCTCGGCAACCGGCGGTTCTTCGACGAGCGCCTGCTCGCCGAGGTGGCCCGCGCGCACCGCCACGGGCGTCCGCTGGCGCTGCTGATGTTCGATCTCGATCGCTTCAAGCAGGTCAACGATCGCTCCGGCCACCTCGTGGGCGACGATCTGCTCGCGCTGTTCGGCGCGATCCTGCGCGAGGACCTGCGGGCCTCGGACCTGCCGTGCCGCTACGGCGGCGAGGAGTTTTTGCTCATCGCGCCCGAGACCAACGCAGACCAGGCCCGCATCGTCGCCGAGCGCATTCGCCTCAAGTTCCGCGAGCGCTCGGGCGCCGTGGGCGTGGGCGGCCCCCACACGGTCTCGGTGGGCATTGCCGCGTCCGACGTGCTCGAGGTGCCGCTCTCGGAGCGGGCCTTGCTCGCTGCGGCCGACGATGCGCTCTACCGTGCCAAGGACGGCGGGCGCGATCGCGTGGAGGTCAGCCGCCGCCCGCCCGACCAGGCGGCCTGAGATTGCTCGGGGCGGCCCGGGCCATCCTTCACTGCCCCACGCGCACGAGCCGGCCGGGCCGGGCGCCCGTGAGCACGCCGCCTTCCGCGATCACCTCGCCGCTCACCAGCGTGGCGACGTAGCCCTCGGCGTGCTGCATGAGGCGCCGGCCGCCCGCGGGCAGGTCCGCGATCATGTGGGGCGTGCGCAGCTGCAGCCGCGCCAGGTCGATCACGTTGAGGTCCGCCTTGGCCCCCACCTCCACCGTCCCGCGGTCGCGCATGCCCACGTGGCGCGCGGTGTCGTGGGTCTGCAGCTTGACCAGCGTCTCGAGCGGGATCCGCCCGCGCGCCCGGTCGCGGCCCCAGTGCGAGAGCAGGTACGTGGGAAAGCTGGCGTCGCAGATCGTGCCCACGTGAGCGCCGCCGTCGGACAGGCCCGGCAGCGCCAGCGGGTGGGTGAGCATCGTGTGCACGGCGTCGAGATCGAGATCGGTGAAGTTGTAGAGCGGGAAGTAGAGCAGCGCCCGCCCCTCGTCCTCGAGCATCGCGTCGTAGAGCATCTCGAGCGTGGTGCGACCGGTGGCCTGCGCCTCGGCCCACAGGCACGTGCGCGGGTCGGGCTCGTACTCGGGGCGCTCGGCCGACAGGCGATAGAGCCGCTTGGCGACCATGTCGAGCCGTGCGAGCAGGATGTCGGCCAGCGGCGGCAGGGCCGAGCCGTCGCCCGCGACCTTGTCGGTGGTCTCCGCGAGCATGCGCGCCCGCAGCTCGGGCTCGCGCATGCGGGCGACCTGCTCGGCGAGCGAGAGCCCCGCGAGCGCCTTGTAGCTCGGGTAGCCCATGAACGGGTGGAACGTGGCCGAGAGCCCCAGCATCACGCCGATGGGCCGCGGGGCGACCTGCAGGCGGATGGTGACACCGCGCGCCTGCGCCCGCTCGGCCCGCTCGATGATCCACCGCCACTGCGCGGGCGACTGGTCGCGCTGCATCAGCGAGATCGAGGTGGCGTGGCCCGGGGCCGCCTCGGCCATGCGCTCGATGACGTCGAACTCGTCGTGGAAGCGCTCGTCGGAGACCAGGAGGTCGAAGTCGGAGACCGCCTGCAGCACCCCGTGGTCGAGCCCGTCGAACGCGCCGGCGATGCCGCACAGCTCGCGCGCGGTGGCCTCGGATGCGGGCGTGGGCTGGCCGCGCGCGGTGCGGTGGTTGTCGGTGCGTCCGGTGGAGAAGCCGACGGCCCCGGCGAGCAGCGCCTCGCGAACGAGCGACCGCATGCGCGCCACGTCGTCGTCGGTGGCGACCTGCCCTGCGACCGCGCGCTCGCCCATCACGTACACCCGCAGCACGTCGTGGGGCACCTGCGCGGCGAAGTCGATGGCGTGCGGCAGCCGATCGATGGCGTCCAGGTACTCGGGAAAGCTCTGCCAGCCCCACGCGATGCCCTCGGCCAGCGCCGAGCCGGGGATGTCCTCGACGCCCTCCATCAGCTCGATGAGGCGCTGTCGATCGTGGGTATGGACGGGGGCGAAGCCGACCCCACAGTTGCCCATCACGGCGGTGGTGACCCCGTGCAGCGACGAGGGTGCGAGCTCGTGGTCCCACGAGACCTGCCCGTCGTAGTGGGTGTGGATGTCGACGAAGCCGGGGGTGACGATCGCACCGTTGGCATCGAGGACGCGGTCGGCCTGCCCCTCGCATGCGCCCACGGCCACGATGCAGCCGTCCTTGATCGCCACGTCTCCCCGGTAGCCCGGGCGTCCGGTGCCGTCGATGATGGTGCCGCCCGCGAGCTTGAGGTCGTAGCGCATGGTCGAGGTCCTCGCGCGGGGCCGTGGGCCCGCCGCGCAACGCCTTCGTAGCACACTGACGGACCGGTCCGTCAGTGTAAATTACTGGTGCTTTTCACGGACTTGCGCCGCCGCAGCTCGCGGGCGCAGCCGCTGGCGCTGCGAAACACCACGGGCCCCTCGCCTTCGAGCGTGCCGTGGAACCAACGGCCGGCGAGCACGGCGGCGAGCCGGGGCAGCCGGGGCGTCCACTCGTCGGCGGGGCACGGCTGCGTGCAATCGACCGGCGTGGGCATGACATGGCCGATCCCGATCGTCCCCTTGCCCCAGCCCATGCCATCGGCCTCTGGCCGCAGCCATACCCGCGTGCACCGCGAGCAGCGACGCTCGCCGCCGCCGCGGCAGGGCTGCGTCACGCTCTCGGTGGCTTCGCAGGTGGGCACGAGCCGGTAGGCATGGCCCGCGAACGTCACCGAGCGCTCGTCGGCCGCGCTCATCGAGCGATCGACGAGGGTCGCGCCGGAGCCCGTGCCGAAGCCGCCCACCTCCTGCCAGCGGCCCTTCTCGTCGCGCTGCTGGATCGTCCCGCCGGGCCCGGACTCGCTGATGCCAATGCGGGTGATCGCGAGGTCGTAGGCGGAGACGCGCCGCTCGTCGCCCTCGATGGTGACCTGCTGGTGCCAGGCGCCGTGGAAGCCGTCCTCGCTCATCGAGCCGTCGACGGCGTGGCAGGCCCCGTCGAGCAGCACGTGCACGCGGCGGGGGCCCCCGTCGTCGAACCAGCGGACGAAGCGAGCGAGCGCGGCCTCGCCGGGGTCGCTCTCCGAGTGCTCGGCGAGCTCGGGCAGCACCGACAGCGCCCACTCCCACGTGGGCGGCGGCTCGGGCGTCGGCGCGGGGACTGGCTCGGCGCTCGGTGGTGGGGTCGCGGGCCGCTGCTCCGGCGTGCTCTCGAGCGCCCCCACGACCGGCCCGGTATAGCCGGGCGCCACCACCGGGCCGCCGGGATCGACGGCCGCGGGCCGGTGACAGGCCAGCACCGAGAGCAGCACGGGCAAGAGCAGCCGAGCACGCACGAGCGTCATCGTACGCGTCACGGGCCCTTCGGTGTTCCCGTGCGAGATCCGACCGCGGGTGACCGCGGCGCCCTGGGAGCCTCGATGCGGTCGCCGTGGAGCGGCAGGCGCGATATCGTCCCTGCTCCATGCGGCGCGCGAGACCCTTCCTGGTGGCGATCGGCTTGCTCTCGCTGGGCTGCTCCTCGGGGCAGGGCCCCACCGGCTCGGGCCCGGGCCTGGGCGAGAGCTCGACCGGCGCGGGCAGCAGCGACGACCGCGGCGAGAGCAGCACCACCGCAGTCGCCGACGGCACGGGCGAGAGCAGCAGCGGGCTGCCACCGGTGGATAGCTCGAGCAGCAGCAGCAGCAGCGACGACGGATCGGCGAGCACCACCGACGACGGCTGTCCGCTCGGCAGCGAGGGCTGCCCCTGCAGCGCGGGGATCTGCGACGGCGATCTCGTATGCCTCGAAGATACGTGCCAGGTGGTGTGCCAAGCAGACCCGTACGAGCCCAACGATGCCGAGGATGTCGCGACGGACCTGGGCGAGATCGACGACGCCGACGGCAGCGGCGCCGTGCTGTCGGCCTCGCTGCACCATGCCGGCGACGTGGACTGGTTTCGCTACCACGGCAACGACGATTTCGGCAGCGTCGTCGATCCCACGCGCGAGCTGGTGGCCTCGGGCGGGCTGCGGCTGTGCAAATTCATCGAGTGCGACGAGGGCCTGGTCGAGACCGAATTCGAGTGCCCGGTAGGCACGCAGTACGCGCTGTCGCCGGGGGCCCGGGCGGGGTGCTGTGCGAACGAAGGGTTCGAGCTGACCGATCTCGACTGCACCGGAGTCACCGAGGACAACACCACGGTGTACTTCCGCGTGGACCAGCCCGAGCCGGCGTGCGTGACGTACTCGATCTCGTATCATTACTGAGATTTCGGCGACGCCATGGTCGACCACGTCGGACGCATCTTTCGGCCGCCCTCCGAGGCGCGGAGCTTCCTCTTGCAGGTCACCGTGGGGTGCAGCCACAACCGCTGCGCGTACTGTGACATGTACCGCGACAAGCAATTCCGGCCCAAGGCGTGGGAGACGATCGCGGCGGACATCGACGAGGCGGCGAGGATCGGGCCGCGGTTTCGGCGGGTGTTCCTGTGCGACGGGGATGCGCTGATCCTGCCGACGCGCAAGCTCTTGCCGGTGCTCGAGGCGATCCGGGAGAAGCTGCCGTGGGTGGAGCGCGTGGGGGTGTACGGCGATACGCGCAGCGTGGGACGAAAGCCGGTGGAGGAGCTCACGGCGCTGCGCGAGGCCGGGCTCGGCATCGTGTATCACGGCATGGAATCGGGAGATGACGAGACCTTGCGCAGGATCGACAAGGGCGGCACCGCGGCGGAGTGCATCACGACCGCCGACAAGCTGCGGGAGGCGGGCATCGCCCACTCGGTGATGGTGCTGCTCGGCGTGGGCGGGCAGGACCGCAGCCGCGATCACGCGAAGGCGACGGCGGAGGTGTTGAGCCGGATGGATCCACCGTTCGTGGGCGCGCTGACGACCACGGTGGTACCCGGCACGCCGCTCGCCGAGGCCGAGGCGCGCGGTGAGTTCGTGCTGCCGGAGAAATTCGACCTCTTGCAGGAGCTGCGCGACATCGTGGCCGGCAGCGAATTCTCGGCGTGTCGCTTCTCGGCCAACCACGCGAGCAACTACCTGCCGATCACCGCCGACCTCCCGGAGCGAAAGCCCGAGCTGGTCGCGCTGCTCGACCGGGTGCTCGCCGCGAAGGACGAGCGGCTGCTCAAGCCGGAGGCGCTGCGGGGGCTGTAGAAGTCAAAAGAGATAGACGGCGCCAGCGCTACCGGCGCTGCCGTCGGCCTGATTGCCCCCGATCCCCGTCGCGCTGCTGTCTTCCCACTTCGCACCCACGGCGAGGGTGTTGCCGTCGCCCGACAACGCAACGCTATCGCCGAACGAGTCGCTGCTCTCGGGGTTCGGCGCCTTGACGTAGGCCTCCTGCGACCAAGCCCCATCGCGCACGAACACGTAGACCGCTCCGGAGGCGAAGGCGCCGTCGCTGGCCTGGTAGCCCCCGATCCCCGTCGCGGTGCTGGCTTCCCCGTAGGCGCCCACGGCGAGGATGTTGCCGTCTCCCGACAGCTCCACACCATAGCCGAAGTAGTCCATCACGCCGGTGTTCGACGCCTTGACGTAGGCCTCTTGCGACCAGGCCCCCGCCCCATCACGCACGAACACATAGACCGCTCCGGACTCGGGAGCGCCTTCATCGGCCTGGTTGCCCTCGATCCCGGTCGCGCTACTGTCCTCCCAGTAGGCGCCCACGGCGAGCGTGTCGCCATCTCCCGACAAGGCCACGCTATAGCCGAACAGGTCGAATTCCCCGGTGTTGGACGCCTTGACGTAGGCCTGTTGCGACCACACTCCCGCGCCATCGCGCACGAACACGTAGACTGCTCCGGCACCCATGGTATTGCTGTTGGTCTGGTCGCCCCCTATGCCCGTCGCGTTGCTGGACTCGTAGACGCTTCCCACGGCGAGACTGTCACCGTCTTCGGACAGCGCCACGCTCGAGCCGAACCATGCGCTCACCCCGGTGTTCGAGGCCTTGACGTAGGCCTGCGGCGACCACACCCCTGCCCCATCGCGCACGAACACGTAGACCGCTCCAGCGTCCTGGGCGGACTCGTTGGGGCTGCCCCCGATCCCCGTCGTGTTGCTGTCTTCCTTGACGGCGCCCACGGCGAGGGTGTTGCCGTCTTCGGACAGCGCCACCGCGAGACCAAAGAAGTCATCCGCTCCGGTGTTCAAGGCCTTGACGTAGGCCGCTTGCGACCACGTCCCCATTGCATCGCGCACGTACACGTAGACCGCTCCGGAGCCATCGGCGCTGTCGTCGGCCTCGTTGCCCCCGATGCCCGTCGCGTTGCCGTCCTCCAGATAGGCCCCCACCGCAAGGGTGTTGCCGTCTCCCGACAGCGCCACGCTGTGGCCGAACCTGTCGAACGCATCCGTGTTCGAGGCCTTGACATAGGCCGCTTGCGACCATGCTCCCACGCCGTCGCGCACGAACACATAGACCGCTCCGGAATCCATGGCGCTGTCGTCGGCCTGGTTGCCCCCGATGCCCGTCGCATTGCTGTCTTCCCACTGCGCGCCCACGACGAGGGTGTTGCCGTCTCCCGACAGCGCCACGCTCCCGCCGAACGTGTCGGCCTCTCTGGTGTTCGAGCCCTTGAAGTACCCGACTGCCTCCGCGAGCGACCCCACCACGTCCACTGCGGCCGAGTCCGTGCACCCCGCCGCGTTGCATGCCCGCAGCACGTAGCGCGCCTGCCACCGAAAGTGTAGCGGCATCTCGAACGACACCGATTCCCCGCTCACGTCGCCCCCGAGCTGCGCATACGGCTCCCCGACGCCGAGGCTCTCGAACACTTGGTAGTGCTCCGCCCCCGGCACGGCGTCCCAGGTGAAGTCGAACCGCTTGATCTGCGAGAAGCTCAGGCTCAAGCGCGGCAGGACACAACCGCTCGTGTCGTACTCGCACTCGTCGTCGCACGCGAGCGTCCCGAGGCCCAGGCCCAGGCCCTCGCAGGTCCCACTGGCAAGGTCGCTGCCTTCGCACGCCTCACCGACCTCGATGATGCCGTTGCCGCAGCCCGGCTCGCTGCTGGTGTCTCCGGACTCGCTACCGGTGGCCCCGGACTCGCCCCCGCTGCCTTCGGGCTCGCGGCCAGGGTCCTCGGGCTCGTCCCCGCTCGCATCGAGCGCTCCGCTGCTCGCCGGATCCGACGACGAGCTGCTCCCCCCGTCGGTCGTCTCCTCCCCCTCCAGCACGCTCGTGTCGATCACGCACCCTCCTCCGAGGGTCACCACGAGCATCACCCACGCCACCCACCCGCACCCGCGTGAGAGTCCCACGTCCGTAGGTATGGGTCGCGCAGACGCGGATCGGACACGAGGCCGAACGAATTTGGCCTCGAACCGTGCGGCCCTACGCCTCACTTGCCCTTGACACGCGCCTCGAGGCGCCTGCGCTCCTCTTCCACCCGCATGAGGTTGAGCGGGTGCCAGGGGGCGCCCGGCGGCGTCACCCAGTGCGGGATGCCGGTGGCGGGATCGGTCTGCTGCACGGCCCCGAACTCCAAGAGCCCCCTCGGATCCGAGAAGCCGGTGTCGCTGAATTGCCGGAACTTGCCGCGAAAGCGGTACTGCTTGCCGACCTCGAGCACGATCGGCTCGACGCCCTTCCATGCTGCGGCGTCCCACTCCGGGATCGCGAACGCATAGTTGACGACCATCATCGCCCGCTTGTGCCCGTGGATGCCGGGGGCATCGACGGCCCACAGGTGCGGCTGCTTGACGGGCGCGCACACGGCCGGATCGGAGCACGGCGGAGGCGCGTAGATCTCCTGCACGTAGGCCAGCACCTCGATCTCCCGGTCTGTGTCACCCTCGGCGAAGCGCGGCTCGGGATCGCGGCGCAGGCCCGTGATCGACCACGCGCCGTCGGCGTAGACATCGGGCACCTCGGGGGCCCCCAGCAGCGGCGTGGGCGGCAGGTCGGACGCTCCCATGGTGGTCGTGGGCGCGAGCTCGCCGATCGGCTCGAGCAGCTTCGGCTCGGGGATGCGCTCGGCCTTGCTCGGTGCGCTCGTGCTCGGCTCGGCCTTGGCGTTCGGGGCGGTCGCGCTCGCGTCCGCGCTCGGGCCCGCGCTCGCCGAAGGCGAAGGCGTGTCCGAGCGCGCCGGCTCACTGGCAGCGGCCTTGCCCTGCTCGCTCGAGCCACACCCGAGGCCGAGCCCCAGCGCCAACACCCACGCCTGCCTCATCCTGCGAATGATACGCTAGCCGCCATGTTGGTGGGCTCGTTCCCGCTCGTCTTGGCCTTGCTCGCACCGCCGGTCGCGGTCGATCGCGCGACAGCGATGCGCACGATGAACGAGGGCGTCGACCGCCTGCAGCACGGCGACTCGGCCGGCGCCGAGACGGCGCTGGCACGCGCCACCGAGCTCGATCCCGGCCTGTCCTACGCCTGGCTCAATCTCGGGCACTACTATCGCAAGGTCGAGCGCCTCGAGGACGCCGCGATGGCGCTGCGCGCCGGGATCCCCGTGGCCGAGCGCCCGGTGAAAGCGGAGCTGCAGGCCCAGCTCGGCCGGGTGCTGCTCGAGCAGGCGAGCGATGCCATGCGGCCGCACGCCAAGCGCATGGCCGCGGCCGCCGCTGCCGTCCCGGAGCTCGAGGCCGCGGTCGCGGCCGAGCCCCATCGCGTGCGCACGCTCCTGCGGATCGCCCGAGCCCACGAGCTGCTCGAAGCGCCCGAGCAGGCCGACGCCGCCTATCGTCGCGCGATCGCGATCGATCCCTCGTGCTCGCCCGCGTACGTGGGCCTGGCGATGCTCTACATCGACTACGGCTACCCGCGGGTCGCGGTGCTCGTGCTGCAGGAGGACACCAAGCGCAACCCCGAACAGGTCGATGCCTGGATCGGCCTCGGTCGTGCGTACCAAGCCCTCGACGATCACGTCCAGTCGGTCGAGGCGTTCGACAAGGCGCTCACCCTCGATCCCGACGTTCCCGAGGCCTACTTCGGCCTCGGCATGGCCCACGCCGAGCTCCGCCACCGCAAGGAGGCCGTCGCCGCGCTCGAGCGCTACCTGTCGATCGCGAGCTCCGCCGCCCCCGAGAAGCTCAGGGCCGCCAACAACCTGCTCGCCCGCATGAAGGACACGCCCTGAAGGCCGGCGGAGGCGCTTCGGGTGGCGCACCCCGGCGTCACCCCAGGTCGTCGCCGCACTGCGGGCACAGCCATGCGCGCGGGGCCGTGGGCTCCTCGCTCAGCCCCATGAACGCGCGGCCGCCCGACTCGAGCGCGCAACCACAGCGAGAGCACGCCGCGTCGCGACCCAGGATCACCGAGTTCCACGCATAGATGTGAGCGAGCGCCGGCGTCGTCGCGCGCGGCGGCGGCTCGGCCTCGGGCGCGGGCTCGGGCTCGCCGAGACCGAGCGCATCCTCGAGGATGTTGCGCACCAGGTTGGAGACCGAGATCCGACGGCTGCGCGCCTGCTCGATCAGCAGCTTCTGCAGCCGGCGGTCGACCCGGGTCTGGATCAGCTGGTCCTTGCGGAGCTCCTTCTCGCGCTCCTTCTCGGCCTTCTCGGCCAGCTTGCGGGTCTTGCGCGGATCCATTGCCATACCATCGATTGTATTACAAAATCTGAGCGCCTACTCGTGAAATTGCCGCAAGTCATCGAATTTTGCCGATGCTTTCGTTGACATTGTATTTATTTGTATTACAAACGAAGACATGATGACGACGGCCGAAGCCGTTCCCCAACCCACCCTCGAGACCCTCGAGCCGCACGACCTCCGAGCCTTCGGAGCGGAGATCGACGCCGTTCGCAAGCGCGTCGAAGCTCAGATCGGAGCCCCCGATGTCGCGTACATCAAGCGGATCGCTCGCTTCTCTCGCGCCATGGAGATCGTCGGTCGGGCCCTCATCCACTTCAGCCTCGAGCCGGTGAGCTTTGGCCTGGGCGTGCTCGCGCTGGCGGTGCACAAGCAGCTCCACGGCGCCGAGGTCGGGCACACGGTGCTGCACGGCGCCTTCGATGGGCTGCCGGGCGCCGAGGCGTTCCAGAGCAAGGGCTACTGGTGGGAGAGCCCCATCGACGAAGAGTCGTGGCGCGAGGGCCACAACATCCGCCACCACCAGTACACCAACGTGGTGGGCAAGGATCCCGACTGCCGCTACGGCACCATCCGCCTCAACGAGCGGGTGCCCCACGAGCCGATCCACACCCACCAGGCCTGGCACCCGCTGTTCATCTGGCCGAGCTTCAGCTTCAACATGGCCATGCACTTCAGCGGGATGATCGACCTCTACCTCCGTCGCGCCGGCGACTTCGACTTCATCGAGGACAAGCGCCCCGCCAGCATCGTCCGCACCCATCGTCGAGCCCTGCGCAAGCTGCTGCCGTACTGGGCCAAGGAATACGTGCTGTTCCCCGCGCTCGCCGGTCCCATGTTCTGGAAGGTGGCCTTGGGCAACTGGATGGCCGAGGTGCTGCGCAGCGTGTACACGGCCGCCACGATCTTCTGCGGCCACGTGGGCGAGCACACCCGCGATTTCGCCCCGGGCACCCGCGCCCGCAGCCGCGCCGAGTGGTACGCGATGCAGGTGGAGGCCGCCAACGACTTCGAGGTGCCGCTGCCCGTCTCCATCCTCTGCGGCACCCTCGACCGCCAGATCGAGCACCACCTGTTCCCGCGCTGGCCCACCAACCGCCTGCGCGAGGTGGCGCCCGAGATCCGCCAGATCTGCGAGCGTCATGGCGTGCGCTACCAGTCGGCGCCCTGGGGCACGACGCTGCGCTCGGTGTTCCGGCGCATGCGCGAGCTCGGCTACCCGTCGAGCTCGGAGGTGCGCGTCTCCTTGAGATCACAAAAGCCGCAGCGCTCGTCGCCGTGATAGCTCTCGTCGCGCTCGTAGGTCAGCTCGTACGTATCGTCGACGACCGGCTGCCCGTCGCGCGTGCCCACGATGTGTACGGCCTCGGGCCCGCGCACGCCGCCGGAGACCGACTCGTTGGCGTTGAAAACGATGCGGCCCACGTGGTCGCTCGGCTGCTGGAAGCCCTGCATCACGCCCCGCAGGCCGACCTCGAGCTCGAAGTCAGCGTCGCCCTCGAGCACGACCGGCGCCTCGCAGTCGCTGTCACCCACGGACTCTGCGATGGAGCATTCGAAGGCCACGCGCGTGCCATCGAGCTCGGCCTCGAAGGCGTAGGCGCCCGGCAGCAGGGCGCCGCCGCCGTCGAGCTGGGCGTACCACTCGAGGCCCCCGGCGCACTGGTTGTCGTTGCACTGGATCGTGTCGCATGCGAGCGGGGCGCCCGCGACCAGACACAAGCCAAGCCCGAGCCACGGCAGACCGAGGCCGGAGCGCAAGGAGCGACGCGGGATGGAGCTGGAACGAGCACGCATGATGGAGCCTCGCGAGTATAGCCCACGCGGCGAGCTCGAATGGGATGGCCCACGGAGTGCTAGCGCTGACACACGCAGTCGGTCGGCGGGACGGCGCCTGGGAGCGTGCTCGTCACCAGCTCGCCCTCCGACGTGCGCAGCACGAGCGAGGGCACGCAGCCGTCGTCGACCACCGCCGCGGGATAGAGCCGACCGGCCGACGAGCTGCGATCTTCGGCGCGGAATGCCGTGAGCGGCACCGGCAGGCCGCGGTCGTCGCTCGTGACCAGCTCGAGGCTCAGCGTCGCTTCGTCCCAGTGATACACGTCCATGCGCCACTTCGGGTAGTAGTAGCCCGGCACGTCGGGATCGCCCGGGAGCTCGGTGCGCGACGCGATCCATTCGTCGATGCCATCACCATCGACATCGAGGATGTCGAACAGCGCGACGCCTCGCACGGTGAGCACGTCCGCGGGTACGCCCAGCTGCGAGACGTGCAGCACCCAGTGGCCGCCCTCGTAGACGGAATAGGCCAGTCGCGAAGGGCCGGTAGCGGTGCGCACGAACGGATTATGCGGGTACGCGACCCGGCCCTCGAACTGGTTCGCGTCGCCGCCGTCGTGGGCCGTCGAGAAGAACCGATCGTCGATGGCGTTGGTGCTCGTGTCGTAGATGGCCACGTGGCGCTCGATGCCACCCCACGGATCCGAGGTCATCGTGCCGCTCACCTTGTCCATGTAGAGCGTGGCGATGCTGGTGCCCGCGAGCAGCACCACGTGCTCGGGCACGCCTGGATCGCGGGCGACGAGCCCATAATTGCGGCCGGCGAGGTCCGTGCGGCCGCCGCTGAGGAACGGACGATCGGCGCGCAGTCGCTCGCCGGGCGCGTCCGCGGCGGCGTACTGCACCACGCGCCCCGAGGTGAAGAACACCGCCCGCGTCTCGCCCGCGAACGTGCCGACGAGGCCGTTGGCCACGTGCGAATTCGTGAGGTAGCTGGTGCCGAGCCCCCACGCATTGGGCATGTCCGCGGTGTACGTCGAGTCGTAGGCCGACGTCGACGGATACATGAGCTCGACGTGCTGCAGCGTGGCGCCGTGCCACTGCGAGAGCGTGGCCGTGGTCGCGTAGGTCGGCGAGAGCAACAACGTCGGTCCATCGCCGAACAGCACCCCGCCGCTCCACTGCACCGTCGGATACGTCGCGGTCGGGAACGTCCAGCAGATGTCGGCTTCGGCGGCGGTCTCGTGGGCGACGGCGCCGTCGCGCCCGTTCACGAGCGTGATCCACGAGCTGCCGACGAACGACGCACCACACGGCACCGCGCCGTCTTCGTGGCGCGCGAGCCCGAGGTCGGGCCAGCCGTCGGCGTCGAAGTCGAAGCCGCCGAACAACGAGCCAGGGCCGAGATCCTCCGACCAGATCACATCGCCGGCGATCGATCGCACGTCGAGCGACGCCTCGCCCTGCACGACCGTGACCGCGACCACCTCGGGATCGTCGACGCGTACGATCGGCGTGAGCACCCCCTCGGCATCGAGCACCGCGTCCACCGCGGCCGGCAACGCGCAGTACGTCGGCTCACCGTCGGTCGTCGCGTCGTCGCTGCTCGTGGTCGCGCCGTCGTCGATGCTCGTGCCCCAGTCGCCGTCGAGCCCCCCGTCCGTGGACGACGCGGTGGATGCGTCACCCGTGGCTCCAACGGAGGTCTCCGTGTCCGGCCCGCCTACGCTCGCGTCAGCGTCCGAATGCGCCGGGTCGGGGGTACACGCGAGCGCACCACCGGCCGCGAGCGCGAGCATCGAGCGGATCATTCGAGCGGCGAGCCTCATGGTTCGTACTTGGACCCTGCGTCCGCGGATCTTTCCGGCACACCGCATACTCGGCCATTCTAGCCGCGCCTCCCGACCATCTGGACATGGAGCGCCCGAATTCGCCCTGCCAGCGCGGAATCGGTGGCAAACAGCACCCCGCGATGGCTCATGAACGTGGAGCCCGCACGGTTGAGCTCCAGCGGATCGCCATGGATGTCGGTGACCACGGCCCCGGCCGCTTCGAACAGGCACGCGGTGGCGGCGTAGTCCCATGAGCTCCCGCCGCCGTCCTGTGGCTTGGGGAGCTTGAAGTGACACGCAGGCGGATGCGCCAGCACGCGGCACGCGTTCATCACGGCGCCGCCGGTCGCATCGATCACGAGCCCCGAGCACCCCATGTCCTCTGCGATCCCTCGGAGCGCGGCGACGATGCCCTCGTACCCTGGCGTGTCCGCGAAGCCCCGGTCGGTGAAGAGCGACAGCGCCGAGCCCTCGGACCACGACGGCACGGTCCACGGCCGCTCGTTCCGCTGCGGCCCCTGGCCGCGGATCGCATGGTAGAACGTGTGCTCCACCGGATCGTAGATCACTCCGATCCACGGCGTCCCGTCGCGACCGACGAGCGCGATGCTGACGGCGTAGCCGGGCGTGCCTTCGATGAAGGACAGGGTGCCGTCGATCGGATCGATGCACCAGAAGTAGTCCTTCGCGTGCCGACCCCCGTCGTCCTCGCGCTCCTCCGTCAACAGCCCGAGCTCGAAGCGCTCGAGCGTGGGGTGCAGGGTGCGGACGATCAGCGCCTCGCTGCGACGATCCACCTCGGTCACCACCTGGGACGCGAGGCTGTGGCCGCCGGGCTTGCGCTCCACGTGCTGCGGCCGCGCGCGCGCGACCAGCTCCCCGGCCTCGCGAGCCGCCGCGATCGCGTGCTCGGCGAGGTGCTGGAGCTCGTTCGCGGACAGCTTCACGATGCCTCCTCGAGCATGTCGAGCACCTCGCGAGCGAGGCGCTGGCTGTAGCGGTGGTCCTTCCAGTGGCCAGGGCTCCACCCCTGCACGAAGCGGAAGAAGTCGGTCCAGGCCACGGGGTAGAGCGCGCGCCAGCTGCGGTGGAGCGCGGGAAAGTCCACGCGCTTGCCGCTGCGCGCGAGCGCGAGCTCGAGCTGCTCGAAGTAGGAATCGAGCACGCGCTGCTCGAGCCGCTCGCTCCGTGCTTCGTCGAAGCAGCTGCTGATGAAGTAGGCCACGTCCTTCATTCCACAGCCGCCCCCCACGTACTGGAAGTCGACGGCGGCCACCCGATCACCCGCGGGTGAGAAGCAGAAGTTGGCGAGCTTGGCGTCGCCATGGACGAAGGTCTGGAAGCGGCACTCGTGGAGGCGACGATCGATCGCGGCCGCGGCTGCTCGCAGCGCCCGATCCGCGAGCGCATCGAGCTCCTCCGGCCGCGTGTCGAGGTGCCAGTACGTGCCCACGGGCCACAGCCCCTCGGGCCGCTCGCCCATGAAGGTGGCATGAAAGCCAGCCAGCCAGCGCAGGCCGGCCTCGAGCTCGCGCTCGCCGACCCGGTGACGCCGCCCGCCGAAGCCCGCGGCATCGAGATCCTCGAGGACCAAGAAGACCTCGTCGCCCTGGGTCGCCTGCGCCAGGCACTGCGGCACGCGGGATTCTGCTCCGCAGCGCGCGGCGTACCGCTCGTACCATGCCGTCTCCACTCGATAGGACCGGACCTTCCGCTCGTGCCCCACGCTGGAATCCCGGCCTCGCGGGTGGCGGTCCCGCCAGCGCACGTGCTTGACGATCACGCTGCCCACGGCCGCGCCCTCCAGGCGACAGCGCACGAGCTGGCCATAGCCGCTCCAGAGCGTCTGGATGACCTGCGTCTCCGTGATCCGGCGCGCTCCCGTGGCGTTCCGGATGATGACCTCGAAGGCGTGATCCATGCCGGGAGGGTGGCGGGCAGCGCGACTCGGCGTCGGGCGCGAGCCGACGCAGGCCGAGCGTACCACTTCGCAATCGAAGGCATGTAGTATGGCGGTCGAAGCACGAGTCATGCTGTCACTACGCGCAGCACAGATCGACGCGCTCACCGAGCCCAGGCTCGCCGACTTCGCGGAGCGAATGCGCGCGCACGTGTGCCGATGTTTCGTGGCCACCACGCGCACGATGAGCGACGAGGACATCCGCGAGGTGATCCGCTGTGGGCTGGAGCGTGCCCAGATCCATGGCATCGACGGTGAGCGCGGGATCTGCAAGTACATCAACCTGATGTTCGTCTTCGGCCGCGACTTCGACCGCGATCCTCGGCTACCCTGGGCTCGCGAGATCCTCGCTGGCGCTCGCGTCCATCGCGACCTCTCGACCATCGAGCTCTTGTACCGAGAAGCGCTCGTGCACGAGGCCGAGGCCCAGGGGCTCGAAGGGAGCAATCCATGAGTCACGAGCCTTCCACGCTGGAGACCTCCGGTCGGGCCGCCGACGAGTCCTTCCACGAGACGCCCGTGGGGGCCACGCCAGAGCCGTGTCCCGGGCCGGCGACCGCGTCCCACGCGGCGGTCAGCTGGATCGAGATCGAGTTGATCGGGGAAGACGGCCAGCCGAGCATCGGCGACCGCTACCGGGTGGAGCTCGGCGACGGCGCGGTGATCGAGGGGCGCATCGGCTCGACGGGGGTCGTGCGAGTGGAGGGCATCGATCCGGCCAAGTGCATCGTGAGCTTCCCCGAGCTCGACAGCATGGCATGGGAGCCGGTCTGACACCGTCACGCGAGACCATGGTGGTCCACCGAGTCGCTCTGTTACTCTCGATGCTCCACGTGGCCGGACGCTCCGATGGCACCCGCGAAGAATCACAAGGTCGAGCAGGGGGAGTGCATGTCGAGCATTGCCCTCGCGCACGGATTCTTCTGGCAGTCGCTCTGGGATCACGCCGAGAACGCGGCCCTCAAGCAGGCTCGTGACAGCCCGTTCGTGCTCGAGCCGGGCGACGTGGTCCACATCCCGGAGCTGGGGCAGCGCAAGGTCGATGCCGCCACCGGCATGCGGCACACCTTTCGCCGCAAGGGCGTGCCCGCCGTATTGCGCCTGCAGCTGCTCGAGATGAACAAACCGCTCGCAGGCCTCCCCTACGTGCTCGAGTACGGCGGCAAGCAAGTCACGGGCACGACCGACGGCCACGGCAAGATCGAGGTGTCCGTGCCCCCGAACGTCCCGCGGGCGACGCTGCGGGTGGGCGAGGGCGATCAAGCGCGCGTCTACGCGATCGCCCCGCGGACCCTCGACCCCGCGCGCGACGTCACGGGCATCCAGGCCCGGCTCGCCAACCTCGGCTACTACGGCGGCCGGGCCCACGGCACGCTCGACGCTGCGACCATCGCCGCGATCGAGCACTTCCAGCGCGACCACGAGCTCGAGGCCACGGGCCAGGCCGACGAGGCGACGGTGTCGGCGCTGGCGGGGCGTCACGACGGCTCGAAGGCCTCCACTCACGCATAGGAGCCCGAGCCGTGCTCTCGACCGACCCGGACCACACGAGCCTCCGCGAAGACGTCCTCCGCCAGCTGTGGAAGCTCTACCCGCAGCACTGCGTCGTCATGACCGATCCTCGGAGCCGCCTCGCGATCGACGTCGGAATCGGCCGCGCCGCGCGTCATGGCTTTCGCGAGGCGGCCCACGTGCGCCCCTTCCTCGGCTTGATGGTCTTCCTCGGCAGCCACTTCGACGAGGACCCGCAGCTCGCCTGGGCTCGCGAGAGCCTCCAGCGGAGCGCAAGCGCGAGCCGCGGGAGCGCGATGGGCGACTTGCTCGGCGAGACGACGCGGCGAATGCAGCCGATCATCGGCCGGCGCGGCGGGCACTACCGACGCGCGTTGGCTCGCTCGAGGGCGCTCGGCTTCGAGACGCTCGCCGCGATCCATGACGACAGCGACTCCACGCTCCATGGCGTCTTGCGACAGCTGTACCGTCGCAAGTACGAGCGGCTCGGCGACGCCGTCATCGAGCCGCTGCTCCTCGCCACGCGCAGCGCGGCGCAGCACCACGGTCTCACCACCCCGCCGGGGCTGGTCGTGTACCTCGTGCTCGTCTTCTTGCTCGGCAGCGGCATCGACCGGGATCCCTTCCACCCGTGGGTCGGCGAGACGCTCATGACCCCGACGGACCCGACCACGAAGGCACGAGCGCTCCACCGAAGGGCGATCGAGACCCTTCGCCGCTTCACTCGGCTCGACGAGCTGATGCGCGCGAACGCACCGAGAGGCTAGCCATGGGAAGCTGCTGCGGGATCGATAGCGTCGACGAACAACGCCGGCTCCTCGAAGAGGAAGAGCGCAATCGCGTCCAGCCACCCCCGCGGCAGGTGCAGGTCGCCCTCGAGGTCGTCAACGTCGTCGATGTTCCACTGCCCACCATCTACTACGTGATCGTCGGCCGAGGGCCCATGGCGGTGGTCAACCACCGCACGCTGCTAGAGACCGAGTGGGGCACCGCGCGCATCGGCGGCCACCGTGTCGTCCACATCGGCGCTCCCAACCCGTGGCCACGCTACCTGCGGCACGGCCTCGGTCAGCCCAATCACCTCCTGAGCTTTCCGGGCCTCGTCAATCAGCCGTCGCAGGGCGGGGAGACGATCGACGGTGGGCTCGACTCGCGGCACTTCGGCACGCGCTTCAACACGGAGTTCGAAGGGCTCGACCCCGCCCCCCTGGTGTTCGAAGAATGGGTGGGGCTCATCCAAGCGCGTGCTGCACCCAACGCAGGGGCGCTCGACGCTCGCATCAGGGACGAGGACGAGATCGACGGCACCGCGGTTCGTACCGTGCTCGCCGAGCAAGCGGCCCTCCCCTGGCCCGACTTCGCGCCCGATCGCGCGCCCTATCGTCTATGCCTCTACAATCCCGCGAACGGGACGGCGCGCCTCGTCTACGCGGCGGCGATCGACATCTGCACCGGACCGGGTCGGCCGGTCGTCCGGCCGCCCGGCGGCAACGAGACCGACGAAATCCGCAGGGCGAGGACCCCACCGTGGCTGCCCCCGGAGCGGTGGGCGCTGGAGGAAGAATGGCTCGGCCGCAGGACGCTCAACGGTGTGGATGCGATCCGCACCGAGGTGGAGTGGAACGAGGGCGAACGAGTCTGCGTCACCGCCGGTGGCGGCGTGGGCCTCAACGCGGCCGAGAAGGCTCGCAATCGGAATTGCGCCCTCGATTGGTTCGGTCGCGAGGCGCTCATGCCCATCTTCGACAATCCGCGGAACATCACGTTCCTCCGCCGGCCGGGTGGCGACGCCGCATGCGAGCCCGGGCCACGCGCGGCCGCCGGAATCAACAACGAAGACGACCTCATCCCCTCCCACCGGCGTCTTCGCATGGGACGCGGTGTCACCCTGTTCAGCGCCACGGATGTCGAGGGGGCCGTCGAGGTTCGACTCGCGGGCCCGAACACGGCCAGGATTCGTGATTGGTGGCGCACCCTGAGCCCGCTGGATGCACCGGCGAACGAGAGCACCTTCTGGACGTTCTCGGACCATTACATCAACGAGCTCCAGCCGCTGGGAATCGTGGCATCCGTCCGGTACGACCGCCTGGTCATCCCCAACGGACAGGCCACGGACCAGCCCGGCCATCCCAACTCCTTTGCCCATCACCTGGGGTTCGAAGCGCACGAGCAGGCCGATCGCCTGGTCTGCCTCCAGACTGCCAATGGGCTCGTGCGCATCCTCGGAGCCGCGTGCAACAACTATCCTGGGTTCGTCATCGGTACGTACCGCGCCAATCAACCGGTCGTCACCCCGGCACAGCGGATGTGGGCATATCACGCGACACTGCCCGTCTCGGCCGTCCCCGACGGCTTCATCGTCTGTGGTGCCAATACTGCGCTGGCCAATCGCTACTTTGCCGCGCACCCGAACACGAACGTCAATACGATGACCCACGCCGAGCTGCTCGCGATCGTCGGCGAAGCGCGTGCGACGAGGATCGTCGAGCGCCGCAGAGCCAGCAATGGCTACCTCGACCGCAACGATCTGCTGCTTCGCTGCGGGTTCGAAGACCATGACTCGCTGGCCGGCTTGACCTACGCCTACCCGGCAATCGTCGTGTAGGCGGCGCGAGGCTTCGCCGTCACGGATCGAAGCGGCCGGGGATCACGTCCCGGTGCAACCACGGCTGGTGACCGAAGCGTGCCTCGAGGGCTCGACCCTCCGGGGGCATGAAGCTCGATACGACGATTCCGCTGTCGTACCCGAGCTGCTCGACGGGGTCGACGGGGTTGCCGTGGAGCTCGACGAACCGGAGATTGCCGAGGTGGGGAGATGCCGCGAGGGCCTCCGCCGCGGCAACGGTCAAGTGGTTGTCTGCGACCGAGAGCCAGCGCAGGTGGGTGACGTACGGTGAGGCCGCCAGCAGCTGCAGGTGCAGGTCGTGGAGCCCACACCGGTTCATCGAGAGCGAGCGGATGCCGGCCAGCAACGGCGAGTCGGCGAGGGCCTCGTCGACGTCGCGAATCCCGGTCAGATCGAGGTGCTGGACGGGCGCGAGCGCCAGGATCCGGTCGCCGTGATCGAGGAAGCTCCGCGCGCAGAGCTCGATCCACCCGACGAAGCCTCGTTCGAACTGGAACGATTCGACCCACCCCGCCAAGGCTTGACCCCACGCGGGGCCATGGCGATCGATGAGATCCTGGATGCGTTGCTGGGTACCGAACGCCAGGCCGCTGCTCACGACCGCGGGGTCCATGTGCAGGAGCTCGATCTGAGCGCGGATGAGCTCGGCGCGGGCGCGCGCGCTCGCGTCGGCCTGGCCATCGAGCCACTGCGCGTAGGCGAGCCTGGGAGCATCGTCTTGGGGCGCGTCGAGGACCGCCTTCAACCGTTCGGCTTCATCCGTCATGGCGCTCTCGACCCCGCGACCACGAAGGATATCGGCGTTGCCCGTGGTCGTCCAACGTCGGGGATGCTGGCGCCTCCGCTCCCGCCTCGCTAGCCTCCCGCCATGCCCCCCGAGCGTCGCTGCCTCGTCGCCCGCACGTCCGATCTCTCCGGCGATGGCCCGCACCACGTCACCGCCGACGGCACCGACCTCGTGCTCCTGCGCGTGGACGGCCGCCTACACGCCTACGACGGCCAGTGCCCGCACCAGGGCGCGCTGCTCGGCGAGGGCGAGCTCGACGGCGGTGTGCTCGTGTGCCGCAACCACCGCTGGCGCTTCGACGCCCGCACCGGCGAGCGGATCGGCGGCCCGCAGTGTCTGCGGGCCCACACGGTGCACGAGCTCGACGACCGCATCGAGGTCGTGCTCGCGACCAGCGAGGCCAAGACCAACGAGACCAAGACCACCCGTACCCGCGACGACCTCCCCGGGCCACGCGCGTGGCCGCTGGTCGGCAATGCGCTGCAGCTCGACCAAAAGCAGATCCACGCGACCCTCGAGGCCTGGGCGCGCCGCTACGGCCCGCTCTACCGCGTGAGCCTCGGCCCGCGCCTGTTCGTGGTCGTCACCGAGCCCGCGCTCATCGCCGAGGTCCTGCGCAGGCGCCCCGACACATGGCGCCGCATCGATCGCATGGAGCACATCTTCGGCGAGCTCGGAGTCAATGGGGTGTTCTCGGCCGAAGGCGCAGAGTGGAGGCCGCAGCGCAAGCTCGCCATGGGCGCGCTCGATCACCGCCACCTGACCGCGTTCTTCGCCACGCTCCGCGAGGTGGCCGAGCGCCTGCGCCGGCGCTGGGAGGCGGCGGCCGACGAAGGCCGCGTGCTCGACGTGCAGAGCGAGATGATGCGCTTCACCGTCGACGTCACCACGCGGCTGGCCTTCTCGCACGCGACCGACACCATCGGCGGCCAGCAGAGCAAGCTGCTCGACGACCTCGACCCGGTGTTCCCCGGGGTCGCACGCCGGCTCAACGCCGCGTTCCCGTACTGGCGCCTGGTCAAGCTGCCCGCCGACCGCAAGCTCGAGCGCTCGCTCGCGAGCGTGCGGCAGTGGCTCGCGGGCATCATCGAGAAGACCCGCGCGGAGCTGCGGGCCGAGCCCGCGCGCGCCGAGGACCCGCGCAACTTCCTCGAGGCGATGCTCTCGGCCAAGGACGCCGAGGGCCGACCGTTCCCCAACGACGTGGTGTTCGGCAACGCGATGACCATGCTCCTGGCCGGCGAGGACACCACCGCGAATACGCTGGCCTGGGCGGTACACCTGTTGCTCGATGCGCCCGCCGAGCTCGCGGCGCTTCGCGCCCGCATCGACGAGGTGCTGGGCGACGAGCTCGTGCCCGCCGACATGGGCGTCACGCGGGCGCTCGACGAGGTGGAGGCCATCGCCAACGAGACCATGCGCCTACGGCCCGTGGCGCCGCTGATGTTCTTCCAGAACGTGCCCGACGTGACGCTCGGCGACCTGCAGCTGCCCGCCGGCAGCGCGGTGTGCCTGTTGACGCGGGTTGCCGTCACCGATCCCACCCGCGTGGACGACCCCACCGCGTTCCGCCCCGCCCGCTGGCGCGACGGCCGGCTCGCTGCGGAGATGCAGCGCTCGGGCGTGTTCGTGCCGTTCGGCTCGGGGCCGCGGATCTGCCCCGGTCGCAGCCTCGCGCTGCTCGAGATCCGCGTGGTGCTGGCCACGCTCTTGCGGAGCTTCGAGCTCGAGCGCGTGGGCCGGTCGGACGACGTGGGCGAGGAGTTCGGCTTCACGCTCACCCCCACCAACCTGCACGTGCGGCTGCGCCGGCGCGCGGCCGAAGCGAGGGCCTAGGGCGCGTCGTTGGGGCGAGTAGGCCGCACCGGCTTGGTGCCATCGAGGTTCTTGCGTGGCACCCACACCTCCGGTGCTCCTTTCGTTCCATTCAGATCCTGCCGCGGTACCCACACCTCTGGTGCTCCGTTCGTTCCATTCAGATCTTGCCGCGGCACCCACACCTCCGCTGCTCCGTTCGTTCCACTGAGATCCTGCCGCGGCACCCACACCTCCGGCGCGCCCTCGTCGGCCCCGCCCGCGTCCGCGCGCGGCACCCAGATCTCCTCCCGTGGCACCGGAGTCGCCGCTCGTTCGAAGCGCGGGGGCCAGCTCACGCTCGCACAACCCCCGGTGAGCACCAGGAGCAGCACCGTGCCCTGCACCACCGACGCTCGCATCAGAACCGCCCCCCGAGCCGCAGGCTCAGCCCGCTGCGACCGAGCCCGAACGAAGGCACCGTGGCGACCACCTTCGCCCGCCGGAACAACCCCTGCCGCTTGCGCAGCGCGAGGCCGTAGCCGAGCAGCCCCCCGCCCGAGGCCACCAGCGCCGAGGCGCCATCGGTCAGTCCCTGCGCCACCCCGTGGCGGCAGTCGGTCCACGGGCCCCACTCGTCGGTCACCGTGAACGCATAGGGACCCACGCCGCCGACCCAGCACCCCCACCACAGCATCTCGTTGGTGAGCCCCAGCGCTCCGCCCACGCCCGTCAGCACCGCGCCCGCCACGATGAAGCGCTTGGCCGGTGCCCGCGTGCGTCGCAGCGCCGTGTCGTACCAGGCATCGTGGTACGCCCGCACCACGCCACCACCCGCTGCGCTGGCGATGCCGACCGCGAGGCCGAGCCGCTCGAGGATGCCGATCGCACAACCACCGCAGAGCAGGACGTCGCCGACCTGGTAGAGCGCGACCACGCCGAAGGCCACGCCGGCGCCGACGAACAGCCCCGTGCCGCGATACTTCGGCGGATGGATGCGCACGTGATCGGGGGCGGGCGGCGTGACGGTGGGCAACGAGGGAGCGAGAGCCGGCGGCGCCACGACGTCCGTGGGTGCCGGCTCCACCGGCTCGGCTCCGGCGTTCTCCCCATCGACCACCGCGGGCCGATCCGGCTCCGGCACCTCGACAGCCTCGCCCTCGGGCACCGAGGGCTCCACCGCATCGGCGGGCTCCGCCATCACGTCCTCCGTGCTCACGGGCTCCGCGGGCTCGGCCTCCACCGCGCCCGGGGCCGTCAGCACCCACGCCAGCAATCCACTCGCAAGCCAAGTCATCGACCCATCATACGGGCCCGGATCCGCGCGTGCCTACCCCACCCCGTGCAGAGCGTCTGCACGCCCTTCTGCTTCACCTCCGTTCCGATCGGACGTCGCGTCACCGCGTCGCCGCGAGCCATCACGGGCGGGTTGCCGAAGTTGACAATCCCGGTCCGCTACGCTCGAGTGGAGCCATGACCTTCGTACGTGCATGCGTCTCGGTGCTCGGGCTCGCGCTCGTCGCCACGGGTTGCCCTTCGCCGCCTCCGGGGGGCAGCGACGAGAGCAGCACGAGCAGCGGCGATGTTTCGTCGTCCGAGCCCACGTCGTCCTCGGCCGACACCAGCACCACGGGAAGCTCGACGAGCGACGACACGCTCGACGACACGGGCTCGACGTGCGGCAACGGCGTCGTGGATCCGGATGAAGATTGCGACGGCCTCGACCTCGCAGGTGGCACGTGCGAAGCGCTCGGGTTCGACGGCGGCACGCTCTCGTGCAGTGGAGCATGCTCCTACGACACCAGCAGCTGTAGCGACTCGCCCGGCGCTCCGCTGCTGGAGCTCGGGTTCTCGCCGATCAAGCAGTTCGACTTCGGCTGGATGGCCATCGCCGACGCCGACCACTACCAGCTGCTCGAGAGCGCCACCCCGGGCGATCCGTTCACGCAGCTCGGCGACGACATCGTCGGCGAGTCGATCTCGCTCACGATGCCGTTGCACCTGCGCCACGAGGCGAGCTACATGCTGCGCGCGTGCAATGTCATCGGCTGCACGGACTCGGACCCGGTGAGCGTGGTGGGCTCGCTGGCCGAGGCGACCGGGTACTTCAAGGCATCGAACACCGGTTCGGGCGACAGCTTCGGCACCAGCGTGGCGCTGAGCGGTGACGGCAACACGCTCGCCGTCGGGGCGTCCGCCGAGAGCAGCAGCGCCACGGGCGTCGACGGCAACCAGGCCGACGACTCCGCGTTCCAGGCTGGTGCCGTCTACGTGTTCGTGCGCGATGCGAGGGGCCAGTGGTCGCAGCAGGCCTACCTCAAAGCCTCCAACTCCGACGCGGGGGACTTGTTCGGCGCCAGCGTGGCGCTGAGCGATGACGGGACGACCCTCGCCGTGGGTGCCTTCCACGAAGCGAGCAACGCCACCGGCATCGACGGCGACCAGGCCAACAACTCCGCGATCTTCGCCGGTGTCGTCTACGTATTCGAGCGCGATGCGATGGACCAGTGGTCGCAGCAGGCCTACGTCAAGGCCTCCAACCCCGACGCGGGCGACGAGTTCGGCACCAGCGTGGCGCTGAGCAGCGACGGAACGACCCTCGCCGTGGGTGCCCCCCTCGAAGACAGCAACGCCACCGGCATCGGCGGCAATCAGGCCAACAATTCCGCTGGCGCCGCGGGTGCGGCCTACGTGTTCGTGCGCGACGGGATGGACCAGTGGTCGCAGCAGGCCTACCTCAAGGCCTCCAACACCGACGCGGACGACTTCTTCGGCGCCAGCGTAGCGCTGAGCGGCGATGGAACAACCCTCGCCGTGGGTGCCGTCCTCGAGGACGGCAACGCCACCGGCATCGACGGCAACCAGGCCGACGACTCCACCAACAACGCGGGCGCGGCCTATGTGTTCGTGCGCGACGCGATGGACCAGTGGTCGCAGCAGGCCTACGTCAAGGCGTCGAACACCGAGGCGAACGACTTCTTCGGCTGGAGCGTGGCGCTGAGCGGCGACGGCAGCACCCTCGCCGTCGCCGCCCTCAACGAGGATAGTGGCGCGACTGGCATCGATGGCGATCAGGCGAGTAACTCCGCCGCCGATTCCGGGGGCGTCTACGTGCTCGTGCGCGACGCGATGGACCAATGGTCGCAGCAGGCCTACGTCAAGTCTTCCAACCCCGGCGCCGTCGACAACTTCGGCCGCGCCATGGCGCTCGGTAGCGACGGCAGCACCCTCGCCGTGGCGGCAATCTTCGAAAGCGGCAGCGCCACGGGCATCGGCGGCGACGATGCCGACGATTCCGCTTCCAGTGCCGGCGCGGCCTATGTGCTCGTACGCGACACGATGGGCCAGTGGTCGCAGCGAGCCTACGTCAAGGCTCCCAACACCGACGCGAGCGACGGCTTCGGTGCAGCCCTGGCGCTGAGCAGCGACGGCAATGCTCTCGCCGTGGGCGCCTATCAGGAAGGCAGCAGCGCGACGGGCATCGGGGGCGACCAAGCCGACGACGCCACCGGCAACGCCGGTGCCGTGTACCTCTTCTGACGCCCTTGCCTACCCCCAGCCCGGCAGATCCGCCACCAGGATGTGCGACCCCGTGCAGAGCGTCTGCACGCCCTTCCGCTCCGCCTCGGTTCCGATCGGGCGTCGCGTCACCGCGTCGACGCGAGCCATCACCGGCGGGTTGCCGAAGTTGACGATGAAGGCCGTACCGTCGAGCGACACCGCCACCCCACGCGGCTCGGGCACTCGCAGGCTCCCGAGCAGCTCGCCGGTGTCGAGGCTCCAGAACGTGAGGTAGTGGGCCAGGGGCGTGGTGGCGGCCACCGTGCGCGTGGGCTCGTGGATCGCCACCGACAGCGTCTCGCCGCGGAGCTTGCCCACCACCTCGACCGGTGCCTCGGCCGTGCGCAGCGGGCCGCCCGAGGCTGGGGTGCCGCGCACGCTCACCCCGCCGAGGTCGTCCATCGGCGAGAGCCCGTCGCGCGGCGCCGAGACCACCGCGAGCTCGCCCCCGTGGCCCACCGCGAGGTGCCCGGTGTTGATCCGCGGGTTCGTCGGCCGCACCGATTCCAAGAGCGCCTCGCTCTTCAGATCCACGTACGTCACGTTGGGCGCGTGCTCGTCGCTGCCCATCGGCGCGCCGCCGTTGCACACCACCAGCACGTCGCCATCACCCACGAGCTCGCAGTCGTGCGGCGCGATGCCGTACGACGGCAGCTCGCCGAGCAGCCGGAAGTCCCGCCCGTCCCGCACCGCGAGCACTCCGCGGTATCCGTCGGTCACGTCGGTCTCGGTACAGTAGAGCAGCGAGCCATCGCGCGAGAACGCACCGTGCCCGTAGAACTCGCGCCCGGGGCCTGCCGTCAGCGTCTGCACCACCGCGCCCGCCCGCAGGTCGACCACGCACGCGCCCGGGCCGTGCTTCTCGAACAGCACCAAGAGCCGCTCGTCATGGGGGCTCGGCGTGAGCCCGTGGGCGAGGAACGGCAGGTCGAACCACTGCGGGAGGGCGCCGGGCACGAGCGACAGCCGCCCGAGGTGGAACGCCTTCTCACCGGTGACCCGGTGGAACTGCGACCCGCCCCCGAACAGGGCTCCCGGCTCGCTCGTGGGCCTCATTGCGCCGCCTTGGGCATCGCTCGCTCCTGCGCCTGTACCACCGTCAGCGCCGTCATCAGCACGATCGTGTCCACGTCGCAGTCACGCTCGAGCACGGTCACCGGGTGCGCCATGCCGAGCAGCACCGGTCCCACCACCCGCTGGTTGCCGAGCTCGCGCATGAGCTTGTAGGCGATGTTGCCGGCGTCGAGGTTGGGGAACACCAGCACGTTGGCGGGCCCGGTGAGCTTCGAGAACGGGAACGTCTCCTGCGCGAGCGCGTGGTCGAGGGCCACGTTGACCTGGATCTCGCCCTCGACCTCGAGCTCGGGCCGGCGGTGGCGCAAGAGCTCCGTGGCGCGTGCCACCTTGCTCGCCTCGGGGTGCCGCACCGAGCCGAAGCTCGACATGCTGAGCATCGCCACCCGCGGTGTCACATCGAACGTGCTGGCCGCGTCGGCCACCATCTCGGCGATGTCGGCCAGCGCCTCGGCGTTGGCGTCGAGCGTGACGGTGGTGTCGGCGAACAGCAGCATGCCGCGCTGGTGGTGCAGCACGAGGTACATGCCCGCGGTGCGCCGCACCCCCGGCGCGAGCCCCAGGATCTGCAGCGCTGGTCGCACCACCTCGGGGTAGTGGGCGTTGATGCCCGACACGATGCCCGCGGCGCGGCCGCTCTGCACCATCATCATGCCGAAATGGTTGCGCCAGCGCATGTGCCGGCGCGCCTCCTTGAGGTCGACGCCCTTGCGCTGGCGCTGCGCGTAGTAGCGCTCGACGTACTCGTGGCGCATATCGTCACGCTGCGGATCCACGATCTCGAGGCGGGCGAGATCGATGTCGATCTCGTGCTCCTCCACCACTGCGTGGATCTCCTCGGAGCGTCCGAGCAAGATCGGCGCGGCCACCCCCTCGTCGAGTAGGATCGAGCACGCCGACAGCACGCGCGGGTCGTCGCCCTCGGGGAACACGATCCGCTGCGGCCGGTTGCTGGCCTGCTTGATGAAGCGCCGGATCACCGACGACGACTGCCCGAGCAGCCCCCGCAGCCGCTCGCGGTAGGCCTCCTCGTCGAACGTGGTGATGCCCGCCACCTTGCTCTCCACGGCCGCCTTGGCCACCGCCGGCGCCACCCAGTAGAGCACGCGCGGGTCGAAGGGCTTGGGGATGATGTAGTCGGGCCCGAAGCTGAACTCGGCGCCGTAGGCGAGGTTGACCACGCGCGGCACGTCGCGGCGGGCGAGCTCGGCGAGGCTGCGTGCGGCGGCGATCTTCATCTCCTCGGTGATCGCGGTGGCGCGCACGTCGAGCGCCCCGCGGAAGATGAACGGGAACCCGAGCACGTTGTTGACCTGGTTGTTGGTGTCGCTCCTCCCCGTGGCCACGATCGCGTCGGGCCGCGCGAGCTTGGCCTCCTCGTACGGGATCTCGGGGTCGGGGTTGGCCAGCGCGAAGATGATGGGTCGCTCGGCCATCGTCTTGACCATGTCGACGGTGACGAGCCCCGCGACCGAGAGCCCGAGCAGCACGTCGGCGCCGACGAGCGCGTCCGCGAGCGTGCGCGCGGGCGTCTCGCGCAGGAACTGCGCCTTGACCTTGTTGAGCCGAATCTCGGGCTGGTCGGCGCGCCCCATGTGGAGCACGCCGCTCGAGTCGGCCATCAGCAAGTGCTCGGGCCGCACGCCGAGGCTCATGAAGAACCGCGAGCAGGCCACCGCCGAGGCCCCTGCCCCGCTCACCACCACCTTCAGATCCTCGATGCGCTTGTCTTGCAGGTGCGCGGCGTTGAGCAGCGCGGCGCCGGTGATGATCGCGGTGCCGTGCTGGTCGTCGTGGAACACCGGGATCTTCATGCGCTTGCGCAGCGCCTCCTCGACGTAGAAGCTCTCGGGCGCCTTGACGTCCTCGAGGTTGATCCCGCCGAACGTGGGCTCGAGCGCGGCGACCACCTCCACGAACTTCTCCGGGTCGCTCGCGTCGATCTCGAGGTCGAAGACGTCGATGTCGGCGAACTTCTTGAAGAGCACGCCCTTGCCCTCCATCACGGGCTTGGCGGCGAGCGGCCCGATGTTGCCGAGGCCGAGCACCGCGGTGCCGTTGGTGATGACCGCGACGAGGTTGCCGCGCGCGGTGTAGCGGTACGCCTCGCTGGGGTCGTCGCGGATCGCGAGGCACGGCTCGGCCACGCCGGGGGAGTACGCGAGCGACAGATCGCGCTGGCTGGTGAGGGGCTTGGTGGGGACCACCTCGATCTTTCCGGGCCGCCCCTGCGTGTGGTACTCGAGCGCCTCGCGTCGTCGAACCTTCGCCATGATCCGAGACGGTAGCGCGCCGGCCCGGCTCGTGACCACTCTAGGCGTCGACGTCGACGCAGACGAGCTCGTGAGCCTCGGTACGATCGGGCGGCTCCCAGCGCCGCAGCATGCGGTGGAGCACGTTCTCGGGCACCGGGTGAGGGCGCTCGCGATTGCGCCGAAACAGCGCGCTCGCAGGGGCCTCCACGTACACCAGGCGCACCCGCGCGCGGTAGTCGAGGCACGTCCCGACCACCGCCTTGCGCAACGTGCGGCCGAGGTTGGTCGCGTCCCACACGAACGATCGCCCCTGGCGCAGGTGCTCGCGGGCGCGACCACGGGCGACATCGATCACCTTGCCCTGCGGCTCCTCGGGGCCGATCCGGAGCTCGCGGCGGATCGCGTCGAGCTCGATCACCGGCTGCCCCTCGGCATGCTCGGCCACCCAGCGGCTCTTGCCCGACCCGGGTAGGCCGCTCATCACCGTGACCCACATGCGAGTGTCGTCGTGGGCGGCCCACGCGGGATCGCGATCGGGGCGGCGGAAGAACTCGACGCGCGCATGGTCGTTGGCGAACGCCCACGGCGCATCGGCGCACCCGAGCTCCGCGGCGTACTCGCAGAACAGCTGCACGTCGTCGATCCGCTCGGCCTGGTCGGGACAGCTGCGACCGCGCAGATCGGCCTCGGACAGCCACGCGAGCTCGCGAAGGCTCGCGGTCTGGCTCATGCGGATCACGAGCCGCTGGCTGTCGCTGCGGCCGGCCCAGTGGTACGGCACCTGGTGGAAGCGCACGAGCGCGCACACGGCCTCGCGATCGGCCCGCGACACCCCGAGCTGCCAGAGGATCACGCGGGCGTCGAACGCCCCTGCGGGCGAGTGGCCCGGCGAGCGCACGCGGCCATCGTCCTCCACCACCGTGCAGCGGGGCTTGGCGACGTCGTGCAGGAGCGCGGCAGCGTGCAGGCGCAGCGCGAGCGCCGGGTCGGCGCTTCGGAATGCGGGCATGGCCGCCATCGCCTCGCAGACCATGCGGGTGTGGATGAAGACGTCGCCCTCGGCATGGAACACGGGGTCCTGCGGGACGCCGCGCATCGCCGTGACCCACGGGAATTCGCGAGCGAGGGCGTCCCACTCCACGCGGAAGTCCGGCGCCGCGGGCACGTGCAGCGCGACAGCAGGCGTGCTCACGCGTCCTCCGGGCTCGGATTCGAGGCGGGCCCGAGATCGTAGAGATCGACGCCCGGGGCGAGGCGGTTGGGCACGATGGGACGATCGAGCCAGTGCCCGCCCGAGTCGACCACCGAGGTCAGGAAGCTCGCGCGGATCCACTTGTAGCGCGCCGTGACCTCGCCGTGCTCCTCGACCTTGACGTAGAGCCCCTCCGCCAGTGGCGAGGCATCGGTCTGCTTCTCCACCCGCTCGGGGTCGAGGCCGCCGTCCTCCGCCGTGCGCCGCAGCGCCTGCCACCAGTCGTCGCTCTTGTAGAGCGAGGGGGCCACGCGGCGGGCCAGCGCCTCGATCGAGGGCGTGGTGCCCTCGTGGATCACGGGCACCGAGACCACCGGCGTGCCGCGGAGCAGCTCCCGCCGCCGCGGTGTGGACAGGAACGCGCCGGTCTCCCGGTCGAGCACGTCGAACTCCATGAAGTAGTGCGGCAGCCGGTCGTAGTACACGGTGTGCTTGGCGTAGAGCCACTCGCCGTACATCACGTAGCGCGAGCCGAGCGCGGCGTGAAAGGCATCGCGGTGGCAGCTCGCCCAGGTCTTGAAGAGGTCGAAGTGCCGCTCGCGGTAGCCGCCCACGAGGTGGTGGCCGCGGCTCTGCAGCCACAGGCGCCCGTCGTCGTCGAACGAGACGCCCGCGTTGGCACCGTCGAGCTTCTCCTCGACGACGAGTGGCCGGCCCTCGATCTCGGCGAACGCGGCCGCCTCGAGATCCTCGTCGCCGGGCTGCAGCCGCGAGCCCTGCAGGTGGCGGGTGCGCGGGTACTTGTGGAGCGTGGGGCTCATGCGGGCGGCCCTCCATGCTCGCCGGGCTGGGCCACGCGCGCCACCGCGATCATGTGCCCCGGCACGTGCTCGATCTGCACGCGCGTCGCCCCGGCCTCGAGCAAGAGCGCCCGCAGGCTCGCGGGCGAGAACAGCTGGATGTGCTGCGGGTTGTCGTCGGGTCCCGAGGGCACCGAGGCCACCACGAAGCGCCGCGCCACCCGCACGAGCTCCGCCGCGGCGCGCGAGGGTTCTTGCAGGTGCTCGAGCACCTCGAGCGCGGTGGCCACGTCGACGGCGTCGTCGGGCAGCGGCAGCGCACACACGTCGCCGTGCACCACCGAGAGTCGCTCGACGCCACCTTCGCGCACCGCTCCGAGGTCGCGCACGCGCCGGGGATCGGCATCGAGCGCGGTCACGGGCAGCCACGGCAGCGCGTGGAGCAGCGGCCACAGGAACGTGCCGCGACCGCTGCCCACGTCGAGCAGCTCGGCGGGCAAGAGCCCCCGCAGGATCCCGAGCACCTTGGCCACCCGCGGCAGCGTGGCGTTCTGCTTGAACTTGTGCAGCCGCAGGCCCTCGGCGCGGCCGCGCTCGAGCAGCTCCGCGGGGGGCAGCGCCTGGCCCTGGAGCGCGGGGCAGCGACCGAGCACGAATGCGGTGGCGAGCTCGACGTAGTAGCGCTCGGGGTCCATGCGAAGCCGCCGGGGATCTTCGCAGAAGACCCCGCGCACGACCGCCCACTCGATCGCCCAATGAGCGACTTGCGAAGATAGCGCGGCGTAATGGAACCGCTGAATTGCAACGATTCCAAGCGATTACGCGCACCTCCCTGGCCAAATACTGAACATCCGCCCGTGTATACTCCGACTCCCGCGGCGCACACTTGATCCGCGATCTCCCATCACCATGCCCGGTACGCGCAGGCACACCTCGGACGGCGTCTCCACGTCGCTCGAGCGCGACGTGGAGGACCGCGATCCCACCACGCGGTTCGACGTCGACGCACAGCTCGAGGTCGATCAGGACATCGAGCTGCCGCGCGATGGGATCGTCGACGGCCGCTACAAGGTGCTCGACCGCGTGGGCGACGGCGGCATGGGCGTGGTGCTGCGAGCGCAGGATCTACGCCTGCACCGACAGGTGGCGCTCAAGCTCATCCGTCCGCACCTCGTGGTCGAGCGCGAGCTCGTCGAGCAGTTCCTGGCCGAGGCACGAGCGATGGCCCAGCTGCGCCACCCCAACGTGGTCGAGGTCTACGACTTCGGCGAGCACCACGGGCGGCCCTACTTCGTGATGCGCTTCATCGACGGGCCCGACCTGCACACGTGGGTGGGCGAGCAGCCGCGGCCGCTGCCGGTCGACGTGGCGCTCGGGATCCTCGGCCAGGTCTGCGAGGGCGTGGCGTCGATCCACGACGCGGGCGTGGTGCACCGCGACATCAAGCCCGAGAACATGCTCGTCGACGCGGGCTTCCGCGTGGTGGTGACCGACTTCGGGCTGGTGCGCCCGCTCGAGGAGCTCACGAGCCAGTCGGGCTGGCAGATCACCGGCGGGACCGCGGGCTACATGGCCCCCGAGCTCGCGCGCGAGGAGGAGGATCTGCCGTCGTCGCTCGCGACCCGCAGCGACGTGTACTCGCTCGGCATCCTCGCGTACTGGCTGCTCGTGGGGCAGCACCCGTTCGCGGCCAAGACCCGCCGCCAGATGCTCGACCTGCAGATCCGCGCCCGTGTGGCGCCGCCCAGCGAGGCGCGCCCGGATCTGCCGCGCGAGCTCGATCCCGTGGTGCTGCAGGCGCTGCACAAGGATCCGCGGCGCCGCACCGCCGACGCGCGGATCCTGGCCGATCAGCTGCGCCTGACCCGGCTCTGCATCGGGCGCCCGCGGCCGCGCGTGGTGGTGGTCGACGAGGACGAGGCGGGCCTGCGCTGGATCGCGAGCACGCTCGCCGACACCTGCCCCGACGCGGTGGTGGTGGCGCTATCGGACAGCAGCCGCGCGCTCGAGCGGATCGAGGCCGAGCCGCCGGCGCTGGTGATCACCGCGCTCGAGAACCGCGGCGTGAGCGGGCTCGAGCTCGCGGCCACCGTGCGCGGCAACCCTGCCACCCAGGCCGTGCCGGTGGTGGTGGTGTCCGCGGTGGGCGGTGCGGCGGAGTGGCAGGCGCTGTGGCGGATCGGCGTGCAGGGGTTCTTGCTCAAGCCGCTGGTGCGCGAGGCGTTCGTACCACTGGTGCGGGGCCTCTTGCCGCAGCTCAAGGCCGACGTGCGGATGCTGGCGGGCGCGCGCGGACGGCAGGGGTCGCGCTCGGCCGAGTGACGGCCCCGGCTCGGCTCGCGGGCGAGCTCGAGCTCACCGGCGAGCATCGAGACCGTCGGGGTCGGGTACGGCCATCTCGCCTTCGATGGTCTCGGGGATCATCATGCCGCCGGCCGCGTGGATCGGCTCGGGCGGGGGGCTCTTCTTCGTGCGTTCGACGATCCGCTTGCGAGGCGTGGGCTCGGCCTTGTCGCACGGCTCGTCGAGCTTTGCGGGATCGGGCACGGCCATCTCGCCGTCGACCATGATCTCCTGGGGGTCCTGCGGGACCTGCGGGAGCGGCTTGGGCGGCTCGTCGAGCACGGAGTGATGCGGCACGGTCATCCCGCCGTCGGCGATGCGGACGACGGTGGTCTCGCGCGGGGGCTCGCCGTGCGGGGCGCAGGCCGCCAGCGCAGCGCCGACTCCCAGGGCCGCCGCAAACCCGGCCGCTCGAGCGGCCGCCGTGCGCGGCCGCAGCCGTGCCACCGGAACCAGCGCGGGCTCGGGCGCAGGCGTGGGCTCGGGGCGGAAGCGGATCCGACCGTCCTCGTCGTGGGCGTAGGAGACGCACAGCTTCTGGCCCTTGTGCTCGCGGAGGAACTCCTGGGCCTCGCGCTTGGTCATGTTCGACAGCACTGTCACGTTCTTCGCGCAGTGGCTGCAGTGCGACACCTTGGAGGACCGGTCGAAGCCAATGGCATCGAGGTCGATGGGGCAAGGGCCGGTGATGGGGAGCTTGTCAGCGAGCATGGCGGGTGAGGCCGTACACGCACGATCGCCGCGGTGGATCTACCCGCTCGCGACGCACGACGGCCGCCGCCCCGAGGGGCGACGGCCGCTGAATTCACGATTATTCTCGGATACTTATGGGGATTTGGGCGCCGCGGCCTTCTCCTTCGAAGCGTTGCCCGCCTTCGCGGTGCCCTTCTCGGCCTTCGGGGGCTCGCCCGCCTTCGCGGTGCCCTTCTCGGCCTTCTCCGCCTTGTCCTTCACCCCCGCCGTCGGATCGATCACCTCCACCGGCGCGAGCTTCTCGAGGCGCTTGCGCAGCGTCTTGGCCGGCCCGACCACCACGATCACCAGCTCGTTCTCGTGCACGAGGCGCTTGGCGGCGGCGTTCATCTGCGCGCTGTCGACCTTGGCGACCGCGTCGAGGTAGCTCTGCGTCCAGCTCTCGGGCAGGCCCTCGGCCTCGAGCGACCACAGCTCGTTCACGAGATCCCGCGGCGTCTCGTGCTGGCCGGCAAAGCGGCCGAGCAGGTAGCTCTTGGAGAACGCCTCCTCCTGCTCGCTCGGGGGCTCCTTCTCGAGGCGACGGATCTCATCGAGGATGGTCTCGACCGTCTCCGCGACGGTGGAGTTCTTGGAGAACGTGCTCACCGCGAAGCGCCCGGCGAAGCGATCGGCCGAGAACCCGCCGCCCGCACCGTAGGTGAGGCCCTTCTTGACGCGAATGGTGTCGTTGAGCCGGCTGTTGAAGCCGCCGCCGAACACGTCCGAGAGCACCCGCGCGACCACCCAGTCCTCGTGGGTGCGGGTGATCCCCACGTGGCCCACGCGGATCTGCGACTGATCGCCCGCGCGATCGACCAGGTAGATCTTGGTCTTGCTGCCGGCGGGGGCCGCGGGCACGGCCACGGTGGGCGCGGCCCCGCTTGCCTTCCAGTCGCCGAAGTACTTCTCCGCCAGTGCGAACGCCTCGTCCTTGCCGAGGTCGCCGGCGATGTAGAGCACCGTGGTGTCGGGCCGCACGTGGCCGCTCCACCACTTCCCGAGGCCGTCCACGGTGATCCCGTCGAGCTCCTGCGATTGCGGCTCGGGCAGCCGCGCGTAGGGGTGGCCCGGGAACATGCGGCGCCGCAGCTCGCGGTCGGCGAGGTAGCTCGGCGAGCGCTCGGTGATCGCGAGCCCGGTGCGCACCTGCTTGACCAGCTTGGGCAGCTCGGCCGCGGGGAACGTGGGCCGCCGCACTGCCTCGGCCAGGAGCTTCATCGCACGCGCGGCCTGGGGCGTGACGGCGCTCGCCGTGACCTCGCCCGTGTCCATGTCCACGCTGCCGCCGAGGCTGACCGCGTAGGTGTCGAGCTCGTCGGTGAGCTGCTTGTAGTCGTAGGCCTTGGTGCCGCGGGTGAGCATCGACGCGGCCATCGACGCCGCGCCCGGCATGTCGGCAGGATCGGCGAAGGCTCCGAAGCGCATGCCGAGCGTGTAGCTGACGAACGGCACCTCGTGGTTCTCGATGAACACCACCTCGAGGCCATTGCCGAGCCGCTTGTCGGCGTGCTGGATCCCCGCCTTGGGGGCCACGGCCGCGGCGACCTTGGGCGTGGTGCCGAGCTCGGCCGGGCGCGCGAGCCCGGGCTTGCCCTCGCCCTCGCCCGAGATCTCCTCGGGGCCCTCCGGGCCGTCGTCCTTCTTGGTGGGCTTCTTGCCGCGGATCTGGTCGACGAGGAAGCCCATCAGGTTGGGCTCGACGCGGATCGAGATCTCGCGCTGCGGCACGAGGTGACGCGCGGCGACCTTCTTGAGGTCGGCGACGGTGACGGCGTCGATCTCCTTGAATTCGCGGTTGACGCTGTCGAGGTCGTGCTTGACGACCGCGGCCTGGCCGAGCAGCTGCGCCTTGGAGCCCACGGTGAGCTGCGAGGTGACGGCGTCGCGGAGCATGCCGTTCTTGGCCTTGGTCAGCTCGGCCTCGGTGACGCCGTCGGCCACGAGCTTGGAAACGTGCCCTCGGATGGCCGCGAGCACCTCGTCGGGCTCGTCGCCGAACGGCGAGAGCACGGCCCCCGCCGCGAAGATCCCGTCGTCCTCGAGCGAGAACCCGCCCGCCAGCGCCATGATCGCGAGGTCCTTGTCGGTCACGAGGTCGCGGTAGAGGCGGCTCGACTCCCCGCCCCCCAAGATGCTCCCCAGCATCTCGAGCTCGAGCTCGTCCTCGTGGCCGGTGGGCACGGTGCGGTAGCCCACCGCGACGATCGGCACGGGGCCGTTGCGCTCCTTGATCTTGATCTCGAGGGGCTCTTGGAGCGGCGGCTCCTTCACCGTCACGCGCGGCGGCTCGGGGTAGCTCGGGATGAAGCCGAAGTACCGCTTGGCGAGCTCCACCACCTCGCCGTGGTCCACGTCACCCACGACCACCAGCGCCGCGTTGTTGGGCACGTAGTAGGTGTTCCAGAACTGCTGCAGCTCGTCGGCCGAGGCCGCGGCCAGCTCGTCCATGTCGCCGATCGGGGTCCAGCGGTAGGGATGCTGCTTGAAGATCTCGGCGAGGATCTTGTCGGGCGCGGTGCCGTAGGGCTGCTCGCGACCGAGGCGATACTCCTCGGCCACCACCTTGCGCTCGGTGTCGAAGTAGCCCTGGTTGATCTTGAGGAACGCCATGCGCTCGGCCTCGAGCCACAGCACCATCTCCACCTGGCTCGACGGCACCTCTTGCACGTAGGTGGTGTTGTCGAACGAGGTGTAGGCGTTGACGTCGCCGCCGACCTTGCGGATGTACTCGAAGTGCGCCTTGGGCCCGATGTTCTCGGTGCCGCGGAACATCATGTGCTCGAACATGTGCGCGAAGCCGCGGCGATCGGGCTTCTCGTCCTTGCTGCCCACGTGGTACCAGACCTGCACTGCCGCGATGGGCGCGGAGTGATCGGCGAGGGTGATGACCCGCATGCCGTTGTCGAGCGTGGTCTCGCGGTAGTCGAACGGTCGCTCGGGCAGGAGCGCCTGCTTGCCCCCGTCGTCGGAGGCCTGCTTGCCGCCATCGACGACCGGTGGCGTGGTCGGCTCCTTGTCCTTGGTGCAGCCGAAGAGCGACAGGGCGAGGGCGAGGGCGGCGAGCCGCGATCGGGACGTCATCGGTGGCGGACTCTACAAGCTTCCTCGGGGGCTTGGCGAGGGCTCGCGACCGCGGGCAACGACAAGAGCCCGCTCACATCGCCCCCGGGCCACGGCCCGGCGCCGGCCGCTACCATGGGGCCATGGTCTGGTCGGACGATCGTCGATGTCGAAGCCGAGTCCTCGCGCTCTCGCTGCTCGCCGCCTGTGGTGACGAGAGCTCCAACCCGTTCGACTCGGCCGGCCAGACGTCGACGAGCACCACTACCACCGCCGCCACCACGTCGTCGGATGGCGTGGTGGTCACCGAGACCGGCGCGGCCGACACGACCGCGAGCTCCTCGGACGGCGGTCCGATCTTCGATCTCGAGCCCCCGCCCGACATCGACCCCACCGGGCTGCCGCCGAGCTGCGAGGTGGTGGACGAGCTCGACGGGATCGGCGACTGCCGCATCACCGCCCCGGCCGAGAGCTTCAACCCCGAGGTGCAGTGGAGCTGGGACGGCGGCGAGTCGGCCGTGACGCCGCTGGTGGCCAACCTCACCGACGACGACGGCAACGGCACGATCGACCTCTGTGACACGCCCGACGTGGTGGTGGTGACCGGGGCGCTCGGCGGGGCGATCCACGTGCTCGACGGGGCCACCGGCAGCGAGCACTTCGCGATCCCGACCGCGGTGCATGCATTCGTGACCCCGGCGATCGGCGACATCGACGGCGACGGGCTGCCCGAGATCGTGAGCGCCGCGCCGGTGGGGTTCTTCACGCTGGCGCTGGTGGCCTTCGAGCACGACGGCGCGCTCAAGTGGACCTCGGAGACGGTGTGGCCGCACGACCAGGGCGGCGCGGTGGGCATCGCCGACTTCGACAACGACGGCTCACCCGAGGTCTACGCCGACGGGGCGATCCTGCGGGCGGATGGCACCACGGTGTTCGTGGCGCCCGCGCAGACCGGCTGGTTCCTCGGGCAGCGCAACACCGCCACCACCGCCGCCGATCTCGACGGCGACGGCGACCTCGAGCTGGTGCTGGGCCAGAGCGCCTACCACCACGACGGCACGGTGATCTGGAACGACGCCACCATCCTGCCGGGGTATCCGCAGATCGCCAACCTCGACGACGACGACGATCCCGAGATCATCGTCAACAACAGCGGCGGGATCACGATCCTCGAGCACGACGGTGCGATCGCATTCCAGGACGTACGGCCCACGGGCGACCCGGCGGGGCTCGGCAACTGGTTTCGCCCCTCGACGGTGCACGACTTCGACGACGACGGCCTCTCGGAGTTCGCGGTGTCGTCGGCGAGCCACTACACGGTGTTCTTTCGCAACGTGACGATCATGTGGTCCACCAACGTGCAGGACGGCAGCGGGTGGGCGGCCGGGACCGCGTTCGACTTCCTCGGCGACGGCAGCGCGGAGGCGATGTACGCCGACGAGCAGAACCTGTTCGTGTTCGACGACACGGGCGCGCCGCTGCTCACGGTGCCCCGCTCGTCCAAGACGCTCATCGAGTACCCGGTGGTGGCCGACGTGGACAACGACGGCTCGGCCGAGATCGTGGTGGTGTCCGCGACCAACTGGGACGGCGTACAGACCTCGCCCACGGTGCAGGTGATCCGCGACGCGGAGGATCGCTGGATCCAGGCGCGGCGGATCTGGAACCAGCACACCTACCACGTGACCAACGTGCGCGAGGACTCGGTGGTCCCGCAGCTCGAGACACCGTCGTGGCGCGAGCTCAACACGTTTCGTACCAATGCGCAGATCGAGGGCGGCACGGTGTGCCTGCCGCCACCGGCGGGCTGACGGGCCGGGTCGCGCATCTTGGAAATGCGCATTATCCTTCCCAACATGCTCGACCCCGAAGACTTGGCGGCGCTTGCGGCCGACCTCGAGAGCTTCCGGATCGAGCGCAAGGCATTCTTCAAGCCTGCCAAGGAGGATGTGCAGGAAGCGATCTGCGCGTTTGCCAACGACCTGCCCGGGACCGGGTTGCCCGGCTACGTGCTGCTGGGGGTGACCGACAAGACCGGGAAGCCGACCGGGCTCACGGTGACCGACGAGCTGCTTCGTGAGATCACCGATATCCGCAGCAGCGGCAACATCCTGCCGTTCCCGGTGATGAACGTGAGCAAGACCGTCCTGGAGGACCGCGAGATCGTGGTCGTCGAGGTGCTGCCTTCCCACGATCCACCGGTGCGCCTGCGCGGGCGCGTCTGCGTACGGGTGGGCCCCCGCAAGGGCACTGCCACCCGCGATGAGGAACGGATCCTCAACGAGCGTCGGCGAGGATGGGACGGGCCTTTCGATCAACGTGCCATCCCGGGTGCCCAGCTCGACGAGCTCGACCTCCGTTTCTTCGAACAGGACTATCTCCCCAACGCCATCGACGCCGACGCGCGACGAGACAATGGCCGTTCGCTCCCGGAGCAGCTGTCCGCGTTGCACTTGGCCTCCCCCGACGGCGTTCCGAACGTCGCAGGCATGCTGATCCTGGGCCGCGATCCAACCACATACCTGCCGGGGGCATATGTGCAGTTCTTGCAGATCGATGGGGTGGAGCTGACGGATCCCATCATCGACCGCAAGGAGCTGTCGGGGCCGCTGCCCACGGTGCTCCGACGCATGGACGAGATCACGTCGGCGCGCATCCGCGTGGCAACCATCATCACGGGCACCACCGTCGAGCGCCGCAGCCCCGACTATCCCATGGAGGCCATGCAGCAGCTCTTGCGCAACGCGGTCATGCACCGCAATTACGAGACGAGCAACGCCCCGGTGCAGTGGTACTGGTTCTCGGATCGCATCGAGATCCACAACCCGGGCGGCCTCTACGGCCGGGCCACGGAGGCCACGTTCGGGCAGCCGGGGAGCAACGACTACCGCAACCCCGTCATCGCCGGTGCGCTGCATGTGCTCGGCTTCGTGCAGCGCTTCGGCTTGGGAGTCCCACTGGCGCGCAAGGCGTGCCGCGAGAACGGCAATCCCGAGCCCGAGTTCAGCTTCGAGCTCGCGAGCTTCGGCGTCACCGTGAGGGCTCGGCCGTGATTCGCTTGGGGTTCCTCAACATCAAGGGAGGGGTCGGCAAGACCACCCTCGTGTATCACCTCGGCCACATGCTGGCCGAGCTTGGCCGACGCCCCTTGCTCATGGATCTCGATCCGCAGGCCGCCCTGACCACGATGTGCGTGCGTGCTCAGCGACTGGAGGAGCTGTGGCCGGATTCCGCGGAGCATCCGCTCACGATCTCGGGCTGCATTCCCCCGGTCGTGCGAAGGGTCGACGAGATCCGCGAGCCTCATGTCGAGCCGCTGGGGGACAGCCTGGGGCTCGTCCCTGGCGACCTGTGGCTCTCGACGTTCGAGGATCGGCTGTCGGAGGCCTGGACGGGCTCGTTGGATGGCGAGGATGCCTTCCATGCGCTGTCGACCATTCATCGCGTGGCCGAGCTCGCGGCTGCGCAGCATGGGGCAGATCTCGTGTTGTTCGACTTGGGACCCAACTTGGGGGCCCTCAATCGCGCAGCGCTCGGGGCGGCCGACTTCGTGGTGAGCCCACTCTCGTCCGATCCCTTCGCGGGGCTGGAGCTCCGTAGCCTCGGCCAGCTCCTTGCGGATTGGCGTCGCGGCTGGACGGAGCGTCTCGCGCGTCATCCCGAGTCCCTGGCGAGCGCAGGGCACATGGAGCCGCTCGGGTACGTGGTGACGCAAACAGCGACGCACTTCGCTCGACAGCAGCGCATGCGCGAGCGATGGATCAGCGGGGTTCCTCGCGAATACCACCGTTGGGTGCTCGGCGATGATTCCGTGCCCGATACCTTCGAGCAGGATCCGTGGTGCCTCGGAGTCATGCGGCACTACCACGGGCTCGTGGTCCTCGCTCGGGACGCCGGCAAGCCGATGTTCCACCTCAAACCGGCAGATGGCGCCGTCGGCTCCCACATGGCGTTGGTGCGACGCTGCTACGACGATTTCGAGTCGCTTGCACGCAAGCTCCTGGACCGAGCCGAGCATTCGGCATAGAACCGCGGCACTCATGCACCCCCGCATCGTCCCCCTGCTCTCCCTCTCCGCCCTGCTGCTCACCGTCGCGTGCGACAAGCCCGACGCCGCCAAGAAGGACGAGGCCAAGAAGGCCGACGTCAAGAAGGGCGACGGCAAGACCGACGTCAAGACCGACGCGAAGACCGACGCGAAGACCGACGCGAAGGCCGACGCCAAGACCGATGCCAAGGCGCCCGACGCCAAGGCCGACGCCAAGGCCCCCGACGAGAAGACGCCCGAGCAGCTCGCCAAGGAGGAAGAGGAGCGCAAGGCCGAGATCGCCAAGGAGCTCGCGGCGCTCGAGGAGTGGAAGGTGGCCGAGAAGGCGCGGTGGACCCCCGAGGTCGAGGCCGAGCTCGTCAAGCTCGCCGGCACCGAGTGGAAGGACGCCAAGAAGGCGCTCGACGCCGTGGTCGCGGGCAAGCACCGCCTGCCCAAGAACGTCACGCGCGACCAGTACCGCCACCCCGCCGAGACGCTGGCGTTCCTCGGCCTTCAGCCCACCATGACGGTGATCGAGGTCGGCCCCGGCGAGGGCTGGTACACCGAGCTGCTCGCTCCCATGCTCGCCAACAAGGGCAAGCTCGTGGTCACCGACTACGATCCGGCCGGGCCCGAGGACAAGGGCACCACGCTCTACGCCCGCCGATTCCAGGCGTTCCTCGAGCGCTCGCCCGCGGGCTACGGCAAGATCGAGCGGGTGGTGCAGGCCGAGGGCGCTCCGCTCGAGCTCGGGGCCGACGCCAGCGCCGACATGGTGCTCGTGTTCCGCGGCATGCATGGCTGGGTCAACCGCGGGACGTGGGACCAGAACGTCAAGGAGGTGCTCGCGGTGCTCAAGCCGGGCGGCGTGCTCGGCATCGAGCAGCACCGCGCCAAGGACGACGCCAAGCCCGAGGAGTCGGCCAAGCAGGGCTACCTCCCGCAGCCCTGGGTGGTAGAGAAGCTCGAGGCCGCCGGGTTCACGCTCGAGGAGGCGTCGGAGATCAACGCCAACCCCAAGGACACCAAGGACCACCCCGAGGGCGTGTGGACGCTGCCGCCATCGCTCGAGCTCGGCGACACCGACCGAGCCAAGTACGAGGCCATCGGCGAGAGCGACCGGATGACGCTGCGACTGCGCAAGAAATAGCGCACGCGAGCGAGCGGCCGCGCGCGGTCTCGCGAGAACACGGATCCCCCCGCTTCAGCACTGAATCACAGGTTGGCGCGGGGTTGGCGCTGGCCTGGGTGGCCTCGGACGGGCCGGATCGGGCTCGCAACGTCCCGAGACGCGCGAAGAGCCACGCGAACGCGCGGCGTGGATACCGCGTGGATTTGCCGTCGTACGGAGGCGCGGGCTAACCTCGGGCCGAGCGTGGTGCAAGAGTCGCAAGGACCCGCGCCCAGCATACCGGCGGGAGGGATGCACGGTGCGAGCCACGAGGTCCTCGGGCGGCTTGCCGTGGGCGGCATGGCGGAGCTGTACCTGGCGCGCACCACCCACGCCAACGGCCGCCGTGAGGTCGTGGTCCTCAAGCGGATCCTCCCGCACCTGTCCGAGGACCCGGAGTTCGTGCGGATGTTCCGGGACGAGGCCTTCCTGGCCGCGACCCTCGACCATCCCAACATCGTCCACGTCCACGACATCGGGCAAGACGGCGAGGACTACTTCTTCACGATGGAGTACGTCCACGGGGAGAACGTCCGCACGATCATCAAGGCGGCGCAGAAGCTCGAGGTGGACCTGCCGCTGCAGCACGTGATCCAGATCGCGCTGGGCGTGTGCGACGGGCTCCACTATGCCCACGAGCAGGTCGACGAGGACGGCTCGCCGCTGCGGATCGTGCATCGCGACGTGTCGCCGACCAACATCTTGGTCTCGTTCGGCGGCGAGGTGAAGATCGTCGACTTCGGGATCGCGAAGGCGGCCGCCGCCACGCACGTGACGCAGGCGGGGATGCTCAAGGGCAAGGCCTCGTACATGTCGCCCGAGCAGTGCCGTGCCGAGCACGTGGACCGCCGCAGCGACGTGTTCGCGATCGGGATCCTCGTCTACGAGATGACCACGCTGACGCGGCTCTTTCGCGGCGACAACGAGCTCGCGGTGCTGCACCAGATCCTCACCGGCTCGGTGGAGCCGCCCTCGACCCGCGTCGACCACTACCCGCCCGACCTCGAGCGGATCGTGATGAAGGCGCTGGCGCAGCGCCCCGCCGACCGCTACGCGACCGCGCTCGCAATGCACGAGGACCTGCTGGAGCTCGCCCGATCGCGGCGGCTGGTGCCCTCGCGCGAGGCGCTGGGCGAGTTCATCCGGGAGCTCTGCGGCGAGCGACCACGCCCGTGGGATGCCGACGAGGAGGAGCTCGAGAACGAGGAGAGCCCGCTCGCCCCCGAGGACGAGGGCACGGGCATGCCCACCACGATGGGCAACTTCGAGGACGAGGAGGACACGCAGGTCAACCGCCGCGCTCCCGACCTGCGCACGCTGGTACCCGGGGCGCCGAGCGGGTGGGAGCAGGACGCCGGCGCGCCGGAGGAGACCACCGGCACCACCAACCGCCGCATGGCGCCGCAGGCCCAGGTGAATGCGCCGCCGCGAACGGGGGCCAAGCGCGTGGGCGGAGACAAGGCGCCCGCGCTGCCTCGCGCGGGTGCGGCCGCGGCCACGAGCCGGGATGCGGGAGGGCGGCTGCGGCTCCAGGGCAAGGGCATGCCCCGGCGGATGCCGTCGAGCGACGCCACGGTGCCCGCGCCCGGTGTCGACGACGAGGCGCTGACGGCCAACGACGGACCCGTGCAGGCCGAGACCACGCTACCGATGGCGAAGCCCGGAGTGGCGAAGGCCCTCGTGCCACGGGGCCCGCTCGCGCGTGGAGCTGCGGCGAGGCCGGCCGCCGGCGAGGCCGAGCCGGCCGCGCCGTTCCGCAGCGGTCGCACGCTCGCGGGCGCGGGCGGAGGGGTGGGGCCGGTGCCGGCTCGCAGCGGCCGTACGGTGCCAGGCTCCGCGCAGACGCCCGCGGGCGGTGCGGACGAGGGTCAGGGCCCGGCAATGGTGGCGCCGGTCGGGCAATCGCCGCTGCCTGGCGGAGCCGATCGCACGATGACCGCGGGCGCAGGGTCGCGACCGCGGGCGGCGACGGGACAGGCGCGGCCCGGTCGCAAGAGCACCGGTGAAACGGTGTTGCCCGTGGGAGCGGCGGCCCAGGCTCAACCGGGGCAGATGCAGCCGGGGCAGCTCCAGCCGCAGCCGCAGCTGCAGATGCAGCAGGCTCAGCCCCTGCAGCAGCCGCAGATGCAGCAAGCTCAGCTCTTGCAGCAGCCGCAGCTGCAGGCCCAGCCGCAGATGCTGCAAGGACCGCCGATGCCCGGGCAGCTCGGTCAGGCGCAGATGCTGCAGGCTCAGCCCTTGCAGCCGCAGGCCACGAACACGACCGACCGTACGATGGCGCTGACGCCCGAGCAGGCGCGGGCCATGGCCGAGCTCGGTGCCGCCGCATCGCCCCCACCTCGGCCTGTGTCGGTGCCGATGCCCTCGGCGTGGTCGGGACCCGGGGTGGATCGAACCGAGATCGCCACTCCGGACCAGCCCCGCGAGGTCGACGAGGGCGCGCGCACGCTGGCGATGCAGCGCTTCGATCGCGCGGCGTTGGTCGAAGCCGCCGCGGGTCGCGAGATGCCCCGGGGCCCCATGGGCTGGGGGGAGGATCCACTCACCCGCACGCAGAAGTCGACGACGGCCGATCCGGTGTCGCTGACCTCGACCCAGAGATCGCCGATCCAGTCGCTCACCGCCACCCAGCGCTCGCCGAGCGCTGCATATCCGCCGATACCGGTGCCGGTGCATGCGAGCACCAACCTCGCGACCGACCTCGCGGACCTGCGCCGCCCGGAGATGCGCTCGCCTGCACCGCGCCCGCCCGCGACGCCGAGCTCGCTGTGGGTACCCGCGCTCATCGTGGTGATCGTGGCCCTGGCCGGCACTGCGCTGTGGCTGTGGTTCTCGAGCGGCCGGTGAGCCCGCCCGTGCCGCCCCGCTTCGTGGGATCGCGCGGCCCGGCTATGCTGCGGGCGCCGTGGCGATCCTCCGCGTCTGCTTCGTGTGCCTGGGCAACATCTGCCGCTCTCCCACCGCCGAGGGCGTGATGCTCCACCTCGTGGCCCGGGCCGGGCGTGCCGAGGCGTTCGAGATCGACAGCGCCGGCACGGCTGCCTATCACGCGGGCGAGCGGCCCGACCGGCGCTCGCTCGCCACCGCGCGCGCCCGTGGAGTGGAGCTGCCCGGCCGCGCCCGCCAATTCCTGCGCGAGGATTTCACGCGCTTCGATCACGTGCTGGCGATGGATCGCGAGAACCACCGCGAGCTCCTGCGACTCGCGCCCGACGAGGCCGCCCGCGCCAAGGTGGCGCTCCTGCGCAGCTTCGATCCCGAGGCGCCGCCCGGGGCCGAGGTGCCCGATCCCTACTATGGCGGCCCCGACGGCTTCGACGCGGTGTTCGAGATCTGCATGTCCGCATGCCGCGGATTCCTGGCACGCATCGACGAGGCCGCGCATGGCCGCTGACGCGCTCCCCGAGGCCGTGCGCGCGGTGATCGAGCGCGCGCTCGGAGGCTCGGTCACCGCGGCGCGACGCGTGGGCGGGGGCGACATCAACGACGCATGGGCGGTGCAGGCGGGCGGCACGTCGGCGTTCGTGAAGGCGCGCGAGGGCGCGGAGCCGAGCGCGTTCACGGTGGAGGCCGCGGGCCTGCGCTGGCTGGCCGAGGCCGGCGCGCTGCGGACTCCGGCCGTGCTCGCGGTGAGCGAGGATCCACCGCTCTTGCTGCTCGAGCTCGTCGAGCCCGGCCGCCCCGCGCCGGGCTTCGACGACGCGCTCGGCCGCGGACTGGCGGCCCTGCACCGCACGACGCCGCCCTGCTTCGGGCTGGACCACGACAACCTCATCGCACGGCTCTGGCAGGACAACACGCCGTGCGAGACCTGGTCCGATTTCTACTGGCAGCGACGGCTCGAGCCGATGCTGCGCGGCGTCGAGCGAGCCGGCCTTGGCGACGCGAGCCTGCGCCGCGACCTCGAGCGGCTCGCCACGTGCCTGCCCGAGCGCTGTGGCCCCACCGAGCCGCCTGCGCGGCTGCACGGCGACCTCTGGGCCGGCAACCTGCTCGTGGACGAGGTGGGCGCGCCCGTGCTCGTCGATCCGGCGGTATACGGCGGCCACCGCGAAATCGACCTCGCGATGATGCGGCTGTTCGGCGGGTTCGAGTCGAGGGCCTTCGATGCGTACGCGGAGGCCTGGCCGCTCGCACCCGGCTGGGAGGACCGCGTGCCGCTCTACCAGCTCTACCCGCTGCTCGTGCACGTGAACCTGTTCGGGGGCGGCTACCTGGGCTCGGTGCGGCAGGCGCTGCGCCGCGTGCTGTGACCGGTTCGCGACCTTCGTGACCGCGCCGCGAGCACGTGGTGCCGGAACGTTTCTTGGGCCCCGCGTGCCCCGGTGCTACCAAGGAGCCGTGAGCACCGCTCCCCGCCCCTCTCGCGCGCCACAACGCCAGCTCGGCGTCACCTGCGAGGGTGGCAGCCGCTTGGCCGTGGGCCGCCGGCCGGCCGCGACCATGCAGCCGCTGCCGGTGGTCGAGGCCCAGGCGTGGAGCCGGGGGCTCTGGGGCGTGTTCCTGCCCGATCGACGCGCGCGCCGCGTGGCATGCCCCGAGGGGCTGCCCGAGCGCCGTCGCGACGCGGCGTGAGGCCAGCCGTCGCTACGCGCCCGGCAGCGTGGCGTCGATCATGAACACGTCGGGCACCACCATGCGCAGCCGCCAGCGCGATGGTGGACGCCGGCGCTCGCGGGCGGCCGCAGCCTTGAGCGGGGCCACGCCCTCGCGATCGTCGATCGCGTCGAGCTCCTGCCACGCCTGCTCGGCCGGGCCCGACTGGCCATCGGCGGCCAGCACCCTCGCGTGCCAGAGCAGCAGCAACGCACGGCGGTAGGCACCATGCTCGCGCGCGAGCGCCCGGCCGAGGTGGGTCCGAGCCGCCGCGAGGTCGCCGGCCGCGATCGCGAAGATCGCCGCCAGGAACCGCAGGTTGGGCTCGGTGGGCGCCGCCTCCACGGCCCGCTCGAGCAGCGCGCGAACGGTGCGGGGGGATGCGCCATCGAGATGGGCCCGCGTCGCTGTCACGTAGGCCCGTATGGCTTCTCGATGCGCGGAGTCGTGCCCGGTGTCCGCCGGCTCGGCGGCGTCGCTCACCTCGACCACGCCCACCGGGCCGTCCCATGCCCACGGGACCTCGATCCACGGCCCGAGGCCGGTTGGGGCCGCGCCGGTCGAGAGCCGCAGCCGCGAGGCCTCGGGCTCGAGCACCACGCTCTTGACCGTCATCGCGCTGGTGATGCAGTTGCCGGCCAGGCGATCGCGAGCCTCGGGGTCGGGCGCGCCTGGATCGCCGGTATCACCGAGCATGCGCTCGAGATCGGCGCGCGACATCCCGCCGGGGCCGCTGCGGCGCACGGCCGCGTGGGCGCGCTCGAAGCGGGCGTTGGAGTCGACCACGAACCCGGGGCTCGTATCGACCTCGCCCGCCGCAAGGCCCGGATCGAGGTAGCGGTTGGTGCACGCCACATGCGAGGCACCGGGGCTCGGCCCGGTGAACGCGGTGCCAACGGCGGTGGTCTCCACCACCAAGGCGTCGCGCTCGGCCGCCGACGAGACGAGCACGCCCCACGTGGAGGCCGTGCGCAGCTCCCCGGCCACACGGCGCACGTCGTCGAGCGAGCGGCAGCGCCGCGCCAGCTCGTGGCCGAAGTCGATGATGCCCACGCCACCAAAGCCCACGTCGCGGTGGAAGCGGGTGTGCGCGGTGAGGCAGAGGCCCGCCTCGTTCCACGCCGTCACGCCCGGCACGTCGGCCCCGCGGGTGGTCACGAAGCCGTAGCGGAGGCCCTCGTCGGGCTCGCACAGCACCACGGTGGGACCGCGATCCCACACGCCCGCGCCGGGAAAGTCGAAGTTGCGGGCGTGCCGGAGCCGACCGTCGCTCGACGCCGCGCCCCACACCGCAAGGGTCGTGCACGCGGGGACGGCGGCCACCGAGAGGCCGGTGCCGTGCAAGAGGCCATGGCGCCCCGCGAGGCCCACCGTGTTCTGCAGGACGTCCATCACCGCGAGGTGGCGAGCGAGCGCGACGGGCTTGCCGAGCCCGCGCATCAGCGCTTCCGTCCGCGCCACGTATTCGGGGAAGCGGCGCCGGCGGGCGCGGTGGAGCAGCGCCGCGCCCACGCTCATCGCCGCCTGCAGGGCCCGGCGCGCCGGCGCGCGCACGACATGGGGCGCCGCGAGGCCGAGCATGGAGCTGGCCATGCGGGCATAGAACTCCATGGTCTGGTCGGCGCCGGGCAGGCCACGCCACAGCTCCCCGAGCTGGGCGCCCATGTCTTGCTGAGTGCCGCGCACGCGCAGCACGAGCAATGGCTCGGGATCGTAGGCGTGCATCGTTCGCGCCTCCTCTCAGCCCCAGGGCATGATGCGGATCCGGCCCTGGTCCTCCCAGCCGACATCCTGGTTGATCCAGTGCTTGCGCAGCGAGAGCTGGCCTTCGGCATCGCGGGTGACGAAGATGTTGGTGAGCCAGTTCGCGTCGTCGCGCGCGGGGAAGTCCGCGCGATAGTGCGATCCGCGGCTCTCGGTGCGCATGGTCGCAGCGCGGGTGATCACCTCGGCCACGTCGAGGAGGTTGCGCTGCTCGAACGCGAGCACGTGATCGAAGGGCTCGGCGATGCGGAGGTCGTCGTCCATGCGATCGCGCTGCGCGTCGATCACCGACTGGGCCCGCGCGAGCTGCTCGGCGTCCTTCTCGACCAGCAAGAGCTCCCACATCGCCTGCTTGAGCGCCGTGTGGAGCGTCTGTGGGCGGGTGCTGCCGGTGGCCTCCCGCTGCCGGGCCAGGCGCTCGCCGAGCAGGCGCTCGTACGCATCGGGGTGCAGCTGCCCGCTCTGGGGCCGATCCTTGGCCACCTCGGCTGCTTTGGCGCCCGCGCGCCAGCCGAGCACCTGCGAGCCGCCGAGCATGGTGCCGCCCAGGCGATCGGCGCCCTGCCAGCCTGCGGCCTCGCCACACGCGAACAGGCCGCGCACGACCGGCGACTGAGCATCGGTGTCGATGCGGACCCCGCCATTGCTGGTGTGGTGGTGGAGCTGCACCTGCAAGAGATCGGTGGAGATGTCCAGGCCGTTCTCCTTCATGTACGCGTCGAACACCTCGGGCTGGAAGCCCCGCTGGGTGCCCGAGAGGTCGAGGAACACGGCATCGTGCTCGGTGCCGCGGCCGGCGAGCACCTCGCCGTGGATCGCCCGGTCGAGGTGGATCGCGCCGTCGCGGCAGCTCACCGGCCAGTGGTAGGCCTTGAGCTTGGAGACCTCGAGCACGGACATGCCCGCGGGCAGGTAATCGCCGAGGAACGCCTTGCCGTGGCGGTTGAGCATGCGGTAGGGCTCCTCCATCTCGTAGAGCATCACCATGCACTGGGTCGGCCAGGTGGTGGCGAGGCCCTGCTGCATGAACTCCATGTTGAAGAGCGGCGCGCCGGCGCGCAGGGCCATCGCGTAGCCGTCGCCGGTGTTGCCGGGCGGGTTGAAGCTGTACTTGAACAGCTGGCCCACGCCGCCCGTGGCGAGGATGACGGCGCCGGCGTGCACGACGAACGGGTCGCCGGCGTCGTCGATGCCGAGCGCCCCGTGACAGCGACCCTCGGTGACGAGGAGATCGGTGAGGTTGGCGTGCTCGAGCACCGTGGTGTTGGTGCCGGCGATCACGGCCTTCTGGATCTGGACGATGTTGTTGGTGCCCTTGCTCTCGGGCGTGGCGGGCATGGTCGCGAGCATCTTGCTCTGGAAGCGCATGCCCATGCTGCGCAGGCGCTTGATCGCCTCGGTGACCTCGTCGACGAAGATCCGGCAGAGCTTGGGGTCCGCCGTGCCGAGGCCCGCCTGCAGCATGTCCTGGTAGGTGAGATCGGGCGGGTTGAAGAGGCCGCCCTTGGGGCCCACGGTGCGGATGGTCCAGAAGTCGGCCTTGGGGTTGCTGGTGGCCCCGGCTCCGCGAACCCCCGGGACGCCGAACTGGCCCTTGACGGCGAGCATCGTGCGGGCGCCGGCATCGTGGGCGGCGATCGTCGAAGCGGTCGCGGCTCCGCCGCCGCCGACGACCAGGACGTCCGTCTCGTAGGTCTTCATCGCAGGCGAGCATGCCGGAAATGCGGCGGGGGGGCTACGCGGGCGAATCGCGAGCCGAACGGCCATCGCAGGCTCGCGAGCGGCTCGGCGCGAGACCGGGATGCTCGCGCCGGAGCGCGGCCGGGCCCGCGGCTACTTGCGGCCGAGGATCTCGTCGAGGTCGACGGCGGCGAGGACCTCGGGGGGAATGCGGTTCTTCGTGACGGGGCGCGCGGGGACGAGCGGGCGGGTGGCGTCGATGCCCATCTTCGTGGTCAGGCCCTGCTCGGACGGGCACGACGGATCGAGCGGGGTGCCCTGGCAATTGCGAAAGACGTGCAGCTTGGCATCGGCCTGGGTCTGGAGCGCCATTGCGGACATCACCTCGCGCATGTCGCCGGGGTCGACGTCGTCGTCGACGATGATCAAGTGCTTGGCGTAGATGTCGGAGAGCAGCGCCTCGATGATGCGGCGGGGTTCGTCGTCGTCTTGCTTGTGGAGCGAGACGACGGCGGTGAGCGGCGCGGGGAGGGAGATCCGGCGCACGCCGGGGGCGATGGCCCGGGCGTCGCGGAGCGTGCGGTGCTCGAGCGCGGGCAGCGAGAGCAAGAGGTGCTCCATGTTGCCGGAGACGATGTCCTGGAACAGCGGCTCGCGGCGGTGGGTGAGGGCCGCCACGGTGAAGACGGGCGTGCGGGTGGCACCGGTGCCGTAGCCGGTGAACTCGCCGAACGGGCCCTCGGCGATCGTCTCGGTGACGGAGACCTCGCCCTCGAGCACGATCTCGGCGGCGGCGGGCACGAGCAGCTCGGAGCCGGTGACGGTGCGGGTGACGGGGAGCGGGCGACCGAGCAGGCCCCCGATGATCTCGTACTCGTCCTCGTCGGCCCGACCGGCGTAGAGCGCACCAAGGGTGACCGCCGGGTGCACGCCGAGGATCACGGCGATGGGCATGGGCCGACCGAGCGCGCGGTGGGCCTCGAAGATGCCGTGGAGGTGGCGGCCGCGCTCCATGTAGATGCCGGTGGTCGTGGGACCGGCGATCATCATGCGGTGGTAGGAGAGGTTCTGGATGTTGGTGTGAGGGTCGCGGGCGACGACCATCGCAGCGGTGAGGTACGGGTTCGGGCTGTCGTCGGCGTGGTAGACGAGCTTGGGGAGGATCGAGAGATCGACGTCGGGCGCGCGGAGGACGACCTCGTGGACCGGAGCGTCGGTGGTGGGCTCGGGGGCATGGCGGTGAGCGGCAGCGTGCTCGAAGCGGGAGCCGATCTCGGGGAGCGAGCAGCCGAGCGCCAGCGCGAGGCGACCCATCGAGCCGCCGACGTTGGTGACGACCGGCATGGTGGTGCCGGTGACGTTGCGGAACACGAGCAGCGGAGAGCGACGCTTGGCCTCGAGCGCGGTGAGGATGGCGGCCGTCTCGAAGCGGGGGGAGACCTCGCGGGTGACCTCGACGTAGTCGGCCTTGCGGGTGCGCCTCACGAGGTCGAGGAAGCTGCGGAGATCGGGCGCGTCGGTCATGGCGTGGATGCGAGGATATCGGATCAGCGCTTCTTGGGCTTGGTGCGATCGAGCTTCACCTCGAGGCGGCGATCGACCCGCGGCTGGACCTGGGTGGTGCGAGGGTCGTAGCCGTCGGCCTCGACGCGGATGCGGAGGTACTCGTTGGAGCGAGGGACCGTCACGGGGCGATCGGTGACGAGGGTGTCATCGATGTAGATGCGAGCACTGCGAGGGGTGGTCTCGATGTGGAGGAGCACCGGCGCGGGCGTGGGCGCGGGGGTGGATGCGGATGGATCGGCAGAGGGAGGCGCGTCGGCGGAGGTGGACGCGACATCGAGCTCGGCGCCGTGATCTTGCCAAATCGCGGCGACGACGGCGGCGAGAGCGGCAAGGGTTCCGATGAGCAGGAAGGCCGGCATGAAGCGGCGCCACGCAGGCACGGGCCTGGATCGAGCGTCGTCCTCACGAGGATGCCGGGGGAGCTCGAGCGCGAGCGAGGGCTCGGGAGGCGGACGAAACCGCGAGGGCGGAAGAGGCTCGTCCGGCATCGGCGGAGGCGGCGGCTCCTCGCCGGAGGCGGTGCTCGTGGCGTGAGGCTGCCAGGGATCGGCGGTGGAGGACGAGCGGCGCGGAGCGTCGGAGCGGCGATCGAGATCGACCACGTCGGACGTGGTGACCACTGCAGGCATCGCTGGGCGCCGCGAGCCAGGCGGAGCCGCAGGTGAGGCCAGATTGCGCGTGGGGGCGACAGCGCCGGGTCGTGGCGCGGCTCTGATCGCAGGCGAGGCCGCGAGCTCGCGCCGAGGCGGCGACGGCCCCGGAGCCACGGCCTCGAGCGCCGCGATGAAGTGTTGCATCGAGGCGAAGCGATCGTCGGGCTGCTTCTCGAGCGCGCGCAGGACCACGCGCTCGACCTCGGGCGGGATCGAGGGATCGAGGCTGCGCGGGGCGGGAGGCGACACCGTGAGGTGCTGCGAGAGCACCTGCAGCGAGTTGCCCATGAACGGCAACCGGCCGGTGAGCAGCTCGAACATCATCACGCCGAGCGCATAGACGTCCGAGCGCGGGTCGTCGCCGGCCCCCTGCCCCATCTCCGGGGCCATGTAGCCGAGCGTGCCGAACACCTCACCGGTGGCGGTGAGCCGATCGGCCGGCGCGAGCTCGTCGGCCGCGAGCTTGGCGATGCCGAAGTCGACCACCTTCACGCGCTCGGAGCCATCGGGTGCGGCGACAAGGAAGCAGTTCGATGGCTTGATGTCGCGATGCACCACGCCCGCCGCGTGGGCGGTCGCGAGCGCATCCGCGACCTGGTGGAGGATCGGGTAGGCCTGCGGCCAGGGCAGGCGCCCCTCGGCCACGAGGCGATCGGAGAGGTCGCAGCCGGCGAGCAGCTCCATCACGAAGTAGACGTGCTCGCCGGCGAACGCCACGTCGTGGATCTCGACCACGCCCGGGTGCTTGACCTTGCTCGCGGCCCGGGCCTCCCGCAGGAACCGCTTGCGCGCGCCGGCCTTCTGCGCGAGCGACGGGTGGAGCACCTTGAGCGCGACCTGGCGATCGATGAGCTCGTGCTGCGCGAGGTACACCGAGCCCATGCCGCCGGCCCCGAGGCGGCGGAGCAGGCGGTAGCGGCCGAGCACGGTGTTGGAGAGGTCGGGCTCGGCGTCGGGCTCGGGCATCGCGCGAGCCTCAGGCTAACACGCGGGCACGCACTGCGTGCGGGTGAGCGCCCGTCAGCCGGTGCGTATGCGGGGTGGGCTGGAGGCCGCGGGTGAGCGCGTCGGTCGAGGTGACCTACGGGCGGAGGTGACGGATGCAACGGGGGTCCGAGCTGCGTCGCGAGCAGGACGGGTCGGCTCGAACAGCTCGGTGGCCGTGGCGACCGTGAGCGCGCGCTGGAGCCACCGCTGGAGCTCGAGCTCGTCGCGGGTGGCGAGGATGCGCTTGCGAACGGCCGCGGAGAGCGGGATCCGGCGTTGCTCGAGCACCTCGAGCAACGCTTCCGCCTTGCCGATCGCCCGACCCTGGGCTTGGCCCAGCTTGCGGCCGCGGGCTTCTCCCAGCTCACGGCCACGGGCTTCTCCCAGCTTGCGGCCACGGGCTTCTCCACGTGCGAGCAATTCATCCTTGAGCGTCATATACATCTCCTTCGCAGGCTTGCTGATGGCCTCGGTGATCATGTCTTGCAGTGGGGACTCTGGACCGAAGACAGAGATGGCATACACCCAGAGGGCTTGCACGTCATCTGGTCTCTTGTGTTTCAAAAGCACGTCGACGAGCGGTGCGAGCTCGGCGAGGCGTGCTGGGGTGAGGCTGCCGGGGTTTTGGTAGGCATGCAGGAAGGCCCGCGCGAGCTCCACGAGGGCACGAATGGCCGCAGGGGCCTTGCGGTCGTGGAGCAGCGAGCCGGAGAAGTCCGCGGCGTGCAGCACGAGCTCGATGGGCGTGCCCAGCACCTGGCGGAGACGGGGTGAGACGTCGAGGATCGAGGTGAGCCGGCTCGGTGTGGTCCGGGCTGGGTGTTGGGTGAGCAGGACACCGAGCATGAAGGGGATCCGGCTTCGGCGGTGCGGGTGGTCCTGAATGTACCGATGCCAGGTTTCTCCCATGTAGACGAGGGACCGCCAGGGCATGCGGGCGTCGCGGTGGGATTGGTGCTCGATGAGGAGGTAGATCGTGATGCGACGGTCCCCGTCGCGGGCTTCGACGGTGAAGCAGAGATCGGGCTCGCGTCGGCGGAGGCGGGGGTTGATGTGGACCGAGGGGATGTGGCGCAGCGAGCGGAGATCGAGGACCCGCAAGAGCGCCTTGGGGAGGGAGCGGCGGAGGACCATGGCGATTGCCTCGGGCCGGGAGAAGACGTAACGGAACAGGTGATCGTGGGGGTTGGGGCCAGGCGCGAAACCTGGCGCGAGGGAGGGCCTCAGGGCGCTCGTCATCACCCGGTCCAAGCACTAGGTGGTTTCAGGCCCCCCGACCTGGCCGGCCTGGGCGGAGGACCTCACCTCGAGCAAGCCGGAAGCCCAGATCGGCATGGCGTAGGTCGGGATGGAACTGGTACCGGTGGGAGGCCCGCACATAGAGGCCGTTGACGTTCCAACTACCCCCGCGGATGGTACGGGTGTTCCCCCCGGTGCCCAGAGGGTCGCGTACGTCCTTGGGTTCGTAGGTGCGTGGCGAGTCCGCGCACCATTCGAACACGTTGCCGAGTATGTCATAGAGTCCCCACGGATTCGGTCGTTTGAGCCTCACATCGTGGGTTTGTCGGTCGCAGTTGGGCCAATACCAAGCGATGCCATCCAGCACGGGGTCTTGCGTTTCCTCCGTCAGATCACCTGCATACGTTGCCGTAGTCGTCCCCGCCCGACAGGCATACTCCCACTGAGCCTCAGTTGGCAGGTCGGCTTCGATCCCATCCACTCGATCATTCAGTTGTCTCACGAATATCTGCACCTGGTTCCACGATACATTCTCGACTGGTCGTCCCGGAGATTCTTCAATTGGTTTTCGAGTCGGGTGAAACCAGCTCGGATCCTCGCCCGTCACAGCGTGCCATAGCTCCTGCGTACACGGCGTATCGGCGAGCCAGAAACCCCGGGTCAGTTCCACCTGGTGCTGCGGCCCGTCGAAAGGGTCGTACCCAACCTCCGTCTCCGGCGAACCCATCACGAAGCGGCCCCGCTCGATCCACCGCATCCGCACCTCGATCGCGCCCACCTCGAAGCAGGCGAACACGCCGAATTCATCCTCTCCCCACGCACTGGCCCATTGCGGTGGGATCCCGCGCGCAAGCCGGTCGCGCTCCTCGTCGGGTGTCACGGCGTGCCTGCTCCTACGCAACGGTGCGGGCGCCAGCGAGCGGTCGGGACGACTGCCCTCATTGCACACCGGCGGCCTCGGCATTCGCCCGGGCCGCTTGCGGGCGGTCGGGATGGGACGACGGGCAGCTTGGTGGCGAGGATTTGGCGGTAGTCCTTGGGCGGACACTTGGCGATGGGGAGATCTTGAGCATTGCCGGAGGTGTAGGCGACGCAGCTGGTCCAATAACTGTTCGGACCGTTGGCGACGAAGTCGCGGCTGATCTCGATGATGCGGTGGGTCGAAAGAAACGCAGAGACTTCTTCGGAGGCGGGACGGTGAAAAAGCGAAGCTGCATATAATTTAAAACCCCTTTCCGGCCACGGACGCCGGCGACGCCGGGCTCGTCCTTCGCCCTTGCTTTCGCCCTTGCTGATGGCTCGCGGATCTTGCTTGCTGGCCCAGACCCTGACCTCGAGAGAGGCGGAAGCCGAGATTGCCGTCGCTGAGCCCGGGGGCGAGCCAGTCGCGGAGGCCCGCCCGGACGGACCTGCCGCTGCCGATCCAGCTACCCCCACGGAGGATACGCTTCGGGCCTACGACATTAGCAGCGGTCCCCACCGGGTCAGTCACTGGCTCTGCTTCGTAGCGGCGCGCCATGTCCTCACACCATTCCAACACGTTACCGAGCATATCGTACAGCCCCCAAGGATTCGGTCGCTTGAGCCCTACCTCGCGTGTCCCTGCACGGGTGTGCGGGTACTGCTTGTTCGGCCAGTCCGAGGAGTCATAGCCCTTCGCCAACTCGAACCCGACGCCACTGTTGCCTCCATACCAAGCGATGTCGTCGAGCAACGGCGCGTTGTTGTCCCCCAAGATACGCACGTCCCCGGCATATGTCGCCGTCGTCGTTCCCGCCCGACACGCGTGTTCCCACTGTGCCTCCATCGGCAACCTCGTCTCCAGTCCCGGCACCCGCTCGTTCAGCTTCCCAATGAAGCCTTGCACCTCATCCCACGACACCTGCTCGACCGGCCGCCTCGCCGATTGGAACATACTCGGATTCTCGCCCATCACCTCTAGCCACAACGCCTGCGTGCATGGCGTATCCGCGAGCCAGTACCCCTCGGTCAGCGTCACCTCGTGCTGCGGGCCTTCGTCGTCCCACCGTCCGGCCTCCCCCTCCGGCGACCCCATCACGAACGTCCCCGGCTCGATCCACCGCATCCGCTGCTCCACACCGCCCACGCGAAACACCGCCCACAGCCCAAATCCATCCTCCCCCACGTCTCGCGCCCACCCCGGCCACGCGAGCCGATGCTCGCCGTACTGCACCCACAGCCCCTGACGATCCCTCCCCATCGCCCACGTCCACGCGGGCTTGGGCTCGAGGCGCAGCTCGATCTTCTCCACGCAATCGGTCGCGAGCTCGATCACCTCACCCACGGGCAACGCAATCCCCCGCACCCCATCGTCGCGCAGCGAATGCAGCGTGTGCCCTATCTGCAGCCACTGCGCTCGCGCAGCAACCGTCACGATCGGACTAAAGCGACGATCCACCGCCGCCCCTTCGGGCACCACGTGCAGTTCCTCGCCCAGCTGCCCTACCACGAACCTCCGGACCTGCACCTCCCCTCTAACCGGGAGCATTCGTGCGAGCATCCCTGGTGGCAGCTCTCGCTCGCCCTCGGGCGACACTGCGTCCCACGTCTCCAGCATGAGCGCTCCGAGCTCCGTGCCCTCCAATCGCTCCCAGCTCTGCGTCCGCAGCGATCGTCGTAGCCAGCCGCTCACATCCATCGTCGGGCCCAACGCGAGCGCCTCCGACCCGGACTTCCGCACGTGTGCGTGGAGCAGCTCCGTCAACGCGATCACTTCCTGTTGCTCGTGCTCCGTGATCCACGACCCTCGTCCGAGACTCTCGAGCCCTCGCGCTTCGTCGAGCCATAGCTCTCGGGCCAGCGGTCGGTGCCACGACCTGACCTCGTCGACCACGCGCTGGAGCACCTCGCGCCAGCGCGGCTCCTCCAGCATGCGTACCAGCGCTTGCTGCCACTGCAAGCGCTCCTCGGCGCGCACGAGCAAGCCTGCAGCGTGTCGAACGACGCTCGGGTGATTCCACGCATCGGCCTCCGTCTCCACGTGGGCCTCGCTCGGCGGCAGCAGCATTCGCACCGCTCGCAAGAGCTCGGGCTCGATACGCCGGGTCCACGAGAGCAACGCGAGCAGCTGCTCGCTCCGCTCGCGGCGGACGGCTCGGCTCCACGCAGCTCGCTCGGGCTCCCGCCCTGGGCTCTCCCATGCGATCACCTGCCACGCGCTACGCATGGCCTGCCCGCGTACCGTCGTGGGCACGAGCGCAGCCGCCCGCACGCCATGCCGACCCAGTGCCTCGCCCAGACGCACCCATGCACGGCGCAGGGGCTTGGAACCGTAGGCTCCGAGATCCCCGAGCACCAAGACCACGTCACCCGCCTCCAACCCGGAGGCTACAGCAGCAGCGAGTGCCGTGGCGTCCTCGTGCTCGGGCGGACCGTCGGCCCACCACGCGTGCTCCATCGTGCTACCGCCGAGCTCGTCGCGCAGGTGCCCGTAGACGTAGAGCTGATCGGACCAGAATGGCACGAGGCGATCGGCGCGATCGATCACCACCACGAGCCTCGGCGAACGCACGCGACGCTCGAGCCGCGGCAATCGTCGCAACGGCTCCCCACGCCCAACTCGATCCACCACCGCATCGACGTCGACCTCGCCAACCGGTCGTAGGCATCGCACGATCTGCTCCATCGCACGGCGCAGGCAAGGCCATGGCGCGAGTGGTGGAGGAATCCGCGGCGGCGGAGCCTCGGGATCGGGGCCCACGTAGCGACGAAGCTCCTGCAGGGATCGCGCCTCGCGTTCGGGCCGTGGTGGAGCCTGCTTCGGCACATCCACGGCGCTCATCTGCGCGACCCGAAGGAATGGAATGGGCGAATGTTCCCACCTGGGCGATGGCTCGGACACGCGAGGCACCATGGGCTCGACCGCAGCTGATACTTCCGGTGTGCGGCCGCGCACCGCACGTCGTAGATCGAAGCCGACGATCCTCGCGAGGACCTCGCGATCGGCCTCCGATCTCGCGATCGTGAGGGCGAGCGCGAGATCGGCTCGACCCACCCGTCCATTCGGAGCCCGCGGTACGCTCGTCATCGACGCATCCAAGCCTTGGGATCGATGTGCTTGTGGAGGAAGAAATCCGCCAACACCTCGACCTCTTGCTTCGGGTCCTCGGCCAGCACGGTGAGCAGGTCGATGTACTCGGCCAGCCCAGGCGCGGACAGGCGCGCAGCGCGAACCTTGGCGCGATCAGTGGCCACCTGCCTCGCTGCGGCCTCCAGCGTCTCCTTCGTGAGCCGCTCGCCGAAGTGCGCCCGGCCGCGCACCACGAGCCACTCGACCAGTGCCTGGTCGTCCTCGGGAAGCCGCAGCCACAGCACCAAGCAGCGGCGCACGAACGCGGCGGGGAGGATGCGGTCGTCGTTGGTCGTGAGGATGACCAGGGGCATCGGAGCCCGCGCCTTGACCGGCTCGTCGAGGCCTGGCACCGAGAACGTCCCCTGCCCCAGGCACTCGAGCAGTCCGTTGGGCACGCTGGCGTCGGCCTTGTCGATCTCGTCGATGAGCAGCACGACGCCATTGGCGGAGTCGCCTCCGTCCGAGCTCGGCACCGACACCGGTACGAGCACCTTCTCGTTGTGCGCCTTCGCGTCCGGCCAGTTCAGCGCCCACCACAGCGGGCCCGGTACCACGTAGCGCTTGCGTGCCAGGTCCACGACCGCTGGAGGTGGAGGATCCTTCGTCGTGGATCCAACGGTGTTCGCTGGCACGCCCACACGGTGCGCCCACGCCTGCGCCTCGGCGAGACGGGTGATGGCATCGTGGAACCACAAGAGATCGTGTGCCTCGGTGCGTGCATCCACGAACTTGGACACGAAGACTCGACCGAGCTGCTGGGCGACCGCACGGGCGAGCTGGCTCTTGCCCACGCCAGGCTCCCCACGCACCAGCAGCGGTCTCCCACACACCAACGCCGCTCGCACGGCGAGCAACGACTCGCGCTCGAACACGTGGGCCGCATGGCGATCGCCAATGGGCGGCAGCGGAATGGTCTCGCCGGTCCAGCGATCGGGATCCAAGGGATCGAACTGGGGATTCGTCATGATGAAGCGGCTCCGATGAGCTCGAGGTAGCGCTTGAAGAAGTCGGAGAGGCCGTCGCGAAAGAGGGACGTCGTGGCGCGATCCTCGGGCTGCATGCGTGGCACGATCACGCGGACGCCGAGCTTGGTATCGATGAGCTCCGCGATCACGGAGAGGCCATCGCCCTCGGTCTGCTCGTCGAGGACGGTATAGTAGGTCTTCGGAGGACGGCGCCCCCTCCTCTCGCCCGCACGTCTCACGATGTTGGCGGCATGGTCGATCATGTCCTGCGGTGGAATGCCGTTGCCATACCGCAAATCCTGCTTCGCGATGATACGCGTCGCCATCGTGTGGAGTCGATCGTCCCGCTCGATGGGATTGCTCCGGTCGACGATGGCGCGTGCGGCATCCTCCACTCGCCGCACACCATCCATGCCAAACTCGGGGATCTCGCCGTGATGGGAAGACACGAGAGCGGTCGGAGACGGAAGGACCGCCTTCGATCGCCACTCGGGTCCATCGATGGGTCGCCGATCGTGGTAAGCGATCCGAAACTCCACCATCCAGTCGAAGCCCACGTTCATCACCCACATATGGGCCGACTCGCGCTCGAACGTCACGCACGGGCCGCCCACGACGGGCAGGACGCGCAGGAGCACCTTGCGAAGCCCCTCGGCGACCCGTGCCCCGTCGGGATTCGCGTCGAGCCAGGTCATGGCCTCGAAGAGGCCATCGACGAGCTCCACGGGTGAAGCCTCGGCCACGATCGCAGCAGCCAGCACTGTGTGCCCCGCCAAAGCCGCCGCTTGCCACCGGGCAAGCTTACCGAGGCACCCGCGAAGGCCCCTCGTCGACTCGAGGAGCCTCACGAGCTCGTCGATGACCTCGCGTCGCCACTGCGCACGCTCGGCCTCCAATGCCTCGCAATCGGCCTCGCGCGACGGTGCGGGCTCGAACCCCGGCCCGCCGTGAAGCGGTCGATCGCTCGCGTCGGAGCCCACCGATTGCGGCGGCACCAGAGGCTCACCCTGCCGCTTGGGAGCCTTGGTTCTCGAATTGCGCGCCGGCGCCTCCTGCCCGAGTCGCCACATCTTGTAGGCATCGTCGCAGTCTAGGATCCAAGGCCACTCCACGGAATCGTCGTCTTCGCGGGCGAGCTCGCGGCGCAGGACTTCCCTCGGATCATCGCCATACTTGGCCTTCATGAAGTCCACCGCATCGAGGAACGCACGCTCGAGCGGATGGCTGCGAAGCCCCATATAGAAGCGTTCGGCCAGCTCAGCCGCGGCAACGTCGAGAATCGCATCCGTGGTCGCCACCACCGCTGGCACGCCCTGGCGCAGCCGCTCGACCTGCGGATGCGTGGAGCAGGCGTTGAGGAACACCAGCACGAGCCCCTCCAGACGACCCAGGAACCGAGCCAGCGCCTCGGCGTGGGTCATGGAAGGAGCCCCGGCCTCGCTGTCGAATGCAAGCCAGCTACCGCTCGCATGGCCCGCGAAGTGGAAGATCCTCAGGCGACCATGAGTCGACGCCTCGTCGAGCACCTCCCATACCTCTTCGAGGGTGGCATCGGGAACTACGCGCACGTCTGCGCATCCCTTGAGCTGTTGTAGGATGGCGCGCCGTTCCTTGGGCAGGTTGCGAAGCGATCGATCCGCCTCGATACGGTCGTTCGCCGACGCCAAGACCATGATCGGCAGAGCGGTCTCGGACTCGGCAGCCGGCTTCGAATCGAGTGGGCGGTCGATGGCGCCTGGCCAGGGCGCCTTGCTGTCGTCGCTTGCCGGCATCGTCCGGACCCCATCGTGCCACAAACGACCCTCGCCAGCGCGAAGCGGACACAGCCGTTTCCTGCCCGTTCGGGCCACTCCGGCCAACCCACGGGCCACCCCCCGGCCGACCCGCGGGCCACCACCGACTCATCCCCTCCGCAACCCTCCGGGATCCTTCACCCACCCTCCTTGCACGCGTCTTGCCTCTCCTGCGCCTCCATGAGCCCTCGACGCAAGTCCCCCAAGCCGAGATCCAACCGCAACCGCAAGCCCACCCGCACCCCGGCCCGTACCACCCCGCTCACCCCATTCCCCCACGATCACTTCTTCCGCTACGTCTTCTCCAAGCCTCTTCACGCACGCAGCCTCCTCCACCGCCTGCTCCCTGCGAACGTCTCGCGTCGCCTCGCGTGGCGCTCGATCCATCTCGAGCCCGACACGTACATCGACCCTCGCCTCGCCGAGACGGCGAGCGACGTGCTGCTCTCGGTTCGCCTGCGCGGCTCGTCCCAGCGCGCGCTCGTCTACCTGCTCTTCGAGCATCAATCCACCAGCGATCGACTCATGCCGCTGCGCATGCTCGGCTACACCTTCCAGGCATGGTCCGACTACGTCGCGCGCACCGATGCCATCAGTGGCTACCTCCCACCCATCATCCCCATCCTCCTCTCCCAGGGCCGCCGCCGGTGGCGGGGCGCACGACGCCTCTCCGAGCTCCACCGCCTCCGTGGCGTACCACCCTCGGAGCTGCCAACCTTCGTCGAGCTGCGCATGATCCTCCACGAGCTGCGCTCCGACCCGTTGCCCAAGGAGGAGCTCACTGCTCTCGTCCGCGCCGCGCTCGGCCTCATGAAGCTCGTCGCCGCGGGCGAGCTGCTGCCCAAGAATGCAGCGCTCGTGGCGCGCTGGTTCGCGGAAGTACGCCTCGCCCACGGCCGCGCTGCGTTCACCGCCCTCGTGAGCTACTTCTTCCACGCCGATCCCAACGAGCGCATGATCGATGCCATCGCCAAGGAGCTCCCCTCCACCATGCGCACATCGATGATGTCCATCGCCCAGAAGCTCGAGGCACGCGGCGAGGCGCGCGGCGAGGCACGCGGCAAGCTCGAGGGTCAGCGCGAGGGCCAAGCCGCGATCATCGTCCACCAGCTTTCCCAGCGCTTCGGCAAGCTCCCCCAGCGCGTCACTCGTCGCGTCCGCGGCGGCTCCTTGCCAGAGCTCGAGCGCTGGGCGGAGCGCTTGCTCGATGCCACCACCATCGACGACGTCTTCGCCGACGACTAACCGACGACATCCCCGGCCGCCCCGATCGATCCTACCCCCCATGTCGGCCCCACCCTCCTCCGCGGCCGACCTCGCCACCGCGGCAACCGAGGCCACCGACGCCAGCCGTGCCCACCTCGCTGATTCGCACCCACCCCTCGACCTCCACGAGCTCCCTCCAGCCCCCACCACCATCGATCGCTTCCGCATCCTCACCGCCCTCGGCTCCGGCGGCATGGGGGTCGTCTACGAGGCCCACGATCCCAAGCTCGATCGCTACGTCGCGATCAAGCTCGTACACCGTCGCCTGTCCGAGCGCGAAGGCACCCGCCTGCATCGCGAGGCGCAGAGCCTCGCCCGGCTCTCGCACCCCAATGTGGTGCAGGTATTCGAGGTAGGCCGCTGCCCCCACGGCATGTACCTCGTGATGGAGCTCGTGCGCGGCCAGCCGCTCCGCCAGTGGCTCGGAGCCCGCACGCGCGAGCCCGCAGAGATCCTCGCGGTGTTCCTCCAGGCCGGCGAAGGCCTCGCCGCGGCCCATGCAGCGGGCCTCGTACACCGTGACTTCAAGCCGGCCAACGTGCTCGTGGGCGACGACGGGCGCGCGCGCGTGCTCGACTTCGGGCTCGCCCGCGTGGGCCGGGCAACGAGCACCACCGGCGACGGCGAGCTCGGTGATCCACCCTCGATCTCGGGCTCCCACGCCCCACTCGACGACCAGGCGACGCTCCCCGCCACCAGCTCCACCAAGCCCGCCCCCGCTTCTCTCGAACCGTTGCCGCTCGACCCCGACTCGCTCGGCGAGGACCTCGTGGCGGCTCCTCTCACCGATCACGGCTCGGTGCTCGGCACGCCCGCCTACATGGCCCCGGAGCAGCACCTCGGCCAGCCGCTCACGGCCGCGGCGGATCAATTCGGGTTCTGCGTCGCGCTCTACGAGGCGCTCTACCGCACCCACCCGTTCGGCACCCCCGAGGATCGCATCCGCCGCGTGCTGCTCGGCGTCGTCCGTCCGCCACCGCCCCTCACCACCACGACCCCCGTGCCCGAGCACGTACGCACCGCGATCCTCCGCGGGCTCTCACCGAACCCGCGCGATCGCTTCTCCTCCATGCAGGCGCTGCTCCACGCTCTGCGCCCGCCCACGCGCCGCTCACGGCTCGCGATCGGCACCGCGCTCCTGCTCGGCACCGCCGCCCTCGCCGCAACCATCTGGGCCGCCACCCCGCGCCCCGATCCCTGCACCGCCGGCACCGAGCGCCTCGCCCCCGCCTGGGACGACCAGCGCGACGCCGCCCGCACCGGCATGCTCGCCACCGCACTGCCCTACGCGGCCGAGACCTGGGAGCACACCGAGGCTCGCCTCGTCGAGTACGCCGACACCTGGCTTGCCGCCCATGCGCACGCCTGCGAGGCCGGCGTGCAGGGCACGCTCGCGTCGGTGGAGCTCGATGGTCGCATGCGCTGCCTCGACGAGCGCCGTGAGGCCTTGGGCGCGCTCGTGGGCGAGCTCGCGAGCGCCGATGCCTTCACCGTGCAGCATGCGCTCGAGGCCGTCGGACAGCTCCCACCGATCGACGACTGCGAGAGCACCGAATACCTGCGCGGCACCCTGCCCCCGCCGCCCCCTGAGTCGGCAACCGAGGTGCAGCGCCTGCACGAGCGCCTGGCCACCCTGCACGCGCTCTACCTCACCGGGCGCCACGCCGAAGGCCTCGTGCGCGCGACCGAGCTGCGACCTGCGATCGACGCCCTCGGCTACCCGCCATTGATGGCAGAGCTCGAGCTCCGTGAGGGCATGCTGCACATCCGCGCGGGCGACCCCCCGGCGGCCCGCGAGCACCTCGAGGCCGCGTACTTCCTGGCCAAGGAGCTCGCCCACGACCGCGTGGCGCTCGAGGCCGCGCTCAACCTCGTGTTCGTGACGAGCACCCTCCAGCACGACCTCGAGGCCGCACAGGCCTGGATCGATCACGCAGCCGCCGAGCTGCCGCTCGCGGGCACCCCAAGCCTGCGAGCCTCCTACGAGGGCCTGCGCGGTGTGCTGGCGGGGCAGGCCCAGCGCTTCGAAGAAGCGGCCGAGCACCACCAGCGCGCCGCAGCGCTGCACGAGGCCGCGCGCGGGCCGAGTGACCCCATGGTGGCCCGCTCGCTGGCCAACTACGGCCTGGCGCTCGCGTGGCTCGGCCGCTTCGACGAGGCAACCGCGAGCCTCCAGCGCGCGATCGCGATCCTCGAGGCCCGGCTCGGCCCCCGCCACCCCGACGTGGCGCTGCACCTCAACAACCTCGGCATCGTGCTCTACAACCACGGCGATCCGGGTGCCCGCGAGCAGCTCGAGCGCGCGCTCGAGATCCGCCGGCAGATCCTCGAGCCCGATCACCTCGACATCGCCAACACGCTCGAGCAGCTCGGGCGCGTGCACGTGGGGGCCAGTCGCTTCGACGAGGCCCGGCCCCTGCTCGAGCGCGCGCTCGAGATCCGGCGCCGCAAGCAGGGCCCCGAGCACATCCAGCTCGCGTTCGCGCTCGGAGGGCTCGGTGAGCTGCAGCTCCGTCGAGACGAGGCGAAGGCGGCCGAGCGCTCGTTTCGCGAGGCGAAGGAGATGGCCGAGGCCGTCGCCCCGGAGCACGCGTTCGTCCCCTATGCACAGTCGTGGCTGGGCGAGTCGCTGCTGGCACAAGCGCGGTCGGCCGAGGGCGCCGCGGAGCTGCGCGAGGCGCTGTCACGCATGGAGGCCGCGCGGGGCTCCGAGCACGACGAGCTGATGGGGCCGCTCCAGAGCCTCGCCGGTGTCGCGCTCGACGAGGGCCGCCCGGCCGAGGCGCTGCCCTTGGCCGAGCGAGCGCTCGCGCTGGGCGAGCGCGCCGCGCTACCCGAGAGCCGCCTCGCGATCGCACGCTGGCTCGTGTCCCAGGCGCTGTGGAACAGCGGCGTCGATCGCGCACGCGCCCGTTCGCTGGCCGAGCAGGCCGTCGTAGCCTGGCAGATCGAGACCAACGACGCCGAGCGCCTCGCCGAGGCCGAGCAATGGCTCGCCGAGCACCCTATGCCTTCAGCGCCGCCAGCACCTCTTCCTTGAGCTTGCTGCGGCTGACCTTGCCCGAGGCCGTCTGCGGCAGCGTATCCACCTGCACGAACTCCTTGGGCACGCGCACGAACGGCATCGCAGCCAGGCAGTGCTGCTTGAGCTCGCCGCGATCGAGCGTCACGCCCTGCTTGGGGATGATGTACGCGACCACGCGCTCGCCCAGCATCTCGTCGGGCAGGCCGATCACGGCGACCTCCTCCACGCCGGCAAAGCGGTGCAGCACGTCCTCGATCTCCTGCGGGAAGATCCGCTCGCCGGCGCTCTTGATCATCTCGGAGCTGCGGCCCACGAGGAACAGGTGTCCGTCCTCGTCCACGCGCCCGAGGTCGCCGGTGCGCAGCCGCCCCTTGCTGTCGATCTTGCCGAGCTGCCGCTCGTCGCCCGAGACGTAGCCCTTCATGATGTTGGGCCCGCCCGCCGCGACCTCGCCGACCACGTTGGGGCCCACGGGTTGTTCGTCGGAGCCGAGGATCTCGACCTTCACGTTGGGCAGCGCGCGACCCACCGAGCCCACCTTCACGAACAGCTCGTCGGGCCCAATCCAGGTGATGCGCGGCGCGGCCTCGGTCTGGCCGTAGGCGAGGTGGATGCCCACGCCGGGCAGCGCGTCCCGCAAGCGCTCGAGCACCGCGGGCGCGAGCGCGCCGCCGGTGATGAGCACGTAGCGGAGCTCCGGTGGCGGCTGCGCGGCCAGCTTGGAGCGCTCGAGCAGCTGGTTGAAGTGGTACGGCACCCCGGAGAACCCGCGCACGTTCGTCATCACGAGCTCGGCGTGCACCTTGGCCGGGAACGTGAAGCCGGCCGAGAACACCACCGTGCCGCCGGTCATCGCGTGCATGAGCAGCTGCATGCGGCCGTGGATGTAGTAGAGCGGCACGACCATCAGGATGCTGTCGTCGGGCCCAAGGCCCATCAGCTCGTTGGAAGCCTCCAGGTTGCTGATGAAGTTGGTGTGCGACAGCATCACCCCGTTGGGGCGGCCCGTGGTGCCCGAGGTGTAGACGATCATCGCCACATCGTCGGGCGAGATCGCCGGCTCGGGCACGCGACTCCCCTGGGTCTCGGCGTTGGTCTCGGCCTCGGCCTCGAGCGCCTCGAGCGTGACCACCGACATCCCCTTGCCCTGGGCGACCGCCTCGCCGTCCGCCATCGTGAGCACGAGGCCGGGCAGCTCGAGCCCGCCCTCGCCGCCGAGCTTGGCGAGCTGCTTGGGGTCGATGACGAGCGCCTTGGGCCGCGCCTCGTCGATCACCGCCTGCAGCACGTCGCGCCCGGCGAGCGTCGGCATGTCGACCGTCTGGGCGCCCGTCTTGAGGATCGCCCAGAACCACACCAGGGCCGGCAGCGCGTTGTCGCAGAGGATCCCCACCCGATCGCCCGGGCCGATGCCGCGAGCGGCGAGCGCCGCAGCCACGCGATCGCTGCGACGGTCGAGCTCGGCAAAGCTGACGCGCGCATCGGGGAAGATCGCGGCGGGCTTGTCGCCCTGCGCCTTGGCGCTACGACGGAGCAGGTCGAAGATGAACACGGCGGCTCATCACTTCTTCTTGTTGCGGTCGATGTAGGCCACGATCCTCTTGATCGAGCCGAAGTTGTCGGGCGTGATGTCGTCGATCTCCACGTCGAAGCCGCACTCGCCCTCGATCCACACCACGAGCTCCATGATCGCGGTCGAGTCGATGACGCCGGCGAGGCTGGTGTCGGCTTCGATCTCGGTCTCGCCGCTCGACAGCTCCTTGCGGATGTAGGTGCTCAGTTTCGTTTGGATGTCTGCCATGGTGGTGGTTGCTCTTGACGCTGAGGAGTCGGGGTGGGCATCAGTTCGCGCGGAGCTCGACGGGGTCGCCGAGCCGGCGCCGCGCGATGATCTCGGGGTCCACGTCCACGCCCAGGCCGGGAGCGGAGAGCGGCGCCGCGATGGCTGGATTCTCGGCGGCGTCGATGGGCCCGACCAGCACGTCCTCCTCGAGGAGGAAGCGATTCTGCCCCTTTCCATCGAGACAGGCAAACCCGGGAACGCAGCGCCCGAACACCTCCGCAACACGTGACAATACCCCGGATTCACCCACCATCGTGCCGAGGTGCACACCGATGCCGGCCTGGCGCGCGCACTCCACGATGGCGAGGCTGGCCAATACGCCCCCGTGCTTGCCCACGCGCACATTGAAGATGTCGGCCGCCTCCTCGCGCACGATCGCCTCTGCATCCGCCAATGAGCACACCGACTCGTCGGCCATGACGCGCACGCCGCAGAGCCGGAGTCGACGCATGGCCTCCAGATCGGAGGCCGCGTACGGCTGCTCGACGGACGCGACGGGAATCTCGATCCGCCCCAGCGTGAACAGCTGCCCCGCGAGCCCCTCGGGGGGCACGGCTGCCCAGGCCTCGTTGGCGTCGAGGCGCAGCGGCACCGCGGGCCCGAGCACGCGCGCGATGACGCGAAGGCGCTCGTCGTCGTCGGGGTGGCCCACCTTCACCTTGACGTGACGGTGCCCCTTCCAGCGCAGCGCCACGCAGTGCTTCTCGAGCTTCTCGGTCGCGACCTCGAAGCCGATGATGACGCCCGCGGGCAGCGACGGCCCCTGCGGGCCCCCCAGCACGTCGGCGAGCGCAAAGCCCATGCGGCGCCCGGCGAGGTCCAAGAGCGCGATCTCGAGGCCGCCGAACGTGCTGAGATCGCGGCCCACGAGCGGCAGCGTGGCGCGGATGAAGGCCTCCACCGCCGCGCGATCGGGCCGCTCGACGCCGAGCAGGCGCCCGGCCTGCTCCGGCCCGCTGCGCTCGAGCACGCCCTCGATCGTCTCGCCGGTCACGTACGACCGCGGCAGGATCTCGCCCCACCCCACCCCGCCGAGCTCGTCGCGGAGCTCCACGAACACCGCCTCGCTCTCGCTGCGATCGGACAGCGCATGGCCGAACCGCCCGCGGAAGGGAATCCGCACCCGGTGCAGGCGGACGACCTCAATCCGCATGGAAGCGCTCGACGATCTCGAACTGATCGACGAAGTTGGCGTCGCGGGTCAGGTGCGTGGGCTTGAGCTGCGAGTCGCTGGTGCCGCCGGCCAGCCGCTGGCGCCGGCGCGCCTCGTAGCCGCCCGGCCGCACCAGCCACAGCTCGGGCGCGGCCAGCCGCTGCGACGAGCGCTTGGAGCCGTACTCCATGTTGTGCTGCTCGAGCGCCTCGTCGAGCCGCCGCGGCAGCTCCGCGAGCACCGAGCGATCGGCCTCGCGCTGCAGCTCGATCATCGCCACATAGTGCGGAAACCCGTGCTTGGCCGGCGCGAGCGTGAACGACTCGACCGCGAGCCCGAGCTGCTCGGCCACGTCGGAGACCGCGGCGGTGACCTGGTCCTCGGTGAGCTTCTCGCCGGTCAGCGAGCACGTGGAGCCCGCGCGGTGCAGGAACTCGACCACCGGCGTGCGGCCCTGCAGGCGCACCACCCGGACCACGTCGCCGATGTTGTAGCGGTAGAGGCCCGAGGCGTTGGACAGGATCATCACGTAGGTGCGCCCCACCTCGAGCTCGTGGGGCGAGAGCACGGTGGGATCGGGGCGCTCGATCTCGTCCTCGGGCACGAACTCGTAGAGGTTGGCGCCGAGCACCAGCGCGCCGCCGCTCCGGTCGTCCTCGATCGGCACCGCCATCACGCCCTCGGAGGCCATGAGGATGTAGTCGCGCTGCGCCACGCCCGAGAAGTGCGGGCCGAGCAGCTCGATGTACGGCGCGAGCATGGGGCTGCGCCAGCAGATCGCGAGCGCGAGCTCGGGCCAGATCCGGTGGGCCAGGAGCCCCGGGGGCGCCCGCATGGCCCGCAGCTCGGCCGCCCGCGCCGGGTTGCCCGGGTAGCGCGAGGCCACGTAGGCCCGCACATCGGCGCTCACCGAGAGGTCCGAGCCCGTGATCCCGCCGCGCTCGACGTCGGACAGCAGCTCGTCGGCGTACTGCGCGATCTTCTGGAACAAGAGCAGGATCGTGCTCGGGTTGAGCGTCATGATCACCGCGAACTGCTCTTCGAGCAGGATCCGGGCGATCGCGTAGTAGCGGCTGTCGGAGTCGCCGATCTGCGCCACCGACTTGGGGATGAGCGGCTGCTCGTTGAGCTGCGTGGCACGGGTGACCCCGGCCCAGTACGCGCTCTCGGAGCTGCACGGCAGCCCGCCGGGCGAGCTGACGGCCTTGCCCGAGTCGGAGAAGTTGGTGACCATGCGACCGGTGTGCGCGGCCGCGTGGGCCTCGAACACCAGGCTCCAGTAGATCCCGAACGTACGGCTCTTGTTGCGCACGAACCGGTTGGTCACCGGGATGTACTTGGAGCGCGAGGTCGAGCCCGAGGTCAGGAAGAACCGCTTGACGGCCTCCCCGGTCACCAGCCCCTGCTCGCCGGTCAGCACCATGCGCTCGATGAGATCGGCGACGGTGTCGTAGGTAGAGATCGGGACCGCCTTGCGGTAGTCCTCGAGCGTCTCGAGCTTGTCGAAGCAGTAGCGGCGGCCGAGCTCGCAGTCGACGTTGGGGGCGAGGATCTGCTCGCGCAGGAATTGCGCCTGCACGCGCTCGGGCTCCGAAAGGCTCGCCAAGAAGGTCTGCGCTTCGCGCGATGCGAACATGGCGGTCACACTCCTAGCGCGTCATGGGCCCACGCGTCGAGCCGCCCGGCCAGCGCCACGGGGGCGTCGAATTGGAGGCCGTGCGGGCCGGGCAAGAGCGTCGTTCGGACGCGGTCCGCGGGCAGGCGCGCCAGCTCCGCGAGGATCGCCGCATTGTCGGTGGTGACGTCGTCCTCCGCGAGCGCCACGAACACGGGCAGCGCGAGCTTGCGCAGCCGCAGGCGCGCCGCGAGCGACAGCCGCGTGGACACGTCGAGGAACCGCGGCGAGAAGCTCCGCCACCGCGCCTGGTCGCGGCGAATGAAGCCGTCGAGCGCCGGGCCAGCCGTGAACATCTCGTCGGTGATGGGGCTCTCGAGCACCGGGCGCTCCGGCGCCAGGCCCTTGGCCTGCTCGGCCAGCGCACGCATCCGCTCCGTCAACGTGGCCGAGGGGTGGATCCCGGGCGTGAGCAGGGCGAGGCCGTCCACGGTGCCCCCGAGCCGCAGGGCCAGGTGCACCGCCAGGATCCCACCCCAGCACCAGCCCACGAGCACCACCGGCCGCCCCGGCGCGCGGCCGTGCTCGAGCTGTCGCGCCGCGTCGTCGAGCAGCGCCTCGGCCGAGGGCGTGTCCTCGCAGCCGGCCTCGGGCGCATGGTTGAGGCCGCTGCCGCGGCGCTCGAGCCCGATCACCCGGTACCCCATCCCGCGCCACACGTCCGCCAGCGGCCGAAACCACGCGGTGTTGCTCATCACCCCCGACAGCACCGCCAGCGTCGCGCGCGGCGGCGCGGCGGGCTCGGCCCACACCCGATAGCGCAGCGCCGGCGCCTGGTCCGGGCCGGTCGGCAGCGTGGCGACGGTCTCGCCCGCGGTGGGAGCAGTGAGGTCCATCAGTCCATCACGAACCCACCGTCGACGTTGATCGCCTGCCCGGTGATGCCGCGCGCGTCGTCCGACATCAGGAACACGCACGTGGCCGCGATCTCGCGCGCGGTCATGATGCGACCCTGCGGGTTCTCGGCGATGATCTCGGCGAGGTACTCGTCGGTGGTCTTGCCGAACATCTTGGCGCGCTGGCCCATCGCCTCGCGCACCATCTCGGTGTCCACGTGCCACGGGCACACCGCGTTGACGGTGATCCCGAGCTTGGCCACCTCGCGCGCCACCGACTTGGTAAAGCCGATCATCGCCGCCTTCGACGAGGCGTAGGCCGCGTTGTACGACGCGCCCACCTTGGCCGAGACCGACGACACGTTGATGATGCGACCGGACTTCTGACGGATCAGCTTCTTGAGCACGTGCCGGGTCAGCCGCACCGTGGCGAACAGGTTCAGCTCGTAGAGCTCGCGCCAGCGGTCGTCCTTGCTCATCACCAGGTTGGCCACGTAGTTCATCGCCGCGTTGTTGACGAGCACGTCGACGCGCCCGTACTCGGCCATCGCCGCATCGACCACCGCCGCCGCCGACGGCTCCTGTGCGAGGTCGCAGGCGTGCACCAGCGCCCGTCCGCCGGCCTCGCGCACCGCCGCCGCCACGGCCTCCAATTGTGGCGCGGTGCGAGCGACCAGCACCACCGCCGCGCCGGCCTGTGCGGCCACCACGGCGACCTCGCGGCCGATTCCTCGCCCTGCCCCGGTGACGATGACGACCCGATCCTCGAGCTGCACCTTCATGCCCGCTGCCCGTCCCTTTGCCTGGGTTGCTCCGCTCGCCTCGCGCCGTCCGGCGCGGGCGGGCAGGACTCTGGCACGAATATCGGCGCGTGGCGTATCGGAGCGGCGGAAAAACCGGCGGGTCGTGAGCGACCTCAACGCTCGAACCCGTCCCCCAGGCCGAAATTCGCGGCAGACCCGCAGCGTCGCCCGGCGCTAGAGTCCCGCGTCCCATGGTCGATCATCCGCTCTACAAGACCGCCCCTGCCGACGTCCACAAGGTGCTCGGCCGTCGGATCCTCACCGATGGCTTCCCCTTCGTCTACGACGCCGAGCGCAGCCACGACGCGTTCATCGTCGATGCGGTCACGGGCGCCGAGTACCTCGACCTGTTCTCGTTCTTCGCCAGCATGCCCATCGGGCACAACCACCCCGGGCTCCACGACGCGGACTTCCTCGCGCGGCTGCAGCGGGTGGCCGTGGTCAAGCCCAGCAACTCCGACCTCTACACCCCCGCGATGGCCGATTTCGTGGCCACGATCGGGCGCGTCGTGCCCGACCAGTTCGTGCACATGTTCTTCATCGAGGGCGGCGCGCTCGCGGTGGAGAACGCGCTCAAGGTCGCGTTCGACTGGAAGGTCCGCAAGAACATGGAGAAGGGCCTGATCCCCCGCGAGGGCGACCAGCAGCTCGGTACCCAGGTGATCCACTTCCGCACCGCGTTCCACGGCCGCTCGGGCTACACGCTCTCGCTCACCAACGGGTTCTCGATCGAGAAGACCTACTACTACCCCAAGTTCCCGTGGCCGCGCGTCAGCACCCCCGCGCTCCGCTTTCCGCTCGACGAGCACAACCTCGCGTCCACCATCGCCTCCGAGACGCTCAGCCTCTCGGAGATCCGCAAGGCATTCGCCGACAACCCCAACCAGATCGCCGCGATCATCATCGAGACGATCCAAGGCGAGGGCGGCGACAACCACTTCCGCCCCGAATTCCTGCGCGCACTGCGACAGCTGTGCGACGAGCACGAGGCACTGCTCATCTTCGACGAGATCCAGTGCGGCATGGGCATGACCGGCAAGTGGTGGGCGTTCGAGCACTACGACGTGCGCCCCGACATCTTCTCGTTCGGCAAGAAGGCCCAGGTGTGCGGCATCGCCTCCACGGGCCGCGTCGACGAGGTCGCCTCGTGCTTCAGCGTACCGAGCCGCATCAACTCCACCTGGGGCGGCAACCTCGTCGACATGGTGCGGTGCACCCGCTACATCGACATCATCGAGCAGGAGAGCCTGCTCGACAACGCCAACGCGGTCGGCGGCTACCTGCTCGAGCGCCTGCTCGAGCTCCAGGCGAGCTATCGCATGGTCAGCAACGTGCGCGGGCGCGGCCTGATGTGTGCGTTCGACCTGCCCAACACGGCCCAGCGCGCGCGCGCGCTGCAGCTCTTGGCGGAGGCCAAGGTGCTGCTCCTGCCCGCCGGCGCGCAGAGCATCCGCTTCCGCCCGGCGCTGGATCTGAAGCGCGAGCACGTGGATCTCGCAATCCAGCGGATCAAGCTGGTGCTCGACAAATTGTTGTTCTAGCCCCGGACTCGACCCCAGGAAATCGACGATGCGCTTTCTGTTCCTCGTCCCGGACTTCATCCCGCCGGGCCCGCGCGCGCGCCTGCTCGGCGCGTGGCACCGGCAGCCGTTCCTCGCCTTCAACCCCACCGTCCGCAAGCTGCTGGGTCACCCGTTCCTGCGCACCTCGGTGGCGTGGGGCGGCACGCTCAACAACATGCGCCACTGCTGGATCGCCCGGCAGCTCGGGGCCGAGGCGGCGCTGGTGAGCCTCAGCGGCAAGGACTCCTACGGCAAGACCTGGCGGATCCTCGAGCTGCCCTACGTCAAGTGGTCCGATCGCCGGCCCGACGACGTGATCCTCGTGCCCGACTTCGCGTCCGACGTGATCGACAGCGTCGAGGGCCGCGTGATCGCGTACATGCAGGTGCCGATCCACATGCGGCAGGACTTCGACTGGCGCTCCGAGCGGATCACGATGTGGACCGACTCGCCGTTCATGCTCGAGCTCTGCAGCAAGGCCTACCCCGGCAAGCACGTGCCGATCGTGCCCAACATCGTCGACGACGAGGTGTTCCCGTTCATCCCGCAGGAGCACCGCGAGGAGGGCCTGGCGCTCGCGTTCCCCCGCAAGGGCCCCGAGTACATCGCCGAGACCCGCCGGATCTACCGCGAGCTCGGCGGGCGCTTCTGGCACTTCGAGCTCATCGACGGCCTGCCGCTGATGGACCTCGCCAAGGAGATGCAGCGCCCGCAGCTGTTCCTCGCGTCGGGCGAGATCGAGGGCTGCGCCCTGCCCCCGCAGGAGTCGATGGCGGCCGGGATCATCGTGATCGGCAAGAACGCCCGCGGGGCCAACTTCACGATGGAGCACGGCAAGACCGCGTTCATCGCCAACACCCCCGAGGAAGCCGCACGCTGCCTGCTCGAGGCCGAGGACGCCGAGAAGCGCAAGCGCATCGCCGAGGCCGCCCACCAGCAGATCAGCCGCTACTTCCCCCGCAACGAGCCCACCGAGTTCTGGCGCCAGAATCTCAAGGATTTCGGGGCGGGTTGACGGGTTCACGGTCGCGCTTTCCATGACCGCGATCGACATCAAGACGCTCGGCCGCAGCTCCATCGCCACCGCGCTGGTGCAGCTGTGGCGCATCGCGTCGCGCCTGGTCCTCACTCCGATCATCATCGCCAAGCTCGGCTGGGCGGGCTACGGCGCGTGGACGCTGGTGTTCAGCCTCTCGGCCTACGTGCAGATGACCAACGCCAGCTTCGGGCTGGCCTACACCAAGTTCACGGCCGAGTGCGTCCGCCACCGAAAGTGGGACGAGCTGACCCACATCATCGGCTCGGGCATGACCGCGGTGGGCGCAATCGCGGTGCTGGGCCTCGGGGCCGCGTGGGCGTTCGGCGAGCCGATCCTGCGCTGGCTCGAGGTGCCGCCGAGCCTCGTGGGCGACACCGCGATTGCGCTGGTGATCGTGCTCGCGGTGCTGGTGCTGCGCATGACGGTGGGCTGCACGCTCGAGATCCTCGGGGGCCTGCAGCGCCTCGACCTCACCCAGCGGCTCAACGCGATCTCGGTGCTGGTGGAGTTCGTGGTCACCGTGCCGCTCTTGCTGTGGGCGCCGGATCCGTGGGGCGGGCTCGTGGGGCTCGCCGTCGGTCATGCCGCGGGGCAGGTGGTGATCAACTTCGCCGCATACTCGATGGTGCGTGCGCGGCTGCCCGAGGTGCGCATCACTCCGCTCGCGATCTCGCGCGAGGGCCTGCGCAAGGTGGTGGGCGTGGGCGGGCGCTTCCAGCTGCTCTGGGCCGTCAACACGATCGTGATGCAGGGGGTCAAGTTCCTGATCTCCAAGCTCGTGGGGCTCGAGGCGGTCGCCGTGTACGACCTCGCCGACAAGCTCATGGCGCTCGGCAAGACCGCGTCCGAGGCCGTGATCGCCCCGCTCATGCCCGCGTTCGCGAGCCTGCGGGCGGGCGGCGAGCGGGCGCGGGAGCGGCTCTTGTTCCTCAAGGGCAGCAAGGCCGACGCGCTGATGGGCGGGGCCTCGTTCGCGTTCCTGGCCCTGCTCGCGCCCGCGATCCTGCTCCTCTGGACCGGGGCGCCGGGCCAGCAGATCGAGCAGGCCGCGTGGACGCTGCGGGTGCTCGCGGTCGGCGAGGCGTCGCTCTTGCTCACGTCGGTGGTCTCGTCGAGCCTGCGCGCGCAGGGCCGCGTGAAGCTCGAGTTCACGTGGGCGATGCTCACCACCGGGATCATGGTGGTGCTGCTCGTTCCACTGGCGCCGCTGATGGGCTACGAGGGCATGATCGTCGCGCGCCTGCTCGCGCAGCTCTGCGGCACGGTGTGGTACCTGCGGGCCTACTTTGCGGTCGCGGAGCTGTCGTGGGGCGAGTACCTGCGCGGCACCGGGATCCCCAAGCTCGCGGTGATCCTCGGCACGATCACGGGAGCTCTGTGGGCGGCCCACGCCTTGCTGCCGCCGCTCGTGCCCCCCGGCGTGGGTGGGCGCGCCGCCGCGGCGATCGAGTGCCTCGTGTGGGGTGTGCCCTACGTGGCGCTGCTCGGGCTCTCGGTCTGGCGGATCTACCTCGACGCCGACGATCGCGAGCAGCTCGGCACGCTCGCCGGTGCGATCGTCGCGCGCGTGCGGGGCAAGGGCGGTGCGCCTCCGGTCATGCCCGACGTGGTGATCGTGGCGCTCGCGGGCACGAGCTCCGCTGCCCCGCTCGAGGCGGCCGCGCAGGGCCTCGGGACCGTCGCCGCCATGGACCTCGCCTCGGCCGGCGCCCACCTCGAGGCCGGGGCCGATGCGCGGCTCGTGCTCGTGCAGCTGCCCCCCGGCGAGGATCCTCGCGCCACCTGGGCCTGGCTCGGCGAGCATCGACCGGATCTGCTGCCGCGCGTGGCCTACGTGGGGGGCGACGACGATCCCTTCTGGGGGGAGGTCGGGGTCCGACGCTACGCGACGCTGCCCGACGCCGACACGCTCCGCGCCGACTGGGTGAGCGAGCGAGCATAGGCCTCCGCACGAGCCGAAGGCGCCCGCGCGCGCGACGAGGCGGCCGTGCACGCGGTTGCACACCATCGCGCGAAACGGGGCCCGTGTGCCAGTCCCGGGCGTTCGAGCCTCATCGCGCAAATGACGCTCACCTCCCGATCCAGCCCGGCAGCGTACAATCGCCGACTAGCCTGCGCCTTCCACTCGACTCGAGCCCCCCAACGACATGATCACATATCAACGACGACTCGCTGCGCTCGCCGGGCTGGGCCTGGGCTTCGCGTTCGGCCAAGGTTGCTACGACGGCATCGTGCCCATGGACACCGACGAGGTCGAGAGCACCGGCCTGCATCTGTGTGCGGCGGGCCAGGTGACCTGCCCCGACGGGAGCTGCCACGCGCCAGCGCCGGGTGCCTGCTGTGGATACGGGGGCCTCTGCCCCAGTGGTGACGATACCACCACGATGACGATGCCGCCGACCACGATGCCGCCGACCACCCAGCCACCGCTCGACAGCACCAGCAGCACCACCGACGAGACAGTGTCGGACACGAACACCAGCTCGAGCAGCAGCAGCGACAGCAGCAGCAGCGACAGCAGCAGCAGCAGCAGCAGCAGCAGTAGCAGCTCGAGCAGCAGCAGCAGCACGAGCGACGGCTCGACCAGCACCGGCGAGATGCCGCCCGGGTGCTACGACCCCATGACGTTCCCGTGGTCGGGCCCGCTGTGCGGGCCGGCAGCGCTGCCGTGCGTGGTGCAGGCGGCCGAGACGATCGAGCCCTTGGCGGCAGCGCGGAGCGGCACGCCCACCGTGGCGGTCGACGACGACTGTGCGCCATCGGTGCTGCACGCCCAGACCGATGGTGGCGCGCTCGGGTTCTTCGCCCAGCGAACCGGCGACGACATGTGGAACGTTCAGGCCACACCGTTCCCGATGAACCAGGGCGGCCTCGACTTCGATCCGGTGACCGGATTCTTCGGCGCGATGGTGTACCAGGGCGGGTTCCAGATCTCGGCGCGCACGTACGATGGTGTGACGTGGAATGCCGGCGATCCGCTGGCGGGCACGTACTCGCTGTCGACCAAGGCGTTCGCCGCCACGGGGAGCGAGGTGCTGCACGGGGTGGTGCAGCAGCCCGGCGTGGGGTTCGTGGATGCGACGTGGAACGCCGCGTGGATGCTGGCCCCGATGCCGAGCGGCGGTGCCACGGATGTCTCGCCCGCGCTGGCGGTGGCGCCGGACGGCACGCATCACTTCACGTACTGGCACAACGACGTGGGCGGCCCGGTGCTGCGCTGGGAGACCTCGGCGGGCGGGCTCGAGATCGTGATGCCGTACGTGGGCGTGGTGGTGCAGCCTGCGCTCGCGCAGGAGATCGCGATCACCGATGACGGCACGGGCGCGGTGCCGCACGTGATCGCGGGGCGCGAGACCGGCGTCGGCACGCGCGTGGAGATCGTGTACGCGCGACGCGACGGCGTGGACACGTGGACGACGTACGTGGTCGCGGCGGAGGATCCGACCGGGGAGACCACGTGCGACGTGCCACCGATCATGCCCGGAGAGCTGTGCACGCTCGATCGGACCACGTACCGCCCGCTCGCGATCGCGGCGAGCCTCGGTGGCGACGTGCGGTGGCTCTACAGCGACGTGCACGAGCTGGTGGACTATGCGTCGGAGTGCGCGCCCGCGTGCAGCTGGGTGCCGACGATGGATGCGAGCACGTATGACGTGCGGATCGGCTGGCTCGAGGGCGGGGTGCCGACCTCGGCGCCGCTGCTGCTCGACACGCGGCTCGCACGGGCGAACGCGGAGATCGACGGCGAAGGGACGATGCACGTCGTGGCCTACGCGGAGGAGGTGCCGGACGGGCCCGGGACGGGGCTGACGGTCGAGTACTTCCGCGTCGGGCCGTGAGGCCGAAGACCGCGCACGCTCAATCGGAGAGCCAGTGGGAGCCGAAGCGCTTCCCCGTCCAGTAGAGGAGGGCCGACGACGACTCGGCCTTCATCATCACGATCGCGTCGCCCACGAGCCGCGGGGGCTTGCTGCCATCGAAGCCCTCGGGGACCTTGGTGCGCCTGCCGTGCACGTACCAGCCATCGCGCGCGGGCATGGAAAAGTCTTCGTCGTCGACGAGCCAGATCGCGGCGCCCTTGCCCGCGATCCCGCGCAGCACCACGAGCCGTGGGTCGGGCAGGCCGGCCGGGGCATCCTTGCGCAGCACGCTGACGAGATAGTCGGGCCGTTCATCCCCGTCGAAGTCGCCGCGCAGGTAGAACGGGTTGATGGAGTGGTCGATCACGTGGTCGTCCCACACATGAGCGACGGCGCCACGCTCGACGAGCTCGGGCGGGGTGTTGGCCTCGCGGAGCACGCGAGCCATGTCGTGATCGGGCGGCTCGGCCGGCGGGGGCACGGGGGGCACGGGCACGGGCGGCGGCGGGTTGGCAGGCGGGCACTCGGGCACGGCCTTCGCGGGCGGCGTCTCCGTGCTCGTCGACGGGCCGGCCGCCACGCTCGGCTCGGGAGCCACTGGCGCGGTCGATGAGCCCTGCGATCGTGCACACGCGAGCGAGAGCGCCGCTGCGAGCACGGGGGTGAGCCAGACGAAACGGCGTACCATCAGCGCGTTCGTACCATGACGCACGTGGTGTATGCTGGGAACGTGCGGATGGGTGTCGTTGCCGTGATGCTCTCGCTCGGCGCTTCGGCGTGCGTGCGCGAGGAGAAGCTCGTCGACCGCTTCGTCGAGAAGTACTGCGAGGCGCGCTGGTCATGCGGCTGCGAGGGCCCTGGCCTCACGCAGGTGCACTGCGAGTCGATGCTGACGCGCGCGGGCGACGAGGCCCAGGCAGCGGCCCAGGACGCCGGCCTCGAGTACGACCGCGAGTGCGCGAAGGACTGGCTCCGCGCGATCGACGACTCGTGCACCGTGCAGCCCATGCCGAGCTCCGGCACTAGCATGTGCGGGTCCTGTGCGCCGTACCACGGCAACCGGCGCGTGGGCGAGGCCTGCGAGCACCTGGGACCGTGGAGCAACTGCGCCGGCGAGCTGCGCTGCGGGCTCTCGGACCAGTGCGAGGACCCGTGCGAGGGGGCGCACGTGGGTGACTACTGCGACTACGACGTCGGGGGCCAGTGCCAGAACGGGCTCGTGTGCGGCGACGACGGGTGCACGCACCCGCCCGCGCTCGGCGAGCCGTGCTTCTCGTACTGCAGCGCCGGTGGAGCATGCGACTCCGACCAAGGCGTCTGCGTGGCGGCGCCCCGGTTCGGTGAGCCCTGCGGGAGCTTCGACGTCTGCGGCCGGAACCTGCGGTGCACGGAGGACGGGACCTGCGACATGGGGCTCGCGACCGTGTGCGCCCTCGGAACACCGTGGTAGAGGAGAGGGTGGCAATGGTGGCGATGCTCCGACGTGAATGGCTCATGGCGCTGGTGCTCGGTGGGCTCGGCTGCAGCGACGACGGCGTGATCGCGCAAGACGGCGACGGCTCGGCGAGCCCCTCGGAGGGCAGCACCGGCCCCGCCCCGACCACGGCCGCCGAGACCACGGCCGGCAGTGCCTCGACCACCACATCCACGGGACCCGTCGACGGCACCGCCAGCAGCGCTGGTGACGACACGCCCAAGCTCGACGTGGGCTCGATGACCAGCGACGACACCGGACCGCTCGAGCTGTGCGAGGTCCCCGACGGCGGCATGGATGCACCGGGCCCGTGCGACTACCAGGCGCCGGCCGGCAGCTTCGACCCGGTGCTCGAGTGGGAGTGGGAAGGCGACGGAGCCATCGCCCACAGCGCAACCACGCCGCTCGTGGCCAACCTGACCGACGACAACGGCGACGGCAGCATCGATCTCTGCGACGTCCCCGACGTGGTCGTGCTCGCGTGGGCGCAGCCGTTCAACGAGGGCCCCGGCTACCTCTACGTGCTCGACGGGGCCAGCGGCTCGGTGCACTTCCAGATCGAGACCGGGCTCGACGACATGAACCCCGCGCTCGGCGACATCGACGGCGATGGCCTGCCCGAGCTCGTCGCGCAGGCCTTCGGGGGCGGGGCCGTCGCGTTCGAGCACGACGGCACGCTCAAGTGGCAGTCGCCCGCGCGCACGTGGCCGCGGTTCAACGCGCTCTCGCTCGCCGATCTCGACGCCGACGGCGACGTCGAGATCCTCATGCCCGGCGGCCAGGTGCTGGATCACGACGGGAACGTCGTTCTGGCCTCGTATCTGCCGTCTCCGACCCAATTCTGGGAGGGCGGCACGCCGATCGCCGTCGACCTCGACGGCGACGACGACCTCGAGATCATCGATGGCCGGCGCGCCTTCCACCACGACGGCACGCCGATCTGGAACCAGGCGACCAGCGCGTGCCCGCAGCCGCCCGATGGCGCCGACATCATGCCCGCGGTCGCGGATCTCGACGACGATGGCGCCCCCGAGGTGTTCCTGTCCGGCGCGCCCTACAACGACTCGGCGATGTTCTGCGTGCTCGATGGTGACGGCTCCATCCTGCTGTCACAGGCCGACCTGCCCGCGGCCCCGGGGGCGGTCGACTGGCTGCGGCCGCCCGCGATCCACGACATCGATGGCGACGGCTCGGTCGAGGTGGGCGTCGGCGGCAGCACCCAGTACTTCGCGGTGATGCGGATGGCCGCGGGCTCGCTGACGCCGCTGTTCGTGGCGACCGGCCTCGACGACACCGGCAGCTCCGGTGCGACCGCGTTCGACTTCCTCGGCGACGGCACGGCGGAGGCGATCTACATGGACCAGTCCCAGCTCTTCGCCTACGACAGCGACGGCAACATCGAGCTCATGGTCGACCGCCAGAGCTTCACGCAGATCGAGTACCCGGTGGTGGCCGACGTCGACAACGACGGCTCGGCGGAGATCGTGGTCACCTCGAACAGCGGCGAGGGAGGCAGCGGCGAGGCGCCGGTCCGCGTGTTCCACGACGACGGGGACCGCTGGGTGCCCGCGCGGCGGATCTGGAACCAGCACGTCTACCACGTGACCAACGTACGCGAGGACGGCACGATTCCCATGGTGCAGCCACCCTTCTGGCAGCAGCTCAACACGTTCCGCACGCAGGCGCAGATCGCAACCACCGGTGGAACGTGCGAGCCGGCCGGGTGACTCCGTGGTCTTGATGCGCACGACCGCGGTCAATGCCGGCCGCGCAGCGCCTCGAACAGCTTGCTGCGTCGCGTCTCGAGCTCGTCGTCGGCGGACCAGTCGATCGCGACGTCGGGCTCGATCCCGGCGAGCTCGTTCTCGCCCCCGGCGCGACGACGCTGGCAGTCGGGCATCTCGACCCGCAGCTCGCTGTGCTCGAGCAGCGCCGGGACGCCACCGTTGGTGTAGCCACACCCCGAGCCCGCGGTGCGCTGGCCGAAGAGCGTGGCAGCGCGTCCGTCGGACAGCATCGCCGCGAAGTGCTCGGAGGCCGAGCCGGTGTGACCGTCGACGAGCACGTAGAGCGGACCTTCGTAGGCACCGGGCTCGTAGGCGTAGCGCAGCGACTTGAACAGATCACCCCGCGTCTTGGCGCCGGCGAGGCTGCCGGGTGGAAGGTGGGAGTACACGCCGCAGGCGTAGTACTCGTCCTCGACGAGGTTGGTGCAGGCCGGGCGCGCGGAGTCGGTCCAGATCGAGCCGAGATCGCAAGGCTCGCGGGCGGACGCGACGAGACCTTCGAGGCGAGCCCGCGCCTGCTCGAGCAGCGCGCGATCCTCCGCGGGGTGATCGCCGCGCAGATCCTCCTCGACCTCGCGCTGCACGCCTTCGAGGCGATCGCTCCAGTGTGGGTGGCGAATGAACGCCAGGCGCGGGCACGGGAGCGAACGCGTGGACAGGATGCGTGCGGCGGGGTCGACCCAGTCGGTGCCACCGCCATTGTGGGTGATGTCGACGACGAGCACATCCATACCGGACTGCTCGAGCGCATCGACGGTGGCCGTCAGCTCGGCGAGCAGGCGGTCGGGGAGCCGGAGGTACACGAATTCGTCGAGGCAGCCCTCGTCGCACTCGCCGTCGATGCGCTCGCGGTAGGCGTCCCAGGCCCGTATGCAGGCCGAGCGATAGCGGTGCTGGTCGAAGCTCGGGATCCGCAGGATCCCGAGGCGACGCCCGTCGAGCACGAGCGTGCCCGCGGCGAACGCACGATCCTCCGCCGGCAGCGGCGTGAAGCCGGGCGCATCGGCGAGGCCGAAGGCGAGCCCGCCCTGATCCTCGTGAATGCCGAGCGCAGCACAGGCTTCGGTACCCGGGGTGGTCGAGCCGAGCGAGGTCGCCTCGACGTCACCCGCCCACAGCTCGGCCCACCACGCCTCGAGTCGCTTGGACAGCTTGACGCGATGGACGCGAAAGTGGCCGTCGTCGAACGCATCGACGAACGCGACGATGGCAGCCCGCGCCTCGCGATCGGTGGTGGCCGCTTCCAGGCGCTGCATCGTCTGCCGATCGAGCGCCACGAGCTCGAGCCCGCGCTCGTCGACGACCCATGACAAGTTGGCGTAGTGAACCGAGACGTGGGCGCGCAGCTGCGCGTAGTCGGCGAGCCACTCGTCGCGATCGAACGTCACGCGCTCCCACCCGAGGAACGCGAGCACGCCGATCCCGAGCGTGACGAGGATTCGCCGCGCGATGCGGCGCAGGCGAGCGAAGCGGCGTAGCTCCACGTGGATCGATGGTACGGTCGAGCGGCGTCGCGGTCCAACAGCGTTCGACCGAGCAATTCCTCGGCGTGGACCCTCGTCGGTCGCTCGTGCTTGGTGGGTGATGCACGGCGTGTTGAGATCCCGAGGCCGGCTTGATATCATCGCGACGCGGACGGCTTCGAGGTGGCGCGGTGGCAGGCCGACGCGGCGCCATCTCGACCTCGAGCCACTTCGATCCACGCCCCGACGAGCATCGGAGCTGCGGACGGTCTCGTGCGGCAATTCTCTCCCATCACGAATGCAACGGAGCAGCTCGATCGCTGGGTACTGGCTGCCCATGTGAAGGTACGGCGCGTCGTGTTCGGCGTGCTTGCGACATGCGCAACGGTGCTGATGCCGCTGCAGCTCATCATTGGAGAGCCTCGCGCGGCCGTGTTTTGCGTGCTGGCGGGCGTGTTCCTGGGCATCGGATATCGCGTGGCCGATGCCCCCTATCGCAACGGCTACTCGCTGGGGTTGTTGCTGGTGCTCAACGCGATCATGCTGGCTCAGAGCGTCCTCTCGAATCGCTCGGTGGGCATGCACCACGCGCTGGTGCTCTGCATGTCGTTCATGATCATCGAGCGCGAGCACGCCATCAAGCAGTGGGCCGGCGCGATCGTTGCGCTCTTGCTCGTGACGTTCGAAGAAGCCGCGAGGCGACCGACGCTCACCGCCTCGATCAGCTCCGGCGTCGCGGTCCTGTCGTCGGGGCTCGGGATCCTCGCGCTGATGCGATGGTTCACCCGCACGCGCAACGGCATGGTCGAGCTCGCGAACCGGGCGAACGTCGCAAAGAGCGAATTCCTCGCCAACATGAGCCACGAGATCCGCACCCCCATGAACGGGGTCATGGGGATGCTCAGTCTCTTGCGCGACACCTCGCTGACGGACGTGCAGCGCGACTACATGGACACCGCGGCGGCCTCGTCCCAGGCGCTGCTCAGCCTGGTCGACGACATCCTGGACCTGTCGCGGGTCGAGGCGGGGCGGCTCGAGCTCGAGCTGTTGCCGTTCGACCTGCGGGTGGTGCTGGAGGACGTGCTGGACGGCCTGGCCCCGCTGGGCGCGAGCAAGCCCGTCGAGCTGATGCTGCGCTACCTCTCCGACACCCCGAGCCGCGTGGTGGGTGATGCCGCGCGGGTGCGTCAGGTAGTGACCAACCTGGTGGGCAACGCGGTCAAGTTCACCGACGAGGGGCACGTGCTGGTCACGGTGGACCACGACAAGCGCGCGCAGCCGCCGTGCTTCGTGATCGCGGTAGAGGACACGGGACCCGGCATTCCCGAGGACCAAAAGGCTCGGGTGTTCGAGAAATTCCACCAGGTCGACGGCTCTTCCACTCGTGCGCACATGGGCACGGGGCTGGGGCTGGCCATCACCTCGCAGCTCGTCGAGCGGATGAAGGGGCGCATGGAGCTGCGCAGCGAGGTCGGTGCCGGGAGCACCTTCACGGTGCGGCTGCCCCTCGAGCTGCGCGAGCAAGGGGAGTCCTCGGCGGTGCTCCCCCGCGCCCAGCTCTCGGGCCTGCGCGTGCTGGTGGTGGACGATCATCCGATCAACCGGCGCATCCTCGACGAGCAGCTCATGCGCTGGGGGATGCGGGTGAGCTGCGCGCTCGGGGCCGACGATGCCATGCGAATGGTGCGGCAAGCCGAGCTGCACGAGACGCCGTTCGAGCTGGTGCTCATCGACTATCAGATGCCCGGCGTCAACGGCATGGAGCTGGCCAAGACGCTGTCACTCGCGCACTCGTCCCAGCTGGTGCTCTTGACCTCGCTGAGCAAGGAGGTCAGCGCGGAGGCGATCTGGAACGCCGGGTTCCGGGGCTACCTCATCAAGCCGCTGCACATGGAAGACCTGCGGATCGTGCTGACGCTGGTGTGGGGCCAGCGGGACAGCGCGACGCCGCACCTCATCACCCGCCAGGTGGCGCAGCGCCAGCAGGCCCTGGCGACGCCAACGCTCGCGGGGAGCCGTGCGCGGGTCCTGGTGGTGGACGACAACCCCATCAACCTCAAGGTCGCGTCGCGAAACCTCGAGAAGCTGGGCTGCGCGATCCAAACGGCGACCAACGGCGAAGAGGCGCTGGCCGTGCTGGCGGAGCACGACGTGGATCTGGTGTTCATGGACATCCAGATGCCGGTGATGGACGGGTTCGAGGCCACGCGTGCGATTCGGGAGCGAGAGACCGCGACGAGCCGGCGCTTGCCGATCGTGGCGATGACGGCCCACGCGATGGCCGGGTATCGCGAGGTGTGCCTGCAAGCAGGCATGGACGGGTACATCAGCAAACCGCTGCGGGGAGCAGACATGGCACGAGCGCTGAGTCGGTGGACGGCTGGATGGGATGCGGGCGAGGGCGCGGTGGAGGCGGGCGCCGGGGGGCCCTCGGATGCGGTCGAGCGCCGGGGCGAGCCGCTGGCGTCGGGTGCCGCCGCGCACTCGACCGTGGGCGTGCTGGGTGAGCTCGATGCAAAGATCCTGGATGACCGGCAGCTCGACGAGGTGACGGACGGCGATCCCGAGCTGGTGGACGAGCTCCTCGGCATGCTGCTCGAGTCGGGAAGCGAGGGCCTCGCTTCGGCGGTGCGGGCGATGAAGGAGGGCGACGAGGCCATGGCCCGCCGCGCCGCGCACTCGCTCAAGGGCGCAGCGGCGACCGTGGGGGCCGCCCGGCTCGCGCTGGCATGTCGGCGGCTGGAGGAGCTGCCGCGCGAGCAGCTCGGGCGGGGGTTGGTGGAGATCGAACGGGTGCTGCAGGAGACGCGCGCAATGCTGGCGGGGATGCGAGCGCGGGGGCAGGCGGTTACGCGCGCGTGAGCGCCTGCGGTCGAGCTTCAGGAGCTCCACACCCGAACGCGCGTCAGCCCACCGGCTGCATCGCCGCGTAGCCGTGCGCCCGCACGTAGTTGATGTGCAGCCCTCGGCACTGTCCTTCGTGCCGGCACGACTTGCAGCGCAACGACTTCGTGTAGAACCGGTCGAGCACGTAGCGGCGGGCGTAGCGGAAGATCTCGAGCTTGCCGTGATCGTCGAGCATCGCGCCGTCGAGCGTGGGCGGCGGGACCCGCGGTGAGCGACCGAGGATGCACGCGGGGACGCCTTCCACGGGGAATTCGTGGCGAACGTCGGCGAAGAAGGCCGGTAGATCGAGGTCCTCTTCCGCAGATTCCGTGAGGCGCTCGTGGGTGGGCTGCACGAGCACGAGGCGAGCCGGCGCGGCGGTCAGGGAGCGCAGCCAGGCTTCGTTGCTGCGGCGTAGCTCGAGGCGAACCTCGAACGCGAACGGTAGGTCGAGGAGCGATCGCGCGACCTCGGCGTCGCGCACGAGGCACGCGACGAGCGGCTGGCCCCAGATCCTCCCTTGCTCGTCGAGCGCCTCGCCAACACCTGTGTAGTCGTCGAGCTCGAGCTCGAACCCCGTCACGCCGGGAAGCTTGCGTGCAGCCTGCTCCGCTTCTGCGAGCCCTGGTGCCACGATCCATGCCACCGCCCCGCCCGCGCCCGCGATCAGCTCCGGCAGCGGCCGGTACACCGGTCGCGTCGGCGACCACACCGGCAGGCGCCTACGCTCCCCCTGCCCTCCCCCGGGCTCTACCACTGCCGAGGCCGCTGCTTCGGCTTCCACTTGGTTGCGGCTCTCCGAGCGCTTCTTGCTGGCCGGATCGCCGCCGTAGACCACCGGCGCCTCCGCGGTCGTATCGACGCGCACGCGTTCGAACGAGAGCTCTGCCAGCTGTGCTCGCACGCCATCGAGCTCGTCGCACAGCGGCTCCAGGTAGCAATGCCGGCACCGATCCGGCGCCCGACAATCGAGCGGCACGCCCTCGTCGAGCAGCAGCGCGTACTCCTCCTTGCGCCCTCGAACCTCGTCGCCGAGCTTGTACGGATCCTGGATCAGATCCTCGAACCCCTCCAAGTGCTGCGGCGGAAACCGATTGAGCCACACGTGCATGTCGGGCTTGCGCGACCATGCGAACGCCTCGAGCAGCCACGGGCGCATCGCCTCGAGATCGTAGAACAGCGTCTCCTTGCCCTCGGTGTACGCGCGGCCGAACGGGATCACGTGCAGGAGGTCGAACTCCCGTACGCCCATCTCCGTGAACGTCTCCAAGATCCGCGGCAGGTCCTTGACGTTGCCGCGGCTGACGCAGACGTCGATGTTGATGATCGGTCGCCCGTCGGCCAGCGCGTTCCGTAGCCCCTGCACTTCCTGCTCGAACGCTCCCTTCGTGCCCACCAGCGCGTCGTGGATCTTCGCGTTGCTGCCGTGGATCGAGAACGTGATCTCGTCGAGCCCGGCGTCGAGGCACCGCCCGAGGAACTCGGGATACGCGAACATCCTCCCGTTGGTCACGGTCTGGATCTTCGGGTACCCCGCCGCGCGCCCGAGCTTGATGAACCCGACGTAGTCGGGGTGGATCGTCGGCTCGCCCCCCGAGAGGATGAGCCGCGTGGCTCCCTTCTCGCGCCCGTCGAGGATCTGCGCCTTGATCGCCTCGCGCTCACGGTCGGTGCCGTCGTGGGTGTGGGCATCCAGGCAGAACACGCAGCGGTCGTTGCAGCGGTAGGTCAGCCGCACCCAGTTGCGCTTGTCGTGCGCAGCCTGCTCGTGCTCGACCGCTTTGGCCGTTGGCCTGGCCGCACTCTGCACCGACGTTCCGTCCATCGCGCCCCAAGGGTAGCGCGGCCGTGGTATCGTCGGCGACGGTGAACGACGAGAGGCCGCTCGCGGTGGTCGTGCACCCGCCGCTCTCGGTGGCGCGGGACTTCATCGACTACCCGTATTTCTCCGATCTCGGGGCCGTACAGCTCGCCGCGGTGCTCGACGCGCAGGAGCCCACCGCCCTCGTGGATGCCTTCGCGCTGCCGGGCGCGGAGCTCTCGTGGCGAGGAGACGGCCGCGCGCGGCTCGGAGCCACACCTCCGGCCGTCGTCGAGGCCGTGGCCCACGCAGCCCAGCCGGACTTCATCGTCGTCACGCTCACCCCGTTCCACCGCCCGCCCGCCCGCGACGACCTGCTCGGCGACACCCTCGCCGCCCTGCGACAACGGTGGCCCAGCGCCGTGATCGTGCTCGCCGATGCCTATCAATCCGGCCAGCACTACGTGGACGCCTCACCCGCAGCGGTGCTCCAGAGCTACCCCGAAGCCGATGCCTGGGTGCAGTACGAGGCCGAGCGCACGGTCCCCGAGCTGCTCGCCGCGTTTCGCTCGTCCGGCGAGCGTCCGCACGGCCACTACCGCGGTGAGCGCCCCGATCTGCTCGACTCCCTCCCTCTTCCTGCGTGGGATCGCGTCGATCTCCCCGCGCTCGACCGCTTCCACGCCTCCGTGATCGACCGCCTCGGCCGCAGCACCTGGGCCTTCCCCATCGACGGTCGCACGCTGCCGCTCGTGACCAGCCGCGGCTGTCCGTTCACCTGCGTCCACTGCAGCTCCAACCCCGATCGCCTCCCCGGCGAGCCCAAGACCCAGCGCCGCCTCGGCACCACCCGGCTGCGTGCCCAGCTCGAGCGCCTGCACGCCCTCGGAGCCACACGCGTCGCCGTGCTCGACGAGCTCGTCAACGTCAGCGAGCGCCACTTCGATGCGCTGCTCGCCTCGATCACCGAGCTCGACCTCCGCCTCGAGATCCCCAACGGCATGCGCGCCGACTACCTGCGCCCGCACCACCTCGCGGCCATGAAGGGCCGCGTGACCACGGTCAGCGTGTCCGCCGAGAGCGGCTCGCCCCGGGTCGTGCGCGACGTGGTCCGCAAGCAGCTCGATCTCCAGACGATCGTCGACGCGGCCCACAACGCCCACGAGGCCGGCGTGCCGCTCTTGATCCACTACATGATCGGCCTCCCCGGCGAGACCGCCGAAGAAGTCAACGAGACCCTCGCCTTCGCCCTCGACCTCCACGATCGCTTCGGGGCCTGGCCCGCGGTGCAGTACGCCACCCCGCTGCCCGGCACCGCGCTCGCGCAGGGCCGCCGCTCGCTTCCCGTGGTCGACGACTGGGGCCCGCGCTTCCAGATGGCGCCCACGGCCACGGACGCGAGCGACGGCGCCCCCACGCTCCCTCCCGCGCTGCTCGAGCGCTTCATGACCACCTTCCGCCGCCGGCTCGCCGCCTCGCAGGGCCCGGAGAAGCTCGTCGTGAACGTGACCTACGTGTGCAACAACCACTGCACGTTCTGCGCCGTGGGCACGCGTACGCAGATCGATGCGCACCCGACCCGCCTGCGCGAGCAGCTCGCTCGCTACCGCGAGCGCGGGGTCACCATGGTCGACTTCGACGGCGGAGAGCCCACCCTCAACCCCGAGCTCGTCGACATCGTCCGCCATGCGCGGCGCATCGGCTACACGCGCATCAACGTCACCACCAACGGTCGCCGCTGCGCCTACGAGGGCTACGCCGCCGCGCTCGTCAATTCCGGCCTGACCACCCTGCTGTTCTCCGTCCACGGCCCCGACGCCCGCACCCACGCACAGCAGGTCGGCGTGGCCGAGGCGTTCGAGCAGACCATCGAGGGCATCCGCCACTGCGTGCGCCTGGCCCCGCGCGGCGTGGAGCTCGGTCTAAACGTCACGTTGACCAAAAGCAACGTCACGCACCTGGCCGCGCTCGGCGAGCTCACCTGGTCGCTCGGCCTCGCCTGGATGAACGTGCAATTCCTGACCCCCTTCGGCCGCGCCACTCGCCACGTGGCCCCCGACACCGCCGATGCGGCCGCCCACACCCGCGCGCTCATCGAAGCCTGGCGCGGCCGCATGAAGATCCAGGTCGTGAACCTACCGTTCTGCTTCATGCCCGGCTACGAGGACCACCTCGAGGGCGACGTCGCCAAGCTCTCGCGCCACATGGCGTTCGTCAACAACGAGACCGTCAACCTCGCGGAGTATCTCGCCGAGCGCCGCACCCCGAAGCCCGTGTGCAAGAGCTGCCCGCACGCGAGCTTCTGCGGGGGGTTCTACGAGCTCGACGACGTGCCCGAGCCGCCGTGGCTCATCGCCGTGGAAGACCTCGTGCGCCCGCTCGACGACCCGCGGCGGCACGAGAGCGTGCCCGCGGGGTTCAGCGATCGCGTGCGTACGCGCCTCGGCAACGCGGGCTGAACGACTGCGCCCACGGGGCGCTCCGCTCATCGCCACTACCGTACGGCAACGACCGCGGGTAAAGCCCGGCCCGTCACTCGATCATCGACGGCCCGCACAGCACCGCCGACTCCCCCGCATCGCAATCGACGAGCGCTTGCTCGGGCGTCGCGCCGAGCCGGGGATCGCGGCACTCCGTCACACTCACGGTCGGTCCGCAGTCCTCCTCGCAGGTCGCCGAGCCGCAGATGTTCGAGTCGTAGAGCAGCTCTTGCACCACGCCGTCGTGGTCGACGAGAAAGCCGAGCTCGACCCGCGAGTCGATGCCCTGGAGCTCCTGCCGCACCTTGAACGGAGCGCCCGAGGCCAGCGCATCGTCCACGCAGACCTTCATGGCCGTGGCATCGCCGTGCAGCCGCAGCAGCCCGCAATCCTTCGCACCATCGACCGCGATCGCGGGCAGCCAGTGCTCGAGGTCGCAGGTCTCGCAGTACATCGCCACGGTGCCGCCGTCACCCTCGCCCTCGTCCCCGGGGCACCCGAGCAGCGACACGAGCGGCAGCACGAGCCATGGCGTGGAGATCCTCATGGCCCACAGCCTGCGACGTGCCCCGAGCGCTGCAACCCCGCCGCGGCGCCCGCCGCGGCGTCACACACCACGAGCGCTACTCCATGCAGACGCCCATCAACGCGTCGGCTTCCGCCGGACACGGATCGTCGCCCGTGAGCTCCTCGCACGAGAGCTGCGACAGGCACACGAACAGCTCCTCGAACGCGGTGCCGCAGTCGTCACCGTAGGCCGCGGCGTTGTACTCGATCTGGTACTGGCACACCGCCTGTGCGTACGCGAGGCACTCCGGCGACAGCGGCGACTCGCCGAGGCACATCTCCTGGATCGCCACGTAGCCGATGCACCCCTCGCCGATCTCACCCTCGAGGGGCGGAGGCTCTCCGCACTCGGGCTCGCCGGTGGTGCCCGACGACACATCGGCCCCGGTGCTCCCGGAGCCGTCCGAGCCCGTGCCCGTACCGCCGGTCGTGCTCCCGCTGCCCGTCGGCTCACCCGTCGCAGCAGTCCCCGTCGAGGACTCGGCCGCGCTCGCGGTCGTGCCGGCAGCATCATCACCCGTCGTGCCATCGTCGCCCGAACAACCAGCACCGACCACGCCGAGCGACAACAACAACGACAGATCGGAAGCCACGCGCTCGCGCCTCATCGCTCACCCCCTCCGCCGGCGTCGCACCAGGCCCCCGAGCACCAAGAGCGGCAGCCCCAGCACCGCTGCGCCGCCGCCCGAGCTCTGGCACCCGCAGCCATCCTTGCCACCACCACCACCACCATCACCGTCCAGCGCCGCCCCCGTCCCGGTACCGTCGCTCTCCGAGCCCGCCTCGCTCGTCGCCCCCGCGTCGCTCGTCGAGCCATCGCCCCCGCTGTCGACCGCGCCGGTGTCGTCGCTCGGCATCATCCCCGTGTCGGCCCCCGTGGTGCTGCCGGGATCCTCCTCCGTGATGGCCACGTACACGATCGAATTCGCCAGCGCCTGGAAGTCGTTGCCGGCCAGATCGAGGATGACGGGCTGGTACTCGCCGGGCTGCCACCACACCACGTGCCCCACCCACCCGGGCCGCCATAGATCATAGCCCAGCACCCGCGCGCTCCCGCCCGCTGAGTCGGCGCTGGTGAACAGGATCGTCCGCTCCTCGCCGGGCTCGGTGAGCAGCGCCATCGCGTCGTAGCGCTCGTCGGGCGTGTTGTTGAAGAACGGGTAGTCGCCCGCAGCCACGCCCACGCCGCTGAAGCTGCGCATGCCGGAGTACTGCATGCCCTGGCTCGTCACGAAGTGGTCACCGCCGACGGCGATCACGTCCTGGCCAGCGGCGGTGTCCCACGCAACCGAGCTCGCGCGGCCGCCCAGCAGCTGCAGGATCGACTCCTTGCCCCCGGCCTCGTAGATCCCGTGATGGAACACCACCACGCCACCACCGGCGCGCAGGTGGCCCTCGAAGGCCGCCGTGAGCTCTGCTTGCCGAGGGCTGCCGTCGCACGCGGTGGCGGCCTCGTGGGCGAAGTACACGACGACGTCGACCCCTGCATCGAGCTGGCCGAGCGCATCGTCGACGCACGCGCTGTCGATCAGCTCCACCTGCGCGACGTTGAGGCCGCTGCCGGGATCGGCGATCGCGGCCCGTAGATCATCGGGCTGCGTGAGCTCCTGATCGGACAACCCGTGCGGGTTGACCTCGTCGCCGACGATCAAGATGCGCATGGGGTCGTGCGCGGGCAGCTCGGCCGCCACGGCGGCCATGGGGCCCCCGAGCAGCACAGCCGTCCCCACGCACGCCCTCGGAAGGGTGCTCCACGGGCTCCACACGCTCGGCACGCTACCACCAACCCGGACCCGTGCGCTCAGCCTTCGCCGACGAAACGCGCGGGCGTCCACAAGCGCTCGGGACCGCGCCGCCCCACGGCCTCCCACGCGGCATCGGGCTCGCCCGGATCCGTGACCGGCGCGATGAGCTGGTCCCGCGCCATGCGCTGTGCGAGCGCGAGGGTCTCCTCGGGCGAGAGCAACGCACGGCGGCAGAGATCGCGCAGCCGAGCCGACAGCTCCGCCTGCGGCAGCCCACGCTGGAGCAACGCACCGGCGACCCGCATCACGCCGTCCTCGGACACGTTGCCCTCGCGCATCAGCACCGCCGCCATCTGGAACGGCCCGCGGCAACCCACGACCCCGGGCCCGTACTCGAGGAACACTTCGGGGTCCGCGTTTCGCTCCATGCGGATGAACGCGCGCTTGACCCCGCGCCCGGGCGCGAGCTCCCGGCGCATCCGCACGATCGCCTCGGCATCGCTGTCCATCACGCCGTTGAGCGCGAGGATCCGCAAGAGGTCGTCCACGCCGATCCGCCCGGCCAGCACGTCGGCGTAGATCGCATAGGTGAGGGGGTCGGTCTCGAGGTCGTCACCGACGAGGTTCTCGATCGCGCCGTGCGGCAGCTCGGCACGACCGGCCAGGAGCGCCGTGAGCTTGAAGCCCACCTGCTCCCGCAGCCGCCGCAGCCGCAGCTTGCGGAACACCTTCGTCCAATTCTTGAACGTGGTGCCGTCGAAGCCGATGCCGTCGAGCCGCATCTTGCGCTCGATCACCGGCCGGAGCTGCGCGGGGCTGGCCGAGACGAAGTAGAGCGGCGTCTCGCGGACCGCCGGCCCGGGGCCGCGCCGGATCTCGCGGAACAGCCGAGCCATGCCCGCGATGTCCTCCTTGTCGGACGCGCGCTCGAACGGGATCCGGGCCATGCCCTTCATGCTCGAGATCTGCGTGGCGAGGTACGTGCGATCGATGTCGGCCACGAACACCTCGCCCACCCAGTCGGCCGGCAACGTGCGGTAGCTCTGGCGATGGATCGGAAATCCCACGCGCCCGCCCACCTATCAGACCAGAGCACCGAGCGCCAGCGCCGACCGCCACTACTCGAGCCCGACCTTGGGCCACGACGCCTGCGTGACCCCGGGGTCGGGGTACTCGGGCGGGAGGCCCTCGATGCCGAGGTGGAGGATGCGCGAGCCGGCTTGGTTGACGGGGTTGACGCTCTTGCCGACCACGATCCCGTCCTCGGGCGCCTCGTACTCGCGCACGGTGTCGCCGTAGATGTCGGAGACCCGCGCGATGACCTGCCCGGCCTTGATCCGCTCGCACACCTCGGGGAACACGTCGAGGATCCCGCCGCGATCGGTGTAGATCCAGTACGAGCGCCCGCAGATCACCGGGTCGACCGTGAGCGAGGCGCCGCGCTCGGGCACCATCTCGAGGTGCTCGAGCACGTTGAAGCTGCCCTGCACCGAGGTGCGGATTCGCTCGCGCTGGAACCGCTGGGGGTCGCCGATCTCGACGGTGATCGCGTGCACCCCCATCGCCGCGGCCGCCGAGCGCAGCGTGCCGTCGGCCCCCGCGTTGTGCACCACGATCTCGGGCCCCTCGAGGTAGGCCATGCGCGCGGTGATGGGGTTGCGCAGATCGGCCCGCACGTAGAGCGAGTTGACGCGGCCGAAGCTGGCCGTGTGGAGATCGATGAGGTAGTCGAAGCACCGCACCACGCGATCGATGAAGCGGTGGGCGTAGACCTGCGACATGGTCCCGCGCGGCTGGCCGGGCATCATGCGGTTGAGGTCGGCGTTGTCGTTGAACTCGCGGCGGTTGGTGAGGTAGCCGGGCACGTTGACCACCGGCACCGCGACCACCGTGCCTGCGAGCGTCGCCGGATCGATCGACGGCACCAGCCGCTGGATCACGCGCACGCCGTTGAGCTCGTTGCCGTGGATCGCCGCGGTGAACCCCACCTTGGGGCCCGGCCGCTTGCCCTTCACCACCACCACGGGCAGGCGGATCATCTCGCCCATGCCGTCGCGGACCATGTCCACGCGCAAGCGCGTGACGGTGCCGGAGGCGATGGAATCGAGATCGAGGCGTTCGACGATGTGGACGATCGACATGGCGACGTGGTGGTGCGCGGCTTGACGGGTTCGAGGATACCGGGGTTCGCGGCCTGCGGCGAAGCCTTCCGGCGTAAGTACCTGCTTCACTGATGGTCCGGCGAGCGCGGCTGGTCCGGCGAGCGCGGCTCTTCCGGCGAGCGCGGCGCGTCCGGCGAGCGTGCCTCGCCCGCCGGTCGCAGCTCGATCAGCTCGTTGCCGAGCCAGCTGGTCGCGAAGATCCGCAGCGGCTCGTCGGGCGCAATCGCGAGCCCCACGATCTGACGGCTGCGCGCCACGGCGTGGGTGCGGTGGAGCATGGCCGGGAGATCGACCACCGAGACCGTGGAGGAGTCGAAGTCGGCGATCGCGACCAGCCGCCCGTCACGGCTGATGTCGATCGTACGTGGGTTCCTCCCCGTGGGCGCCTCGCCCAGCACCTCGCCGGTGAGCGGGTCGAACCAGCGCAGCAGCCGATCGCCGCTGCACGACACGTAGAGCCGCGCATGGTCGGGCGAGAGCACGAGGTGGCGCGGATTCTCGCACGCCGCGAACTCGCGGTCGGGCCGGGTGCTGCCGGGCGCGAACGCCTGCACCCGGTGGCTCCACATCGCGCCCACGAGCAGCGTGCCGTCGGGCAGGAGCGCCATGCCGCGCGGGCGCCGGCCGGTGCGCAGCACGTGATCCACCCGCTGCGCGGCGAGATCCACCGCCGAGACGGTGTGCGACGACCAGTTGGACACGTAGAGCAGGCCCCGTGCGTCGTCGAGCACCATGAACTTGGGGTTGTGGCCCACCGCCACCTCGTGGAGCACCCGCAGCGTGCCCGCGTCGATCACCTCGATCACGTTGCGGGCGAAGTTCGCGGCGTAGAGCGTGGCGCCGTCGGCCGACACCGCGACCTCGGCCACGTTGCCGGGGAAGTGCACGTACCCCACCCGCTCGAGCGTGTGCGCGTCGTAGACCCCCACGTTGCGGCGACCGGAGTGCCCGAAGTTGCACACGTAGAGCCGCGTGCCGTCGGGCGAGAGGGTGACGCTCTTGGGCTGCGCGCCGGTGCGAACGCGGCGGGTGATCTCGAGCACGAGCCCGCCCTCGGAGACCTCGGTGGGCGCGGGCTCGACGGGCTCGGGCTCGACGGGCTCGGGCGTGGCGACCGGCTCGACCGGAGCGGGGCTGGGCGGCCGCGCGGGCTCGTCCGTCGCCGAGGGGGCGGATGTGGGGTCGCGCGCCCCCGGGGTCGCGTGCTCGGCCAGCACGGGCTCGGGCGGCGACGAAGCGGTCCTGCTCGCCGGCGCGCAGCCGAGCCACAGCGACGCGAGACCGACGAGCGCCGAGGAGCGAGCCATGGGCGCCGACGGTAGCACTTGCCCGCCGAGGGCTCGACCGGGTGCAATACGGGCGGTGACTCGGGCGTGTGCTGACGCCCATCCCCCACGAGCTCGACATGCACGGCAGACCTTTGCTCCTCATCCTCGGATCGACCCTCGCGCTGGCGTGTAGCGGGGGCCCACCGACCGAGCCCGCCCCGGCGAAGGCCGACGCGACCAAGCCCGCCACCGAGGCGGAGCCCGCCAAGACCGAGCTCCCCGCCAAGGCCGAGCCCGCCAAGGCCGAGCCCACGACGCCGAAGCCTGGCGACGTCACGACCCCGCCGGTGGCTTCGGCCGCCCCCGCGCTCCGGGTCGCGGCCACGCGCAAGAGCTACCTCGAGGTCGTGGCGAGCGGCGGCCGACCGTGGCTCTCGCTCGAGGGCGAGGCGGTGCCGCTGGTCGACGGCAAGTTCACGCGGCTGCCGGGGACCCAGGGCCTCATGCAGTGCTTCGGGTGGCAGTGCAACGTCGCGGAGCTCGCGGGCGATCCGAGCGGCCCCAACGGCGTGTGGCTCGTGCTGGAGGAGGCCATCGAGCGCGTGGGCGAGGGCTATGAGGTCTACCACCACGACGGCAAGGCGTGGAGCAAGAAGACCCTTCGCGAGGGCGTGTTGGTCGGGTACTACGCGCCGCTCGTCGAGCGCCGCGGGACGGTGATCGGCCTGCAGCAGTGGCAGCCCGATCCCAACAAGGAGCTCGACTACGGCGGCGAGGGCGATCACAGCGCCAAGGAGACCGCCAAGTACGAGGCCCGCCGCGACAAGGAGCTCCGCCGCGCAAAGCCTGGCTTCGTGCGGGTCTCGGGCCCCGAGGTGGTGCTGCCCAAGGTCCCGGAGGGTTCGTTGCTGACGGAGCTCGTGACCACCACCGATGGCACCCTCTGGGCGCTGGCTCGACCCTCGAGCGGCTCGGGACCGGAGAGCCTGCTCATGTGGGCTCCCGATGCCGTGGAGGCCAAGACGGTAGCGCTGCCCGACCCCCAGCACACCGGGCGGCTGTGGGCGAGCGACGGCACCGTGCTCGTCAGTGGCTGTCTCGCCACCGTGATCTCGCGCGACAACGCGCTCGAGGAAGAGGTGCAATACTGCTCCGAGGCCTACGTCGCGGTCCGCGAGGGCGAGACGTGGCAGCGGATCCCGATCGAGCTGCCGAGCGGAGCTCCGCGGTCCCTCGAGATGCTGGGTCTGGCGCGAGCTCCCGACGGCGCGCTGTGGATCGCGTTCGGCGACCCATGGTACGAGACCGCGCTCCCCGAGGCCTCGCCGCTGTGGCATCGCCCTGCGGCGGGCGGCCCGTGGGCACCGGTCCCCGTGCCCACGCCCGAGGCCGTGTTCGGCGAGCCCGCGACGAAGACCGGGTGGATCGCCCGTGGCCTGGTGTGGGGCGCCGACGCGGTCTGGGCCGTGCTCATCGACGACGGCGATCGGTCGGTGGTGCTCACCAGCCAGCCGGGCTCGGACCCACCGACCGAGCTGCCCGCGGACGATCGGACCAAAGAGGAGCGCACGCCGGCGCCCGACCTCTTCGCAGAGCCATGAGCCCTTGCGTTCCGACCGCTCGACCCGTTCAAATGCACGATGCCAGTCACGCGCAGCTGCCCGGAGATTTGCGATGTCCCAGCCCTTCGCCACCATCACTCTCGCAGCGCTCGTCCTCGCGGCGGCATGTGACAAGGCCTCGGAGACGCAGCCCGAGCCCGCGAAGACGGCCGAGCCCGCGAAGACGGCCGAGCCCACGAAGACGGCCGAGCCCGCAAAGCCGCCCGAGCCCGCAAAGCCGCCCGAGCCCGTGAAGCCGCCCGAGCCGCCCGTGGCCGCTGTCACGACCCCATCGCCGTTGCGCGTGATCGCGGTGCGCGAGGGCCAGATCGGGCTCCGGCGCCACCACGACGCGCCGGTCCTCCTGCTCGAGGGCGAGCCGGTGCCGTTCTCCGGCAGCGCGTTCACGCGGCGGCCCGGCGCCAGCGCGGGCCTGTCCCCCGAGTTCTCCTCGATGTCCGTCGACAGCCGTACGCTCGCGTTCGGCGGGGGCTTCGACGATCCGCTCGGTGCATGGGTCAGCACCTTGCAGGACTTCGAGCGCTCGGCCGCGATCCATGCCACGTACCGCTGGACGGGCTCGCAGTGGGAGCCGATCGTGGAGCGCAAGGGCGTGCTCTTGGCCCACTACGCCGCCGTGGTGGAGCGTGAGGGGGCCGTGCTGGCGCTGCAGCGATGGGCGCCCGATCCGGCGCAGGACCTGTGGGATGGCAAGGGCGAGAGCCAGGAGTCGAACGCCCACCACGCCAAGGTCGATCGCGCGCTCGCACGCGCCAAGCCGGCCTGGCTGCGCCTTGCAGGCGCCGAGATCGATCGACCCACGATTCCCCGCGGCGTGGGCATCGAGAGCGTGGTGACCGACGAGCGCGGCACGATCTTCGCGCTGGCGCGGAGGCCCGGGGTCGAGCCGTGGGAATCGGCCAACGGCGTGCTGACGTGGCCGCTCGGCAAGCGCGAGGCCGAGTGGGTCGATGCGCCCGATCTCGAGCGCGCCTCGGACCTGGGGCTCTTCGGCAGCGGCGAGCACACGCTCATCACCGGCGGGCTCCAGGTCGCCAAGGACGGGCCTCCGGACGGCTACTTGGCCGTGGGCCACGCCGGGCAGTGGGAGCGCGTGCCGCTGCGCCTGCCGGGGCACCCCGCCGATGCGCCCATCAACATCGCCGGCGCGGCGCGGGCTGCCGACGGCGAGCTCTGGATCGCGCTCGGCAACGCCTGGACGAGCGAGCCCAAGCCGATCTGGCGCAAGCCCGTCGGCGCCGCGTGGGAGCCCGTGCCCGTGCCCACCATCGCCGCCGAGGCGTTCGGCCCGAGCAAGGGGCGGGTGCGCGACGCCGACGACGCGGACAAGGACTGGGTGGAGATCGAGCGCAGACCCATGGGCACCGATCCGATGACGCCCACGGCGCTGGTGTGGGCGGCCGGTGCGGTGTGGATCGCGGGTGACCTCGACCTCGCGTACACCGGCGACGTCTGGCAGGCGCCGGAGCGCTCGGTGCTGCTCTCGAGCCGCCCCGGCGACGCGCCACCCGCCGTCCTGCCCTCGATCTGGGAGCTCCAGCTCGAGCGTCGCGAGCACCTCGCGAAGACGGCCAAGCCCGCCGAGCGATGAGCGGGGACGAGGAAGGAATGCCGTCAACGACACGTACACCGCCACGAGGCACGAGGCCGACGATGATCACCCTGCACCGCTCGACGTTGGTCCTTGCCGCCGCGCTCGCGCTCGCGATCGCCTGCACCGGCATCGACAAGCCGGTGCCCGAGCCCGGGGCCGACCCGCCCACGCCGACCGCAACGCCTTCGGTGGCCGCGACCAAGCCCGCGTCCACCGCGACCGCGAGGCCGCCGGCCGCCGAGGTGTCGCCGCTGCAGCTCGTGGCCCTGCGCGAGGGATCGATGGAGCTCATGCGCCTCGGGGCCACGCCGGCGGTGGTGCTCGAGGGCGAGCCGCTGCCGCTCGTCGACGGCGTGCCCACGCGCGGCCCGAGCGGCAGCCGCGGCCTGCCCTCGGTCGGCGCCTATGACTCGACGACCCGCGCGCTCGCGGGCACGCTCGAACCCTCGGGGACCGCATGGGCGTCGATGGAGCATGCGTACGATCGCGCTGGCTCGCTGCACCTCGTGTATCGAAACCGCAACCAAGGCAAGGGCTGGGAGCAGGTGGACCTGCGAAAGGGCCTGCTGAGGGCCTACGACCTGGCCTACGTGGAGCGCGAGGGCGCGCTGCTCGGGCTGCGGGCCTGGGGCCGCGATCCCGAGCAGGATCACTGGGAGGCCGAAGACGACGACCCCAAGGCGCGGGCCTACCAGCGCGCGCTGGCCCGGGCGCTCGCCGACGCACGCCCCGGCATCGTGCGCCTCGAGGGGCCCAAGATCGCTGCGCCCGAGCTGCCGGCCGGCGTGGAGCCATTCGCGGCCGTCACCACCCACGATGGCACGCTCCACGTCCTCGCTCGGGAGCTTCGCGACGGCACCACCACCGACGTGCTGCTCGTGTGGCCGCCCGGGGCCACCCGGGCCGAGCGCGTGGAGATCCCCAACTCGCAAGACTACGAGCCGAGCCTCGCGACCAACGGCGAGCTCGCGTTCGTGGCCGGGGTCACCATCGACCCGCGGAGCAGCCGCACGGAGAGCTACCTGACCATGGGGCTCGGGACGACGTGGGAGCGCGTGCCGGTGGACCTGCCCGGCCGGACGGCCAAGGGCGTGCCCCGAGTGCTGGCTGCGACCCAGACCCCCGCGGGCGAGCTCTGGATCGCGCTGGACGATCCCTGGCAGGAGCCCGACCGGCTGCTGTGGCGCAAGCCCAAGGGTGGCGCGTGGGAGCCGGTGCCGCTGCCCGCGTTCGGCGACGACCTGTTCGGACGCGGCGCGGGCTTCGTGTACGACGTCACGGGGACCGTGTCGGAGGGGTGGTCCGCGATCGAGCGCCCCACGCTCGCCGACGCCACTCCCCGAGCCACCGCGCTCGCATGGATCGACGGCGCGGTGTGGGTCGTGCTCGAGCTCGGCGAAGCCTACGAGGGCGGGGCCGACATGTCCGCGGCACGCACCGTGCTGCTCTCCACCCGGCGCACGCAGACCGAGCCCGCCCGGCTGCCCGCGCGCTGGGAGCTGTACGTGGAGCGCCACAACGTGCTCTACCGCAACGCCACGCCGGGCAAGGAGGCCTGCCGACGGCAGACCCTCGTGCTCGGTCCCGCCTCGCTGCACACGCGGCCCGGGCTGGTCGACGCGGTACGCGCCCCGGTGTCTACCGAGATCTCGGACGCACGGATCTACACGGGACGCCTCGACGACCAGGACGTGCTGGTGGCCAGCGTCCACACGCTGACGCCCGCCGAGTCCAAGGCGATGAAGCACGCAGTGGCGAAGGCCAGCGGCACCACCCCGACCCTCGATTGCCGGATCCCCGAGCTCGACCGCATGCTCGTTGGCGAGTGATCCGGAAGCAACGACGATGCCGACCACGATCCGCACGCCGCCACGAACCGAGCGCGGGACGGTGACCTCCCTGCACCGCCCCTCGCCTCCCCTCGTCGTCGTTGCGCTCGCCCTCGCGAGTGCCTGCAGCGGTGAGCCCCCTCGGACCTCGCCCGAGCCCGCACCGTCCTCGCCGGCGCCCGCCGTCGAGACCGCGACGAAGGACGCACCACCTCCGACGACGAAACCCACCGAGCCCGTGACACCCAAGGCCGCGGCCCCCCCGGCATCACCGCTGCACGTGGTGGCGCTCCGCGAGGGGCCGATCCAGCTCATGCGCCTCGGGACCAAGGCGGCGGTGGTGCTCGAGGGCGAGCCGCTGCCGCTCGTCGACGGCGTGCCCACGCGCGGCCCGAGCGGCAGCCGTGGCCTGCCGGGCCTCGGTGGCTTCGACGAGTGGATCACGACGGTGGCCGTCAGCGGCACCCTCGATCCCACGGGGACGGCATGGACCGTGACGCGAGAGGAGCGCGAGCGCGCTGCGCCGTGGTATCGCGTGCATCGCAACCGCAACCAGGGCCAGGGCTGGGAGCCCGTCGACCTGCGCGAGGGGCTGATCGCGGCCCACCACGAGGCGTACGTCGAGTGCGGTGGCGCGCGCTTCGGGCTGCTCGGGTGGTCGACCGACCCTGCGCAGGATCACTACAGCTACGACGACGAGTCCACGCCGTCGGTCGCGTACTGGCGCACGGTGAGGCGAGCGCAGAGCGAGGCGCGCCGCGGCTTCGTGCGGCTCGAGGGCCCGGAGGTCCCGGTTCCCGAGCTGCCGCAGGACGTGCAATCGCTCGCCGCCGTCACCACCAGCGACGGCACGCTCTACGCCCTGGTGGACCGGCCCGAGGGCAGCGAGACCAAGAACGAGCTGCTGCTCGTGTGGCCGCCGGGAGCCACCAAGCCCGAGCGCGTGGAGCTGCCCGAGCACGGCGGCGGAGAGCCGACGCTCGACGCGAACGGCGACGTCGCCCTGGTGATGGGAGCGGGCGAAGACTCCACGAGCTATCTGGTCGTGATCCGCGGTACCCAGTGGGAGCGCGTGCCCGTGAGCATGCCGGGCCGCTCGACCGACGCCTCGAGCTACATCGTCGGCGCGGGCCGAGCCGCAAGCGGCGAGCTGTGGGCCGCGGCGGCCGGCAGCGTGCTCGAGCCCGGCGACCCGCCGGTGTGGCGAAAGCCCGTGGACGGCGAGTGGGAGGCGGTGCCGCTGCCCCGCTTCGGTGACGCGCTGTTCGGGCGCGAGCCGGGCGTCGCCTACGATCTGGTGGGATACGAGCCCAACGGCTGGTACTCGTTCGAGCGCGCGGAGCTCGACGAGCGACGGGTGGTGCCGACGCCCAAGGCGCTCACCTGGGCCGATGGCGAGGTGTGGGTCGTGCTCGAGCTCGGCCCGGCCTACGACGACGAGCAAGAGTCGCCCACGATGCGCCACGTGCTGCTCTCCACACGCATGGGGGCGGCAGCCCCCACCCGACTGCCGGCGCCGTGGGAGCTCTACATCGAGCGCCACAATGCGCTCGGCGCCCGCGGTACGCCTGGCAAGGAAGGGTGCACGCGGGTGTCCCTGGTGATGAGCCCCGCTTCGCTCGTCGACACGCAGCCCGAGCTCGTCGCGGCGGTACGGGACACGGCGACCGACGAGTGGTCCGTGCAGCACGTCTATGTCGGGCAGCTCGAGGACGCCGAGGTGCTGGTGGCCAGCGCCGACGTCGGCTCGCCCGGCGAGGCGAAGGCGCTGCAGCGCGCGCTGGCCAAGGCCACCGGGGTCACGCCGACCCTCGACTGCCGGATCCCCTCCTTCGTGCGGATGGTGCCATCGCCTTGAGCCCCGCGTCGCTTCGCACCGCCGGCGCCGATGCGGCGCTCGGGCTCGCGCTCGCGCTCGGCCTCGTGCTCGCATGCGAGGGCGGTCCGGACCCCGCGACCGCACGCGAGCCGCTGACGCACGAGCCGGCGGATGAGCCCGTGCCGACCGAGCCCACGGGCGTGGTCTCCGAGCCCGCCCCGGTGCTCGCGGCCGCCCTGCCGCCGGCGCAGCCGTCCGCACCCGCGTCCCCGCCTCCGTGGCGCGACGCGAGCGGAGCGCTGCTCGAGTCCGATCACTGGCTGCCCGGCCCCGCGCGGCGAAGCGAGGCCGAGCGCGACCCCGCAGCTCGCCTGGTGCTCGACGAGGGCTGCCGCCGCTGCCACGCCGGGGCCGCCCACGAGCAGCTCGGCTCGCAGCACGCCGGCTCGTGGTCGAGCGAGGCGTTCCAGCGCGCCTTCACGGTGGAGCCTCGCGCATTCTGCCAGCGCTGCCACGCCCCCGAGGAACGCGCCACCACCAAGGTGGGCGAGGTCTCTCCCGCAGCCGCGAGCCTGGGGGTGGGCTGCGTGACCTGCCACGTGCAGCCGGGGACCGACGCGGTGTGGGCCGCCCCGTCCGCGCCCGAGGCCGCACCCGCCGAGCGCTCGCCCCACCCCATCGCGCGCTCCGGCCTGTTCGCGGGCCCGCAGGCGTGCGCCGCGTGCCACGAGTTCTCGTTCCCCGACGACCTGCTGCGCGAGCATCCGCTGGCCATGCAGTCCACGATCACCGAGCACCGAGCGTCCGCGGCCGCCGATCGGAGCTGCGCCGACTGTCACATGCCGCGCGATGCCGACGGCGATCGCAGCCATGCGTTCGCCGGTGCCTACGATCGCGCGATGCTGGCCGAGTCGCTCGCGATCGAGGCCACCCGCCCCACCCCCACCACCGTGCACGTGGGGCTGCGCCCGGGGCGGGTCGGCCACGCGGTGCCCACCGGCGACCTCCTGCGCCGCCTGATGCTCGAGGTTCGCGTCGATGGTCCCGAGGGCGATGCACCGGCCTTCCGCCAGCGCCGCTGGTACGGCCGCCGCTACGCCCCGCTCCACCAGACCAACGGCATCACCGTGCGCGGAGAGGCCAGCGACGATCGCATCGGTCCCGAAGGCAAGACGGCCAGCTTCGAGCTGCCCGCAGCGCTCGCCGCCGCCCCGGTACGCTGGCGCCTCGTCCACCAGCGCGTGGCCCAGCACAGCCGCGACCCCCGACGTGCGCCGATCGAAGGCGAGATCGAATTCGCCAGCGGCGTGCTCGACCCCCTCTAGCCGAAGCGAACGAGTCGCCATGCCCGTATCACCGCGTCACGCTGCGCTCGTCTCGCTCCTCGCCGTGCTCGCCTGCACCCCGGCCGAGCCCTCGCGCACCGAGCCCTCGCCGCAGCCGGCCGTGCCTGCCACCGCCGCGCCCACGCCCATCACGCCCACGCCCGCCACGCCCACTCCCGCACCCGCCACGACCACCCCCGTGACCGCACCCGCCGAGCCCTCGCCGTTGCGCGTGGTCGCGGTGCGCGAGGGACCCATCGATCTCTACGGGTCGGGCACCACGTTCGTGCCCATGATCGACGGCGAGCCGCTCGTGCTCACCGGCGGACGCCCGACGCGGAGCACGGCGGCGAGCCACGGCGTGCTGCCGACCACCATCACGCTGCTGCTGGAGGCGACCCACGGCCGCGTCAGCGGCCGGCCCGACCAGCCTGCCGGCGCGTGGCTCACGATCAGCACCTACGAGGAACGCACCGCGGAGGTCCACCACACGTACCACCAGCAAGGCCCGCTGTGGGAGCCGGTCGACCTGCGCCGCGGCCCGCTGCGCGGCTTCCACTCGTTCTACGTCGAGCGCGACGGAGCGCTGCTCGCCTACCAGCGCTGGTCCGCCGACTTCGAGCAGGACCGCTTCGGCGAGTGGGACGAGAGCCCGAAGGCCGGGCGCTTCCGTGCGCGCGTGGAGGCGGCGCTGGAGAAGACCCCCACCGAATTCGTGCAGCTCTCGGGCCCCCCCGTCGCGCGCCCCCTCGTGCCCGACGACGTGAACCCGTGGTCATGCCTCGCCGGCACCGACGGCACGCTCTACGCCCTCGCCGCCCCTCACCAGTACGACAGCCCCGAGGTCGTGCTCGTGTGGCCACCCGGCGCCACCCTGGCGCAGACGATCGCGCTGCCCGAGCTCACCGGCTACGGCAGCGTCGAGCTCGGGATCGCCGGCGAGCACGCGTTCGTCCACGGCCGCGAGGGCGGCACCGCGTACCTGGCCATGGGCAAGGGCAGCGAGTGGCAGCGCATCTCCGTGGAGGAGGCCGATCGCAGCTCGAGATCCCACCAGATCTCCGGCGCCGCACGAGCGCCCGATGGCACGCTGTGGATCGCCTTCGACATGGAGATCGAGGACGGCGAGGAGCACCCCGTGTGGCGAAAGCCCGAGGGCGACGCCTGGAAGCCGGTCCCGCTGCCCGCGCTCGACCGCGCGTGGTTCCCCTCCGAGCCGCAGTGGGGCCTCCAAAACGGCGACGAAGCCGACGAGGGTGCGCTGGCCAAGGTGCCTCGCATGTCCACGCTCGACGCCGCCGCGCCGCATGTCCGGCAGCTGCGCTGGGCCGACGACGCCGTGTGGGTGTTGCTCGACGCCGGCGAAGCCTACGCCGACGGTGCGCTGGGCAGCCCGCGGCGCACCGTCCTGCTCACCACCAGCGCCGCCGCCGGCTCCGAGCCGCCCGTCGTGCTGCCCTCCACGCTCGCGCTCTACCTCGAGCGCCACAACCAGGCCCGTCAGAACGATGTTCCGGGCGCAAAATCATGCCAGCACCCCGCGCTGGTGCTCGGCCCTGCGTCGCTCGTCGAGGACCAGCCCGACGCCGTGAAGGCGCTCGAGGAGCACGCCCCCACCCACGCCACCGCGCCCGGCATCGAGCGCACCTACGTGGGCGAGCTCGACGGTACCCGCGTGCTCGTGGGTCTCGCGCGCGCCCGCACTCCTGCGCAGGCCAAGACGCTGGTCACGGCCCTGAAGAAGGCCACGGGCCTCGAGGTCACCGCCAGCTGCCGCGTGCCCACCGTCGAGCGGATGCTCGAGTGACCGGACCGCTCCGGGCTACACGTCGAGCGCGTCGGCTTCCGACGCGCGCTCCATGATGAACTGGTAGCGCGCGCCCGCGTCCTTGCCCATGAGATCGGAGATCGTGCGATCGGTGGCCAGCGGGTCGCCGATCGACACCTGAATCAATTGTCGCTTCTTCGGATCGAGCGTGGTCGACTTGAGGGTCTCGGGCATCATCTCGCCGAGGCCCTTGAAGCGCTGGATCTCCGGCTTGCCGCGCTTTTGGTCCTTGAGCAGCCGCTGGAGCGCCGCGTCGTCGGCCACCCAGTGCGTCTCCTTGCCCACGTCCACGCGGTAGAGCGGCGGCTGGGCCAGGTACACGTGCCCGCGGTTGATGAGCTCGCGCATGTACCGATAGAAGAACGTGAGCAGCAGCGTCGCGATGTGGTGGCCGTCGGAATCGGCGTCCATCAAGAGGATGATCTTGCCGTAGCGGAGCCGCTGGATCTCGAAGTCCTTGCCGATCCCACAGCCGAGCGCCTTGACCACGTTGCCGAGCTCCTCGTTCTCGAGCACCTTGGAGAGGCTCGCCTGCTCGGCGTTGAGCACCTTGCCGCGCAGCGGCAAGATCGCCTGCGTCTGGCGGTCGCGGCCCATCTTGGCCGAGCCGCCGGCGCTGTCGCCCTCCACGATGAACAGCTCGGAGCGGCGCGGGTCGGTGCTGGCACAGTCGGCGAGCTTGCCCGGAAGGTTGAGCCGCCCCGAGGTCGCGTTCTTGCGCGAGATCTTCTGGCTGGCCGCGCGCGAAGCCATGCGGGCGCGCGCCGACGCGATCACCCGCGCCACGATCGCCTCGGCCACGCTGCGGTTCTCGTGCAGCCACTGCTCGAGCGCGGGGCGCAGCACGCCCTCGACCTGGGTCACCACCTCGGGGTTGTTGAGGCGGTTCTTGGTCTGGCTCTGGAACTGCGGCTCGAGCACGTAGGTGCTGAGGATCGTCACCATGCCCTCGCGCATGTCCTCGAGCGTCACGGGCACGCCCTTGGGCTCGAGCTTGTGGGCCTGGATGTACGCCCGCAGCGCCCGGCCGAGCGCGTTGCGGAAGCCCTGCTCGTGCGTGCCGCCGTCGGTGGTCGGCACGCCGTTGACGAACGAGTACGTCACGTCGTCGGTGGACTCGGTCCACGCCAGCGCCACCTCGAGCTTGGGCTCGTCGTTGCGCTCGCAGGTGAAGAACCCCGGGTGCACCGCAGGGGTGCCCCGCACCTGCACCAGCTTGCCGAGGTAGTCCACGATGCCCTGCGCGTGCTGGAACTCCTCGCGGGTGGGCCCCGAGGGCCCCTTGGGATCCAGGAACACGATCTTGAGGCCGCGGTGCAGGTAGCTCTTGGCCTCGAGCCGCTCGCGCAGCACCTGCGGATCGAACGCGATCTTCGGGAACATGGTGGCGTCGGGCCGCAGGTGCACCTTGGTGCCCGAGCCGCGCGAGGCCCCGAGCTTCTCGAGCTTGCCCACCGGCACGCCCTGCACGAACCGCTGCTTCCAGCGCCCACCGTCGCGCCACACCTCCACCACGAGCTCGGCCGACAGCGCGTTGGCCACCGCCGCGCCCACGCCGTGGAGGCCACCCGAGTGCTTGTAGCTGTCCTTGTCGAACTTACCGCCCGCGCCGAGCTTGGTGTACACGGCCACCACCGCCGGCATCTTGAGCTGCGGGTGCATGTCCACCGGGATCCCGCGGCCGTTGTCGACGATCGAGATGCCCTGGTGATCGGTATCGAGCTCGACCGTGATCTCGGTCGCGTACCCGTTGATCACCTCGTCGACCGCGTTGTCGAGGATCTCCCACACCAGGTGGTGCAGGCCCTCCTTGTTGAGGCCGCCGATGTACATGCCGGGGCGCTTGCGCACGTGATCGACGCCCTCGAGGAACTGGATCGCATTGGCATCGTAGGCGGGGGTCTTCTTGGCCGGCTTGGCGCCTTCGGCCTTCTTGGCCGGCTTGGCGCCTTCGGCCTTCTTGGCCGCGCCTTCGGCCTTCGGCGCGACCACGGCCTTGGCCGCGGTCGTCTTGTCCGCCTTGGCCTTGCCCTTGCTGGTGGTGTTGGTCTTCGTCTTGCCGGCCATCTTTGCGTGCCTTCCCTCGCTAGCCCTCGTCCTCGGTGCTCAGGTTGGGCACCGAGGGTGTCGGCAGGATCACTCGCTTGACGCTGCCGCGCTTGAACACGGGGCGCCCCTTGCCGCCACGCGTCGCCTTCTCGCGGTCGCCGGCGGTGAGCTTTTGGTTGCCCCCGGTGGTCTTCTCGATCTCCACCGCCACGGTGGCCGGGAACGCCGACACCACCTCGTCGCCCTCGTCGAGCTTGATGAAGCGCACGCCCTTGCCGGCACCGGACAAGAAGTTCACCTCGATGGCCTCGCACGCCAGGAGCCGCGCCTCACGGGTCAAGGCACACACGATGTCCTCCTGGTACACCTCGAACACCGAGACGACCTCGTCGCCCTCCGAGAGGCGCGCGTACATGCGACCGCGGGTGGTGCTCGGCTCGCGATGGGCCCACAGCGAGAAGCGCAGGCTCTGTCCCTGCTTGGTCACCGCCAGCATGTGCGGATACGGCTCCTCGCCGTGCTCGTCGGGCTCGCCCTTCTCACCGGCGAAGTCGGGCATCACGCGCGGGTCGGTGCCCACCGCCGCCACCACTCGCTCGCCGTCCTTGAACTTCCACAGCTTCTGCACGGGCGTCCCGTGCCCGGTGGACGGCGGCACATCGTTGATGCGGCACACGTACGCCGAGCCCATGTTGGTCAGCACGATGAGGCACTCCTTGGTGCTGCCGCCCACGAGCGCCAGCACCTCGTCGCCCTCGCGCATGCGGGTGGTCTCGAGGTTGATGGTCCGCTGGCGCTTGACCCAGCCGTCGCGGGTCACCAGCACCACCGCGTCCTCTTCCACGATGAAGCTCTCGGCCGAGAACTCCACCGCGGTGTCCTCGGCCTCGATCTTGGTGCGCCGCTTGTCGGCGAAGCGCTCGGCCACCGCCTCGAGCTCCTGCTTGACCAGCGCCTTGAGCTTGTCCTGGCTCTTGAGGATCGCCTTGATTTTCTTGGCCTTCTCGCGCTTGTCGGCGAGCTCCTCGCGGATCTTGTCGATCTCGAGCTTGGCGAGGCGATAGAGCTTGGTCTCGAGGATCGCGTCGGCCTGCTCCTCGTCGAGCCCGAACTCCTTGCAGAGCTTGACCGACGCGTCGGCCTTGCCGTTCGAGGCGCGGATGATCTTGATGGCCCGATCGAGCGCGTCGAAGATCTTCTCGAAGCCCTCGAGGATGTGGATCCGCCGCTCGAGCACGCGCAGCTCGTACTCGAGCCGCCGCTTGACCGTGGCCACGCGAAAGTCGAGGAAGTGCCGCAGGATCGCCTTGAGATCCAGCCGCGCCGGCGCCCCCACCTCGGGGTTGTCGGTCGGCACCAGCACCGTGAAGTCGGCCTTGATCGACACCTGCAGCCGCGAGTGCTTGAACAGGTAGGCCATGACCAGCTCGGGGTCGACGCTGGCCTTGCGATCGAGCTGCAGCTCCACGTAGATCTCGCGGGTGCTGAGGTCCTGCACGCCCACCAGCACCGGCAGCTTCTTGCTGAGGATGATCTGGCCGATCTCCTCGACGAGCGCCGCCTTCTCTACGCCATACGGCACCTCGGTGATGACGATGGTGGGCCCATCCTTGCCCTCGACCTGCTTCCACTTGCCGCGCAGCTTGAACGAGCCGCGGCCGGTCTCGTAGATCGCCGCAAGGTCGGCGCGGCTGGCCACGAGCTCGCCGCCCGTGGGGAAGTCCGGGCCCTTGACCGACCCCTTGACCCCCATGAGCTGCTTGACCGAGAGGCTCGGGTTCTCGAGCAGCGCGACGCTGGCCTTGATCACCTCGCCGAGGTTGTGGGGCGGCACCGCGGTCGCCATGCCCACGGCGATGCCGGTGCCGCCGTTGACCAAGAGCTGCGGGAAGCGGGCCGGCAGCACCACCGGCTCCTGGCCCGTGCCGTCGAACGTGTCGCGGAAGTGCACCGTGTCGGCCGACAGCTCCTCGAGCAGCTGGCTCGAGATCTCGCTGAGCCGCGCCTCGGTGTAGCGGTACGCGGCCGGGGCGTCGCCGTCGATCGAGCCGAAGTTGCCGTGGCCGTCGACGAGCGGCGCGCGCATCACGAAGTCCTGCGCGAGCCGGACCATCGCGTCGTAGACCGCCGTGTCGCCGTGCGGGTGGTACTTGCCGATCACGTCGCCCACCACCTTGGCGCTCTTGCGGTGGCGGCCGTCGTACACGAGCCGCAGCTCGTGCCACATCGTGAACAGGATCCGGCGGGCCACCGGCTTGAGGCCGTCGCGCACGTCGGGGATGGCCCGCGCCGTGATGACGCTGAGCGCGTAGTTGAGGTACTTGCGACGCGCCTCCTCGGCCAAGTCGCCCCGGATCTCCTCGGGCCCGCCGCCACCGTCCCCGTGGGAGGTGACCCCGGGCGGCGCGGGTGGGCTTGGGGACGCGGTTCCCTGCGTGAAGACGGAGAGCAGCTCGAGCTGGGTCATGGGCAGGATCGCGATCGGCGCACCGATCGCAGGGGTGAACGGTCGCGCAGGTGATCGGCGGCGGCAAGTTTCTTGCGAATTCTTCGGGGAACGGCCGTGGGGGATCGTGAAACGGGCGCCAAGGCAGCGCCTTTTGCGCAGATCTCGCGCTGGACGGATCGGGGCCTCCGCGTTATTGGCGTCGGCATGCCCGAGCTGTCGGTGGGAGAGCTGAGCGCGCCACGCCTCGAGCCCCAGGATCGCGAGCGCCTGCACGGACACGGCGGCGCGCTCGTGTGGTTCACGGGGCTGTCGGGGGCCGGCAAGAGCACGATCGCCAACCTCGTGGATCGGCGGCTCCATGCGATGGGCCGCCACAGCGTGCTGCTCGATGGCGACCTCGTGCGCGCGGGGCTGTGTGGGGACCTCGGGTTCTCACCTGCGGACCGAGCGGAGAACGTGCGGCGAATCGGCGAGGTGGGGCTCTTGTTCGCGCTGACGGGGGTGGTGGCGCTCGTGGCCGTGATTGCGCCGTACGAGCGCGATCGGCAGACGGCGCGCGAGCGGATGGCCGAGGGGCGGTTCGTGGAGGTGTTCGTGGACGCGTCGCTCGCCGTCTGCGAGCAGCGCGACACCAAGGGGCTCTACGCCAAGGCGCGGGCGGGCAAGCTCACCGACTTCACCGGGGTGAATGCGCCGTACGAGGTGCCGAGCAAGCCCGAGCTGCACCTCGACAGCGGCGGTGGCGTGACGGCGGAGGCGCTCGCGGAGCGGGTGGTCGAGCTGTTGCGGGCGCGCGGGCTGGCGTGAGCGCGCACGGATGAGCACGTGATGTCTGGACCTTCCCTCCTCTCCGTAGCCTCCGCGGGCGCCCTTGCCCTGGTGCTCGCTGCTCCCGCCTGCAGCCGCTCCCAGCCCGCCTCCTCGACCCCCGGCGGGACCAAGGCCACCGGCGAGCCGCGGGGCGCCGCTGATCCGAGCTGTGGTGGCTTCGACCGGATGCCTTGGGCGTCCGCCCCCGTCGCGCTGATGGGTGACCATCTGCGCATCACCCCGGTCGCCGGGCTCGTGCCGCTCGCGCGCAGCCACGACATCATGGGCGCGCCTCCCCCCGACGAAGCCGAGACGCGGCTCTTCCTCGAAGAGGATGGTCGCAAGCTCGTGGTGTTCGCCTTCGAGCTCGACCGCACGCCGGGTGCCGACGTGGAGTCCGAGGTCCGGGCATTCGCCAGCCTGGACGGCTTCGCGATCGCACGCCGCAAGCTCGACAGCGGCCTCGAGGTCGTGTTTGCCACGCCGCCCGGGCTCACTGCCGACGGTGAGGCCGTGCTCGTCGACAGCGCCTTCGCGCTCCACCCCGACGGCACGATGCAGTGGATCCAGGTGTTCATCAATCCAGCGGTGGACCCCAAGCCCGGCTGCCCCGCGCTCGTGCGCAGGATGCTCGAGTCGCTCGCCGCCGGTGAGCGCACGCTGCCGCTCGCGGGTGGCCCACGGGAGCTCGGCGACGGCATCGTGCTCGACGTTCCGCCCGACCACACGCTCGTCACCGAGGACGGCCCCGATTTCACCGTCCATCGCCTCTCGCCGCTCCTGCCGCTCGGCCAGAGCCACGCCTCCCTCGGAATCTACGTCGGCCATCACCCGAGCTGGGGGCCGGATTCGTCGGCCGAGACGCGGCCGACCACCCTGCTCGGCAAGCCCGTGGTGTGGCACCGGTGGAAGGACGGCGACGTCACGCAGGTCGAGGCGCTCGTCGAGCTCGACGAGGCCGTGGTGCACGTGTTCATCAACGCCAGCGACGATGCTCTCGCGGACCGGCTCGTCGAGGTGGCCGAGCGACGGCTGCGTCGGTAGGCGAGGATTCGGGGGCGAAGCACCCGCTCGCCGCGAGAGCGGCGAGCGGGGTGTGGATCCGCGGAGTGCTCTTCGGTCTCACCCGCGATGGCGCGAGTTGAACCTCCGTCCTGGCCCGTAGGATTGGGCGCTTCCGCGATGGCGCGCACGTTCCGGCTTGGGGCCTCGCTTCGCGGGTGATCCTTCTCGCCGCAGCGGGGGCGTCGGTGGCGGGGGCTCGAGCACCGGCGAGGCGAGACCCGGCGGATGGTGCAGCGAGGCCGCGAGCGCCGGGGAGGCTGGCTCGCTCTCGGGCGTGTGCGTGGAGGAGGAGGAGGATCGGTCGGGCTCGACCAGGGCCGAGGCCGGCGGCGGGTTCTTGGTGTCGTTCTTGGAGTGGGGCATGTCATCGTCCTTTCGGGTTGGAAACAGCCCGCGACGAAGCCACGCGCGCGCGACGGCCACGAGACGCAAATGCGTCTCGAACCGCCCCGTGCACGGCTCGGCCGCGGGACGAACGTCGCCGTCACCGTCGAGCCGACGCCGTACGCGTCCGGACGTGCCTGCCCCTTCGAATGGCGAGCCGTCTCGTCACGAAGGACGAGGACGATCGCGCACACGGCCGCTCACCGGCCGACGCTCATGCGTGGCGCGATCGCATCGACGACCCATCTCGGAGCAATTGCACGCTGGATCGCGCCACGACGCCGAATTCGCCGGCGGTGACGACCCTGGTGGAAGTGCCCTCGTGAGAGGGTTGTCGATTCAAACGAGCATCGTTGGCCACGTTGCCGAGGCCGCCTTCAAAGTAGCCAGCGGGCTCGACGGTGTCAAGGACGGAACGCATCGGGGCTCGGACGCGGGCATCGATGCCAAGGTCGAGCAACAACCGGCCACCACGACTACTGCTTGCGAATGTGGAACACGTTCGGCAGGCACACCGGCAGCTCGAGCTTCCACTCCGGCCGCACCCGGTAGCGCCAGCCATGGAGCGCCTCGAGCACGGCGGCATCGAGCGACGGCTGCCCGGAGGACTCGACGATGTGTACGGACACGGGCTCGAGCGCCTCGTTGGTGAAGCACGTGCTCGTGGCGAGCACCGCCTTCCAACCGCTCGGTACGTTCTCGAGCACGAGCGCAGGATCGGGCGCATGGAGCCGCTCGAGCAGCACGCCCTCCGTTCCGTAGAGCCAGTGCTCTGCGTGCTCCTCGGCGTTGTGGCAGGCCGCGGGGTAGTTTCCAGCACACGCCTTGCGAAAGCTGTCGGTCGCTCGCTCGGCATCCACGGTGGTCCCGATGCCGAACGTCAGCATGTCGCCGACGATCGAGCATGCGCCGAGCGTACCGCCGTCACACGCCTGGCTGTGGAGCTCGAACGCTGCGCGTGCGTCCTTCGGCTCGACCCGAGCCTACAGCACCGTGAACACCACCAGCACGAGCTGGCGTCCCCATGCCGATCCTGGCGGCGACCAGTGGCTCATCGCGACCGCGGCCGCGACGCGCGGGGCGGTGACGAGGTCGCCTTCGAGCTGCGGCACCCAGCCTTCGAGCTCATAGGGATGGAGCATCACGCCCTGGAAGGATCGGTCGTTCTGCTCCACGTAGTGCTGGAGCAGCTCCTCGAGGGCTGCGCTCGGATCGAGCTCCCCGTCCCGCACCCGCGCTGCCGTGCGCTGCAGCAGCGTCCGGTCCTGCTCGGCCTCGACGCGGACCAGTGGCTCGAGCCCGCGTACGACTCGCTGCCTATCGACGAGGTCGAAGAACGCCGCGATCTCGGGTGTGTAGTCACGATCGACGAACAGGCGGTAGCTCGCCACCAGCGACCGCCGCATGCCGAGCGTCTCGTCGGCGAGCTCGGCATAGGCCACGGCCGAGGTATCGGGGTCGAGCAGCTGCGCGCGCGTGAACGGCGACACGAGCTGCGACGCCAGCTCGCGCTCGAGCGAAGTGCCGTAGTGCGACGCCTGCACGAGAAACCGACCCGATCGCACGTTGCCCTCTACCTTCCATCCGGCGACGAGCCCCAGCGCGATCTGGTCGGCGAGCTCGGCCTGGCTCGGGTCGTCCATCGCGGCCACGAGGTGAGGCAGAAGGCTCTCGATCACCGTGGTCTGTCCGCTGGCGGCGCTCACCGGCCCCAGGCCGGCGCTGCGTCGCAGTGCGTTGATGGCGGTGATCACCGCGGTCTGGTCATGCTCGCCCTCGGACACTGGCAGCGGCAGCACGGGGGCGCTGTAGGCATTGGGTACCATCCCGCGGGGCGAGACGGCGACCCGCAGCACGGTGCTGCCGAGCAGCCGGCCGCGCGGCACCGCATGCAGCTCGATCACGGCCAGCTCGTCCTGCGGGCTCACGGGACAGCGCAGTGCGAACGCGGGCGGGCTCACGGCCACGCCGGGCAGCGACTCGCACCCGTCGAAGCCCAGCGCGCCCGCGGTGGCGTGACCGCTGAGCACCTCGGGCTCCCACTTCACGCGCCCGTGCAGCTCCACCCAGCCGTGGGCGCCGCTCGCGAGCGGCACTGGCTCGAGCTCGACCTGCGGCACGCCGAACGCGAACGCTTGCATCGTGCGATCGCCCTCGCGGCCGATCCACACGCCCATGTGGGCCCCGGCGGGCAGCGAGGCGACAAGGTCGGCGAGGCCCTCGCGATCGCGCGGGAGTGCGAGCCCGTCGGGGGGAAACAGCCCCTCGGGCTTGGTCGTGAACGCTGGCTCCACCACCGTGGTGCCACAGCGGGCGGCGATGAATGCCTCGATGTCCTCGGCCGGTGGGTCGCCATGAGCGAGCACGAAGCGGCCGAGCTCCTCGGCGAAGCACTGCATCCCGGCCGTGACGCGGCGGCCTTCGGCATCGCGGGACGCCACGGTGGCGAGTGCCTTGGCGTTGGGATCGGAGCCGGTGTAGGGGTGGTCGGCGGTCTCGGTGGCTCCGGGGCCCTGTAGCGTCCACGCCTCGGCAGCCGCGACCTTGCGGCCGAAGAGCTTCTCCGGCGCGGGGCGAGGGCGGGCCGCGATCTGCTCGAGCACCTCCTCCTTGGGGAAGGGATCGTCGAGCGCAGTGGACGTTCGTGACGATGGGTCGCGGGTCCCGCGGGTCGTGGGCGAGCAGGCCGAGGCAACGAGGAGCGCGGCGAGGATGGCGGTGAAACGAAAGCGATGGGCGAGCATGGGAACTCGAGGGCTGGCGGCCCGCAACGGGTGCAGGCACGAAGGCAGTGCGCATGGATCCCTCGAGCGGAGTTCGAGGGACACGGGAACGTACGGCAGGGGTTCGAGGGTGACAACGGAGCATCACGGCCCACTTGGGCCAGTCGCTTGGTCGTCGACGAGATGCCGTGGAACACGGATCACGAGGCGAATGGGACTGCCAGGCGCGAATGGGGTCCGAATGGTGGTACGCGGGATCTCGGCACCGGGGTTACGCAGCGGACGGTGTCGGGTTGGGTCGTTGAACAGGAGCGGACGGTTGAGGACGTAGGCGTAACGGTTGTACGCTTGGGCGTCGAGCGGCGAGACCACCATGGGGTCAGCAGAGAAGAACCGGCCGAGCCGCGGCTGGTAGCTGCGGCCGCCCATGCCGACGAGGTCGGCGTCGTGGCGAGCGGGATGGCCGGTGAAGCCGAGGCCGAGGTCTTCGAGGGTCTCGGGCGCGAGCGGGTCGAGCCAGTTGTCACCCACGCGGGCCTGGCCCCAGGAGTCGTAGGCCACGGTCTGGACGATGTCCCCGGACTCGTCGGTGACGACGTGAGTCGAGCCGAGGTGGTCGTGGAGAGACTCGACCTCGTCGAGCCACGTGCCGGTGGGGCCAGGGGTGCGGTAGCGTTGCTGAGCGCCTCAATCCTCTCTTGTCAGAGAGCCCATGAATGCTGCATGGCTATCTGCAACTCGGTAGTAGCGTTGATCTGGGTTCTCTTCTAGAGCATCCCAGAACACGACCGAGCCATCATGCAGGTCGACAAGAAGCAAATCGCCAGTATCCGTGCGTGCAAATGGAATCAGTCGCCCATCTGCAAGACCACGAAATTCACGAAAATTCCAACCGATGTTCTCGCACTCGATCTCATCTGTGATACCAAAGAACAATTGAATATCGAACAATTTTTCCGGGTGACCTTTAACCTCGAATGTCTTCGGATTTGGGCGACCTCCATTGTACGCCAAGAGAACATTTCGCAGTGACTGGGGCAAGATCGCGCCGATCTCTTGCTCGAGTTGTGAAAGTCGCTCGGGTTTGAGCGGAGGGCCAGGTTCCTCTATTCTTATACTATCGTCCTGAGAAGCCGCCATCGTGACCACTCTTTACGTGCTTGTCGCGAGGTATGAGTTGCATGGTGGTTCCATCTTGGTGGTGATGCCAAACGTACCCTTTTGGTGTCTCGTCAAATCCAGCAGCTTCATTTGCACGCTTGGCATCTGTCCGACGGCTGCCGGAGAAATCGATCTTGACATCTTTTCGAGATACTGAGGAGAAGTCAGGATAGCCGTTGCTGTCGAACGGGATGCCACTTTCGGGATGCTCTTTCCCAGCCAAGTGACCATTTCGTCGCGCCCTGGTCTTCGCGGCCTCAGCAACATCCCCCGCCGCATCGGCGACGTCCTCGGCCTTGTCGAAGGCCTTGCCAAGCGCTTTGCCAACCTTCTTGGCCGGCCGGCCACCGGGGATGAGCCCCAGAAGGGCGTCGCCGCCCGCGGCCGTGAGCACTTCGAGTGGGTCTTCACCGTTCTGGATCCGTTCGTAGGCATCATACGCGGTCTTGGCGTGCGATACACCGGGGACGAAGTCGGTGGCGATGTCGACGGCGGTCTCGGCCCAGTCGTCAACCGGGGCGTGCCAGATGTACACCGGGCCCTTCTTGCTCTGGCGGCCGGAACAAGCGGCGATCTGGGCGCACATGTCCTCGGTGACGGCGATCGTGAAGGCCGGGCTGCCACCAGGCTGGCCATGGTCGTTGCCGTGGCGGACGCCGTTGGGGCCAAAGGGGTAGCCGCCGCCGAAGCCGGAACCGCCGAAGCCGGGGCCACCCTGGCCGGGGCCGTTCTCGCTCTCGAAGAACGAGAGGGCGCGGTTCCATGCGTCGAGGGCAGACTGTCCGTCGGGGTCGGGAACCGTGACGGAGCGTTGGCATTCTTGCCCATCATCGCAGTGGTACGGCAGGTCCTCGACTTTTCCACCGCCCTGGTCGTTGCCGAGGCCGTCCTGCGTCGCGTAGCCGGTCGGATCGGTGAACAGGAGCGGACGGTTGAGGACGTAGGCGTAGCGGTTGTAGGCCTGGGCGTCGAGCGGCGAGACCACCAGCGGGTCGGGCGAGAAGAACCGACCAAGATGCGGGTGGTAGCTGCGGCCGCCCATGTCGACGAGGTCGGCGTCGAGGCGGGCGGGATGGCCCGTGAAGCCGACGCCAAGGTCTTCCAAGGCTTCGGGGGCGAGTGGGTCGAGCCAGTTGTCACCCGTGCGAGCCTGGCCCCATGGGTCGTAAGCGACGGTGTGAACGACCTCGCCAGACTCGTCGGTCACGACGTGGGTGGAGCCGAGGTGGTCGTCGTGGAGCGACTCGACTTCATCGAGCCACGTGCCGGCCGGGCCGGGCGTACGGACGATCTGCGCGACGATGCGGCCGCCCGCGGGCACGCGGTAGCGCAGCTCGAGCTTGCCGTCCTCTTCGCGGCGCTCGTAGAGACCGCGGACGTCGACGATGAGCTCGTCGTCGAGCAGCGAGCTTCGCGAGAAGCGGTCGCCCTCGGCGTCGTAGCGAAAGTCGAGGGTCTCTCCGCCGTCGGTGAGCTGGCGGAGCTTGTCGAACGGAGTGTACGTGAGGGTCTGGTCGCCGTGGCTCGTGATGTTGCCCCGGTCGTCGTGGCCGAGCAGGACGGGGATCTCGGTGCCGTAGGCCAGAAGACGCCCGTCCTCGTAGGCGTAGCTGCCGACGCCGGTCTTGGTGAGGATGTTGCCGACGGCGTCGTAGCTGACGTCGACGATGCTGGACTCGGGACCGCGGGTGATGGTGGCCTTGGTCAGGCGCCGCAGGTCGTCGTGCTCGAAGGTCTCGGATTGCCCGTGCAGCAGGTCGGTGCGATAGTCGAGCTCGCCTTCGGAGAGCCAGCCGTAGGCGAGGTGCTGCACCTGCGACGAACCGTGAGTCTCGATGTCCGCAGGCCGGCCGGTGAGCGGCTCGTACGTCCGGACGGTGTCGAGACCGTTGCCGAAGCGCTCGTGAGTAAGCTGGCCGGCCTCGTTGGCCGCGAGCGCCGACCACACGAGCGGACCCCCAGCCCGCTCGACTCGACGGAGGTTGCCGACACCGTCGTAGTGGTAGTCGATGCGGACGTCGGGCTCGCCGTCGACCGAAGGGTACACGAGCGCACGGAGCCGGTCGCCGACGCCGTACTCGTAGCGAACTTCGAGCGCCCCGGGGACGGTCAGCAGCAGGTCGACGAGCGCGACGCTCTCGAGCCGGCCCGAGGGATCGTAGCCGTAATTCGTGACGATGCCGTCGGGGCTCTCGCTCGAATGCAAGTACCCCGGGCGCACCAAGTCGTAGGTATGCACGGTGTCGCCGTCGGCGTCGTGGCGCACCTCGACGCGGCCCAGGCCGTCGTACGTATAGGTCACCGCGGTCCCGTCGTCGGCGGTGACCTCCCGCACCTGCCCGAAGCCATCGTAGTCGTACCTTCGCGTCCCGAACGCAGGGTCGGTCTCCGCGAGGATGCGGCCGGCGACGTCGGGGGAGAATGTGCTCACCCACGGGGAGGCCGGGTCGGCACAGTCGCGATGGACCTGCCGGAGCACGCCGAACGGCCCATACGAGAAGCACGTGCGCGTGCCATGAGCGTCGATGGTCACCGCCACGCGCGCGGCATCGTCGGTCTGCGTGCGCGTGATGGCGCCCCGGTCGTCGGTGTGCGCCGTCTCGAGGCCGTGGGACAGCGTGCCGTACGCGAAGCGATCGACCGCGTGGTTGGGGCGGTCGACTTCGACGACGCGCGACAGGCCGTCGTAGTGCGTGGTGGTGTAACCAGCGGGCTGGTTCGGGGCCCACGTCGGCAGGCTCTCTTGAACGACGCGGCCGTGGGCATCGTAGAGGGTGCTGGTGTACACCTCGCCCCCGGGGCCCACGGCGTTGTCGGGCACCTCGTCGAGCGCCTGCATGCCCCACCAGGCGCGCTGCATCGGCTGCATCGTCGCGGCGTAGTCGACCGTCACGCGCTGGCCGCCCGGCGCGGTCGTGCGGACCCGCAGCGCCGAATCGGTCGGGAGCGTGTCGTCGTGCACGGGCCCACCAAGCTCGTAGGCGAGCGTGGTGACGTTGCCGTCGGAGAGCCCGAGCGGCGTGGCGCGGCGCTCGTGACGAGTCGGCCGGAGGAACCCGTCGTAGCTGTGCACCCACGTCACACCGTCGGCGGCGACCTCGGCCACGGGCACGCCGGTGGCCGGGTGATGGATCACCCAGCTCGTGTGTCCCTCGGCGTTGGTCATCGACTCGGGATCGACACCCTCGGCGTCCCAGGTCGTGAGTGTGGTGCGAACGTCGCCTTGCTGGTTCTGCGCCGTGGTCGTGGTGACGTTGCCGTGAGCGTCGTAGACGTGCTCGGTGTCGAGCCGCGCCACGGCGTCGTCGGGTGCGAAGGTCGAGGTCAGCACCGCCCCGGTCGTCGGGTCGAAGGTGGCCTCGTACGAGCGCTGGCCGCACTCTCCGCCTGCGCAGCTCGTCTCCGTCCACGCCTCTGCCCGGCCCACGATCCAGGCATCCTGGTCGTCATACAGGCTCGTGACCTCGTAGGTGCGGGTCTCCGCACCATTGGTCGTCGTGGTCGACAGCACCGTGCCAAGGTGATCGCGCTCCTGCTCGACGACGAGCGACTGGAACTGGTCGCTCGGCGCGGGCTCGCAGTCGACGACGCAGCTCGTCTCTCGCACGAACACCTCGATGTCCTGCCGCGACGGATAGGTGAAGACGGTGAGCCCACCGCGCCGGTCCTCGGTCACGGTCTCGTAGGTCTGCTGCGTGCGAGTGAGCCAGTATTCGCTCGCGCCGTCTTCCCGAAGCGTCCGGCGTTGCTCGAGGATCTCCGTCGGCCGGCCCGCCGTCGGGTAGTCGGCGAGCACGGCATCGCGGTCGAATTCGAAATGGATCCACGTGTGCTCGTCGACGTTGCCCTCGGTCCAGCGCTCGACCTCGGCGAAGCCCAAGAATCCCTGGCCCCAGCCGTCGACGACGCCATCGTGGTAGGCGTAGCGCTCGACCTCGAAATCGCCCTGGGGGCTCTGCTGCACGGCGTGGCGGCTCACCACCGCCATCGCGCCCTTGGGGCCCGTACGGGGGTAGTGGTGCATTCCCGTGATTCCGTGGGCTCCGCCGGGTGACACGTGTGCATAGCCGAGCTCGACCACCGCACCGAGCCCATCGGTGATCTTCGTGATCCGGTTGTGCGGCGCGGAGTAGTTGGTGGCGTAGGTGTTGATGAGGTACGGCCAGCCGGCGGGGTTGTCCTCGACGTAGCCGAGGAAGGTGATCTGCGCGCGTTCTTCTACAGTAGGCGCCAGCGTCATCACCTGCGTCCGAAGGGCCTTGTCGAATTGCTGCCGCCAGCCATCGTCCTTCGTGTAGGCCGGCCAACCCGATGGCAGGTCCTGCGGGAGGTCGATGTACGTGCCATCGCCTTCGGAGACCACTGCCGTCCATTCGACATCGGGCCCCGAGCCGGGCAAGAGGAGGTCGAGGATGCCGTCGAGATCGAAGTCGTAGAGCTGCGCGCGTTGGAAGTTGAGCCAGAGGTTGGCGTGCGGATTGCCGGGGAAGTCGTGCAAGACCGGGCCGGGGATGAAGCCGTCGCCGGTGTTGACATAAGCGCGCATCCTCGCGGGGATGTCGGCCTCCACGGCATTGCTGCACGAGAGCCCCTCGTCCCAGTGCTCGATGCCATCGAGCCCGAGGACGATCTCGTGGTTACCGGGGTCGTCACCCGACTCGAGCTCGAAGCGCACCACGTCGACGAGGCCATCGCCGTTGACGTCGAGCAGCTTGTCGAGCCCGAGGCCCGCGCTCGCCAGCGGCCGGCCGAAGTACGGGCGTGCGAGGCCATTGCGGCACAGGCGGTCGTGCCAGCGCTGGTAGTGATCGCGCGGAAGACCCGTCGGCTCGAGCGTGCCCGCCCCTGCTCCCGGTTCGAACGAGAGCGCGAGGTACTCGGTGCGCTGGCCCTCGGGCAGCGGCGCGTAGTCGTCGTGGTAGGCCTCCGGGCTGTCGAAATCATCCGGCGTGGGCATGCCCGGGCCGGTCGTATACGCAGGCACGACCAAGAGATCCTGCTGCCCTCCGCGAAGGCTCGTGACCAACAGCTCGTCGTGCACCGAGCAACCCACGCCACTGTCGTAGGGCGTGTAGACGTACTGGCCCGACACGTCCGATGGCTCGCGCCGCGCCAGCACCCAGTGCCCGCTCTTGTAGCCCTCTCCCTGGCAGAGCCACAGGTCGGAGAGCCCATCGCCATCGTGGTCGAGCGGAGTGACCGAATAGATGGGTGCCGCGTCGAGTCCGGCAGCCTCATCGACGAAGGCCACCGGCTCGGTGAAGCCCGCGGCGGGCTGCTCGCCCTCGGGCGTGCTCGCCACCGCGACCCGCACGTCCTGCGCGAACCGGTAGCCCCACGCATCGACCTCGTCGCCATCGAGCGGGCGCTGCGGAATCACGAGGTCGTCGCGCAGATCGTTGTTGGCCTCGACCACGCTGATCGAAAACCCCGGCTGCAAACGGTCGAGGTAGGCCGCCGCAGCAGCATCCCGCTCGGCCTGTGCCAGCTCTTCGATCGGCATCGCTGGATCCGGCTCGACCGGCACGCCTTCTTCGATGATCCCTTCGACGTAGGCATCCCCTTCCGGCAGCACCACCGGCCACGGCAGCGTCACCAGTGTATCGAGCAGGTCATACTGCGACGCGCCATCCCATGCCCGCCACCCCGCATCGGTGAAGTAGAGCAGGTCATGGTCGCCATCCCCGTCGAAGTCTCCAACGAGCCGTGTCGGCGACGACACGAACGGAATCGGATCGTCGACCAGCTCCGCATCGGGCCCGAGGAACGTGCCGTACGGCACCACATCGAGCTTCAGCGACCCCTCCGGATCGCTCCACTCGAGCACCGTGGCGGGCAGGCACGCACCCGCGGCGTCGCACTTGCGCACCGCCTGGACACGGCTGTGCCCCGACACGGGATCTTGCTCGTAGTCGAGCTCGTACCGCGCCACGACCTGCGCTTGCGGACCTTCGGCCACGATGCTCGCGATCCGCCGCATTCGCCCCTGCCGAATGCCCGCCACATACCCCCACGACTCGTCCGGCCGTCCTTCGTACTCGAGCCGCACGTGCCGGCGGCTCTGCTCCGAGCCCGTCCCGCCGTAGGCGATCTCCCGCAGCTCCAGCGCATACGGATCGACCGCGCCCGCCTCGACCGGCGCGTCGTATCGATACTCGATCTCGTTGTCGAACCGATCCTCCGCCTTCCGGAGCGCCCACACCCACGGGATCGACTGCTCGTCGACCGTCTTGACCAACACCGCCTCCGGCTGCCCGAACGTCAGGATCCGCCCATCCTTCGTGAAGACCTCGAAGAACCCGTCGCGCGAGCTCGCGTCCCCGTGCTGCACGATCTTCGCAAACGGATCGTGCCGCGTGCGGTACTCGGCTCCATCCTGCCCATGCTCCCCATCCTCAAGCACGAGCCGCTCTCCACCCCAGCAGAGCGCATCGTCGAGCGCGAACGAGAACCGCTCCGTCACCCCATCGACGGCCAGCGTCCGATCGCACCGCCGGATCGCCGCCGCGATCCCCCCGAGCGAAAACCCGACCCCGAGCGGTCCGTTCTGCGCAGTGCTCCGATACTCGAGCGAAAGCTCCGGCGTCATCCCACCCACGCCCGGCGCGACGTCGAGCGGGATCGAGTAGACCGCCTGCCCGGTGGGCGTGACGCCCGATCTCCCAGACAACGCCCCCACCTCCGTCGACACATCGAACGACACCGCCTGCGCCCGCAGCTCTTCGACCGTATCCGCCAGCGTCGGCCCGTCGCCCGGCGGCAACGGAGCCCACCCCCGGCGCTCTTCGAGCTCACGATCCGAGCCACGACCGCAGCCACCTACGCTCGAGCACGCGAGCAGCACGGCCACAGCACCCACGACCCAGCGGTGGTTCGTCATCGGAGTATTCCTCGAAGGCTCGACCGAACCGTTCGAGACGGCCAGCCCCAGCCCGGCCTACGGCATCACGGCCACGTGGTCAACCGAGGAACCTCGAGCCCATCCCATCGTTGGGAGCGCTTGATGCCCCTTTGCGATCCTGGCAAGCTCCCGCGGTGCGATTCGTAAATTCGAGGAGCTCGCTAGCCATCGTGCTCATGCTCTGTATCTGCTCGGGCCTGCTCGTCGGCTGCCAGAACCTCGAGCAGCGTACGAAGTATCTCACCGGCACCGAGGCGTTCGAGTGGGAGTCGGACATCCGCTTCCGCATCAAGGAAGAGAAGGACATGTGGGGCCAGGCGATGATCGTCGATGGCACCTACTCGCTGTTCGTCAAGGGCTTCCCGCCCGGCACGACGATCTCGGTCGGGACCGCGACGGCCACGGTCGACGAGGACGGCGATGCGATGGTGGAGACCAAGGTCGTCGCGCTGTTCGGCTCGCTGCCGACCGAATCGCTCGGTCAGCCCGATGCGACCATCGACGGCTCGGTCTTCACGGTCACGCCACCGGGCGCCAGCGCGATCGAGGTGAAGATTCCACCCCAGAGCGCATACGGGGTCAAGGACACGCTCTTGACCGTGGTCAACGGGCCGCTCCTGTTCTCCGGCGAGACCAACACCGAGGGCCCGGTTCGCAACGCGGTGTGGTTCCACGGCATCGAGCGGCGGCTCATCGGCGCGCCCGCGCCGACGCTCGCCGACCTCGACGCCGTGGTGATCGTCGTGCGCCCCGACAGCGCCAAGACCAAGGTCTGCACCGGCTACACCGACGACGCCGGCAAGCCGCAGCCCGACGTCACGATGCGGCTCAAGGACACGGTCGTGAAGATCATCGAGCGCCGCACCGCTCGCGTGGTCGCCGAGACCTCGTTCCCGCCAAGCGAGGAGTGCCCGAATTGGCTGACGGCCCAGAAGGGGGTCGAGGAGGTGCGGGATTCCTACGAGCCCTCGGATGCCATGCTGGCGTGGATCACGGAGCGGGTCGCTGCCAGCTCGCGCTGAGGGAGCGCCGCAGGAGTCGAACGAGCCGCCCTGCCCCGTCGCGCAAGGGGCTGGCGGCCCAAGCAGCCCGCCGGGCGAGCGCTACAGGGTCACGCCCTCCAGCGATCGCCCGAGCCTGTCGCGAGGCCTACGCCGACTCGTCGCTCGCCGGCGTTGCTTCGGCGTCGGGCGCCTCGGCAGTGGCGACCGCGGCGGGCAAGTCGTAGCGCTTGCCTGCGCGATCGGACGACTCGAGCACCGGTCCGCGGATGGTCTCGATCGCCGCAGGATCGGCCTTGGAGCGCTCGAGGTTGGCCAGCACGAGCGACACGAGCCCGATCCACTCCACGCGCAGGCGGGTGAGCGCGGTGGACTCTCGCGGGGTGGTGGTCTCCTTGGCCGCGAGCGCAGCGCGGTCGCGCTCGAGCTTGCCGAGCTTGCGGCCGGCGGCGATCCAGCGCTTGGTGAGGCCGAGCAGCGTCCCGTCGCGCACGGGGATTTCCTCGAGGAACGACGCGAGCTCGGGCTCGCGGGTGAGCAGCGTGTGCACCCGCTCGGTGTTGCCGGACTCTGCCACCAGCGAGGCGTTGATGATCGCCATGCCGCTCGGGAACAGCTTGGCCGTCGCCTCCTCGGCCTGCTTGGCGCGCGCCTGCGCCGGAGGCTTGCGCGCGAGGCTGCACAGGCGGTCGGTCTCGAGCCCGCTGTCGATGGCACGCGCGAGCGCGTCATGGAGCACGTCGACGGCGGCAGACTCGTCGATGAGCTTCTTCATCGCTGCGGATCGGGTGGCACCCACCGGTCGCGCGACGAGCAGCTCGGCTTGGAGGTCGACGACCTGGGGATGCAGCGCGGCAATCTCGGGGATCGACAGGAACAGCGCCTTGCGGGTGGAATCGCTCACCCATGGGTTGGTGAGGCCGACCATCTCTTCGAGGTTCAAATGCTTGAGCACTTGGAGGTCCTTTCCAGGGCTATGCAGTGCCCCTTCACGGCGGGGGAGCGAGGAAGAGACCACTGGTTGGTGGCTTGTCAAGGCCGAGCTGGAAGGACGTGAGCGGTTGTCGATGGTCCTTTCGGGCCATGCGAGGAGGACACGACCGAGTCGAGCCGCCTCGGGTGGGGGCTCGGATGGGTCGGGACCGGGTTCGATGGGCTTGCAGGGGTGGTTCGAGGAGGTCGCGTCGTGGGTGGGGTGGCTTCGCGAGGCGTGGGGGGCGGTCGCGAGCGAGACGGAGTGGCTGGGAAGGGGGAGCAAGTCGGTCGGGACCGGTTTTTGGGGCTTCGGAGGGCGTTCGGAGTCGGTTGCGTCCTCCGCGAAGGGGCTGCCGGCAGTGGATCGGGGCGGTCGCGTTCGAGTCGGGTGGCGGGCCGTCGTGGATGGCTGCGCAGCAGGCGCGGCGGCGGGCAGCGCTTCAGGGGGATGCGCGAAATGGCGACCAGTCGGCGGGGAGGCGCTTGTGGGCGAGCTCGGGGAGCCAGGGGACGAGCTCGTCGAGTTCGAAGCGGCAGAGGCCGATGCGTTGCCAGAGACTGTCGGACACGTCGCCGTGGGTCTTGTAGCGGCCGTCGGGGGTGATCACCACCCAGCCGTGGCGGGTGCCGAAGAAGGATGCGACGAGCTGGCCGTGGTCGAGGTCGAGCAGGTCGATCGTACTGGCAAAGCCCCCGACCACGGCCCAACGGCCCGTGCGATCCAAGGTGATGGACATCAACAGACCGCTCTGACCGACAACGTGCTGCACGAGGCTCCAGCGCTGTACGTCCCACACTCGCACCGATCCGTCGTCCCCTGCGCTGGTTAGCCGTGCCCCATCACCCGACCACGCCACGCTCCTGACCCTGCCCGCGTGTCCGGCCAGGCTCGCGACCTGCTCGCCGCCCTGCACGTCCCACACTCGCACCGTTCCGTCGTCCCCTGCGCTGGTTAGCCGTTCCCCATCACCCGACCACGCCACGCTCCTGACCCTGCCCGCGTGTCCGGCCAGGCTCGCGACCTGCTCGCCGCCCTGCACGTCCCACACTCGCACCGTTC